>JAESGF010000029.1_pt1 | contig 236120 bp, 231 predicted proteins | sample 9269621 | NCBI WGS metagenome assembly JAESGF01 (sample SAMN14515066, study PRJNA621663) | algae metagenome | isolation source: Tolypothrix carrinoi HA7290-LM1 and co-occurring heterotrophs from dry rock... | place: USA: Makauwahi cave, Kauai, Hawaii | collected 2011-01-06
GTGGCGGTGATGGCCGGTCCCGAGCTCGCCCCGCCCGACATCTTCACCGAGGCCCACTGGAACCGGGTGATGGAGGCCTGAGCATGGACATCGCCGACTACAACGCCCGCTGGCTCAAGGCCTGGACTGACAAGGACGTGGAGACCCTGTGCGGCTTCTACGCCGACGACTGCGTCTATCGCGACCCTCAGACCGCCGGCGGCCTGACGGGCCAGGCGGCGCTGCGCACCTATCTCACCGGCGTCTTCGCCGCGACGCCGGCCATGACCTACACGCCGGACGAGACCTGGCCCATCCCGGGCGGGTTCTGCGGCCGCTGGTACTGCGAGATCGAAGGCGGCGGCCGGCTGCGCGGCTTCGATCTCGTCATTCTCGACGGCGACCGCATCGCCCTGAACGAGGTCTATGTCCACCAGATGCCCGCATGACCCGGACGCTCGTGAAGCCCGACATCCGCCGGCCGACCGACATCGACGTCGCGTGGCTGACCGCCGTGCTGCAAGGGCAGGGCGTCGACGCCGTGGTGAGGTCCTTCGAGGCCCGTAACGTCGGCACCGGCCAGATCGGCGAGAGCCTGCGGTTCAAGCTGACCTACGACCGCGACGCCGAGGGCGCCCCGCGCTCGCTGGTGGGCAAGTTCCCGTCGCCCGACGAGACCAGCCGCCAGACCGGCATCATGCTGAGCAACTACCTGCGGGAGGTCCGCTTCTACCAGCAGCTCGCGCCCAACGCCCTGGTCCGCACGCCGCGCTGCTGGCTGGCGGACACCAACGCCGACGGCGGCGAGTTCGTGCTGATCATGGAGGACCTAGCGCCGGCCGAGCAGGGCGACCAGCTGAAGGGCGTCACCCTCGACCAGGCGCGGCAGGTGCTGGAGCAGGCGGCCCGCCTGCACGCCTCGCACTGGGGCGACGACAGCCTGGAGGAGCTGCCGTGGGTCTCGGGCTCAAAGGCCGCGCCGCCCAGCGCGGTGACGCCGGAACTGGTCGGGCAGCTCTGGCAGGGCTTCCTGGCGCGCTACGCCGACCGGCTGCAGCCCTATTGGATCGAGGTGGGCGAGGCGCTGACCGCGAACTGGGGTCAGTACACGCACATCCACGACGGACCACGCTGCCTGACCCACAACGACTTCCGGCCGGACAACATGATGTTCGCAACGCCCGCCGGCGGACATCCGGTGACGGTTCTAGACTGGCAGTCGTTCGCCTACGGGGCCGGCGCGACCGACGTTGCATACTTCCTGGCGGGCGCCCTGCCACCCGAGGTGCGCAGGGGAAACGAGGCCGAGCTGCTGGCCCTGTATCACCGCCATCTGACCGATCTCGGCGTCGCCGGCTACCCGATGGTCGACCTTCAGCGTCACTACGCCCAGGGCGGCTTCCTGCTATTCCTGACCGCGTTCTTCGCCTCGATGGTGGTGATCCAGACGCCGCGCGGCGACGACATGTTCATGCAGATGCTGGGGAGCGCCTGCGAGCACATCCGCGACCACGATGCGCTGAAGGCCCTGGCCTAGAAGTCCCTGGTAACTGAACGTCGATCAGTTATCCTGGCGCCAACAAGCTCCAGGGGATGGAACACATGGCGGTCGAACACTTCGACGTGGTGATCGTGGGCGCGGGCCTGTCCGGCGTCGGCGCGGGCTACCACCTGAAGACCGAGGCGCCCGACCGCTCCTACGTCATCCTCGAGGGCCGCGACGCCATCGGCGGCACCTGGGACCTGTTCCGCTATCCCGGCATCCGCTCGGACAGCGACATGTATACCCTGGGGTACGCCTTCAAGCCGTGGACCGAGGCCAAGGCGATCGCCGACGGCCCCTCGATCCTGAAGTACGTGCGCGAGACCGCCGCCGAGCACGGCATCGACCGTCACATCCGCTTCGGCCATCAGGTGAAGACCGCGTCCTGGTCGACCGAGGAGGCGCGCTGGACGGTGGAGGCGCTGAGCGGCGGCAAGACCGTCCGCTTTACCTGCAACTTCCTGTTCCTCTGCGGCGGCTACTATTCGTACCAGGGCGGCTACACGCCCGAGTATCCCGGCCGCGAGCGGTTCAAGGGCGCCTTCGTCCATCCCCAGCAGTGGCCGGAGGGCCTCGATTACAGCGGCAAGAACGTCGTCGTGATCGGCTCGGGCGCCACGGCCGTGACCCTGGTGCCGGAGATGGCCAAGCGCGCCGCCCACGTCACCATGCTGCAGCGCTCGCCTACCTACGTCGTCTCGCGTCCGGCCGAGGACAAGATGGCCAACAGCCTGCGCAAGTGGCTGCCGGGCAAGCTCGCCTACGACATCATCCGTTGGCGCAACGTCCTGTTCGGCATGTACTTCTTCAAGATGGCCCGCGAGAAGCCGGCCGCCGTGAAGGCGCGGATCCTGGGCATGGTCCGCCAGGAACTGGGCCCCGACTACGACATCGAGACCCACTTCACGCCCACCTACAATCCCTGGGACCAGCGGCTGTGCCTGGTGCCCGACAGCGACATGTTCAAGATGATCCGGTCGGGCGCCGCCTCGGTGGTCACCGACCACATCGAGACGTTCACCGAAGATGGCATCCGGCTGACCTCGGGCCAGGAGCTGAAGGCCGACGTTGTCGTCTCGGCCACGGGCCTGGTGCTGGAGGTCTGGAACGGCGTCGAGCTGACCGTCGACGGCCGCCCCGTGGATGCGTCCCAGACGCTGTCCTACAAGGGGATGATGTACGAGGGCGTGCCGAACATGGCCTCGGCCTTCGGCTACACAAATGCCTCGTGGACGCTGAAGTGCGACCTGACGTGCGAGTACGTCAGCCGCGTGCTGAACCACATGAAGCGGACCGGTCTTCGCCAGGCGACACCGATCAACGACGATCCGACCGTGCAGCACGAGCCGTGGCTCGACTTCTCGTCCGGCTACGTGAAGCGGGCGATGGCCAAGTTCCCGAAGCAGGGGAACAAGCCGCCGTGGAAGCTCTACCAGAACTACGCCATGGACCTGATGGCCCTGCGCTACGGCAAGCTGGACGACGGGGTGCTGCGGTTCAGCAACCCGGCCAAGTCGGCGCGGGAGCCCAGCAAGCTCGCCGCCTAGGCTGGCGTCGCCCCGGCTTTCGGATTACGTTTGTAGTCCAAAACTGGAGGTGCCGATGAAGGCCAGGCGTCGTCGCCTGACGCTGGGCGAGAGGGTGGTGCTGGCTGGGGCGGCGGTCGTCGCTGTCGCGCTGCCGGCCTGGCTGTTCGGCGGCGCCTACCTCAAGCACCGCGGCGAGGCGCTGACCCTTGCGGGTGAGTGGGCCATCGAGGGCCCGCCGTGCGTCGAGATCTCGCAGGCCGAGTTCGAGGCGAGGGGGCTCAGGGCGCGCAAGGGGACCGTCTATGAGGACGTCACCTTCTACCGGCAGTTCGGCCACGTGCAGTGCACCGGCCTCCGCTACGGCGGCGGCTGGAGCCAGAGCCTCTATCCCGTCTGCCAGTTCACGACGCCCAAGGCCCTGAAGATCTCGACCGCGACAGGCGATCGCTACTTCGATATCGGCGCGGGCCAGCCGGCGACGGTCGCCGTGCCGCGCGGCCGGGTGCGATGCGTGCTCGCGGCGAACTTCACGATGGCCCGGCTGCAGGGCCGGCGGTAGCCGTCAGTAGGCGAAGCAGTCGACGGCAGGGCGTTCCGGGTGCGGCAGGGGCGCTTCCGCGCCGCCGGCGCCGCCGCGGGGCCAGCGCGAGGTGACGAAGTGACCTTCGTCAGGGCCGCGGCCAGGACGCACCTTGGGCCGGCTGAACTGGGCCTTCAGGCGGGTGAGGAAATCGTCGAGGCTCTCGTCCGAGCCCGTCAGATCGGGTCTGAAACTGTGCTCGTTCTGCATAGCGGCGTTATACCCGCATCGATTCGGACATTCCAGCCCGCGGCTTCACTTTATTTTCGGTTAAGTCAACAAGCGCTGCCGTCGCAGGCGCGTAGAATTACGGGGATAAGTCAGGTTTCATCAGTGCAGCCGCGGTCGATGCAAGAACAGGCCGCGGCTGGCCCGTTCCGACTGCGGCCGACGTGATCGGAGGGACGGTGCCTAGCCGACGTTGCGACCCAGGCCTTCCCAGTACGGCTTGCGCAGCTCGCGCCGCAGCACCTTGCCCGACGGGTTGCGGGGCAGGGCGTCGACGAAGTCGACCGTCTTCGGGGCCTTGTAGGCGGCGATCCTCTGCCGGGCCCAGGCGATGATGTCGGCCGGGTCGGGGTCCTCGCCGGGTTTGCGGACGCAGACCGCTTTCACGGCCTCGCCCCACTTCTCGTCCGGCACGCCGATGACGGCGGCGTCGGCGACGCCTGGGCAGCCCAGGATCGCGTTCTCGACCTCGGCCGGATAGACGTTCTCGCCCCCCGACACGATCATGTCCTTCACCCGGTCGTGGACGAAGCAGAAGCCGTTCTCGTCCATGTAGCCGGCGTCGCCGGTGCGCAGCCAGCCGTCCGGCCGGATGGTCTCGGCCGTGGCTTCCGGGCGGTTCCAGTAGCCGGCCATGATGATCGGGCCGCGGATCTCGATCTCGCCGATCTCGCCTGGCCCGACCTCCTTGCCGTCGGGGTCGGCGACCCGCACGCCGAGCTTCGGCCAGGCGTGGCCGCAGCTGCGGAGCAGCTCGCCGCGATGGTCGGCCGGGGACAGCGTCGTGCCCGCGCCGCAGGTCTCGGTCATGCCGTAGAACTGGATGAAGCCGCAGCCGAACCGCTCGGTCGCCGCCTTCAGCACCGCCTCCGAGATCGGCGAGGCGCCGTACGAGACCGTCTTCATCGAGGAGAAGTCGGTGGTCTCGATCCCTGGCGTCTGCAGCAGGACGTTGATCATCACCGGCGCCAGGAAGGTGTGGTTCACCCGGGCGCGTTCGATGGTCTCCAGCACCCTGGGCGGGTCGAACTCGGCCATCAGCACGACGCGCGCGCCGGACGCGAGGCCCGAGAAGCTGATGTTGGTCCCCGCCACGTGGAACAGCGGCATCAGGATCAGCACGGTGTCGTCGGCGTCGTAGGCGAAGCCCGGCACCTCGTAGCGCAGCTCGAGGAAGGCGGCGTAGTTGCCGTGCGTCAGCCGCACGCCCTTGGGCAGGCCGGTGGTGCCAGAGGTGTAGAGCTGCAGCACGTCGTCCTCGGGCGTGGGCCGCTCGAGCTTCGGCGCCGGGGCCGAGTCGCGCAGAGCCTCGAAGCTGTCGAAGCCGGCGTGGGCGCCGCCCACCGCGATCACCCGGATCGGACGGTCGATCTGGGCCACGACCGTTTCCGCGCAGGCGAAGAACTCGGGGCTGACGAAGAACAGGTCTGCGCCGCTGTCGCCGAGGATGAAGGCGATCTCCGGCGGGGCGAGGCGGGAGTTGATGGGGGCCAGCGCGGCCCGCGCCTTGGCCGCTCCGAAGAACAGCTCGTACCAGGCCTCCGACGCCCGGCCGAGCCAGGCCACCCGGTCGCCCGCCTCGACGCCGGCCGCCTGCAGCAGCCCCGCCACCTGGTTCGAGCGAAGTTCCAGCTCGGCGTAGGTCAGGCTGCGCCCCTCGAACTCGACGGCGACGTGGTCGCCGCGGGTGGCGGCGTGGACCGTCGGGATGTCCGACAACAGCTTGATGGCGTCCTGGCTCATTGGGCTCCCCCGGGGACGGGCTCGCATCGGCCGCCCCTCGTTGTTTCGGACGCTAATAGACGCCGCCAGTCTCGCCAACGTGTCGCTGCGGAAACGACGTGCGGGCAAGGCCGTGCTTAGATGCGCGGCAGCGGGCGCGAAGACCCGCCGGAGGGACTTTGTCGATGATCGGCTTCAAGCGACTGGCCCTGGCCTCGGCCATGGTGCTTGTGACGGCGGGCGGCCTTGCGCCGGCCTATTCCCAGACGCGCGCGCCCGCGGCGACGCGGGCCCAGGCTCAGGCCGAGGCGGCCTGGCCTGGCCTGCCGCCCGGCGCGGTCGAGGAGGTGATGACGCTGCGCGACGGCGTGCGCCTCGCCGCCAACGTCTTCAAGCCCGAGGGGAAGGGCCCGTGGCCCGTGGTGCTGAGCCGCACGCCCTACCTGAAGGACGGCCGGGTCACCGAGCAGTCGCCGAACCCGGGCGCTGCGATGGCCAAGGCCGCCAAGCGCTACACCGACGCGGGCTACGTCTATGTCCTGCAGGACGTCCGCGGGAAGGGCCGCTCGGTGGGGTTCTACCAGGCCTTCGAGAACGACATCGAGGACGGCTACGACGCGGTGGAATGGGCCGCCGCCCAGCCGTGGAGCAACGGCAAGGTCGGTATGACCGGCGGCTCGGCGCTGGGCATCACCGCCAACTCGGCCGCGCTGGCCGCGCCGCCGCACCTGAAGGCGGCCTATGTGGTCGTGGCCCCGGCCGACCGGCTTTCCTACAGCTACCCGGGCGGCGTGCTGAAGGAGAAGGACACGCTGGGCTGGCTCAAGGGGCAGGGCGTCTCGGACGAGACCTTGAACAAGACCCGCGGCCGGGTGCTGGACGACGTGAGCTGGAACCGCGTCGCGATGACCACGAACCGCAAGTACATCCAGATCCCGATCTACAACGTCGGCGGCTGGTACGACATCTTCAACGGCGGCAGCGTCGACAACTTCCAGTGGCTGCAGAACCATGGCGCCCAGGGCGCGCGCGGCAATCAGAAGCTGATGATGGGGCCGTTCGGCCACGGCCAGCTGTCGGGCGACCTGGAATACCCCGGCTACGACCGGCTGGCGCTGGGCGGCGACCAGGAGATCCGCTGGTTCGACCACTGGCTGAAGGGCGTCGACAACGGCATCATGGACGAGCCGCCGGTCCAGTACTTCATGATGGCCGGCGCCAAGAAGGGCGCCTATTCGCCGAAGAACCGGATGCTGACCTCGGCCAACTGGCCGCCGGCCAACCGTGAGGTCCGCTACTACCTGACGGCGGACAAGGGCCTGACGACGAAGGCGCCGTCCACGGACGAGTCCAAGACCAGCTACAGGTTCGATCCTGAGAAGCCAGTGGCGACGTTCGGCGGCGCGAACCTGACCTTCGAGCGCGGCCCGATGGACCAGCGCGCCGTCGGCCAGCGGCAGGACTACCTGCGCTTCCAGACCCCGGTGCTGGACAAGGACGTCGCCATCGCAGGTCCCGTATCGATGGAGCTGTGGGCCGCCACGGACGGGCCGGACACCGACTTCATGGTCAAGCTGGTGGACGTCTATCCCGACGGCTACGAGGCGGTGATCCTGGATGCGCCGATCCGCGCCCGCTACCGCAACGGCCGGCTGCCGGAGCAGGTCCGGATGATGACGCCGAACGCGCCCGAGAAGCTCGTGGTCGACCTGTGGCCGACGGCGCTGACCTTCGAAAAGGGCCACCGGATCGCCGTCCACGTGACCTCGTCGAACGCGCCGCGCTACGAGGTCAATCCGAACAACGGCGACCTGCCGGGCCTGGGCAAGAAGAAGCCGCGGGTGGCGACCAACACCGTCTACATGGACGCGACCCGGCCCTCGGCCCTGGTGCTGCCGGTGGTCTATCCAGCGGACGTGAAGTAGCGGCCGGCCGGCCTCAGCGCCGGCCGCGCGAGCGCCTGTAGTCCTCGTCGTACTGGCGGCTGCGGGCGCGGCGCCACTCCTCGTACTCGCGGTCGTGCCGACGCAGCTGCTCGTCGCGCCAGCTCAGATAGCTCGCGTCGTGCTCGACGTGCGGGTGGTAGGCGTAGTCGTGCGGGATCCCGAACTCCTCGGCGCCCGAGATGTCGGGGTTGAGTTCGAGGTCGCCATAGGGGCCGCCCCGCTGGCGCCAGGTCTCGCGGTCGCCGCCGCGGGGCGCTCGCTGGTCGTCTTCGCCACGGCCGTATTCGCCGCGCTGCGGATCGTAGCCCGAGCCGTAGTTTGTCCGGTCCTGGTCGTAGAGCGAGCCGTAGCGGTCGCGCCGCCAGGGCTCGTGCTCGCCCTCGCCATGCCCGCCGCGGAAGGTGCGCGGCTCGCCGCCGCCGCCGCTCCAAGAGTTGCGCTGGTCACTGCGGTCCATGCTTGCGTCTCCTTCGGCCTCAGCGTCAGGCCTAACCGGCTGGCGGCGGCGGCTGTTCCGCATTGTCGCACCCGTCTTGCGCACCGCCCGCCGTTCGGCCAATTCCGCCGACGTGAACGACCTGCGGAAGATCAATGAGGCCGCGAGCCTCGACCAGGAGCTGAAGGCGATGTTCGGCGCCCTGCAGGCGCGCGCCCTGCCGGGTCGCATCCGCTGCGTTGTCGACCAGATCCTGGTCGTCGAGCCGCAGGCCGCCCCGACCCGCAAGGCGTCCTAGGCCGAGCCAACCGCCGTCATCGATTCCAGCGCCATCACATCGGTGGCGTCCTCGGCGTCCATGATCTTGAGCAGCCGCGCCCGGGCGCGGTTCACCCGGCTCTTGATGGTGCCCAGCGCACAGCCGCAGATCTCGGCCGCCTCTTCGTAGGAGAGGCCGGCGGCCCCCACCAGGATCAGCGCCTCGCGATGTTCGTCGGGCAGCTGCTGCAGGGCCGCCTGCAGCGAGCGCATCGCCACGCTCCAGTCCTGGGTCGGCGGCGATTTCAGCGTGCTGGCGTATTCGCCCTGCTCGTCGCGCACCTCGCGGCGGCGGCGGAGCACATTGGTGTAGTAGGTGTTGCGAAGGATCGTGAACAGCCACGCCCGGAGGTTCGTGCCGGGCTCGAACTTTTCGCGGTTCGTCCAGGCCTTGATCAGCGTGTCCTGGACCAGGTCATCGGCGTCCGAGCCGTTGTGGCTGAGGGACCAGGCGAAGGCCCGGAGCGCCGGGATCATGCCCACGACCTCGTCCCGCCAACTGGACGTCGAATCCATAGTGTCCTCTCGGGGGCCGGCCGCGGGGGCCGATCATTTGGCTAGCTGTCGATTGGCCCGTTGAACGCGTCCCCTATGCATCTGTTCCGGGAACCCAAGAGGCGGAAAAGCTGACGGAATCCCGGAACTTCCGCCCTGAAGTGGCGTTGCCGTCTCACAGCTCAGCTTCACAAATGCGAAGGGCCTGCGTTGCCGCTGCGGACCCCCGAACCCACATGCTTGAGCGTGGCGACGTCTTGGGAGGGACAATGCGATCCAACGACCGAACGGCGCCGGCCGACGACGCTTCGCCCCTGGCGGGCGCCGGGCAGGTGTCCGAGGCGCTGACCCGCTACCGCGCCACCCGCAAGGCGACGGAGGCGCTGATCCGCTCGCTGACGCCCGAGGACATGCAGGCCCAGTCGATGCCGGACGCCAGCCCGACCAAGTGGCATCTGGCGCACACCAGCTGGTTCTTCGAGACCTTCCTGCTGCAGCCGAACCTGGCGGGCTACAAGCCGTTCGACCCCCGCTTCGCCTACCTCTTCAACAGCTACTACGAGGCCGTCGGCCCGCGGCAGCCTCGGCCGGAACGTGGGCTGATCACACGCCCCTCGCTGGCCGACGTGCTAGCCTACCGCGCCCATGTCGACGCGGGCATGGAGCGGCTGCTGGCGGGCGGCCTGGCTGCCTTCAGTGAGCTCCTGACGCTGGGGCTCCATCATGAGCAGCAGCATCAGGAGCTGATCCTGATGGACATCCTGCACCTGTTCGCGGCCTCACCGGTGAAGCCGGCCTACGCGCCTCCGCGCACGTCGCCGGCGCGCGAGGCCGCGCCGCTGGCCTGGACCGGCTTCGAGGGCGGCCTCGTCGAGATCGGCCATCGGCCGGAGAGCGGCTTCGCCTTCGACAACGAGACCCCGCGCCACAAGGTCTGGCTCGAGCCCTTCCGCCTGGCCGACCGCCTGGTGACCAATGGCGAGTGGCTGGCCTTCATGGCCGACGGCGGCTACCGCCGCCCAGAGCTCTGGCTCTCGGAAGGCTGGGCCACCGTTCAGGCCGAGGGGTGGCAGGCGCCGCTCTATTGGCAGGCGGAAGACCACGATTGGCAGCTGATGACGCTCCGCGGCCTGCGCCCCGTCGATCCCGCAGCGCCGGTCAGCCACGTCAGCTACTACGAGGCCGACGCCTATGCGACCTGGGCCGGCGCGCGGCTGCCGACAGAGGCGGAGTGGGAGCATGCGTCGAACGAGGCCTGGCACGACGGCAATGTCCTGACGTCCGGCCACCTGACCGCTCAGCCGGCCCCGGCCGGCCAGGGGCTGCGCCAGATGTTCGGCGACCTGTGGGAATGGACCCGTAGCGCCTACAGCGCCTATCCCGGCTTCAAGCCGGCGGCCGGCGCGGTCGGCGAGTACAACGGCAAGTTCATGGCCGGGCAGTTCGTGCTGCGCGGCGGCGCCTGCGTGACGCCAGGCGGCCACGTGCGGGCGAGCTACCGGAATTTCTTCTATCCGCAGCAACGCTGGATGTTCTCCGGCGTCCGCTTGGCCCTGGACGGGGCAGGCGAGGGCGCCTCCGACTTCGAGTCCGACGTCCTGGCCGGGCTGAAGAGGCGCCAGAAGAGCCTGGCGCCGAAGTACTTCTACGACGCCGAGGGCTCACGCCTGTTCGAGGCGATCACCGAACTGGCGGAATACTATCCGACGCGCACCGAGATCGCCCTGTTGCGCGGGGCAGCGCCCGAGATCGCCCGCGAGATCCCCGATGGGGCGGCGCTGGTGGAGTTCGGCAGCGGCGCCAGCGTGAAGACGCGCATCCTTCTGGACGCCGCGCCGCAGCTGTCGCTGTACGCGCCCATCGACATCAGCGGCTCCGCGCTGTCCGCCGCCGCCCAGGCGATCCGCGCCGATTATCCGAAGCTGGAGGTCGCGCCGCTCCAGGACGATTTCAGCCGCGCGCTCGAGCTGCCGCCGGCGGTGGCCGGGCGGCCCGTGGTGGGCTTCTTCCCCGGCTCGACGATTGGCAACTTCACGCCCGATGAGGCCGAGGCCTTCCTGGTCGGCGCGCGCAAGCTGCTGGGCAAGGGCTCAGCCTTCCTGGTGGGGATCGACCTCAAGAAGGACCGCGCGACGCTCGAGGCCGCCTACGACGACGCGCTCGGCGTCACCGCAGCGTTCAACAGGAACCTGCTGGTTCGGATCAATCGTGAGCTGGGGGGGAACTTCGATCTCGACGCCTTCGCCCACCGGGCCGTCTGGAATGAGGTCGAGAGCCGGGTCGAGATGCATCTCATGAGCCTGAAGGATCAGGCCGTGACCGTCGCGGGCGAAAGCTTCCGCTTCGCGGCCGGCGAAACCCTGCACACCGAGAACTCCTACAAGTTCAGCGTAGAGGGGTTCGGCGAACTCGCGGCCCGCGCCGGGTGGCGGCTCGAGCGGTGGTGGACGAGCGCCCACCCCGCTTTCGCCATGACGCTGCTGCGAGCCTAGGACAAGCGCCTAGGACTCGCGGCCGCGCGAACGGCCACCGCCGCGCGAAGCTTCACCGCCCTTGCGGCCCGCGGACGCGGCCAGGTCACGGTCCTTCGCGAAGCTGCGCTTTTCACCGGGTACGCTCGCGCCGCCCTTGCGGGCGATTTCACGACGCCGCTCGGGGTTCATGGCCGCGAAGCCTCGGCGGGCTCGCGGCTTTCCGGTATCGACGCTGGGCATGTTTCTACTCTCCTAATCGGGCGACGAGAGGGGGAGGTCTGGCGAGGCGCCTCCGACCGGCCGCTCGCCTTCACGCGGCCGTTCGGAACTTGGAGCCGGTGCGGGGTCATCGCCGCGGCTCACCGGGGGTTGTTTGTCTTCTCTGTCTGCCGGTTCGGACATGGCGTCTCGCAGAGGGTTCGCGGTCTGGCTAACCAACAAGCCCCGGCAGAGGTTGCGTGAACGGACGCTTCTTATTCCCGCCGCAATTGAGTCGCGGCGCGCGAAGGTAGACCAACGGCTCCGCTAGAGGGGGAGCAGCACCCGCGCGGTCAGGCCGCCGCCTGGGCGGTTCACAAGATCGACATCGCCGCCGTGCCCGCGGGCGATCGAGCGGACGACGGCGAGGCCCAGGCCGATGCCGCCGGTTTTCCGGTTGCGCGACGGCTCGCGGCGATAGAACGGCTCGAACACCTTCTCGGCGTCCTGGGCCGGGATGCCGGGGCCATCATCGTCGATCTCGACGATGGCGTTCGTCTCATCGCGGAAGACCCGCGCGCGGGCCCGGCCGCCGAACTTCACGGCATTGTCCAGCAGGTTGGCGAACAGCCGGCGGAGCGCCATGGGATCGCCCTCCAGCACCACCTTCTCGCCCGGCTCCATCTCCGCCGGCGCGCCGGTCTCAGCCATCTCGTCGCACAGGCTCTCAAGCAGCGACGACAGCTCCAGCGGCGTGCGCTCGCCGGCGCGGCTGGTGTCGCGCACGAAAGCCAGGGTGGCGGCGATCATCTCCTCCATCTGGTCGAGGTCGGAGGCGAACTTGGCGCGCTGGTCCTCGGGCAGGCCTTCGATCCGGAAGCGCAGGCGGGTCAGTGGCGTCCGCAGGTCGTGGGCGATGGCGCCGACCATGGCGGTGCGGTCCTCGACGTAGCGGCGCAGGCGGGTCTGCATCTCGTTGAACGCCCGCGTGGCGACCGCGATCTCGGTCGGCCCGCGAAGCTCCAGCGGCTTGGCGGTCGGGTCGCGTCCGAGCCGCTCGGCGGCGGTGGCGAAGCCCTTTATCGGCGCCGACAGCCGGCGCGCGAAGATCCAGGCGACCGGAGCCATGGCCAGGGCCGACAGCACGAACCACAGCGCCAGCCGCTTCTGCCAGTCGGAGAGGCCGAACGGCTGCCGCGTGCCGACCACCAGCCAGCGCCCGTCCGGCTGGCGGACGCCGACCTCGAACGGAGCGGTCAGGAAGTGCTCCTCGCGCACGCCCTCGCGGGCCGCGCGGTCGCGCAGCACGCGGCTGACGCGGCGATCGGCGAGTGGCCCGCGTTCGCCGGCGATCACCACATCGGCGGCGCGGACGCCCAGGTCGGCGGCCATCCGCGAGCGGATCAGCGGGATGGACCGGCCCTCCAGCAGCGGCGCCGGCGCATGGTCTTCGACCCGTCGCCGCAGGGGGGGGCGTTCCGTGAACGTCGGCGGATTGCCTTCGGCGGTGCGGACGATCTCGACCACGCGATACACGTCGGGCGTCGGCGGCGGCAGGCTGAACAGCAGCAGGATGCTGATGGCCCAGGCAGCCACCAGGGTGAGCCCCGTGAGCGTCAGGAGCTGGACGAAGAACGAGGCGGCCGGCCGCCCCGCGGAACTCATGTGCGCTTCACCTTGGCGGTGAACATGTAGCCTTCGTTGCGGATGGTGCGGATCAGATCGTGGCTGTCGCCGCCGTCGTCCAGCTTGCGCCGCAGCCGGCTGATCTGGACATCGATCGCCCGGTCGAAGGCGTCGCTGTCGGGGCCGCGGGCGTATTCCAGCAGCTGGTCGCGGGTCAGCACGCGCTGCGGCCGCTCCACGAACGCGCGGAGCAGGGAGAACTCGCCCGAGGACAGGTTCACCACCACGCCGGCCGGGGAGCGCAGCTCGCGCCGCACCAGGTCCAGCCGCCAGCCGGCGAACTCGCAGCCGGCGCCCAGGGCGCCCGGGGTCGAGCGCTGCTCGGCCCGGCGCAGCACGGCGCGGACGCGGGCCAGCAGTTCGCGCGGGTTGCAGGGTTTGGCCAGGTAGTCGTCGGCGCCCAGCTCGAGCCCGACGATGCGGTCGGTGTCCTCCCCCATGGCCGACAGCATGATGATCGGCGGGCCGGCCTCGTTGGCGGTCAGACGGCGGCAGATGGCCAGGCCGTCCTCCCCGGGCAGCATGACGTCCAGCACGATCAGGTCGACGGGCCCGCGCTCCAGCACGCGCTCCATCTCGGGCGCGTCAGCGGCGGTCTCGACCTTGTAGCCGTGGCGGCCCAGGAAGTCGGAGACGACGTCGCGGATGCCCGGATCGTCGTCCACCATCAGGATGCGCGCGCCGGCGCCGGCCATGTCAGCAGCAAGCTCCATAGGCGCCACCTTGGGGTGACGCGGTAACCTTCGAATGTCTGGAATGAAACGCTTGTGTCACGGCGTCTATTCGCCGGCCAGGACGTCGTCCGCCACGAAGGGATTGGTCCGTCGCTCCTGGCCGAAGGTGGACATCGGGCCGTGGCCCGGCACGAAGCGCACGTCGTCGCCCAGCGGCCAGAGCTTCTGGGTGATCGAGCGGATCAGGTCGCCGTGGTTGCCGCGCGGGAAGTCGGTGCGGCCGATGGAGCCCTGGAACAGCACGTCGCCTACCTGGGCGAACCGCGCCTCGCGGTGGAAGAACACCACGTGGCCGGGCGTGTGGCCGGGGCAGTGGATGACCTCGAACTCGGTTTCGCCGAGGGTCACCTTGTCGCCGTCGCCCAGCCAGCGGTCGGGCGTGAAGGTGCGGGCGTCCGGCATGCCCCACTTCTGTCCGGACGTGCCGATGTCGTCGATCCAGAACTGGTCGTCGGGATGCGGACCCTCGATCGGGACGCCGGTAGCCTCCTTCAGCGCCGCCGTGCCGCCCGCGTGATCCAGGTGGCCGTGGGTGATCCAGATCTTCTCCAGCGTCAGGCCCTGGTCCTTCAGCGCCTGCATCAGGCGCGGAACCTCGCCGCCGGGATCGATCACCGCGGCCTTCATCGTCTTGGCGCACCAGACGATGGTGCAGTTCTGCTGCAGCGGCGTGACCGGCGCGACGACGGCGCGGATCGGCAAAGGCTGCTGAGCTTGGGGCGGAGGCTGGGGCGCGTTCATGTCGCCCTATGATCGGGGTTCCAGCGCCTAAAGAAAAGGCCCGGGGGTTCGCCCCGGGCCTTCGCTTGCCTTAGTGCTCCTCGGCGGGCCGCACCACATTGGGCGGCGGCGCGTCGGGTTCGGTCTCGGGCACATCCACGATCCCGCGGCCGACGTGGCTGCGCGAGCGGCTGTAGCCAAAGTAGACCAGCAGGCCGACGATGGCCCAGATCACGAACAGCAGCTTGCTCTTCTCGTCGAGGCTGAAGAACAGGTAGATGCAGCCGATGATCGCGATCGGCGCCGTGACATAAATCAGCGGCGTCCGGAACGGACGGTGACGCGTCGGATCCGTGCGGCGGATGACCAGCACTGCGATCGACACGGCCGCGAAGGCGAACAGCGTGCCCGAGTTCGAGATGTTGGCCAGCTGGCCCACCGGGAAGAACGCCGCGAACAGCGCCACCGCGATGCCCGTGATGATCGTGATCACGTGCGGGGTGTTGTACTTCGGGTGGATCTTCGAGAACGCGGCGGGCAGCAGGCCGTCGCGGCTCATGACGAAGAAGATGCGGGTCTGGCCGAACATCATCATCAGGATGACCGAGGGCAGGGCCAAGCCGGCCGCGAGGCCGATCAGGTTGCCGATCTGCGGCCAGCCGATTTCACGCAGCGTCCAGGCCAGGGCTTCCTTCGAGCAGACCACCTTCGAGTCGCCGATGGCGGCGCAGGCTTCGCTCAGTTCGCGGCTGCCGGGCGCCAGGGCCGCGCCGGACGCGTCCAGCACCGGCTGGGCGCCGACGGTGCCGATGACGCCCGAGGCCACCAGCAGGTAGAAGATGGTGCAGATGCCCAGCGAGCCGATCAGGCCGATGGGCATGTTGCGCTGCGGGTTCTTGGTCTCCTCGGCCGCGGTCGAGACCGCGTCGAAGCCGACGTAGGCGAAGAAGATCGACGCCGCGGCCGCCGAGATCCCGGCGAAGCCGAGCGGGGCGAAGGGCGTGAACTGCTCCATGTTCATCACCGGCACCGCCAGCACGACGAACAGGGCCAGGGCCGAGACCTTGATGGCCACCAGCACCGCGTTGACCGTGGCGCTCTCGCGCGTGCCGATCACAAGCAGCCAGGTCACCAGGCCGGCCACGAACATCGCGGGCAGGTTGATCAGGCCGCCGTCGAACGGGCCGAGGGTGAGTTGGGCGGGGATGTCGATGCCCGCCGCGGCCTCGATCAGGCCCACGACGTAGCCGGACCAGCCGACCGACACGGCGCCGGCGGCGACCGCGTATTCGAGGATCAGCGCCCAGCCGACCATCCACGCCACCAGCTCGCCCATGACGGCGTAGCTGTAGGTGTAGGCCGAGCCCGAGACCGGCACCATCGAGGCCATCTCGGCGTAGCAGAGCGCGGCCACGGCGCAGACCACGCCGGCGATGATGAACGACAGCATCATGCCGGGGCCCGCCTTCTGGGCGGCCTCGGCGGTCAGGACGAAGATGCCGGTGCCGATGACAGCGCCGATGCCCAGCATGGTGAGCTGGAACGCGCCTAGCGACCGGTGCAGTGATTTCTTTTCCGCGGTCGCCAGGATCGCGTCGAGCGGCTTAACACGCCACATATTCCCTCCGAGCAGCGGCCCCCCTGGCCGCCGTTGATCAAGTTTGGGCGGACCGTTGCGTGCTTGGCGCCCCGTGGTCAAGCGGCAACGCTGGCGGGAGCCTTGAGCATTCGCTAGAGCGCGACGGATGCTTCCCGTCCACGAGGCCCTGCCTGCGCTGAAGGCGCAGCTTGCCCAATCCAACGCCGCCGTGCTGGTCGCGCCGCCGGGGGCGGGCAAGACCACGGTCGTGCCGCTGGAATTGCTCGGGGAATCCTGGACTTCCGGCGGCAAGATCATCGTGCTGGAGCCACGCCGCCTCGCAGCCCGGGCCGCCGCCCACCGCATGGCCCAGACGCTGGGCGAGCCGGTCGGCGAGACCGTCGGCTTCCGTGTCCGCATGCAGAGCAGGGTCTCGGCCCGCACCCGCATCGAGGTGGTCACCGAGGGCGTCTTCACGCGGATGATTCTCGCCGATCCGGAGCTGGCCGGCGTCGCCTGCGTGATCTTCGATGAATTCCACGAGCGCAGCCTGGACGCGGACCTGGGCCTGGCGCTCGCCCGCGACGCCCAGAAGGTGCTGCGCGAGGACCTGCGCCTGCTGGTGATGTCGGCGACCCTGGACGGCGCGGCGGTCGCCCGGCTGCTGGACGAGACCACGGTGGTCGAGAGCCAGGGCCGCATGTACCCGGTCGAGACGCGTTACCTAGGCCGCGACGAGACGCAGCGCCTGGAGGACCGCGTCGTGCGCGCCGTCGAACGCGCGCTGGCCGAGGAAGGCGGCTCGATCCTCGTCTTCCTGCCAGGGCAGGGCGAGATCCTGCCCACCGCCGAACGCCTCGCCGAGCGCCTTCGTCGGCCGGATGTCGACGTAGCCCCGCTGTACGGCGCGCTTGACCCGCGCGACCAGGACCGCGCCATCGAGCCGGCGCCGGCCGGCCGACGCAAGGTGGTGCTCGCCACCTCCATCGCCGAGACGAGCCTGACCATCCAGGGCGTGCGCGTGGTGATCGACTGCGGCCTGGCCCGCGTGCCGCGCTTCGATCCCGCCAGCGGCCTGACGCGGCTGGCCACCGTCCGCGTCAGCCGCGCCGCCGCCGACCAGCGCCGGGGCCGGGCGGGCCGCACGGAGCCCGGCGCCTGCTACCGCCTGTGGGACGAGGCCGAGACCCGCGCGCTTCCGGCCTATGGCGATCCCGAGATCCTCGACGCCGACCTCTCTGGTCTGGCGCTGGACCTCGCCCGCTGGGGCGTAAAGGACGCCGCGGATCTCGCCTTCCTCGACCCGCCGCCGGCGGCGGCCTTCGGCGAGGCCCGGGCGCTGCTGAGCCGGTTGGAGGCGCTGGACGACGACGGCGTGCTCACCGCCCACGGCCGGGCGCTGGCCGACTTCCCGCTCGCCCCGCGGCTGGCGCACATGATCCTGAAGGCGGCCGACACCGGCCAGGCCGCCCGCGCCGCGCGCATCGCAGCCCTGATCACCGAGCGCAACCTCGGCGGCCGCGACGCCGACCTGCGCCATCGGTTGGAAGGCCTCGAGCGCGACCGCGGGCCCCGGGCGCGAGACGCCAAGGCGCTGGCCGACCGCTGGGCGGGCCTCGCGCCGAAGTCCGGTCGTGGCGCGCCGCTGTCGGACGGCCTGTTGCTGGCCTTCGCCTATCCCGAGCGCGTGGCGAAGGCCCGGGGCGGGCAGGGCGAATTCCAGCTGGTCAGCGGCCGCGGCGCCTTCGTGGAGGCCACGGACGCGCTGGCGCGTGAACGGTGGCTGGCGGCGGCCGAACTCGGCGGCGGCGACCGCCGCGACCGCATCCTGTTGGCCGCGCCGCTGGAGGACGCCGAACTCGCCGCCTTCGCCGATCAGTTCGAGGTCGAAGAGCGCCTGGACGAGAGCGGCGGCGGGCGTCTGCGCGCAAAACGTCTGACGCGGCTGGGCCGGCTCACGATCCGCGAGGAGATCGACGAAAACCCCGATCCCGCCCTCATCGCCCGCGCCCTCGCCGACCGCGTCCGTCGCGAGGGGCTGAAGATTCTGCCCTGGGGCGAAGCCGCCGCGTCCCTGCGGGAGCGCGCCGCCTTCCTCCATGCCCGCGATCCCGCCTGGCCGGACCTTTCCGACGAGGCCCTGCTCGCGCAGCTCGACGACTGGCTGACGCCGGTGCTGGCGGGCCTGCGCGGGCTCAACGCCCTGAGGCCCGACGTGCTGGACGGCGCGCTCCGCACGCTCGTGCCCTGGGACCAGCAGCGCCGCCTGGACGCCGAGGCCCCCGCGCGCTGGACCGCGCCCACCGGCAACAGCTTCGCCATCGACTATGCCGCCGAGGCCGGCCCGCGCGTCGATGTCCGCGTGCAGGAGGTGTTCGGCCTGGCCCAGCATCCGACGGTCGGCGGCGTCCCGCTGACGCTGTCGCTGCTCTCGCCGGCCCACCGGCCGATCCAGACCACCAAGGACCTGCCCGGCTTCTGGAAGGGCTCGTGGAAGGACGTCCGCGCCGAGATGCGCGGCCGGTATCCTAAGCACGTCTGGCCCGAGGACCCGGCCAGCGCTGCGCCCACCACACGCGCCAAGCCGCGCGGGACATGAACATAAACCCTGACCGCAACCTAAAGGTGAAACCTTCGGCCTTTCAGGCGTTTACTGGCCAAGTGGCATGGGTCGCCGTGAGAGGATGGTGAGCGCCGTGGACGCCCGTTCTGCACCTGGGCTTGCACTGAACCGTGAGGACGTCGCGGACCGGCTTTCCGAGATGATCGCGCTGCTGGAGGCGCTGCATCAATCCGAATTCCTGAGCGACGTGCCCGAGCGTGATGGCGCCCGGGCCCGGCACCAGCTCGGGTCCAGCCTGCTCAGTCTCCTGGGGCGCCAGTTGCGGGACCTTCGCGCCGAAGTCGCCGATCCCGCCGTCGGCATCCCATCGGACGACCTGTCCGTCGAACTGCCCGCCTGAGCCGCCTCAGGCCGCCGCCTTCCAGCTCCGCGGATGCTGGCTGCGGAAGCCGACCGCCAGCCGGTTCCAGCCGTTGATCGTCACGATCATCATTGTGAGCCATACGATCTCGTGCTCGCTGAAGTGGTCCTTCAGCGGCTCGAAGTCGGCGTCGGGCGCCGCGGTGTCCGCCACGCGGGTCAGCGCCTCGGTCCAGGCCAGGGCGGCGCGCTCCCGCGGGGTGTAGAGGCTGCTCTCGCGCCAGGCGGCCAACAGGTGCAGCCGGTCCTCGGTCTCGCCGGCCTTGCGGGCGTCCTGGCTGTGCATGTGCAGGCAGAAGGCGCAGCCGTTGATCTGCGATGCGCGCATCTTCACCAGCTCATACAGACTGAATTCGAGGCCGCTTTCACGCACCGCGGTTTCCAGGCCCATCATGGCCTCGACGGCCTCGGGTTCCACGGCGAAGTAGTTGAGGCGGGTGGTCATCGGGGAGGTCCTTCTCTCTGGATGACCTCAAGGACGCGGGAGCCGCCGCTGTTGTGACATCTAGGAGCCGGGCTTGGCCTTGTGCTCAGCGCGGAAGGCCTCCAGCTGCTTGAGCTGTTTGGCCTGGTCCGGCACCCGCAACTCCCGCCGCAAGGCGTCGGAGACAAGTGCTCGGTCGTACGGCTCCTGGCCCCACGTGCCGCCGTTGGCGTCGTTCAGGGCGTACTGAGTCCCATAGATCTGCTTCTGGCCGATCTTGATGAGGTATCGATCGAGGGTGGCGCTGGCGATCCACAGCGCCTTCGGCTCGCCCTTGCTGACCGCCACCATCGCCAGGGTGTGGGCCAGCAGATAGTCCTCCGCCGTCGTGCCATGCTGGAAGACGAAGGCGGCCGCCTGATAGTCTTCGGCGGTGGTAAGCGCGCCGTCGGTCAACAGCTTCCGCGTCGCCTCCCGCCGAGCCTGGTCCCGCGGCGCGACGACCTTCCAATCGATATTCGGCCCGGTCTTGCGATCGTCCTGGTCGGCCTTGAACAGGCGGAGCATCTCGGGATTTGACGCCGGGGCGGGCGGCGGCGCCTGGGCCGCGCTCGCCGAGGCGCTCACCAGCAGGACCAGGGCGACGAGCAGGTTCCGCATCTCTGTCTCTCCTCAACCGAGAAGCGAGGATAGGGCAGAGCTCGCGCGGCGCAATTCAGCTCGTCGCGGCGTAGATCATGATCCCGGTCGCCACCGACAGGTTCAGGCTGTCGGCCCGTCCACGCATGGGGATCTTCACGTTGAGATCGGGGAGGGCGGCCATCTCGGGCGTCAGGCCCTGCTGCTCGTTGCCCATCAGGATCAGCGCCGGCTTGCGGTACTCCGCCGCCGCGTGGCTGTGCGTCGCGCTCAGCAGGGTGCCGACCACCGAGCCCGGCCAAGCCGGTCGCCATGCCGCGAACTCGGCTTCGGTCGCGCGGCTCAGGGGCACGGCGAAGATCGAGCCCATCGTCGCCCGCACCGCCTCCACCGAATAGGGATCGCAGCACTCGCCGACCAGGATCACCCCGCCGCAGCCTGCCGCGTCCGCCGTGCGCACTATGGTCCCGAGGTTCCCCGGGTCCCGCACCCGGTGCAGCGCCACGAAACAGGTCGCCGCGGCCGGGTCGATCGCGTCCAGCGGCCGGAAGACCTGCGTGAAGACGCCGACCACCGCCTGCGGATTGTCGCGCTTCGAGACCTTGGCGAGGATGTCGTGACCCACCTCGATCACCTCGCCGCCGGCGGCCCGCGTCGCCTGCGCCGCCTGCTTGAGCAGCGGATGGTCCGCCGCCTCAGGCCCGTGCATCAAGATCCTGGGCGCATGGCCAAGCTCGACGCCCTCGGTGACGTGCTTCAGGCCCTCGGCGAGGAACAGCCCAGTCTCGTCCCGGTCCTTGCGCAAGTGCAGGGCGCGGACGGCCTTCACGGTCGGGTTCGACAGCGAGGTGACGGTCCGGCTCACGGAGCGCCCCCTCGGCTCCACCGCCCGTAGAAGCTCATGCCGATCTGCCGGTCGCCGCTATCCTCGACCAGCGCCAACTCGCCCCAGTCGATGCGGCCGCCACGGTCCTTCAGCACCTCGGAAAGCAGGCCCGACAGCGCCGCCCCAGAGATCCGTTCGGCGTAGGCGTTGAGGATCAGGAATGAGGCGTTTTCCGAAAGAAGTTCGCCACATAGCCTGGCGAGTTCAGGCAGATCCTCGAACAGCCGCCACACCTGGCCGTCCGGGCCCCGGCCATACTTCGGCGGATCCAGGATGATGCCGTCGTACTTCGAGCCGCGCCGCACCTCGCGTTGCACATAGCGCCGCGCGTCCTCGACGATCCAGCGGATCGGCCGATCGGCCAACTTCGAAAGCTCGGCGTTCTCCCGCGCCATGGCCACCGCCTTCTTGGAGGCGTCGACGTGGGTCACCTGAGCGCCCGCGGCCGCCATCGCCAGCGTCGCGACCCCGGTGTAGCCGAACAGGTTCAGCACCTTCGGCTGGCCGGCTTTCCGCACCGCCTCGTCCAGGAACGCCCAGTTGGCCGCCTGCTCCGGGAAGAAGGCCAGGTGGCGGAAGGCGGTGAAGCGGCCCAGGAACTTCACGTCCCGCCAGGCGAGCGGCCAGGCCTCCTGATGCTGGCCCTGGAAGCGCCAGCGGCCGGCGTCCTCGTCGTCGGCGGCGGCCGCCGGATCGAACACGGCGTCGGCGTCGGCCCAGAACTCCGGCCTCTTGGGGGCCCACAGGCACTGCGGCTCGGGACGCACGACGGTGTACGGCCCGTAGCGCTCCAGCTTCTTGCCGTCGCCGGAGTCCAGCAGGGCGTAGTCCGCCCAGCCTTCGGTGCGCATCACGCCGGGCGCGTCGGCGACGGTGGGGCGGCTCATGGCGGCCTTGAAGCGCAACCCGGGCGCGGCGTCCAGTCCGCGACCTATCGTCCGCAAGCTGCCGTAACGTGGGGTTGCCACCGGTAGCGATTTGGGGTCCGGTGCCCGTCAGGGGCGAGTGCGTGGGGACTTTGGTGACGTGACGGCTGCAGGAACCACGACGCGGAAGTCCGCGCGCAAGGCCAAGGGCGACGGGCATCTGCGCCGCGCCGAGATCCTCGAGGCCGCCGAGCGCATCTTCATCGCCGAGGGCTATGAGGGCGCGACGATCCGCAAGATCGCCGACGAGGTCGGGGTCTCCTCCACGGCCCTCTACATGCACTTCCAGGACAAGGGCGCGATCCTGCTCGAAATCTGTGAGCAGACCCTGCATGCGCTCTACGACACCAACCGCGAACTGGCGGCGAAGCCGGTCGACGCCGTGGTGCGGGTGCGCATGATGCTGGAGGCCTACATGCGCTGGGGCCTCGCCCATCCCAACGCCTACCAGCTTGTCTATTCCACCCCGCGTCCGGTATCGGCGCAGCCCTGGCCTGAAGGCACGGCGGACCTGAGCCGACAATGCTACGAGATCTTCTCCGGCGTGGTGCGCGAGATCGCGGCGCTCGGCCGCCTGCGGACGGGCGGGGCGGATTCGGCCGCCCAGGCGCTCTGGATGGGCTGCCACGGCGTGGTCGCCCTGCTGATCGCGCGGCCGGGCTTCGGCTGGGCCGAGCGCGAGGAGCTGATCCAGGTGACGCTGGAGGGCATGCTGCACGGGCTGGTCATCGACTGACCCTCACGCTGGCGCTCGCACTGGGAGCGGGCGCCGCTCAGGCCGCCCCGCGCGTCCTCTCGCTCGATTCCTGTTCCGATCAGTTCGTCATGGGGCTGGCCGCCCGCGAGGACATCGTGGGCGTCTCGACCCGCGCCGACGACGCCGACAGCCGCCTGCGCCATCTCGCCCGCGGCCTGCCCATGCGCCGCGTCGACCTGGAATCGGCCCTGGCGGCCCGGCCGGACGTCGTCGTCCGCTACTGGGGCGGCGAGCCGCGGCTCATCGCGGCGCTGGAGCGGCGCGGCGTGCGCGTCGTCACCATCCCCGACGCGAACAGCTTCCAGGACGTCCGGGCGAGCGTGCGCCTCGTGGCCGCCGCCATCGACCGCCGGTCGCAGGGCGAGGCTGCGATCGCCGGCATGGACGCCCGCCTGGCCCGCGCCGCCGGCGCCTGGAAAGGCGCGCGCGGTCTCTACATGACCCCCGGCGGCGTCACGGCCGGCCAGGGGACCCTGATCGACGCCGTGCTGCGCGCCGCCGGCATGACCAACGCCGAGACGCGGCCGGGCTTCCAGACCATCTCGCTGGAGGAGCTGGCGTTGTCGCCCCCCCAGGCCGTGGTGCTGGGCTTCTTCGACACATTCCAGCTCTCGGGCGACAGCTGGGGCATCGGCCGGCATCGCGTGCTGCAGCGCGCGGCGACGACGCGGCAGGTGGCCAGCCTGCCGGGCGCGCTGCTGGGCTGCCCCGACTGGGGCGCCGCGGAGGCGGTGACCCTGCTGGCCGCGAAGGCTCCGAAATGAGGCCGCTGACCCTCAACCTGGTCCTGGCGCTGGCGGCGCTCGCCTTCGCCGCGGGCGGCCTGCTGCTGGGCGAGACCCAGCTGACCTCCGCCCAGCTCGCCCAGGCGTTCGCGAACCCGGCGTCCGGGCCCGGCGTGGTGCTGTGGGAGATCCGCCTGCCGCGCACGGCCGCCGCCCTGGTGGTCGGCGCCGCGCTCGGGCTTGCCGGGGCCGTCATGCAGGGCCTGCTGCGCAATCCGCTGGCCGACCCCGGCGTGCTGGGCGTCTCCGGCGGCGCGGGCCTCGGCGCGGCGCTGGCCATCTCGCTGGGCCTCGCCGCCACGCCGGGCGCCATCGAAGGCGCCGCGCTGGCCGCCGCCCTGCTGGTCGGCCTGCTGCTCACCGGCCTGGCCGCCAGGTTCCGCGAGCCCGAGACCCTGATCCTGTTCGGGGTTGCGCTGTCGGCCTTCCTCGGCGCGTTGACCTCGCTGGTGTTCAACTTCTCGCCGTCGCCCGTGACGCTGGCCGAGGTCTTCGCCTGGCTGCTGGGCTCGGTCGCGAACCGCGACTGGATGGACATCGGCCGCCAGCTCCCGGCGCTGGTCATAGGCGCCGGCCTTTCGATCTACGCCGCCCGGGGCCTGGTCATGCTGACCCTGGGCGAAGAGGCCGCCGCGCTGTCGGGCCTGCCGATGACGCGCCTCCGCGCCGCCGCCGTCGCCGGCGCCTCCCTGCTCACCGGCGCGTCGGTGGCCATGGCCGGCATCGTCGGCTTCGTGGGCCTGGCCGCACCGCACCTGGTGCGGGCGGGCTCCGGCGGCGACCCCGGCCGGGTGCTGCTGCCCTCGGCGCTGGCCGGCGCCGTGCTGCTGGCCGCCGCCGACCTCGCCGCGCGCCTCATCCCCACCGACCTGGAGCTGAAGCTGGGCGTCGTCACCGCGCTGTTCGGCGCCCCGCTCTTCGCGCTCATCGCCTGGCGCGCCGCCCGGAGCTGGCGCGGATGACCCCGGCGCTCTTGCTCAAGGACGCGGTGGTGCGCCGCGGCTCCGTACCGGTGCTCGACGGCGTGAGTCTCGAGGCGAGGGCGGGCGAGGTGCTGGGCGTTGTCGGCGCGAACGGCTCGGGCAAGACCAGCCTGCTGAAGGCCGCGCTCGGCCTGGCGCGCCTCTCCGCCGGACATGCCGAACTCGCCAGCCGCGACCTTCGCACGCTCTCCGAGGCCGAGCGCGCCCGCCTGGCCGGCTACCTGCCGCAGGAGCGCCACGTCGGCTGGAACATGACCGCCTGGCGAGTCGCCAGCCTCGGCGCCTTCCACGCCCGCCCTCCGGAAGCCCGCGCCCGCGCCGAGGCCGCCCTCGACCGCGTCGGCCTGCTGGCGCTGAAGGATCGCGGCGTCCTCGACATGTCCGGCGGCGAACGCGCCCGGGTGTTGCTGGCCCGGCTGCTGGCCACCGAGGCGCCGCTGCTGATCGCCGACGAGCCGATCGCCGGCCTCGATCCCGACGCCCAGCTCCTGGCCCTGGACCTGCTTCGCGAGGAGGCGGCCCGCGGCCGCGCCATCGTGCTGACCCTGCACGACCTGCCGCTCGCCGCCCGCTACTGCGATCGCCTGGCGGTGCTGGCCGCCGGGCGCCTCGTCGCCGAGGGGCCGCCGGCGGACGCGCTGACGCCCGAGATCCTGGCGCAGGCCTTCGCCCTCGACGGCCGGTTGGCGCTCACGCCCGACGGCGCCATGCTGGCGGTGAAGCGGCGAGGGGGCTTGCCATGACGTTCGCCCGATGAGGTTTGCACGCTGGACGTTCACGCTCGGCGGGATCTGGGGGATCCTGATCGTCGGGCCGATGCTGTTCCTGGAGGGGTGGATCGCCGCCAACGACCGCGGCCCCACCGCCTACCCGGAGACCTACTACGGCTTCGTCGGCGCCGTGCTGGCCTGGCAGCTGGTCTATCTCACGATCGGCCGCGACCCGGCCCGCTTCCGGCCGATCATGCCGCTGGCGGTGCTGGCGAAGCTCGCCTTCGGCATCACCGTCTGGACGCTCTACGCCGCCGGCCGCACGCCGCTGAGCGTGGCGCTGGTCGCGACGCCGGACCTCGTGCTGGCGGCGCTGTTCACCCTGGCCTGGCTGAAGACCCGTCCGGCTTAAGGGCTCGCCGTCTGCACCGGCAGGGCGGACGGATAGCCGTAGCCGCCGCGCTTGAGGTCGCTGGACAGCGTGATCGGCGCCGAGCCGCCGTTCAGCTTGGCCCGATAGACCTGCATGTTCTCCATCACCCGCATGATGTAGTTGCGCGTCTCGGAGAACGGCACGCACTCGATGAAGTCGAGCGGGTCGGTCGAGGCCGTCCGCGGATCGCCGCACTGGTTGATCCACTGGGCAGGGCGGCCTGGGCCGGCGTTGTAGCCCGCCGCGGCCATGATGTACGAGCCCGAGAACCGGTCGATGATCTGGCCGAGGTAGGCCGAGCCCAGCTGCATGTTGTGCTCGGGGTCGTTCAGCTTGTCGACCGAGTGCGACACGCCGATCCGCCGGGCCACCAGGCTCGCCGTCGACGGCAGCAGCTGCATCATGCCCCGCGCGTCGGCGCTGGACCGCGCATAGGGATCGAAGCCGCTTTCCTGCCGGGTGATGCCCAGCACCAGCGCCGGCTCGGGCGCGCCGATGACGCTGGGCGGCGTGCGGTAGGGATAGCCACGGTCGCCCAGGATCAGGCCCCGCTGCGCCGCAGCCCGGACCGCCTTCATCGAGGTGTCCTGGTCGCCGTAGCCGCGGGCCAGGTCGACCAGCAGGGCGGCTTCCTGGGTGGTGGGCACCACGTCGTCGATATGCAGGGCGAAGACGCGGAACAGGTCGCGCTGGCCCTGTTCGACCAGCAGGCGGGCGGCCTGCACAGGCTCCCGCGCCTCGAAGCGGGCGCGATCGGCGGCGGTGATCTCTGGATCCTTCGGCACGTTCAGGCGCAGGCCCAGCTTCTCGGCCGAGAGCTGGCCGTAGAAGGTCGTCACGTGCTGCGCGCCCTGGCTGTAGAAGCCCTCGGCGGCGGTGTTCTCGCGCCGGGCCTCGGCGGCGCGGCCCTGCCAGTAGAAGGCGCGGCCCTTGGTGATCGGCGAAGAGCCGATCTTCTCCAGGTTGGCGAAGTGGCGGCCCGCGGCCACAGGATCGTTCAGCTTCGAGAGTGCGATCCAGCCCGCGTAGAACTCGGCGTCCGCGGCGTCGGAGCCGCTGGTCAGGCCTGAGTTGGCGGCCGCCTGGTAGGCGTTGCGCCAGTCGTTGGTCTTGATCGCCGCCAGCGTCAGCCGATGCCGCTCGTACCAGATGCGGTCGCCCTGTTCGTCGGTGACGACGGTCTTCGGGAAGTTGGCGACCTGGCCGTACGCCAGCGTCTCCAGGCCCTTGCGGCGCAGGTAGCCGGCGCGCTCGAAGGCGACGCCCGGCTGGGCCTGCTGCTCGGGGGTGAGCCCGCCATAGGCCTCGTTCGCGTTGGAGGCGTCCGAGCGCAGCGCGATCCGAGCCAGCGCCGCCGGCTGCTGGTCCATCGGCAGCAACGGGATCATCTCCCGCGCCGCCGGGCCCTGCGCGCCATACAGCAGGATGTCGGCGCGGCGCGCGTGGTCCTCGACCGTCAGCGCCTCCGGGAAGCGGGCCAGCATCGAACGCTGGACGTCGGCCTCGAAGCTCTTCTCGCGCCACCAGCGGCGCACCAGGTCCTGGGCGGCCTGGGTCTGGCCCTGCAGGCGGTAGGCGGACGCCAGCGCCAGCGCACCATAGGCGGTCTGCGGCTCCTGGCCGCCGAACCAGGCGACGACGTCGGCCGGCGACTTGCCGGAGGTCTCCAGCAGCTTCTCCGCCGCGGCCTGCCGGCGGGCGGCCCGCGGCCAGCCCGTCAGCTCGCGCCGGGCGGTGTCGACCTCATAGAAGCCGAGCGATTCGGAATTGCCGTCGACCAGGGCCCAAGTCGCGGTCTTCTTGGCGATGGGATCGTTGATGCCGGCGATAGCGGTGCGCGCGGCCGAGATGTCGCCGCGCTTCGCAGAGCTAAGCGCGCTCGCGAACAGCACCTGGTCGGCGGCGCTGATCGCGCGGCTGCCGACGGCGCGCACGGGCGCAGGCGCAGGCGGCGCTTCGGCGGGCGGCGTGCGCTTGATCAGATCGCCGATCGGGTCAACGGGCTGGGCCCGGGCGACGGCGGCGGCCAGCACGACGAGGCTGGCGGCCAGGAAAGCTTTGCGGGTCTTGGAGTCCAACCTCTCCCCCCGGCGGAAACAGAGACGATGATGCGACGCGGAATCGACGTTGCGGGGTCGACCCACGCCAACATATTGTCCGCCCAAATCTGAACGTCGCCCCAACAAGCGGCCTATTCACGGCAATTTGCACACAATGTCCGAACCCATGTTCCGGGGCGTCCTTCCGGCCCTCGTCACGCCGTTCCGCAATGGCCAGGTCGACGAGGACGCCTTCGTGGCCCTGGTCGAGCGCCAGATCGCGGGCGGCGTCCACGGCCTGGTGCCCGTCGGCACCACCGGCGAGACCGCCACGCTCAGCCACGAGGAGCATCGCCGCGTCGTCGAGCTCTGCGTCCAGACGGCCCGCGGCCGCGTGCCGGTCATCGCCGGCGCCGGCTCCAATTCGACCGCCGAAGCCATCGAACTCGTCCGCCACGCTAAGACCATCGGCGCCGACGCCGCACTGGTGGTGACGCCCTACTACAACCGTCCGAGCCAGGAGGGCCTCTACGCCCACTACAAGGCGATCAACGACGCCGTGCAGCTGCCGGTGCTCGTCTACAACGTCCCGGGCCGGACCAGCGTCGACATCGCCAACGCCACCCTGGAGCGGCTGGCCAAGCTGCCCAACATCGTCGGCATCAAGGACGCCACCGGCGACCTGCCGCGCGCCAGCTTCCAGCGCCTCGAGTGCGGCGACGACTGGGTGATGCTGTCGGGCAACGACGACGGCGGCCTGGGCTACATGGCCCACGGCGGCCACGGCTGCATCTCGGTGACCTGCAACGTCGCGCCGGAACAGTGCGCCGACTTCTACAACGCCTGCATGGCCGGCGATTACGCCACGGCGCTGGCGCACCAGGACCGGCTCATCCGCCTGCACAAGGCGCTGTTCGCCGACGCCTCGCCGTCGCCTACCAAGTTCGCGCTGGCCCACCTCGGCCTCTGCGCCGAGGAGACGCGCCTGCCGATCACGCCGTGCTCGGAAGCCGCCCGCGCCGAGGTCATCGCAGGCCTCCGCGAGGCAGGCCTCGTGAACTGACATGGCCGGCAAGCTGATCGCCGAAAACCGCCGGGCGCGGTTCGACTACTTCCTCGAGGAGACTTTCGAGGCCGGCCTCGCCCTGACCGGGTCCGAGGTGAAGAGCCTGCGCAACGGCCGCGCCAACATCGCCGAGAGCTATGCGGCGGTCGAGGGTGACGAGATCATCCTCGTCAACGCCGACATCCCGCCCTACGCCCAGGCCGGGCCGTACTTCAATCACGAGCCCCGGCGGCACCGGAAGCTGCTGATGAAGCGGCGCGAGATCGACAAGCTGATCGGCGCGGTCCGGCGCGAAGGCCGGACGATCATCCCGACCAAGCTCTACTGGAACGACAAGGGCTTGGCGAAGCTCGAGATCTCGCTCGCCAAGGGCAAGCAGAACCACGACAAGCGCCAGGCCACCGCCGAACGCGACTGGCAGCGGGACAAGGCGCGGCTCATGCGCGACAAGGGGTGACCGAGCCCCAGCTCATCGCGAGCATCGAGCGTTCGACGGTCGAGGCCGTCGCGCCCGCCGAGGTGCTGGAGATCGGCGGCTGGCTCGTCCCCCTCGACGAAGGGACTGTGGGTCGGGCCAAGTCCGCCGTGCCGCTGTCGCATCAGGCCGGTCCCGAGGCGCTGGACGAGATCGTCGCCGCCTATCGCGAACGCGGCCTGCCGCCGGCCTACCGGATCGCCGACGTCGACGGCCTGGCCGAGGTCCGCGCGGCTTTGCAGGCGAGGGGACTCTCGCCCGCCAAGCCCACCTGGGTGAAGACCGCCGAGGCACTGGTCCTGTCCGGCTTCTGCGCGCCCGAGGCCGAGCTGCTGGAGCGGCCCGATGACGCCTGGGGCGAGGTGTTCCTGGGCGAGGGCTTCGACCCGGCCGACGGCGCGAGCCGCGTCGCCACCCTGACCCGCTCGCCAGACGCGCTCTACGGCGCGGTGCGCGAGGACGGCTGCACCATGGCGGTCGGCGCGGTCAGCTTCGGCCACGGCTGGGCGGGCGTGCACGGCATGCGCACCGCGCGGCACGCCCGCGGTCGCGGCTATGCGGGGCGGATCCTAGCCGCTTTCGGCGGCGCGGCTCTGGCGCGGGACATCCGCCGCGTGTTCCTGCAGGTCGAGGAGGCCAATCCGGCCCGCAGCCTCTACCGCAAGGCCGGGTTCGAGGCCGCATGGCGCTACTGTTACTGGTCGCAACCCTGACCAAGAATTCACTTCCGGCGCGGAGCGCCGGCGCCTAGACCTCCAGGCGCAACCTTGGGGGTTCTCATGATCCGCACCGCCGTTTCCGCGCTGGCGCTCAGCGCCGTCCTGCTCGCCGCGCCCGCTTCGGCCCAGCCCGCCGCCGCGCCGGCCGCCGCCGCCGCCGCCCAGTCAGAAGACGCGCGCCTCGCCGCCTTCTTCCAGGCTGCGTTCCTGGAAAGCGCCCGTCTCAGCCCCGAGACGCTCAGTCAGCTCGGCATGAAGGAGCGCTACGGCGAGCTCGGCGACTACACCAAGGCAGGCTCCGACAAGCAGCTCGCTGTCGCCGAGGCCCAGCTCGCCCGCATGAAGCGCGACTTCGACCGCGCCAAGCTCAGCCCCAGCTCACAGGTCTCCTACGACCTCTTCGAGAAGAACATCGCGACCCAGCGGATGTTCGCCAAGTGGTACTGGCAGGCCTACGCCGTGACCTCGACCGGCAGCGCTCTCGACGGCCTGCCTGTGATGCTGATCAACGTTCACCGGGTCGACAGCGTCGCCGACGCCGAGGCCTATGTCTCGCGCCTCAAGGCCGTGGAGCGGGTGGGCGCGGAGGTCGCCGCCGACATCGACGAGCGCACCGCCAAGGGCTTCCTGCCGCCGGCCTTCGTCTTCGGCCGCGTGATCCCTGACGCCCAGAACCAGCTGAAGGGCGCGCCGTTCGACAGCGGCGCCGACCACGCCGTCTGGGCCGACTTCAAGAAGAAGGTCGCCGCCCTCAAGACCGACGACGCCACCAAGGCCCGGCTGCTCAAGGACGGCGAGGCGGCGCTCAAGACTGGCTGGACGCCGGGCTACAAGCGCTACGTCGCAAGTCTCGAGAAGATGCAGGCCAAGGCGACCACCGTGAACGGCGTCTGGGCGCTACCGCAGGGCGAGGCCTTCTACGGCGACCTGCTGTCGTTCTTCACCACCACGCCGCTGACCGCGGAGCAGATCCACCAGATCGGCCTGTCGGAGGTCGCCCGCATCCGCGGTGAGATGGAGACCATCCAGAAGCAGGTCGGCTTCAAGGGCACGCTCAACGAGTTCTTCGCCCACCTGAAGACCGACGCGAAGTACCGCTATCCGAACACCGACGCCGGCAAGCAGCAGTACCTGGCCGACGCCAAGCAGATCATCTCGACCTACATGGCGACCGCCGCCAACAAGCAGTTCTCGGTGCTGCCGAAGGGCGCGCTGGAGGTGCGGGCAGTCGAGCCGTTCCGCGAGAAGACCGCCTCGGTGGCTTTCTACAACACCGGCACGCCCGACGGTTCGCGGCCGGGGATCTTCTACGTGAACCTCTCGGACATGAACCAGGTGTTCAAGCCGCAGCTGGAGGCGATCGCCTACCACGAGGGCGCGCCGGGCCATCACTTCCAGATCGCCCGCAGCCTGGAGCAGGCCGACCTGCCGATGTTCCGCCGCTACGCCTACCAGGGCGCCTACCAGGAGGGCTGGGGCCTCTACGCCGAGAAGCTCGGCAAGGAGGCCGGCTTCTACCAGGACCCGTACAACGATTTCGGCCGCCTCAGCCTCGAGATCTGGCGGGCTGCGCGCCTGGTGCTCGACACCGGGATCCACGCCAAGCGTTGGTCGCGGGATCAGGCCGTCCAGTACATGCGCGACAACACGCTGAACTCCGAGCGCGACATCCAGAGCGAGATCGACCGCTACTTCACGACGCCCGGTCAGGCCACCAGCTACAAGATCGGGCAGCTGAAGATCAGCGAACTGCGGACGAAGGCGGAGAAGGCGCTGGGTCCGAAGTTCGACATCCGCGCCTTCCACGAGACCGTGCTCGCCGCCGGCGCCATCCCGTTGGACGTCCTTGAGCAGCGGGTCGACGCCTACATCGCGGGGACACGCTAACCCCCATAATTGTCATCCCGGAAGCCGCGCAGCGGCTATCCGGGACCCAGGAGGTTCTGCAGTGCGGCGGCTCTGGGTCCCGGCTCTCCGCTTCGCTACGGCCGGGATGACGGTTTAGGGGAGAAGGCAGCGCCTACTTCGCCAGATCCTTCAGCATCGAGCGCCAGTGGTCGAGGCTGCCGTCGATCGCCGCCACTGGCGACCGCTCGTTCAAGCCGTGGGCGAAGCTGTCCTCGTTGCGCATGAAGAGCCCCGCCACGCCGTAGCTAGGCACGCCCAGCGCGCGGAAGTGCATGCTGTCGGTCGCCCCGCTGGACATCGACGGCGTCACCGGCAGGCCGGGATAGCGGGCGTTCACCGCCTTCTTCACCGCCGCCACCACGTCGGGCCGCAGCGGCGAGGCCGGGCTGTCGACCGAGCCGTCGTCCGCCACGCGCACGACGCTCAGCCCGGGCTCGGCCATGACCTTCTCCAGCGTCTTGCGCACCTCTTCCGCCGGCGTGCCGGGGAAGATGCGGCAGTTGACGTTGGCCGTGGCGCGCTGGGGCAGGGCGTTCGGCGCATGGCCGCCCGAGACCATGGTCGCCACGCAGGTCGTGCGCAGCTGGGGCGCGATGTCCTTGTCGGCCGTCAGCGTGGCGATCGCCTGCGGGTCCTCGGGGTTGGCCGCGAACCGCTTCAGCGCCTCGCCCACCGGGCCAGGCCGCTTCGGCGCCATGGCGGCGGCCGAGGCGCGGGTGATCTCGTTGGCCATGACCGGGAAGCGGTAGGCCGAAAGCTTCTCCAGCGCCTGGCCCATCCGGTAGATCGGATTGCCGGGCGTGGGCGCGCTGGAGTGGCCACCGGGGTCGGTGATGGTGAGGGTGAAGTCGGCGTAGGTCTTCTCCGCCGCCTGCAGGCCGTAAGCGACTGGCCGCCCTTGCGTGTCCAGCGTGCCGCCGCCGCCGTCGGCGTTCAGGGCGAACTCGGCGCCCTTCAGCTGGTTGGCCAGCCACTGGGTGGTGACCATCTTGGTCTCTTCGTCGCCCGACAGCGCCAGGATCACCTCGCGGCCGGGCTTCCAGCCCTCCCGGCGCAGCTGGGCCAGGGTGGCGATGACGATCGAGACGTCGAACTTGTTGTCCTCGGCGCCGCGGCCATAGACGTAGCCGTTCTCGACCACCGCCTTGAACGGATCCCGTTCCCAGTCCTCGCGCTTGGCCTCCACCACGTCCATGTGGCCCAGGATGACGATCGGCTTCTTCGTGCGGTCCGTGCCCGGATAGCGGGCGATCAGCGCCGCCGTGCCGGCCATCGGGTGGATGGTGACCTCGTCCGGCCGGTAGCCGGCCTTCACCAGCACGCCCTTCACGTACTCGGCGTAGGGGACCATCTGGTCGCCGGGGTTCACCGTCCGATAGCCGATGCCGGTGGTCAGGATCTCGAGCGCCTGGTCGTGCAGCCCGGGCGGCGGAGCCGCGAAGGCAGGAGCGGAAATTGCGGCGCAGCAGGCCGAGACGAGCAGGGTGCGGATCACGCGGAACTCCGGGTCAAAGCGTGGCCGCGACGCTATAGGCCGCGGTCGGCTCGTCAACCGCGCAGGCGCTCAGCCGTCGATGATCGCCCGCGCGCGCTGGAAAACCGCCTCGAACATCTCGGGCGTGAGGCGCCCGGTGTTCGTGTTGAGGCGGGAGCAGTGGTAGCTGTTCAGCACCACATAGGGGCCCGCCGGGAACTCCGTCCCGTGGCCCGCGATGCCCGCCGACGCCTTCAGCCCAAGCGCCCGCAGCACGTTGCGGCGCGAGACGTCGCCCAGGGTGACGATCACCTTCAGGTTCGGCAGATGCTCCAGCCGCGAGGTCAGGAAGGGCCGGCAGGTCGCTTCCTCGATGGTCTCGGGCTTGTTGCCGGGCGGGGCGCAGCGGACCGCATTGGTGATCATGCAGTCGACCAGTTCCACGCTGTCGTCAGGCCGGGCCTCGTAGCGGCCGCGGGCGAAGCCGGTCTTGATCAGCGTGTCATAGAGGATCACCCCCGCGCCATCGCCGGTGAACGGCCGCCCCGTGCGGTTGGCCCCCATGCGGCCCGGCGCCAGGCCCACCACCGCCAGCCGCGCCGCCGGGTCGCCGAACGAGGCGACCGCCCCGTTGAAGCCGCCGGGCACGGAGATCTTGTTGGCCTCGCGATAGGCCACCAGCCGCGGGCAGAGCGGGCAGTCGCGGGGAGCTTCCGGGGGCGCCGTCACGGCGTCGATCTCAAGCGTCGGCATCGGCCAGTGGATTGCTGCGAGAGTCGTCCCGTTCGACGCGCGGGCTGTTGCTCTCCTGGATGAACTTCGGCAGCCGCGCCGGGCGGCCGATCAGGTCGGCGAGGTCGGCCAGGTCGATGAACGCATCCGCCTGCCGGCGCAGCTCGTCCGAGACCATCGGCGGCTGGCTCTTCACGGTCGAGACCACGCTGACCCGGCAGCCCTTGCGCTGCACCGCCTCCACCAGCGCCCGGAAGTCGCCGTCGCCCGAGAACAGCACCACGTGGTCGGCGTGAGCCGACATCTCCAGCATGTCGACGGCGATCTCGACGTCCATGTCGCCGCGCCAGCGCTTGCGGCCCTGACTGTCGGTGTATTCCCGCGCCGCCTTCGTCACGAGCCGGTAGCCGTTGTAGTCCAGCCAGTCGACCAGCGGCCGGATCGGCGAGTACTCCTCGTTCTCCACGAGCGCCGTGTAGTAGAAGGCCCGCACCAGCACGCTGCGCCGGCGGAATTCCTCCAGCAGCTTGCGGTAGTCGATATCGAAACCGAGGTTCTTGGCCGCCGAGTAGAGGTTGGCGCCGTCGATGAACAACGCCAGGCGGTCCGTGGGGTAGAAGGTCATAGCAACGCGTATCCCGACATTTCTGGCGTCCGACTTGGATGCGGCGGTCGTCATCGCGCTGGGCAGCAACCTGGCCGGCGGCTTCGGCTCGTCGGAGGCGTTGCTGGAGGCGGTGCTGGCGCGGTTCCCGGCGGTCGGCTTGAAGGTCCTTCGAAGGTCGTCCTGGTGGCGCTCCGCCGCCTGGCCCGACCCGACCGGACCTGAGTACCGCAACGGCGTCGCGCTTGTCGAGGCGGACCGCCGGCCGGCGGAAACCCTCCAGGCGCTGCTGGAAATCGAGGCGGCGTTCGGCCGTGCGCGGGGCGAGCGCAACGCCGCCCGGACCCTCGATCTCGACCTCATCGCCCACGGCCGAACGGTGCTGGAGACGGCCGATCTCGTCCTGCCGCACCCTCGGGCTCACGAACGCCGCTTCGTCATGGGCCCGCTGGCCGAGATCGCCCCGGAATGGCGGCACCCGGTGCTCGACCGCACGGCCGCCGACCTTGCCGAAAGCGCCGCCGTCGGCATGGATGCGCAGCCCGCCTGACAATTTTGTCGGCTGATGTCGGGCCCGCTCGTCCTGGGGGCGCATCAGAGGAGAAATCGAATGCGCTTCATGCTGATCCGCCACGCCGATGAAGCCACCGAGGCCGGCGTCATGCCGAGCCGCGAGCTGGCCCAGGCGATGATCGACTATCACGAGGAAATGGGCCGCCACCTGAAGATCATCGGCGGGGACGGCCTGCATCCCAGCCGTAAGGGCAAGCGCATCTCGTTTCCGAACGGCAAGCCGCTGATCGTCGACGGCCCCTTCACGGAGACCAAGGAGCTGATCGCCGGCTACACCCTGGTCGAGGCCAAGGACTGGGACGAGGTGATGGCCTGGGCCGTCCGTTGGCCCTGCATCCTCGAAGAGGCCAACGTGACGCTCGAGGTCCGCCAGGTGTACGAGCTGGAAGACTTCGGCGACGTCTTCGAAGGCGAACTCGGCGAGAAGGCGAGGCAGGTTATCCCGTGACGCTCTTCGAGGCCCCGCTCTGGATCCAGGTGCTCGTCGCCGCCGAAGCCTCGGCGGTGGGGTGGCTGACCTGGCGCTTCGCCTGGCGGGGCCTCGGCTGGGGCCTCGCGGCGGCGCTCGCGTTCTGGTTCGTACTGGGCTTCTCGGCCTCGTTCCTGATCAGCCGGCTGGAAGGCGGGGGCGCCACGCCGGTGTCCGATCTGCTCGCGGGCGCGGTGATCGGGATGGCGCGGGTGGCGCTGATCGCGCTCCCGCTTACGGCGGCCGGCGCGCTGCTCGGCGGCCTCCTGCGGCGCGTGATCCGGCCGAAACCCGGCGCCGCCTAGGCGGCTGCGGCCCCGCGGCTCGTCATGCGGCGTTGCACAATGAGGCCCAAACCTCTATTTTCGCCGGTTCTATCCCCGCTCCGAGGACTCCATGGCCCGCGTCACCGTCGAAGACTGCATCGAAAAGGTCCCGAACCGCTTCTCGCTGGTTCTGCTGTCCGCGCACCGCGCGCGCGCCATCTCGGCCGGTTCGCAGATCATGGTCGACCGTGACAACGACAAGAATCCCGTCGTCGCCCTCCGCGAGATCGCCGAGGACGTTGTCGACGGCGAGGAGCTGAAGGAAAGCGTCATCGCTTCGCTGCAGCGCGTCGACGAGCGTTCGGAAGCCGAGGAAGAGGCCGAAACCCTGGCCCTGCTGGCCGACCCGACCCACATGCAGATGTCGGAACTGGAACTGGTTCGCGCCCTGCAAAGCGACCGCGACGGCGGTCAGGAGGAGCGGTACTGAGCCCAGAAGGCGCAGAACCACTCATTCAAGAGGCGGCGACCGAACCCGCCGCCCTCCCGGAAGCTCGCCCCGCCTCTAGTGGCGAAGCTCCAGCCCCCACGCCCATCTCAGCGCCGACGGCCGTTCCCAAACGGCCTCGGATGCTGCGTCAGTTCGAACTGATCGAGAAGGTCAGGTCCTACGACCCCAGCGCCGACGAGGCGCTGCTGAACCGCGCCTACGTCTATGCGATGCGCCAGCACGGATCGCAGAAGCGGGCGTCGGGCGATCCCTACTTCGCCCACCCCATCGAGGTGGCGGGCATCCTCACCGACTACCGGCTGGACACCGAGACGATCGTCACGGCCCTGCTGCACGACGTCATCGAGGACACCGACTCGACCCGCGAGGAGGTGGCCAAGCTGTTCGGCGGCGAGATCGCCGAGCTGGTCGAGGGCGTGACCAAGCTCTCCAAGCTGGAGCTCTCCTCCGAACACCTCCGCCAGGCCGAGAACCTGCGGAAGTTCATCCTGGCGATCTCCAAGGACGTGCGCGTCCTGCTCGTGAAGCTGGCCGACCGGCTTCACAACATGCGCACGCTGCACTTCATCAAGACGCCGGCGAAGCGCGAGCGGATCGCCCGCGAGACGCTGGACATCTACGCCCCGCTGGCCCGCTCCATCGGCGTGCACCGCATCTGCGCCGAGCTGGAAGAGCTGGCCTTCGCGCACCTGAACCCGGTGGCCCGCGACGCGATCATTCGCCGGCTCGAGGTGCTGCGCCACGAGCAGGGCGGGGCTGTCGCCCTGGTCAGCCAGGAAATCACCAGCCGCCTCGACACCGCCAGCATCCCGAGCCGCGTGTTCGGCCGCGAGAAGCATCCGTTCTCGATCTGGCGGAAGCTGCAGCGCAAATCGATCGGCTTCTCCCAACTGTCCGACATCTACGCCTTCCGGGTGATCGTCGACAGCGAGGACGACTGCTACCGGGCGCTGGGCGTCATCCACCGCTCGTGGCCGTCGGTGCCCGAGCGGTTCAAGGACTTCATCTCCACGCCCAAGCGGAACAACTACCGCTCGCTGCACACGACGGTGGTCGGCCCCCGCGGCATGCGCATCGAGATGCAGATCCGCACCGAGGCTATGGATCTGGTCGCCGAGGAGGGCGTGGCCGCCCACTGGCGCTACAAGAACGAGAGCTACGGCTTCGACCCGGACGCGCAGAAGGCCGCGGGCGGCCGCGATCCGCTGATCAACCTGCGCCACCTCGTCCAGGTGCTGGAGCACGGCGGCGACGCCGAGGAGCTGGTCGAGCACGCCAAGCTCGAGATGTACCTCGACCAGGTGTTCGTCTTCACGCCCAAGGGCCGGCTGGTCAGCCTGCCCCGGGGCGCGATGCCGCTGGACTTCGCCTATGCGCTGCACACCGACATCGGCGACACCACCATCGGGGTGAAGATCAATGGCGAGCTGAAGCCGCTGCGCACCACGCTGTCCAACGGCGACGTGGTCGAGGTCATCCGCGGCGGCAAGCCGGTGGTGCCGCCCGACTGGCGCTCGCTCACCGTCACCGGCCGGGCGCGCTCGGCCATCCGCCGCCACATCCGCCAGACCGAGCGCGAGGAGTTCGTGCGCCTGGGCCGCGCCACCGTCGACCAGGCCTTCGAGGCGGCCGGCAAGAGCCGCAAGGACGTCTCGCTGCGGCCGGCCATGGACCGCTTTGCCGTTGCCAGCGAGGACGACCTCTTCGACGCCGTCGGCCGGGGCCGCGCGCCGCCGAACCAGGTGCTGGAAGCCGTCTTCCCCGGCATGAAGGCCGCCGAGCGCGAGGCCGCCGCCGCGCGCCGCCACATCGAGGACGGCAAGTCGGCGCGGCTCTACGTCCGCGGCGGCGGACTGACCCCCGGTGTCTCGATCCACTTCGGCCCATGCTGCTCGCCGGTGCCGGGCGACCGCATCGTCGGAATCCTGGAGAGCGACGGCCGCGGCCTGACGGTCCACACGATCGACTGCGAGCGCCTCGAGGCCTTCGAGGAGCGCGAGGAGCTCTGGCGCGACCTGCAGTGGACGCCCGAGGCCGAGCGCAACGCCATCGCCCGCGCCCGTATCACCGCCACCATCCGCAATGCGCCGGGCGTGCTGGGCCAGGTCTGCGGCATCATCGGCGAGGCCGGCGGCAACATCGTCAACCTGCGCATGCACCACCGCCAGCAGGACTTCTTCGACGTGGACGTCGACGTGGACGTCAACGACGCCAAGCACCTGACCCACATCACCGCCGCGCTCCGGGCCAGCCCCAGCGTGGAGACGGTCGAGCGGACCAAGAGCTGACCTCCACGTGAAGGGGCCGTTGTTTCCGTCGCAGCCGGCGACCCTGCCGGGGCTTGGCGCGCCGAAAGCCGCCGCGCCCGTCATCGATCCCTTCGCCGTGGCCGCTGGGCTCATGCAGCAGGGCCGCCTGGCCGAGGCCGAGCGCGCGTTCAGGACGATCCTGGCCCAGGAGCCGCAGCACGCCGAAGCGCTGCATGCCCTGGGCCTCATCGCCCACCGCTTGGGCCGCTCCGCCGATGGGCTCGACCTCCTGACCAAGGCGCTGAAGGCCGCGCCCAAGTCACCGATGATCCTCGCCAACCGCGGCCTGGTGCTGGCGGCTCTGGAGCGGTTCAAGGACGCGCTCGCCGACTACGACCGCGCGATCGCCCTCAATCCGATGTTCCCGGAAGCGCTGTTCAACAAGGCCAATGCACTGGTGCGCATGGGCCGCCTGCCGCTGGCGCTGCAGGCCTATGACAAGGCGCTGGCGCTCACCCCGCAAAACGCCGTCTGGCACGCCGCCCGCGCCGAGCTGCTGCGGCGGATGGACCGCGAGCCCGAGGCCATCGAAGGCTTCCGCGAGGCGGTGCGGCTCGCGCCTGCGCTCGGCCCGGCCCAGGCCCAGCTCGGCGACCTGCTGCTGCGCGCGGGCGACGCCGAGGTGGCGCTGGAGACGCTGACCCAGGCCGCCGAAGCTGCGCCGGACGACGCCGCGGTCTTCTTCAACCTCGGCAACGCCCAGCGGCGCCTGGGCCGCACGGCGGAGGCGGTCGAGAGCTACGGCCGCGCCGTCGGTATCGACCCCGACTTCGCCATGGCCCACCAGAACCGCGCCGTCTGCCGCATGCTGCTGGGCGATTGGGCCAATGAAGCGGGAACGGGCGGGTTCGAGGAATACGCCTGGCGGCACCGCTGCCCGGGGCCGGAACTTCGCGACTATCCGCAAGCCCCGTTCGACGGGGCCCAGGACCTCTTGGGCCGGACGCTCTTCATCTACCCCGAGCTGTTCCTCGGCGACCTGATCCAGTTCGGCCGCTACGCCAAGCTTGCCGAGGAGCGCGGCGCGCGCGTCGTCCTGGCGGCGCCGACGATGCTCCACGGCCTGCTGTCGACCCTCAGCCCGACGATGCAGCTCATCGGCAAGGACGAGACGCCGCCGCCTTTCGACCTGCATTGCCCGCTCATGGACCTGCCGAGGGTGTTCGGCGTGACGCCTGACGACGTGAAGCTGGCCGGGCCCTATCTCCGCGCGCCGCCCGAGCGCGTCGCCGCCTGGCGCGACCGTATCGGCGACAGCGGCTTCCGGATCGGCGTCTGCTGGCAGGGCAGCACGCGGGCCGGCGCAGACCTGCTTGGCCGCTCGTTCCGCCTGGCCGAACTGGCGCCGATCGCGGCCCTGCCGGGGGTTCGTCTGATCAGCCTGCAGAAGCACGAGGGCCTCGACCAGCTGGCGAGCCTGCCCGTCGGCATGGCCGTCGAGACCCTCGGCCCCGACTTCGACGAAGGCCCCGACGCCTTCCTCGACACCGCCGCCGTGGCCCAGGTCTGCGACCTCGTGATCACCGCCGACACGGCCGTCGCCCACGTGGCCGGCGCGGTCGGCGCCCGCACCTGGCTGCCGCTGCCCGTGACGCCCGACTGGCGCTGGCTGCTCGCGCGGGACGACACGCCCTGGTATCCGGCCATGCGGCTGTTCCGGCAAACGACTCGCGGCGACTGGACCGCGGTCTTCGCGGCCATGGCCGATCAACTGTCGAAGGACCTCTCGTGATGCCCGACGCGCCGGTCTCCTGGGGCGAGCTGATCGACAAGATCACCATCCTGGAAATCAAGGCCGAACGGCTGACCGCCCCGGCCGCCCTGGCGAACGTCCAGCGCGAGCTGGACGCCCTGCGGGCCGTCGAGGCGCAGCTCGCGCCCGACCCCGAGCTTGCCGGCCTCAAGGCGCAACTGGTCGAGGTGAACGGCGCGCTCTGGGACATCGAGGACCACATCCGCGACCAGGAGGCGGCCAAGGACTTCGGCCCGCGCTTCGTGGAGCTGGCCCGCTCGGTCTACGTCACCAACGACCGCCGCGCGGCCCTGAAGCGCGAGATCAACCGGGTCACCGACTCGGAGCTGGTCGAGGAGAAGAGCTACGCCGACTACGGCGCCGCGACGACGGCCGAGGGCTGACCGGGGGCGGGCTGACCCGCCGTCTTGATCACGTGCTCGACGCCGCGGACCACGGCGTCGCCATGGGTCAGGCCCAGGATGCTGGTGTGCGTCGCGCGGGGCGAATTCTCGAAGTAGCCGTGAGCCGAGGCCTTGGCGGGCCCCATCCGAGGACTGTCCGGCGCGCGGTCGCCGGCGAGGATCACCGCCACCGGCATGTCGCGGGGCAGGGGACCCGCGGCGATCGCCTGGCGGGCCGCGCGCTCCCACTGGAGGCCTTCCGCGGCCGCGCCGCGCGCATGCCGCCCCGACACCCAGATGCGCCGCTTCTCGGTCACCCGGTCCTCGGGCAGGCCGATCCGCTCGGCCCAGTAGTAGAAGACCTTGGTCAGGCCCAGGGAGCCCGCCACCGCGCCGGTGCGAGCCACCGCCTTGAACACGCCCAGGAACTTCATCGTGCGGGGATCGTCGATCGCCTCAGGCGTCGTGGCGTCCACCAGCACGATGCCCAGCGTCTTGTCCGGGTGCGCGGTGGCGAACCGGCGCACGTGCAGCCCCGCCATCGAATGGCCGACCAGGACGTAGGGCCCGGTATCGCCCTTGGCTTTCATCAACGCCTCGAGGTCGGCCAGCGCTGCGTCGCCATCGCGCGGCGCAGGTCCGGCATCGGAATGGCCGAGGCCCGCCCGGTCGTAGGCGCAGCTCCTCAAGCCCTTGGCGCTGAGCTTCTGCTGGATGGCCGCGAAGTCCGTGGCCGCGCCGAACGCGCCGTGCTCCAGCCAGATGCTCGGCTGGGCCCCGGCCGGGCCTTCGCACACGACGCGCAGCTTGCGGCTCGCCCCAGGGGCGCCGACGTCGACGAACTCGCCGCGCGGCTGGGCCTGGGCCGCGGTCGCCGCCACCACCAGACCCGCCGCGATCCATGCGCCCACGACGAGGACGACGCCCACCAGGAACTTCACCATGCCGCCCAAGGTAGGGGCTCGGCATGCCACCCCGCAACGGCTGGCATCTTCCGAACCTCGCGAAACGCGACTATCTCCGGAGCTCATGAACACCGAAGACGTCCTCGAAGAGTTCCGCGGCGCCGGCGCGCTGCGCGAAGGCCACTTCATCCTCGCCTCGGGCCGCCACAGCCCGATGTTCCTGCAGAAGAACCTGGTCTTCCAGTATGCGGACCGAACGGAGCGGCTCTGCAAGGCGCTGGCCGAGAAGATCGTGGCCCAGTTCGGCAAGCCCGACGTGATCGTCGCCCCCGCCGTCGGCGCCATCATCCCCGGCTACGAGGTCGCCCGCGCGCTGGGCGTGCCGTCGATCTACGTGGAGCGGGAGGACGGCAAGTTCAGGCTGCGCCGCGCCTTCAAGATCGCACCCGGCGCCAAGGTCGTGGTCGTCGAGGACGTGATCACCACCGGCGGCTCATTCCGCGAGGCGGTCGAGCCCGTGCAGGAGGCGGGCGGCGAGGTCGTCTGCTGCGCCTGCATCGTGGATCGATCCGGCGGCAAGGCTCAGGTCGGCTGGCCGCTGGTGGCGCTGGCCACCGTCGACGTGCCGTCCTACGCGCCGGACGAGATCCCGCCGGAGCTGGCGGCGATCCCCGCAGAGGAGCCGGGGTCCAAGAGGCTCCGGGGATGAGCAAGCTCAGGCTGGGCGTCAACATCGACCACGTGGCGACCGTCCGGAACGCCCGCGGCGAGAGCTATCCCGATCCCGTGCGCGCCGCCGAACTGGCGCTGGCCGCCGGGGCCGACGGCATCACCGCCCACCTGCGTGAAGACCGCCGCCACATCTCCGACGCCGACATCGACCGGCTGGCCGCCATCTGCCGCCAGCGTGGCCGCCCGCTCAACTTCGAGTGCGCCGTGACCCCGGAGATGGAGGCCATCGCCCTCAAGCACCGGCCGCACGCCGCCTGCCTCGTGCCCGAGCGCCGCGAGGAGGTGACCACCGAGGGCGGCCTGAACGTCGCCGGCGGCTACAACACCATCGCTCCCGTGGTGAAGCGGATGGCCGAGGCCGGGATCCGCGTCTCGTGCTTCATCGACGCCGACCTGGCGCAGGTCGCGGCCTCCAAGGCGGTGGGCGCTCAGGTGGTCGAGCTGCACACCGGCGCCTACTGCGAGGCCGTCCGTCACGGCCGTCGCGACGAGGCCGCCCGCCTGCTGGCGAACCTGAAGGCCGCGTCCGCCGAGGCCGCCCGCCTGGGCCTCGAGGTCCACGCCGGCCACGGTATCGACTACGAGACGGTGAAGCCCGTCGCCGCCATCCCCGAGCTCGCCGAACTCAACATCGGCCACTTCCTGATCGGCGAGGCGATCTTCATCGGCCTCGGCCCCGCCATCCAGCGGATGCGGGCGCTGATGGACGAGTCCCGCGCGCAGGTCGCGGCATGATCATCGGCGTCGGCTCGGACCTCTCCGACATCCGCCGCATCCAGGCCAGCCTCGATCGCTTCGGCGACCGCTTCCGCCACCGCGTCTTCACCGAACTCGAGCGCACCCGCTCCGACCGCAAGACCGACGCCGCCGCCAGCTACGCCAAGCGCTTCGCCGCCAAGGAGGCCTGCGCCAAGGCGCTCGGCACCGGCATGCGCCGTGGCGTCTTCTGGCGTGACATGGGCGTCGTGAACATGCGCTCGGGCCAGCCGACCATGCAGCTCACCGGCGGCGCCCTGAAGCGGCTGGAGGAAATGACGCCGCCGGGCATGAAGGCGGTGATCCACCTGTCGCTGACCGACGACCACCCCTACGCCCAGGCCTTCGTGATCATCGAGGCGTTGCCGGCCTAGGAGGCCGCCAGCCGCCGCCGCTCCCAAGCCGGATACAGCGTGTTGAGCGCCAGGCCGCCTAGCACCAGCACCGCCGCGGTCAGCTTCCAGGAGGTCAGGGGCTCGCCCAGCAGGACCGCGGCGCTGCCCATGCCGAACACCGGCACCAGCAGCGACAGGGGCGCGATGGTCGCCGCCGGATGCCTAGCCAACAGCCAGGCCCAGCTGGCGTAGCCGAAGATGGTGTTGCCCACCGACTGCCACAGCACGCAGGCCCAGGTGCCCACGTCGGCGGCGGCGAACCCGCCCTGGATCGCCGGCCAGCCCTCGAACAGGAACGACAGCACGAACAGCGGCGGCGCCGCGAAGAGGCTCGACCACACCACATAGGCCAGCATGTTCACGGGCCCGGCCGTCCGCGCCACCGTGTTGCCGCCGGCCCAGCCGAGCGCCGCGCCGACGACGAGGGCGAGGCCCAGCACCGTCACCTCTGCGCTGGTGTGCGCCATCAGCCAGATCAGGCCCGACGCCGCGAGCCCCAGCGCCACCAGTTGGAACGGCCGGATCTTCTCGCCCGCCAACACCATGGCGAAGCCGACCGTGAAGAACGCCTGGATCTGCACGACCAGCGAGGCCAGCCCGGGCGAGATGAACTGGGTCATGGCGATGTAGAGGAGGCCGAACTGGCCCACGCCGATCAGCACGCCATAGGCCGCCAGGTTGCGCCACGACACCGCCGGCCGCTTCAGGAAGAACACGGCCGGCAACAGCGCGAAGGTGAAGCGCAGCGCCGCGAACAGCAGGGGCGGCAGGTCGTCCAGCGCCCAGCGGATGACCACGAAGTTGGTCCCCCACACGGCCACCACGGCCAGCGCCAGGAGGGCGTGCAGCGGGGGCAGGGGGGCGCGAGTCATGGGCGTAAGATAGGCTGGGCGCGCCGGCGGCACAGGGCCAGTTGCGACGATCCGGCCCGCGCCGCCGACAGAGAGTTCACGGGCGTTCCGCTTGCCCGCAGGCTAAGCAGCGTCTAACCCACACTCCGCTTCGGTGCGCCGGGGCGTCCTCCAGGGACGGTATATGAGCGAGAACGTGCAGGCCGCACAAAGCCCCGACAAGTCGAGCGCCGCGAACGAGTTCTTCGAGATCATCAAGACGGTGGTCTATGCGCTGCTGATCGCGCTGTTCCTGCGCGTGATCTTCTTCCAGCCCTTCACCATCCCGTCGGCCTCGATGGAGCCGAACCTGTACGAGGGCGACTACATCATCGTCTCGAAGTTCAGCTACGGCTATTCCAAGCACTCGATCCCGTTCAGCCCGGGGCTGTTCGACGGCCGCATCATGGGCTCCGAGCCCAAGCGCGGCGACGTCGTCGTCTTCAAGCTGCCCAGCGACAACCGCACCGACTACATCAAGCGCGTGATCGGCCTGCCCGGCGACCGCATCCAGATGAAGGACGGCTTGCTGTACCTGAACGGCCAGCCGGTGCCGCGCGACCAGCTGCCGGTCGGCAAGACCGACCTCGGCGGCTTCGTCCGCGAGGCCGCCCAGTACCGCGAGACGATCGACGGCAAGAGCTTCGCCACCCAGGACTTCGGCACGGACGGCGACCTCGACAACGTTCCCGAAACCTACGTGGTGCCCGAGGGCTACTACTTCATGATGGGCGACAACCGGGACAACTCGCTGGACAGCCGGGTGCCGCCCGGCGCCGGCGGCGTGGGCTATGTCCCCGCCGAGAACCTGGTCGGGAAGGCCCAGATCATCCTGCTGTCGTGGGAGCCCGAGGCCTCGATCTTCAAGCCGTGGACCTGGGTGCTCGACGCCCGGCCCAGCCGCTTCTTCAAGGTCCTGCATTGAGTCAGCGCGCCAACGCCGTCGCCGAGCTCGAACGGCGCATCGGCTACGTCTTCGCAGATCGCGACCTCCTCGAGCGCGCGCTGACCCACGCCAGCGTCGGCGACGGGGCGCGCGAGGTGCGCCACAACGAGCGGCTGGAATTCCTCGGCGACCGGGTGCTGAACCTGTGCGCCGCCGAGCGGCTGATGGCGCTGGATCCCGACGCCCGCGAGGGCGAGATGAGCCGGCTGCTGGCCAGCCTCGTGAACTATCACGCCTGCGCGCGGGCGGCGAAGCGGGCGGGCCTGCCCGAGGCGCTGCGCATGTCGGCCTCGGCCACCAAGGTCGGGGCGCGCAAGTCCGACGCCGTGCTGGGCGATGCGTGCGAGGCGCTGATCGCCGCCCTCTACATCGACGGAGACCTGGAGACCGCGCGCGCGTTCTTCCTGAAGTTCTGGGCCGAGGAGTTCGCGAGGCTCGACGAGCCGCGGTCGAAGGACCCGAAGACCCAGCTGCAGGAATGGGTGCAGGGCATGGGCCTGCCGTTGCCGAACTACGAGATCGTCTCCCGCGAGGGGCCGAGCCACGCGCCGTGCTTCACCGTCGAGGTGCAGGTCGAGGGCTTCGGCGCCGAGCGCGGGGAGGGACCGTCCCGCCAAGCCGCCGAGAAGGCCGCGGCGCAGTCCATGCTGCTGAAACGTGAGGGCCCCGAGCCCGGAAAGGGCGCCGAATGAGCCGCGCCGGCTTCTGCGCCATCATCGGCGCGCCCAATGCGGGCAAGTCCACCCTGACCAACCGCCTTGTCGGGGCCAAGGTCACGATTGTCACCCAGAAGGTGCAGACGACGCGCTTCCCGGTGCGCGGCGTGGCCATCGCCGGCGACGTGCAGATCGTGCTGGTCGACACTCCCGGCATCTTCCAGCCGCGCCGGCGGCTGGACCGCGCCATGATCCGCGCCGCATGGGGCGGGGCCGAGGACGCCGACGCCGTGGTCCACTTGGTCGACGCCGCCGCCCAGCTCGGCGACAAGCCCGCCGACAAGAAGGCGAAGATCGACGTCGACACCATCGTCGAGGGCCTGAAGACCGCCGGCCGCAAGGCCATCCTGGCGCTCAACAAGATCGACGCCGTCAAGCGCGACGAGCTCTTGGCGATCTCGCAAAGCCTATTTGAAACCGGCGTTTACGACGAGGTCTTCATGATCTCGGCGACCACCGGCTCAGGCGTCGACGACCTCAAGGCGCGCATCGCCGCCCTGATGCCCGAAGGCGTCTGGCTGTATCCGGAGGATCAGACCGCCGACCTGCCGGCGCGCCTGCTGGCCGCCGAGATCACCCGCGAGAAGCTTTACCTGCGGCTTCATGAGGAGCTGCCGTACGCCGCGACCGTCGAGACCACGAAGTTCGAGGAGAAGGACGACGGCTCCGCCCGCATCGAACAGACGATCTATGTCGAGCGCGAGAGCCAGCGGCCGATCGTGCTGGGCAAGGGCGGCCAGACGGTGAAGTGGATCGGCCAGAAGGCCCGGGAGGAGCTCAGCGCCATCCTCGACCGCCCGATCCACCTGTTCCTGCACGTCCAGGTCGACGAGAAGTGGGCGGACAAGCGTGAGTTCTACGGCCCCGGCCTCGACTTCGACGCCTGATCGCGGAAGCGGTCCAGGCCGGGCAGCAGCTTGTCCAGGGTGATCGGATAGTCCCGCACCCGGACGCCGCAGGCGTTGTAGATGGCGTTGGCCACCGCCGCGCCTACGCCGCAGATGCCGAGCTCGCCGATGCCCTTGGCCTTCAGCGGGCTCGCCTTGTCGTCCAGCTCGGGTAGGAACACGACCTCCAGGTCCGGAATGTCGGCATGCACCGGCACATGGTACTCGGCGAGGTCGTGGTTCACGTACGAGCCGAACCGCGGGTCCAGCGCGACCTCCTCGGTCAGCGCCGCGCCCAGGCCCATGGTCACGCCGCCCAGGCACTGCGAGCGCGCCGTCTTCTCATTCAGGATCCGGCCGGCGGCATGCACGCTCAGGAACCGGCGCACCCGCACCTCGCCGGTGTCGATGTCGACGGCGACCTCGCAGAAGTGGGCGCCATAGGACTGCTGTGAGTAGGTCTCGGCCAGATCGCCCGCCTTGAAGTCGCCCAGCACTTCGATCGGGCCGTCCGCCGCCAGCTCCTCGAACGTCTTCGCGACATTGCCGGCCACCAGGGCGCCGTTCTCGAACCGCGCCTGCTCGGGATCGACGCCCGCTCGACCCGCCAGCTCGGCCTTCAGCGCCACGGTCGCCACATAGAGCGCCGCGCCCGAGCTGTTGGCTCCGAATGAGCCGCCGGACCCGGCGGCCTCCGGGTAGTCGGTGTCGCCCAGCCGCACCTCCACCCTCTCGGGCGGCAGGCCCAGCAGGTCGGCGCCGATCTGGGTCAGGATGGTGTAGCTGCCGGTGCCGATGTCGGTCATCGCCATCTCGGCCACGGCGTTCCCGTCCGGCTCGAGCCGCAGCCGGCACTTCGAGGGTTGCAACAGCACGCTGCGGCTCGCCACCGCCATGCCGTAGCCGATCAGCCGCCGGCCCTCGCGCACCTGGCCGGGCTCCGCCGTGCGGCGATCCCAGCCGAAGCGCCGCGCACCCTCTTCCATGCAGGGGATCAGCGCGCGGGTCGAGAAGGGGACGTGCTTCTCCGGATCCTGCGCCGGCTCGTTGCGCTTGCGCAGGTCGATCGGATCGAGGCCCACCCGCTCGGCCAGCTCGTCCATGGCGCACTCCAGCGCCATCATCCCCACCGCCTCGCCGGGCGCGCGCATCGAGCAGCCGATCGGCACGTCCAGGGTTACCAGCCGGTGCGTCGTCCGCCGGTCCGGCGCGTCGTACAGGTTCCGGGTCTGCTGGGCGGCCGGCTCGTTGAACGTCTCGTCGGGATTGTTCTCGGACCAGACGTCGTGACCGATCGCGGTCAGCCGCCCGGTCTCGTCGGCGCCCAGCCGGACGCGCTGGATCGTCGAGGGCCTATGCCCGGTCATCTCGAACATGTGGGTGCGCGGCAGCACCACCTTCACCGGTCGGCCCTTCAGCTTGTGCGAGGCCAGCGCCGCCAGGATCGCGTCGGCCCAGACGTCCAGCTTCCCGCCGAACCCGCCGCCGATGTAGCGGCTGACCATCCGCACCTTTTCCTTGGGCAGGCGGAAGGTGGCCGCCACGCTCCCCGCGCCCGGCGCCACCATCTGGTGCGAGGTGTGCAGGGTCAGCCGCTCATCGGTCCATTCGGCGATGGTGGCGTGCGGCTCCATCATCGCGTGGCTCTGCACCGGCGTCGTGTACTCGAGGTCGAGCCGCACCGGCGCCCTGGCGAACCCGCCGTCGAAGTCGCCCACCAGGCTGTCGGCCTCGTCGTCGTCGGGCGGCGGGACGCCCTTGGTCATGTTAGGCCGCAGTTCGCTCTCGAAGGTCTCGGGGTCGTAGGTCACCCGCACCAGCCGCGCGGCCGAGCGCGCCTGTTCGAAGGTCTCGGCCACGACCAGCGCCACCGCCTGACCATAGTGGTCCACGCGGCTGTCGTTCAGCTCGGGGACCGCCTTCTTGCCCGACGTGGGCCCATCCGGCGTCCGCGGCGCCTGGCCGTTCGGCGGGTCCACGTTGCGCCAGGTGAGCACGGTCAGCACGCCCGGCTGCCGCTCGGCCTCCGCGATATCGATGTCCGCGATCCGGCCCTTGGCGATGGTGGCCGGGACGGGATAGCCGTAGGCCACTTCGCCGAAGCCCGCGTATTCCGCCGCATAGGGCGCGCGGCCCGTGACCTTCAGCGCGCCTTCCACACGGTCCAGCGGCTTGCCCACCGACCCATCGGGCCTGCGGTCGATCTCGGTGTCGCCGACGGGTTTCTTGAACTCGAACTCCATGGCTCAGTCCTCGTCCCCGGCGATCACGCGCGCCAGCGTCTGGCGCGCCAGCGGGATCTTGAAGTCGTTGGCGCCATGACCCCGGGCGCCGGCCAGCAGCACGTCGGCCGCCGCCTCCGCTGCCTTGCCGGGCTCAGCATCCGCCAGCGTCGCCTCCGCCTCGTCCGAGCGCCACGGCTTGTGCGCCAGGCCGCCCATGGCGATCCGGCCGCCCCGGACGCGGCCGTCGGTCTCGTCCAGCACCGCCGCCACCGAGACCAGGGCGAAGGCGTAGGACGCCCGGTCGCGCACCTTGCGATAGACCTGCCGGCCCGGCGGGGGCGGGGGCAGGGTGACGTGGGTGATCAGCTCGCCGGGTTCGAGCGTGGTGTCGATTTCGGGCCGGACACCCGGCAGGCGGTGGAAGTCGGCGATCGGGATTGACCGCTCGCCGCTGGCTGAGACGACCTCCACCGTGGCGTCCAGCGCCCGCATGGCCACCGCCATGTCGGACGGATGCGTCGCGATGCAGTGCTCGCTCTGGCCGACCACGGCGTGGATGCGGTTGAAGCCCGCCAGCGCCGAGCAGCCGGAGCCAGGCTCACGCTTGTTGCAAGGCTTGGCCGGGTCATAGAAGTAGTAGCAGCGGGTCCGCTGCAGCAGGTTGCCGGCGGTCGTCGCCCGGTTCCGCAACTGACCCGAAGCCCCAGCCAGCAGCGCGCGGGCCAGCACCGCATACCGGGTCCGCACCCGCGCGTCCGCCGCCAGGTCGCTGTTGCGGACCAGGGCGCCGATCCTCAGGCCCCCGTCGGGCGTGTCCTCGATGCCGTCGAGCCCCAGCCGGTTCACGTCCACGAGGTGCGTCGGCGCTTCGATCTCGTGCTTCATCAGGTCCAGCAGGTTGGTGCCGCCGGCCACGAAGCGGGCTTGCGGATGCCCCTCCATCGCCTGCACCGCCGCCTCGACGCTCTCGGCGCGCTCGTAGGTGAAGGACTTCACGCCGCGCCTCCGACCTCTTTGATCGCCGCCAGGATGTTCGGATAGGCCGCGCACCGGCAGATGTTCCCGCTCATCCGCTCGCGCACCTCGGCGTCCGAGAGCTCCGGCTCCGCCGTCAGGTCTTCAGTCACGTGGCTCGGCATGCCGCCCGCCACCTCCTCGAGCATGCCGACGGCCGAGCAGATCTGCCCCGGGGTGCAGTAGCCGCACTGGAAGCCGTCGTGGTGCAGGAAGGCCGCCTGCATCGGGTGCAGCGCGTCGGGCGCGCCCAGGCCCTCGATCGTGGTCACCTCGCTGCCCTCGGCCATCACCGCCAGCGTCAGGCAGCTGTTCACCCGCCGGCCGTCCAGCAGCACCGTGCAGGCGCCGCACTGGCCGTGGTCGCAGCCCTTCTTCGAGCCGGTCAGACCCAGGTGCTCGCGCAGCGCGTCCACCAGGCTGGTGCGCACGTCCAGCTCCAGCACCTTCGCCTCGCCGTTGACCTGCAGGCGCACGGCCATGGTCTGGGGCGGTCGCGCGTCGGCGGCGCCCGATACGGAAGCGTGCGGCATGGCTTGAAGTCTCCCTCAGCCCGGCAACGCCGCAGCCGAGCGGATGATCCCCCGAGCTTTGCAAAAGGCGCCGTCCCGCTTCGCTTTGGCCAGGGCAGGGCCTAGATGTGCGGAATGGTCGACCTCGACGCCTATTTCGCCCGCATCGGTTACGACGGCCCCCGCGCCGCCACCCTGGACGTGCTGCGGGACCTCCACCGGCTGCACCCGGCCGCGATCGCCTTCGAGGCCATCGACTGCCTGCTGGACCGCGGCGTCGACATCGCGCCTGAGGCCGTCGACGCCAAGCTGATCCACGGTGGCCGCGGCGGCTACTGCTTCGAGCACAACAGCCTGTTCAGGCGGGTGCTGGAGGCCCTGGGCTTCGAGGTTGAGGGCCTCGCCGCCCGCGTCCGCTGGAACATGGCGCCCGACGTCCCGGCTCAGCCGCGGACCCATCAGATTCTGCGGGTCCTCGTGGACGGCCAGCCCTACCTCGTCGACGTCGGCTTCGGCGGCTGCGTCCTCGACACGCCGCTGCGGTTCGAGCCGCACCTGGAGCAGGCGACCGCCCACGACCGCTACCGCCTGACGCCCGTCGGCGAGGATCTGCGCCTGGAAGTCTTGCGTGAGCCCGGCTGGGTCCCGGCCTACGACATCGGCCTCAGCCCCTGCGTGCCGCGCGACTACGAGATGGCCAACTGGTTCACCTCCACCCACCCGACCAGCCACTTCCGCCACAACCTGCTGGCCGCCCGCACGACGCCCGAAGCCCGCTACGGCCTGCTGTTCAACCAGCTGACCATCCGGCCGCTCGACGGGCCCGTCCAGAAGACTACCCTGGACGCCGACGGCGTGGAGGCCGCCCTGCGCGACGTCTTCGGCCTGGCCGTCCAGCCCGACTGGCGGCCGATGATCGAAGCCGCCGTCCGCTGATGGAGTTCGAGGACGACGCCTATGTCCTGGCGGCCCGCGCCCACGGGGAGAGCGGGGCGATTGTCGAGCTCTTGACCGAGCGCCACGGCAAGTACGCCGCCCACATCGCCGGCGGCAATTCGCGCAAGATCCGGCCGTTCCTGCAGCCCGGCGCCCGCGTCCTCGTCCGCTACCGCGCCCGCGTCTCGGACCAGCTGGGCTCGGCGCAGCTTGAGCCGGTGGGCGAGGGACCCTCGGCCCTCTTCGACGATCCCCTGGCCCTGTCGGGCCTCTCGGCGGCGGCCGCCGTCGCCGCCGGAGCGCTGCCGGAGCGCGAGCCGCATCCGGGCGCCTTCCTGGCCTTCGAGGCCCTGGTCGGCGCGCTCAGCCATCCCGACATCTGGCCGGCGGTCTTCGTTCGCTTCGAGGCCGGCCTGCTGCAGGACCTGGGCTTCGGCCTCGACCTGTCGAAGTGCGCCGCCACCGGCTCGGTCGACGACCTGATCTACGTCAGCCCCCGCACCGGCCGGGCCGTCAGCCGGGACGCCGGCGAGCTCTACAAGGACCGCCTGCTGGCCCTTCCGCCGTTCATGCTGGCCGCCCAGCACGGCCTGAACTCGGGCGACGTCTCGGCCGGCCTCGCGCTCACCGGCTACTTCCTGGAAGCCTTCATCTTCGGCCCCCTGAACCGCCCGCTGCCGCCCGCGCGCCTATGGTTGCTGGACCGGCTGTCGGAAGCCGGCCGGTTGTGAGAGTCGAGGAACGCCGCTATACGAGCGCCATGCTTCGGAAGCTCAATCAGCGCCAGAACCAACAACGCCGCCCCGCGGCGGAGTTTGCGCGCGCCTGATCCGGACTTCCCAAGCCGACCGCCCGCAAACCCCGCTCCGGCGGGGTTTTTGCTGCGCGCAGTCCTGCTGGGGCTCATCTCAAGGAGCCTGCCATGTTCACCGACACCGACATCGCCCGCATCGGCGAAGGCGTCATCGCCCGAACCTTGCCCAAGGCGGAATGGACGCACGCCGCCCACTTCGCCGCCGCGGTCTGGGTGCTGACGCGCCCGCACCTCGACGCCTTCCGCGACATGCCCGGCCTGATCCGGGCCTACAACGAAGCCACCGACACGCCGAACACCGACACCGGCGGCTATCACGAGACCATCACGCTGGCCTCGCTCCGCGCGACGCGGGCGCACCTGGCCGCGCGCCCCGACGCCTCGCTGTCGGCCGCGCTCGCCGAACTCCTCGCCGGCCCCTTCGGCCGCTCGGACTGGCTGCTCGCCCACTGGTCGAAAGACCGCCTGTTCAGCGTCGAGGCGCGGCGAACCTGGGTGGAGCCGGATATCCAACCCCTCCCGTTCAACTAGTCCTGTCATCCCGGACGCCGCAGGCGATCTGGGACCCAGGGCGGTGCGCACGGCCCCTGGGTCCCGGCTCTCCGTTTCACTTCGGCCGGGATGACGAACTTGGGGAGTGCGGCGCGCTGTGACGTGGCTTCGAATCCCCGAGACAGGGTAAAGACCACCCATGACCGTGATGACTGCCCCGCCCGGGTCGGGCGAACCCGACCGGATCATCGAAGAGCCGCTCTCCGAGGCGCTCAGCCGCCGCTACCTGGCCTATGCCCTGTCGGTCATCACCGACCGGGCGCTGCCGGACGTGCGCGACGGCCTGAAGCCCGTTCAGCGCCGCGTGCTCTACGCCATGCGCGAGATGCGGCTGAACCCGGAGTCCGCGGCCCGCAAGTGCGCCAAGGTCGTGGGCGAGGTGATGGGCGGCTATCACCCGCACGGCGACCAGTCGATCTACGACACCCTGGTCCGCATGGCCCAGTCGTTCGCCCAGCGCTATCCGCTGGTCGACGGCCAGGGCAACTTCGGCAACATCGACGGCGATAACGCCGCGGCCATGCGCTACACCGAGGCGAAGCTGACGGTGGCCGCGACCCTCCTGCTGGACGGGATCGAAGAGGACGCCGTCGACTTCAAGCCCACCTACGACGGCTCCGACGACGAGCCGGTGGTGCTGCCGGCCGGCTTCCCGAACCTGCTGGCCAACGGCAGCACCGGCATCGCCGTCGGCATGGCCACCTCAATCCCGCCGCACAACGCCGGCGAGCTGATCGACGCCTGCCTGCTGCTGCTGGACCAGCCCGAGGCCTCCACCGAGGCCCTGATGAGCCACGTTCAGGGCCCCGACTTCCCGACCGGCGGCGTCATCGTCGAGCCGCGCGGCAACCTGGCCGAGGTCTATGCGACCGGCCGCGGCGGCGTCCGCGTCCGCGCCCGGTGGGAGAAGGAGGATCTGGGCAAGGGCACGTACCAGATCGTCGTCACCGAGATCCCGTACCAGGTGAAGAAGGCCGACCTGGTCGAGCAGCTCGCCGACCTGATCGAGGGCAAGAAGGCCCCGCTGCTGGGCGACGTGCGCGACGAGTCCGCCGAGGACGTGCGTCTCGTGCTCGAGCCCAAGAGCCGCAACGTCGAGCCGGAAGTGCTGATGGAGAGCCTCTTCAAGCTCTCCGACCTCGAGACCCGCTTCTCGGTCAACATGAACGTCCTCGACGCCCGCGGCACGCCCGGCGTCATGAACCTGCGCCAGGCGCTGCAGGCCTTCCTCGACCACCGCCGCGAAGTGCTGGTCCGTCGCGCGCGTCACCGGCTGGAGAAGATCGAGGCCCGTCTCCACATCCTCGACGGCCTGATGATCGCCTACCTCAACCTGGACGAGGTGATCCGCATCGTCCGGTTCGAGGACAAGCCGAAGGAAAAGCTGATCGAGACCTTCGGGCTCTCGGACATCCAGGCCGACGCCATCCTCAACACCCGCCTGCGCCAATTGGCCCGGCTGGAGGAGATGGAGATCCGCCGCGAGCACGCCGAGCTGTCGGAAGAGCGCGACGGCATCATCAAGATGCTGGCCTCCGACAAGGCCCAGTGGAAGCTGGTCGGCGAGGGGCTGCGGCACGTGAAGAGCCAGCTGGGCGACCTCAACGTCCGCCGCTCCAGCTTCGCCGAGGCCCCGCAGATCGACACCGAGGCGGCGCTGGAGGCGATGATCGTCCGCGAGCCGATCACCATCATCCTGTCCGAGCGCGGCTGGATCCGCGCCGCCAAGGGCCGGGTGGAGGACCCCTCGGAGCTGAAGTTCAAGGAAGGCGACAAGCTGCAGTTCCTGGTCCCGGCCGAGACGACGGACAAGCTGCTGATCTTCGCCTCCGACGGCCGGTTCTTCACCCTGGGCTGCGACAAGCTCCCGGGCGCCCGCGGCCACGGCGAGCCGCTGCGCCTGATGATCGACCTCGACGACCGCGTCGGCATCATCGACGTCTTCCCGCACAAGGCAGGGACCAAGCGCCTGCTGGCCTCCAAGCAGGGCTACGGCTTCATCCTGCCGGAGGAGGAGGCCATCGCCTTCCGTCGGGCCGGCAAGCAGGTGCTGAACGCTGGCGATCCGGCCAAGAAGGGCGAGGGCGCCGCCGTCTGCCTGCCGGTCACCGGCGATCAGGTCGCCGTCGTCGGCGACAACGGCAAGCTGCTGATCTTCCCGACGGCTGAGCTGCCCGAGATGCCGCGCGGCAAGGGCGTCAAGCTGCAGGCCTATCGCGAGGGCGGCCTGCGCGACGCCATGGTCTTCAAGGCGGAAGAGGGCGCGACCTGGATCGACGCCGCCGGCCGCACGCGGAGCTGGGAGGAATGGCGCGAGTGGATCGGCCGCCGGGCCGGCGCGGGCAAGCTCGCGCCCAAGGGCTTCCCGGCGACCAAGCGGTTCCGGCCGCGCTGATGGCGCCCGCCGCGCCCGCGGCCAAGGCGCCGCCCGTCCAGCTGCCCAAGGTCGAGGTCTCCTTCGCCCAGGTCTGGGCCGACCTCGTGGCCTGGGTACAGGCGCACGGCGTGCAGATCATCCTGGCGCTCGTCGCGGGCCTCGTCGTCTATCTGGTGCTGGAGCTGGTCCGGGGCCTGGCCTCGCGGCTCAAGGACCGCCCGGGCCAGCCGCTGGGCTTCCGCACCCTGGTGGGCCGGGCGGCGTCGAAGACCACGCACCTGTTCCTGACCGTCGCCGCCGCGCGCCTCGTCGTGGGCTACGCGAACCCGCCGGCCCCTGTCGCGGGCACCATCGAGTTCCTGTTCACGATCTCCGCCGCCTTCCAGGCCGCGATCTGGATCCGCGAGATCGTGCTCGGCCTCATCGAGCGCCGCATCTCGATGGAGCGGCACAGCGAGACGCTGGCCAACGCCTCGGGCGTCATCCGCCTGCTGGTGACGGTGGTGATCTTCGCCATCGCCATCATCGTGGTGCTGGACAACCTCGGCGTGAACGTCACCGCGCTGGTGGCCGGCCTCGGCATCGGCGGCATCGCCATCGGCTTGGCGGCCCAAGGCATCTTCTCCGACCTGTTCGCGGCGCTCTCGATCATCTTCGACAAGCCGTTCCGGGTCGGCGAGACCATCACCTACGACCAGTCCACCGCCACGGTGGAGAAGATCGGCCTGAAGAGCACGCGCCTGCGCGCCGTGACCGGCGAGCGCAAGATCGTCTCCAACGCCAACCTGCTCCAGAAGGAGATCACCAGCTACCAGACGCTGGACCACCGGCGGCTGAAGTTCCTGCTGAGCGTGATCTACCAGACCGACCCCGAGCTCTGCGCGCGCATCCCGGCGATCCTGCGCGACATCGTCGAGGCCGAGGGCGCCACCTTCGTGCGCTCCGGCTTCGTCAACTTCGCCCCCAGCTCGCTGGACTTCGAGGTGGAGTACGACGTCTTCCGCGACGACTGGGACGAGATCTATCCGGTCCGCCACCGCATCGGCCTGGCCATCCTGCGGCGCTTCCACGCCGAGGGGATCCAGTTCGCCTATCCGACCCAGACGACCTTCACCGCCGCCCCTGACGGCCGGATGATCATGCCCTACGCGGAGCCTCGCTAGGCCGCCTTCGCGGAGATCACCGCCTCGACGACGTGGGCGCGGTACAGCACGGCCAGCAGGTCGGTTTGGGTGATGACGCCCACCAGCCGCCGGTCCTCGTCGACGACCATGGCCTCGTGGGTCGCCCCGCTGGACAGCACCGGCAGCAGCGCCTCGATCGGCGTGCCCGGCCGCACCTTGTGCACGAACGGGTCGAGCACGGTCTCCACTTTGCGGTCGCGGGCGGCCAGCAGCTCGGCGCGGCGGACCATGCCCACGACGCGACCTTCGGCGTCCAGCACCGGCGCGGTGCGCAGCTCGTGCTGCTGGAGGTAGGCCAGCGCGCTCGATGCGCTCTGCTCGGCGTCCACGAACACCACGTCGCGGCTCATGATGTCGCCGCACAGGATCTCGGCGTGCAGCCGGCGGTGCGCCTGCAGCTCCACCTGCCGGAAAAGCGCGTCCAGGTCCTCGCGGCTGACGTCCAGCAGCTCGCCGTACTGGGCCAGCGCCACGTCGAGGTCGGCGGCGGTGTAGCCGACCCGGCGGTCCGCCGGCGGGTCGTTCGTCCCATGCACGTTGACGGCCGGCGTGACGCGGTGTGGATAGCTCCGCCCCGTCAGCCGCCCATAGGCCGCCGCGAGCAGCACCAGCAGCACCGAGCACAGCGCCACGGGAACGAGGGCATAGCTGTAGCCGAACGGCTCGGCCGCCAGCGCCGCCCCCAGCGCGACGGCGCCGCCCGGCGGGTGCAGGCAGCCCAGCAGAGCCATCACCAGCACCGCGACGCCCACCGCCGCGGCGGCGGCCAGCGCCGGATGCGGGATCGCCAGCGCGCAGGCCACGCCCACGAGCGCCGCGATCGTATTGCCGCCGATCACCGCACGCGGCTGGGCCAACGGACTGGCGGGGATCGCGAACACCAGCACCGCCGAGGCGCCGATCGGCGCGACCAGCAGCGGCGCCGCCGACCACTGGCCGTCTGTGAGCAGCCGGGCCAGCACGCCGCACAGGCCCACGCCCAGCAGCCCGCCCACGGCGGCGCGCAGGGCTTCCCGACCGCGGATCGGCGTCTTGCCGCGAAGGAGGGCGTGGAGGTCCAGCATGGGCCGCGCCTCGTGCCCGAACCGACGCGCCCGCTCAAGCCGCGAAAAAGCGCACCCGGCCTGAGAAAAACTCAAGATCGGTTTCCAGGTCCTGTGGAGGACGGCAGTGTGCGCCCTAGGTCGCCGCCATGAGTCAGTCGGGAGTTCGCATGTCCGAAGCCGCCAATCCTGTCCGCATCCTCGCCTTCGCCGGCAGCCTGCGCCGGGCCTCCTACAACCGCAGCCTCCTGGCCGCCGCGCAGGAGCTCGCGCCGCCGACGCTGAGCTTGGAGGTCTTCGACCTGATCGACGTGCCGCTCTACAACGGCGACGTAGAGGCGCAGGGCGACCCGCCGGCGGTCCAGGCGCTGAAGGCCGCCATCGCCGCCGCCGACGGCGTGCTGATCGCCACGCCCGAGTACAACCACGGCGTCCCGGCGGTGACCAAGAACGCCGTCGACTGGGCGTCGCGCCCGCCGCGCGGCGCGCCCCTCGGCGGCAAGCCGGTGGGCATCATCGGCGCATCTCCCGGCCAGACCGGCGCGGCCCGCGGCCAGAGCCAGCTGCGCCAGGCCTTCGAGTTCACCAACTCCTACTGCATGCCCCAGCCCGAGCTGCTGGTCTTCCGGGCGCATGAGAAGTTCGACGACGCCGGCCGCCTCACCGATGAGGCCACCCGCACCTATCTCGGCCGATATCTCACGGCCTTCGAGGCCTGGGTGCGGCGGTTCTAGACACCGCTTCTTCACACCCCTCTGTCAATTTTCGGCAGGAACGACTATCTAGGCCGCGCGCGCCGTGGGGTCTGCGCCGCTGCCGAAGCGGGGGATCACGTCCGATGCGGTGCGCGTTTGGTCCGAATACTGGCGACCTGGTCTCCGCTTCCGCGCACGCGCGACAGCGACCTCCGCTGTTCCGCCGCGCCCGCGGCGTTTCGCGCTAGACCCGGGTCCACCACTCGAAAGGAACGCCCTTGGCGAAAGAAGAACTCGTAGAATTCGACGGCCTGATCACCGAACTGCTGCCGGAAGGCCGCTTCCGCGTGAAGCTCGAGAACGAGCATGAGATCCTGGCCTACACGGCCGGCAAGATGAAGAAGCACCGCATCCGCGCCATGGTCGGCGACCGGGTCACCGTCGAGATGACTCCCTACGACCTCGACCGCGGTCGGATCACCTACCGCCACCGCGACACCGGCCCCCGGGTCGGCGCCTCGCACCCGCGTCCGCAGTACCGCGGCGGCCGCTGATCCTTGGACCTACCGGCGATGGAACACCGTCTTCATCGCCGGGTCCGCTAGCCGCCGGTCCGCCTCGTCGAAAGGCGCGGTGTCCGTGATCGCGCCCCAAGGGTCGACGCGTCCGTCGACCACGAAGGCCAGGGCGTCGGCGATGTTCGGCTGCCCACGGCCGCGGCCGGTGTAGAACCGCAGGCCCTTCGAATACATCTCCCGCATGGGGAAGCTCACGTCGGTCCAGTGGGTGCCGACCGATGAGCACTGGCCTTCCGCGTCGGTCGAGCGGATGGCGCAACGCAGCCCGTCGTCCGTGCCGCTGGCGTCGACGGTGATCGGAAATGTCCGGTCCATCCGCCTTGGGGCAGGGGCCTCCACGGCCGTCGCCCCATAGGCCTCCGCCCGACGCAGCCGATTGCCGTCCTCGTCCACATAGACGACCTCGCCTGCGCCCGCCGCGACCGCATAGGCGACGGCGTACAGGCCCACCGAGCCGACGCCGCCCATCACCAGCACGTCGGCGCCCGGCTGCTCGGCCAGGTAGGGCACGGTAAGCTCATAGCCGAACGGCAGGTTGTCGCTGGCGGCCGCGCAGGCCACCGGATCCAGCCCCGCCGGCAGGGGCTCCAGCTGGCTGGCCGCATGCGGAACCAGCACCAGGTCCGAGAAGAAGCTGCCGAAGTCGCCACCCACGGGCATGCCGAACATCGCACCCGTCGGATAGGTCTCGCAGGTGTTGGGCAGCCGCCGCCGGCACCGGGGGCAGCTGCCGCACGACACGTGCCACGGCACGACCACCACCTGGCCCACCGACAGCCCCGGCGCCTCGTCGCCCACCGCCACGACCTGCGCCACGCACTCGTGGCCCAGCGCCATCGGCGGCTGGAACGGCGTCGTCCCTTTCAGGATCATCACGTCCAGATCGCAGGTCGTCGCCGCGATCGGCCGCACGATGGCCTCGTGCGGGCGGGTGATCCGCGGTTCGGCCGCGTCCCGCCACGCCACCTGGCCCGGCCCCTCGAACCATAGCCGCCGCATCACGCCGCCTCCGGGCTCGGCAGGGCGCGGCGTTCCACCAGCGTTGCGGCGCCGGCGACCCAGATTGCGCCCACACCGTCCTGGGGCCCGGCGTCGAGCTCGGCTTCGAGGCGGCTGGGCGATGGCGGCGTCATGAACCGCCCCTGTTCCAGCAGGGCCCGGTCGCCGATCCGGCCCTTCAGCCGCAGCAGGCCGGCCAGCGGCCCGGCGGCCATGCCGGTGGCGGACTCTTCGGGAATGCCGTAGCGCGGCGCGAACATGCGGGCCGTAGCGACATAGGGCGCGGCGGCCTCGAACGTGAAGACGTAGGCCCCGACAAGATCCAGCGCCTCGCTCAGCGCTTCCAGCGCCGCCGGGTCCGGAGCCATCTCCGCCAGGCGGTGCGCGGTGCGGACCCCCGCGATCACGAAGCCGTTGCCGGTGTCCACGCGCACCGGACCGAAGCCCGGCTCCAGGTCGCGCTTGCTCAGGCGCAGTGCGTCCAGCGCCGCACCGGCGTCCACCGGGGTCACCCCCGGCGGACGCTGCTCCATGGCGGCGCGTCCGCCTGCCACGCGTACAGAGCGCAGTCCGTCGATGGTCTCCTTGCTGTGCAGGCCATCGCTCAGCACGCCCGCCGCGTTCAGGTGGGCGAACACCGCGATGGTCGCGTGGCCGCAGTGGGCGATCTGGCGGCGCGGCGTGAAGAACTCCAGCCGGTAGGTGGCCGTCGCTGACCGCGAGACGAAGGCGGTCTCGGGGAAGCCGGCGGTCGCGGCGATCGCCTGCTTCTGCGCCGCGCTCAGCCCGTCGGCGTCCAGCACCACGCCGGCCGGGTTGCCGCCCTGGCCGTCGTCGGTGAAGGCGCGGATCACCAGCAGCTCGCGGGCGCTCACGGCTGGCCTCCTCGCGCGGCGCGCTGGAGCTGCGCCTGCAGCCCCGCCCGATCGGTCTGGATCCAGTACTCGACGATCTTGCCGCCGCGCACGCGATAGACGGCGGACGAGATGTCCACGAGGGGAGCGCCGGTCGGCCGCTCGCCGTCGAAGGAGGCGAGATGCCGGCCCTCCTGCCGCCAGCGGACGTAGACCCGATCGCCGGACGCCAGGAGCTCGGTCACCTCGAAGCGGTAGGCGCCGAACAGGGTCAGGAACTCGTGGACATGGGCTTCGTAGTTGGCGGGCGTCCGCTCGACCACGCTCTCGCCTTCGGAGGTCACCTGATGCGCCAGCACCGTCGGCGCGAGGTACTGATCGGCGAGCTCGGGATGGCGACCTGACCGGACGTCCTGGAGGAAGCCGCGGACAACGGCCTCGGGCGCCGCAGCGACGGCGGGGAAGGGCGCGAGGAAGGCGACGGCGGCGGCCGTCGCCCGTAGGGCAGGTGGTGTCAGCATCGGGTTTGGCTCCGGCTTAGGCGAGGGCCCGCGGGCGCGGAGCGCCGGCCTGGCCGATGATTCGGGAGAGGTGCGAATTGCGGCCGCGCAGGAAGCTCTCGAGCCGCTCGGGGTAATCGGCGGCGACAGCGCTCTGCACGCTGGGTCGGCGGGCCAGGGCCGTGCGCCAAGCGGCCACCTTCGGGGTGCGCCCGAAGACCCCCAGGCTCACGAACCGCTCGAAGACGTCGAAGTAGCGGAACACGGGCGCGAAGGCCGCATCGACCAGGCTGAAGGGCTCGCCGGCGAAGTAGGGCCCGTCGCCCAGCGCCTCCTCCAGCCGCTCGAACTTGCCCGCCAGGTCCAGCAGCCGCGCATCGAAGGCGGCTTCGTCGGCCGCGTTGTAGAGCCCGCCGATGGCGTCCAGTGTCGCGGAAGCGAAGGCGATCCACGCCCGGTGCTCGGCCCGCGCCACGGGATCGGCCGGGTGCATCCGCGGACCGACGGTGTCGTCCAGGTATTCGCAGATCGCCGCCGACTCGAAGAGCGTCTGGCCGCCAACGCGCAGCAGGGGGACCTTGCCCAGCGGCGACAGCGCCAGGAACCAGTCGGGCTTGGCGGCCAGGTCTACATAGGTCCGCCGATACGCGGCCTGTTTCTCCGAAAGGGTGATGGCCGCGCGCTGCACATACGGGCACAGATGGTGGCTGACGAGTTCGAGGTCGGTCATCGCGTCGGGCTCCTTCGCCGATGCCGCGGTCTTAGCTGTAGCGTTGTCGCAAGCCGAATTGTAGTTTCGCCAATCGCATTTGCATTGGTGCAAGCCGTTGGACGATTGGAATGACTTTCGCCTGGTGCTCGCCCTGGCCCGCGCCGGCTCGCTCTCCGCGGCCGCCAAGGCGCTGGGCGTGGTGCATTCCACCGCCTTCCGCCGGCTGGCCGATCTGGAGGCGCGGCTGAATGTGCGGCTGTTCGAGCGCCTGCCGGCCGGCCTCTATGCGCCTACCCAGGCCGGCGAGCGGATGGCCGCCGCCGCCGAGCGGATCGAGACCGAGGCCGCCGCCCTTGGCCGCGATCTGCTGGGCGCCGACCTGCGGCTCAGCGGCCGCCTGCGCGTCACCTGCTCGGAGACCCTGGCGCTCCGCATCCTGACGCCGGCCATCGCCGAATTCCGGCGGGCCCATCCGGGCATCGTCGTCGACCTTGTGGTCGATAACCGCGTGCTCAGCCTGTCGCGGCGCGAGGCCGACGTCGCCCTGCGCGTCACCCGCCCCAAGGAAGGCGACCTCCACGGCCGCAAGCTCGCCGACATCGGCTGGACGCTCTATGCGACGCCCGAGCTGCTGGCCGACGTTGGCCCCGTCGACCTCGCCGCTCTCGATCGCCTGCCGTTCGTCGGCTGGGAGGAGCAGGTCAGCGGCGTGAACACCGCCGACTGGCTGGGCCGCCACGTGCCGGAGGCGGCCTTCGTCTATCGGACCAGCAGCGTCATCAATCAGATGGTGGCGGCTCGCGAGGGCGTCGGCGTGGCCCTGTTGCCCTGCTACCTGGGCGACGCCGAGCCGCGCCTGGCCCGCGCCTGGCCTGAGCCGCTGCCCGAACTGTTCCGCGAGCTTTGGATCGTCACCCACAGCGACCTTCGCCGCACAGCGCGCGTCCGCGCCTTCATGGACTTGGTGGGCCGCCGGATCGCCGCCGCCCAGCCGCAGATCCTCGGGGCGCCCACCGCGCCCGTTCCGTGATAGGCTGAGGCCAGCGAAACCAAGGTAGCGGCCCGGCCGTGCCCCTTGCGTACCTTAGGAGCCTCGCGCCGCGCCGCGGCCTTGCCGAGAACAAGGCCCGGGAGGTGATGCGATGGCCGCGACTGTCGGTAATCCGTTCGAATATGTCCTGAAGCGCGTGAGCTGGGCGCTGTCCGGCTGGGCCGCGCCCGACCCTGCGGCGCGCGCCCACGCTCGGGAGGTTCCGGAAGTGCGCACGCTCACTGCAGCGGATCTCAGGGACTCCCTGCGACGCGGCGTCGCCGACTTCGCCGCCGCCCGCGACGACGTCCTGTTCATCGCCGTCTTCTACCCGCTGGCCGGCCTCGTGCTGGCCGCCGCCTTCCTGCGCTACGACCTCCTGCCGATGATCTTCCCGCTGGTGTCGGGCTTCGCCCTCCTGGGGCCGCTCGCCGCCATCGGCCTCTATGAGATCAGCCGCAGGCGGGAGGCCGGCGAGGACGCCCGCTGGTGGCACGCGGCCTCCGTCCTGGGCGCGCCCGGCATGGGCGGCATCCTGGTCATGGGCCTCATCCTGGTCGGCCTGTTCCTGGCCTGGCTGGGCGTCGCCTACCAGATCAGCCTGCTGGCCTTCGCCGACGCCCCGCCGGTGACCTTCCGCAGCTTCCTCGAACAGGTCTTCGCCACCGGCGAGGGCTGGGCGATGGCGGTCATCGGCATGGCCGTGGGCTTCGTCTTCGCCGCCGTGACCCTGGCGATCAGCGCCATCTCGTTCCCGATGCTGCTGGACCGCCGGCCGGACGTGGACGTCGCCATCCGCACGTCGCTGAAGGTGGTCGCCCGCAGTCCGGGGACCATGGCGCTCTGGGGCCTGATCGTGGCCGGCTCGCTTGCCCTGGGCGCGCTGCCGGCGCTGCTGGGCCTGATCTTCGTGGTGCCGGTGCTGGGCCACGCGACCTGGCATCTCTATCGCCGCGCGGTTGTCTGACGGCGTTCGGCGGCGGAACCTTCATTGCCCATGGGATTTAACCTTTGGCGCCTTCGTTCATCGACGGCGCGGGGGGATGAATGCCAGGGGCTCGAGTCCAATCCGTCGCGGACCTCATTCCGTCGCTGGACGCGGCGGGATCGCCGCTGGGCGCTCAGGCCGCCTGGCCGCCTGAGCTGCGGGCGGTCGTCGACCTGATCCTCCCGGCGAAGGCCGAGATCGTCCTCTTCTGGGGCCCCGACTACGTCGCCCTCTACAACGACGCCTACGCGCTCACGATCGGCGACAAGCATCCGCGCGCGCTGGGCCGGCCCGCGAACGAGAACTGGCGCGAGCTGTGGGACGACCTGGAGCCGCTCCTGGCCAACGTGCGCACGACGGGCGAGACCTTCCACGCCAAGGATCGGCCGTTCTACATCGAGCGCCACCGCGGAGAGGGCGAGACGGTCTATTTCGACGTCTCCTATTCGCCGATCCGCTGCGCCGACGGATCGGTCGGCGGGGTCCTGTGCCTCGTCAGCGAAACCACAGCCCGGGTGAGGGCGCTCCAGCGCGCCGCCTACAGCGAGGCCCAGTTCCAGGCGATCGCCGACAGCATCGACCAGATGATCTGGGCGACCCGGCCCGACGGCTTCCACGACTACTACAACCGCCGCTGGTACGAGTTCACCGGCGTCCCCGACGGCTCAACGGACGGCGAGGGCTGGAACGACGTCTTCCATCCGGACGATCAGCCTCGCGCGTGGGAGGTCTGGCGTCACAGCCTTGAAACCGGCGAGCCTTACCACATCGAGTACCGGCTCCGGCGCCGCGACGGCCAGTACCGCTGGGTGCTGGGCCGCGCCCAACCGGTGCGCGACGAGGCCGGCCGCATCGCCCGCTGGTACGGCACCTGCACCGATATCCACGACCTGAAGGTCGCCCGCGACGCCCTGCAGGAGGAGCGCGAGGCGCTGGAGATCCTGAACGGCGTGGCCGCGCGGGTGGCCGCCGAATACGACCTCGAGAAGCTCGTGCAGACGGTCGTCGACGCGGGTGTCGAGCTCTCGGGCGCCGAGTTCGGGGCGTTCTTCTACAACGTCCTCGACGCCGAGGGCGAAAGCTACATGCTCTACGCGCTGTCGGGCGCAGATCGGGCCCACTTCGACAAGTTCCCGATGCCGCGCAACACCCAGGTCTTCGCCCCCACCTTCGAGGGCCACGGCATGGTGCGGTCCGACGACATCACCCAGGACGCCCGCTACGGCCATAACAAGCCGCGCAAGGGCATGCCCGAGGGCCACCTGCCGGTGCGCAGCTACCTCGCCGCGCCGGTCACGCTGCGTTCGGGCGAAGTGGTCGGCGGCCTGTTCTTCGGCCACGCCACCCCCGGCGTCTTCAACCAGCGCGCCGAGCGCCTGATGGAGGGGCTCGCGGCCCAGGCGGCCATCGGCATCGAGACCTCGCGCCTGGTCCAGCGCCTCCAGCGCCTCAACGAAGGCCTGGAGACCGAGGTCGCCGCCCGCACCGCCGAGCGCGACCAGATCTGGCAGACCAGCCAAGACCTGTTGCTGGTGGCGGACCTCGAGGGCGTCTTCCGCAGTGTGAGCCCGGCCTGGGAGCGGACCCTGGGCTGGCGGGCCGACGAACTGGTCGGCCGCAGCGCCGACTGGCTGGTGCATCCCGAGGACTTCGCTTCGACCCGGGACGAGGTGGTCCGGCTGGTCAATGGTGAGATCACCGGCGCGTTCGAGAACCGCTTCCGCGCCTCCGACGGGACCTACCGGACACTGGCCTGGACCGCAGCCCGCGAGGGCGACCTGCTGTACGCCGCCGCCCGCGACGTCAGCGTCGAGCGCCGCCGCCAGCAGGAACTCGCCGACACCCAGGAGCGCCTGCGCCAGGCCCAGAAGATGGAGACGGTCGGCCAGCTGACCGGCGGCGTCGCCCACGACTTCAACAACCTGCTGCAGGTCGTCACCGGCAACCTCGAGACGCTGCAGCGTCACCTGGACGCCGAGCAGCAGCCGCGTCTGCGCCGGGCCGCCGAGAACGCCATGACCGGCGCGCGTCGGGCCGCCACGCTGACGCAGCGCCTGCTGGCCTTCGCGCGGCGCCAGCCGCTGAACCCGCGGCCGCTCGACCCGAACAAGATGGTGTCGGGCATGTCCGAACTGCTGCACCGGACTCTGGGCGAGACCATCGCCGTCGAGACCGTGCTGTCGCCCGGCGCCTGGCGTATCGAGGCCGACGGCAACGGGCTGGAGAACGCCATCCTCAACCTGGCGGTCAACGCCCGCGACGCCATGCCGGAGGGCGGCAAGCTCACCATCGAGACCGCCAACACCCACATCGACGCCGAATACGCCCGCCGCAACGTCGAGGTCATGCCCGGCCAGTACGTGATGTTCTCGGTGTCCGACACCGGCCACGGCATGACGCACGAGGTGGCCGAGAAAGCCTTCGAGCCATTCTACACGACCAAGGAGGTCGGCCGCGGGACCGGCCTCGGCCTCTCCATGGTCTACGGCTTCGTCAAGCAGTCCGGCGGCCATGTGAAAATCTACTCCGAGGTCGGGCAGGGGACGACGGTCCGGCTCTACTTCCCGCGCCTCGCCAAGGAGGTGACCGTCGAGGACGACGAGCCCCAGGCCTATGCGCCCGAGGCCGACAACTGCGAGACCATCCTCGTCTGCGAGGACGACGACGACGTCCGCGCCTATTCGGTCGAGACCCTGCGCGAGCTGGGTTACCGGGTGCTGGAGGCCCACGACGGCCCCTCGGCGCTGCGCCTGCTCCAGCGGCAGGAAGGCCGGGTCGACCTCTTGTTCACCGACGTGGTGCTGCCGGCGGGCATGACCGGGGCCGAGGTCGCCCGCCAGGCCCGCGAGATCCAGCCCGGCCTCCCGATCCTGTTCACCACCGGCTATGCGCGGAACGCCATCGTCCACCACGGCCGCCTCGACGCAGGCGTCGAGCTGATCACCAAGCCGTTCAGCTTCGCCGACCTCGCCGCCCGCATTCGCGACACCCTCGACGCGGCCAAGGCCGGCGCCGGGTGACCGAGCCCGAGCCTACGTCGATTTTCGACAGACGTGTCTTCTGCAACCATGGGATGGTAGGTCATTGCCGGCCGCGTTTCTCGGGCGCCGGCGACTGAGAGAGTGGCCTGGCCAGAGGCTCCGTGCTCCCGCCTGAAGCGTAGGAGCGCCCCCATGCCCATCTATACCTTCCACCCTTGTAGAACCGACGGCACGTCCGACACCTTCCTGGCCCTCGACCTGCGCGGCGATCACGAGGTCGAGGTCATGGCCCGCGACCTGCTGGGCCAGCATGCCAGCTGCGACTGCATCGAGGTTTTCCAGGAAGAGCGCCGTGTCGGCGAGTTCCACCGCCAGCCGGCCACCGTGGACTGACTTTCCTGCCGACCGTCCAGGGCCTACATCTCACGCCATGGCCGTCGCATTCACCCGGGAAGAGGACTACGAGGCCCAGGCCGCGGACCTTCCCGACCGCCCGATCTCCCCGCATCCGAACCTGGTGACCGCCTCAGGCCTCGCCGCCATCGAACGCGACCTCGCCGCCGCCCGCGCCGCCTATACCGACGCCCAGGCTGCGGGCGGGGTCAGCGCCGACCGCACCGCCATGGCCCGCGCAACGCGCGACCTGCGCTACTGGTCGGCCCGCCGCGGCAACGCCCAGCTCACCGAGCCCGAGGGCCCGGCCGACAAGGTGCTGTTCGGCCGCACGGTGGAGATCGAGCGCGAGGACGGCCGCCGCCAGGCCTTCCGCATCGTCGGCGAGGACGAGGCCGATCCGGCTAAGGGCAGCGTCTCCTACGTCTCGCCCCTGGCCAAGGCGCTGCTGGGCAAGGCCGTCGGCGACGTCGCGACCGTCAACGGCGCCGAGGTCGAGGTCGTCGCCGTCCGCGGCTAGTCTCGGGGCGTCCGGCCCACGTCTTGGATCACCGCCGCCACCCCGCCCGTCATCAGCGGCACCACGTCGATCAGGATCATATGCCCCGGCTGGCCGGCCGACGGCAGCTTCTCGCGCCGCGGATTGCGGGTCTGCATCACCTCCCGCACCAGCCGCCCCGTCGGGCTGTCGGACGCCCCGGGGAACAGCTCGTCGATCGAGCGGTCCAGCATCTCTTCCCGGGTCTTGCCGTACAGCCTGGCCGCGGCGCTGTTCACATAGGTGAAGCGCAGGTTCCGATCCATGGCGATATAGCCGTCGGCCAGGCCGTCCAGCGCCGCCGCCACGGCGGCTTCCGCGTCGTATCGGACGGTGATGTCCTCGATGTAGATGAAGATGCCCTGCACCCGGCCGTCCGGCTCCTGGGCTGGGGCGAACACCATCTTCACCCGCCGATTGCCGCGCCGGCTGTAGGCCAGGCTGGACTCGAACTCCACGGTCCCGCCGTCCAGCGCGGTCTTCACATAGAACTCGGTGCTCTCGGCCGCCTTGGCCCCCAGCACCTCGGCCAGGCTGCGGCCCACCACCCTGTCGGCGGTCTGCCCGAACCAGCGCTCGTAGGCCTTGTTGACGAACCGGTGCACGCCGGCCCGGTCGATATAGGTCATGGGCACGGGCGAGGCGGCGAGCGCGCTCATCACCGCGTCCAGGGAAAGGCCGCTTAACAAAGGATACGTCCGCCAAAGTCCGGCGCGCAGCAGTAGGACAACCGCCCCGCCTTGGCGAGCCTCCCGCGCGACGGGCGAGGGGGTTCCACCGACCGCCCGGCCGGCGCCTCAGGTCTTTCCCGGATGTCACCCCTAAGGTCCGGATAGGGAACCTCCCCCACGGCGAAGGTGTTTCGCCGGGAACCTTGGAGGTATTCCCATGCGCAAGAGCATCCTGGCCGGCGGCATCGCCGCGCTGGCCCTCATCCCGACTCTGGCCAACGCCCAGCAGACCTGTGAGGAGCGCCGCAACAACCGCGTCGCCGGCACCGTCGTCGGCGGCGCCCTGGGCGCCATCGCCGGCAGCGCCGTCGCCGGCCGCGGCGACCGTAACGAAGGCGCCGTGATCGGCGGCCTCGCCGGCGCCGTCATCGGCAACCAGGTGTCCAAGGGCAACGGCGACTGCCGCCGCGCCTACGGCTGGTACGACAACGACGGCCGTTGGCACTCGAACTCGGTCGAGCGCACCTATGCGCAAGGCTATTACGACCGCAACGGCAACTGGATCGACGGCCGCCCGCCGTCGGGCGACTGGGACCGCAGCGGCCGCTGGGCCATGTCGGCCGGCTCGTACGGCTCGAACGTCAACACCTACGGCGCGCCGGCCTACACCTACCGCTACCGTTCGGAATGGCGTGACGCGCCGGAGGACATCCGCCAGCGCACCGACTGGCTGGAGAACCGCATCGTCCGCAGCCGCAACAACGGCATGATCTCGCGGCGCGAGTCGCAGCGCGCCATGAACACGCTGCAGGACATCCGTCGCCAGGAGCGCAGCTACTACCGCGACGGCCGCCTCGACGGCCGCGAGGCCGACACCCTGATGGCCCGCCTCGACGACCTGAACGCCCAGATCCGCTACGACCGCCGCGACTAGGCGACCGATCTGAAGTCTCTACCTCCCCCGCGCGAGCGGGGGAGGGGGACCACCCGCCAAAGAGCGGGTGGTGGAGGGGGCAAGCGGCCGCCCCGGCCTTACCTAGGCTCCCGCCACGCCCACCGAGCCTGCCCTTTCTGCCCATCTAGCCACCGTCCCCCGGGCCGCTAAGCTGCGCCGTCGGGGGATGTCGATGTCACGGCTTCAGAAGACGCTCTGCGCGGCGACGGTCGCATTGCTGGTTCCGGCTGCTGCGCCAGCGGCCGAGCCGACGCTGCCACCCGGCGCCGTGTTCCACGAGACCAAGCTTCGCCTCTCGCCTGAGGAGATGGAGAAGCTCGTCGTCCGGCCGCTGCGACTGGCCGAGGAGGGCGATATGGCGGGGGCCGACAGCGCGCTCGCGCGCCTGCTCGCCGAAACCGATCGCCGCCAAGGCCCCGGCAGCATCGAAGCCGCCGACCTCGTCACCGCCTTCATGATCACGCTGTTCAACACCGGGCTGCGGCAGGAGGCGATGACCTATCGCGTCCGCGCCCTCGACGCCGTCCGCCGCGCCTGGGGCTCCGACCATCTGGAGTACGCCCTGGTGCTCAACGACCTCGTCGTCATGGACAGGAAGGCGAACGGCGATGCTGTCGGCGCAGGGGCCGAGGAAGCTCTCCTCGAGGCCTATCGCATCCGCAGCGAGCGCTTGGGCGAGACGCATCCGGAAACCATCGCCACGCTCATCTACCTCGGCGACATCCAGAGCCTGAAATCCCGAACCGGCGGAGAGTTCACCAAGGCCGCGCCGGCATTCGCGACCTTGCAGAAGGCCGTCGTGGACGCCGATCGGGTCGACATCCGCGGCTACACCGACAACCTCTGGGCTCGCACGGTGCTGGCTCAGGCCTTCGTCCGCAACGGCGCCCTCCAGCCCGGCCTCCAGACCTTCCGCAAGATGCTGGAGAAGGCGCAAACGCAGGGCGTCGACGGCGCCAGCGACCTTCCGTTCTTCCTCGACACGCTCGAAGAGGCCGGCTTCAAAAAGGAGGCCGAGGAGCTGGCGCGATCCCTGTTCGGCGATGTTGAAGTCCCGATGCGGCCCCACAGCAGTCCCGCGCCGGTGGCCAGCCCCTAGCCGTGGCTCGTTGAAACCCTTCACTTGGCTTCCGCTGCCGCCGTAACGGTCTGTCTCGACCCATTCATCTCCCTAAACCGCCCATGAACGGCCGCCCCCGTCGCCGTTCAGGCTCGTAGGCGCAGGCTCTCCTCAAGGGTCCTCTGACACCCCTCGAGGAGTACGCTTTGATGAAGACGCTCATCCTGGCCGGCGCCGTGGCCGTCGCCACGCTCACCGCCGGCGCGGCGGCCGCCCAGCCTTACGGCTACTACCGCTACGACGACGGCTATCGCGGCAACTACGGCGGCTACGACCGCGACTACCGCTACGCCCGCCAGCGGGACAGCGACCGCGACGGCATCCCGGATCGCCGCGAGTGGAACCGCGACCGCGACCGTGACGGCCGGCCCGACCAGTACGACCGCTACGACAATCGTCGCGGCCATCGCTACGGCCAGCACCACCGCTACAACAATTACGACCGCTACGACCGCGGCCACTACAACGGCGGCTACGTCTACGGCGGCTATCGCTGGTAGCGCCTGAGGTCCCCAGAGCCTGAGGTCCCCAGAGCCTGAGGGCTAAGCGCCTGAAGTCTGAGAGCCCGCCGGCTGCGTACCTGCCGGCGGAAAAGGGAAGGGGCGGTCCGGGCTCATCGCCTGGGCCGCCCCTCTTCGTCTTAGCCGTGGATGGCTCGGCGGCCGCTACTCGGCCGGCTCCAGCGCCTCGCCGGGAACCGCGTCGCCCACCAGCGTCCCGTCCAGCCAGGCCAGGATGTCGTTGTTGATGATCTCGGCGTGGGTCGAGGCCATGCCGTGCGGCAGGCCGGCATAGACCTTCAGCGTGCCGTCCTTCACCAGCTTGATCCCCTTCAGCGCCGAGTCGTGGATCGGCACGATCTGGTCGTCGTCGCCGTGCTGGATCAGCACCGGCACGTCGATCTTCTTCAGGTCCTCGGTGAAGTCGGTCTCGGAGAAGGCCTTGATGCAGTCGTAGTGGGCCTTTACGCCGCCCATCATCCCCTGCAGCCACCACTTGTCGATCAGCCCTTGGCTGACCTTCGCGCCCGGCCGGTTGAAGCCGTAGAACGGGCCGGCGGGGATCTCCTTGAAGAACTGAGCGCGGTCGGCCAGCGTGTTGGCGCGGAAGCCGTCGAACACCTCGAGCGGCAGGCCCTCGGGGTTGCTGTCCTTCTTCACCATCACCGGCGGCACGGCGCCGATCAGCACGGCGCGGGCCGCACGGTCGGTCCCGTGGCGGCCGAGGTAGCGGGTGACTTCGCCGCCGCCGGTCGAGTGGCCGACGTGGATGGCGTCCTTCAGGCCCAGAGCCTCGACGACGGCGCGCAGGTCGTCGGCATAGGTGTCCATCTCGTTGCCGTCCCAGGTCTGGGTCGAGCGGCCGTGGCCCCGGCGGTCATGGGCGATGGCGCGGTAGCCGTGGTCGGCGAAGAACATCATCTGCGCGTCCCAGTCGTCGGCGGTCAGCGGCCAGCCGTGGCTGAACACGATGGGCTGCCCGTCCTTCGGACCCCAGTCCTTGTAGAAGATCTGGGCGCCGTCCTTGGCGGTGACGTAGGGCATGCTTGAGCCTCCTTCGTGTGGGGAGATTGGGGCAGGGCGAACTGCGCCTGCGCGCGCACAGTAGCGCTACCATTGTGTCGGCGCCGCGACATTCGCGGGCCGTCGCGCAGATATGATCCGGGCGCCTAGAAGACGCCCAGCTGCAGGCCGGCGGCCAGCGCCTGGCCCAGCTCGCGGGCGGCGGCGAGGTCGGCGGGATCCAGCGTCTTGGGCGCCGCGATCGCCTCCGGCGTCTGGGCGTGGGTGCGCACGATCCTGGGCTCGGCCGCGGCCTTAAGCCGCCAGCCGGTGGCGATGCGGGCGAGCTGCCGAGTCGCGCTCTCCCCGTCGCTGCCGGCCGCGATCAGGCAGGCGTAGGGGCGGCCGTTCAGCCGGTCGAACGCGGCGTAGTAGGTGCGGTCGAAGAACTCCTTCATCTCGCCCGACAGCGCCGCCAGGTTCTCCGGGCAGGCGAACAGGTAGCCGTCGGCGGAGAGCAGGTCGTCGGCGGTCGCGTCGGCCGCCCGACGCACGATCACCTCGGCCTCACCGGCCGCGCCCTCGGCCGCCGCCTGCGCCAGCGCCTGCGATGCGCCGGTTCGCGAATGCCAGACGATGAGAAGTCGCTTCATCGGACGAGCCTAGCTGTTGTGCGAAGCGAAGCCGACCGTCTAGGTTCGGTTCAAACAAACCGAATGTTCGAGGGGGAGCTTCCATGATCATGACCCGCCGCCACGCCGCGGCCCTTACGGCCATTGCGCTCGCGCTGACGCCGGTTTCGGGCTTTGCCCAGGCGGCTCGCAAAGCCCCGGCGCTGGAGCTCACCCAGACCGTCGCCCCCGAGGCCGTCGGCTTCGACAGCGCCCGCCTCGCCAAGCTGGACGCCTACATGGCCAAGGTCGTCGCCGACGGCCGCGTGCCGGGTATGACCACCTTCCTGGCCCGCCACGGCAAGGTCGTGTCGTTCAAGACCTATGGCGCGAAGAGCTACGGCGGCGCGCCGATGACGCCCGACACCATCTTCCGCATCTATTCGATGACCAAGCCGGTGACGGGCGTGGCGATGATGGTGCTGTTCGAGGAGGGTCGCTGGCGCCTGGACGACCCGGTCACCCGCTACGTGCCCGAGTTCAAGAACCTCAAGGTCGTCAAGAGCATCGACGGCAACGGCAAGGTCACGCTCGAGGACATGAAGCGGCCGCCGACCATGCGCGAGGTGATGAGCCATACCGCCGGCTTCGGCTACGGCCTGCAGGACGACCACCCCGTCGACAAGCTCTTCCGCGAGAAGCAGGTGCTCTCGGCGCCCACGACCAAGGCGATGATCGACCGCACGGCCGAGATCCCGCTGGTCTTCCAGCCGGGCACGAACTGGCGCTACTCCAGCTCGGTCGACATCCAGGGCTACATCGTCGAGAAGCTGACCGGCATGACGCTGGGCCAGTTCATGGAGCAGCGTATCTTCAAGCCGCTGCGGATGAACGACACCGCCTTCTACGTGCCCGCCGCCAAGGCCGGCCGCCTGGCGCCCGTCTACTACTACAACCGCGACACCCAGAAGGTGGAGGAGGCCAAGGCCCTCTTCGGCGGCGACATGCCGACCTACCTGGAAGCCCCGGCCTGGGAGAGCGGCGGCGGCGGCCTCGTGTCGACCACCATGGACTACGCCCGCTTCGCCCAGATGATCGCCAACAAGGGCGAGCTGGACGGCGTCCGCATCCTGTCGCCGGCCTCGGTCGAGATGATGGGCACGAACGTGATCCCCAAGGACGTGCTGGTCTCGTCCAACGGCACCACGGGCTCGCGCTTCAATGAGGCGGTGGGCTTCGGCCTCGACTTCCTGGTCGTCAACGACCCCCGCGCCGCCGGCACCCTGGAAGGCAAGGGCAGCATGAGCTGGGGCGGCGCCGCCGGCACCTGGTTCTGGGTCGATCCCACCAACGACGTGATCTTCGTCGGCATGATCCAGCGCCTCGGCGGCTCGGGCGGCGACGACCTCGGCGCCGCGGCCCGCACGCTGACCTACCAGGCCCTCACGCACCCGGAGAGATAGGCGCCCAGTCCCTCCTCTTTAGGGGAGGGACAGCTCGCCGGAGGCGAGCAGGGTGGGGGTCTCGAGATCAAGCGCCGAGCCCGGTCCTGGTCCCCCCACCCGGCCGCTTCGCGGCCACCCTCCCCTGAAGAGGAGGGTTTAGCTCGACGCTACTTCGAATACGCCGGCGGCAGCGGCCGGTTCAGGTCCTTGTACCGGTCGCGCAGCTCGAACTGGCGCGACGTCAGCGGCTGGGCCTCGCCGCGGACCAGGATCAGCTGCGGCCGCGACAGGGGCTCGAAGGGGTCGCCCGACCAGACCACCAGGTCGGCGTCCTTCCCGGGCTCCAGCGAGCCCACCCGGTTCGCCACGCCGAAGGCCCTGGCCGGATTGATGGTGACCGCCTTCAGCGCCGCCTCGTAGGGCAGGCCGTAGGCCACCGCATTGCCGGCGTTGTAGCGGGTCTCGTGGGCCCGGTGGGCGCCGCCCTGGCCCTCGATGATCACTGAGACGCCGGCCGCGTTCAGCCGGGCGGCGTTCTCCAGCGTCGCCCCCAGGCTCTCGAAGCCCGCCGGCCGATCCTGCAGCGGATTGACGATCACCGGCACGCCGGCCGCGGCGATCTCGCCCGCCACCCGCCAGCCCTCGGTGGCGCCCGACAGGATGACCTTTAGGTTCTCTTCCCGCGCCAGCTTGAGGACGGCGCGGATGTCCGAGGCGCGGTTGGCCGCCGCGATCAGCGGCATCCGGCCCTCGACCACCGGGATCAGCGCCTCGAGGTCGGCCTTCGACAGCGCCAGGTCGCGGTAGCCGGCCCGCTCATAGGCGGCGCGGTTGCGCATATAGGCCCGGACGTCGGCCAGGACGGTCTTGAGCAGCACGATCTGGCCGCCGCGCGCGCCGCCCGACAGCTGCGCGCCGCGCTCGCCGAACGGGGCGACCATGGCCACCTTGGCGCGGACCAGCGGGTCGCCGTCCTCCGCCAGCTGGATCACCGCCGCCTGGCCGGAGAACAGGCCGTGGGTGTGGTCCGAGGCCCCGCCGCCGGCGGTGAGGTTCTCGGCGCCGTCGTGGCTGTGGCCGTCGTCGGCGTCATTGCCGCCCGAGCCCGGCCGGGGCGTCACGATGGCGCTGGTGATGCCGCCCAGCCGCGCCACCGGGATGACGAAGCTGTCGGGGTTCAGCGCGTACTGCACGTCGAATGCGGCGCTGAGCTCGGGGTTGTCGATGCTGGCGTCGTTGCCCAGCGCGCCGACCTCCACCGCGCCCAGCAGGCTGTTGGCGGCGACGAGGCCCGGGGTCACGACGCCGCCCTTGGCGTCGATCGTCTGGGCGCCGGCCGGCACGGCCACGCTCGGGCCCACGGCGACGATCTTGCCGTCGCGGACCAGCACGGTCCCGGAGGCGATCTCGCCGGCCGGGCCGGCGGTCAGCACCCGGGCGTTGACGACGGCGAAGGTGGCGGCCTGCGCCGCGCAGGCGACCGACAGCGCCGCGACCGCGGCGCCCATGCTGAGCAGGGAACGTCTCATCGCAGGCCCCCCAGGCCGAGCTCGAAGTCAGACTTGGCCTGATAGGCCGGATCGTTGCGGTCGTAGGCGACGGCGCCGTCGATCCAGACGCGCTGGGCGCGCGCGTAGACCGAGAAGGGGTTCTTGTCCCACAGCACGACGTCGCCCCGCTTGCCGGGCTCCAGCGTGCCGGTCTCCTTCAGGATGCCGATCGCCTTGGCCGGATTGGCGGTGATCCACTTGATCGCCTCGGCCTCGGTGATCTGCAGGCCCGCGGCCCGCCCGGCGGCCAGGGCCTCGGCGGCTTCCTGGTTCAGGCGCTGGATCAGGTCCGGGTCGTCCGAGTGGATGACGGCGCAGGCGCCGGCGGCGTGCACCAGGGCGGCGTTCGCCTCGATGCCGTCGAACTGCTCCAGCTTGCCGCCCCACCAGTTCGCCCAGGTGGCCGCGCAGATGTCGTTCCGCGCCAGCAGATCGGCGATCTTGTAGCCCTCGGTCGTGTGGTGGAACGAGGTGATCTTGTAGCCGAACTCCTGGGCCACATCGATCATCTGGGCCATCTCGTCGGCGCGGTAGCAGTGGTTCTGCACCAGGATCTCGCCGCGCAGCACGCCGGCCAGGGTGTCCAGCTGCAGGTCGCGCTTCGGCGCGTCGGCCTTCTCGCCGCTCTCCGACCTGGCGTGGTAGGCGTCCCACTTGCGCGCGTACTCGGCGGCGTTGATCCAGGCCGCGCGATAGCCGGCGACGTTGCCCATCCGCGTGGAGGGCGAGCGGTTGCGGCCGCCGTACACGCGCTTGGGGTTCTCGCCGCAGGCCATCTTCAGGCTGTGCGGCGCGCCCGGGAACTTCATCCCCTGGGTGGTCCGCGACGGCACGTTGCGCAGCGTCGTCCCACGGCCGCCGAACAGGTTGGCCGAGCCCGGCAGGATGTGGAGCGTGGTCACGCCCCCGGCGCGGGCCAGGTTGAAGCCCGGGTCCTGCGGCCAGACCGAATGCTCGGCCCACACCTGGGCGGTGTTCGGGTCGGTGATCTCGTTGCCGTCGGAGTGCGCGGGCACGGAGGGCGAGGGATAGACGCCCAGGTGCGAGTGGGCGTCGATGATGCCGGGCGTCACCCAGCGGCCGCGGGCGTCCACCACCTCATAGCCGGCGGGCGGGGCGGCGGCCGGGCCGACGGCCTCGACCTTGCCGTCGCGCACCAGCACCATTCCGTTCTCGATCTGCGCGCCCGTGCCGGTCAGCACCGTCGCTCCTGTGATCGCCGTAGGCCGGCCGGGCAGGGGGCGATAGGTGCTGGCGAACGCCTCGCTGGAGGCCTCCAGGCCCCGCGGCAGCGGCTTGCGGCTGGCGGTCGCGGTCTTCGGCGGCGCCTCGGCCGTGGTGGCGCAGGCCCCGAGGCTTGCGGCGAGGCTCGCCGCCAGGCCGGCGGCCAGGACCGTCTTGAACATGTGTGGCACGCGTGGCCCCCGAACTTTCCCGGGCGGGAGTTGAGGGGACGTCGGATGATCAAGTCAAGGCCGCCGCGGACCTCCACTGTCCTTGACAAGCAGAGATGCGCATGCGCCCTTCCGCGCCTCGCAAATCAGCCGATTTCAGCCACTTTTCATGCACATCTACCGCACCCACACCTGCGGCCAACTCCGCGCTTCCGACACCGGCTCGCAGGTCCGCCTGTCCGGCTGGCTCCATCGCAAGCGCGACCACGGCGGCCTGATCTTCATCGACCTCCGCGACCACTACGGCCTGACGCAGCTGGTGGTCGGCCCGTCGACGCCCGGCTTCAACCTGGTCGAGCACCTGCGCGCCGAGAGCGTGATCCGCATCGAAGGCAAGGTCGTCGCCCGCTCGGCTGAAACGGTGAACGCCAACCTGCCGACCGGCGAGGTCGAGATCCAGGTGAGCAACGTCGAGGTGCTGTCGGAAGCCGCCGAGCTCCCGCTTCCCGTCTTCGGCGAGCCCGAATACCCCGAAGAGATCCGGCTGAAGAACCGCTTCCTCGACCTGCGCCGCGAGACGCTGCACAAGAACATCGTCCTGCGCTCGAAGGTCATCCAGTCGATCCGCAATCGGATGATCGGCCAGGGCTTCCTGGAGTATCAGACGCCGATCCTGACGGCCTCGTCGCCCGAAGGCGCGCGCGACTTCCTGGTGCCGTCGCGCCTGCACCCGTCCAAGTTCTACGCGCTGCCGCAGGCGCCGCAGCAGTTCAAGCAGCTGCTGATGGTGGCGGGCTTCGACCGCTACTTCCAGATCGCGCCCTGCTTCCGCGACGAGGACCTGCGCGCCGACCGCAGCCTCGAGTTCTATCAGCTCGACGTCGAAATGAGCTTCGTCACTCAGGAAGACGTCTTCGCCGCCATCGAGCCCGTCATGCACGGCGTGTTCGAGGAGTTCGGCGAGGGCAGGCCGGTCACGCCATATCCGTTCCCGCGCATCCCCTACCGCGAGGCGATCAGCAAGTACGGCACCGACAAGCCGGACATGCGCAACCCGCTGGTGATGCAGGAGGTCTCCGACCACTTCCGCGGCGGCGGCTTCGGCCTGTTCGCCCGCATCCTGGAAGACGCCAAGAACGCCGTCTGGGCCATCCCGGCCCCGAAGGGCGGCAGCCGCGCCTTCTGCGACCGCATGAACAGCTGGGCGCAGGGCGAGGGGCAACCGGGCCTGGGCTACATCTTCTGGTCCGAGGACCAGGGCGGCTGGGGCGGCCCGATCGCCAAGAACCTGGGGCCTGAGAAGACCGACGCCGTCATGGGCCAGCTGGGCCTGGGCCAAGGCGACGCCGCCTTCTTCGTCGCCGGCGACCCGAAGGTCTTCTACAAGTTCGCGGGCTCGGCCCGGACCAAGGTCGGCACGGACCTGAACCTCATCGACGAGGGCAAGTTCGAGTTCGTCTGGATCGTCGACTTCCCGATGTTCGAGTGGAACGAGGAAGAGAAACGCGTCGACTTCTCGCACAACCCGTTCTCGATGCCGCAAGGCGAACTGGAAGCGCTGAACACCAAGGATCCGCTGGATATCCTGGCGTATCAGTACGACATCGTCTGCAACGGGTACGAGCTGTGCTCGGGCGCGATCCGGAACCACCTGCCGGAGATCATGATCAAGGCCTTCGCGACCGCGGGCTACGGCCCCGAGGTCGTCGAGGAGCAGTTCGGCGGCATGCTGAACGCCTTCCGCCATGGCGCGCCGCCGCACGGCGGTCTCGCGCCCGGCATCGACCGGATCGTCATGCTGCTGGCCGGTCAGACCGCCATCCGCGAGGTCATCGCCTTCCCGCTGAACCAGCAGGGCGAGGATTTGCTGATGAAGGCGCCGTCGGAAGTGAGCGAGAAGCAGCTCAAGGAGCTGCACATCCGGCTGGCCCCGCCGATCAAGGCCTAGGTCGGGCGTCTGCGGCCCCGGGTCAATCGCCGGGGCCGATAGCGATCAGATAGCGCGGATGCTCCGGCGGCGACGGCGCGGCCGGCGGCGCGGGCGGGGCGGGCGCCCCGTGCCGCGGCTTCACCATGATGCGCACGCCGTGGCAGCCCTTGCCTGTGAGCCCCGCCGGCAGCTTGGTGCGTCCGTCGGCGCAGGCCTCATCGATCTGGTCCTGGGTGAGGCCGCGGGCGCCCGACAGGTCGGCGCCGCCGATCATGGCCCGGCGAAGGTCGGCGTCCCGGAAGTCCGCGCCGTCAAAGCTGGCATGGCTCATCGAGGCGCCGCGGAGCTCGGCCGACCGGAAGTTGGCCTTGTCGAACCGACCGTGCGAGAGCATCGCGCCCGCCATGTCGGCGTCCTGGAAGAGGGCGCCGGCGGCGTCCACCTTCTGCAGGTTCGCGGCCTTCAGCGAGGCCGAGCGGAACACCGCGCCGCGCAGGGTGGCGCGACTGAAGTTCGCCGCCGTGGCGTCGGCGTCGCTGAGGTTCGCCTTCGTCAGGTCGGCCGACTCGAACATGCCGCCCCGCAGCTCGGCGCTGCGCAGCACCACGCCCACCATCACCGCCTTCTGGAACATCGCGCCGGTGGCGTCGGCGTCCGAGAAGTCGGCCTTCGTCAGGTTGGCGGAGCCGAAGTGCACGCCATGCGCCTCGGTGGCGCGCAGGCGGGCGCTGGAGAGATTGGCGTTGGAGAAGTTGGCGCCGCTCATGCCTGCGTCCGACAGGTCGGCCCGCGACAGGTCCGCGCCCACGAAGCTGGACGCCTGGAAGCGCGCCTCGCGCAGGTTGGCGCCGACCAGGGCCGCGCCGGAGAAGTTGGCGCCGATGATGTGCGCGCCGGCCAGGTTCCGGCCGGACAGTTCGCACTTCACGCAGCTGCCGCCGAATGACGTGCGGCGGGCCACTTCCTTGTCGCCGAACGCGAAAGCCTGTCCCGCCAGGGTGGCCGTCGCGAGGAAGGCTGCGGCGGCGATCGAGAGGCGGGCGAAACGCTGGGTCACTGCGGGGGAATCCTCATGGACTTGCGTGTCACCTGTGCTCTGGGCGCACCCCGAACGCCACTTAAATCGCGGTAACTTTGAGGAACTTAGCCCGTCTGGTCCTCGCCGAGGCGCCCGGCGCGGGCGCCGCACGTCTCGCAGATCATCGCCTGGCCCTTCCGCACCACGGCGATATCGCCGCAGGCCGCGCACACCTCGGCCGCTTCCAGCACAGCGGGGCCCGGATTGCGGTTCGCCGTGGGCAGGAAGACCAGGTTATCCGGCGTCGATCCGCGCGAGAAGCCGCGCGAGATGAACCGCGAGGCCGGCTGGGGCGCGGGTTCGTCTTCCGGCGCGGCGTCGGCCTTGCCGTTGCCCAGGCCGTCGGCGCTCAACGCGCCGGGGTCCTCGCTCGCGAGATCCGTGCGACCCAGGTAGCTGATGCCCAGCTCGCGGAAGATGTAGTCGAGGATCGAGGTCGCCGACTTCACTGTGTCGTTGCCCGTCACCGGGCCGGCGGGCTCGAAGCGCGTGAACACGAAGGCGTCCACGAACTCGTCCAGCGGCACGCCGTATTGCAGCCCGACCGAGATCGCGATGGCGAAGTTGTTCATCAGGCTGCGGAAGGCGGCGCCCTCCTTGTGCATGTCGATGAAAATCTCGCCGAGCTCGCCGTCGTCGTACTCGCCGGTGTGGATATAGACCTTGTGGCCGCCCACCGAGGCCTTCTGGATGTAGCCCTTGCGGCGGTCGGGCAGCTTCCGACGCGTTCGATCGCGCTCGACGATGCGCTCGACGATCCGCTCCTCAGGGGGCTCGGCCGCCTCGGCTTGCGGATCGCGCCGCTCGGGCAGGTCGGGGACGCTCGGCAGGTCGAGGACTGCCTCGGCCGGCGCGGCTTCCCGGCGCAGGCGCACGGGCAAACGGGTGTCGGCCAGCGCGGCCTGGAAATCGGCGGGCGCGGCGCGCCAGGGCAGGGCGATCTCCAGCACCGGCGGGGTATCGAGCGCGGCGCGAAGCGCCGTCAGCATCTCCACCTTGGCGGACGCCGATGTCTCGACCGCGGGCCGCAGGGCCCGCTGCTGGTCCTGGGTCCCGACGTCGCTGCCGGTCAGGCTGTCGGCGCCCAGGGCGTAGGTTTCCGCCGCCGCCGTCTCGTCGCGGGTGAAGCCGGCCAGCGCCAGCACGTCCAGCGCCGGATCGGCCAGTTGCTCAGGCGCCGCGCCCAGCACGTCGCGCAGGAAGCCGTCGCCCAGCACGCGCGGCGAGAACGCGTCCGTCAGCCGCGCCACGAACGGCAGCTCGGCCTGCGCCGCGGCGATCTCGTGGTCCGAGAAGCCGCGCGCGGCCAGGGTCTGGGCGTTAACGCCGGGCGCCTCGTCCAGGCTGCGGCGGCCCAGGAGCACGGCCTCGGCGGCGAGGCGATCCAGGCCCAGCGCTTCCAGCCCGCGCGCGGCGGCCTCGGAGATGACCCGCAGGACGTCGCCTTCGGCGGTCTCGGCCGCTGTGACCGCGCCGTTCCACGCGCTCGCATCCAGCCGCCCGCCCAGGCGCAACGCCAGTTCCGGATCGTCGAAGGCGCCCAGCCGGCATTCCACCCCGGCTTCGGCGATCACCCGTCGCGCCGTGGCGTAGAGGTTCCGGGCGGCCGCACGACCTTCGTCGCTGTCATAGTCGTGGCCGTGGGCCACCAGCCAGTCGCCGAGGCCTGCGAGGCCGAGGACCCCCGGCTCCTCGGTGGCCGCCAGCGCCACCGCGGCCAGGTGCACGGCGCCTTCGAAGGCGTCCCAGTCGAAGCCTGTGTCGCCGAAGAAGGCCATCAGGGCGACGCCGCCTCGCGGCCAGGCCGCCAGCCCCGCCAGCGCCTCGGCGTCGGCGAGTTCGCGCACGGCGATCACGGAGCCCGTCGTCCAGGCGGCGCGGGCCAGCGCGCGGCCCGCCGCGCCGTGGGCGTCGCCGAGGCGGCAGATCAGCTCCGGCCCCGTCGGCGCGATGTCGGACGGCGGCGCCGGCCACAGGCTCTCGCCGCAGCGGGCCAGCGCGACAGCGTCCAGGATCGCCGCGTCGGACGCGCCGGCGCTGCGCGCGGCGTCCGCCGCACGCGCCAGGCTGCTGTTGCGGACCGGATCGGCGCACGCTTCCGCGTCGCCCTCGCAGCGCAGGATGGCGTCCATCACAGCTTGCAGTCGCGCCGACAGCCGCTCGGCCGCGGCCTGCGCGGCTTCGCGCCCGCGGTGCGCCGACTCCAGCGCCTGAAGGGTCGGCGCGAGGTCTGCCGCCTCGGCGTCGAGGACACGAAGCGTCCGCCGCGTCCCATCCGCGATCGCGACAGCCCCCAGCAGCAGCGCCTCGGTCAGACCTTCGCGGAAGCGCCGCCGGGCGCGCAGGTCCTTCACGAGCCCCTTCGCCTGGGCCCGCCCGGTCAGGGTCTCGGCGTATTCGATGACGGCGGCGGCGAGGTCGGCGCGGCCGCCCGCCCAATCCAGCCAGGCTTCCACGCGGGCTCCGGTCCAGTGGGCGGGCGCCTCAACCTCGACCAGACCGTCGGGCCGCTCCACGATGCGGCCTTCGATTCCCACGCGCGACGCGTCACTGCCCATGAGCGACTCCCCTGTCGGGAAACCTAGGCCCGCGACTCGCGCTAAGCCAATAGATGTTGGGGTGGTGCGACCACTCATCCCCAACATATTGCTTCGGCGGTGGGGCGGCGCGGGCGCTGGACGCTCCAGGGGCGCCCGCCTATAGTCCGCCCCGCGTTTCGAGCCCGGATCGAGCCCTGAGAGTCCCTTAAGTGTCTGTCCTGAAGAGCATCTTCACCTGGTGGAACGGCGCCACCGTCGGCATCCGCTTCACCATCGCCAAGCACGGCGTGTTCGTCGGCCAGGACGAGTACGGCAACAAGTACTACGAGGCGCGAACCAACCGGCACAGCTACGACGCCAAGCACAAGCGTCGCTGGGTGGTCTTCAACGGCTATGCCGAGGCGTCCAAGGTCTCGCCGGACTGGCACGGCTGGCTGCACTACACCTTCGATGAGCCGCCGACGACGGCGCCGCTCCCCCGGAGGGGCTGGGAGAAGGAGCACCGGCCGAACCTGACGGGCACGATCCACGCCTATCGTCCGAAGGGTTCGCTGGCGCGCGGCGGCGAACGCCAGCGCGCGACCGGCGACTACGAGGCCTGGAAGCCGGAATAGCCGTGGCTCGCCGCTCCGCCGCGTCCGCCACCCTTCAGCGCGCGATCCCGGCGGTCGCGCTGGCCGCCTTGTTGGCGGGCGGGCTTGTGTCCGCCCAGCCGGTCCCGCCGCCGAGCAACCTGCCGCAGGAGGCCGCGCCCGTCGGCGGCGAGGAGCCGCCGCCCATCGCCGTGCCGACCCCTGAGCCGCTGGTCGCCCCGCCGGTCGACGCCCAGGAGGTGAAGCCCGCGCCTGCGCCCAAGGCCCAGGTCGCAGAGAAGCCCGTCGAGGCGCCGGTTCGCCGCGCCCGTTACGACGTCGCCGTGCTGCAGGCGCTGGACAAGGTCACCGCCGAGACCCTGAAGTTCGAGGCGCCCGTCGGCCGCCCTGTCCGCTGGAAGGGCCTCATCTTCACCGTCCGCGCCTGCGAGCGCTCGGCGCCGGACGAGCCGATCGAGGACTCGATCGTCTATCTCACCATCGATTCCCAGCCGCGGCCGCAGCCCGGCCGGCCGACGCCCGCGCCGCGCCAGGCGTTCAAGGGCTGGATGTACGCCTCGTCGCCCGGGCTGCATGCCCTGGAGCACGCCACCTACGACGCCTGGGTGATCAGCTGCAGGGCCACCCGGCCGGTGACCGCCGCCGCCGCGCCGGCTCGCCCGGCGCCCAAGGCCGCCGCGCCCGCCCCGAAGGCCGCCCCGAAGGCTGCTCCGAAGGCCGAGCCGCCGGTGATCGCGCCGCCGTCCCCGTCCGCCGGGACGCCCGACCCGGCACCTGCCGCGGCCCCGCCGCCCAAGGCATAGAACTGGCCATGGCCGGCCAGCGCCCGGCCGAGCCTGCGGTGATACTCCAGGCGCCCGACCTCGGTCGCGCCGAACTGCGCCAGGTGTTCGGTCATGAACTGGGCGTCCAGCAGGGAATAGCCCCCGGCGATCAGCCGCGCGACCAGGTGCACCAGCGCCACCTTCGAGGCGTCCCGCGCCCTGGAGAACATGCTCTCGCCGAAGAATGCGCCCTGCAGCGAGACGCCGTAGAGGCCGCCCGCCAGCCGGCCGTCCCGCCAGCATTCGACGCTGTGCGCGAAGCCGTGGGTGTGGAGCTCCAGGTACAGCTGCTCGATCGGCCGATTGATCCAGGTCTCAGTGCGCCCGGGACCGGAGGCCGCGCAGGCCAGCACCACCTCGTGGAACGCCGTGTCGACACGGATCTCGAACGGGTCCGCCCGGACTGTGCGGGCCAGCCGCGTCGGCACGTGGAAGGCGTCCAGCGGGATCACGCCCCGCCGCTCGGGGTCGATCAGGAAGACCCGCGTGTCCTCCCGAGCGTCGGCCATCGGGAACACCCCGCGGGCGTAGCAGTCCAGCAAGTCACGGGCGTCGAACTCCGACATGCCCCAGCCTTAGCGCGGGTCCGCGGCGTTGATGAAGTCCACCAGCGTCGTCCGATATGCGGGATCGGCAAGCGCCGTGCCGTGGTCCCGCCCGGGCAGGACGACCAGCCGATGGTTCGGCAGCGTGCGGGCCAATAGCGACGAGAAGCGCTGCGGCGTGTCGTACTCGCCGACGATCTGCAGCACCGGGAAGGTCGCGCGCTTGGGATCGATGGGCGGCGCCTTCAGCGGGCGCTCGCGGCGGCCTCGCTCCATGGCGCGCAGGGCCTCCAGGTCACCGCGGCCCCACAGACGCCTGGCGCCCGGCGGCGGGTCAGGATCGCGGCCCTTCGCGTCCTTCGCCAGCGCTGCGGCGTCCGCCTGGCGGTCCGGTTCCAGCAGGCCTGAGCCGCCGAACGTCACGCTGAGGATCCGCTCGGGCGCCAGGGCGAGCAGGGGCGCCAGGATCTCGCCGCCCATCGAGTAGCCGGCGAAGTGGGCGCGCTCGACGCCCAGCGTCTCCATCGCCTCCAGGATGTCCTGCGGAAACCGGTCGGCGGCGTAGCGGCGCGGCGCCGTCGGCTTCTCGCTGTCGCCCTGGCCGCGGAAGTCCAGCGCGATCACCCGATGGTTCGCCGCCAGCGCCGCCAGGATGCCGGTCGTGACGTAGTTGCTCTCAGAATCGCCGGTCGAGCCGTGCAGCAGGATGACCGGCGTCCCTTGGCCGGCCTCCAGATAGTGGATGCGCACCCCGTCGGAGGCCTCGAACGTCCGCGAGGCCGCCGCCGGCTGAGCCATCGCGGGCGCGGCCACAAGCAGGGCCAGCGCCAGTCCCGCGAGGCCGCGCATGGGCCTCAGCCCTGCGACCCCGCCTGCGCCTTCATCCACCGTTCGAGCCAGTGGATGTTGTAGTCGCCGCGCAGGATGTCGGGCTGGACCAGCAGCTCCTGGAACAGCGGGATGTTGGTGTCGATGCCGCCGACGACGACCTCGCCCAGGCAGCGGCAGAGCCGCGCGATGCACTCCTCGCGGTCCCGGCCGTGCACGATGAGCTTGCCCACCAGGCTGTCGTAGTACGGCGGGATCGAATAGCCGGCGTAGAGCGCACTATCCATCCGCACGCCCAGGCCGCCCGGCGCGTGGTAGTCGGTGACCAGACCCGGCGAGGGGGCGAAGGTCTTCGGATTCTCGGCGTTGACCCGGCACTCGATGGCGTGGCCCTCGAAGACCACGTCTTCCTGCCGGAACGACAGCGGCAGGCCGGCAGCGATGCGGATCTGCTCGCGCACCAGGTCGATGCCCGTGATGGCCTCGGTGACCGGGTGCTCCACCTGCAGGCGGGTGTTCATCTCGATGAAGAAGAACTCGCCGTTCTCGTACAGGAACTCGATCGTGCCGACGCCCAGGTAGCCGATGGCGCGCACCGCATCGACCACCACCTTGCCGATCTTGGCCCTGGCCGCGGCGTCGATGACGGGCGAGGGGGCTTCTTCCAGCACCTTCTGGTGGCGGCGCTGCAGCGAGCAGTCGCGCTCGCCCAGGTGCACCACATTGCCGTGGCTGTCGGCCACCACCTGCAGCTCGATGTGCCGCGGCGTCTGGAGGTAGCGCTCCATATAGACCGCGTCGTCGCCGAACGCGGCCTTGGCCTCGCTGCGGGCGGTCTGCACCGCCTCGATCAGGTCGTCCTCGGTGTGGGCCACCTTCATGCCGCGCCCGCCGCCGCCGGCGGCCGCCTTGATCAGCACCGGGAAGCCGATGTCCTTCGCCGCGGCGATGGCCTCTTCCTCGGTGGTCACGGCGCCATCGGAGCCCGGCACCACGGGGATGCCCGCGTCCTTCACCGCCTGCTTGGCGGTGATCTTGTCGCCCATCAGCTTGATGTGCTCGGGCTTCGGCCCGATGAACGTGAAGCCGTGCGCCTCGACGATCTCGGCGAAGCGGGCGTTCTCAGACAGGAAGCCGTACCCCGGATGGATCGCCTGGGCGCCGGTGATCTCGGCCGCCGCGATGATCGAGGGGATGTTCAGGTAGCTCTTGGCGGCCGGCGCGGGCCCGATGCAGACGCTCTCGTCGGCCAGGCGCACCCACATGGCTCCGGTGTCGGCCTCGGAGTGCACGGCGACGGTCGCAATGCCCATCTCCTTGCACGCCCGGTGGACACGAAGCGCGATCTCGCCGCGGTTGGCGATCAGGATCTTGTCGAACATGGGCCTACTCGATGATGGCGAGCGGCTCGCCGAACTCCACGGGCTGGGCGTCTTCGACCAGGATCTGCACGACCTTGCCGCCCTTCGGCGCCGGGATCGGGTTCATGGTCTTCATCGCTTCCACGATGAACAGCGTCTGGCCGGCCTGGACGGTGTCGCCCACCTTCACGAACGGGTCCGAGCCGGGGTTCGGCTGCAGATAGACGGTGCCCACCATCGGCGACTTCACCTCGTCGCCCTTGGCGCGCGCGGGCGCGGCGGCCGGGGCCTCCGCAGCCGCGGCGGGGGCAGGGGCGGCCGCCGGGGCGGCGTGCGCCACCGGGGCCGGCGCGGCCACGTGCACGGCCGTCGCCGTCAGCGTCTTGGCGACGCGGATCTTCAGCTCGCCCTGCTCGACCTCGATCTCCGACAGACCGGTGTCGGTCAGGATGTCGGCCAGTGCGCGCACCAGGCGGGCGTCGAACGGATCGGCGGGCGCCTTCGGACTGCTAGCCATGGAACGACCCTTTTTCTTCTCTGGAGACTTGTCGGAAATCAGCGGGCCAGCAGGCCCGCGGCGGCCTCGACGGCCAACGCATAGCTCGACGCCCCGAAGCCGGAGACGACGCCGGTGGCGGCGAGCGAAACATAGGTCTCACGGCGGAACGCCTCGCGGGCGGCCGGGTTCGACAAATGACATTCCACCACCGGGATGCTCAGCATCTTGAGCGCATCCAGGATGGCGATGGAGGTGTGGCCGTAGGCGGCGGGATTGATCACCAGGGCGGACGCGGCCTCGCGCGCCTCCTGGATCCAGTCGACCAGCTCGCCTTCGTGGTTGGACTGACGGAACACGACCTCATGCCCCAGGGACGTCGCACGCGCCTCGCAGAGGCGGCGGACGTCTTCCAGGGTGTGGTGACCGTAAATCTCCGGCTCGCGGGTCCCCAGGAGGTTGAGGTTCGGCCCGCTCAGCACATAGATCGGTTTCGACATTCGGCTCCGCCGTCGATTCCGCGCCCTTGTAACGGTCAGCGGCGGAGGCCACAAGCAAGCCGACCCCAACCTGCGGAGATCCCGGGCCTTTCATGCAGCTGACCGTGAACGGAGAGACCCGAAGCGTCGAGGGCGCGCCCGATGTGGCCGCGCTCGTGGCGGCGCTCGGCCTCGACCCGCGCAAGGTGGCCGTGGAGCGGAACCTGGAGATCGTGCCGAAGTCCGCCTATGCGGCCACGGCGCTCCGCGACGGCGACCGGATCGAGATCGTGCATTTTATCGGAGGCGGCTGACGTGGACGGCTCGACCCATTCGGAAGACATCTTGGCCGAAACCTGGACGGTCGCGGGGCGCACCTTCCGCTCGCGCCTGATCGTCGGCACCGGCAAGTACAAGGACTACGCCCAGAACGCCGCCGCCGCCGAGGCGGCCGGCGCCGAGATCGTCACGGTCGCAGTGCGCCGGGTGAACCTGACCGATCCGAACCAGCCGATGCTGGTCGACTATGTGAAGCCCGACCGCTTCACCTTCCTCCCCAACACCGCGGGCTGCTTCACCGGCGAGGACGCGATCCGCACCCTCAGGCTGGCGCGCGAGGCCGGCGGCTGGGATTTGGTCAAGCTCGAGGTGCTGTCCCAGACCAAGCACCTGCTGCCCGACATGGAGGAGACCCTTAGGGCCCTGAAGCTGCTCGTGGCCGACGGCTTCCAGGTGATGGTCTACTGCTCGGACGATCCGGTCTACGCCAAGAAGCTGGAGGATGCGGGCGCCGCGGCCATCATGCCGGCCGCCGCTCCCATCGGCTCGGGCCGCGGCATCCAGAACTTCCTGAACCTCGGCCTGATCATCGAGCAGGCGAGCGTCCCCGTGCTGGTCGACGCCGGCGTCGGCACGGCCTCCGACGCGGTTCTCGCCATGGAGATCGGCTGCGACGCCGTCCTGATGAACACCGCGATCGCCGAGGCCCGCGACCCGATCCGTATGGCGGGGGCCATGAAGCACGCCGTCATCGCGGGCCGCGAGGCCTGGCTGGCCGGGCGGATGGCCAAGCGCAGCTACGCCGACCCCTCGTCGCCGATGGCGGGGCTGATCTGATGCCCGCCGCCAGGACCGAGCCCCGCAAGTCGATCTTCATCACCGGGGCCGCCTCGGGCATGGGCCGCGAGACTGCCCGCCTGTTCGCCGGGAAGGGCTGGTTCGTCGGCGCCTACGACGTCAACGAGGGCGGCCTGCAGGACCTCCAGCAGGAGCTGGGCGCGGACAACTGCCTGATCCGCCGTCTGGACGTCACTGATCGCGCCGACTTCCGCGCCGCCCTCGACGACTTCGGGCCCGCGGCCGGCGGCCGGCTCGACATCCTGTTCAACAACGCCGGAATCGGCCGGGGCGGGCCCTTCGACCAGCAGCCGTTCGAAGACATCCTGGCCGTCGTCCAGGTGAACTTCGTGGGTGTCCTGAACGGCATCTACGAGGCCGTGCCGCTGCTGAAGGCGACGCCCGGCTCGCTGTGCTTCACCACCTCGTCGTCGTCGGCCACCTTCGGCATGCCGGGCATCGCCGTCTATTCGGCGACCAAGCATGCGGTGAAGGGCCTGACCGAGGCGCTTTCGGTGGAGTTCAAGGCGCTGGGCATTCGCGTCGCCGACGTCCTGCCGGGGCTGATCGACACCCCGATCCTGCCGCCCGGCGCGGTCGACGCCGCGCCCAAGGACGGCATGTTCCGCGCCATCCCGCCGGTCGAGGTCGCGAAGGTCGTCTGGGAGGCCTACCACTCCGACAAGCTCCACTGGTACGTGCCGGACGAGATCGCCGAGCTCGACCGGTCGGCGACGCTGACGCCCGAGGCCGTCCGCGACCAGCTGGCCCAGGGCTCGCTGTTCTTCACCCAGTCCGAAGGCTGATCCTTCTCCCGCAAAGGGCGAAGGGGGATGTAACCCCCGCTCCAACCGTTCCGTACTCCCGGCAGGCCAGGGGACGGCGCACCCTGATCGGGCTCGCGCACTTCCCCAAAGCCGACGCGGGCTTGCCGGGCGGTGCAGGCCTCCAACCTGCGCCGCCCGTTGCGGCCGAGGGCCGAGCCGGGGGCTAGGCCGGGTTGCCAGAGGGGCGCGTCAGGCCGACGCCCTTGGCCTTGGTGATCGCCGCCTTCAGCGCCTCGATGTCGGCGCCGGGGATCACCTCGTCGCCCACCACGAAGGCCGGCGTGCCGTCGATGCGCAGCGCCTGGGCCAGCGTGCGGACATCCTGCAGCTGCTTCTGGATCGCCGGATCGGCCGCCTGCTGGCGGGCCACCGCCGGGTCCACGCCGTGCTTCAGGAAGATCCGGTCGATGGCCGCCTGGTTCAGCGGCTTGGCGGCCATCAGGTCGCCGTACAGCGCCAGCGACTTCGGCTTGGCGACCGGCGTCAGCACCATGTGGCCGGCCAGGATCGAATCCTCGGTCTGGAAGGCGAATTCCTTGAAGACGAAGCGGACGTCCGGGTTGTCGCGGATCAGCTTCACCACCTCGGGCGCGGCGATCTTGCAGTAGGCGCAGTTGTAATCGAAGAACTCGACCACGGTGATCCTGCCGCCGGGATTGGCGACGAAGTCGCGCGGGTCCCGCTCCAGCTGGGCCCGGTGCTTCGCCAGCGCGGCCGTCGACGCCTTGGCGAGCTCGGCCTGCTGTTTCTGCTGATAGGCGACCGAGACCTCCTGCAGAACCTCCGGATTGGCCAGCAGGTAGGCGCGTACGCGTTCGCCGAACGCTTCGTCGCTCTGCTTCTCGCAGCCCGAAAGGGTCAGGGCGGCGCTCAGCGCCAGGGCGGTTTTCGCGATCACGGTCATGGGCCTTGGGGGTTGTCTGGCCGCTCAGTTCGAGCGGCGGGTGGTGGAGCCCTCACGGGCCAGTTCGCGCATGTCCTCGCGCGTCGGCTCGGAGGCCAGGACGATGTCGGTGGCGCGGCGCCACTCCGGGCGGCCCTTGTCCAGCATCTCGCGGGCGCGCATCGCGAAAACGCGGGCCTGGCGGCGGTCGCCGATCCAGAAGTTGTACTCGGCCGTCGCCAGCCTCGCCATGCCGTCCTGGCCCAGCTTGTCGTAGGCCTCGGCCAGCAGGCGCCAGGCGACGGCGTTGTCTTCTTCCTGGGTGAGCGCCTTGCGCAGCTCGCCGACGCCTTCCTCGACCTTGGCCTTGTCGTCCAGGGCGATCAGCGTCTGGCCCAGGTTCACGCGCAGCAGCGGGGCCTCGGGCTTCAGCGCCACGGACTTGCGTTGCGGCCCTTCGGCCTCCTGCGTGCGGGCGTACTCGAACAGGATCTGGCCCTTCAGCTCCCACAGGTACGGGTTCTCGGGTTGCTCGGTGAGCAAAGCCTCGATCAGCTTCAGCGACCGGTCGGGGTCCTTCAGCTGGTAGTAGGCGATCGCCCGGGCATAACGCGCCGGGTACGAGGTGTCGGTCTCGCTATATTTGGTGATCGCCACCTGCGGATTGATGAAGCCGTCCAGCTTGGCCTTCATCACCGCGTGCTCGGCCATCGCCTCGGGGCTGTCGACCTTGTCGTAGTTGGGCAGGACGGCCACACGGCGGCGCAGGGATTCGACCCGGTCCGAAGAGATCGGGTGGCTGCGGAAGTAGGCGAACCGCCGGGCCTCGTCGAAGACCTCCTGGTAGCGGAAGTTGTCGAAGAACTCGGCCAGGCCCTTGCCCGACAGGCCGGCCTTGTCGAGCAGGGTGGCCCCCGCCTGGTCGGCCCGGGCCTCCTGCTCGCGGCTGAAGCCCATGGCGCCCAGGGCGCCGAAGTAGCTGGCGCTGCCGGCCAGGCCCGCGGCCGCTTCAGGCGAACCCGCCAGCGCGGCCAGCACGCCCAGCCCCATGGTCAGCAGGAAGGGCCGCATGCCGGCCCGGTTCATCTCGTCGCGCCGGGCGCTATGGCCGCCGGTCAGGTGGCCGACCTCGTGGGCGATGACGCCCTGCAGTTCGTTCGGATTGTCCGATTCGAGGATCAGGCCGGTGTTGAAGCCCATCACCCGCGGGGCGGCGAAGGCGTTCAGCTCCTTGCTGCCGACCAGCAGGATTTCGACGTTGCGGGGATCGATGCCCGCGGCCTGCAGGATCGGCTGGCTGTCCTTGAGCAGGATCTCCTCGATCTCGGTGTCCCGGATCAGGGAGATGCCCTCCTCGGCCGCGGCCGCCGGCCCGGCCCCGAGGGCTACGGAAGCCGCCAGGACCAGGCTCAGCGCCACGCGCGAGATCGAGCGGGTCAACTTCGAGCGGGCCGAAATCGAAGAGGCCGATATCGAAAGGGCAGGGGAGACCATTCTCTTAAGCTTCTCCAGACTGCCCCTCGATAAGCCCCGCTCGAATGTAGTCGTCCGCTAGCCGCGCCGCCACCAGCCTCTGCGCGGCGCCGCCGGCGGGCCCGAGATCTCGTTCGGATCGGGCTCGGCAGGGGCCGGGGCAGGGGCGGGCTCAGGCGCAACGTCCGCCTCGGCCATCGCCGGCGCGGGTTGCGGTTCCGGCTGAGGCGCCGGCTCCGGCGTGGGCTCGGCGGCGACGGGTGCGACGGCGGCTTCGGCCTCCACCGGAGCTTCAACCGGAGCGGCGGCCTTGCGGCTGCGGCTGCGCGGCTTCTTCGCCGGCGGCGCGTCCGGTTCGGGCGCGGCCTCGACGACAGCTTCCGGGGCGGCGGCTTCCACCGCGGCTTCGCTCATGGGAGCCTCGGCCACGGCGTCGGCGGCCGAGACCTCAGCCTCCTCGCCCTTGCCGCGACCCCGACCGCGCGAACGGCGGCCACGCTTCGGCTTCTCGTCCTCGGCCGGCAGTTCGACCCAGATGTCCTCCTCGACGCCGCTCGCCCTCGTGGCGGGGGCGGCGACACGCGCGGGCGCCGAAGCTTCGGCCGCGACCGCAGCCTGGCGCGGCTGACCCGCGTCGGCGCCCTTCAGGTCTTCCGCCGGGTCGTACCAGACGAACGGATCATCGCCGTACGGCACCCAGGGGCGAACCCAGGTGAAGGGATCGTGCGGACGGAAGTCGTCGCGCATCCGGCGACCGCCGCGACGGCCACGGCGGCGACGACGGCCCTCACGACCGTCCTCGTCCTCGCCATTGGCCTGGCGTTCACCGCGACCTTCGCCCCGGCCTTCACCGCGGCCTTCGCCCCGGTTCTCGCCGTCAGAGCGACCTTCGGCCCGGCCTTCCGGGCGGCCTTCGGTGCGCGGCTCGTCGCCCCGGCGACCGCGCCGGCGACGCCGACGGCCACGGCGACCGCCTTCGCCATCCTCGCGCTCGTCACGCGGCGCGCGGTCTTCACGGCTGCGGGCCCGGCTCTCGGCGCCGTCCCCGGCGTCCTCGTCCTCGTCCTCGTCTTCGTCCTCGAAGACCTCCTCGTCGTCCTCGTCCTCGAACTCCTCGTCGTCGAAGGTGTCCTCGAGGTCGGCCACGTCGGCCGGGGCGTAGGCCGTATGCGCCGGCGCCAGCACCGCGGCGTGCTCGGCCCGCGTTTCGCTGGCCGTGCGCTCGATGCCGTGCTCGGCGTGGGCCATCTCGTCGTCGATGCAGACGGTGACGAACAGGCCGAACGCGTGGTGCAGGCGGGCGAGGTGGGCCCGCTTCTCGTTCAGGATGTAGAGGCCCACGGCGCGCGGCACGTTCAGGTTGGCTTCGCCGCCGCCCTTCAGCGCCTCGATCTCCAGCGCCCGCAGGGCCGCCAGCGCGCTCGACTCGACCGAGCGCACCCGGCCGGTGCCCGCGCAGTGCTCGCAGACGTGGGTGGTGCCTTCCAGCACGCCGGTGCGGCGGCGCTGGCGGCTGATCTCCATCAGGCCGAAGGGGCTGATCTTGCCCATCTGGACCCGCGCACGGTCGTCCTTCAGGCAGTCTTTCAGCTTCTTCTCGACCGCCCGGTTGTTCTTCGCCTCATCCATGTCGATGAAGTCGATGACGATCAGGCCGGCCAGGTCGCGCAGGCGCAGCTGGCGAGCGGCTTCCTCGGCCGCCTCCATGTTGGTCTTCAGCGCCGTGGCCTCGATGTTCCGCTCGCGCGTCGCGCGGCCCGAGTTCACGTCGACGGCGACCAGCGCCTCGGTCTGGTTGATCACCAGGTAGCCGCCCGAGCGCAGGGGCACGACCGGCGAATAGATCTGCGACAGGTGGTCTTCCACCTTGTGCTTCACGAACAGCGGCGTCGGCTCGCGGTACAGCTGAACCTTCTTCGCCTGGCTGGGCATCAGCATGCGCATGAAGTCGCGCGCTTCCTTGAAGCTGGCCTCGCCCTCGACGAACACGTCGTCGATGTCCTTGTCGTAGAGGTCGCGGATCGCCCGCTTCACGAGGTCTTCTTCCTCGTAGATCAGCGCCGGCGCGATCGAGTGCAGCGTCTTCTCGCGGATGTTCTCCCACAGGCGCAGCAGGTAGTCGTAGTCGCGCTTGATCTCGGCCTTCGTGCGCTTGGCGCCCGCCGTCCGCACGATCAGGCCCATGCCGTTCGGCACTTCCAGGCTTTGGACGACGCTCTTCAGCCGCTTGCGGTCGGTCGCGGTGGTGATCTTGCGGCTGATGCCGCCGCCGCGCGCCGTGTTCGGCATCAGGACGCCGTAGCGGCCGGCCAGCGACAGGTAGGTGGTCAGCGCCGCGCCCTTGTTGCCGCGCTCTTCCTTGACGACCTGGACCAGCATGATCTGCCGGCGGCGGATCACTTCCTGGATCTTGTAGCGGCGCATCAGGCGCCGCCGACGGCGCGCCAGCTGCTCCTCGACGACGTCGTCGTCGTCGTCCGAAGCGTTCAGGTCGACCTCGTCCTCGTCCTCGGGATTGCGGGCCCCACGGTCCTCGTGACGGTCGTCGTCGTCGTCCTCGGCCTCTTCGCGCAGCAGGGCTTCGCGGTCGGCGACCGGGATCTGGTAATAGTCGGGGTGGATTTCGTTGAAGGCCAGGAAGCCGTGGCGGTTGCCGCCGTATTCGACGAAGGCCGCCTGCAGGGACGGCTCAACGCGCGTCACCTTGGCGAGATAAATGTTCCCTCGAAGCTGCTTCCGGTTCTGGCTCTCGAAATCGAACTCTTCAACGCGAGTCCCGTCGACGACCACCACACGCGTCTCTTCCGCGTGGGCTGCGTCGATCAACATGGTCTTGGACATTCAGGTCTTCTCCGCGGCGCGCGGCATGGGCATGGCCCGGGCGCTGCCGGTGGTAAGGAGGGACGCGCGCGCCGACCCGGAGGGCGCCGGAAGCGGCGTCTCGGGGGGCAAGGCCAGGATTGGCTTGAGCTGCGCAGCCCATCAGGTGTGTTCCTAGGCGCGCCATGAGCGGCGCGATCGGAGGAGGCGTGGTCGTCGAAGGTCTCGAACGAGGCCGACGCCGGTTTGCGTGACGCGCGGTCCGACGGGCCCGAAGCGGGCTCGACGTCGTCGCGCGGCGCGGACTTTGCAACACGGCGTCCGAAAAGGAAAGCGCGCGCTGCGTCCGGCCTGCGACACGAAAGACCTCGTTAACCGATTGTCTACGGCCGCGGCCTGTATATGGCTGTCGATGTCGTGTTCTGCGACTCCGCGCGCGCGGATGTAGGGTGGCTTGATGTTTCGGCGGACTGGGAAGGCTGGGGCCGGGAACCGGGGGCGGGCGCTGCTCGCCGCGGTCGTGGCCGGTCTGGGCCTGGTGGCCGTCGCCGCCTCGCACGCCGCGCCCGACACGGTCTCGCTGCTGAAGGTGCGCCTGGGCGGCGAGGGGAGCGAGACCCGCGTGGTCATCGACCTCGACAAGTCCGCCAGCGTGAAGGTGGTCTCCGACGGCGCTACGGATCGCCGCGTGGTCGTCATGATGCCGGGTGTCGATGCGCCCGACGGCCTGCAGGGCGCCGGCCGTGGCGTCGTGAAGGCCTGGATGGTCGACGAGATCCAGGGCCAGGCCCGCCTGCAGATGGACCTGGCGGCCGACGCCAAGGTCAAGCGCCGCTTCCTGCTGCCGCCGGCCGACGGGGTCGAGCACTACCGCTATGTCATCGATGTCGCGGCCGCGCCCCAGACCGGATCGGGCGCCAGCCTGACCAGGACCTCGAGCGTCCAGCCCGCGCCCGCGCTGCGCACCCAGTTCCTGCCGGCCAAGAAGCAGCCGCTGCCGCTGAAGAAGGTCGTCGTCATCGACGCCGGCCACGGGGGCAAGGACGTCGGCGCCAGCGGGGCTCACGGCTTCGAGAAGGACCTCAACCTCGCCGCGGCGCTGACGCTGAAGACCCGGCTCGAGAAGACCGGCCGCTACAAGGTGGTCATGACCCGCAACTCCGACGTCTATGTGCCGCTGGAGACCCGGGTGCGGATCGCCCAGCGCGCCGACGCCGACCTGTTCATCTCGCTGCACTCCGACAGCGGTCCGACCACCAGCCTGAAGGGCGCCAGCGTCTACACCCTTTCCGACAAGGCCTCGCGCCGCTCGGCCCAGTTCGTCAGCAAGGACGACTGGTTCATGAAGGCCAGCCTCGCCGGCGACCAGGGCGTCCGCGACATCCTCTTCGACCTGACCCAGCGGGCCACCCGCAACCGCTCGGCGATCTTCGCCCAAACCCTGCTCTCGAACATCGAGGGCGAGGCCCCGCTGCTGCGCCGCAGTCACCGGGACGCCGGCCTCGTCGTGCTGCTCGCCCCCGACGTGCCGGCCGTGCTGCTGGAAATGGGCTTCGTCAACAATCCCGAGGACGAGGCCCGCCTGCGCGACCCCGCCAGCCGCGCCCGCCTGATGGACGCCGTCGGCGACGCCATCGACGACCACTTCGGCGCCGGCCTGAAGGTCGCGACGCGCTAGCCCTGCCCAGTCACAGCCACTTCGAGCGCTTGAAGCCGGCGTAGAGCGCCAGGCACACGACGGCGATGACCGACAGCACCGCGAAGTAGCCGTACTTCCAGTGCAGCTCCGGCAGGTAGTCGAAGTTCATCCCGTAGATGCCGGCGATCGCCGTCGGCACCGCAAGGATCGCGGCCCACGACGCCAGCCGCCGCGTGATAACCCCCTGGCGCTGCTGCTCCAGCAGGTTGCTGACCTCGAACACCGACGCCACCGTCTCCCGCAGCGCCCCGATCCTCGCGCCCACCCGCCGGACGTGGTCGCGGATGTCCCGGAAGTAGGGCCGCACCTCGGGGTCGACGCACGGGAATTCCAGCCGCTCCAGCCGGCTCGCCACCTCTTCCATGGGCCCGAGGATCCGGTCGAAGCGCAGCAGCTCGCGGCGCAGCTGGAACAGCTCGCGGATCTCCGCACGAGTCAGGAAGGCGTCCAGCGCCCGGTTCTCCATCGCCAGCACCGCCTCCTCGACCTGGTCGGCGATCGGCGCATAGCCGTCCACCACGAAGTCCAGGATGGCGTGCAGCACATAGTCCGCCCCGTGCTTCAGCAGGGCCGGGTTCGCCTCGAGGTGGGCCCGCAGCTGGGTGTGCGCCCGCGCCGAGCCGTGGCGCACGGTGACGATGTGGTTCGGCCCCAGGAAGATGTGGGTCTCGCCGTAGTGGATGTGGCTGTCGTCCAGCTGCGCCGTGCGGGCGACGACGAACAGCTCGCTCCCGTAGGTCTCGACCTTGGGGATCTGGTGCGCCGACAGCGCGTCTTCCACCGCCAGCGGATGCAGGTTGAAGCGTCGCTGCAGCGCGCGCAGCTCCTCGGGCTCGGGCTCGTAGAGGCCGATCCAGACGAACTCGCCGGGCGCGATCGCCAGGCCGTCGTCGCTCAGCGAGGCTTCCCGGATCCTCTGCCCGTCCTTGTAGACGTAGGCGGCGATGATGCTCATGCCCTCGACCTAGCTCCGCTCGCGCGGCCTGAACAGCCGGCGCCCGAACTGTGACCTCGCGTCCACACCGCAGCGCCTGCGACGCCACACCATCTTGCACCACGCACGCCTTCGCCTAGATCGGTTCCATGCATCGTCGAGTTGTTCCCGCCGCCGCGGCCGCAGCGGCGTTTTTCATGGCCGCCGCTCCGGTCCAGGCCCAGCCGGAAACCACCGACGCCTTCGGCGTCTGGCGCAATCCGAAGGATAACGTGCGCGTCGAGATCCGGCCGTGCGGCGAGGCCGCCTGCGGCACCGTGATCTGGGCTTCGCCCAAGGCCCAGGCCAAGGCCCGTGAGGCCGGCACCGAGCGGCTGGTGGGCACCCAGGTGCTCAAGAACCTCGAGCTGGACGAACGCCGTGGCGTCTGGCGCGGCAAGGTCTTCGTGCCCGAGCTGAACCGCAACTTCACCGGCATCGCCGAGCCGGTCGACGCCCGGCGCCTCCGCGCCAAGGGCTGCGTGATCGGCGGCTTCCTCTGCAAGAGCCAGGTCTGGACCAAGGTCACCTGACACCCGGCGGCTAGGCGACCCCGGCTTCCAGCACGCTCAGCGTCCGCGCACCCGCATCCATCCGCGCCCGTACGCCGATCGGCAGCGTCAGCTGCTCGTCCGTGTGGCCGATGGCCAGGCCGCTGAACACGGGGACCTTCAGGTCGCCCAGGATCTGGTCGAACACCTCGTTCAGGCTGTAGGGCGTGACGTCCGAGGATCTGTCCGAGCGCGCGAAGGCGCCCACGACCACGCCCGCCACGTCCTTGAACTTCCCCGCGTGGGTGAGCGTCAGCAGCATGCGGGCGACCGAATAGGGCGTCTCGTCGACGTCCTCGAAGAAGAGGATCGCGCCCCGCGTGTCGATCTCCCAGGGCGTGCCCAGCGCGGCCAGGATCATCGCCAGATTGCCGCCCACGAGGCGGCCCTCGGCCTTGCCGGCGGCGATCGTCCGCAGCGGATAGGTTGGCCGCAGCACATCGGCCTCGGGCGGGTTCTCCAGCACGCCGAGCGGCCGGACATCGCACACCGCCCGCCGCAGCGCCTCCAGCGAGTAGCTCGGGAAGCGCGTCATCCCCGCCATCCGGCCGTGGAAGGTGACCAGGCCCGTGCGGCGCTGGATCGCCAGCTGCAGCAGCGTCAGGTCGCTGAAGCCCACGAACACCTTCGGATTCCGCCCGATCAGCGCGTAGTCGACGTCGGCGACGATTTCGCTGACGCCATAGCCGCCGCGCGCGCAGAACACGCCCCTGATCGACGGATCGGCGAACGCCGCGTGCAGCTCGTCCAGCCGGTGGCGGCGCGAGCCCGCCCAGTCCCGCGGCCGCGTCAGCAGGCTCGCCGGCAGCACCGGCGTCAGCCCGAGCGCCTCGATCACCAGCCGCGCGCGCTCGGCTGCGGCGGGGTCGTGGATCGCCGTGCTGGGGTTCACCACCATCACCCGATCCCCGGGCCGCAGCACCGGCGGACGGACGAGCGGCGAGGGCCCGGGCTTCGCGGCGGCGCCGGCGGCGGTCGCACCGCAGGTCACTCCGCCGGCTGCGAGGCCGGCCGCCATCAGCAGGGTGCGTCGGTTCACGATGATTCTCCCGGAGGCTCGCCGAGGCCTACCGCGGCCGCCGCCCCCACGCGACACGGATCGACCGGCGCGGCCTCCCGAAGCCGGCAGCCCGTCGCCGAACGTCGGTACGCGCTGAAAGTGTAGTCGATCGATCTTCTGCGCGTCATAGTGGTGAACAAGTCAAGATGTCGCAGATGCTACCATCTACCGGCGTTATTCCGTTCATACATTGGTTACGGGCGCAGGTGTTGATGCGAGTACTGAATAAAACGGGCTGGGGAGCCAAGTACTTGCAATGAAATACCTGTATTTATCTGCTGCAATTGCACCTATTTTGATGATGATTTCGGTCAATGCTCAGGCGGCCGAGGCCGAAGCTGCGCAAGGTGATCGCGCCGTCGCCACGGCGGCGAAGGCCAAGGACGAAGCCGTCTTCTCGACCGGCGTCGCCAAGGGCCGCAGCCCGCTGGACAGCGCCACCTCGACGAGCGCGCTGCGCGCCGACGACATCGAGGTGCTGGGCGCCCGCTCGCTGGGCGAGGTGCTTCGCAACATCCCCGGCATCCGCGCGGAATATGCGGTGGGCGAGGGCAACGCCAACTATTCGATCCGCGGCCTGCCGCTGTCGGGCACCGGCTCGAAGTACGTCCAGCTCCAGGAGGACGGCCTGCCGGTCCTGGAATTCGGCGACATGTACCAATTCGGCTCGGACATGTTCCTGCGCGCCGACCTGAACCTCGCCCAGATCGAGACGATCCGCGGCGGCTCGGCCTCGACGTTCGCCTCGAACTCGCCCGGCGGCGTGATCAACCTGATCTCCAAGACCGGCGACGTCGAGGGCGGCGCGGTCGCGGCTACCTACGGCTTCAACTACGGCGAAAAGCGCCTGGACGCCGACTACGGCATGAAGCTCAGCGATACGCTGCGCATGCACATCGGCGGCTTCTATCGCGAAGGCGAGGGCCCGCGCGACGTCGGCTACACCGCCTTCAAGGGCGGCCAGCTCAAGGCCAATCTCACCAAGACCTTCGACAACGGCTACGTCCGGGTGCACGGCAAGTACCTGAACGACCACACGCCGGCCTATCTGTTCGTGCCGATCCGCGTCACCGGCACGAACGCCGACCCGACGTTCACCGCGCCGGCCAACTTCAACCTCAAGACCGACAGCCTGCTGTCGAAGTACGTCGCCGGCGTCACAACCATGGACGGCGACAACAACCTCGCCCAGGACGACGTCCGCACCGGCCAGCACGCGGTCGTCAAGTCGGTCGGCCTCGACGCCCAATTCGACGTGCGCGGCTGGACGATCAGCGAGAAGTTCCGCTTCTCCGACATCGGCGGCGCCAACCTGGCCATCCGGCCGATCGCGGCGAACCTCGCCCAGACCTACACCACCCTCTATGGCGGCGCGGGCGGCGTGCTCAGCTACGCCACCGGTCCGCTGGCCGGCCAGACGGTCGCTCCGGCCAGCCTCAACGGCAACGGTCTGCTGACCAACTCGCTGCAGCTCGACACCAAGATCAACAGCCTGGACAACGTCACCAACGACATCCGCGCCAGCCGGGTGTGGGAAGTGGCCGGCGGCAACCTCACCACCACCGTCGGCTTCTACGCCGCGTCCCAGGACTACGACGTCGACCTGTCGTTCCTGAACATCCTGACGAGCGTCGGCGGCGACGGCGAGACCGTGCTGATGAACATCCGCTCGGCGGCCGGCGTGCCCTACACCCAGGACGGCTACCTGGCCTACGGCCTGGGCGCGACCTACCACCGCGCCTACGACATGAACTACAAGGTGGGCGCGCCCTACGCCTCGGTGAACTACCACCTGGGCCGCGTCGCGGTCGGCGGCAGCCTCCGCTACGACATGGGCAAGGTCGAAGGCACGCTCTACGGGGCTGAGCTCGGCGGCGGCCGCGTCGGCACGACCTCCTTCGACGTCAACCGCAACGGTGTGATCTCGACGGCCGAGACCAAGGTGGCGATCCTGCCGCTCGGCCAGCCCGGCAACGTCGACTACGACTACGACTACCTCAGCTACTCGGCGGGCGTGAACTTCCGCATCGCCGAGCCGATGGCGGTGTTCGCCCGTTACAGCCGCGGCGGCCGCGCCTCGGCCGACAAGATCCTGTTCACGCCGGCGGTCAATTACGCCACCGGCAAGCTGGTGAACTCGGAAAGCGCCTACGACACGGTCAAGCAGGCCGAACTCGGCTTCAAGTACCGCGCCGGCGGCGTCACGTTCAACGTCACGGGCTTCTCGGCCAAGACGGGCGAGCGCAACGTCCAGATCAACAGCGCCGCCGACGGCACGATCCGGGTCGAGAACATCGTCCGCGGCTACAAGGCCAAGGGCGTCGAGCTCGAAGCCATCGTCCGCCACGGTCCGTTCAGCGTGAACGCCGGCGCCACCTACACCGACGCCCAGATCACCAGCGACGTGCTGCATCCCGAGTACAAGGGCTTCAAGCCGCGCCACCAGGCCGACCTGATCTACTCGGTCACGCCCCAGCTGGACCTCGGCATGGCCAGCGCCGGCTTCAACGTCATCGGCACCACCGACAGCTACGCCCAGGACACCAACCAGCTGAAGCTGCCGGGCTACACCCTGGTCAACGCCTTCGTGCAGGTCCGTCCGACCGACCGGGTGCAGCTGATGCTGAACGTCAACAACGTCTTCAACGAACTCGCGCTCGCCGACGTGGAACAGGCGACCATCCCCGCCAGCGGGGTGGTCCTGGGCCGCGCCTACAACGGGCGCACGATCTCCGGGACCCTGCGTTACGGGTTCTGAGTGCGGGACGACGGCCGGAACTGACCCCCTTGGTTCCGGCCGCCACTCCGCGGCCAGCGGCCGGGCCTGATCGCAGGCCCGGCCGCTTTCGCATCCCCGCCGGCAAGCTGACCGTTGGCCGCGAACTCGCCGGGCTCACCGGGCTGCCGCTGTTCCACAACCACGGCTCGCGGGGCATCTTGCGGGCCGCCAGTCGCTGCGCCTGTCCGAGCCGACTGGGGCTCCGACGTCGACCCCGTGCTTATCGGTGATCGCAGCCGCCGCCTCGGCGGCAAGTTCCTCGCAGCCACCAAATGTTAGGCGGGCCGTGAGACGCTGTTCGGGTCATGACCGATCTCCCAGTCTCCTCCGATCCGAAGCCGTGGCGTGCGGGTCTCGCGGCCCTGTTGCTCGCGCCCGTGCTGTTCATCCTGGCGGCGGCGCCCATGTTCAACGCCTTGGCGGGTGTGGAGAAGCAGAGGCACGCGCTGGAGGGATCCTACGAGACCCGCGCCCAGATCCAGCGGGTTTTCTCCCTGCTTCAGGACGCCGAGACGGGCCAGCGCGGCTACGTCATCACCGGCCGGCAGGATTTCCTGCAGCCCTATGACGCGGCGCGGGCGCAGTTGAGCACGCAGCTTGCGGCGCTCGACCGGAGGTTCGCCGGCACGCCGACGCAGACCGCGCGCATGCGCGACCTGCGCAGGCTGAGCGACGCGAAGGTCTCGGAGATGTCCGACATCATCGCCTTGCGGCGCCAGCAAGGCTTCGCCGCGGCGGAGACGCGCGTGGAGCGCGCCACCGGCAAGCGTCTGATGGACGAGATCCGCGTCGTGGCCGCCCAGATGATCGACGAGGAATCCCGCCGCGTCGCCGACCGCCAACGGCAGGCCGACGCGCAAGGGGATCAGGCCCAGTGGATCGCCGGCGCCGTAAGCCTGCTGCTGCTGGCGAGCCTCCTTGCGGCCGCGGTTCTGCTGCACCGCCGCGACCGGGCCCGAGCCCGGCTGCTGGCTGCAGTCGAGCGCGAGTCCACGCGCCAGACGGCGATCTTCGAGAACACCATGGACGCGATCGTCCTGCTGAACCCCAGCGGTAGCATCGAAACCATCAACCGCGCCGCCGAGCGGATGTTCGGCTACGACCGCTCCGAGCTGCTCCGCCGCGACAGCGCGACCCTCGTGGACTTCGCGCCAGGCGAAGGCCTCTTCCTGCGTCGCCTCGCCTTGCGCGGCGACCCCTCGCTCGGGGAGCCCCGGGAATTCACCGCGCGGCGGCGAGACGGCAGCGCCTTCCCGGTGGAAGTCTCGCTGGGCGCGATGCGGCTGAGCGACGGCCTCCATCTGGTGGCGGCGGTCCGCGACATCACGGAGCGCAAGGAAGCCGAGCGCCTCAAGGAGGAGTTCGTCAGCACGGTCAGCCACGAACTGCGCACGCCCATGACCTCGATCTCGGCTTCGCTCGGCCTGATGGCTGGAGGCGCCGCCGGCGTGCTCCCCGACAAGGCTGCGCGGCTGACCCACATCGCCAAGACGTCCTGCGACCGCCTGATCCGGCTGATCAACGATCTCCTCGACATGCAGAAGATCGCCTCCGGCAAGATGGATCTGAGCATGGCCAGCCTCGACGTTCGCGACGTCGTCGCGTCGGCGGTGGATGCCATCGGGGGCTACGCGCGTGATCGCAAGGTCACGGTTTCCGTGGAGCCGACCTCGCGGCCCTTGATGGTGCAGGGGGACGCGGACCGCCTCGTGCAGGTCCTCGTCAATCTCCTGTCGAACGCCGTCAAGTTCACCCCGGAAGGTTTGGCGGTGACGGTGCAGATCCGCGAAACGGCGAGCGGCGCCGTCGTCGACGTTCGCGATCAGGGCCCCGGCGTGCCGGAGGAATTCCAGCCGAACCTGTTCGGTCGCTTCGCGCAGGCCAACAGTTCGGCGACGCGCAGCACCGGGGGGACGGGGCTGGGTCTCGCCATCTCTAGAGAGATCGCTGGACGCCATGGCGGTCACGTCTCGCTGGCCGAGACGGGATCCGAAGGTTCCGTGTTCCGCCTGACGCTGCCGTTGGGCCCGCCCCGGCCGGCGCCGCGTCCGGCGGACGTGCTGATCTGCGAGGCCGACGCGCAGATGGCGGCCGCCATGCAGTCCGCGGTCGAAGGGCAGGGCTACAGTGTCTCGGTGGTCCTGGACGCCGGCGCGCTTGAGGGAGCGCTTCGGGCCGGACGCTATCAGCTTCTTCTGCTGGGCCTGCGGCTGTCGGACGACAATGCCCTCAGGGTCGTGCAGCGTCTCAGGGGGCAAGGGGCGCCGTTGCCGCCCACCGTCATCGTCTCGGGCGAGTCCTCCGGACGATACGCAGGCGTGCCGATCGCCGACTGGATCACGACCCCCTTGGACGCGGACCGGCTGCGCAAGGCGGTGACCGACATCTTGGGCAAGCCCAGCCAGGTGCGGATCCTGCACCTCGAGGACGACGTGGAACTGGCCGCTGTCGTCGCGGCGGCCCTGGAAGGCTGCGGGACGCTCGAGGCGGTACACACCTTGGCCGATGCGGTCACCTCGGTCAGGCGTCGCCGGCCCGACCTTGTCATCCTGGATATCGGCCTGCCCGACGGATCGGGTCTCGACCTGCTCCCTGTCCTCAATGACCCCGTGCCGGGCCCGCCTGTGATCGTCTACTCGGGGCAGGAGATCGAGGCCGACCTGGTGCAGGAGGTGCAGGCGGTGCTCACCAAGTCGCGCGTGAGCTTCGACGCCCTGACGGACACGGTGCGGGCGCTCGTCCAGACCAAGGCGTAGTCGCGACCCCGCCGAGGTGGGGAACGCTGGCATCAGCCAACTTCTGCTTGCATTTCAGGGACGATGATGTTCTTGTTATGTTCATGTCCGAGCCTGCGGAAATGGCCGAGCGGCACGCGCGCATCCTGGCGGAGCTCTCCGAGCTCGGCCTAGGCCTTGCGCGGCAGGCGCGCGCGGACGCCGATGCGGCCGAGACGCCCGAAGAGCGGGCGAGGGCGGCGCTGGTGTTCCAGCGGGTGTCCCGCTCCATCCGCCAGAGCCTGGCCTTGGAGGCCAAGCTGGCCCGCGACGTCCGGCGGGAGGAGCGCGAGGACGCCGACGCGCAGAAGCGGCGCGACCGCGAGCAGGTCCGCTTCCGCAAGCATCGCCTGCGCACCGGGGTCGAGGCCCTGGTCTGGCGCGAGACCGAAAACCTGTCCGACGAGGACGAGGAGGCGTTCGGCGACGCGCTGGACGCCCTGGTGGACGACGAGAGCGTTTCGGAGGCCTTCCTGCACGAACCGCTCGCCGACCAGGTCGCGCGCGTCATCGCCGGCCTCGGCTACGAGATCGCCCCCGACGGCGGGGTGCGTCCCAAGCCCGCTCGTCCTTGCGAACGCGGGGACCCAGGCTTTTTGAGTTCTGCCTGATTGAGTTCTGCCTGAGACGCTCCCGGAGCTTTCACCCAATAAAGCTCGTCATCGCCGGGCTTGTCCCGGCGACCCGTACACGCCGATCCTCAGCAACCGGCCGTGGCCGCGGCCGCATCCGGCGCATGCCCGCGCCTATGGGTGGCCGGGACAAGCCCGGCCATGACGAGCGGGAAGGAAAGCTCGTGTGGCCTCGGGGTGGGGCGATCCGCACGCGCCGCGGCCGGCTGACGCGGAGTGCGCCGCGCGCCGTTGGCGCCCGGCTCGACACAGGTTAGACCCGAGCCACTTGGCGGCGCGCGGGCGCCTCGGAGCGCATCTGACTTGACCTCCCCCGAAGGACAGCCTGGACCCGAGACGGCGCCGCCGCGGCGCGGCCTGGCCCTGGCTGGGGTCATCGTCCTCAGCGTGATCGGCGTCGCGGCCTTCTGCGCGGCGATCTATTCGGCCTGGCTGTTCCACGACATGCCCGACGCCGGCGACCTGGTGGACTACCACCCGCCGACCGCCACCCGCGCCTACGCCTGGGACGGCACCCTGATCGGCGAGTTCTCCCGCGAGCGGCGGATCTTCGTGCCCTACGAGGCGATTCCGAAGCAGACCGCCCAGGCCTTCCTCGCCGCCGAGGACCACGGCTTCTTCCGGCACCGCGGCGTCGACGTGGGCGGCCTCGGCCGCGCCATGGCCAAGAACGTGCTCAACCTGGCCCAGGGCCGGCGCCTCGAGGGCGGCTCGACCATCACCCAGCAGGTGGCCAAGAACATCCTGCTGACCAGCGACGCCACCATCGGGCGCAAGCTGAAGGAGGCGATCCTGGCCTCCCAGCTCGAAGGCACGCTCACCAAGGAGCGGATCCTCGAGCTCTATCTGAACGAGATCTGGCTGGGCTACCGCTCGTACGGCGTGGGCGCGGCCGCCTACAACTACTTCGGCAAGTCGGTCAGCGAACTGACCCTGGCCGAGAGCGCCTACCTGGCGGCCCTGCCGAAGGGTCCGGACAACTACCACCCCATGCGCCGCAAGCGTCAGGCGATGGCCCGCCGCAACTGGGTGATCGACCAGATGGCCGACCTCGGCATGGTCAGCCGCGCTGAGGCCAACGCCGCCATGGCCGAGGACCTCAAGGTCCAGCCGGCCCCGACGCGCGCCCAGTACCGCGACGCCGACTACTTCGTCGAAGAGGTCCGCCGCCTCGCCCTCGACATGGATGAACTCGGCGACGAGCGCCTGAACGCCGGCGGCTACTACGTCCGCACCACCCTGGACCCGCGTCTGCAGAGCGCCGCCCGCCTGGCGCTGATGAACGGCCTCGAGCAATACGACCGCCGCCACGGCTGGCGCGGCGCCTGGGGGCAGGTGACCACGCTCGCCGGCTGGGAGGCCGAGGCCAAGAAGAAGACGCGGCCGGCCGAGCGCCGCACCTGGCGCCAGGCCGTGGTGACCAGCGTCGCCGGCGGCACGGTCCAGATCCGCACCATCGAGGGCGACACCGGCGCGCTCGCTGGCGAGGACGTCGCCTGGGCCCGGCGCGGCAAGGGCATTGGCACCGGCGATCTGGTCTTCGTCGCCCCGAACGAGGAGGGCGCCGGCTATCGGCTCAAGCAGGTGCCGGCGGTGAACGGCGCGATGGTCGCCATGGAGCCGAACTCCGGCCGGGTGCTGGCCATGGTCGGCGGCTACTCGTTCTCGCTGTCCAGCTTCAACCGCGCCACCCAGGCCTATCGCCAGCCCGGCTCGGCCTTCAAGCCGATCGTCTATGCCGCCGCGCTGGAGAGCGGCTACACGCCGGCCAGCACCGTGCTCGACGCGCCGATCACCCTGCGCGGCGCCGGCGGCCAAGCCTGGAGCCCGGAGAACTACAATCGCGAGTACTACGGCGCGCTGACTCTGCGCCGTGGCCTCGAACTATCGCGCAACACCATGACCGTGCGCCTGGCCCAGGGCGTCGGCATGACCAAGATCAGCGACCTGGCCGTCCGCATGGGCGTGACCAACAAGATGGACAAGGTGCTCGCCATGGCCCTGGGCTCGGGCGAGACCACGGTCTTCCGGATGGCCGGCGCCTATTCCTCGTTCCTGAACGGCGGCCGCAAGGTCGAGCCGCACCTGATCGAGTTGGTCGAGGACCGCAACGGCAAGGTCATCTTCCGGGCCGACCGCCGGGAATGCCCGCGCTGCGACGCCGGCTTCTCGGGCGCCGAGAGCCCGCGGGTGCCGCGCACCGGCGCCCAGGTCATGGATCCCGTCACCGCCTACCAGATCACCTCGATGCTCGAGGGCGTGGTCCAACGCGGCACGGCGACCTACGCCTCGTCCGTCGGCAAGCCGCTGGGCGGCAAGACCGGCACGACGAACGACTACCGCTCGGCGTGGTTCATGGGCTTCTCGCCGCAGATGGTCGTGGGCGTCTTCATCGGCTTCGACGACAACCGCAGCCTGGGCGACGGCGAGACCGGCAGCCGTTCGGCGGTGCCGATCTTCACCGAGTTCATGACCGAGGCGCTGAAGGACACGCCAGCGATCCCGTTCAAGGCGCCCAGCAACGCCAAGTACGCCACCATCCGCGGCATCCGGGAGGCCTTCCGGCCGGGCACCGAGCCGCAGGCGGTCCAGGCTCCGGTCGGCGCCGCGGGCGGCCTGCCGCGCGGCGGCCCGCAACCCTACAACCAGGTCTGGCAGGACGGCCTCACCGGCGCGCCGAACGCCGGCGCCGCCGTCGCCCCGCCGCCGCCCAAGAAGCAGGACGACCTTTCCGACCTCTTCTAAGCGCCCACCTTGCTCAGACGGCCGGCGCGGACTATCTCCGCCGGCCTGATATTGGAGTGTCCCATGAGATTGGATGTCGAGGCCGCCAAGGCTGACATCGAGCAGTCGATCGAACTGCTCAGGAGGCGTCTTTGACTGGGAGCCTGCGCTCCGGAAGCTCGATGAGCTGAACGCCCGGGTCGAAGACCCGACCCTGTGGAACAACCCTGACGAGGCTCAGGCCGTCTCCCGCGAACGCTCGCGGCTGGCGGGCCAGGTCGAGGCCGTGAAGTCGCTGGAGCGCGACCTCGCTGATGCGCTCGGCTATGCCGAGATGGCCGACGACGAGGGCGACGAGGCCAGCCTAGAGGAGGCCCGCGCGCAGCTCCGCGAGATCAAGGAGCGGGCAGGCCGCGCCGAGCTCGAGGCCCTGCTGTCCGGCGAGGCCGACGGCAACGACGCCTTCATCGAGATCAACTCCGGCGCCGGCGGCACCGAGTCCAACGACTGGGCCGGCATGCTGCTGCGCATGTACTCCCGCTGGGCCAACGCCCACGGCATGACCGTCGACTTCCTGGAAGAGACGCCCGGCGAACAGGCGGGCATCAAGTCGGTGACCCTGCAGGTGAAGGGTACGAACGCCTACGGCTGGCTGAAGACCGAGGCCGGCGTCCACCGCCTGGTCCGGATCTCGCCCTTCGACAGCGCCGCCAAGCGGCACACCAGCTTCGCCTCGGTCTGGGTCTATCCGGTGGTGGACGACACCATCGAGATCGAGATCAACCCGGCTGACGTCCGCACCGACACCTACCGGGCCTCGGGCGCCGGCGGCCAGCACGTCAACAAGACGGACTCGGCCGTGCGCCTGACGCACATCCCGACCGGCATCGTCGTGGCCTGCCAGAACCAGCGCTCGCAGCACCAGAACCGCGACCAGGCCTGGAAGCAGCTTCGCGCCCGCCTCTATGAGGCCGAGCTCGAGAAGCGGGAAGCCGCCCAGCAGGCGCTGGAAGACCAGAAGACCGACATCGGCTGGGGCCACCAGATCCGCAGCTACGTGCTGCAGCCGTACCAGATGGTGAAGGACCTGCGGACCGAGGTGGAGACCTCGGACACCGCCGGCGTCCTCGACGGCGACCTCGACCAGTTCATGGGCGCGGCGCTGGCGCAGCGCGTGGGCGCGACCCGCGACGCCGCGGCCTAACGCCTACTCGGCCGCCTCGGCGATCAGCAGCGGCGCGGTGGCCGGGGCGTCGGCGGGGAACATCAGGCTCCGGCCCTCGAAGTGGGCCCCGGCGTCGATGGCCAGCTCCGAGTGGCGGATGTCGCCGTCCACGTGGGCGGAGGCGCAGAGGTGGACCTGGCGGGCGCTGATGGTGCCGTTGACGCGCCCGCGCACCTCGACCGAGTCTGCGGTGACGACGCCCTGGACCCAGGCGGTCTCGCCCAGCGTCAGGCGGCCCGCTGACACGTCGCCCTCGACGGCGCCGTCGAGGTGCAGATCGCCTTCGGTGACGATATCGCCGCGCACGGTGACGCCCGGCGCGATCAGCGAGGCGAGGGCGGGTTTACGCGCTTGAGCGTTGGCGGGCTCGGGAGCCTTAGTCGCCTTGCTGAACATACTGGCCGGCCTTCAGGAAGCGGCCCGGGTTCTGGGCGCGCCCGTTGACCCATACCTCATAGTGAAGGTGGGTCCCAGTCGAACGGCCTGTCGAGCCCATGGCCCCGATGCGCTGCCCGAGACCCACGCGCTCGCCCGGTCGCACGGCGATGCCGGACAGGTGGGCGTAGCGGGTCTTCAGGCCGCGGCCATGGTCGATCTCGATCGTCTTGCCGTAGCCCGGCCGCTGGCCGGTGAACGACACCACGCCAGGGCCGGTCGCCTGGATCGGCGTGGCATGGCCGCCGGCGAAGTCGAGGCCCGAGTGGAAGGCCGGCCGGCGCGTGAAGGGATCGAAGCGGACGCCGAAGCCGCTGGTCTGCGCCGCCGCCGCCGTCGGCTTGGCGAGCGGCAGGTCCTGGGCGGCGTCGGTCAGGGCCCGCGTCTCGGAGACGTCGTGGGCGGCGCGCTGGATGCGCACGGCGAAGTCCTCGTCCACGTCCAGCACGGCGGCCAGCGCCCGCGGATCCTTGGACTCGATCAGCGGCCCGCCAAGCGAGCCGCCCTTGGGCGCGAAGGCCGACGGCGTCAGCCCGGCCATCCGGAACGCCAGCCGCAGCCGGTCGGCGCGGCTCTTGGCGAAGCTGTCGGCGGCGTCCAGCAGCTGCTCCTGACCCACGCGCACCATCTCCACGCGCTTGACCGGGTTGGAGACCTCGCTCGCCAAAGCGCGGTTGATCGCCGGCGTCAGCGCCTCAGCCGCGCCGGGCGCGCCCTTGAGGTCGGTGAGCAGCAAGGCGAGCGCGGCGTGCCGCTTCTCGATGTTGGCGGCCAGGTCGGCGTTCGATCCCGACGCGGCGTCCAGCTGGGCCATCGCGCTGTCCAGCCGCGCCTGGCGGTCGGCGACGTAGCGTTCGGACTGGGCCTTCAGCTGGGCGATCTCGCGGTCCGTCGCCGACGCCGACAGCAGGTTGACCAGCATGGCCGCGGTGCAGACGCCCATCCAAAGCGCGCCGCCGGCCACGACGCCCGCCATCGCCATCTGCTTAGAAGAGGTGAGCACGAAGGCCTTCATGGCGCCGCCGGAGCGCACGTAAAGGTGGCGCTCCGGGAACAGTTCCTCAAGCGAACGACGAAGTCGCGCCAGACGTGTCATGCGTTTCGCTGAAGCCCCTGCCCCCTAGGAACGGCAGCGATATGGAGGCAAAATTTTTGGGCAGGCAAGACGCGTTGGCACAAATTTAACCAAAAGCGTCGCGAGGCCGCAGGCTGCGCCTCGAATCGTCCTCCGTCCAGGCGCCCGCGAACAGATGTTCCAGCCGCGGCGCCGGCGCAACAGTGCCGCTTACCTCTGGAGCGCCTGCGCCGCCTCCAGCACCTGCTGGGCATGGTTCGGCACACGGACCTTGCGCCAGATGCGCACGATCTTGCCGTGGGCGATCAGGAAGGTCGACCGGTCGATGCCCATGTAGTTGCGACCGTAGAGCGTCTTCTCGACCCACGAGCCGTAACGCTCGATCATGGCGCCCTCCGGATCCGAGCCCAGGATCACGCCGAGCCCGTATTTGGTGGCGAACTTCTGGTGCGACTTCACGCTGTCCTTCGACACGCCGACCACCGCCGCGCCCGCCTTGGCGAAGTCGGCAGCGAGCGCCGTGAAGTCCTGCGCCTCCCGCGTGCAGCCGGTCGTGTCGTCCTTCGGGTAGAAGTAGAGCACCAGCGTCTTGCCGGCGAAGTCCGAGAGGCGGACGGGGCCGTCCGCGGTGTCGAGTTCGAATTCCGGCGCCGGGGCGCCTTCGGTCACGTCCGCCATCTCGCTGCTCCCTAGACCGGCTTCACCAGGACGATCTTCTTCTTGCCGGCGGCAAGTTTGACGACGCCATCGACAAGGTCAGCGGGGGTGATCGTGCGATTGCCGTCGGTCACCTGTTGGTCGTTGACCCGGAGGCCGCCGCCCTGGGCCAAGCGCCGGGCGTCGCCGCGCGAGGAGGCGAGCCCCACGTCGGCGGCCAGGGCCGCCAACGCGATTCCAGCTTCGAGGTCGGCCTTGAGCACTTCATGGGTCGGCAGATCGTCGGAGAGGCGGCCTTCTTCAAACGCGGCGCGTGCGGCCGCTTCCGCGGTCTGCGCGGCCTCGGCGCCGTGCAGCATCCGCGTCGCCTCGTTGGCGAGCACCTTTTTGGCGTCATTGATCTCGGCGCCCGGCAGGTTCTCCAGCCGCGCGATCTCGTCCAGCGGCAGGTCGGTGAACAGGCGTAGGAACTTGCCGACGTCGGCGTCCTCGGTGTTCCGCCAGAACTGCCAGTAGTCATAGGGGCTGAGCAGGTCGGCGTTCAGCCACACGGCGCCGGACGCCGTCTTGCCCATCTTGGCGCCTGACGAGGTGGTCAGCAGCGGGGTGGTCAGAGCGAAGGCCGCCTTTTGGTCCATCCGCCGGACCAGTTCCACGCCGTTGATGATGTTGCCCCACTGGTCCGAGCCGCCCATCTGGAGCTGCACGCCCATGGCCCGGTTCAGGTGGCGGAAGTCCACCGCCTGCATCAGCATGTAGTTGAACTCGAGGAAGGTCAGCGGCTGCTCGCGCTCGAGCCGTAGCTTGACGCTGTCGAAGGTCAGCATGCGGTTGACCGTGAAGTGCGGCCCGAACTCCCGCAGGAAGCCCAGGTAGTCCATCTTCGACAGCCAGTCGTCGTTGTTGACCATCACCGCGTCGGTGGGCCCGTCGCCGAAGCTCAGGAATTTCTCGAACACGGTCTTGATGCCCGCGATGTTCCGCTCGATGTCGGCGTCGGTGAGCATCTTGCGGCTCTCGTCGCGGCCACTGGGATCGCCGACCTTCGTCGTGCCGCCACCCATCAGCACCACGGGCTTGTGGCCCGCCTGCTGAAGCCGGCGCAGCATCATGATCTGAATCAAGGACCCGACGTGCAGGGAGGTCGCCGTGGCGTCGAAGCCGATGTAGGCGCTGACCACGCCCCTGGCGGCGGCCTCGTCGAGCTCTTCGGGGTGGCTGATCTGGTGGACGTAGCCGCGCGCCTGCAGCGTCTTCAGGAAGTCGGACTTGAAGGCGGGATCGGACATCTGGGGACTCGCGGGACTTCGGTCGCCGGGCTCTAGCACGGGGGCGTCGGAGATTTCGAGGGACATGGCAGGCTCCTTGAGGTTGGGAGGCCGGCGTCCGTGGTCAGATGGAGATGGCGCCGGCCGTTGTGACGGCAGGCGCGAACGATCGGGCGCCTGCGCTAGGGCAGGCGGTAATAGCGGCCGGTGTTGGCGGCAGGTCCGATCATGGCGGCTAGCTAGCGATCCTCGGACATGGCAGTCAAGCCGCATGCGCGTGCTGGGATTCATGACCGGGACCTCCCTCGACGCCGTCGACATGGCGGTGCTGGAGACCGAGGGCGAGACGATCCAGGCCTTCGGGCCGGCCGGTGAGCGCAAACTCACCGAGCCTACGCGCGAAGTGCTGCTTGAGGCGACGAAACAGGCGCTGCAGTGGACGCGCGGGACGCCCGAGCCCGAGATCTTCGCGGAGGCCCGTGAGGCGGTGGCGCGGGAGCACTTCGCCGCCGCGGAGTCCTTCGTCGCCGAACATGGCATGACTTGGTCCGATATCGACCTGCTGGGCGTGCATGGACAGACCGTCCTGCACGAGCGGCCAAAGGCGGGCGTCGTCGGGCGAACGATCCAGCTGTTGGACGCCGACCTGCTGGCGCAGCTCACGGGTCGGCCGATCGCCCACGATTTCCGGACGGCCGACGTCGCTGCGGGCGGGGAGGGCGCGCCGCTCGCGCCGATCTACCACCTGGCTCGGGCGCGCGCGTCGGGCCTGGAGGCGCCGCTGGCGGTGCTGAACGTCGGCGGCGTGGCCAACGTGACGTTCTGGACCGGCGGCGACGACATCGCCGCGTTCGACACGGGTCCGGGTAACGGGATGATCGACCTGCTGGTGCAAGCTCGAGGTGCGGGCCGCTATGACGCCGGCGGCCGCTACGCCAGCGTGGGACGGGCCGACGAAGGGGTGGTTCGCGCGCTTTTGGCGCATCCGTATTTCGAGGCGCCGGCGCCCAAGTCGCTGGACCGCTACGACTTCTCGTTGGAGCCGCTGGACAAGCTGCAGCTCGAAGACGCGGCGGCGACGCTGGTGGCGTTCACCGCTGAAGGCGTCAAGCGCGCCTTCGACCTGATGGGCGCGACGCCGACCGAGGTGATCGTCGCCGGTGGCGGGCGGCACAATCCAGAGATCATGAAGGCGCTGGAGGCGCGGCTGTCGTGCGCCGTCACCACCGCCGAGGATCGCGGCTGGCGTGGCGACGCCATCGAGGCCGAGGCCTTCGCCTATCTCGCAGCTCGGACGGCTCGCGGCCTGCCGATCTCGTTTCCGAAGACGACCGGCGTGGCGGAGCCCATGGCCGGCGGACGTATCGTACAACCTTGAGGTTCGGGGAGTTGAGGATGAAGGGGCATTGGATCGCGGGCGGTGCGCTCGCCCTGGTCATGGCGTCGGCCGCGCCGGCTACGGCGCAGGATCAGGCCGCGGGACCCTACGACGCGGCGGTGTTCGCCGCCGCCGGCAAGGTCCAGCCGAAGGTCGTCACCTGGCGGCGCGACATCCACCAGAATCCCGAGTTGGGCAACAGCGAGGTCCGGACGGCCAAGCTGGTCGCCGACCATCTGAAGAAGCTGGGCATCGAGGTTCGGACCGGCGTCGCCAAGACCGGCGTTGTGGGCGTGCTGAAGGGCGGCAAGCCTGGCCCGGTCGTGGCGCTGCGCGCCGACATGGACGCCCTGCCGGTGACCGAACAGACCGGCCTGCCGTTCGCTTCCAAGGTGCGGACGACCTTCAACGGCCAGGACACGGGCGTCATGCACGCCTGCGGCCATGACGCCCACGTGGCGATCCTGATGGGCGCGGCCGAGATCTTGGCCGGCATGAAGGCCGATATCCCGGGCACTGTCGTCTTCATCTTCCAGCCGGCCGAGGAAGGCCCGCCGGTGGGCGAGGAAGGCGGGGCGCCGTTGATGGTGAAGCAGGGCGTGCTGGAGAACCCGAAGGTGGACGCCGTCTTCGGCCTGCACGTGGTGCCGGGCGATGCGGGCCAGCTGCTGTGGCGGCCGGGTCCGATGATGGCCGCCTCCGACCGCTACGAGATCAAGCTGAAGGGCAAGCAGACCCACGGCGCGAATCCGTGGAACGGCGTCGACATCGCCTCGATGCAGGCCGAGATCGTACTGGCCTTCAACCAGATCGCCGCGCGCCAGATCAACGTGACCCGCACGCCGACGATCCTGACGGTCGCGACCGTGCACGGCGGCGTCCGCTACAACATCATCCCCGACGACTTCACCCTCGCCGGCACGCTGCGGACGTTCGATCCCGCGCTGCGCAAGAGCGTGATGTCCAAGGCCGAAGCGGCGGTCGAGAGCATCGCGACCCGCTACGGCGGCAAGGGTTCGATCGAGTGGGGCACGCCGAACCCGGTGACCACCAACGACCCGGCTTTGACGGCCAAGATGAAGCCGACGCTGGCCCGCGCGGCCCGCGGCAAGATCAAGGACGACATCGACTACATCACCGGCGCCGAGGACTTCTCCTACTACCAGCAGAAGGTCCCGGGCCTGTTCTACGACCTCACCATCGGCAACCCGCCGGGCGTGAACCACTCGCCGTTCTTCAACGTCGTCGATGAGGGCGCGATGGAGGTCGGCGTCCGGGCCCAGGTGCTGACCGCCCTGGACTTCCTCTCGTCGGGCGGCGCGGCGAAGTAGCTGTTCACGCCACGTCACCCTTGCCGGTCAAACAAACGTTCGGCACGCTTCTTCCCAAAGAAGACAACTTCGGCGGGAGGAAGTCGCCATGGCGGATGATGTCGGCAAGATCGACCTGGGCTTCGATCCGGATGCGCTCGCGCGGAAATACCGCGAGGAGCGCGACCGGCGGCTGCGCGGCGACGCCAGCGACCAGTACGTCGAGATGGCGGGACAGTTCGCCCACTACCTCGAAGACCCGTACGTCGAAGAAGGCTTCCAGCGCGCGCCGCTGACCGATGAGGTCGAGGTCGTCGTGATCGGCGGCGGCTTCGGCGGCCAGCTCGCGGCCGCGCGGCTCAAGGAAGCAGGCGTCGAGGACGTCCGCATCATCGAGAAGGGCGGCGACTTCGGCGGCACCTGGTACTGGAACCGCTATCCCGGCGCGGCCTGCGACATCGAGAGCTACATCTACCTGCCGCTCCTCGAGGAGGTCGGCTACATGCCCGTGGAGAAGTACTCGCGGGCGCCCGAGATCCTGCGCCACAGCCGGGCCATCGGCGAGAAGTTCGACCTCTATAAGAACGCCTGCTTCCAGACCGAGGTCACGGACCTCTCCTGGGACGAGGCTTCGTCGCGCTGGATCGTGAAAACGAACCGCGACGACGCGATGAAGGCGCGCTTCGTCGTCATGGCGAACGGCCCGCTGCATCGGCCGAAGTTGCCCGGCATCCCGGGCGTCGAGAGCTTCAAGGGTCACTCCTTCCACACCAGCCGGTGGGACTACGACTACACCGGCGGCGACTCCAACGGCGGGCTCGTGGGCCTGAAGGACAAGCGGGTCGGCGTGATCGGCACCGGGGCGACCGCCGTACAGTGCGTGCCCCACCTGGGGGCGTGGGCGAAGGAACTCTACGTCTTCCAGCGGACGCCATCCTCGATCGATGTCCGCAACAACCGCCCCACCGACCCCGAGTGGGCGAAGTCGCTGCAGCCCGGCTGGCAGCAGGAGCGGATGGACAACTTCAACGTCCTCGTCTCCGGAGGTTTCGCGGACAAGGACCTGGTCAACGACGGCTGGACCGACATCATCGGCAACATCCTGCTGCTGGCCCGGCGCAAGGCTGAAGCCGGCGAGGCGGTCGACGATCCCGCGGCGCTGATGCAACTGGCCGACTTCAAGAAAATGGAGCAGGTCCGCGCCCGCGTGGACAGCGTCATCCAGGACAAGGCCACCGCCGAAGCGCTGAAGCCCTGGTATAACCAGTTCTGCAAGCGGCCCTGCTTCCACGACGAGTACCTGGCAACCTTCAACCGGCCGAACGTCCACCTGGTCGACACGCAGGGGAAGGGCGTCGAGCGGATCACCGAGACCGGCATCGTCGCCAACGGCCGCGAGTACGAGATCGACTGCCTCGTCTATGCGACCGGCTTCGAAGTCGGCACGTCCTACGCGCGTCGGGCTGGCTATGAGGTGAAGGGCCGGGGCGGTCAGACCCTGACCGACAAGTGGAAGGAAGGGGCCCAGACCCTGCACGGCCTGCTGAGCCGCGGCTTCCCCAACTGCTTCATCGTCTCGAACGTGCAGTCGGGTTTCTCGGCCAACTTCCCGCACATGATCAACGAGCAGGCCAAGCACATCGCCTACATCGTGCGGAACGCCGGCGAGCGCCAGGCCCGGGTCGTCGAGCCGGCGCAGGAGGCCGAAGAGGCCTGGGTCGACACCATCGTGAAACTCTCGGTGATGCGCGAGAACTTCCTCAAAGAGTGCACGCCCGGCTACTACAACAACGAGGGCAAGGTGGAGGTGATGAACAAGCGGAACACCTCCTACGGCGCAGGGCCGGTGGCCTTCGCCAAGGTGCTTGAGAACTGGCGCGCCGACGGCGACCTGAAGGGGCTCGAACTCAAGTCCTGAGTCTGCACGGGTTCTGCACGCCAGAAGTCCGGCGACTGCATCGGGCCTCCCGCACCGGCTGACACCGCAACGCTAACCCCTGGAGCTGCAACTCCAGGGGTTTTCGCATGCCGCTTCGTCTCAACGGGGTCTGGCTCAAGGTCGGGCTAGCCGCCGCACTTGTCGTCGCCGCCGACCTGTTGCTGTTCGAGCGCGAGATCGGACTAAACCTCGGGCTGATCAGTCTCGGCCTGCTGGCGGCGGCGGCCCTGACCAACCGGGCGATCTGGCGCACCCGGCTTTCGGTCTTCGCCTTCTGCGCGGCGCTGTTCTTCGCGGTCCTGCAGATCGAGCGTGCGACGCTGCTGGGCTGGCTGCTTTTCGCGGTCAGCCTGGGGGTCATGGTGCTCGCGCCGCGCGCGCCGGCCGTGCAGGACGCGGCGCAGTGGGCGCTGCGGCTCATTGCAGGCGCCTTGAAGGGGCTGATCGGCCCCTGGTTCGACGTACGTCAGGTGATCGCCGCGCGTGGTCGCCGCCGCACCCTGAAGCTGGAGGCCCTGGCGGTCGCGGCGGCCTTGCCGGTGGTGGGCGGCGCGATCTTCCTGACCTTGTTCGCCCAGGCCAATCCGCTGATCGCACAGGGGCTGACAGGGCTCCGTCTGCCGCCGTTCGATCCCGCGCGTGGGATTCTCTGCAGTGTGGTCGCCGCTGTGGCTTGGACGGCGCTCCGCCCGCGCGGGGTTGTCTGGAAGCGCAGACCGGCCGAGGCGCGGGATTACGGCCTCCCAACAGTCGGACCGGGCTCGATCGTCGCCTCGCTGGTGGTGTTCAACCTCATCTTCGCGCTGCAGAACGGCCTGGATATCGCCTTCCTCTGGACCGGCGCCCGGCTGCCTCAGGGCACGACCTTCGCCCAATATGCGCACGACGGCGCCTATCCGCTGATCGCCACGGCGCTGCTGGCGGGCCTATTCGTGCTGGTCTTCCTGCGGCCCGGCGCTTCGAAGGCGGTGCGCGGACTGGTGATCGTGTGGATCGCCCAGAACGTCTTCTTGGTGGCCTCCACCACGCTGCGGACGGTCGACTACGTCGAAGCCTACTCTCTGACGCGGATGCGTATCGCCGCGCTGATCTGGATGGTCCTCGTCGCCCTTGGGCTGATCCTGATCACGTGGCGGCTGCTGCGCGGGAAGAGCGGAAGCTGGCTGATCAACGCCAACGCACTGGCGGCGGCCTTGTGCTGACGCTGAGCAGCGTCGTCGACCTGGGCGCGATCGCCGCGCACTGGAACGTGCGGCACGCCCGTGAGGTCGGCGGTCGCGGCGTGGAGCTGGACGTACACTACTTCGGCGGCCTGGGGGGCGCTGGGGTCGTCGCACTCGCCGAGCTCGAACAGCGACCGATCGCATCGACGCTGCGTTGCGAGGTCTCGCGGCAACGTCGAAGGCAAGTGGCATGGCTGACGGAGCGACAGGCCGATTGGCGCGGCTGGCGCTGGCGAGATGCGCGGCGGCTCCAGAGTGTTGAACAGCTCGTCGGCGAGAGCCCCATGAGCACCCGAGACGCAGCGCGGCTGATCTGCCCGATGGACGCGCCGCCGACGCCCGCTCCGTTGACGCCGCCCGCGAAGCCCTGATCATGAGCGCCATGTCGCAGGTCCTGGTCGTCGACGACGACCCCCACATTCGCCAGCTTCTCGTCTTCGCTCTCGAGAAAGCGGGCTTGTCGGCGCGCGAGGCCGAGGACGGGGAGGCGGCGCTGGCCGCCGTCGCCCGCGAGACGCCTGACCTCGTGGTGCTGGACATCAACATGCCGAAGCTGGACGGGCTGGAGGTCTGCCGCCGCCTGCGGGCGCAGGGCGACCTGCCGATCCTGTTCCTGTCGTCCCGCGACGACGAGATCGACCGTGTCCTGGGCATCGAGCTCGGCGGTGACGACTATGTGGTCAAGCCGTTCAGCCCGCGGGAGGTGACGGCCCGTGTCCAGGCCATCCTGCGGCGCACGCGGCCGAAGCCGGCCGCCGTCGAGACGGGCCAGGCCCTGCAGCACGGCCGCCTGACGCTCGACACAGAGGGCTGGACCGCGGCCTGGGACGGCGCCGACACAGGCCTCACCGTCACCGAGCTGCAGATCCTCAAGGCGCTGCTGAGCGCCCCGTCGCGGGTCTTCAGCCGGGATGCGATCATCGACCGATTGCACGGGCCCGGGTTCGCAATCACCGACCGGACTGTGGACAGCCATGTCCGCAATCTCCGAGGCAAGTTTGCCAGGCTCGGCGGCCATGACGTGGTCGAGACCAGGGCGGGGGTCGGTTACCGTCTCGGTGCCTGTCGTGGGGACCAGCCGGGGTGATCGGCGGAGCCAAGGCGATCCTGAAGCGCCATTGGCCGGCACTTCGCCTGCGCGACATCCTGCTGGCGGTCTTCGTCTTCACCGCGGCGATGCCGGGCATCGCGGCGATCTCGCTGCGTGTCTACGAGAACACCCTGGTGCGTCAGACCGAGGCCGAGCTGGTGGCGCAGGGCGCGGCGCTGGCGGCGCTGGCCGCGGTGGATTGGCCTGGCGCGCCTGCGCCTCGGCCCCGACCGATCACGCCGCCGACGGGCTACTTCCAGCCCGAGCCCACCGCCATCGACCTTTCCCGATCGCCGGTGCTGCCGGAGCGGCCGCCGCCCGCCCGCGCATCCGGCATGGTAGATCCGGCGGCGCTGACGGTGGCGGCGCGGATGCGGCCGGTCGTGGAGCGAACGACCCGCACCACCCTGGCCTCGGTCGTGCTGCTGGATGCGCAAGGCCGCGTTGCAATGGGGCAGGGCCGGGGCGGCACGCTGGCCGGCCTGCCGGAGGTGCGTCACGCCCTCACGGGACATCCGCGCACTGTCTTCCGCGTGAACGGCGACTATCGCCCGCAGTACCGCTTCGAGTGGCTGAGCCGGGCTTCCACGCTTCGTCTTCACCACGCGCGGCCGATCGTCGTCGGCGACCGCGTGGTGGGCGTGCTCCTGCTGTCGCGCTCGCCGCGGGCGCTGTTCCGGGGGCTCTACGAGGACCGCGGCAAGATCCTGATCGGCATCGGCGTGATCTTCGGCGTCCTGGTGTTCATGGCGGGCGTCGTCTCGCGCGGCGTGACGCGGCCCATCGAGAAATTGAGCGCCGCCTCGCGCCAGGTCGCAGCGGGTGGCGGCGAGATCCCGGAGACGCCGCGCACGGCCGCCGTGGAGATCCGGGCCCTTTACGAGGACTTCGCCGCGATGGCCGAGCGGATCGAGCGCCGCAGCCGCTACCTCCGCGACTTCGCCGCCGCCGTCAGCCACGAGTTCAAGACCCCGCTGGCCGGGATCAGCGGCGCGGTGGAGCTGTTGCAGGACCATCTCGACGCCATGTCTCCCGCCGACCGCCGCCGGTTCCTCGACAACATCGCCGCAGACGCAGACCGGCTGTCGCAGCTCGTCACCCGCCTGCTGGACCTGGCTCGCGCCGACATGGCGGCGCCCGAGGCGGGCGTGGCGGCAGATCTCGCCGAGCCCATCGCCCGCGCCGTCGATGGGGAGACCGGGCCCGGTTTCGCGGTCGAGGTTCGACTCCCTGCCGGCCTGCCAGCCGTGGCCGCGTCGGCCGAGACGGTGGAGAAGGTGCTGGCGATCCTGCTTCAGAACGCGCGGCAGGCCGGCGCCGGTCAGGCCGCCATAGCCGCGGAATTAGGCGAGGGCCGCGTGACCCTCAGCGTCTTGGACAATGGGCCCGGTGTTCCCGCCGCGGACCGGGAGCGCCTCTTCGAGCCGTTCTTCACCGGCAGGCGGGCTGAGGGCGGGACCGGGCTGGGCCTGCCCATCGCACGCTCGCTGCTGGCCGCCAGCCATGGCCGGCTCGAGCTGGTCGAGGCCGAACGCGGCGCTGTCTTCCGGATCACCTTGCCGAAGGCGGACGACTAGCCTCTGCACCGAAACTCCACGGCCGCCTCGGCGCCGGCTGCACGGCCGGCGGCTAGGTTCGCGTCATGGACGAGACCTCCTTCCCCAAGCCTGACGGTTGCAGCTTCTCCTTGAGCGCTGCCGGGGAGGTCTGGTCCTGGCGGCTGACCTCGCCGGAGGGCGAGAGCCTCGCCGGCTTCGCGCCCGACCCCAAGACCGCGCGCCGGTCAGCCGCCTTCGCCGCCTTCGCCGTCACGGCGCTCAGACGCACGCAGCAGCGTAGGTTCTGAACCGCCTCGGATCGGCCCCTTTCGTCGTGTGGCTTCGCGGGCCAAGCTGGAAGCTTCCCGGAGGCCCCGCATGCGCGCCGCGTCACTCGCCGTGTTCCTCGTCCTGGCCGCCTGCGGCGGCTCCACGCCCGAGGCCGAGGCTCAGCACGGGAGCCCGCCCGCCCAGGCTGCGCCGGCCCCGACCCCGCCGCCCGCCACGGACCCCTCGGCGCCGCAGTTCGGCTTCCCCGTCGCCTGCACCATCGGCCGCGACTGCGAGGTGCAGCGCTACATGGATCGCGATCCGGGGCCCCAGGCGCTCGACTACCGCTGCGGCGAGGCGACCAACGACGGCCACGAAGGGGTCGACATCCGGCTCCCCGACATGGCGGCCCAGGCGCGCGGCGTGAACGTCCTGGCCGCCGCCGACGGGACGGTTCTGCGGACCCGCGACGGCGTGGACGACATCTCTTCGCGGGTGGTGGGCGCCGAGAACGTTACGGACATCGGCTGCGGGAACGCGGTGGTCATCGATCACGGCCATGGCTGGAGCAGCGTCTACTGCCACATGGCCAAGGGCAGCGTGCGGGTGAACCCGGGCGATCCCGTGAAGGCGGGGCAGCCGGTGGGTGCGATCGGTTTGTCAGGCCTGACGGAGTTCCCGCACCTGCACTTCACGGTCGTCCACAATCAGACGCGCGTCGATCCGTTCGGCCCGGGCCCGGTTTCCCGGGGCGCGTGCCCGGCGCAGCCGTCGCTCTGGAAGGCCTCAGCGGCGCGGCAGTTCGCCTACAAGCCGGCCACCATCCTGAACGCCGGGTTCTCGGGCGGGACACTGGTGATGGAACAGCTGGAGCGCGCCGAGGTCATGCCCGTCGGCGACTCGCCGCCCGTGTTGGTGGCCTACATGCGGGCCATCATGATGCGTCCGGGTGACGCCCTGGAGCTCTCGCTCACCGGTCCGAAAGGGGAGGTGCTGGCCCAGGCGACGACCCCGCCGATGGCGAACGCGCGGGCCCAGCAGCTCCAGTTCATCGGCAAGAAGCGGCCCGCGACCGGGTGGCCACCGGGCGTCTACCGCGCGCAGCTCCGCGTGGTGCACGATGGACAGGTGCTTGCGGAGAAGCGGGTCGAGACGCGCCTCTAGGCGGTCAGGGTGATGTAGAGCTCGCTTTCGATCACCCACTGGCCGGTGACCTTGCGCCAGACCGCCAGATAACGGCCGCCCATCTGCGGCTGGCTCTTCCAGGTGGCGGTAAAGCGGCCGGCCTCGGCCGACCGCTCGCCGGCGGCGTCGGGCTCCACCGCTTCGGTCTCGCGGACGTAGGTGATGAAGTCGGGATCCGCGAACTGGCCGGCGAAGGCGTCGATCACCTGGTCGGCGCCCAGGATCAGCGCGCCGTCGCCGACGATCAGCTTCACGTCCGGTGCGAAGAACGGCCTGAGCCGCGCCGCCTCGCGGGCGGCGATCAGCTTGTTGGTCAGCCGACGGCGGGCGCGGATCGCGTCTTCCGGCGGCGTCGCCATGCTAGGCCGGGTTCGCCTCGAGGCGCTTGTCGAGGTAGTTCCCCACCCGCGTCTCGACCTCGGGCAGGTTCTCCATCCAGAAGTGGCTGGCGCCTTCCACGACGTCGTAGTCGATGACGATGCCCTTCTGGGTGCGCAGCTTGGACACGACGCGCTCCACCTCGATCGGCGGTACGACCGAGTCGGCGCCGCCGTGCAGGATCAGGCCCGAGGCCGGGCAGGGCGCCAGGAAAGAGAAGTCGTAGGCGTTGGTGGGCGGCGAGACCGAGATGAAGCCGTCCGTCTCGGGACGACGCATCAGGAGCTGCATGCCGATCCAGGCGCCGAACGAATAGCCGGCCACCCAGCACTGGGAGGCGGCAGGGTTGGTCGACTGGAGCCAGTCGAGCGCCGTGGCGGCGTCCGCCAGCTCGCCGATGCCGCCGTCGAACTCACCTTGGCTGCGGCCCACGCCGCGGAAGTTGAACCGCAGCACCGAGAAGCCGCGCTTCATGAAGAGGTGGAAGAGCTGCACGGCCACAGGATTGTTCATCTGGCCGCCCGCCTTCGGGTGCGGGTGCAGGATGAGGGCGACCGGCGCGGTCTCGCTCTTGCCCTGCGTGTAACGGCCCTCGATCCGCCCGGCGGCGCCGGTCAGAACAATCTCTGGCATCTAGACCCCTCTTGGTCGGTCCTGAATACTTGACTGCTGCGCTAGGTCTTCCTAAGTCGCGACCATCCGGATGCGACCTGTTCCTAGCCCTGCGCGAGGCGCGGCTTGTAGCACAGGCCGCTCGGGATGCGCGCGAAAACTGCATCGGGTTCCCGCTCATGCGTCTCTCCACGAAAGGCCGCTACGCCGTGATGGCGATGGCCGACCTCGCCCGGCGCGAGGGCGAGGCCGCGCGCGCCGTGGCGCTCGCCGATATCGCGGCGCGTCAGGAGATCTCCCTGTCGTATCTGGAGCAGCTGTTCGCCCGCCTGCGCCGCAAGGGGCTGGTGAAGTCCGCTCGGGGTCCCGGCGGCGGCTACCGGCTGGCCCGCGCCGCCGAGGCCACCACCATCGCCGAGATCGTCCACGCGGTGGACGAGCCGCTTCGCGCCACGCGGTGCGAGAAGGCAGGGCAGGGCTGCATGATCCGGGGCGAACGCTGCCTCACCCACGACCTCTGGGCCGATCTCGGCCGTCAGATCGAAGACTATCTCGCGTCCGTCAGTCTGGCCGACGTCATCGGGGGCCGCCTGCGCGGCGGACAGGTTGCGGCATGAGTGAGCCCGTCTATCTCGACAACAACGCCACCGCGCCGGTGCGACCCGAGGCCGTCGAGGCCGTGGTCGCGGCCCTGGGCGTCACCGGCAACGCCTCGTCGATCCATGCCTATGGCCGTGCGGCGCGCGCCATCATGGAGGCCGCCCGCGACGAGGTGGCCGGCCTGGTCGGCGCCAGCGCCGCCAACATCGTCTTCACCAGCGGCGGGGCCGAAGCCAACAACCTGGTGCTCGACAGCGCTGTCGCCAGCGGCTCGAAGCGCCTGATCGTCTCGGCCATCGAGCACGCCACGATCATCGAGGCTGCCAAGGCCTCGGGCGCGGCCGTCGAGCTGTTGCCGGTCACGCGCCACGGCGTCGCTGACGTCGCCTGGCTGGCCGAGCGCCTGTCCCGCTGGGACGCCGTCGACGGACGGCCGTTTGTCGCCCTGATGCTCGCCAACAACGAGACGGGCGTGGTCCAGCCGATCGCCGAGGCGGCTGAGCTCGTCCACGCCGCAGGCGGCTGGCTGCACGTCGACGCCATCCAGGGTCTCGGCAAGACACCGGTCGACATAACGGCGCTCGGCGCGGACACCTTGGTCTTCTCCGGCCACAAGATCGGCGCGCCGCAGGGCGTCGGCGGCCTGGCCTTCGGCCCGCGCGCGATCCTCGTGCGTCGCCAGCACGGCGGAGGGCACGAACGCGGCCGCCGCGCTGGCACGGAGAACATCCCCGGCATCGCCGGCCTGGGCGCTGCGGCTAAGGTGCTGCGCGCCTCGCTGGCGGATAACACCCGCCAGGCCGCTTGGCGCGACGCGGCGGCGGCGCGCCTGAAGGCCGCGGGCGCGGTGGTGATGGGCGAAGCTGCGCCGCGTCTGCCGACCACCTTGAACGTCGCTGCGCCCGGCTGGGCCGCCGACCTCCAGGTCATGGCGCTCGACCTCGCCGGCATCATGGTCAGCGCCGGCTCGGCTTGTTCATCGGGGAAGGTGAAGGCCAGCCATGTGCTCACCGCCATGGATCAGGGGGAGCTCGCCGGCTGCGCGATCCGCGTGAGCGGCGGCTGGAAGACCACAGAAGCCGACTGGAACAGGTTCGCCGACGCCTGGTTGGACGCGCACGCCCGCTATACCGCTCGCCGGAAGGAAGTCGCCTGATGGCCGCCGTCAAACAGACCGTCGAGCACGTCCAGAGCCTCGAGAAGTACAAGCACGGCTTCGTCACGGACATCGACCAGGAGTTTGCGCCCAAGGGCCTGAACGAGGACATCGTCCGCTTCATCTCGGCCAAGAAGGACGAGCCGGAGTGGATGCTGGAGTGGCGGCTGGAAGCCTTCCGCCGATGGCTGGCGCTGGAGGAGCCCGACTGGGCGAAGGTCAGCTTCCCGCGGATCGACTACCAGGACCTGCACTACTACGCCGCGCCCAAGGTGAAGGACGGCCCGAAGAGCCTCGACGAGGTCGATCCGGACCTGCTGGAGACCTACAAGAAGCTCGGTATCCCCCTCCGCGAGCAGGAAGTGCTGGCCGGCGTGCAGGGCGCGCCCCGCTATGCTGTCGACGCCGTCTTCGACAGCGTCAGCGTGGTCACGACCTTCAAGAAAGAGCTGGCCGAGGCCGGCGTGATCTTCTGTTCCATGAGCGAGGCGGTGCGCGAGCACCCGGAGCTGGTCCGGCAGTACCTGGGCACCGTCGTGCCGGTCAGCGACAACTATTTCGCCTGCCTGAATTCGGCGGTCTTTTCGGACGGCAGCTTCGTCTATGTGCCGCCGGGCGTGCGCTGCCCCATGGAGCTGTCCACCTACTTCCGCATCAATGCGTCGGGGTCGGGCCAGTTCGAACGGACCCTGATCATCGCGGACAGGGGCGCCTACGTCTCGTATCTCGAGGGCTGCACGGCCCCGATGCGCGATGAGAACCAGCTGCACGCCGCCGTGGTCGAGCTGGTCGCGCTGGATGACGCCGAGATCAAGTACTCGACGGTGCAGAACTGGTACCCGGGCGATCCGGAAACCGGCAAGGGCGGCATCTACAACTTCGTCACCAAGCGGGCCGACTGCCGCGGCGATCGCGCCAAGGTGTCGTGGACCCAGGTCGAAACCGGCTCGTCGATCACCTGGAAATATCCGTCCTGCGTGCTCCGCGGAAACGGCAGCGTGGGCGAGTTTTATTCGATCGCCATCACCAACGGACGCCAGCAGGCCGACACCGGCACCAAGATGATCCACCTGGGCGCGGGCACGCGCTCGCGGATCATCTCCAAGGGCATCAGCGCGGGGAAGAGCACCAATACCTATCGCGGCTTGGTCTCGGCGCACCCGAAGGCCAAGGGCGCGCGCAACTTCACCCAGTGCGACTCCTTGCTGATCGGCAAGCACTGCGCCGCGCACACAGTGCCTTACATCGAGGCCCGCAACGGCCAGGCGGTGTTCGAGCACGAGGCCACGACCACGCGCCTCTCGGAAGACCAGCTGTTCTACGCCATGCAGCGGGGCCTTTCTCAGGAGGAGGCGGTGCAACTGCTGGTGAACGGCTTCGTGAAGGACGTGCTGCAGGAACTCCCGATGGAGTTCGCGGTGGAGGCCCAGAAGCTGGTGGCGATCAGCCTCGAAGGGAGCGTCGGCTGATGCCCACGCGCACCAAGAAGCCGAAGCCTTCGGTCACGTTGAAAGACGCCTTCGAGACCGAATTCGCCCGTCGCGAGATGGAGCGCCGCGCCCGCGAGGAAGCCGAGCGCCTGCAGCAGGAGCAGGACCTGGCAAAGGCCGAGGCGCTGTTCGACGCGATCAACAGCGATGCCAAGTTCCTGAAGGCTCACGGCCTCACCGTCGATCGGCGCCGTTACACGGTGTCGGTCGATCACCCCAACTTCCGCATCGCCGCCTACTTCGAGGGCGGCCAGGCCAGCGTTACGTCCGCCGACAAGCGGTTCGCCAGCCCTGGCGCCGCCACGCCCCGCAAACAGGAATCCGCCGCGACCGTCGAGGACGCCGTGCGGATCATCGCCCAGTTCCTCGCCGACGAGATCCGCTAGACATGCTGTCGATTTCCAACCTGCACGCTGCCGTCGAGGACAAGGAGATCCTGAAAGGGCTCTCGCTCGAGGTGCCCGCCGGCGAGGTGCACGCGATCATGGGTCCGAACGGGGCCGGCAAGTCGACGCTGTCGTACGTGCTCACCGGCCGCCAGGGCTATGAGGTGACGGATGGCTCGGCCACGCTGGACGGCGAGGACCTGCTGGCGCTGGAGCCGAACGAGCGCGCCGCCAAGGGCGTGTTCCTCTCGTTCCAGTATCCGTTGGAGATCCCTGGCGTCCCGGCGCTCACCTTCATCCGCACCGCGCTGAACGCCCAACGAAAGGCGCGCGACGAGGCCGAGATCACCGCGCCGGAGTTCCTGCGCCTGGCGAAGGCAAAGGCCGCCGAGCTCAAGATCGACTTCGAGATGCTGAAGCGCGCGCTCAACGTCGGCTTCTCCGGCGGCGAGAAGAAGCGGATGGAAATTCTGCAAATGGCGATGCTTTCGCCGCGCTTCCTGATCCTCGATGAGACTGATTCCGGCCTCGATATCGACGCGCTGCGGATCGTCTCGGAGGGCGTGAATGCGCTGCGCTCGCCGGAGCGGGGCATGCTGGTGATCACGCACTACCAGCGCCTGCTGGACTACATCAAACCCGACAAGGTCCACGTGCTGGCCGGCGGCCGCATCGTCGCCTCGGGCGGGCCGGAGCTGGCGCTCGAGCTGGAGCGTGAAGGCTACGACAAGTACGCGAGGGCCGCTTGAGCGTCGCATCCGCCATACGCACCGGCGACGTCGCTGAGCTGCCCGGGAAGCGCGACGAGGACTGGCGCTGGACCGACCTGCGCGGCCTTATCCGCCAGGCGCCGCCGCCGTCCGAGGCGATCGCGCCCGAGAGCTTCGGCGCCGGCCCATTCGACACGATGGCCGACCAGGTCCGCGTGCTGGCCAACGGCGCTGGCGATGCCCGGATCGAGGTGGGGCCTGGCCGCGCCGCGAGCGTAGCGCTTCGGGTGCTGGCCCGCGGCGAAGGCGGCCACACCGGCCGTGTTGCGGTGATGGTCGCGCCAGGCGCCCGCCTGACGCTGCTCGAGAGCTACGAAGGCGAGGGCGGCTATCTGAGCCACACGGCGCTGACGATCGGCGTCGGCCAAGGCGCCTCCGTCGAGCGGATCGTGTTGGCCGCTGACAGCGTCGAGGGCGTGTCGGTCAGTCAGGCGCAGATCCAGCTCGAGGCGGGCTCGACCTATGCACAGACGGTCCTGGCCTCCGGCGCGCGGCGCCAGCGGCTGGAGACCCAGGTGACTCATCCCGGGGGTCACGCGGCCCTGCGCATGGACGGGGTCTATCTGCTCGCAGACAAGCGCCACGCCGACCTGACGACGGTGGTGACCCACGCCGCCGTCGACGGGACAACGGACCAACTCATCAAGGGCGTAGTCCGCGACCAGGCCCGGGGCGTTTTCCAGGGCCGCATTGTCGTCGCCGAGGGCGCCGACCGCACCGACGCCCGCATGGGCCACCACGCCCTGGTCCTCTCGGACCGTGCCGAAGTGGACGCCAAGCCCGAACTCGAGATCTACGCCGACGACGTCTCCTGCGCCCACGGCAACACCGTCGGCGCCTTGGATGAGGACGCGCTCTTCTACGCCCGCCAGCGCGGCATCCCCGAAGTCGAGGCGCGCGCGATGCTGACCGAGGCCTTCGTGGGCCAGGTCGTCGACCGGATCGGCCACGAGCCCGCCCGGGAGGCCGCCCGCGCCTGGGTCGCCGAGAGGCTCCGCTGATGGCCTTCGATGTCGAAAAGGTCCGCGCCGAGTTCCCGATCCTCGGGCGAGAAGTTCACGGCAAGCCGCTGATCTATCTGGACTCTGCGGCTTCGGCCCAGAAGCCGCGCGCGGTGATCGACGCCATCTCGCATGCGATGGAGCACGCCTACGCGAACGTCCATCGCGGGCTGCATACGCTCGCCAACGAGACGACCGACGCCTACGAGGCGGCCCGCAAGAAGGTCGCGGCCTTCATCAATGCGGGCGAACACGAGGTGGTCTTCACCAAGGGCGGCACCGAGGCGGTGAACCTGGTGGCCGCGGGGCTGGGCGCCACCCTGCAGGCGGGCGACGAGATTGTGATCTCCGAGATGGAGCATCATGCCAACATCGTCCCCTGGCACTTCCTGCGGGAACGTAAGGGCGTCGTGCTGAAGTGGGCCCGCGTCACCGACGACGGCGCGCTTGACCTGGAGCATTTCCAGAGTCTGCTTGGGCCGAAGACCAAGATTGTGGCGCTGAGCCATATGTCCAACGTCCTGGGCACCATCAACGACGCCAAGGCGCTGGCCCGCATGGCGCACGAGGCGGGCGCCCTTGTGCTGTTCGACGGCTGCCAGGCGATCGTCCACAAGCCGGTCGACGTGAAGGACCTGGACGCCGACTTCTACGTCTTTTCCGGCCATAAGCTGTACGGCCCGACCGGCATCGGCATCCTCTACGGCAAGGCCGAGCTGCTGAAGGCGCTGCCGCCGTACCAGGGCGGCGGCGAGATGATCGGCATCGTCAGCCAGGACGAGATCACCTACGCGGACCCGCCGCACCGCTTCGAGGCCGGCACCCCGCCGATCCTGGAGGCCATCGGCCTGGGCGCGGCCATCGACTGGCTGGCCGGCCAGGACCGGCTTGCCGCCGCCGAGCATGAGCACCGCCTTTATCAGCGCGTCCGCGAGCGGCTCTCGGGCCTGAACTGGCTGAAGGTGATCGGCGACGCGCCAGGGAAGGGCGCGATCCTGTCGTTCACCGTGGAGGGCGCGCACGCCCATGACGTGGCCCAGATTCTGGACCGCTACGGGGTGGCGGTCCGCGCCGGCACCCACTGCGCCGAGCCGCTGATGCGCCGTTTTGGCGTCACATCGAGCGCGCGGGCTTCCTTCGCCCTATATAACACCGAGGATGAGGCGGACGCGTTCGTGGACGCCCTCACCAAGACGCAAGCATTCTTCGCTTAGAAGTACGGATCCATGGACGACGGCGCTTCCGCAACGGTTTCCCAGACCTCCACCCCGCTCTCGCAGGTGGAACTCGACCAGCTGACCGACCAGCTGATCGAGAAGCTGAAGACCGTCTACGACCCGGAAATCCCGGTCGACATCTATGAGCTGGGCCTCATCTACAAGGTCGACGTCTCGGACGATAAGGACGTGCTGATCGACATGACGCTGACCGCGCCCGGTTGTCCGGTGGCCGGCGAGATGCCCGGCTGGGTCGAAGACGCGGTGAGGGAAATCCCCGAGATCAAGTCCTGCAAGGTCGAGCTGGTGTTCGATCCGCCATGGGACGCCTCGCGGATGAGCGATGAGGCCAAGCTGCAGCTCAACATGTTCTGATGACGAACCTGCACATCACCCCCCAGCCGCGTCAGCGGCGTCCGCGCCCCAAGGTGGTCTCGCTCACGGACCGGGCGGCCGAACGCGTGCGCGAGATCATGGCCAAGGCCGAGAAGCCCTATGCCGGCTTGCGCGTCGGGGTGAAGAACGGCGGCTGCGCCGGCCAGGAATACGTCCTCGAATACGCCGAAACCGCCGACCCGTTCGACGAAGTGGTCGAGGACAAGGGCGTCACCATCCTGGTCGAGCCCAAGGCTGTGCTGTTCCTGATCGGCTCGGAGATCGACTACGAGGTCACCAAGCTGTCGGCCAAGTTCGTGTTCCACAATCCGAACGAGACCGACGCCTGCGGCTGCGGCGAAAGCGTCACCATCCAGCCGGCCACGCTGGATTAGGCCCGAAGATCGGCGTTATGTTCCCCGACGGATCGGGGAGTTTCCATGACTGACCACGTCGAACTGCGCCGCCTCGCCACCCGCCGGGCGGACATGAAGATCGCCTTCAAAGGCCATCTCATCACCTACGCCATCGTCAATGCCGGGCTGGCGGCGATCAACATCATCACCACCCCGGGCGATTGGTGGTTCCAGTGGCCGCTGTTCGGCTGGGGGATAGGTCTTCTGGCGCACGGCGTCGCGACCTACTTCCACGGTGACGACAGTCGAGAGCGGCTGATCGAGGAAGAGATGGAGCGCCTCCGCCGTCGCTGACGGAGGCGAGGCGCCTTAGCGGCCCTTGAAGGCCGCCGGACGCTTCTGGACGAAGGCCATGATGCCTTCGCGCGCGTCTTCGGTGCGGCCGGCGTCGCCCTGATAGTAGGCCTCGGCTTCCAGTTGCAGGTGCCAGGGAGCGTCCAGCGCATCCCAGACCAGGTTGCGGGTCATGCCCAGCGAGGCCGGACCCTCCGCCAGCGCCTTGGCGTAGGTCAGAGCCGCGTCCATGACCTCGGCGTCGGCGACGCACTTGTTGATCAAGCCCCACTCGGCCGCGGTCTTCGCCGGCAGCTTCTCGCCCAGCAGCATCAGCTCCATGGCGCGCGCCTTGCCCACCAGGCGCGGCAGCAGCCAGGTCGCGCCGCCGTCCGGCACGAGGCCGATGCGCCGGAAGGCCAGCAGGAAGTAGGCGCTTTCGCCTGCCACCGTGAGGTCGCAGGCCAGGGCCAGCGAGACGCCGACGCCGGCGGCGACGCCGTTCACCGCCGCCACGACCGGCTTAGGCGAGCGGCGCAGTTGGGTGACGAAGGGGTTGTAGATCTTCAGCAGAGCCTGGTTGGGGCCCTTGCCGGAGTCCGTGGCCCGGCCGCTCGCGCCGCCCGACAGATTGGCGCCCGAGCAGAAGCCGCGGCCTTCGCCGGTGATGACGATGGCGCGCACCGCGTCGTCGTCGACCATGGCCTGGAAGGCGTTCACCAGGTCGCCCATCAGCTCGACGCCCGCGGCGTTGAGCGTGGACGGATCCGAGAGGGTGATCACGCCGACGCCGGCCTCGACCTGCGTCCGCACCTTGTTCGCGGCTTGAGCGCCGTCCATGGCGTCCTCCCTTGGCTCGTTTCGGCCGATTGAAGGGAAGATACCCCGGCGTCAGCCAAGGGAAAACGTAAGCGGCGCTAGGCGGCCGCGGCCACCGGGTCGGCGCAGGACGTGCGGTTGCGGCCGCCGCGCTTCGAGGCATAGAGCGCGCCGTCGGCTCGCTCGATCAGGCTGGCGGGGCCTTCGTTGTCGCGCCGTTCGGCGATGCCGGCCGAGATGGTGATGGCGCCCAGGTCCTCGTTCGTCGAGCGGCGCTTCAGGATGCGCGACGAGACCTCCTCGCGGACAGCCTCCAGCACCGCAAGCGCCGTGCGGGCCGTCTCGCCGGGAAAGATGATCGCGAACTCCTCGCCGCCGTAGCGGGCCGAGACGCGAGGCGAGGGACTGTTGCGGTCAATGACGCTGGCCACATAGCGGATCACCTGGTCGCCGGTCTGGTGGCCCCAGGTGTCGTTGAAGCTCTTGAAATGGTCGATGTCGATGACGGCCAGGGTCATCGGCTCGCCGTACTGGGCGGCGTTGTTGCAGGTCCGCTCCAAGGCCTCGTCGAAGGCCTTGCGGTTGGCGAGGCCCGACAGCGCGTCGGTCATGGCGTCGAGCCGCACCTGCTCGAGGTGTTCGCGCAGGCGGCCGAGCTCGGCGGTCGTGTCGTGCAACTGGCTTTCCAGCGCGTGGTTCTCTTCGCGCACCTTGCGGGTGGCGACGGTCAGGCTCTCGACCATCGACTTGATGGCCTGGGCGTCCTCGCCGTCGAGCGACTCGCTGGCGCTGGCCAGTTGCTGGCCATAGGCCTCGGAGCTCTCGCGGGCGCTCTCGATGGCGCGCGAGACGCTGTCCAGTTCCTTCGAGAGGGTCTGGCCGGCTTCGAGGATCTCACCGTTCAGCTTGGCCTTGGGCAGGAACTGCGCCGCCAGTTGCTCGCCGAGGGCTTCGGTGAAGGGCTCGCGCTTCTCGATCAGCGCGTTGATCTCGCTGGCGAGCGGCGTGTCCTTGGCGGCGACGTAGTGGACCCAGAGCTCGAAGTTGAGCGCCGTCGGCCACACCTGGTTGGCTTCCATCGCCTGGAGGGCCCTGCGGGCCAGGTCGTAGGCCTTGGGGCCCCTCAGTGATGTTTCGACATCCGTGGACATTCGCCGCGCCTTCAGTTCCCCCGCCACCGCGCATGCGCCATGGCTGTCGGGGAGGCTACGACGGGACCCGCAAACGCGCGGTTAAGACGGCGAAGCTCCGCTCAATCCTCGGTGGAGCGCGGGGTCGTGGTGCGCATCAGGAAAGCGGGAACGTCCGAGCCGAAACCGACGACACGATCTCCGTCTTCACGACCGTTGCGGCGCGAGCGATCGCCGCGCTCGGACGGCTCGCGGTCGGAGCGGCGCTCACCACGGTCGCGCTCTGGACGATCACGCTCGTGCCGGTCGCGATCAGAACGTCCGCGCGGGGCCTGTTCGCGATCGGTCGGCTCTGCGGCGGGGCGCTCCTGACGTTCGGCGCGCGTCGTGCGGGCGTTGCGTTCTGGGCGTTCGCGGCGCGGCCGCGGAGCCTCTTCGGCCACCGACGCGGGTGCAGGCGCCTCGATGACCGCCTCGGCTTCGGGGGCTGCGGCTTCGCGGCGGGGACGGTCCTCGCGGGGACGACGATCCCGATCACGGCCGCGCTCACGGCCGCCGCGGCTGTCGTCGCGCCCACGGCCGCGGCCGGCGCGGGGCTCATCCTTGATGTTCGCCCAGTCGAGATCCAGCGTCACCGTCTCAGGCGTCTTGCCGATCAGCTTCAGGACCTTATCCAGGTTCTTGGCGTCGGCCGGCGTCGTGATCATGAACGCCTCGCCGGTCCGGCCCGCGCGGCCCGTCCGGCCGATGCGGTGGACATAGTCGTCGGCGTGGTGCGGCACGTCGAAGTTGAAGACGTGGCTGACGGCCGGGATGTCGAGGCCGCGAGCGGCGACGTCCGAGGCGACCAGCAGCTTCAGCCCGCCGTTCCGGAAGCTCTCCAGCGTCCGCATACGGGTCGCCTGGTCGAGGTCGCCGTGGATCGCCGCAGCGTCCAGGCCGTGCTTCTGCAGCGACTTGGCGACGATATCGACTTCCGACTTACGGTTGCAGAAGACGATGCCGTTGTTGATCTCCGAGCGCGCAATCAGCTCGCGCAGCGCCGTCCGCTTCGCCTTCGGATCCGTCGTCGGGATCGGCGCCATGTATTGCGTGATGGTCTCGGCGGTCGTGGCGGGCTTGGCCACCTCGATCCGAACCGGATCCTTCAGGAACTGCTTGGTCAGCCGGGTGATCTCGGGCGGCATGGTCGCCGAGAAGAACAGGGTCTGCTTGGCGGCCGGCGTCATCTTGAAGATGCGCTCGAGGTCCGGGATGAAGCCCATGTCCAGCATGCGGTCGGCTTCGTCGACGACCATGATCTGCACGCCGGTCATCAAGAGCTTGCCGCGCTCGAAGTGGTCGAGAAGGCGGCCGGGCGTGGCGATCAGCACGTCGACGCCGCGGTCCAGCTTCTGCTCCTGGTCCTTGAACGAGACGCCCCCGATCAGCAGAGCCCACGAGAGCCGTTGGCCCTTCGCGTACTTCTCGAACGAGGCGGCGACCTGGTCGGCCAGTTCGCGCGTCGGCGCGATCACCAGCGCGCGGGGCATACGCGCCTTGGCGCGGCCAGCGGCCAGCCGGTCGATCATCGGCAGGGTGAAGGCGGCGGTCTTGCCGGTCCCGGTCTGGGCGATGCCCAGCACGTCCTTACCGACCAGAGCCACGGGAACGGCCTGGGCCTGGATGGGCGTGGCGGTGGTGTAGCCGGTGTCGGCGACGGCCTTCAGGGTCGCGGGCGACAGGCCAAGATCAGAGAATTCGGTCATCAGTTACCGGTGGTGCGGCGCTCGCCCGAGCAAGCAGGCAGACGCACGCGGCGGCGCGGGCGGACATCGCTGCGCGCGCGGAACATACGGAGAGGTCCACTTAAGTCAACGCGCCGTGGCGCCTCGCGGGTCCATCGGCCGCGCCGGATCACCGCGAACGGATCATATTGAGCTGGATGAAAGCCCGGTACTGCTGGTTGCGCGGCCGGCGCAGCTCTGCCGCCATTTCCCGGCGGGCGCGCCAGGCGACGAACGCCATGGCCCGGCGCGCGCCAAACGCGCCCAGCCGGTCGAGCAGCCCCGGCCTGCCGAACTCGCGGCGGTCATCCGCGATCCAGTGCGTCGCCCTTCGGGAGCTCGGCCCAGCGAACGTCAGAGCGTTTGTGCGTTCGGGGCCGGGGACTGTTTTTTCTTGGGGCCCTTGGGCTCGACTGCGGTCTCGGGGGCGCCGTAGTCCGGCGTCCAGGTTTCAGCCTCCGTATCGGCGCTGAAGCTGCGGGGCTCGGCCGGGCCGCCGCTGCGCAGCGCCTCCGCGAACGCCCGCGCGGCCTCGGCCAGGGCGAAGGCGAGGGTGGCGCTGCCGCCACCAACCGCGCCGGCCGTGTCGCCGCCTGCTTGGACGAGGCTGTCCTTGGCGTCTTTGGCGACCTTGCGGACCTTGGGGTCGTCCTTGGCCTTCATGCCGGCGGCAAGCGCGCCGGCGCCCAGGATGGCCTCGGCGATAAGGTGCTGCCCCTGCCGCGAGGCGAGCAGTTCGGCGAAAGCGCCCTTACGGACCGCCTTCGGCACCTTCACGCCGGCGATCCGCTTGGGCAGGGCGCTTCCGCCCTTGGCCGACTTCTTCTTCGACTTCGACATGTCCGGCTCCTCGTGTCGCCGGACTAACGAGCTCAGGCTCTGCCGTGTTCCTAGATGTCGAGGTCGGCGACGGCGAACTCGGCGTTCTCCTGGATGAACCGGAACCGCAGCTCGGGCTTGCGGCCCATCAGGGCCTCCACAAGGTCCTCGACGGTCTCCTCGGCCCGGGGAAGCACGACGCGGGCCAACGTCCGCGTCTTCGGGTCCATGGTGGTTTCCTTGAGCTGGCTGGGCATCATCTCGCCCAGGCCCTTGAACCGGCTGATCTCGGGCTTCTTGCCCTTGAACTCACTGGCCAGCAGCGTATCGCGGTGGGCGTCGTCCTTGGCGTAGACCGCCTTGCCGCCATGGCTCAGGCGGTACAGCGGCGGCAGCGCGAGATAGAGGCGCCCCGAGCGGATCAGGTCCGGCATGGTCCGGAAGAAGAAGGTGATCAGCAGGCTCGCGATGTGGGCGCCGTCGACGTCGGCGTCCGTCATGATGATGATGCGCTCGTAGCGCAGCTCTTCTTCCTTGAACTTCGAGCCGGGCTGGACGCCAAGCGCCAGCAGCAGGTCCGACAGCTCCTTGTTGCCGCCGAACTTGTCAGTCGAGGCCGAGGCGACGTTCAGGATCTTGCCCCGCAGTGGCAGGATGGCCTGGTTCTTACGGTCGCGGGCCTGTTTGGCGGAGCCGCCGGCGCTGTCGCCTTCCACCAGGAACAGTTCGGCCCCGTCGATGGCGTTGCCGGCGCAGTCCGCGAGCTTGCCCGGCAGGCGCAGCTTGCGGGTCGCAGAGGCGCGGGCGACCTCCTTGTCCTTGCGGCGCTTCAGGCGCTCCTCGGCGCGCTCCACCACGAACTGGAGGAGGGCGCTGGCGGCCTTGGGCTGAGCGGTCAGCCAGTGGTCGAACGGGTCGGCGAGGGCCTTCTCCACGAGGCGCTGGGCCTCGCTGGAGGAGAGCTTCTCCTTGGTCTGCCCCTGGAATTCCGGATCGCGGATGAAGACGCTGACCAGGCTGCCGGCCTGGGCCACAACGTCATCGGCGGTGATGATGCCGCCGCGCTTCTCGCCGATCAGCTCGGCGTACTGCTTCAGCCCCCGGGTCAGGGCGGCGCGGAAGCCGCTCTCGTGCGTGCCGCCCTCAGGCGTCGGTACGGTGTTGCAGTAGGATTGGATGAAGCTGTCGGCCTCGCCGAAGCCGGCGGGGGTCCAGGCCACGGCCCACTCGACCTTGCCGGCCTCGCCCGGGCGCTCGTAGCGGCCGGTGAAGGGCTCGGGGGTGACGGTCTCCAGCCCCTTGATCCGCTCGGCCAGGAAGTCGGCCAGGCCGTTCGGGAAACGGAAGACCGCGTCCGCCGGCGTCTGGTCCTGGATGCGCGAGGGATCGCACTTCCAGCGGATTTCGACCCCGCCGAACAGATAGGCCTTGGACCGCGCCATCCGGTAGAGGCGCGCCGGCTTGAAGACCGCGCCGTCCCCGAAGATCACCGGGTCCGGCAGGAAGGTGATCGCCGTCCCCTTCTTGCGGGTCGGGCCGATGTTCTCGATGGGGCCCAGCGGCTTGCCGCGGGTGAAGGACTGCCGCCACTCGGCGCCATCCTTGAAGACCGTGACCTCCACGCGCTCGGACAGCGCGTTGACCACCGAGACCCCGACGCCGTGCAGACCGCCCGAGGTCTCGTAGGCCTTGCCCGAGAACTTACCGCCCGAGTGCAGGACGGTCATGATGACCTCCAGCGCCGACTTGCCGGGGTGCTTCGGGTGCGGGTCCACGGGGATGCCGCGGCCGTCGTCGCGGACGGTCAGCGCGCCGTCCGCGTCGAGCGTGACCTCGATCACCTTGGCGTGGCCGGCGACCGCCTCGTCCATGGCGTTGTCGAGCACCTCGGCGAACAGGTGGTGCAGCGCCCGCTCGTCGGTGCCGCCGATGTACATGCCCGGCCGCTTGCGGACCGGCTCCAGACCCTCCAGGACCTCGATGTCCTTGGCCGAGTAGCCGCTCGCAGGCTTGCCCGTCACCACCGCCGGATCGGGGCGGGGCTCATGGCTTTCGGCCAGCGGCGAGGCCGGCGCGGGGTTCAGCGCGTCGTCGAACAGGGAGGCTTGGGCGGTCTTCGGGGACATCTTGCGAGTTTGGGGCGATTCTGGACCGCTCCCGTATGGCCGCCGCTTGAAGCCAGATCAATGCGGCCGCCTTGCGACCTAACAGCATCGCGATCCACGAACCTGCGCTATCCTGTGCGGAAGCGGCTCCACAGAGGGTCATGGACGAGGGGAAGCGACATGGCCTGGAAAGATCCCGACATCGAGGGCGTACGCGCGCTGCTCGCGGCCGGCGAGCGGCAGCCTGGTCAGCCCGAGCCGACCATGGCCGAACGACGCGCCGGCATGGACGGGTTCGGGGAGATGGTTCCGCTGGCGGACGGCGTCAGCCTGGCGCCGGAGAGCCTGGCGGGCATCGCCTGCGAACGTCACACGCCGCAGGGCGCGGTCGACGGACGCCGACTGCTCTACCTGCACGGCGGCGCCTATGTCATCGGCAGCCCGCGCAGCCACCGTCCGCTCGCCAGCCAGCTCGCCGTCGCGGCGCGCACCGTCACGGTCGTGCCGGACTACCGCCTGGGCCCGGAGAACCGTTTCCCGGGTGCGGTCGAGGACGCGGTGGCGGTCTATGCCGAGCTCCTGAAGGAAACTGCCGCCAGCCAGATCATCGTCGCCGGCGACTCGGCGGGCGGCGGGCTCTCGCTGGCCCTGGCGCTGGCGCTGAAGCAGCGTGGGTTGCCGCAGCCGGCCGGCTACTACGTCCTCAGCCCCTGGGCCGATCTCACGCAGTCGTCCGACACCTACCGGACCAAGGCCGCCACGGACCCGATGATCCAGCGCGACAACGTCGCGGCGTCCGCGGCGGACTACCTTGGCGACGCCGACCCGCGCGACCCGCTGGCGTCACCGATCTTCGGGGACTTCCGCGACGTCGCGCCGATCCTCATCCAGGTGGGATCGGAGGAGACGCTGCTGGGCGACAGCCTGAAGGTGGCCAACGTCGCGGGCCAGGCCTGCGTGCACGTCCAGCTCGAGATCTGGCCTGAGATGATCCACGTCTTCCAGGCGTTCTTCTTCCAGTGCGCCGCCGCCCGACGCGCGATCGCGGGGGCGGGCGCCTGGATGGAGGCGAGGTTTACTTCCTAGCGGCGTAGATCGCAGACAGCCGGTCCGGCGCGCCCTCGATCCGCTCGAGGCGGGGGTAGCGCAGGCCACCCTTCCACCCCAACGCCACGGTGCGGAAGTGGTCGCCGTCCTTGACGATCAGGCTGATCGGCTGGCCGTCCTTGGCCGCCTTCAGCGCCTCCTTGAAGCGGCCCGTCTCGTAGGCGATGCCGTTCACCGCAAGGATCTGGTCGCCGACGGTCAGGCCGGCCTTGAACGCCGCGCTGTCCCACAGCACGCCGGTGATGCGGGCCTCGCGGTTCAGCACCAGGCCGCCGGAGTAGGTGAGATCGACGATCTTTCGGCTGGCTTCGTTGTCGGTCCAGTAGTCGGTGGGCGTCTCGGCGTAGACGAGGCGGTAGCCGCCGCGTTCGACGCCGGCGAGCGGGAACTCCGGCGACACCTGTCGAAGCTTGCTGTCGAGGAACTTCGCCCAGTCGTGCGGCTGCACCCTGTTCAAGGTCTCGACGACCTCCTCGAAGGTGTAGGTCAACGGCTGCTTCCAGTCGCCGTCGTTCATGCCGAAGAACGCCTTGGCGAAGTCATCCAGCGACTTCCGGCCGCCGGACTTCTCGCGGATCAGCGTGTCGACATCGAGCCAGACCAGCTGGCCCTCGGAGTAGTAGTCCTCGCTGCGCTGCCAGGTCGTCCAGGGGATCGGCCGACGGCCCGCCAGGATCGGGTCGTTCGTGGTGTCCTCGACCGAGCGCCATTGGCGGCCCGGGCGTCCTTCCGAGTAGGTCGCAGCGGTCATCGCCAGCGCGTCCAGCGTCTGTTGTTTGGTCACCAGACCCGAGCGGGCGCCCAGCACGAAGCCCCAGTACTGATCCTGGCCCTCGTAGACCCACAGCAGGCTGTCGCGCATCGGCTCGTTCAGCGTCGGCCGCCACAGATCGGCGCCGCGGCGGTACTTGCCGTCCCACGAGTGGCTGTACTCGTGCGGCAGGAGGTTCCGGGCCGGCGCGTTCTTAGACCACTCGGTGAAGTATTCGGGATCGGTGCCGTTCTCGCTGGACCGCTGGTGCTCGAGGCCGATGCCGCCCATGCGCTCAGTCAGCGCCAGCAGGAAGTCGTACTGGTCGAAATGGCGGGCGTCGAACAACTTGTCGGCCTGGCGCACCAGCTCCCGATGCTTCTCGATCTGTTCGGGCGTGGCCGCCAACAGCTCGGGCCGGTCGGCCACGATGTTCAGCCGCACGGGCGACTTGCCGCTGGTGTCGAGGTCGTAGCGCTTGAAGTACTTGCCGGCGAACAGCGGCGAGTCCGTGAAGGTGTCGAAGTCGGTGCGCTTGAACTTCACGAGGCCGCCGGCCTCGGACGCGGTCTCCATGGCCGTGCCGTAGCCCCAGCCGGGGGGCAGGCGGATCGAGGCGTCCACCGGGATGCGGCGCATGTAGCAGCCGGCCGGGTACATGGCCAGCGAGATCCATTGGGCGTTCAGCATCTCCGGCGTGATCAGCACGCGCCCTTGATCGGCCGCCGTGGGCGTCACGTGCTGGAACTCGACCTCTAAGGTCGTCGCGCCGGCGGGCGGCGTCACGTGGAACGAGAACACCTCGATCGGGTCGCGCTTCCATTCCAGCGCTTGCCCGCCTGCGCGGAAGGTGAGGCCGGCGATGTTGTAGATCGGATTGCGCGGCGAGTGCCCGCCCGGCACCCACTTCGGGAAGTGGATGGTCATGGGGCCGGAGCCGGTCACCGGGATCGTCTGGCGGACGCGGAAGATACGGCGCTCCAGGTCGGTGGCGTCCACGTCGACGGTGATGACCCCCGGATAGGCCACATCCTGCGGCGCCGGCACGGGCGCCGGCAGTGGCGTAGGCTGGGGACCTTGGGAAGGCTGGGCCAGTGCGGGGGCGGCGGCGAGCAGGGCGGCCAGGACGATTACGGATGAACGCATGGGCGAGTTCTATCAGCCCCGCCGCGCCGGGCAATTGGCGCCGCTTGGCCATAACGGCGTTAGACTGTCGGAGCGTTCAGGGAGAACCGCATGATCCAACGGACAGGCCTGATGGCCCTCATCGCCGCCGCAGCCCTGACGCTGGCCGCCTGCCAGCAGTCGACCGCCAGCGCGGAGCCTCCCGCCAGCCCGCCGCCTAGCCGCGCCGTCGACACGGGTGGAGCTTGTGGCGGCATCGCCGGCTTCGCCTGCCGCGGTCCGGACGACTTCTGCAAGATGGCGACGGGGACGTGCCAAGTGGCTGACAACATGGGCGTCTGCACCACTAAGCGGCCCATGTGCACGCGGGAGTACCGCCCGGTCTGCGGCTGCGACGGCAAGACCTACGGCAACGCCTGCGAGGCCAATGCCGCCGGGGTCAGCCTGGCGTCGGAGGGCGAGTGCAAAGCAGGGTAGGGCGTCGGCGTCAGCCGCCGCGCGCAGGCTCCGTGATCAGCCGGGCGCGGCGGCCGAAGGTGACGTAGTCCCACATCCAGCTGAACGCGACGGCGATCCGGTTGCGCAGGCCGATCAGGAAGTAGATGTGCGCGACGCTCCAGAACGCCCAGCCGGTGAAGCCGGTCAGCGTCGCGCCGCCGGCCAGTTTCACGATCGCGGCCTTCCGGCCCAGCGTGGCGAGGTCGCCCTGGTGACGGTAGACGAAGTCGCGGCCGGTCGGGCGGCCCTCGGCGAGCGCCGCGATCCTGCGGCCAACATAGCCCCCCATCTGCTTGGCGGCCGGCGCGATGCCGGGGACCGGCTTGCCCGCTGCGCCGCTGACGGCCGCGGTGTCGCCGACGACGAACACGTTGGGGTGTCCGGCGACGCTCAGCTCAGGGCCGACCTGCACCCGACCGGCGCGGTCCTGCGGCGCGCCGAGCCACTCGCCCGCCGGGGAGGCGCGGACACCCGCCGCCCAGACGACAGCGCCCGCGCGGATCGATTCTTCGCCGATGTGAACCTCATCTTCGGTGATCGCCGTGACAGCCGCCCCGGTGCGGACCTCCACGCCCATGCGCACCAGGGCGCGCTCGGCATAGCCGCTCAGCCGCTCGGGGAAGGCCGCCAGTAGCCTCGGGCCCGCCTCGACCAGCAGGACCCGCGCCTGCGCGGGATCGACATTGCGGAAGTCCGGCGGCAGGGCGTGGCGGGCGACGTCGGCGATCGCGCCGGCCATCTCGACTCCGGTCGGCCCGCCGCCGATGACCACGAAGGTGGTGAGCTCGCGGCGTCTTTCCGCGTCGTGGGCGAGTTCCGCCTGCTCGAAGGCCATGAGGATACGACGGCGGATGTGCGTGGCGTCCTCGATCCGCTTCAGGCCCGGCGCGCTTTCGCTCCATTCGTCGTGGCCGAAGTAGGCGTGGGTGGCGCCGGTGGCGAGCACGAGGAAGTCGTAGGGGTAGGTGTCGGTCGCGGTGCGGACGTACTTCGTCGCGGCATCGACGGCCGTCACCTCGGCCATCAAAACCTGGACGTTGGCCTGACGGCTCAGGATCCCGCGGATCGGCCAGGCGACATCGGCGGGCGAGAGCGCGGCGGTGGCCACCTGGTAGAGCAGGGGCTGGAAGCAGTGGTGGTTCTGCCGGTCGATCAGGGTGACATCCACCGGCGCCCGCCGCAGCGCCTTGGCCGCCTCGAGCCCGGCGAACCCGCCGCCGACGATCACCACCCGCGCCCTGTCGCCCGACTTGGCAATGCTCATCGGTCTCTCCCGTCGGCCGGAAGGCTGGGCTGAACTTGCGGCCGCGGCAAGCATGAAGAAGGGCCGCGGATCGCTCCGCGGCCCTTCGAATTCCGCCTCAGTGAATTCGGCCTAGCAGTTGTAATACATCGCGAATTCCACCGGGTGCGGGTGAAGCTGGAGGCGCATGACCTCTTCCATCTTCAGCTCGATGTAGCTGTCGATGAAGTCGTCATCCATGACGCCGCCCTTCTTGAGGAAAGCGCGGTCCTTATCGAGGCTCTCCAGGGCTTCACGCAGCGAGCCGCAGACTTCCGGAACCTTCTTCTGCTCGCGGGGCGGCAGGTCGTACAGGTTCTTGTCCATGGCCGGACCCGGATCGATCTTGTTCTCGATGCCGTCGAGGCCGGCCATCAGCAGGGCGACGAAGGTCAGGTACGGATTGCCCATAGGATCGGGGAAGCGGGCCTCGATGCGCTTGGCCTTCGGGCTGTCGACGTGCGGGATACGGATCGACGCCGAGCGGTTGCGCGACGAGTAGGCCAGCTTCACCGGGGCTTCGTAACCCGGCACCAGGCGCTTGTAGGAGTTCGTCGTCGAGTTCGAGAAGGCGTTGATGGCCTTGGCGTGCTTGATGATGCCCCCGATGTACCAGAGGCACATGTCCGACAGGCCCGCGTACTTGTCGCCGGCGAACAGCGGCTTGCCGTCCTTCCAGATCGACTGGTGCACGTGCATGCCCGAGCCGTTGTCGCCGAACATCGGCTTGGCCATGAAGGTGGCGGTCTTGCCGTACGCGTGGGCCACGTTGTGGATCACGTACTTATAGAGCTGCATCCGGTCGGCCATGGTGATCAGCTCGTCGAACTTGAGGCCAAGTTCGTGCTGGGCCGGGGCCACCTCGTGGTGGTGCTTCTCGGGCTTCATGCCCAGTTCGCCCATGACCGCCAGCATTTCGCCGCGCAGGTCCTGGCCGCTGTCCACCGGGTTCACCGGGAAGTAGCCGCCCTTCGGACCCGGGCGATGGCCCATGTTGCCTTCCGGATAGGCCTTGGCCGACGAGACCGGCAGTTCGGTCGAGTCGTAGGAGTAGCGGGTGTCGTGCGGGGCGGTGTTCCACTGCACGTCGTCGAACACGAAGAACTCGGCCTCGGGGCCGAAGAACACCGTGTCACCCACGCCGGCCGACTTCACATAGGCCAGCGCCGCCTTGGCGATCGACCGCGGGTCGCGATTGTAGGGCGTGTTGGTGTCGGGGTTCACGACGTCGCAGAAGAGGACGAGCGTGGTCTGCTGGTAGAAGGGGTCGATGTGGGCCGAGGCCAGGTCCGGCCGCAGCTTCATGTCGGACTCGTTGATGGCCTTCCAGCCGGCGATCGAGGAGCCGTCGAACATCGTGCCGTCGGTCAGGAAGTCGTCGTCGACAAGGTCGATGTCGAAGGTGACGTGCTGCATCTTCCCCTTCACGTCGGTGAAGCGGATGTCGACGTATTTGACGTCCTTTTCCTTGATCTGGTTCAGGATGTCCTTCGCGGAAGCCATGTCGTTATCCCCTTGTAGATTGGTCTCGATCGATGCGGATTTGAGTGAGGTCAGATGGCGACGGAGCCGGTCTCGCCGGTGCGGATGCGCATGACGTCCAGCACTTCGGAGACGAAGATCTTGCCGTCGCCAATGCGGCCCGTGCGGGCCGCGGCCGAGATCGCCTCCAGGGCCCGCGGCGCCTGGTCGTCGGCCACCACCACCTCGATCTTGATCTTGGGCAGGAAGTCCACGACGTACTCGGCGCCGCGGTACAGCTCCGTCTGGCCCTTCTGACGGCCGTAGCCCTTGGCCTCGATCACCGTCATGCCCTGGACGCCCAGCTCCTGCAGGGCCTCCTTCACCTCGTCGAGCTTGAACGGCTTGATGATGGCTTCGATCTTTTTCATGGCTCAGCTTCTTGGCGGAACGGCGTGCGCCGCCCCCGCGGTTGGCCGGACGGAGCACGCAGCGGCCGGCCGCCACAAGGAAACTCGGTTGCTTGCCGCTGCGGCCGCCTGTGAAAATGGATCGTCGCCTAAAAAACAGGCGCCGTGGGATCAAAAAACGGTCAGTCGGCAAAACGCCTCGCAAGTCGCGTTTCCGGCCTTAAGGATGACCGAACAGCACGTTTGGAGGCGGGTCAGGCATGGGTGATCGCACCCCTGTTCTCATCGGAGCGGGTCAATTCACGTACCGGGGCGATCCGGGCTCGTCCCCGTCGCCGACGGCTCTGCTGAAGATTGCGGCGGAACGCGCGGCTCAAGACGCGGGACTCGGGCCGGCCGGTCTGGCGGCGATCGACGCCCTGGCGGTGGTGGGCTTCACGATCGACGCGCCGGGTTCGAAGCGTGGGATGATCCCGCACTCCAACAACCCGCCGGCCAACCTGGCGAAGCAGATCGGCGCCCAGCCGCGCTGGAGCGTTTATTCCGAGATGGGCGGCAACACGCCCCAGTACCTGATCAACACCCTGGCCCAGAAGATCGCCCGCGGCGAAGCGGAGCTGGCGCTCACTGTCGGCTGCGAGTTCCTGGGCTCGGCCATGAAACGCGCGACTCGCGGTCTCCCGTTCGACGACTGGAAGGCCGACGAGCCCGAGGACCTGCCGGCGCCGGAGAGGATCGGCGACCCAAGGCCGGGCGTCACCGCCTACGAGGCGCGACACGGGATCGACCGGCCCATCAACATCTATCCGCTGTTCGAGAATGCGCTCCGCGCTCGCGACGGCCGCTCGATCGCCGACCATCAGCGTCGGATGGGCGAGCTGTTCTCCCGGTTCAGCGACGTCGCCAAGGACAATCCCGAGGCCTGGTTCCAGACGGCGCGGACGGCGGAGGAGATCGCCACGGTCTCCGACAAGAACCGGATGATCGGCTTTCCCTACCCGAAGCTGATGAACGCCATCATGGAGGTGGACCAGTCGGCCGCCGTGATCGTCGCCAGCGAGGCCAAGGCCCGCGAACTGGGCGTGCCCGAGGACAAGTGGGTCTATCTGCACGGCTGCGCCGACGCGGCCGACCTGTGGCACCCGCTGGACCGGCAGAATTTCCACTCCAGCCCCGCCATGCGGCGCACAGGGCAGAAGGCGCTGGAGATGGCCGGCGTCGGCCTGGACCAGATCGACCTGATCGACCTCTATTCCTGCTTCCCCGTCGCGGTGGAGATCGGCGCCGAGGAACTGGGCCTTTCGCTGGACGACCCGCGCGGCCTGACCGTCACCGGCGGCCTGCCGTACGCCGGCGGCCCCGGGAACAACTACGTCATGCACTCGGTGGCGGCGATGGTGGAGAAGCTCCGTCGGCGGCCGGGGCTATATGGTCTGATCACCGGCAACGGCTGGTACCTGACCAAGCAGTCGACCGGCGTCTATTCCACCAAGCCGCTCGAAAAACCGTTCGAGCGCGAGGATCCGGCGATCCTGCAGCGCGAGATCGACGCCCTGCCGCATCCGGAGATCGTCGAGCGGCCCGAGGGGCGTGGCGTCATTGAGACCTACACCGTCGTCCACAAGCGGGAGGGACCGTTCATGTCCGTCGTCGTGGGCCGTGACGAGGCCGGGCGCCGTTTCGCCGCCAATACGCCCTCGGATGCAGCGCTGCTGTCGGCTATGGAGACGACCGAGCAGGTCGGACGGCCGGGAACGGTCACCACAGGCTCGGACGGGATCAACATCTTCACACCGGACTAGGACCGCATGGCGCGCCTCTACCTGATCCGTCACGCACGGCCTTCGTCCACCTGGGGCGGCCATGACGACGATCCGGGACTGGACGCGCTGGGACGGGAGCAGGCCGAGGCGGCGCGCGACTGGCTGCTGGCCCTGCCGGTGGGCGAGCGGCCGTCGCGGGTGGCCAGTTCGCCCCTGCGCCGTTGCCGGGAGACGGCGCAGCCGACGGCGCTCGCGCTGGGCGTGGAGATCGATATCGATCCGATCGTCGGCGAGATTCCGACGCCGGCCGCGCTGGCGGCCGAGGAGCGGCCCGCCTGGCTGCGGACGGCGTTCGGCGGCCGCTGGTCCGAGATCGAGGGCGACCTCGACTATGACGCCTGGCGCGACGCCATTGTCGCCCGCCTGCGGACCTACGGCGACACCGCGGTCTTCTCGCACTACGTGGCCATCAACGCTGCGGTCTCGCGCCTCACCGGCGACGACCGGGTGCTGTCGTTCCGGCCCGACCACGCCTCGATCACCGTGCTGGAGACCGATGGCGCAGACCTGCGTCTGGTCGCGCGCGGCGCGGAAGCCCAGACGAGCGTGTTGTGAGCGCGCGTCCGATCCTGACGGTGGGCGAGATGAGCGCCGCCGACCGCGCCGCCAGCGAGGCCGGCACGACCGGCGAAGTGCTGATGGAGCGCGCCGGGTCGGCCGTGGCCGACGCAGTCTGCGCGCGCTTTCGGCCACAGCCGACGACGGTGCTCTGCGGCCCGGGCAACAACGGCGGCGACGGCTATGTCGTGGCCCGCCTGCTGAAGGCGCGCGGCTGGCCGGTCGAGGTGAGGGCGCTCGCCGAGCCCGCGACGGCCGACGCCAAGGCCATGGCAGCCCGGTGGGACGGTCCGGTCGAGCCCCTGGAAGGCGCGGCTCCCCAAGGCCTCGTCATCGACGCGCTGTTCGGCGCGGGCCTGGCGCGGCCTCTGGACGGCGTGGCCCTGGGGGTCGCCCAAGGCCTTGCGTCGCGGCCCGACAGGGTCGTGGCGGTCGATGTCCCGAGCGGCCTTCGCGGCGACACCGGCCAGCCGAACGGCGCCGTCGTCCAGGCGGCGCTCACGGTCACCTTCCATGCGCGTAAGCCGGCGCACGTGCTGCAGCCCGGCAAGAGCCTCTGCGGCGAGGTGGTGGTGGCGGACATCGGACTGGGCGACACCGCGGCGCGACTGCTCGAGAATGGGCCGGAGCTTTGGCTCGAGCGGTTTCCTTGGCCGTCGGCGACGTCTCACAAGCACGAGCGTGGCCGCCTGATCGTGGTCAGCGGCGACGCCTGGAGCACTGGCGCGGCCCGGCTGGCGGCTCGGGCGGGGCTGAGGATCGGCGCGGGGCTGGTGACGGTGCTGTCGCCCGCCGAGGCGCTTGTGTCCAACGCCGCCCACCTCGAAGCTGTGATGCTGCGGCCGTTCGAGACGGACGTGGAGCTGGAACAGGCTGCGGCGGATGTCGACGCCGCCGTGGTCGGCCCTGCTGCGGGCGTCGACGAGGGCACGCTGCTGAACGTGCTCGCCCTCGCGCGCACCGGCGCCGCCCTGGTGCTGGACGCCGACGCCATCACCGTCTTCCGCGACGACCCGGAGGAGCTGTTCTCCATGCTGGACCGGGACGACGTGCTCACGCCTCATCCAGGCGAGTTCGAGCGGTTGTTCCCGGGGCTGCTGAGTTCGTCGCCGGAGCGGATCACGGCCGCGCGGGAAGCCGCGCGCCGCGCCGGGGCGGTGGTGCTGCTGAAGGGCGCCGACACCGTCGTGGCCGCGCCTGACGGCCGGGCGGCGGTGAACGTCAACGGATCCCCGTGGCTGGCCACGGCTGGCTCGGGCGACGTGCTGGCCGGCTTCATCGGCGGCCTGGTTGCTCAGGGCATGGAGAGCTTCGAAGCCGCCTGCGCGGGCGCCTGGATCCACGCGGAGGCCGCAGAGCTGTTCGGCCCCGGCCTGATCTCGGAGGACCTGCCAGGTCTCGCCCCGACCGTGCTTCGGCGCCTTTACGAGGAGCGGCTGGGCTAGTCGAATAGCTCCGCTCGGACCCCGCGAGCCATCTCCGCCAGGATATCGGCGGCCAGGGTGTCGAGCTCGGAGCCCTCCCGATAGTCGCCGCCGGCCGCCAGGCGTGCGCGGCCGTCCTTGATCAGCTTGTCGGCGGCCGCCTCGGTGATCGGCTTCTCGGGATCGTAGACGGCCACTGGATGCCCGCCGTGATCGGTCATCACCCGCATCACCGGGATGTCGGTCAGGCCGTCGCCGAAGAAGGCGATACGGTTGAACGGGACGGCGCGGTCACGGTCGGCCTGCACGGCGTTGATGGCGTCGTTGTCCCATTCGTCCAGCGTCCACTTGTTGATGCGGAACAGGTACTGGGTCTTGCCGGTGTAGTTGATCGCCAGGGCGGCTCCGACCGCTTCGTCGTCGGGGTTGAACATGAAGGCCGAGGCGTAGATCCGTTCGAACCAGGCCGCGATGGGGGAGCCTTCGATCAGCTCGCGGTTGCCGGACGAGATGATGAAGTGGCGCAGGTCGAGGCCCAGCGCCTCGGCGCGGGCGTTCTGGCGTCCGAACCAGTCCTCAACCCCCGGGAACAGGCGCAGGTTCGCGCCTCGCTTGCGCCAGCTGTCGCGCGACAGCTCCAAGCCCTTTTCGCGGGCCTTCTCGAGCATGAGGTGCATGTAGGCCAGGATGCCGTCGCCGCGCTGCGCCTCGGCGAGCCGGCGTGTCTCGGCCCAGAATTCGGCATGCGGGATGCCGAGCTCGTCCGGGATGAACGCATGCTCCTGCATGTTGCCGGGCGCGAGGGTGCCGTCGAAATCGTAGGCGAAGACAGCCAGCGGGCGGGGAGGAGCGGTCATCCGCGCTTCCTAGCGGATCGGAAGGCGGGAGGCGATGCAGGGCCGCAACACTCCTGGTCCCGATCGATTGTCACGGGATCGTCAAACGTCGTTCGGCGTTTCCGACGCCATGCAAGGCAATGACACCATATCGGAGCTGGTGGCTGAGCTTAGGAAGGCCGTGATCGAGGCGGAGCGTGATCGCCCGCAGCGCGAGATCGACCCGCCCCAGGCCCTGCCGAAGCCCTCTAACGACCGCGCCGCCGCATAGCATCGCCCGTCAGGGCGACGCCCGCGATCAGCAACGGCAGCAGGAAGAAGGCCAGCCGGTAGCCCAGGAAGCCTGCGGCGAGCGGCGCCGGCGGCACGCTGGCCAGCAGGGCCGACATCGAGCCCTCGAACACGCCCACGCCGCCCGGCACGTGCGAGATCAGGCCCACCACGACCGACGGCGCGTAGGCCCCCACAAAGCTGAAGTAGCCCACGGAGCCCTCCGGCAGCAGGCACCAGATGATGCCCGCGGCCACCGCATTGTCGAAGGCGCCGAGACCGATCTGGGCGAGGGCGACCCGCCACGACGGCAACTTGAGGCTATGCCCGAAGCCGCGCAGGGGGCGCTTCAGGTTGCCGCAAAGCGCCACATAGGTCGCCACGCCGGCCAGCAGCACGACGCCGAGGCCATCGGCGACGGGCCCGGCGATGCGGGTGGCGTCAGTGTCATGTCCCGTGGCGATGAGCAGGCTTACCCCAGCCAGGGCCGAGAGCCCGACGGCGAACGAGACGCCATGGAAGACAGTGGTGGCGGCCACTTGCTTCAGCGAAATGCCGAAGCGGTTGTAGAACCTGGCCCGCACCGCGCCCGAGACCAGCAGGTTGGCGCCCAGGGTGTGGCCGATGGCGTTGGCCAGGAAAGAGCCCCAAAGCGCCGCCGCGATCGGCAAGCGGGCGCCGGCCCAACGCAGGCCGAACCACTCGACAACGCCCATGAGGGTGAAGCTGGCGGCCGACAGGAACAGCGCGAGCGCCACGTCGTCGTAGCCCCAGGCGCGCACGGCGTCGCCGATCTCGGCCAGGCTGACCCCCCTGAATTCCCGCCACAGCACGAAGACGGCCGCGGCCAACAGCAGGAACGGCACCACGTGCAACGCCCAGCGCTGGATGAGCGGATAGAAGCGCGGGCCCTGGGTCTGCGGCAGGGCCGCCGCCAGATCCTCTTCGAGGTCCTCCAGACCTTTGGTGTGGGGCTCGGTGGGATCCTGGATCTTCACGAGACGAGGTCTCCCTTGAGTCGGAACCGAAGGCCACGGCGCAGGTTCTTCCGTCGAGTTCGGCCAAACCAAGACGGAGGCGATCATGGCCCGGGAAGACTGGCGCGACGAGCACCATGAGCGGGAGCGCCGCATGCGCACCGACGCACGCGGCCGCGACGACTTCGGCCAGGCGGACTACTCCACCGACTTCGCCTACGACTCCCGCACGCGGACGGGCTACCGGGCCGACGAAGCTGTCTGGAGCCGCGGCGACGACTACGGCCAGGCCGACTACACCACCGACTGGGCCTACGATCCGGAACGTGGCCGCCCATACCGCCGCTTCTCGGAGGAGGACCGCAGCTACGACCAGCGCGAGCCTTCGCGCTCGTGGAAGGATCGGGCCAGCGGGTTCTTCGGCGGTCGCCCGCGCGAGGACCATCACCGGGACGATCACCGGATCGAGGACGCCCGCCGCTATGACGCCGAGCGCCGCTATGAGGATGACCGCCGCCCGCGCGGCCGGCGCAGCTCGTCCGACCGCGTGCTCTGGGCCGTGATCATGGAGCGCCTGGAGGACGACCGTCGAATCGATATGCGCGACGTCGACGTGATCGTCGACAACGGCGAGGTCACCCTCAACGGCACCGTCCGCCGCAAGGAGGACAAGCGTCGGATCGAAGATATCGCCGACATCGACGGCGTGCGGAACGTGCAGAACAACCTGCGCCTGCGGGACCGCGATCGCGACCGCGGCTGGACGTTCCTCTAGCCTCTAGCGCCTCAAACGGCTTCGCGGGGGAACCGCCGCCGAAAGCGTTCCACGACGATGGGCGCATAGGCGGCGGCCAGCCCGCCCAGGTCGGCCACCCAGTTGTCGATCAGCGGGCCCAGCGGCGCGCCCGACAGCAGGTGCGACGCCTCCAGGAACGTCGCGAACAGGAAGTAGCCCGTGGCGATCCGTCGAAGCTGCGTGCGCGGCATCGCCGCCAATCCGGCAAGCGCAGCCACGTAGAAGGCCGCAAAGTGCTGCAGGTAGTGCGACTTCACGAAGTCCGGCACGATCCAGGGCGGCAGGAAGACCGCGATCACGATCGCCAGAATGGCGCCGAGGAAGCCGAGCCGCGCGAGGATTGCGAGCGGGCCGCTGTCGGGATATCGGCCGTCGCCGAAGAGACTTGGATCCTGCTGCATTGGGGCGCGACCCTAGGGCCTCGCGCCCCGCTTCGGAACCCCCGCCACAGGCTCAGCCGTTGAAGGAGCCATGAGCAAACCCGTCGTCGTCAACATCCCCCATCAGCTCGGCCGCGCCGAGGCCCGCCGCCGTATCGACGAAGGCATCGGCCGCCTGACCCAGCAGTTCGCGTCCATGGGCGAGGCCCGTCACACCTGGGACGGCGACATCCTCCGCTTCGTGGTCGCCGCCATGGGGCAGGAGGTGAAGGGGTCGGTCGACGTGCGGGATCAGGACGTGGTGCTGGAGGTCCTGTTGCCTGGCTTCCTCGCGATGATCGCCGGCAAGGTGAAGGGCAAAATCCAGAAGGAGGGCCAGATCCTGCTCGAAGACAAACGGAAGGCCTGAGCGGCGGAAACCCGGACGCGGTTCTGCGGGTTTAGCAGCTGAGCTTTAAGCAGGAGAGTTCCACATGCCGCATCGGCAGACCGAAGACGAGGCCAAGCGCGCGTTCACCCACGGGTCGAGCGGCGCGACGGCCGACCTCGCCAGCGACAAGGGCGGCGCGATCGAAGAGCACCGCCATATCGACGCTCCGCACGCCCGCGAAGCGGAGCCCCTGAAGGACGGCGAAAAGCCGGACCACATGGCCCAGCGCGAGGCCGAGGCCGAGGACCGGCAGGAGGCCCTGCTGGACGAGGCGATCGAAGAGACGTTCCCGGGCTCGGACCCGATCAGCCCCAAGCACATCACCTGAGCCTGAGCTCACAGACCATCAGAGGGCGCCCCGGCCGACCGCCGAGGGCGCCCTTTCTCTATTGGGGCTCGCCGACCGTATCGGCCATGACCGCGCCGCGGACGCCCAGCGGGCGCTCAGGGCCCACGGTGGTATCCTTCACGGTCTGGTGCTCGATCTCCGAGTTCAGCTCGGCGCCGAGCAGCACCACCTGGGCCGAGAAGTAGAGCCACATCATGAAGCCGATGGCCGCGCCCAGCGAGCCATAGGTCTTCTCGTAGTTGGCGAAGTTGGCCACGTAGATGGAGAACGCCGCCGACGCGATCACCCACAGGACGATGGCCGCTGCGCTGCCGGGTGTGATCCACCGCCAGCGCACACGGTCGCGGCTGGGGCCGAAGCGGTAGAGCAGGGCGAGCCCCACGGCGAGCGCCGCCAACAGCAGCGGATAGGTTATCCAGCGGAACATGGCCGCAGCGCTCGCGCCGGCGAACGGTTCGATGGCGGTGGGCGCGGCGAGCACCGCGATGGCGGTAAGCCCGAACAGCAGGAAGCCGACGGTGAAGGCCAGAGACGTCGCGGTCTTCCTGATGAAGCCGCGCTTCTCCTTCTCGTCATAGGCGATGTTCATGGCGGTGATCATCGCCTTCATCGCCCCGTTCGCGCTCCAGATGGACAGCAACAGGCCGCCGGCGAAGGCGAGCGACAGCCCGCCCTCATGTCCCGCCGACAGTCGGACCAGCTGTTCGCCGACCAGCCGCAAGGTGTCCGGCGGAAGCACCACCGACAGCACGGCCAGGTGCCGCTGCGCCTGCGCCACGTCGGCAAACAGGCCGTATAGCGCCGCGAACGCGCCCATCGCCGGGAACAGCGCCAGCAGGGTGTAGAAGGTGACTCCTGCCGCCACGAGCGGCGCCTGATCGTCGCCGAACTCCTTCCAGGACCGGATCAGGATGTCCTTCCAGCCCCTTGCGGGGATTTCGCGAGGGCTCTCGGCGTGTCGGCCGCGGCTGGTGTCGTGCAGCTGCGCCGGGTCGCCGGTGCTGCGATTGGGGTTGCCCTCGTCGCTCAGCCCCTCGGTCGATCCAGATTGAGGCCTCGGCAGCGGCGGAGGAGGGCGGCGCGCCGATGCCTGGGCGCGCGGCACGCGCGGCATCAGGGCGATGCCGGCGAGAACCAGAAACGGAGCGGCTTTGCGAAGCGCCTGGGCCATGTACGCGACCTCCTGAACAGCGGGGCTGCAACAGGCGGCAGGGTGGGCGGGTTCCCGCGGTTAGGCTTTGAGCGCCTCGTAAGCCTCCTGGGCTTCCAGCCACTCCATCTCGGCGGCCTCGACTGCGGCCTGCGCGGCCTCACGACGGCGGCCAAGCTCGGCGGCCTTGCCCGGGTCCTTCGTGAAGATGTCGGGGTCCGTCAGGGCGCGGTCGATATCGGCGAGTTGCTGCGTCGCCCGCGCAAGCGCTGCCTCCGCGGCCTCCGCCCGCCGTCGAGCCGAGCCGGTCGGGACCTTCGTCTTCGGAGCCGGCGACGGCGGCGCGGGCTTGGCCGCGACTTCGGCCTTCACCTGGGTCGGCGCGCGGGCCGCCACACGGGCGCGGTCGAGGACGAACTGGGCATACTCGTCCATGTCGCCGTCGAAAGGCTTGATCGTCCCGTCAGCCGCCAGCCACAGCCGGTCGGCGACCAGCTCCATCAGCGAGCGGTCGTGAGTGATCAGGATCACCGCGCCCTCATAGTCATTGAGGGCCTCCAGCAGAGCCCGGCGGCTGTCGATGTCGAGGTGGTTGGTCGGCTCGTCGAGGATCAGGAGGTGCGGCGCCTCCATGGCCACGAGGTTCAGCAGCAGCCGGGCCCGCTCGCCGCCCGACAGGCTGGAGACCTTGGTCTCGACCTTCTCGTAGCTGAAGCCGAATTGAGCGATCACCGAGCGCCGCTTGGCCTCCGTGGCGTCCGGAAGGGCGCGCCGGATGATATCCAGCGGCGTATCCTCGGGGTCCATCGCCTCGATCTGGTGCTGGTGGAACCAGCCCACCTTCATCCGCTGCGACCGGTGGAGCTGGCCCGACTCGACAGTCAGCGCGCCGGCCACCAGCTTGGCGAAGGTCGACTTGCCCGCCCCGTTGACGCCCAGGAGGCCGATGCGGTCGTCGATGTCGAGCCGCAGGTCCAGCTTCCTCAGGATCGGCGGCCCGCCGTAACCCACCACCGCATCCTCCAGCCGCAGCAGCGGCGGGGCGAGAGGGCGTTCGGGCGACGGCAGGAGGAACGGCGCGACGTGCTCCTCGATCACGGCGGCCACCGGCGGCAGCTTGGCGATCGCCTTCAGCCGCGACTGTGCCTGGCGGGCCTTGGTCGCCTTGGCGCGGAAGCGGTCGACGAACGACTGCATGTGCGCCCGCTTGGCCTCGATCTTGACCCGGGCGGCCTCTTGCAGCCGCAGCTTCTCGGCCAGCTGCCGCTCAAAGCTGTCGTAGCCGCCGGTGTACAACTCCAGCTGGCCGTCTTTCAGGTGGAGGATGTGGTCCACCGAGTTGTTCAGCAACTCGCGGTCGTGGCTGATTACGATGGCCGTGTGCGGGTACTTGCGCAGCCGCGCCTCGAGCCACAGCGCGCCTTCAAGGTCGAGGTAGTTGGTCGGCTCGTCGAGCAGCAGCAGGTCGGGCTCGGCGAAGAGGCTCGCCGCGAGGGCCACGCGCATCCGCCACCCGCCCGAGAACTCGGCCATCGGACGAGCAAGATCCTCGTTGGAAAAGCCGAGGCCCGACAGGATCTCGGCGGCGCGCGACGGCGCCCGGTCCGCGTCGATCTCGATCAGGCGATTGTAGATCTCGCCCATCTCCTCGGCCGGCGCGGTCTCCAGCCGCGCCAGCAGCGTCGCCCTCTCGACGTCGGCGGCCAGCACCGTGTCGATCAGCGGAACGGGCGTGGCCGGATGCTCCTGGTCGACCGATCCGATCCGCGCCGTTCTCGGCAGGCTGATCTCGCCCGAGCCGAGCACGAGCTCGCCCAGGATCAGCTTGAAGAGGGTGGACTTGCCAACCCCGTTGCGGCCGACGAGCCCCACCTTGGCGTCCTTGGGCAGGGACACGCCGGCATGGTCGAAGAAGCGACGGCCCCAGGCGTCGAAGACGAGGTCGTTGATTTGAAGCATGGCGGAGAAACTGAGGTGCAGGTTGCCAGGCGCGGACCTGCGGGCGCGGGTCTCGCGGTGTTCGAAGTCAGGTGATTTTTGAAGCCGCGCCGCCGCTGCCCTGACCAGACAGAGCGCCGCCCATAGCAGACGACGCGCGCTTCGTCAGCGCCTGTTGCGTCGCAGCGCCTTGGCGAAACGGGGGCTTTCGGCTATGGACGCGCCACCTCGCGGGCCGCCCGCGATCCTCCCCCTTCGTCAAGAACAAGAAGACCCCATGACCGAACGCACCTTCTCGATCATCAAGCCGGACGCCACCCGTCGGAACCTGACCGGCAAGGTCAATGCGGTGATCGAGGACGCCGGCCTGCGCATCGTCGCTCAGAAGCGCATCCGCATGAGCCAGGCCCAGGCCGAGAAGTTCTACGAGATCCACAAGGAGCGCCCGTTCTTCGGCGAGCTGGTCGAGTTCATGACCTCGGCCCCGGTGGTCGTGCAGGTCCTCGAAGGCGACAACGCCGTGGCCAAGTACCGTGAAGTGATGGGCGCCACGAACCCGGCCCAGGCCGCCGACGGCACCATCCGCAAGCTGTACGCCGAAAGCGTCGGCGAGAACTCGGTGCACGGCTCGGACAGCCTGGACAACGCCAAGCTCGAGATCGCCCAGTTCTTCTCGGACGACGAGATCGTCGGCTAAACCGACGCAACGACTTCGGCTCGGCGGGCATTACCTCGCCGAGCTCTTCCTTCCTGACATCAGTTCAAAGTGAGCATGCGAGAATCCAAGGTTATGCCTGGCTTCTCCGAGCGCCTTTCCGCACAGGCGGAAGCTCGGAAAGCCCTTCTTGAGAAGTTCAAGCCGAAGCCGACCGTCCGCGCGGAAGGCGAGGTGTTCGAGACCCGCGAGCAGCGCAAGGCGCGCGAGCTCGAGGAAGTGCGCGCCAAGCGCGCCGCCGAGAAGGAAGCCGCCCGCCTGGCTAAGGAGAAGGCCGACGAGGACGCCCGCCTCGCGCGCGAGAACGACGAGGAACTGCAGCTGGAGCTGAAGCGCGAGGAGCGCAAGGCTCGGAAGGCCGCGGCGAAGGCGGAAGCCCGCGCCAAGCGCGAGCTGAAGGCGCAGATGCGCCGCTAGCGCGGCGGCTCAGTCCTCACCGACGCCCGTCACCTTGCGGGACATCTCGCCGTAGTATCCCTGGACGAGGAGCTCGACGGTCTCGCCGCGCTCCTCGGCCTCGAAGGCCAGGTCCTTCGCCAGCTGTATCGCGGCGGAGCGGGAAAGGTCGTTGGCGACCGGCGCCCCATCGCAGAAGACGGTCCAGTCGCCGTCTTTAAGCGTCACAGCGTATTGCACCATTCGTTACACCCCTGTGCGAACCTTCAGCGTACGAAGCGCGCCGAAGGTTCCCGCGGCCGTCCTATCATGCGTCGTCTCTGTGGCTATTCAGACGCAGCGGCGCGAGCGACGCAAATCTAGGCGGGCCGGCCAGAGGCGATCTCGCCAATGCTGGCGGCGCTCCGATCTTACCGTGACCTGACGCGGCTTCCCTGCGACACTGGCTGGCGGAGGTTCAGATGGTCTCTCCGCATCTCATCTACTTCGCCGACCCGATGTGCTCGTGGTGCTACGGCTTCTCGCCGGTGGTGGAGGACATCCGCCGCGCTTTCGGCCGCGCGCTGCCGATCCGGCTGATCATGGGCGGTCTTCGTCCCGGCACGGATCAGCCGATGACCGAGGCGGCGAAGAGCGAGTTGGCCGGCCACTGGACCCATGTGACCGAGGCCACCGGCCTGCCTTTCGATCGCGGTGCGCTGGATCGTCCGGGCTTTCTCTATGACACCGATCCGGCGGCCCGGGCCGTGGTCGTGGTCCGCCGCGACAGCGAGGAACGGGCCGTGAGCTATCTCGGCCGTCTGCAGCGCGCGTTCTACGCAGAAGCGCAGGACATCACCTCGGGCGAGGTGCTGGCCGACCTCGCCGCCGAGCTCGGCGGCGATCGGGCAAGTTTCCTCGAACAGTGGAGCTCCGAGGAAGCCAAGGCAGAGACCTGGCGCGACTACGCCACCTCACAGCGCGCCGGCGTCACCGGCTTTCCGACCCTGGTGGCCGGTCCGAACGAGCAGGGCGCTTTCGGCGTTGTCACGCGTGGCTATGCGCCGTCCGAGCCTGTCGTCGCCACGCTCCAGGAGTGGATTTCCCGCACTGTCGCCTGACCGGCGCCTTGCGCCGCCGATGGGGGCGCGCGATATCGGAGGGGACGGCGTAGGCCTGCCTGCGCCAATCGTCTCCGAAGGAAGCTTCTTCTACATGCGTGATCCCGTCACCACCGCCCTGGGCCTCGTGCCGATGGTCGTCGAGCAGACGAGCCGGGGCGAGCGCGCCTACGACATCTTCTCCCGTCTGCTGAAAGACCGGATCGTGTTCCTCGCGGGCCCGGTCGAGGACGGCATGGCGTCGCTTATCTGCGCTCAGCTTCTCCATCTCGAGGCCGAAAACCCGAAGAAGGAGATCCAGATGTACATCAACTCGCCGGGCGGGGTGGTGACGTCGGGCCTCGCGATCTACGACACCATGCAATACATCCGCTCGCCCGTGATCACGCTGTGCCTGGGCATGGCGGCCTCGATGGGCTCGTTCCTGCTGATGGCCGGCGAGAAAGGCAGCCGCATCGCCCTCCCGAACTCGCGGATCATGGTCCACCAGCCCTCGGGCGGCTATTCCGGCAAGGCGACGGACATCCAGCGCCACGCCGAGGACATCATCAAGACCAAGCGCCGCCTGAACGAGATCTACGCCAAGCACACCGGCCAGCCGGTTGAGGTGGTCGAGGAGACGCTCGACCGCGACTACTTCATGACCGCCCAGGAGGCCAAGGACTGGGGCCTCGTGGACCACGTCTGGGAAAAGCGCGACAACGAGGGCTAGGCGGCCCGCGTCTTCGCCAGGGCGACCAGCCCCGGCCAGCTATCGGCGGCGGTGACTTCGAGTCGATCGAAGTCGCCGCCGTCTTCGTTTCGGATATCGGCGAACAGACCCGTCGGGTCTTCATGAAAGTGCAGGAAGGCCCGGCTCTTACGGTAGAACACGCCGCGGGCGCGCTCCTGCAGGCCCAGCGTTCGCAGGTCCGTCAGGAGCGGCTCCAGGGCGTCCAGCGCCGTGGGACCTGCGTGCTTCATGGCTTGGCCGTGAACACCCGGAAGCCGGCCTCGTCGGCGATGGCCAGCATCTCGGTGTCGCCCGAGGTGTCTCCGTAGGCCGCCGCCAGCCGCAGGTCCGGGCCGAACACCTCGTGCAGCCGCACCACCTTCTCCTGGCCCCGGCAGTTCGGGCCGGAGAACGCCCCCAGCACCCGGTTCTCCGGATCGAATGATAGCTGGGTGCCGAGCACCAGGTCGGCGCCGAGGCCGCGGCCGAACGGCCCCACGACGATGTCGGGCGACGCGGTGACGATCACCATCTGAGCGCCCCGGTCGCGCCAGCGCTTCCAGGTCGCCACCGCGTCGGGGCGGAATAGCTGGCGCGCGTAGAGCTCGGCGAACCGGTTGGCGTCCGCCTCCAGCGTGTCGTGGGGGAGGCCCTTCAGGTAGACCTTCACGGCCGCCGCCTTGATCCGGCCACGGTCGCGATGGACGAGATAGGCGAGGGCGGCGGGAACGAGCTGCAGGCACCCAAGCCACCAGCGCACGGGACCCGCCCGCCACTTCAAGAAGGTGGTGAAGCTGTCTTTGGTCGTTATCGTGCCGTCAAAATCGAAGGCTACGATTTGCCGTTCGGCCGCAGACGCGGGCTCTTGTGCCATTTCGAGCCGAATCCCATCTAAGAACACGAGGCGCCTATCCACAGGGCGTCGCGCTGCGATTTGTCGCTCCGGCGAGCGGGCCCTTGTGATCCGAGGCCGGATCGGGGAATGTCAAGACTTGGACAACCCGCGGCGCGTATTCTGCATTGATACGGCGGACAAGCCCCCCGCCAGCGTCAAGGGGTGCGAGGCAGGCCATGCGATCGGCCAGCATCGTCGAGAGAGTGAGACCAGACCATGACCAAGGCCGCTAGCGGAGATTCGAAGAGCACCCTGTATTGCTCTTTCTGCGGCAAGAGCCAGCACGAAGTCCGCAAGCTGATCGCGGGCCCGACGGTGTTCATCTGCGATGAATGCGTCGAACTGTGCATGGATATCATCCGCGAAGAGCACAAGATTTCCTTCGTGAAATCTAAGGACGGGGTGCCTACGCCGAAGGAAATCCGCGAAGTCCTCGACGATTACGTGATCGGCCAGGACCACGCCAAGAAGGTGCTCTCGGTCGCCGTCCACAACCACTACAAGCGCCTGAACCACGCGACGAAGAACAACGACGTCGAGTTGGGCAAGGCCAACATCCTGCTGATCGGGCCGACGGGCACCGGCAAGACCCTGCTGGCCCAGACTCTCGCCAGAATCATCGACGTCCCGTTCACCGTGGCCGACGCCACGACCCTGACCGAAGCCGGCTACGTCGGCGAGGATGTCGAGAACATCATTCTGAAGCTGCTGCAGGCGGCCGACTACAACGTCGAGCGGGCGCAGCGCGGCATCGTCTACATCGACGAAGTCGATAAGATCAGCAGGAAGTCCGATAACCCGTCCATTACGAGGGACGTGTCGGGCGAGGGCGTCCAGCAGGCCCTGCTGAAGATCATGGAAGGCACGGTGGCTTCGGTCCCGCCCCAGGGCGGCCGCAAGCATCCGCAGCAGGAATTCCTGCAGGTCGACACGACGAACATCCTGTTCATCTGCGGCGGCGCCTTCGCCGGTCTCGAGAAGATCATCTCGGCGCGCGGCCAGGGCACCTCGATCGGCTTCGGCGCCAAGGTGTCCGATCCCGACGAGCGCCGGACGGGCGAGATCTTCCGCCAGGTGGAGCCGGACGACCTGCTGCGCTTCGGTCTGATCCCCGAGTTCGTGGGCCGTCTGCCGGTGATCGCCACGCTCGACGATCTGGACGACAAGGCCCTGGTGAAGATCCTCACCGAGCCGAAGAACGCCTTCGTGAAACAGTATGTCCGCCTCTTCGAGATGGAGAACGTGGGCCTGACGTTCACCGACGACGCCCTGATGGCCGTCGCCCGCAAGGCCATCGTGCGCAAGACCGGCGCGCGCGGCCTTCGCTCGATCCTGGAAGGCGTGCTGCTCGACACGATGTATGAGCTGCCGACCTACGACGGCGTCGAGGAGGTGGTGGTCAACGCCGAGGTGATCGAAGGCCGGGCTCAGCCGCTGATCATCTACGCCGAGCGACGCGACAAGGGCGGCGCCGCCTGACGGCGACGCGAAGGACGAACACGGGGCTCCGCAGGCGACTGCGGAGCCCTTTTCCTTTTGGGCTTGCCGATGAACGGCCCACCGGCATCTACTCATCGGATGACCCGTCTTCCGGCCCTCGCGGGCTTCATCGCCGTGCTGGCGACTGCGCCGGCGGGCGCCGCGCCGCAGATCGATGAGCTCAGGTCGGACGACGGCAAGCATGTCGCGCTGGTGGATCGCAGCGGCAAGGGCGCGGTCCTGTGCTCTTGGTCGCTCCTGGTGCTGGCGCAGGAGGTGGGCCGCCAATGTCCCGCTCTCCGCGACCGCACCCTGCAGCCGGAGCTGGACCGCTCGGTAGGCAGGATCGAAGCGTTCATCCTGAAGAACAGCGCCCGACCGCCGAGCCGCGCGGATCTCGCTCGGTGGCGCGAGCAGGTGACAACGTACGATGCGCCAGGCGGCCTCTGCGCGGGCGAGCCCGGCGTGCTCTATGCAGAAGTCGGGAAGGGCGGCGCGGCGCACCTTCGCAGCACCACGGACGACCTGCTATCCGTGCCCCGCGAGCCCGTAATGAACCCCTGCCTGTGATCCTGGACGGGAGGGATTGCGGACCACCGGCCGCGAGCCCATTTATGCATCGTGTACAAGGCAAATCCTTGCGCAACTCGCCCCGTCGGCACCGGTAAAGCTAACCTGTGGACAGCGATGAGGCCGAGTGTCGCGCACGGTTATTGCGGCGCTTGAACGACCCGCGAAACCGTCCACATAAACCACCGAACAGCCGCCGTGGCCCGGCGGACGGGTCGTCCGACTCAGGCGCATCGTCTGAAGTGACCACGACCCGGCAGGCGAGGCCCGATCCAAACGGGCCGGCCAGGAGTTAAAGAAGCATCATGTCAGAGATTAAGATCCTCCCCATCCTGCCGCTGCGGGACATCGTGGTCTTCCCGCACCAGCCGGTTCCGCTCTTCGTGGGCCGCGAAAAGTCCGTTCGTGCACTCGAGGAAGCGATGCGCGAGGAGGGCAAGCAGATCCTGCTCGCCACCCAGAAGGACAAGGACGACGACGATCCCGCGCCCGACGCCATCTACGACGTCGGCGTCGTCGCCACGATCCTGCAACTGCTGAAGCTGCCCGACGGCACCGTGAAGGTGCTGGTGGAAGGCCGCGCGCGGGCGGGCATCACCCGGTTCACGGGTCAGTCCGACTACTACGAGGCGGAGATCGCCTACGTGCAGGAAGACGGCACGGGCTCGCCCGAGGCTGAGGCCCTGAGCCGCGCGGTGATCGAGCAGTTCGAAAACTACGTGAAGCTCAACAAGAAGGTCCCGCCGGAAGCCCTGGCGGCCATCCCGCAGATCGACAATCCGTCGGAGCTCGCGGACCGCATCGCCGGCCATTTGTCGGTGAAGATCGCCGAGAAGCAGCAGCTGCTCGAGGTCTTCAACGTCGTGAAGCGGCTGGAGAAGGTCTACGCCCTGATGGAGGGCGAGATTTCGGTCATGCAGACCGAGAAGAAGATCCGTAACCGCGTGAAGCGTCAGATGGAGAAGACGCAACGTGAGTACTATCTGAACGAGCAGATGAAGGCGATCCAGCGCGAGCTGGGCGAGCAGGACGACCATCGGGACGAGCTGCTCGAGCTGGAAAAGCGGATCAAGAAGACCAAGCTTTCCAAGGAAGCCCGCCAGAAGGCCGAAGCCGAGCTGAAGAAGCTCCGCAACATGAGCCCGATGTCGGCCGAGAGCACGGTCGTCCGCAACTATCTGGACTGGCTGCTTTCGATCCCGTGGGGCAAGGGCAAGGCCAAGCCGATCGACCTGCAGCGTGCCGAGGACATCCTCAACGAGGACCACTACGGCCTGGAGAAGGTCAAGGAACGCATCCTGGAATACTTGGCGGTCCAAAGCCGCGTAGGCTCCCTGAAGGGTCCGATCCTCTGCCTCGTCGGCCCGCCCGGCGTCGGCAAGACCTCGCTCGGCAAGTCCATCGCCAAGGCGACCAGCCGCGAGTTCGTTCGGGTGGCCCTGGGCGGCGTGCGTGACGAGGCCGAGATCCGCGGCCACCGTCGCACCTACATCGGCTCGATGCCCGGCAAGGTCATCCAGTCCATGAAGAAGGCCAAGACTACCAACGCCTTCTTCCTGCTCGACGAGATCGACAAGATGGGCTCGGACTGGCGCGGCGACCCGTCGTCGGCCCTGCTCGAGGTGCTGGACCCGGCGCAGAACTCCACCTTCGCCGACCACTATCTCGAAGTGGACTACGACCTGTCGCCGGTGATGTTCGTCACCACGGCCAACTCGCTCAACATGCCCCAGCCCCTGCTGGACCGCATGGAGATCATCCGCATCCCCGGCTACACCGAGGATGAGAAGGTCGAGATCGCGCAACGGCACATCCTGCCGAAGCTCACCAAGGACCACGGGCTGAAGCCCGAGGAATTCGTGGTGCCGGTCGAGAGCATCCGGGACCTGATCCGCTACTACACGCGGGAAGCCGGCGTGCGGAACCTCGAGCGCGAGCTGGGGAATCTGGCGCGCAAGACGGTCCGCGACCTGGTCCGCGAGAAGGTGGTCTCGATCACCATCGATGCGGAGCGGCTGGAGAAGTACGCGGGCGTCAAGAAGTACCGCTACGGCGAGACCGACAAGGAAGACCAGGTCGGCATCATCACCGGCCTGGCCTACACCGAGTTCGGCGGAGACATCCTGACGATCGAAGCCGTCAAGATGCCGGGCAAGGGCCGCATGACGGTCACCGGCAACCTGAAGGACGTGATGAAGGAGTCGATCTCGGCGGCGAACAGCTACGTCCGCAGCCGGGCCACGAAGTTCGGCATCGAGCCGCCGATCTTCGAGCGGACCGACGTCCACATCCACGTTCCGGACGGCGCGACGCCGAAGGACGGGCCCTCCGCCGGTGCGGCCATGGCCACCGCCATCGTCTCGGTCCTCACGGGTATCCCGATCAAGGCCGACGTGGCCATGACCGGCGAGGTCACCCTGCGGGGCCGGGTCACCGCCATCGGCGGCCTGAAGGAGAAGCTGCTCTCGGCGCTCCGCTCGGGCGTCAAGACGGTGCTGATCCCGGAAGAGAACGAGAAGGACCTGGCCGACATCCCGGACAACGTGAAGTCGGGCCTGGAGATCATTCCGGTCTCGACCATGGACCAAGTGCTGGCCAAGGCGCTGGTGCGCCAGCCGACGCCGATCGAGTGGGATGACGCCGCGCCGGTGGAAGTCGCCGCCGAGGAGTCCGACACGGCGGACGTCGAGACGGTGATCACGCACTAGCGGTCACCCCCGCCGATCAAAACTTGTGACAAGCGGGCGGCGCGGGAGAAATCCCGCGCCGCTTCGTTTGACGGCCAAGCTCCGGCGGTCCTTAAATATCTAAGGGGGCGGTGCGGCAGTTGGGGGCCTGTAGCCGGCTAAGCACAACAAGCTCGACGGTGGAGACTGCTCATGACGAAGGCCGAACTGGTCTCGGCGATCGCCGATAAGGCAGGGCTGAACAAGGCGCAGGCCAAGGAGGCGCTGGACGCCTTCATCGCCTCGGTCTCGACCTCCCTGAAAGCCGGTCGGGAGGTGCGGCTGGTGGGTTTCGGCAGCTTCGTGCCTGTGAAACGCGCCGCCGGCATGGCCCGCAACCCTCGCACCGGCGAAAAGGTCCGCCGCCCGGCCAGCGCCACCTGCCGGTTCCGGGTCGGCGAGGGGCTGAAGAGCGCCCTGAACAGCTAACGCAAAGCACATGAGAACAGGGGCGGCCGCCTGTCGCGGCCGCCCCTTTTTCGTTGCGGCGGGCGCGGAGATCGCGTTAACAGCCCGCCATCCACGGGGAGTAGCCGTCCGCGCGACAGCGGAGCCCGCGTCAACAGACTTGCTTCGCCCTTTTTCGAATTGGGGAGGCATGGCGCGAGCGGCGGATCCAAGCGATCCGGATTGGCGAGACCGGCGATGCGGCTTCGACGCGGGCGCGGCGGGGCGGACGCATCGTCGTGTCGACGACCGCGCCCCGAGAGTACCCGACCTTGGAAGCCCTGCTCATCTCCACCGGCGTCGTGGCCATCGCCGAGATCGGCGACAAGACCCAGCTGCTGGCCATCGTGCTCGCCGCCCGGTTTCGAAGGCCCCTGCCGATCATCCTCGGCATCCTGGCCGCCACCCTGCTGAACCACGCCGCCGCCGCCGCCATCGGCGTCGTGGTTGCGAAGTATCTCAGCGGCCCCGTGTTCCAGATTCTCGTCGGCGCGGGGTTCATCGCCATGGCGGCGTGGGCCCTGATCCCCGACAAGGAGGACGAGGACGCCGGCGCGCGAACCATGGGCGGCGTGTTCCTCACCACCCTGATCGCGTTCTTCCTGGTCGAGATCGGCGACAAGACCCAGATCGCCACGACGCTCCTGGGCGCACGCTTCCAGAACATCGCACTCGTCACCGCCGGCACCACGCTCGGCATGATGGCCGCCAATGTTCCGGCCGTGCTGCTCGGCGAGGCGGCGACCAAGGTCGTGCCCCTGAAGTACGTCCGGATCGGCGCAGCCGTCCTCTTTGGCATCATCGGCATATGGGTGCTGCTGGCGGCCGGGCTCGCGCCGCGCTAGGGCTTCGCTCCGTAGGGGGAGGATTCCAATGACGGCGCAGGCGATCGCACGAGACGGCGACAGGGCCTTCCTCGGCCATCCGAAGGCGCTCGGCTACCTGGCGTTCTCCGAGGCCTGGGAGCGGTTTTCCTACTACGGCATGCAGGCGCTGCTGGTCCTCTACATGACCAAGCAACTGCTGCTCTCGCCAAACGTGGACCAGATCGCCGGCTTCGAGGCCTTCCGGGCGGTGATCGGCGGCATCTATCGCCTCTCGCCCGAAGCCTCGACCCAGGCCGTGGCCTCCACCATCTTCGGCCTCTACACGAGCCTCGTGTACCTCACGCCGATCTTCGGCGGCTTCATCGCCGACCGGCTGCTGGGGCGCACGCGAACCATCGTCCTGGGCGCGGTGCTGATGTCGGCCGGCCACTTCCTGATGGCCTTCGACACCTCGTTCCTGCTGGCGCTGCTGTGCCTCGTGCTGGGCACCGGCTGCTTCAAGGGCAACATCGCGGGCCAGGTCGGCGCTCTCTACGCCGAGGGAGACCTCCGCCGCGCGGACGCCTTCCAGATCTTCTACCTGGGGATCAACGCCGGGGTGATCGCCGCGCCGCTCATCGCCGGGACCCTCGGTGAGACGGTCGGCTGGCACTACGGCTTCGGCGCCGCCGGCGTCGGCATGCTGATCGCGCTGGCCATCTACCTGGCCGGCCGCAGGCACCTGCCGCCCGACCCGCCGCTCAAGAAGACCGAGAAGGTCGAGCGGTCGAAGCTGTCGGCGCACGACTGGCGCACGATCGCCGTCCTTGTCGCGCTGCTGCCCGTGCTGGCCGCCTCGGTGCTGGTCAACCAGCAGATCTTCAACGCCTACCTGGTCTGGGCCGACACCAGCGTAGACATGACGCTCTTCGGCGAGACGCTGCCCACCACCTGGCTGATCACGCTGGACAGCATCGTGTCCGTATCCTTCCTGGCGCTCATGGTGCTGTTCTGGCGGGCCTGGGCCAAGCGGTTCAAAGAGCCCGACGAGATCGGCAAGCTTACGATCGGGACCTTCATCTCGGTGCTCGGCGCGCTGTGCCTCGCCGCCGGCGCGGCGATGGCGGCGGCCACCGGGACCAAGGTCAGCCTCTGGTGGCTGATCGCCTTCGAGATCTTCAACAGCGCGGCCTTCGCCAACATGCTGCCAGTGTCGCTCGCGCTTTACGCCCGGGCGGCCCCGCCGGCAGTGCTAGGCACCATGATCGGCGTCTACTACCTGCACCTCGTGGCGGGGAACCAGACCGTCGGCGTGCTGGGCACGTTCCTGGAGAAGATGCCGGCCGCAAACTTCTGGCTCATGCACGCCGGCATCGCCGCCGTCGCCACCGTCGTGTTCCTCATCGTCGGCCGGTTCTTCGCCAAGCTGCTCAGCCACGAAGCGGTTGGAGCCGGCCGAACGGCGCCTTAGAAGCGCGGGCGAGGGCGGCTAGCTCAGCTGGTTAGAGCATCTCGTTTACACCGAGAGGGTCGGGGGTTCGAATCCCTCGCCGCCCACCATCCGGCTTCGCGCCAGCCGACGGCGCCTCGGTAAGCCTGCGGAGCGCCATGCACTATCGTCGTCTCGGAAAGACCGGCGTGACCGTCTCTGAGCTGGGCTTCGGCTGCGCGAGCTGGTGGGGCAAGCCACGCTTTCCGGAGGCCGAAGCGATCGGTCTCGTGCATGCTGCGCTCGATCTCGGCTTCACCTTCTTCGACACCGGGGCCAGCTATTCCGCCGGCGAGGCCGAGCCCCGGCTGGGCCGGGCGCTGAGGGGACGTGACCTCTCGCGCCTGGTGATCGCCACCAAGGCTGGGACCTATCACGCCGGTGGCGGGCGCATCGCCCGGGACCTCTCGCCGGCGGCCGTCGTGGCCAGCGCCGAGCGCAGCGTGCGCAACCTTGGAGTCGAAGGCCTGGGGCTGCTGCAGTTGCACGGACCGGCGATTTCGGAGCTCGATGACGACCTGCGCGCCGCACTGGCCGGCCTTAAGGCGAGGGGACTCATCCAGGCGCTCGGCGTGAACAGCTTCGATCCCGCGGTGATCGAGCACGTCATCGGCCTGCCGGACTTCGACGTCGTGATGGTCGACTACAACGTGCTCCGACCGGAGCGCGAGCCGTTGATCGCGCGCGCCGCTGCGGCGGGGAAGGGCGTGCTGGCCGGCATGGCGCTGGCCATGGGCCACACGCGGCCGCTCCTTGGACGCCTGAAGGGGCCCCAGGACATCTGGTACGCTGCCCGGGCCTTCGCTCGTCACCGCGAGGAGCTCCAGAAGGGCGCCCGCTTCCGCTTCCTGCACCGCCAGCCCGGCTTCACCGGCTCGCAGGCCGCACTCGGCTATGTGCTGGCCAATCCACAGGTCAGCTGCGCTGTCTTCGGCGCCACGCGGATGGCGCACCTGGTCGAGAACGCGAGCGCCTCCGGACTCCCGCTGCCGGAACCGTTCATGGCGCAGATCCGCGACGCCCAGCAGCGGCCCTGATCCCGTCCTGACGTGGCGTGAGGGCTTCCGCCGTCCCTCGGCGGGAGTCATTCTCGGCAAGAAGAACAACGATAACTGCTGGGTAGGAACATGGCCGCAGGTCCGGATCTCGACGCGATCCTCAAGGACGCCCACCTGCCGGCGCTGATGGCGGCGCTGGTCCACGTCACCGGCGATAACAGCTGGCTGAAGGCCGAGTGGACGCCGACGTACAATCCGCTCGCCCGGGACGACATCGGCATTCCAGAGGAGGAGCAGGCCAAGGTCCGCGAGGCGGCCAAGGCGGCGATCCGCGCCCACCTCGACGGCAAGCCCATCCAGCTGCGCGAGCCCGATCAGGCCACCTTGCGACGAATGATCGATTTCGTGGCCGGCGCGCCGATCCCGGAGAGCTACGCCGACTTCCTCACCGATGAGCTGTCGCTGGCCGGCAAGTCGTCCAAGGACCCGCAGTTCGAACAGCCCAAGCTGAAGGCGGCCGCCCGGAAACTGAAGGTGCTGGTGATCGGCGCCGGAATGTCGGGCCTGCTGGCCGGCATCCGCCTCAGCCAGGCCGGCGTGCCGTTCGAGATCGTCGACAAGAATCCCGACGTAGGCGGCACCTGGTACGAGAACACCTATCCCGGCTGCCGGGTGGACAACTCGAACCACATGTACAGCTACTCGTTCGAGCCCAACCACTTCTGGCCGCAGCACTTCTCAACCCAGCCCGTGCTGCTGAGCTATTTCCGGGGCATTGCCGAGAAGTACGACCTCCGGAAGCACATCCGCTTCGAAACGTTCGTCGACGAGGTCGCCTGGGACGACACCCGCAATGTCTGGCGCGCGCGCCTGCGCGGCAAGGACGGGACGGTCGAGACCATCGAGGCCAATGCGGTGATCAGCGCCGTTGGCCAGCTCAACCGGCCGAAGTTCCCCGACCTGGACGGGCTCGGCAGCTTCGAAGGTCCGGCCTTCCACTCGGCGGAGTGGCGGCACGACGTGGATCTGAAGGGCAAGCGCGTCGCCGTCATCGGCACCGGCGCCTCGGCCTATCAGTTCGTGCCGGAGATCGCGCCCGAGGTCGGTGAGCTGAAGGTCTTCCAGCGTACGCCGCCCTGGGGCCTGCCCGTGCCGCACTACCATGAGGACGTGCCGGACGGAAAAAAGTGGCTCCTCGAGCATGTGCCCTTCTACGACAAGTGGTACCGCTTCTGGCTGTTCTGGATGGTCACCGACGGCTTCCTGCCGATGGTGAAGTCAGATCCGGCCTGGGACGGCGGCCCGCGCGCCGTCGGGCCTGAGAACGCCATGCTGCGCGAGATGGTCGAGCAGTCGTTCGCCGCCCAATTGGCCGACCGGCCGGACCTGCTGCCCAAAATCACGCCCGACTATCCGATCGGCGGCAAGCGCGCGGTGCTGGATAACGGCGTCTGGCTGGCGGCGCTGAAGCGGCCGAACGTCGAGCTGATCACCGACAAGATCGCCCGTATCGATCCGAAGGGTGTCGTCACCGCCGACGGCGTGCTGCACGAGGTCGATGTCCTGATCTACGGCACCGGCTTCCAGGCCTCGAACTTCCTGTCGTTCCTCAAGGTGAGGGGCCGCGGCGGCCGCGAGCTGCACGACGACTGGGCCGGCGACGCCAGGGCCTATCTTGGAGTCACGATCCCGGGTTACCCGAACCTGTTCCTGACCTACGGCCCGAACACGAACATCGTCGTGAACGGCTCGATCATCTTCTTTTCCGAGTGCGCGATCCGCTACATCGTGGGCTGCCTGAAGCTGCTGGCCGAAACCGGGGCCGTGGCCATGGAGCCCAAACCCGAAGTGCACGACGCCTTCAACGCCCGGGTGGACCAGGCGAACGAAGGGTGGGCCTGGGGCTCGCCGCACGTTTCCAGCTGGTACAAGAACGCCTTCGGCCGGGTCAGCCAGAACTGGCCCTTCGAGCTGATCGACTACTGGCGGGCGACGCTGGCGCCGAACCCCGACGACTATGTGCTGGAGCGCACGCCCGAAACGGTCGCCTAAGCTTGAGCGTTAGAGGATCATGCGCACGCTGCTGATGCTCTCATTCCTTGCTGTCGCGGCCTGCCAGCCCAAGGCCGAAGCCCCGGAGGAGGACGTCGAGGTCTCGATGGTGGTGGGGCCTGAGGCTGGCTACACCAAGTACACCTGCGAGGACGGCAAGCCCGTCCAGGTGAAGTACATCGGCCAGAACGAGGCCACGGTGCTCCTCGACAAGAAGACCCTCGACCTCTCACGCGTGGTGAGCGCCAGCGGCGCGCGCTATGCCGGCGATGGGCTGCAGTGGTGGTCCAAAGGCGAGCAGGCCTTCAGGGCGCCGCTCAAGGCGGGAGAGGACATCGCCAGCGCCAAGCCGGTGCTGTGCTGGTCGGGCGAAGCGCCTGCGGTGCAGCCGCCCGAGCCAGGGCAGCCCGGCGGCCTGCCGGACGACCGGACGCCGGTCTCCGAGGCGCCCTTCACGCCTGAGAGCGCCCAGGGCGCGGCCAATGTGGTGCAGACGTTCTATGCCCACCTCGAAGCCGGAAAGGCTGGCGACGCCGGCAAGCTGGTGCGCGGCGCCACGCCGCCCGACATCGCACGATACACAAGCTATCATGCGCTCGTTGGTGCGCCGGGCGAGGTCGAGGGCGCGGCGGGTTCGCTGTTCGTCGAAGTGCCGGTGGTGATCTACGGACGCCTGAAGACCGGCCAGCCGGTCCATCAGTCGGGCAGGGCGGTGCTGCGGCGCTCAAACGACGTGCCGGGCGCCACCGCTGAACAGCGTGCATGGCGCATCGAGCGCATCGAACTGAAGTAGGATTTGGAGATTATCGCCGGCTTCCGCTGTCCGTGAGGAGAGGGAAGTGGCGCGAGTGACGGGGCTCGAACCCGCGACCTCCGGCGTGACAGGCCGGCGCTCTAACCAACTGAGCTACACCCGCGTAAGGCCCGGGGGCCGTGCGAGGCGGCTCTCATATGGGCGTGCTGGAATCGTGTCAACGGCAGAGTGCCGACGCGACGAAATTGACCCATCTAACAACGGTTGATTGCGAGCGTTTCGCAACAGCGTCGGGCCGTTTGAAACCCCGGGAAGGATGGCCTAGAAGGGCGCCCGACTCCTCCCGAGGACTCCATGAACGCGTTCCTATCCGAGTACCTGCCCATCGTGATCTTCATCGGGATCGCGGCGGCGCTGGGTATCGCCTTCATTCTCGCCGCGGCCATCTTCGCCCCCAAGGCGCCGGACCCGGAAAAGCTGTCGTCCTACGAATGCGGTTTCAACGCATTCGATGACGCGCGGATGAAGTTCGATGTCCGATTCTATCTGGTCTCGATTCTCTTCATCATCTTCGACCTGGAAGTGGCCTTCCTCTTCCCGTGGGCCGTCTCGCTGATGAAGCTGCCGCCCGACGTGGCGCAGTTCGCCTTCTGGTCGATGATGACCTTCCTGGGCGTCCTCACGGTGGGCTTCATCTACGAATGGAAGAAAGGCGCCCTCGAATGGGAGTGATCGTTCCCGCGGGCTCCGCCGGTCGCACGACTGTCGAAGGCTATGATCCGAAGCTGCATGACCCGTACTTTGACGGCGTCTCGCAGCGTCTCGCGGACAAGGGCTTCGTCACCGCCGCCGCCGACGACCTGATCACCTGGGCCCGCACGGGCTCGCTGATGTGGATGACCTTCGGTCTCGCCTGCTGCGCGGTCGAGATGATGCAGGCGTCCATGCCGCGCTACGACCTGGAACGCTACGGCTTCGCGCCGCGCGCCAGCCCGCGCCAGTCTGACGTGATGATCGTGGCCGGCACGCTGGTGAACAAGATGGCCCCGGCGCTGCGCAAGGTCTACGACCAGATGCCGGAGCCCCGCTACGTCATCTCGATGGGCTCGTGCGCCAACGGCGGCGGCTACTACTACTTCAGCTATTCGACCGTCCGCGGCTGTGACCGCGTGGTGCCGGTGGACATCTACGTGCCCGGCTGCCCACCGACCGCCGAGGCGCTGGTTTACGGCGTGCTGCAGCTGCAGAAGAAGATCCGCCGCACCGGGACGATCGTGCGATGAGCTGGCCCGCGACGAACTCCGACCTGGAGCAGCAGGGCCAGGCGCTGGTGGCCAATGGCGCGGGCCTGTTCGGCAGCTATGAGGTGGCCTACGGCGAACTGACGCTGACGGCGCCCGCCGGCCGCATCGTCGAGGCGCTGACGCTGCTGCGCGACGCCCACGGCTTCCACCAGTTGGTCGACCTCTGCGGCGTGGACTATCCGGAGCGCGAGCGGCGCTTCGACGTGGTCTACCACCTGCTGTCTCTGACCAAGAACAGCCGCATCCGGGTGAAGGTGCAGACCGACGAGGACACCGCGGTGCCCTCCGTGACGTCCGTGCACCCCTGCGCCGACTGGTACGAGCGCGAGGCGTTCGACATGTACGGCGTCTTCTTCGACAACCACCCGGACCTGCGCCGCATCCTCACCGACTACGGCTTCCACGGCCATCCGCTGCGGAAGGACTTCCCGATGACCGGCTACGTCGAGGTTCGCTACGACGACGAGCTGAAGCGGGTGGTCTATGAGCCCGTGAAGTCCGTCGAGTGGCGCAACTGGGATTTCCTCTCGCCCTGGGAAGGCATGGAACGCGGCTTCTCGCCCGTGCTGCCGGGCGACGAGAAGTCCGAAGAGAAGACCAAGCCATGACCGGCGCAACCACTCCCGCGGCGCCCAACGACGCCAACATGCAGGGCCTGCCCGAGACGAAGGTCCGCAAGTTCAACATCAACTTCGGCCCGCAGCACCCCGCGGCCCACGGCGTGCTGCGCCTGGTCCTGGAGCTGGACGGCGAAGTCGTGGAGCGGGTCGACCCGCACATCGGCCTGCTGCATCGCGGCACCGAGAAGCTGATGGAAGCGCGGCCTTACGCCCAGACGATCCCCTACATGGACCGCCTGGACTACGTGGCTCCGATGAACCAGGAGCACGCCTACTGCCTGGCCATCGAGAAGATGCTGGACGTCACGCCGCCGGTCCGGGCGCTGCTGATCCGCACGCTCTATGACGAGATCGGCCGCATCAAGAACCACCTTCTGAACGTCACGACCCAGGCGATGGACGTCGGCGCGCTCACGCCCCCGCTGTGGGGCTTCGAAGAGCGCGAGAAGCTGATGGTGTTCTACGAGCGCGCTTCGGGGGCCCGTCTTCACGCCAACTACTATCGCGTCGGCGGCGTCCGCCAGGACCTGCCGGAAGAGCTGGTCCGCGACATCTCGGACTGGTGCGGCCACTTCCCGAGGATCCTCGACGACATCGAGGGCCTGATTACCGACAACCGCATCTTTAAGCAGCGCAACGTCGACATCGGCGTGGTGACCAAGGACGAGGCGATCGCCTGGGGCTTCTCGGGCGTGATGGTCCGCGGCTCGGGCATCCCCTGGGACCTGCGCCGCAACCAGCCTTACGCGATGTACTCCGAGATGGAGTTCGACATCCCGCTCGGCGTGAACGGCGACTGCTACGACCGCTACCTCTGCCGGATGCAGGAGATGCGGGAGTCGACCAAGATCATGAAGCAGTGCTGCGAGCGCCTGCTGAAGACGCCGGGTCCGGTGCTGGTCGACGACAACAAGGTCGCTCCGCCCAGGCGGGGCGAGATGAAGCGCTCGATGGAAGCGCTGATCCACCACTTCAAGCTTTACACCGAAGGCTATCGCACGCCGCCGGGCGACGTTTACGCCTGCGTCGAGGCCCCGAAGGGCGAGTTCGGCATCTATCTGGTCAGCAACGGCACGAACAAGCCGTACCGCGCCAAGATCCGCGCCCCGGGCTATCCGCACCTGCAGGCCATGGACTGGATGAACCGCGGCCACATGCTGGCCGACGTCTCCGCCATCCTGGGTTCGCTCGACATCGTGTTCGGGGAGATCGACCGTTGAGCGTCCGTAGGCTTTCACCCGTCCAGCCGGAGAGCTTCGCCTTCAGCGCCGACACGCTGAAGAAGGCGCAGGCATGGATGGCCAACTTCCCGGCGGGCAAGCAGCAGTCGGCGGTCGTGCCGGTGCTGTGGCTCGTCCAGAAGCAGGACGGCTGGATCTCCGAGCCCGCGATCCGCGCAGTCGCCGAGCTGCTCGGCATGCCAGTGATCCGCGTCCTCGAGGTCGCGACCTTCTACACCATGTTCATGCTGGAGCCGGTGGGCACCCATGCGCTGGTGCAGGTCTGTGGCACGACGCCGTGCCAGAGCCGTGGCGCGGAAGCGCTGATGGACGTCTGCAAGCGCCGCATCGGCGCGCAGAACCACCGCTCGGCCGACGGCAAGTTCTACTGGCAGGAAGTCGAGTGCCTGGGCGCCTGCGCCAACGCGCCGATGGCCGCCATCAACGACTACTATTACGAGGACCTGACGCCCGAGAGCCTCGAGAAGCTCCTGGACGACTTCGCGGCCGGCAAAACGCCGCCGCCCGGCTCGGCCATCGGCCGCCAGGGCTCCGCGCCCGAGGGCGGCCCGATGACGCTGACCGATCCCAAGCTCTACGACGGCAGCCTCGCCAAGAAGATCAAGATCCCGAACCTGCCGGCCGCCGGTTCGGTGAAGGAGAAGGCGTGATGGTGGGCATCCTTGCCGACAAGGACCGCATCTTCACCAACCTCTACGGCCTGCACGACTGGGGCCTCGAGGGCGCGAAGAAGCGCGGCTGCTGGAACGGGACGAAGGACATCCTGGCCCAGACGCCGGAGTGGATCTGCGACCAGATCAAGGCGTCCGGCCTGCGCGGCCGGGGCGGGGCAGGGTTCCCCACCGGGCTGAAGTGGACCTTCATGCCCAAGCAGGAGAGCGACCGGCCGCACTATCTGGTGGTCAACGCCGACGAGTCCGAGCCGGGCGCGTGCAAGGACCGCGACATCCTGCGCAACGATCCGCACCTGCTGATTGAAGGCTGCCTCATCGCCTGCCGGGCGATCCGGGCGCACACGGCCTACATCTACATCCGCGGCGAGTACGTGCACGAGCGCGAGCGCCTCCAGGCGGCCATCCAGCAGGCCTATGACGCCAAGCTGATCGGCCCCGGCAACGTCCACGGCTGGGACTGCGATGTCCGCGTCCAGCACGGCGGCGGCGCCTACATCTGCGGCGACGAGACCGCCCTGATGGAAAGCCTGGAAGGCAAGAAGGGCCAGCCGCGCCTGAAGCCGCCGTTCCCGGCCGGCGCCGGCATCTGGGGCGCCCCCACGACGATCAACAACGTCGAGTCGATCTCGGTCGTCGGCACGATCCTGCGCCGCGGCGCCGACTGGTTCGCCGGCTTCGGCACCGAAAAGTCGACGGGCACCAAGCTGTTCGCCGCCTCGGGCCACATCAACAAGCCCTGCGTCGTCGAAGACGCCGTGGGCATTCCGGTGAAGCAGCTCATCGAGGAGCACTTCGGCGGCGTCCGCGGCGGCTGGGGCAACCTGAAGGCCGTCATCCCTGGCGGCATCTCGGTGCGCATGATCCCGGCTGAAGAGGCCGAGGTCGCCCTGATGACCTACGAGGACCTGCAGGCGAGGGGCTCCGGCCTCGGCACGGGCACCATGATCGTGTTCGACAAGGATGCGGACCTGGTGAAGGCGATCGCCCGGGCCAGCTACTTCTACAAGCACGAGAGCTGCGGCCAGTGCACGCCGTGCCGCGAAGGCACCGGCTGGATGTGGCGGGTCATGGAGCGGATGGTCACCGGCGAAGCCGAGATGTCCGAGATCGACCTGCTGCTCGACGTGGCTTCTCAGGTCGAGGGCCACACCATCTGCGGCCTGGGTGACGCGGCCGCCTGGCCGATCCAGGGCCTCTTCCGCCACTTCCGCCACGAGGTCGAAGAGCGGATCAACAACTACCGCGCGCGCAAAGGCTCGTATGCCGGCGCGTCCATCGCGGCGGAGTAATCCGGAATGCCTATCGCCAAGGTCGACGGGGTCGAGGTCGAGTTCGAGCCGGGGATGAACGTCCTCCAGGTCTGCGAGCTCGCCGGCAAGGAGATCCCGCGTTTCTGCTACCACGAGCGGCTGTCTATCGCCGGCAACTGCCGCATGTGCCTGGTCGAGGTGAAGCCCGGCCCGCCGAAGCCGCAGGCGTCGTGCGCGCTGCCGGCCGCCGAGGGCCAGGAGATCTTCACCGATACGCCGATGGTGAAGAAGGCCCGCCACGGGGTCATGGAATTCCTGTTGATCAACCACCCGCTGGATTGCCCGATCTGCGACCAGGGCGGCGAGTGCGACCTGCAGGACCAGGCCATGGGCTATGGCCGCGACGACAGCCGCTACGCCGAGAACAAGCGGGCCGTCGAAGAAAAGTACATGGGTCCGCTGATCAAGACGGTCATGACCCGGTGCATCCAATGCACCCGCTGCGTGCGCTTCATCACCGAAGTGGCCGGCGTGCCGGACATCGGTCTCATCTCTCGCGGCGAAGACGTTGAAATCACGACCTATCTCGACAAGGCCGTGGGCTCGGAGTTGTCGGCCAACGTCATCGACCTGTGCCCGGTCGGCGCGCTCACCTCGAAGCCGTACGCCTTCAACGCGCGGCCCTGGGAGCTGAAGAAGACCGAGAGCGTGGACGTCATGGATGCGCTGGGCTCCGCGATCCGCGTCGACGCCCGCGGCCCCGCCGTGCTGCGCGTGCTGCCGCGCATCAACGACGAGGTCAACGAGGAGTGGATCTCGGACAAGACGCGTTACGCCGTCGACGGCCTGTCGCGCCAACGCCTGGACCGCCCGTACATCCGTGAGGCCGGCAAGCTGCGCGTCGCCGACTGGGGCGAGGCGCTCGAGCTGGTGGCCGCGAAGCTGAAGGCCGCCTCGGCCGACCGTATCGGCGTCATCGCCGGCGACCTGCAGGACGCGGAGTCCATGAAGGCCGCCAAGGACCTGTTCGGCGGCCTGGGCGTCACCAGCCTCGACTGCCGCCAGGACGGTTCGGTGCTGGGCGAAGGCCCGCGCGAGAGCTGGCTCTTCAATTCGACCCTGATGGGCATCGAGGACGCCGACGTCGTCCTGTTCGTGGGATCGAACCCGCGGATCGAGGCGCCGGTGCTGAACGCCCGTCTGCGCAAGCGCTGGCTCGCGGGCGCGCTGCGCGTCGGCGTCATCGGCGAGACCGCCGACCTGACCTATGACTACGAACACCTGGGCGCCGGCCCGGCCAGCCTGAACGGCCTCGCCAAGTCCAAGAGCGACTTCGTGAAGCTGCTGAAGGAAGCCAAGGCCCCGGCCATCGTGGTCGGCGCGGGCGCGCTCTCGCGCTCCGACAGCGCCGCGGTGCTGCAGGCGGCGGCCGCCGTCGCCAAGACTTTCGGCATGACCTGGAACGTGCTGCACACGGCGGCCAGCCGCGTCGCGGGCCTCGACCTCGGCTTCGTGCCGCAGGGCGGCGGCAAGACCGCGCGCGAAGTCACTCAGAAGGGCGCGGCCGACGTGCTGTTCCTGCTGGGCGCGGACGAGCTCGACCTGTCGAAGACCGACGCCTTCGTCGTCTACCTGGGCACCCACGGCGACGCCGGCGCCCACCGCGCCGACGTGATCCTGCCGGGCGCCGCCTACACTGAGAAGAACGGCATCTACGTGAACACCGAGGGCCGTGTGCAGCTCGGCTTCCGCGCCGTCTTCCCGAAGGGCGAGGCCAAGGAGGACTGGGCGATCCTGCGGGCCCTCTCGGAGCGCCTCGGCGCCAAGCTGCCCTACGACAGCCTGGACCAGCTGCGGGCGAAGCTGTTCGCCGAGCATCCGACCTTCGGCCGCATCGACTATGTGGCCGAGACGCCGGCGGCGTTCGACCTCGGCGGCGTCGGCCGGAAGGGCGACGTTTCGGACGAGCCGTTCTGGAGCGGCGTGAAGAACTTCTACCTGACCAACCCCATCGCCCGCGCGAGCGTGACGATGGCCGAATGCGCCTCCCTCGCGGCCGGCGCCACGAAGATCGCGGCGGAGTAGGCGATGCAGACTTCCTTCTGGGAAACCCCGGGCGGCTGGACCCTGCTCACCGTCGGCCAGATCCTGGCCGTGATGATCTGGATCCTGCTGTCGCTGGCCTTCCTGCTGCTGGCCGACCGCAAGATCTGGGCGGGCGTGCAGATGCGGAAGGGCCCAAACGTCGTGGGCCCGTTCGGCCTGCTGCAGTCCTTCGCCGACTTCCTGAAGTTCGTGCTGAAGGAGATCGTCATCCCGTCGGGCGCCGACAAGGCGGTCTTCCTGCTGGCCCCGCTGATCAGCTTCACGCTCGCCTTCGCCGCCTGGGCGGTGATGCCGCTCGCGCCCGGCTGGGTGGTCTCCGACATCAATGTCGGGATCCTCTACCTGTTCGCGATCAGCTCGCTCGGTGTCTACGGCATCATCATGGGCGGCTGGGCTTCGAACTCGAAGTACCCGTTCCTGGGCTCGCTTCGATCGGCGGCGCAGATGGTGTCCTACGAAGTGTCGCTCGGCTTCATCATCGTCGCCGTGATCGTGCTCGCCGGCACCATGAACCTGCAGGGCATCGTCACGAGCCAGCAGGGCGGGTTCTGGAACTGGTACGCCTTCGGCGGCCCGGGCGGCATCGAGAAGCTGCCGCTGCTGCTGTTCATGATCCCGCTGACGGTCATCTTCTTCATCTCGGGCCTCGCCGAGACGAACCGTCCGCCGTTCGACCTGCCCGAAGCGGAGTCCGAGCTCGTCGCCGGCTATCAGGTGGAATACTCGTCGACCCCGTACCTGCTGTTCATGATCGGCGAGTACGCGAACATCGTGCTGATCTGCGCGATGACGACGATCCTGTTCTTCGGGGGCTGGACCGCGCCGTTCCCGACGCCGTTCACCGACGCCTGGCATCCGACGGCCGCCAGCTTCTTCTACTTCATGTGGTTCTTCCTGAAGGTCGTCTTCTTCTTCTTCCTGGTCTCGATGGCGAAGGCGATCGTGCCCCGCTACCGCTACGACCAGCTGATGCGGCTGGGCTGGAAGGTGTTCCTGCCCTTCTCGCTGATCGCGATCTTCTTCATCTCGGGCTGGGCGCTGTTCGTGCTCAAGCCGGCGATGGGCTCATGAGGACCCCGGTCGCCATGCTCTCGCTGCTGGCGCTGGGCGCGTGCGCAAGCGCGCCCGCCTTCCGCGACGAGGGCCTGGCGACCTACGACGCCATTCGCGAGGCGCAGCAGGCCTGCGCCGCGAAGGGGCTGACCTTGAAACTTCGGGACCAGGGGGATTCCAGGCGTCTGGATCACTGGTCCTGTCAGAAGGACTGAGACGTAAAATGCTGAACCGGATCGGTCAGGCGGTGAAGGGGGCGGCCCTGCTGGACTTCGCCGGCGCCTTCGGCCTCGCCATGAAGCACATGGTGCGGCCCAAGAAGACCGTGCAGTACCCGCACGAGCGCAACCCGCAGAGCCCGCGGTTCCGCGGCGAGCACGCCCTGCGCCGCTATCCGAATGGGGAAGAGCGCTGCATCGCCTGCAAGCTCTGCGAAGCCGTGTGCCCGGCCCAGGCCATCACCATCGAGGCCGAACCCCGCGCCGACGGCAGCCGGCGGACGACCCGCTACGACATCGACATGGTGAAGTGCATCTACTGCGGCCTGTGCCAGGAGGCCTGCCCGGTGGACGCGATCGTCGAGGGCCCGAACCTCGAGTTCGCAGTCGAGACCCGCGAGGAGCTCTACTACGACAAGGAGCGCCTGCTGGATAACGGCGACCGCTGGGAACGCGAGATCGCGAAGAATCTGGAACTGGACGCGCCGTACCGCTAAACCCGCGGCGCGATTCCGCCGGCCGCGACGCGGCTGATCTGAGGGACGAAAGACGAGCCGAATGGCCCTGCAGGCGATCGCTTTTTATCTGATGGCGGCAGTCACCGTCGCAGCCGGTTTTGGCGTGGTCTCCGCGCGTAACCCGGTGCACTCGGTGCTGTGGCTGATCCTGGCCTTCTTCTCGGCCGCGGGCCTCTTCGTCCTGATGGGCGCGGAGTTCCTCGCGATGCTGCTGGTGGTCGTCTACGTCGGCGCCGTGGCGGTGCTGTTCCTGTTCGTCGTCATGATGCTGGACGTCGACTTCACCGCCCTGCGGCAGGGTTTCGCCCGTTACATGCCGCTGGGCCTGCTGATCGCCGGCGTCCTGGCCGTGGAGATGATCGTCGTGTCCTCGACCGTGGCCACCCGCGGCGCCGCCGGAGGCAACGCGCTGCCGATGGCGTCGGGCGCCAACGCCGACGTGACCAACGCCGAGGCGATCGGCCGGGTGCTCTACACCGACTACGTCTACTTCTTCCAGGCGGCGGGCCTGGTGCTGCTGGTGGCGATGATCGGCGCGATCGTGCTCACCCTGCGCCACAAGCCGGGCGTGAAACGCCAGCTCGTCGCCGACCAGGTCCTGCGCACACCCAAGACCGGCATGCGCATCATCGACATCAAGCCGGGCGAGGGGATCGGCGAATGACAATCGGCCTCGCCCACTATCTGGCCGTCGCGGCGATCCTGTTCACGATCGGCGTCTTCGGCATCTTCGTGAACCGTAAGAACATCATCGTCATCCTGATGTCGATCGAGCTGATCCTGCTCGCGGTGAACATCAACCTGGTGGCCTTCTCGGTCTATCTGGGGAACGTCACGGGGCAGATCTTCGCCATGTTCGTCCTCACCGTCGCGGCCGCCGAGGCCGCCGTGGGCCTGGCCATCCTGGTCACCTTCTTCCGTAACCGCGGCGACATCGCCGTGGACGACGCCTCGATGATGAAGGGCTGAGCGCGAGCGCTATGGATCCGAAAGTCCTCGTCACCGTCATCCTGTTCGGCCCGCTGCTGGGCGCGATCACGGCCGGCCTGTTCGGCCGCGTGATCCCCAGCAAGGTCAGCCAGGCCGTCACCACCGGCTTCCTGTTCCTGTCCGCCATCCTGTCGTGGGTGGTGTTCAGCCAGTGGACCTGGGGCGGCCTCGAACCCTTCACCATCACCTACGCGCCCTTCATCCATGTGGGCGAGTTCGTCTCGAACTGGGCCTTCCGTCTCGACGGCCTGTCGGCGGTGATGCTGGTCGTGGTGACGACGGTGTCGTCGCTCGTGCACCTCTATTCGTGGGGCTACATGGCCGAGGACCCGCACAAGCCGCGGTTCTTCGCCTACCTGTCGCTCTTCACCTTTGCCATGCTGGCGCTGATCAGCGCCGCCGACTTCATGCAGCTGTTCTTCGGCTGGGAAGGCGTGGGCCTAGCGAGCTATCTGCTGATCGGCTTCTGGTTCAAGAAGCCCACGGCCAACGCCGCCTCGATCAAGGCCTTCGTGGTGAACCGCGTCGGCGACTTCGGCTTCGCGCTGGGCATCATGACGGTGTTCTGGGCCTTCGGGACCATCCAGTTCGCCGAAATCTTCCCGCAGATCGCCGCCAACGCCGACCGCACCTGGGAATTCATCGGCCGCGACTGGCGCCTGATGGATCTCGCCTGCGTGCTGCTCTTCATCGGCGCGATGGGCAAGTCGGCCCAGTTCTTCCTGCACACCTGGCTCCCGGACGCCATGGAAGGCCCGACGCCGGTGTCGGCGCTGATCCACGCCGCCACCATGGTGACGGCCGGCGTCTACATGGTCTGCCTGCTGTCGCCGATGTTCGAGTACGCGCCGGTCGCCAAGAACATCGTCACTGTCATCGGCGCGGTGACGGCCCTGTTCGCCGCGACCGTCGGCCTGACCCAGAACGACATCAAGCGGGTCATCGCCTATTCGACCTGCTCGCAGCTCGGCTACATGTTCTTCGCCGCGGGCGTCGGGGCCTACCAGGCGGCCATGTTCCACCTGTTCACGCACGCGTTCTTCAAGGCGCTGCTGTTCCTGGGCGCGGGCTCGGTCATCCACGGCATGGCCCATGAGCAGGACATGCGCCGCTACGGCGCCCTGACGAAGTACCTGCCGATCACCTATGCGGTGATGACCATCGGCACGATCGCCATCACGGGCCTGGGCTTCCCGGGCGTGGGCCTGGGGCTGCCGGCGCTGGAGCTCGGCTTCGCCGGCTTCTACTCGAAGGATGCGATCATCCACGCCGCCTACGAGGGCGCCCAGGCCGGTCATGCCATCGGCTGGTTCGCCTTCATCATCGGCGTGCTCGTGGCGGGCCTCACGGCCTTCTACTCGTGGCGCCTGGCGTTCTTCACCTTCAACGGCAAGGCCCGCTGGACGTCGGAGGACCTCGAGCACCACTGGCACAACCGCGACCACCACGATGAGGCGCACGGCGCGCACAGCGACCATGCCTCGGACGCGCAGCACGAGACGCACGACGAACCGCTGGCGGACGACCACCACGCGCACGGCCATGGCCACCATCACGGCCCGGCCCAGCCGCACGAGAGCCCGTGGAGCATGCGCATCCCGCTGATCGTGCTCGCGATCGGCGCGATCTTCGCGGGCTTCGCCTTCCACCATCAGTTCATCGGCGAGCACAAGGCCGAGTTCTGGAAGGGCGCGATCTACAACGCTCCGGCCCATCACGGTCCGGCGCCCGCCACGGCCCAAGCCGAGCCGACGCACGCGACGACCGACGCGGCGCAACACGCCGCCGGTCCGGTTCCGCCGCCGCATGGCGAGGAAGCCGCAGCCGAAGGCCATCACGCCCCGCTGTGGGTATACCTCGCGCCGCTCGCGGCCTCGATCCTCGGCCTGCTGGTTGCGGTCTATGTCTACCTGCTGAAGGAAGGCCTGGGCGCGCGTCTCGCGGCCCGCGGCGGGCCGGCCTACACGTTCTTCTACAACAAGTGGTTCTTCGACGAGCTCTACCAGGCGACGTTCGTCCGCGGGGCGAAGTTCCTGGGCGACCTGTTCTGGAAGGGCGGGGACCAGAAGATCATCGACGGCCTGGGGCCGGACGGCGTCTCGGCGCTGTCGGTCCGGGTGGGCAAGGGCGCCGGTCGCCTGCAGTCCGGCTACGTCTACCACTACGCCTTCGTGATGCTCCTCGGCGTCGCGGGCCTGCTGACCTACGCCCTCTGGGCCTGGAACGCCTGAGGGGGATAACGACCAATGCCGCTTCTCTCCCTCATCACCTACGCGCCGCTGATCGGCGTCGCCGGCATCCTGGCGCTGCGCCTGATGGGCCGGCCTGACGACGCCAAGGTCGTCAGCGCGTCCAAGTGGATCGCGTTCGTCACCACGCTTGCGACCTTCGCGCTCTCGGTGCTGCTGGTCATCCAGTACGACCCGTCCAACCCGGGCTTCCAGTTCGTGGAAGAAGCTCCCTGGTTCGCGGGCCTGAGCTACCGCATGGGCGTCGACGGGATCTCGGTCCTGTTCGTCCTGCTGACCGCGTTCCTGATGCCGCTCTGCATCGCCGCCTCGTGGAGCTCCATCGAGAAGCGGGTGCCGGAGTACATGATCGCCTTCCTGGTCCTCGAGACCTTGGTGATCGGCGTCTTCTGCGCGCTGGACCTCGTCCTGTTCTACATCTTCTTCGAGTTCGGCCTGGTGCCGATGTTCCTGATCATCGGCATCTGGGGCGGCGCGCGGCGCGTCTACGCGGCCTTCAAGTTCTTCCTCTACACCCTGCTGGGCTCGGTGCTCATGCTGGCGGCGATCCTCTACATGATCGCCTCGACCGGCACGGCCTCGATCCCCGAGCTGATGAGGTACGACTTCCCCGGCGGCGTGCAGACGTGGCTGTGGCTGGCCTTTTTCGCCTCGTTCGCGGTGAAGATGCCGATGTGGCCGGTGCACACCTGGCTGCCCGACGCCCACGTGGAGGCACCGACGGCCGGCTCGGTCATCCTGGCCGGCATTCTGCTGAAGCTCGGCGGCTACGGCTTCATGCGCTTCAACCTGCCGATGTTCCCGAACGCGTCCGAGCTGTTCGCGCCGCTGGTGTTCGCCCTGTCGGTGATCGCGGTGATCTACACCTCGCTGGTCGCCTTCCGGCAGACCGACATCAAGAAGCTGATCGCCTATTCGTCCGTCGCGCACATGGGCTTCGTGACCATGGGCATCTTCTCGGGCAACGCGGCCGGGGAGCAGGGCGCCTTGTTCCAGATGATCAGCCACGGCGTCATCTCGGGCGCGCTCTTCCTCTGCGTCGGCGTCGTCTACGATCGCATGCACACCCGCGAGATCGCCTTCTACGGCGGCCTGGTGAACCGCATGCCCTGGTACGCCGCGGTCTTCATGCTCTTCACCATGGGCAACGTCGGCCTGCCGGGCACCTCGGGCTTCGTGGGCGAGATCCTGACGATGACCGGCGCCTATCAGGCCTCGACCTGGACGGCCTTCCTCGCCGCCACCGGCGTCATCCTGTCGGCTGTGTACGCGCTGACGCTGTACCGGCGGGTCGTCTTCGGCGAGCTGGTGAATCCGAAGCTGGCCACGATCACCGACCTCGACTGGCGTGAGGTGGCGATCTTCGCGCCGCTGATCGTCTCCACCCTGTACCTGGGCGTCCAGCCCAACTCCGTCTTCAACCTGACCGCGGCCTCGGTGGACCAGCTCGTCGCTGCCTACCAAGCGGCCACCGGCGGGTGAGGGGCCTCTAGATGAATCTTGCCGCCGACCTCTCGCTTGCCTTTCCGGAGCTGATCCTCGCCGGCGGCGCGCTCGTGCTGCTGGTGGTGGGCGCCTTCGCGCCGCGCGCCACCGCCGCGGTCGGCGCCGCGGCCGTGGTCGTCCTGCTGGGCGCCGCCGTCGCGGCCGCCACCCAGCCGCTCGGCGTCGCCTTCGGTGGCGGCCTGATCTCGGACGCCGCTTCGGTGTTCGCCAAGGTCGCGATCTACGTGGCTTCGGCCATCGCGATCCCGCTGGCCCAGCCCTGGTTCGAACGCCGCGGCGTGAAGACCTTCGAGTTCCCGGTGCTGATCCTGCTGGCCGCCCTCGGCATGGGCATGATGGCCTCCGCCGGCGACCTCATCTCGCTGTACGTCGGCGTCGAGCTGCACTCGCTCGCGCTCTACGTCCTGGCCGCCATGCACCGCGACGACGCCAAGGCGTCGGAGGCCGGCCTGAAGTACTTCGTGCTGGGCGCGCTCTCCTCGGGCCTGCTGCTGTACGGCGCCAGCCTGATCTACGGCTTCGCCGGCTCGACCGTGTTCAGCGAGATCGCCGTGGCCGTCCAAGGCGGCGCCAACACCGGCGTCCTGTTCGGGCTCGTGTTCCTGATGTGCGGCCTGGCCTTCAAGGTCTCGGCCGCGCCGTTCCACATGTGGACGCCGGACGTCTACGAAGGCGCGCCGACCCCGATCGTGGCGTTCTTCGCCGCGGCCCCGAAGCTGGCCGCCATGGTGCTGTTCGCCCGGGCGCTCGCCGAGGGCTTCCCGGGCGCGATCGACCAGTGGCAGCAGGTGCTGGTCGCCATCGCCCTGATCTCGGTGGCCGTCGGCGCCTTCGCGGGCCTCGTGCAGAAGAACCTCAAGCGCCTGTGGGCCTATTCCTCGATCGCCAACATCGGCTACGCGGCCCTCGGCCTCGCCGCCGGCACCCAGGAAGGCGTGCAGGCGATGCTGGTCTTCATGGTTCTCTACATGATCGACGTGACCGGCTTCTTCGCCTGCCTCGCGGCCCTGTCGCGCCAGGGTCGGTCGATGGAGTCGATCGACGACATGGCCGGCCTCATCAAGGAGCAGCCGGGCATCGCGCTCGCCATGACCGCCTTCGCGCTCTCGGCTCTGGGGCTGCCGCCGTTCTCGGGCTTCTGGGCCAAGTTCTACGTCTTCAAGGCGGCGCTGGACGCCGGCCTCTGGGTCCCGGCCGTGCTGGGCCTGGTGGGCTCGGTCGTGGCGGCGTTCTACTACCTGCGCCTGCTGAAGGTGATGTGGTTCGACGCCTCGACGGCGGCCACCGACAAGCCGCCGCTTGAGGCGAAGGGCGTGGCCGTAGCGCTGGCGCTGTTCTCGTTCCCCGTGGTGCTGATCGCGCTGACCTGGCTCGACCCGCTCGCCGCCGACGCCGCCCGCGCGTTCGGTCTGGCCTAGCGGATTGGCCGATCATCCGCGGATCGAAGCGTACGAGAGCCTCGACTCCACGAACGCCGAGGCGCGGCGTCGCGCCGAGGCGGGGGAGGCGGGGCCGGTCTGGATCACCGCCGCCCTGCAGACCGCCGGCCGCGGTCGTCGTGGCCGGGCCTGGTCGACGCAGAAGGGCAATCTGGCCGCCACCCTGCTGACCGTCACCGACGCGCCCGCCGCCGAGGCGGCCCAGCTGTCGTTCGTCGCCGCGCTCGCGGCCTGCGACCTCGCCGACGCCTGCCTGGGCCCCGGCGCGGCGCGTCTGAAGTGGCCGAACGACGTCCTGATCCACGGCCGCAAGGCCGTCGGGATCCTGGTGGAGTCCGGCGCGCGCCCGGACGGTCGGCTCTGGCTCGCCGTCGGCGTCGGCGTGAACCTGGCGCACGCGCCGCAGGACGTGGAGCGTCCGGCCAGCGCCTTCGCCGACTTCATGCAGGCGCCGCCGCCTCAGCCGCTCGCCGCCCTCGACGTCCTGGCGCCGGCTTTCGAGCGCTGGCGGCGCGCCTGGGCAACCCAGGGTTTCCGGCCGATCGCCGAAGCCTGGACCGCGCGGGCCATCGGCCTCGGCGAGCGCTGTGAGGCGCGTCTGCCGAACCGCACGCTCTCCGGTGTCGCGGAGGGCATGGATGGGGACGGCGCGCTACGTCTTCGGCTGGACGACGGCGGCCTGGCGCGCATAACGGCGGGCGACGTGTTCTTCGGGGAAGCCATCTGATGCTGCTGGCCATCGAACAGGGCAACACCAACACGCTCTTCGCCGTGCACGACGGCGAGCGCTGGATCGCTCAGTGGCGGGCGGCGACGGATTCCACCCGCACCGCCGACGAATACGCCGTCTGGCTGTCGCAGCTGCTGGCTATGGCCGGCCTGGCCCTGGGCGCGTTCGACGGCTGCATCGTCTCCAGCGTCGTGCCGCAGTCGATCTTCAACCTGCGGAACCTCGCCCGCCGCTACCTGAAGGTCGAGCCGCTGGTGATCGGCGAGAACGCCGAGCTGTTCATCCCGGTGCGTATCGACAAGCCGTCGGAGGCCGGGGCCGATCGCCTCGTGAACGCCATCGGCGCCCATATCGTCTACCCCGGCGACCTGATCGTCATCGACAGCGGCACCGCCACGACCTTCGACGTCATCGCCGCGGACGGCGGCATGGAGGGCTGCGCCATCGCCCCGGGGATCAACCTGTCCATGGAGGCGTTGCACCAGGCGGCGGCGAAACTGCCGCGGGTCGCCATCCAGCGGCCGCGCGGCAACACCGCGATCGGGAAGGACACGGTGGCGGCGATGCAATCGGGGGTGTTCTGGGGCTACATCGCTCTGATCGAAGGCCTCGTCGACCGCATCAAGGCCGAGTGGGGCAAGCCCATGACCGTCGTCGGCACCGGCGGCGTCGCCTCGCTGTTCCACGGCGCCACCGACGCGATCGATCACTTCGACCCCGACCTCACCATTCGCGGCATGCTGGAAATCTGGCGCCGCAACCAAGGCAAGGCTTGATGGCCCGCAAAGACGCCGCCGACGAACTCGTCTTCCTCCCGCTGGGCGGGTCGAACGAGATCGGCATGAACTTCAATCTCTACGGCTTCGGGCCGGCGCATGATCGCAAGTGGATCGTCGTCGACCTGGGCGTCACCTTCGGCGACCAGACGACGCCCGGCGTCGAGGTGATCCTGCCCGATCCCGAGTACATCGAGGAATACGCCGACCGCATCCTGGGCATCGTGCTGACCCACGCCCACGAGGACCACATCGGCGCGGTCGCTTGGCTCTGGCCGCGGCTGAAGGCGCCGATCTATGCGACCCCGTTCACCGCGTTCGTGCTGCGCGAGAAGCTGCGGGAGGCCGACCTGCTGGATGAGGCCGAGATCACCGAGGTGCCGCTGGGCAGCCGGATCGAGCTCGGCCCCTTCAGCCTCGAGCTGATCACGCTGACCCACTCCATCCCCGAGCCGAACGGTCTCGCCATCAAGACGCCGCTCGGCACCGTGCTGCACACCGGTGACTGGAAGATCGACCCTGATCCGCTGCTGGGCGGCCCGACCGACATCGACCGCATCCGCGAGCTCGGCGACGAGGGCGTGCTGGCGATGGTCTGCGACTCGACCAACGTCTTCCAGGACGGTCACGCTGGCTCCGAAGCCGAGGTGCGGGAGGCCCTGACGCCGCTGATCGGCGGCCTGAAGGGCAAGGTGGCGGTCGCCTGCTTCGCCTCCAACGTCGCGCGCATGGATAGCGTGATCCACGCCGCCGAAGCGGCCGGCCGTAGGGTGTGCCTGGTTGGGCGCTCGATGCACCGCATGGCCGCGGCCGCGAAGTCCGTCGGCCTGATGCAGGACATCCAGCCGTTCCTGGACGACACCGAGGCCAAGCACCTGCCGGAAAGCCAGGTGCTGTACCTCTGCACCGGCAGCCAGGGCGAGCCCCGTGCGGCGCTCGCCCGCATCGCCGAGGGCACCCATCCGCACGTCAACCTGGGCGCAGGCGATGCGGTGATCTTCTCGAGCCGGGTGATCCCGGGCAACGAGATCCCGATCCGCAACCTGCAGAACAACCTCACCGAACGCGGCGTCCGCCTCTACACCGAGCGCGACCATCCCGGCATCCACGTCTCGGGCCACCCGTGCCGCGACGAGCTCGCCGAGATGTACCGCTGGGCGCGTCCCGAGGTCGCCGTGCCGACCCACGGCGAGCGCCGCCACCTCATGGAGCACGCCGCCTTCGCCCGTGACCTGCAGGTGCCGCAGCAGGTGACGCCCCGCAACGGCGACATGGTTCGGCTGGCGCCCGGCCGCGCCGAGGTCATCGACGAGGTCCCGTCCGGCCGCCTGTTCGTCGACGCCGGCGTCCTGACACCCGAGAACGGCCAGGCGCTGCGGGAGCGCCGCCACGCCTCCTACAACGGCATGATCGCGGTCTCTGTGGTGCTCGACGGCCGCAGCAAGATCGCCGCCGGGCCGCAGGTGAGGGCGCTGGGCCTGCCCGCCGACGAGGACTATCCGCTCGACGAGGCCCTCGACGATCTGGCCGAGGAGGCGGAGTCCGCGCTGGGCCGCCTGAAGGGCGAACAACGCGAGCTGGACGACGAGGTCGAGACCGCCATCAGTCGCGCGGTGAAGAAGGCCTGCCAGCGCATCTGGGGCCGCCGGCCTGTGGTCGAGACGACGGTTCTGCGCGTCTGAGAACGCGCGAACCTGACCTCGCGTGATCTCGCGCCCGGCCGCGGGTCGGCGTATACCGCGCCCATGATCGGGAAACTCAATCACGTGGGCGTCGCCACGCCATCCATCGACGACGCGGTGAAGCTGTATCGCGACGTGCTCGGCGCGACGAAGATCGGCGAGAAGTTCGTCATGCCTGAGCAGGGCGTCTGGGTCTGTTTCGTCGACCTGCCGAACAGCCAGATCGAGTTGATCGAGCCGGCCGGCGACAACTCGCCGCTCAAGGGCTTCCTTGAAAAGAACCCGGCGGGCGGGCAGCACCACGTCTGCTTCGAGGTGGACGACATCATCGCTGCGCGCGATGACATGGCGGCCAAGGGCGCGACGGTGCTGAACAACGGTCAGCCGCGCATCGGGGCCCACGGCACGCCCGTCATCTTCGTCCATCCGAAGAATATGGGCGGGGTGCTGGTCGAGCTGATGGAAGCACCCAAGGGAGCCCACTGATGGGGCCGATCACCGCTGTCGCCATCTACCTGACGATCTGGTGGACGGTGCTGTTCGCGGTGCTGCCGCTCGGCGTGCAGAGCCATCACGAGGCCGGGATCGACAAGGGCGACGGCGGCGACCCGGGCGCGCCGGTCGACCCCAAGCTGAAGCAGAAGTTCATCACGACGACGTGGGTCTCGGCGATCGTATTCGCCGTGATCTTCGCCATCGTGCAGTTCGGCCTGGTCAGGCTGCCGCCGATCCCGTCGACCTACTAGATCGCTCCCTGGGGAGCGGTTCAGCCACAGGCGCGTTGCCAAGCTTCCGGACGGGAGGCTATCAACGCGCCTCGTTCCAGCCTTGAATCTCTAGGACACCCGAGACGATGCGCCTTTCGCGTTACTTTATGCCGACGCTGCGCGAGGCGCCCTCGGACGCCCAGATCGTCTCGCACCAGCTCATGCTCCGCGCCGGGATGATCCGGCAGGAGGCCGCCGGCATCTATGCCTGGCTGCCGCTCGGCCTGAAGGTGCTGAAGAAGATCGAGCAGATCGTCCGCGAGGAGATGGACCGCGCCGGCGCCGTCGAGGTCCTGATGCCGACGCTGCAGCTCGCCGACCTGTGGCGCGAGAGCGGCCGCTACGAGGCCTACGGCGAGGAGATGCTGCGGATCAAGGACCGCCACGATCGCGACCTGCTCTACGGCCCCACGGCGGAGGAGGTCATCACCGATATCTTCCGGACTTATGTGAAGTCCTACAAGGACTTGCCGAAGAATCTTTACAACATCCAGTGGAAGTTCCGCGACGAGCGGCGCCCGCGTTTCGGCGTCATGCGCGGCCGCGAGTTTCTGATGAAGGACGCCTATTCGTTCGACATCGACGAAGCCGCTGCGCGTCGGGCCTACAATCGGATGTTCCTGGCCTACCTCAACGTTTATTCGCGGCTCGGCCTGCAGGCGATCCCGGTCCGTGCCGACACCGGTCCGATCGGCGGCGACCTCAGCCACGAGTTCATCATCCTGGCCGAGACCGGCGAGAGCGAGGTGTTCGCGCACCGCGACCTCGTCGAGATGGGCGCCCCGGGCCCCGACATCGACTGGGACGGCGACCTGGAGCCGCTCGTCCAGCAGCGCACGCGCCTCTACGCCGCCAGCGACGAAATGCACGACGCCGCCCGCTTCGAGGCCGAGGCGCCCGAGGACAAGCGCATGACCGCTCGCGGCATCGAGGTCGGCCACATCTTCTATTTCGGCGAGAAGTACTCCAAGCCGATGAACGCCAAGGTGACCGGCCCCGACGGCAAGGACGTCCCGGTGCACATGGGCTCCTACGGCGTCGGCGTCTCACGGCTTGTGGCGGCGATCATCGAGGCCAGCCACGACGAGGCGGGCATCATCTGGCCGGAAAGCGTCGCGCCGTTCGGCGCGGCGGTCGTGAACCTGCGCCCCGGCGAGGCCGCCGTCGACGGGGTCGCCGATCAGGCCTACCGCGCCCTGCAGGGCGCCGGCGTTGATCCGGTGCTGGACGACCGTGACGAGCGGCCCGGCGCGAAGTTCGCCTCGCTCGACCTCGTGGGCATCCCCTGGCAGCTGATCGTCGGCCCGAAGGGCGTAGCCGACGGCGTGGTCGAGCTGAAGCGCCGGGCCACCGGCGAGCGCCAGACCCTGTCGCTGGAAGACGCGCTGAAGGTCATCACCGGGTGAGCAACGACGGCGCTGTCACGGGCGGCGCAGCGGCGCCCTTCGGATACTGGGAGCGTATGCTCGCCGGTCGGTACCTGCGCGCCAAGCGCAGTCAGGGTGGCGTCGCGCTGATCTCGGTCATTTCCTTCGTCGGCATCATGCTGGCCGTGGCGGTGCTGATCATCGTGATGAGCGTCATGAACGGCTTCCGGTCCGAGATGCTGAACCGCATCCTGGGCTTCCAGGGCCATGTCTATGTCACCGGCGGCGTGCTGGACGGCGTCGAGCGCGACGCGGCGGTGCAGCGGCTCCGCCAGGCGCCTGACGTCATCCAGGTGGCGCCGATCGTCGAGGCCCAGGCCATCGCGCTCGGCCCGACGCAGATCTCCGGCGCCATCGTGCGTGGCATCAGCGCCAAGGACCTGCAGGCGACGACCATGGTCGCCCAGAGCATCACTCGCGGCTCGCTCAAGGACTACGGCGCCGGCGAATACGGCGGCGAGACCATCGTGGTCGGCGAACGGCTCGCGCAGTCGCTGGGTGTCGCGCCCGGCGACGTGCTGACCCTGATCTCGCCCTCGGCCGGCGCCACCGCCTTCGGCGGTACGCCGATGCAGAAAGACTATGTGGTCGGGGCCACCTTCGCGGTCGGCATGAGCCAGTACGACCAGGCCTACATCTTCATGCCCTTCGAACAGGCCCAGCTGTTCTTTGGCCGGGAAGGCACGGCCGACGCGATCGAAGTGCGGGTGACCGACCCCGACAACGCGGCGCGGATGAAGGCGGCGCTCGGCATAGCCGCCGGTCCCGCCGGTATCGTCACCGACTGGACCCAGCGCGACAGCTCGTTCTGGGGGGCGCTCAAGATCGAACGCACCATGATGCGGCTGATCCTGATGCTGCTCGTAGCCATCGCGGCCATGAACATCATCTCGGGCCTTGTCATGCTGGTGAAGAACAAGGGCCGCGACATCGCCATCCTGCGCACCATCGGGGCCGGGCAGGGCGCTGTGCTGCGCATCTTCTTCATGGCGGGAGCCAGCATCGGCGTCTTCGGCACCATCGCCGGCCTGCTGCTGGGCGTGGTTTTCTGCGCCTACATCACCCCCATCCAGCACGCGCTGGAGTTGGTGACCGGCGCGGTGCTGTTCTCGTCCGACGTCTATTTCCTCGATCGGGTGCCGGCGAAGCTGGACTGGGTCGAGGTGAGCATCGTCGCCACCTGGGGCTTCGTGATGAGCTGCCTGGCGACCATCCCGCCGGCCTGGCGCGCCAGCCGCCTCGATCCGGTGGAGGCGCTCCGCTATGAGTGAGACCGTCCTCTCCATCCGCGGGCTGGAGCGCACCTATCGCACCGAGGCCGGCGCCCTGACGGTGCTGAAGGGCGCCGATCTCGACATCAATCCCGGCGAGATCGTCGGCCTGATTGGACCGTCGGGGTCGGGCAAGTCCTCGCTGCTGCACGCCGCCGGCCTGCTGGAGCACCCCGACGGGGGCCGGATCACCGTGCTCGGCCGCGACTGCTCGAACCTGAACGAGCGCGAGCGCACCCGCGTGCGGCTGGCGACGATCGGCTTCGTCTACCAGTTCCACCACTTGCTGCCGGAGTTCTCGGCTCTCGACAACGTCGCGCTGCCGCAGATGATCGCCGGCAGGAGCCACAAGGCGGCTCAGGACCGAGCGGCCATGCTGCTCAGCGAACTCGGTCTCAAGGAGCGGACGCATCACCAGCCGGCCCAACTCTCGGGCGGTGAGCAACAGCGGGTGGCGATCGCCCGGGCGCTCGCCAATGCTCCGCGGCTTCTGCTGGCCGACGAGCCCACCGGCAACCTCGATCCCAAGACCTCAGAGGCCGTGTTCGAGAACCTCTATGCGCTGGCGCGCAGCCAGGGCGTCGCCGCCTTGGTGGCCACCCACAACCTCGAGCTCGCCAGCCACATGGACCGCGTGCTGACGCTGAAGGACGGCCACCTGGAGCCGTGGACGAAGCCGTAAGGGCGCGCTCTAGCGGCGGGCGCGCCAGCCGTCGGCGGACTTTGCGTCGGAAAGGTCGATCTGGTCCAGGATCGCCAGCGCCGCCTCGCCGCCGGCCTCCATCTCCTCGGCAGGGTGCTCCTGGTTGATCTGATAGACGTACTCGCCACGGCGCAGGATAAAGACGCTGACGACGAGCCCGTCCTTGCTGATCCAGGTCTTTCCGGCCTGCAGGGTGGTGCGCGGTCCCGTCGGCGGATCGCTGAGCTTGCGGTACACGCCGGTCTCGTCCTGATAGGCCTTGATGCTGTAGGCCCAATTGGCCTTGTCCTTGGACGTGTCGGGCTGGCGCATGACGAAGACCGTCGTGGCGCCGGTCTCCGTCTTGAGGTTGCAGCTCAGCTCCAGCTTCTCGGGCGACGGATCGAAGACGCCGACCAGCTCCCGCTCGAACTTGCCGTAGGCTTTGGCGCAGGCGAAGCCGGAGCCGCTCATCACGAAGGCCCCGTCCTCGTTCCGCGTAAAGAAGCGGTCGTCGGGCAGGTAGAGCGCAGCGAACCCGTCCTCGGCGAGAACGTCCTGGGGGCGGAAGATCTCGGCCTGCGCCCCCTCGACCGGCTTGAACAGGGTTATCGCGTCGCCGACGGCGTCATGCACCGCAAGCGGCGGGGTTTCGAGTTCGAGCACGGCGGCGATGTCGTTGGCCAGGACCTGCGCAGACGGCGGACCGTCGTAGAGCTTGGCGATGAAGTTCACACCGATCATCCGTCCCACGAGGTAGTAGCCGGGCTTGCTGCTGGCGGCGGGCAAGCCGCGGCGGCCGCTCGCGTTCCAGGCGCCGGCTTCCGCCAGGGCGGGGCCTTGGACGAGGAAAAAGACCTCGTCGCGTCCCGGCGCCCGCGCCCAGCGCAGCGGCAGGCCCGCTGCGCCGCCGCTGATCGTCCAGACCAGGTCGTCCGCGGCGAAGCGGGCGATGGGGCAGGCCGAAGCAGCTTCAACCTCCTTTTGCGGCCATTGATCGTTCCCCTCCGTGCTGTGCAGGGTGAGAAAGATCGCGCCCATCAGCTGCTCCCGCTGAGCCGCGTCGAGAGTTTCGCCGAAGACGAGCGCTTTGCCGGTCTCACTGAGGGACGCCGCGCAGGCCGGCCCGGCCTGCGGCATGAGCTGGAACATCCGCTCCGGCTGCGCCTGCGCGGTAGCCGTGGTGGCGGCCGCACATGCCACGAGGCCAGTCATCAAAGCTGCAAGACGGCGCATCGCGCTCTCCCGTTCCCAACTGCGACGCTTGTCGCCGAGCGCTGTTGATAACGGGTTGACGGTGAGAACAAAAGGCGAATAAGAACGAAAACAGAACCACTCACCGGTTGTCCACAAGGACGCCCACAGAAGGATGCGACACATGGTTCGTCTGGCGCGGGAATCGCTGGCCTTTGGCTCGGTCACCAGCTTTGTCTGGATGGTGTGTCACCTGGCGTCTGTCGTGAGCTGACGCCATGTCGCGGATGGGGGAGTGGGCCAGCTTGAGCGCGGAGAGTAGCGAAGGCTTCGTCCACCTCCGGGTCCGTTCCGCCTATTCGCTGCTGGAAGGGGCGATCAAGGCCGACAAGATCGGGGACCTCGCCAAGGGCTGGCACATGCCGGCCGTGGCCCTGACCGATCGGGCCAACCTGTTCGGCGCCCTCGAATTCTCCGTGGCGACCAAGGGCTCCGGAATCCAGCCGATCATCGGCTGCGCGTTGCCTGTTTCGGGGATCGGCGACCGCCCGCCCGAACGGTGGGCGAAGACCCCGACGGTCGTGCTCCTGGCGCAGAGCGAGCAGGGCTACCTTAACCTCTGTGAGCTGTCCTCCATCGCCTATGTGGACGCCGAGGCTACCGAGGAGCCACACGTCCCCTGGTCGAAGGTCGCCGAGCGCTCGGCGGGCCTCATCCTGCTGTCGGGCGGTCCCGACGGCCCGGTCGACTGCCTGTTCGCCGCTGGCAAGGACAAGGAAGGCCGCGCCGCGCTCTCCGAGATGAAGCGCGTCTTCGGCGACCGGTTCTATGTCGAGCTGCAGCGGCACGGCATGCCGGCCGAAGCCGCCGCCGAGGGCGGTCTGGTCGCCTTCGCCTACGACGAGGACGTGCCGCTCGTCGCCACGAACGACGTCTACTTCAAGAACACCCAGATGTACGCCGCGCACGACGCGCTGCTGTGCATCGCCGACGGCAGCTTCGTCGGTCAGGACGAGCGGCGGCGCGTGACGCCCGAGCACTGGTTCAAGTCGCCCGCCGACATGCGCGCCCTGTTCCAGGATCTGCCTGAGGCCTGCGACAACACCCTCGATATCGCCCGCCGCTGCGCCTTCATGGTGCACAAGCGCGATCCGCTGCTGCCGCGTTTCACCACGGACGCCGGGCGTTCCGAGGCCGAGGAACTGGCCCACCAGGCGCGCGAGGGGCTGAAGGCCCGCATGGCCGCAGGCCAGGCCAACGCCTTCCCGACGGAAGACTACGAGGCCCGCCTCGAGCGCGAGATCCAGGTGATCACCCAGATGGGCTTCCCCGGGTACTTTCTGATCGTCGCCGACTTCATCAAGTGGGCGAAGGCGAAGGGCATCCCGGTCGGCCCGGGCCGGGGCTCGGGCGCCGGCTCGCTGGTCGCCTATTCGCTGACCATCACCAACCTCGACCCGCTCCGCTATGGGCTGCTGTTCGAGCGCTTCCTGAATCCCGAGCGGGTTTCGATGCCCGACTTCGACATCGACTTCTGCCAGGAGCGTCGGGAAGAGGTCATCAACTACGTCCAGCAGCGTTACGGCCGGGACATGGTGGCCCAGATCATCACCTTCGGCACCCTGCAGGCGCGCGCCGTGCTGCGGGACGTAGGCCGTGTGCTGCAGCTGCCGCTGGGGCAGGTGGATCGCCTGGCGAAGATGGTGCCTGCGAACCCGGCCAATCCCGTCACCCTGGCGCAGGCGCTCGACATCGAGCCGCGGCTCAAGGAGGAGCGTCAGCGCGACGAGGCGGTGGACCGCCTGATCAACGTCGCCATGCAGCTGGAGGGGCTCTACCGCAACGCCTCGACCCACGCCGCCGGCGTGGTCATCGGCGACCGCCCCCTGACCCAGCTCACGCCCCTCTACCGGGACCCGCGCTCGGATTTGCCGGCCACCCAGTTCAACATGAAGTGGGTCGAGAGCGCCGGCCTGGTGAAGTTCGACTTCCTGGGCCTGAAGACGCTGACCGTCATCGACCGGGCCGTGAAGCACCTGGAGAAGCGCGGCGCAGCGGTCGACATGGACACGCTGCCGCTCGACGACGAGCCCACTTATGAACTGATGAGCAACGCCCAGACGATCGGCGTCTTCCAGTTCGAAGGGCAGGGCATGCGGGACGCGCTGCGGCAGCTGCGCCCCAATTCCATCGAAGACGTCACCGCCATCGGCGCGCTCTACCGCCCGGGCCCGATGGACAACATCCCGACGTTCGTGGACTGCAAGTTCGGTCGCAAGCCGATCGACTACCTGCACCCGACGCTGGAAGGCGTGCTGAAGGAAACCTACGGCATCATCGTCTACCAGGAACAGGTGATGCAGATCGCCCAGATCCTGGCCGGCTACAGCCTGGGCGAAGCCGACCTTCTGCGTCGCGCCATGGGCAAGAAGAAGAAGGAGGAGATGGACCTCCAGCGGGCCCGGTTCATCTCGGGCGCGGAGGCCAAGGGCGTTCCGCCGGCCCAGTCCGGCGCCATCTTCGACCTCGTCGACAAGTTCGCCGGCTACGGCTTCAACAAGTCCCACGCCGCCGCCTATGCCTTCGTCAGCTACCAGACCGGCTGGCTGAAGGCCAACGCGCCCGTCGAGTTCTTCGCGGCCTCTATGAGCCTCGACATCGCCAACACCGACAAGCTCTCGGTCTTCTACCAGGACGCCAAGCGCTTCGGGGTGAAGATCCGGCCGCCGTGCGTGAACCGCTCGGGCGCGGACTTCGACGTGGAGAACGGCGAGGTGCTCTACGCCCTTGGCGCGATCCGCAACGTCGGCCTCCAGGCCATGGAGCACGTGGTGCAGGTGCGCCGCGAGGGCGGGCCGTTCCGGGACATCTTCGACTTCGTCGAGCGGGTCGACCCCAAGCAGGTCAACAAGCGCACCTTCGAGACGATGGCCCGCGCCGGCTGCTTCGATGAGATCCACCCGAACCGCGCCCAGTTGGTGGAGGCCGCCGAGCTGCTGCTGGGCTTCAGCCAGAGCGTCGCGGCCCAGCGGGACAGCGACCAGGGCGGCCTGTTCGGCGACAGCAACGCCGACCTGGTCGAGGCCCAGAAGCGGAAGATGCCGCGCGTTGAGCCCTGGACGCCCACCGAGCGTCTCGACGAGGAGCTGGCCGCCGTCGGCTTCTACCTCTCGGGCCACCCGCTGGAGGACATGATCGAGGCGCTGCGGCGCCGTCGCACCGAACTGCTCACCGACGCGATCGCCAAGGCCGCCGCCGGCGCCGAGGCGCTGCGCATGGCCGGCGTCGTCCGCCGAAAGCAGGAGCGCCCCTCGCGCTCGGGCGAGAAGTTCGCCTTCGTGACCTTCTCCGATCCCACCGGCGAGTACGAGGTGCTCTTTCCACCGGAGTCGCTGAAGCGCTGCCGCGACCTGCTTGAGCCCGGAAAGGCTGTCGCCATCACGGTCCGCGCCAAGGCCAACGAAGGCGAGGTCCGCTTCTTCGGCGACAGCGTTGAACCGGTCGAAAAGGCCGTCGAGAACGTGGTTGCGGGACTTCGGGTGCACGTCGCTCCCCGCAGCGCCGAGATCGAGGCCTTGAAGAAGCGGCTGGAAGGCGTGACCAATCCCCGGGGCGGGGAGATCATCCTGGTGGCCCCGCTGGAACTCGGCCGCGAGGTGGAGGTGAAGCTGCCTGGCCGCTTCACGCTGGACGGCGCCGTCCGTGGCGCGCTCAAGACTGCGCCCGGCGTGGTTTTCGTGGAGGACGTCTGATGAAAAAGATCGCTCTCGTGGGGCTTGTGGCCCTGGCCGTGGCCGGGTCGACGACAGCCCATGCCGGCTTCGGCGCGCCAGGCCAGACGCCGAAATCGCCGGGCTTCAAGCCGCTGCCCAGCCCCAGCGCGCCGAAACCGGCGTCGCCGGCGCCCAAGGCGTTCGGCGCGCCCGCCACGCCGAAGCCCCCGGAGGCCTTCAAGCCGTACGAGCCGTGGAAGCCCGGCTCGGTCTACGGGAAGCCGAAATAGGGCCGGAAACCGCGAGACGCCCGTCCGCGGCGAGGGCAGGTGAGGGCATGGCCGACCTGATTGCCGAACATCCGCTCGACCGCGCGGTCTGGGCGGCGCTGACCACTCGCCAGGCCGACCTGGCGCTGGGCGACGATCGCGCCCGCCGGCTCGCCCCCGAGTATGGGCTGTTCGCCGCCGCCGCCGACCGCTCGCCCCGGAACGTCGCCGCGCTCGCCGCGCTGGTGCGCGCGACCGGGCCAGCGGCGCTCTTCGAAGCCGACCCGCCGCGCGAGCTGGAGGGCGTCACGATCACGCCTGGCGATCCCATCAGCCAGATGATCGCCACGGCCCCGGTCTCGGCGCCCGCCGACTTCGAGGTCCTCCGTCTCGGCGATGCCGACGCCGCCGAGATGCTTGAGCTGGCGACCCTGACCAGGCCGGGCCCGTTCTTCAGCCGCACGCACCAGCTGGGCGACTTCATCGGCGTGCGCGAGAACGGCCGGCTGGCGGCCATGTGCGGCGAGCGGCTGCGCCTTCCGGGCCATACGGAGCTCAGCGCCGTCTGCACCCATCCGGACTTCCTGGGGCGCGGCTATGCCGCCGGCCTGATGAGCCTGGTCACCCAGGCGATCATCGCGCGCGGCGACGTCGCCTTCCTGCACGTCTATGACCACAATACCCGCGCCATCGCGCTCTACGAGCGGCTGGGCTGGACGCGCCGCCGGGCCGTCGAGGTCAGCTTCCTGGAGCCGGCCTGAGCGGCGGCTGGGCCGCCCAACGCTTGCAATTCCGGCGCTTAGCCCCTACATGCGCGCCTTCAATCCACACGCAGGCGTTCGGCGTGGCCGGGGAGACATCCCGCCCATCACCGTTCCGGTCCTTCTTCAGAAGGGTTGCCTGCGGAGGTTCAACCGGAAGAAAGACGAGATACAGACGATGGCTCTGCCTGACTTTTCTATGCGCCAGCTGCTGGAAGCCGGCGCCCACTTCGGCCACCAGACGCACCGCTGGAACCCGAAGATGGACAAGTACATCTTCGGCGCCCGCTCCAACATCCACATCATCGACCTGTCGCAGACGATCCCGCTGCTGCACCAGGCGCTGGTGAAGGTCCGTGAAGTCGCCGCGGGCGGCGGCCGGATCCTGTTCGTCGGCACCAAGCGTCAGGCTTCCGATCCGCTGTCGATCGCCGCGAAGCGCTGCGCCCAGTACTACGTGAACCACCGTTGGCTGGGCGGGACGCTCACCAACTGGCGCACCGTCTCGGGCTCCATCCAGCGCCTGCGCGAGCTGGAAGGCGTCACGGCCGGCGAAGGCCAGGGCCGTTCCAAGAAGGAACTGCTGACCCTGACCCGCGAGAAGGACAAGCTGGAGCTGTCGCTGGGCGGCATCAAGGACATGGGCGGCATCCCCGACCTGATGTTCGTGATCGACACCAACAAGGAAGCGATCGCGATCCAGGAAGCCCGGAAGCTGAACATCCCGGTCATCGCCATCCTCGACACCAACTGCAACCCGGACGGCATCACCTATCCGATCCCCGGCAACGACGACGCGGCCCGCGCCATCCAGCTCTATTGCGACCTGATGGCCGACGCGATCCTCGACGGTCTGGCCGCCGGCCAGTCGGCCGCGGGCGTGGACCTGGGCGCCTCGGAAGCCCCGATCGAGCCGACGCTGGCTCGCGAGCTGACGCCGGAACCGGCGGCTGAACCCGAGGTCACCGCGCCGGAAGCCGCGGCCCTCGAAGCCGAGATGACCGGCGCCGAAGCTCCCGCGGCGGATGCGGCGAGCGAAGAACAGGCCAGCTAAGCGCCGTCCGGCGCTTCGCTGACACGAAACCCTCACGGCGAGCCCTCATGAGAGGGCCCGCTGAACTTTCGAAATGCAAGGCGAGCCCTCACCGGGGCTCGTCCCGATTCTGCAAAGAAGGAGCCGACCATGGCGGAGATCACCGCTGCGCTCGTCAAAGAACTGCGCGAAAAAACCGACGCCGGCATGATGGATTGCAAGAAGGCCCTGCAGGAGAACGGCGGCGACATCGAAGCCGCGGCGGACTGGCTGCGCACCAAGGGCCTGTCCAAGGCGGCCAAGAAGTCTGACCGCGCCGCGGCCGAAGGCCTCGTCGCCGGCCTCATCAGCGACCACGGCAAGACCGGGGTTCTGATCGAGCTGAACGCCGAGACCGACTTCGTGGCCAAGAACGACAAGTTCCAGGACGCGGCCCGCCGCATCGCGGTGACCGCGCTCACGCACGACGCGCTGGACACGCTGAACGACGCGAAGCTGGAAAGCGGTGAAGTCATCAACGACGTCATCACCGGCCTGATCGCGACGATCGGCGAGAACATGCGCCTGCGCCGCAGCGAGCGCCTGACCGTCGAGCAGGGCGCGGTGTCCCTGTACCTGCACAACGTGCAGGGCGAGGGCGTGGCTCGCCTGGGCGTGCTCGTGGCGCTGGAAGGCGCCGGCGACCAGGCCGTGCTGAAGGACGTGGGCCGCAAGATCGCCATGCACGTGGCCGGTACGCCGACCCCGCCGCTGGCGCTCACCTCGGACGAACTGGATCCGGAAGCCGTCGCCAAGGAGCGCGAAATCCAGACCCAGACGGCGATGGAATCGGGCAAGCCCCGCGAGATCGCCGAGAAGATGGTCGAAGGCCGGATCCGCAAGTGGCAGGAAGAAGTGGTGCTCCTGAAGCAGCCCTTCGTCATGAACCCGGATCAGACGATCGAGCAGCTGATCGACGAGACCGCCAAGCAGACCGGTTCGCCGGTCTCGGTGAAGGGCTTCGTGCGCTTCGCCCTCGGTGAAGGCGTCGAGAAGAAGGTTGATGACTTCGCGGCCGAAGTGGCCTCGATGACCACCGCGGGCTAAGCCCGGTCATCGAAACTGACCCGTTGAGGGCGCGGCGCGTTCGACGCGCGCCGCGCCCTTGATGTATCTACATCCCGCGCTCTCAGAATCTGGACCCGTCCATGGCCGAAAAACCCCGCTACACCCGCGTGCTGCTGAAGGTTTCCGGCGAGGTCCTGATGGGCGACCAGCCGTTCGGCATCGACACCGCCACGCTGGAGCGGACGGCCGAAGACATCGCCGAGGTGGTGCGCACGGGGGTGCAACTCTGCCTCGTCATCGGCGGCGGCAACATCTTCCGCGGCGTATCCCTGGAAGGCCGGGGGATGGAGCGGGCCCAGGCCGATTACATGGGCATGCTGGCGACCGTCATGAACGCGCTGGCCATGCAGGCCGCGCTGGAAAAGATCGGCGTTTACACCCGCGTGCAGTCGGCCATCCCGATGGACGCGGTCTGCGAGCCCTACATCCGCCGTCGCGCCCAGCGTCACCTCGAGAAGGGCCGCGTGGTGATCTTCGCCGCCGGCGTCGGCGCGCCGTTCTTCACCACCGACTCGGGCGCCGCGCTACGGGCCGCCGAGATGGGCTGCGAGGCTCTGTTCAAGGGCACCAGCGTGGACGGCGTCTATACCGCCGATCCGAAGAAGGACGACAGCGCCAAACGGTACGACAGCCTTAGCTACACCGACGTGCTGGCCAAGGACCTGCGGGTCATGGACGCCTCCGCGGTGAGCCTGATGCGCGACAACAAGATCCCGATCGTGGTCTTCTCGATCCGCGAGCGGGGCAATTTCCTGAAGGTGCTGAAGGGCGAGGGGACCTTCACCACCATCGCCTAGCCGCTTAGTTTCGGCGCCAAGAGAATTCGAACGGGAGACAATCCGTCATGGCCACGACCGAGAAGCCGGTGCTTTCGAAGTACAGGGACCGCATGGACAAGGCCGTCGCGGCGCTGAAGGAGGAATTCGGCTCGCTGCGTACGGGCCGCGCCTCGGCCAGCCTGCTCGACCAGATCCACGTGGAGGCCTACGGCTCGAGCGTGCCGCTGACCCAGGTGGCCGCCGTGAGCGTGCCTGAGGCGCGGATGATCAGCGTCAACGTCTGGGACCGCGGTACGGTCGTGTCGGTGGAGAAGGCGATCCGCCAGTCGGACCTCGGCCTGAACCCCGTCGTTGACGGCCAGACCCTGCGCATTCCGATCCCGCCGCTCACCGAGGAGCGCCGCAAGGACCTGGCCAAGATCGCCGGCCGCTACGCCGAGCAGCAGCGCGTGGCCGTGCGCAACATCCGCCGTGATGCCAACGACGACCTGAAGAAGGCGGAGAAGGACCACGTCATCAGCCAGGACGAGCAGAAGAAGATGGAAGCCGACGTCCAGAAGATGACGGACGAGGCGATCAAGCGCATCGACGAAGCCTTGAAAACCAAGGAACAAGAGATCATGCAGGTCTGATCCGGCGCTCCGCCGGAACGCCTCCCAGGATCGTCGCAACCGATGGCCGCCGAAGACAAGACGCCGTTCCCGGGCGCGCCGAACGCGGCGGGCCAGGATCGGCCGCTGCACGTGGCCATCGTCATGGACGGCAACGGTCGGTGGGCCAAGCGTCGTGGGCTTCCGCGCACCCTGGGTCACCGCGAGGGCGTCGAGGCGCTGAAGCGCACGGTCTCCGCCGCGGGTGAGCTCAACATCCGCTGGCTGACGGTCTTCGGCTTCTCGACGGAGAACTGGAGCCGTCCGGCGTCAGAGGTCTCGGAGCTGATGGCGCTGCCCAAGCGCTACTTTCAGAGCGACATCGCCCGGCTCGAGCGGGAAGGCGTGCAGGTCCGCGTGATCGGCCGCCGCGAAGGGCTGTCCGCCGACCTCGTGCAGATCATCGAGGACGCCCAGGCGCGGACGGCGAAGAACGACCGGTTCTTCCTCAACATCGCCTTCAATTACGGCGGCCAGGCCGACATTGCCGATGCCGCGCGCCGCTTCGCCGCCGAGGTGGCGGCCGGGCGGGCCAGGCCCGAGGATCTGGACGAGGCGCGGTTCGCCGGCTTCCTCGCCACGTCGCAATCGCCGCCGCCGGATGTGATCATCCGGCCGTCCGGCGAGCAGCGGCTTTCAAACTTCCTCCTGTGGGAGGCGGCGTATGCGGAACTCGTCTTCCAGGACGTGCTCTGGCCCGACTACGGCGCCGAACACCTGAAGGCGGCGCTTGCCGCCTTTTCCGCGCGGGACCGGCGCTATGGCGCGATCGTGGCCGATGACGTCCTCGCCGCCGGCTAAGCGGTTCGACTGGTCTAACCTCGGCCTGCGCATCGCCTCGGCCGCGGTGATCGCCCCGGCGGTCGTCGGGGCCGCGTGGCTGGGCGGCTGGCCCTATCTCGTGTTGATCGCCATCGGCGTGGCGTTGCTGGCGCTGGAGTGGGGCGGCATGAGCGCGCCCGTCGCGCCGACGCGCGTCTCGGCCGCCGTGACGGTTGCGGTGCTGGCGGCCACCTTCCTCGCCTATCAGGGCCAGGATGGGCTGGCCTGGGCCTCCGTGGGCCTTGGAGCCATCGCCGCGGCGCTGGTCGCCCGCGGCGTCGCGGAGCGGCCGGCCGACGCGGCGTTCGGCGTCATCTACATAGCGCCCGCCGCCATCTGCCTCGTCTGGCTGCGGTCTACCGACCAGGGCCATTGGTGGATGATGACGCTGTTCGCCGCCACCTGGGCGGCCGATATCGGCGCCTTCGCCGTTGGCAGCCTGCTGAAGGGGCCCAAGCTGTGGCCCCGGTTCTCGCCCAACAAGACCTGGTCCGGCTTCGTCGGCGGCCTGGCGTTCTCGGCCCTGACGGGCTTGGCCCTGGCCTTCTTCAGCGTCTTCAAGCTGAACCTTGTGGCCGCGGCCTTCGTCGGCCTGTGCGTCGGCCTCGCCACCATGGCCGGCGACCTGTGGGAGTCGGCGCTGAAGCGCCGGTTCGGCGTGAAGGACTCCGGCGACCTGATCCCAGGGCACGGCGGGCTGCTGGACCGCGTGGACGGCCTCATGTTCGCCGTCGTCGTCATGGCCGTGGTGCGGCTCGCCAACATCTGGGGATGGCATTGAATCTGCCGCGTAAGGTCAGCGTCCTGGGTTCCACCGGCTCGATCGGGGTCTCGACCCTGGATCTCTTCGAGCAGGCCGGGGTGGAGGTCGATGTCGTGGCGCTCACGGCCGGCCGTAACGTTGAGCGCCTGGCCGACCAGGCCCTCCGCTGGCGACCGAAACTGGCGGTCATCGAAGACGAGAGCGCCCTGCCACGCCTGCGTGAGCGGTTGAAGGGCTCTGGCATCGAGGCCGCCGCCGGCGCGGCGGCGGTCAAGGACGCCGCCTCGGCCGACGCCCAATGGGTGATGTCGGCCATCGTGGGGTTCGCGGGTCTGGCGCCGACGCTCGCCGCAGCCAAGGCCGGCGCGGTCATCGCGCTCGCGAACAAGGAGAGCCTCGTCTGCGCGGGGCCGTCGCTGCTGCGCACGGCGAAGCTCGCCGGCGGCGCCGTGGTGCCGGTGGATTCCGAGCACTCCGCAATCTTCCAGGTCCTGGATCCCGCCGTCGCCGCTCAGGTCTCGAAGCTGATCCTGACGTCGTCCGGCGGGCCGTTCCGGGCCGCGACGCGCGAGCAGATGGCCGCCGCGACGCCCGAGCGCGCGCTCGCGCATCCGAACTTCTCGATGGGCGCCAAGATTTCGATCGATTCCGCGACCATGATGAACAAGGGCCTGGAGGTTATCGAGGCCGCCTACCTGTTCTCCATGCCGCCGGAGCGGATCGAAGTCCTGGTCCATCCCCAGCAGATCATTCACAGCCTGGTCGAATACGCCGACGGGTCGACGCTGGCGCAGCTGGGCCCGCCCGACATGCGGCCGCCGATCGCCTGCGCCTTCGCCTGGCCGGACCGACTGCCCTGGCCGGCGCCGAAGCTGGATCTCGTGAACTCAGGCCCGCTGACCTTCGAGCATCCCGACCTCGACCGCTTCCCGGCGCTCCGGATCGCCAAGGAGGCGCTTCGGGCCGGGGGCCACGCGCCGGCGGCGATGAATGCGGCCAACGAGCGCGCCGTGGCAGCCTTCCTTGACCGCCGCATCCGCTTCCTCGACATCAGTTCGGTCGTGGCGGAAACGCTGGAACGGCTGGACGGCATGGATTTCGCAGCCGACAACAGCGACGCCCTCGAGTGCGCCAGGACGACCGATGCGGAAGCGCGGCGCGTGGCGGACGAGGTGGTGGGCGGCTTGGCTCACGTCTAGGAGTAGGTCGGCGCGATGCAATTCCTTCAGGACGCCCTCGTCACGGTGATCTCCTTCCTGCTCGTCCTGGGCGTGGTCGTGACGGTCCACGAGCTGGGCCATTTCCTGGCCGCCAAGTGGCTGGGCACCAAGATCGACCGCTTTTCCATCGGCTTCGGACGCGCCCTGGCCAGCTGGCACGACCGTGACGGGGTCGAATGGCGGGTCGGCTGGATGCCCCTGGGCGGCTACGTGCGGTTCGCCGGCGACGACAACGCCTCGTCGATCCCCGATGCGGACGACCTTGCCCAGATGCGCCGGGACGTGGTGCGCCGGGAAGGCGAGGGGGCGCTCTCGCGTTATTTCCACTTCAAGCCGCTCTGGCAGCGAGCGATCATCGTGGCCGCCGGGCCGGTCGCGAACTTCCTCTTGGCCATCGCCATCTTCGCCGGCCTGCTGATGAGCCTTGGCGAGATGAAGCTGCCGTTCCGGGTTGCGGCGGTGACGCCGGGCAGCGCGGCCGAGGCCGCGGGTTTCCGCACGGGCGACAAGGTCGTGGGCGTCAACGGCCGCGAGATGACCGGCTTCAACGAGATCGCCCAGATGATCGAGGTCCGCGGCGGCGTGCCGACGACCTTCACCGTCGACCGCGGCGGCCAGCGCCTGGACCTGACGGCCACGCCGCGCTGGGAGGTTCGCGAGGATCGGATCGCCGGCAAGAAGACCGCCGGCACCCTCGGCCTTCGCCCGGCGCAGGAGTTTTCCGACTACGTTCGCGTGCGCTACGGGCCGGTCGAGGCCGTGGTCGGAGGCGCCGCCCGCACCTGGAACGTCCTCGAGACCAGCGTCTACTATCTCGGGCGGATGATCACGGGCCAGGTCGGCACCGATCAGCTCCGCGGCCCGATCGGCATCGCCGACGTGACGAAGAACGTGGCCAAGGTCGGCGCCGAGGGCGCGCCGACGGTGAGCGCCATGATCATGGGCGTCGGCCTCAATCTCCTGCAGCTCGTCGCGCTGATCTCGGTGAGCATCGGCTTCATGAACCTGCTGCCGGTCCCCGTCCTCGACGGGGGGCATCTGCTCTTCTACGCCTACGAAGCGGTCGCGCGTCGCCCTCTTGGCGCCAAGGTTCAAGCTGCAGGGTACCGCGTGGGCCTTGCACTCGTCCTTGGTTTGATGTTGTTCGCGACCTGGAACGATTTGCAGCGCCTCCGTGTGTTCAATCTGTTCGGCGGCCTATTCTCCTAGGCCCTCGGTCTCACAAAACGGCTGATTCGATGCTCAAGACCCGCGCCCGTAGCGCTGCGCTAGCCACCGGCCTTGCCCTTCTGATGGGCTCGACCGCACTCGTCGCGCCGACGCTTGCCTATGCCCAGCAGCAGAGCGGGGTCGTTCAACGCATCCTGGTCCAGGGCAACGAACGGATCGAACAGGCGACCGTCGTGTCCTACCTGCCGATCCAGGTGGGCGAGGAGGTCACGCCCGAGAAGATCGACCTGGCGCTCAAGGCGCTGTTCCGCACCGATCTCTTCGCCGACGTGAAGATCGACTTCCAGAACGGCGACATGATCATCACCGTGACGGAAAACCCGATCATCAACCGGGTGATCTTCGAGGGGAATTCGGGGCTCAAGGAAGACAAGCTGCGGGACGAGGTGTCGATCCGCCCGCGCGGCATCTTCACCCGCGCCAAGGTGCAGAGCGACGTCCAGCGCATCGTCGAGCTCTATCGACGCTCGGGCCGCATCTCGGCGACGGTGACGCCGCAGATCATCGAGCTGCCGCAGAAGCGCGTCGACCTGATCTTCAAGATCGACGAGGGCCCCAAGAGCGGCATCCTCTCGGTCAACTTCCTGGGCAACAGGGCCTTCTCGGACAACGACCTGCGCGACGTCGTCGTGACCGAGGAGAGCCGCTGGTACAAGTTCTTCTCGAACAACGCCAACTACGACCCTGACCGCCTCGAGTACGACAAGGAACAGCTGCGGAAGCACTACCGCAACCGCGGCTACTACGACTTCCGCGTCTCCTCGGCCGTGGCCGAGCTCGCGCCCGACAAGAACGGCTTCGTCGTCACCTACACGGTCGATGAAGGTCCCGAGTACGAGTTCGGGAAGGTCGAGGTGCAGACCGAGCTGCAGAAGCTCGACAAGAACGTGCTCGCGGCCCTGCTGCCGATCCAGGAAGGCCAGACCTACCAGGACGAGGCGATCGAGCAGGCGACTGACGCCCTGACCTTCGCCGCCGGCGCCGCCGGCTTCGCCTTCGTGGATGTCCGGCCGAACTACACGCCCAACCGCGAAACGAAGAAGGTCGACGTCACCTTCCAGGTCCGCGAAGGACCGCGCGTCTATGTCGATCGCATCGACATCGTCGGCAACACCCAGACGCTGGACTACGTCATCCGCCGCGAACTGAGTGTGGTCGAAGGCGACGCGTACAACCGGGCGCTCGTTGACCGCTCTCGCCGCCAGATCCGCGCGCTGGGCTTCTTCAAGGAAGTCGAGATCACCGAGACGCCGGGTTCGGCTCCGGACCGCACCGCCCTGCAGGTGCAGGTCGAGGAACAGCCGACGGGCGAACTGTCGTTCAGCGCCGGCTATTCTTCGGTGGACCAGCTGGTCCTGGACCTGGGCATCACCCAGCGAAACTTCCGCGGCCGCGGCCAGGACGTCCGCGCCCGAGTGTCGGTGGGCTCCCTGCGCCAGCAGCTGGACTTCTCGTTCACCGAGCCGCGCTTCCTGGGCCGCGACGTGGCCGCGGGTGTCGACCTCTACGGCTACCGCTACGACCTGTCGGACTACTCGGCGTACAAGACGACCACCTACGGCACCACGTTCCGCGCCAACTTCCCGCTCAGCCTGAACGCCCGCGGCTCGCTGCGCTACTCGCTGCGCCAGGACGAGATCGAGATCGCCGACTTCTACTGCGATCCGACGGCGCCGGTCCTCTCGCTGGCGCTCTGCGGCCAGCGCGGCTCGAACATCACCTCGCTGGTCGGTTACGGCATCCGCTTCGACCGGCGGAACGACTACCTGAACCCAACGCGGGGCTTCTACGTCGACTTCGTGCAGGACTTCGCGGGCCTGGGCGGCGACGTGAACTACGTGCGGACCGAAGCCGAAGGCGGCTGGTACCACGGCTTCAACAAGGACTTCATCCTCAGCCTGACCGCTTCAGGCGGCTATGTCGAAGGCTGGGCCGGCGACAGCGTCCGGATCAACGACCGGTTCTACAAGGGCGGCAACACTTTCCGCGGCTTCGAGACCGCTGGTATCGGCCCGCGCGACCTGTCCTTCACCCGGGCCGACGCCCTGGGCGGCAAGGCCTACGCCATCGGCACGGTCGAACTGACCGTGCCCACGTTCCTGCCGGAACAGTACGGCATCAAGGCCGCGCTCTTCTCCGACGTCGGTACGCTGGGCCTGCTCGACAAGGTCGACAAACAATGCCCGCCGCCGGGCTCCGCCACGTGCCCGCTCGGGGCGCGCGATCCCAGTATCCAGGACGACTTGTCGCTGCGCGCTTCGGCGGGCTTGAGTGTGTTCTGGCGTTCGCCGATGGGTCCCATCAGGTTCGACTTCAGCCGCGTTTTGGCCAAAGAGGACTATGACAAGACCGAGACCTTCCGGTTCTCCACCTCAACCAGGTTCTAGGAAACTCATGAACTACAAGACCTTCGTCGCGGCGGGCTGCGCCGCGACCGCGACCCTGGCCATCGCCGGCCAGGCGTTCGCCCAAACCCCGCCGGTCGCCCAGACCAACGCGCCGCCGCCGGTCACCCATGGCGCGCCGCTGGCCGGCGTCTGCATCATGTCGATCCCTGGCGCGATCGCTGGCTCCACCGTCGGCAAGTACGTCGACACCCGCATGCAGCAGATCATCCAGCAGGTGAACGGCGAGCTGAACGGCGAGCGCACCGGCATCGAGAACGAGAGCAAGACGCTCCAGAGCCAGGCCGCCACCCTCGACCGCACGACGGCCGAACAACGCGGCGCCGCCCTGCAGGTCCGCGTCAACGCCCTGCAGCGCAAGGCGCAGCAGCGCGAGCGTGAAGTCCAGGCGACCGAGCAGAAGGCCCTGGGCCGCGTCGGCCAGGAAATGGAGCCGCTGATCCGTCAGGTCTATCAGCAGCGTCAGTGCTCGGTGCTGCTGAACCGCGACTCGATTGTGCTGGGCAACCCGGCCATGGACATCACGCCCGCCGTGGTGACGGCGCTGAACGCCAAGATCACGCAGTTCACCTTCGACCGCGAGCGTCTGGACCAACAGCCGGCCGCCGTTCCGGCGCCGACCCAGACTCCGCCGCAGCGCCGCTAGCGGCCGGCGCGGGTCGAGCAGAGCTCGCGTCAGACGCACATGCCCGATCCGCGCTTCTTCGAGGACCTGGGACCTGTTCCCCTCGCCGAGCTGGCCAAGCTCGGCGGGGCGGAGCTGTCCGACGCCGAGGCCGGCGCCCGGCTGATCCGGGCGGTCTCGATCCTGGCCCAGGCCGGGCCGGACACCATCACCTTCCTCAGCGACCGCAAGCACCTGGCGTCCCTGACGGGCCGGCCGGGCGCGTGCTTCGTCCAGCCGAAGGACGTGACGGCGTTGCCCGATGGCTGCGTCGCCCTCGTCGTCGCCAACCCGCAGGGCGCCTACGCCCTGGCGGCGCAGCGGCTGCACCGACCCCGCGCCGGCGGGCCGGACGCCCGGGCCGCTGACGTCGAGGTGGAAGCGGGCGCCGTGATCGAGGCCGGCGTCGTCCTCGGACCGGGCGTGAAGGTCGGCCGCGGCACGCGTATCGGCGCGAACACCGTCATCGGCCCCGGCGTCGCCATCGGCCGCGACTGCGACATCGCTCCGAACGTCACGATCGGCTTCACGCTGATGGGCGATCGCGTCCGCGTGCTGGCCGGCGCGCGGATCGGCGAGCCGGGCTTCGGCGCGACCGTAGGCCCGAAGGGGCTGATCGACATCCCGCAGCTCGGCCGCGTGATCATCCAGGACGGGGTCACGATCGGCGCGAACACCACCATCGACCGCGGCGCGTTCGACGACACCGTGCTGGGCGAGAACACCAAGATCGACAACCTCGTGCAGATCGCCCACAACGTCCGCGTCGGACGGAACTGCGTCATGGCCGCCCACACCGGCATCTCGGGCAGCGTGGTGATCGGCGAGGGCGCCCAGTTTGGCGGACGCGCCGGCGTGGCCGATCACGTCACCATCGGCGCCGGGGCCCGGGTGGGCGCGGCCGCAGGAGTGATGAAGGACATCCCGGCCGGCGAGACCTGGGGCGGCATGCCGGCCCGTCCGATCCGGGAATGGCTTAAGGAAACCGCGTGGCTCGCCCGGATGGCGAACCGCAGAGGGGCTGGACAATGACGCGCAAGGCGCCCGCCGGACAGGACCCGACGCAGATCGACATCACCGAGATCCTCGAGCGGATCCCGCACCGCTACCCCTTCCTGCTGGTGGACCGCTGCGAGGAGTACAAGCCGAGCGAATCCATCGTCGGCATCAAGTGCGTGACCGTGAACGAGCCCTTCTTCCAGGGTCACTTCCCGGGCTATCCGGTGATGCCGGGCGTTCTGCTGATCGAGGCCATGGCCCAGACCGGCGCGGTCCTGATGTCGAAGTCCCTCGAGGTCGACACCGAGGGCAAGGCGATCTTCTTCATGTCGGCCGACAACTGCCGCTTCCGCTCTCCCGTGCGACCGGGCGACGTCGTCCGGATGCACGTCCGCGTGGTCAAGCATCGCGGCGACATCTTCAAGTTCGCCGGCGAGGCGATGGTCAACGGCAAGGTGGCGGCCGAGGCCGAGTTCGCCGCCATGGTCGTGGAGACCTGATCCCCTTGGCCGCCCAGGTCCATCCGACCGCGATCGTCGCCGACGGCGCCCAGCTGGGCGAGGGCGTGTCCATCGGCCCGTTCTGTGTGGTGGGCGCGGCTGTGACGCTCGGCGCCGGCACGCGCCTGCATTCGCACGTGGTGGTGGAGGGGCGAACGACGCTCGGCGCCGACAACCAGGTCTATCCGTTTGCCGTGCTGGGCGGCCCGCCGCAGCACACCGCCTACAAGGGCGAGGACACCGAACTCGTCGTTGGCGACAACAACGTCATCCGCGAACACGCGACGATGAACATCGGCACGCCGCACGGCGGGGGCGTGACGCGCGTCGGCTCGAACGGCCTCTACATGATCGAGAGCCACGTCGGGCACGACTGCGTGGTCGGGGACAATGTCATCATGACCAAGCAGGCGACGCTGGGCGGACACTGTCAGATCGGCGATTTCGTGATCGTGGGCGGCCTGGCGGCCGTGCACCAGTTTACCCGGGTCGGCCGTCACGCGATGATCGGCGGCCTGGCGGCCGTTGTGAAGGACGTGATCCCCTATGGGTCCGTATGGGGCAACCACGCCCACCTCGAGGGCCTCAATCTGGTGGGGCTGAAGCGCCGTGGTTTCGACCGCGACACGATCAACACGCTGCGCGCCGCCTATCGCCTGCTGTTCGCCGACGAGGGCACGTTCCAGGAGCGCCTGGAGGACACCGCCGAAACCTATGCCGACAGCCCGCAGGTGATGGAGATCATCGACTTCATCCGCGCCGACGGCAGCCGGCCGCTCTGCCTGCCCGAACGCGAAGTCTGATGAAGAAGTTGGGGCTGATCGCCGGCGGCGGGGGCCTGCCGGTGGAGATCGCCGAGCATTGCGAGCGCTCGGGCCGGCCGCTGTTCGTGGTCCGGCTCAAAGGTTTCGCCGGCGACGAGCTGGCGCCCTACACGGGCGCTGAGGTCGGCCTCGCCGAGGTCGGCAAGTGCATCAAGGCCCTGAAGCGCGCGGGCTGCGAGGCGGTGTGCCTGGCCGGCAATGTCGCGCGGCCCGACTTCTCGAGCCTCGTACCGGACCTCCACGGCCTGAAGCTGCTCCCGAAGGCGATCGCCGCGGCGCGGAAGGGCGACGACGCGCTGCTGCGCCTTCTGGTCGAGGTCTTCGAGAAGGAAGGCTTCGAGGTCCATGGGGCCCACGAGGTCATGGACGACCTGTCGCTGCCCCTGGGATACCTCGGGAGCCACAAGGGCGCCGACGAGGACCTGCACGACGCCCAGCGGGCGCTGGACGTCGCCCGCGCCGTCGGGCGGCTGGACGTGGGTCAGGCCGCTGTGGTTGCAAGCGGCCTGGTGTTGGCGGTCGAGGCTCAGGAGGGCACCGACGCAATGCTTACCCGAGTGGCGGGCCTCCCCGCGCACCTGAAGGGCGCCGCCGGGGCGGGGCGGGGCGTACTCGCCAAGGCGCCGAAGCCGATCCAGGAGACCCGGGTCGACCTGCCGACCATTGGCCTGGCCACCGTCGAAGGTGTGGCGCGCGCGGGCCTCGCAGGCATCGTCGGTGAGGCGGGCCGACTCCTGGTCCTCGACCGGGAGGCTGTGATCGCCCGGGCCGACGAGCTCGGCGTGTTCATCCTGGGCGTGGACGCCTAGACCCATGGCGGGCCAGCCGGTCACGGTCATGCTGGTCGCGGCCGAGGCCTCGGGCGACGACCGCGGCGCGGGGCTGATGCGGGCTCTGAAGCGGCGGCTCGGCGGCGGCGTCCGTTTCGTGGGCGTCGGCGGGGATCGCATGGGCGCCGAGGGCCTGGACAGTCCATTCGACATCGCCGAGCTGTCAGTGCTGGGCCTCGTCGAAGGGCTGAAAGCCTACCCCAAGGTGGTGCGCCGGGTGAGGGAGACCGCCGACCTGGCGCGGCGCGAACGCCCCGACATCGCCATCCTGATCGACTCCTGGGGCTTCACGCTCCGCGTCGCCAAGGTGCTGCGGAAGCTGGATGCCGCACTGCCGCTGGTGAAGTACGTCGGCCCTCAGGTCTGGGCCTCGCGGCCTGGGCGAGCCAGGACGACGGCTGAGACTTTCGACCACCTGCTGTCGATCCACGCGTTCGACGCGCCGTACTTCGAGGCCGCGGGTCTGCCGGTGACCTTCGTCGGCAATTCGGCCTTGGCGGTCGACTTCTCCGGCGCGGACCCGGCGCGCCTCCGCGCACAGATCGGCGCGGACGGAGACGACCCCATCCTGCTGGTGCTGCCGGGCAGCCGACCGGGCGAGATCGAGCGCGTCCTGCCCGCCTTCGAGGACGCGGTGAACCGGTTGAAAGCGGACCGCCCTGAACTCCACGTTGTGGTGCCGGCCGCCGGCACGGTCGCCGAGGCCGTGAAGGCCCGCGTCGCCGGCTGGCCGCATCGCGCCCACGTTGTGGAAGGCGAGGGCGGCAAACGCGACGCCATGAAGGCCGCCACCGTGGCGCTCGCCTGTTCGGGGACGGTGACGACCGAGCTGGCCATCGCCGGCTGCCCGATGGTGGTCGGCTACCGGCTCGCGCCGCTGACCTACGCCATCCTGAAGCGGCTGATCCGCACGAAGTATGTGACCCTGTTCAACATCGCCGCCCAGGACTTCGTCGCGCCCGAGCTGATCCAGGACGCCTGTAACGGCGAGAGCCTGGCGCGCGAGGTCGCGCTGCGTTTGGACGATCCTGCGCTCCGTGCGCACCAGGTCGTGCGGCAGTTCAAGGCTCTGGACAAGATGGGCCGCGGCGGGCCCGACCCTAACGAGGCCGCCGCGAATGCCGTGCTCGACCTTCTGGAGCGTCGCCGCGGCTAGAACGAAAAAGGCCGGACCTTTCGGCCCGGCCTTTCGGTCTCGCTTGTCGAGAGCGGCTTAGCGCTTCTCGACCGCCACATAGTCCCGCTGCGGAGCGCCCGTGTAGAGCTGCCGCGGCCGGCCGATCTTCTGCGACGGGTCCTCGATCATCTCCTTCCACTGGGCGATCCAGCCGACGGTGCGTGCGAGCGCGAACAGCACCGTGAACATCTCGGGCGGGAAGCCCAGGGCGCGGAGCGTGATGCCCGAGTAGAAGTCGACGTTCGGATAGAGCTTGCGCTCGATGAAGAACTCGTCCGAGAGCGCGATCTTCTCGAGCTCCATGGCCACCTTCAGCAGCGGGTCGTCCCCGTGGCCGACGGCGTCCAGCACCTCGTGGCAGGTGGTCTGCATGACCTTCGCGCGCGGGTCGTAGTTCTTGTAGACCCGGTGGCCGAAGCCCATGAGCAGGCGCTCGCGGTTCTTCACGCCCTTCACGAAGTCCGGGATGTTCTCGACGGTCCCGATCTCCTTCAGCATGTTCAGCGCTTCTTCGTTCGCGCCGCCGTGCTTCGGGCCCCACAGCGAGGCGATTCCCGCCGCGATGCAGGCGAACGGGTTCGCGCCCGACGAGCCGGCGAGGCGGACGGTCGAGGTCGAGGCGTTCTGCTCGTGGTCGGCGTGCAGGATGAAGATGCGGTCCATGGCGCGCGTCAGGACCGGGTTCGGCTTCCAGTCCTCGGCCGGAACCGAGAAGCACATGCGCAGGAAGTTCTCGGCGTACGAGCAGTCGTTGCGCGGATACACGAACGGCTGGCCCAGCGAGTACTTGTAGGCCCGCGCCGCGATGGTCGGGATCTTGGCGATCATCCGGTGCGCGGAGATCATCCGCTGTTCCGGGTCATCGATGTTGGTGCTGTCGTGGTAGAAGGCTGACAGCGCGCCGACCGCGCCGACCATGATCGCCATCGGGTGAGCATCCCGACGGAAGCCCCCGAAGAAGCGGTCGAACTGCTCGTGCACCATCGTGTGGTACGTGATGTTGTGCTCGAAAGCGGCGTACTCGGCCGCGGTCGGCAGCTCGCCGTGCAGCAGCAGGTAGCAGACCTCGAGGAAGCTCGACTTCTCGGCCAGCTGGTCGATCGGATAGCCGCGGTGCAGCAGGATGCCCTCATCGCCGTCGATGAAGGTGATCTTGCTCTCGCACGAGGCGGTCGACGTGAAGCCCGGGTCGTAGGTGAAGACGTCGGCGCCCGAGTACAGCTTTCGGATGTCCACCACGTCCGGGCCAGCCGTGCCCTTCAGGACGGGGAGTTCGACGGTGTTGCCGCCGATGCCGATCTTCGCCGTGTCGCCCATGCGGACCCCTTTCGCGGATGCGAGATGAAACGCTCGTTCGAGCGGCCTTATAACGCTTTACGCGTTGCGCGAAAGCGCATCGTCAAGCCGCGCCAGACTTTCGGCCCGCGTGAGGGCCACCATGGCTCCGGCGAGGTCCGGCGCCGGCGCGCCGCCCGAGAGCACCGCGCGCAGCTGGGGCCCGAATTTGCCGATACCGACGCCCTCCCGTTCGGCGAACGCTCGGATCTCAGCCTCGAGGTCCGGCACGTCCCAGTGGGGAAGGGCGCCCAGGGCATCCCGCAAGCGCGAAAGGCGGCCGATCATCTCCTCCGTCATCGCCGCTCGAGCCTTCTCGGGCAGTTCCAGCGGACGGCGTTTCAGAGAGAAGACCACCCCGTCAGCCAGCTCCAGGATCGTCTTGGCCCCGTCGCGCACGAACGGGATGGTGCGCTCGATGACGGCGATGTCGCCGGCTTCCAGCGGCCAGTCGCGGCTCGCCAGCACCTTCTCGACCAGCGTGGCCAGGCGGACGGGCTCGGCTTGGCGGATGTAGTGGTTGTTGAGGTGGTTCAGCTTGGCCCAGTCCAGGCGGGCCGGCGCGCTCACCACGTCCTTGATGTCGAACCAGGAGATCGCCTGGTCGTCCGAGAAGATCTCGTCGTCGCCGTGGCCCCAGCCGAGCTTGGCGAGGTAGTTGCGCATGGTCTCGGGCAGGTAGCCCATGGCCTCGAAATCGGTGACCGACTGGGCGCCATGCCGCTTCGACAGCTTCGCGCCGTCCGGCCCGTGGATCAGCGGCAGGTGCGCCCAGATCGGGACCTCCCAACCGAGGCCCTGGTAGATCAGCGTCTGGCGGGCGGCGTTGTTCAGGTGGTCGTCGCCGCGGATCACGTGGGTGATGCCCATGTCGTGGTCGTCCACGACTACAGCGAGATTGTAGGTCGGCGTGCCGTCAGTGCGCAGTAGGATCAGGTCGTCCAGCGACCGGTTCTGGAACCGGACCTCGCCCTTCACGGCGTCGGCGATGATCGTATCGCCTTCCAGCGGCGCCTTCAGGCGCACAACGAACGGCCGATCAGGCGCATCATTCGGCGACGCGTCGCGCCAGGGCGAGCGCACAACCCGGCCCTCGGCGCGGGCGACCTCGCGCTCCACCTCAAGCTCGTCGGGCGTCATGTAGTCGCGATAGGCGCCGCCGTTGGCCAGCAGGGCGTCGACCGCCTCACGGTGCCGCTCGGCGCGCGCGAACTGGAAGATCGGGGTCTCGTCAGCCTGGAGGCCAAGCCACTTCAGGCCGTCGAAGATCACCTGTACGGCCTCTTCGGTCGACCGCTCGCGGTCGGTGTCCTCGATGCGCAGCAAGAACTGGCCGCCCGTGTGGCGCGCGTAAAGCCAGTTGAAAAGCGCGGTCCTCGCCGTGCCTATGTGCATCATGCCGGTGGGCGAAGGGGCGATGCGGGTGCGGACGGGACGGTCTGCCATCGAACTCGAAGGGTCTAGGGAAGCGGGCGCGGGGGCCGCGGCGGCGCCTCTTAGCACGCCGATTCCGCGTGCGGCCAGTGTCGGGCGGGCCTGGAGGCAGGCCTGGGGCTGGCTGCGCGATCAGGCGGACGCCCAGAGCGACCGATGGACGCTCTGGACCCCAGTGGCGTTCGGCCTCGGCTGCGCCGCTTATTTCGGCCTGTTGCGCGAGCCGCTGGCCTGGACGGCATGGCTCGCGCTGGCGGTGGGGCTCGCCCTCCTGGGGGTCTCCGGCCGTTGGGGCGGTCGCAGGGCCGTGGTGGTCTCGCTCGCGCTGCTCGGTTTCGCGCTGTGCGGCTTCGGCGTCGCCAAGCTGCGCACCGAGAGCGTCGCGGCGCCCGTGGCCGCGGCCGGCGGTCGACCGCAGATGGTCGACGGCTGGGTGCTCGATGTTGCGGCGCCGGGCGAGACCGGCCAGCGGCTGCTGATCGCGCCGGCGCGCGTGGGTGACTGGCGGGCCGAGGCGACGCCGATCCGCGTCCGCGTCACGCTGCGTCCGGGCATGCCGCTGCCAGCACCGGGTGAGCCCGTGCGCGTCTTCGCCATCCTCAATCCGCCGCCGCCCCCCGCGAGCCCCGGCGCCTATGACTTCGCGCGCGACGCCTTCTTTGAGAGCGTCGGGGCGGTCGGGTTGGCGCTGCGCGCGCCGGAGCCGTGGACACCGGAGATCGCACCACCTTGGCGGCTGCGGCTGAGCATGAAGATCAACGCCATACGCTGGGGGCTTACCCAGCGGATCGTCGAGACCCTGGGTCCCGAGAGCGGCGGGCTGGCGGCGGCGATGACCACCGGCCATGAAGCCTACATCCCGAACGAGCAGGTCGAGAACCTCCGCGCCGCGGGTCTGGCCCACATCATCTCGATCAGCGGCTTGCATATGGCCATCGTCGGTGGCTTCGCCTTCGCCGCGGCCCGGCTGGGGATCGCCGCCTGGCCCTGGTTGGCGCTTCGCGTGTCCGGGAAAAAGCTCGCCGCCGTGTTCGGCCTGGCGGCCGTGAGCGGCTACCTCGTGCTGTCCGGCGCGCCGCCGCCGGCCGAACGGGCCGCCATCACCGCCGCCGTGGCCTTCGCCGCCGTCCTCGTCGACCGCCAGGCGATCAGCCTGCATGCGCTCGCGCTCGCCGCCATGGGCGTCTTGCTGCTGCAGCCGGAGGCGGTGACCGAGCCCGGCTTCCAGATGTCCTTCGCCGCAACCGCCGCCCTCGTGGCGCTGGCGGAGGCCTGGCCGCAGCCCGTCGCCGAGATCTCGACGCCCTGGTGGATCCGCTGGCCCCAGGCAACCGCGGCCTGGATCGCCGTCAGCATCGCCGTGAGCTTCGTGGCGGGTCTCGCCACCGGCCCCTTCGCCATCCAGCACTTCAACAGGGTCTCGACCTGGGGGCTCTTCGCCAATCTCGCCGTCGCTCCGATCTCCTCCTTCCTGCTCATGCCGGCGCTCGCCATCGGCGCGGCCCTGGCGCCGCTTGGCCTGGGCCGCGCGCCGTTGGAGGTCGCGGGGTTCGCCATCGAGCTGATGAACCGCGTGGCGGCCTGGGCGGCATCCGCGCCGATGGCCCAGGCGCTGATCCCCAGCGCGCCGGCGTGGACCCTGCCGGCCGCCTTCCTGGGATTGCTGCTCGTGTGCCTTTGGCGCGGTCCGCTGCGGTGGCTTGGCCTGCCGTTGGCGCTCAGCGTCCTGTGGATCCCGCGCCCGCCCGCGCCGGATGTCTGGATCAGCGCAGACGGCGCGGCCATCGCGGTGCGAGAGGGCAAGGCCGCCGTCCTGCTGCGGCCCGACGTGAAGCTGTTCGGGGCGGAGTTCTGGTCGCGTCGGCGGGGTCTCGAGCCCCTGATCAGCGAGGCCGAGCGGGACCGGCGCTTCGCCTGTGATCGCTGGAGCTGCGCGCCGGGGGCGGGGGCGTCCGTGCGGCTGGCGGCGGCGTGGAACCTGCGCAGGCCGCTGAAGCCCGGTCGGCTGGATCAGCTGTGCGCCTCGGCGGAGATCGTCGTGCTGCGCAACGACTTCCGTCCTGAGAGCTGCGCGGCCCCCCTGGTGCTGACCGGCGCCGACTTCCGGGCGGGCGGCTCTGCCGAGCTCTATCGACGGCCGGACGGCTGGGAAGTGGTTTGGGCCCAGGAGCGGCGCGGCCGGCGGCCATGGACCTGGGGCTACGATCCGCGATGATGTTCGCAAGGCCGCTCCGACCGCGGGCGCGGTCAGGCGAGATTACGCGCACTGTTCGGGTCTGGCTGGCGCCTCGCGTGAGGGTCGGCGGCCGCTATCCGCTGCTGGACGGCGTCATCGAGGTCACGCGGCTGCAGGAGATCGACCTCGCCGACGTGGACGAGGCCCTGGCCAAGGCGACGGGCTTCGACAGCCTGGACGCCCTCATGGAAACCGCCCGCCACGGGCGTGGCGAGCGGGTGTTCCTCATCGATTTCGTCTTCGTCCCGCAAGGGGACGCAGGCGATCAGTGGTAGCGGCGGATCAGGCCTACCAGACGGCCCTGCACTGACACCTGGTCGGGGCCGAAGATGCGAGTCTCGTAGGCCGGATTGGCGGCTTCCAGCGCGATGGACGCGCCCTTTTTGCGCAGACGCTTCAGGGTCGCTTCCTCGCCGTTCACCAGGGCCACGACGATGTCGCCCGAATTGGCGCTGTCGGTGCGGCGGATGACCACGAAGTCGCCGTCGAGAATGCCGGCGTTGATCATCGAGTCGCCCTGGATCTCTAGGACGAAGTGCTCGCCCGCGCCCAGCATCGCCTCGGGCACCGGCAGGCGGTCGCGCTCCTGCTGGATGGCCTCGATCGGGGTGCCGGCGGCGATCTTGCCGAGGATCGGCAGCTCGCGGGTGTCGTTGGCCGCCACCGGCATCTCCTTGCCGGCGTCCACGAGCTGCGGCTTGAAGGGCGCGCGCCCCTTCGGCGGGGCGGCGGCCGTGGCCTGCTGCGGCAGCCGGACCACTTCGAGGGCCCGCGCCCGGTGGGGCAGGCGGCGCAGGAAGCCGCGCTCCTCGAGGGCGGTGATCAGGCGGTGGATGCCCGACTTTGAGGCCAGGTCCAGCGCTTCCTTCATCTCGTCGAAGGACGGCGAGACGCCGGTTTCCTTGATGCGCTCATGGATGAACATGAGCAGCTCGTGCTGCTTGCGGGTGAGCATCTGGGCGACCTCTGGAACAAAGCGCAAACGTTGTTTGATGTTCTCTAGGTGTTCCAGATTAATGTCAAGTTACGAACCTTCTCCCTGCAAACGCGGGAGAATTCCCGACGGCAGTGACTGTCGAAGTTGCGACTCAGCCCAGCAGTTCGCGGGTCGCCGCCGTGAGGTCCGCCTGCCGCATAAGGCTTTCGCCGACCAACATCGCCCGGGCCCCGCAGCGTTCAAGACGGGCGGCGTCAGCAGGCGTGAAGATGCCGCTTTCGGCCACCAGCAGCGCATCGGGCGGAGCGAGCGCGGCCAGGCGCTCGGTAATGGCGAGGTCGACGGTAAAGGTGCGCAGGTCCCGGTTGTTCACGCCCACAAGGTCAGCGCCCAAGGCGGCGGCGCGCGCCATCTCGGCCTCGTCGTGCACCTCGACCAGCGCGTCCATCCCGAAGCGACGGGCTTCCGACATCAGCGCCGCAGCCACCGCGTCGTCGACCATCGCGAGGATCACCAGAATCGCATCGGCCCCGAAGTCGCGCGACTCCGCCACCTGCCAGGGGTCGACCAGGAAATCCTTGCGAATGCAGGGCAGGGCGACGGCGTCGCGCGCGGCGACGAGGTAATCGTCGCGGCCCTGGAAGCTGGGCTCGTCGGTCAGCACGGAGAGGCAGGCCGCGCCCCCGGCCTCGTAGGCGCGCGCCAACTCCGGCGGGTCGAAGTCGGCCCGTATCAGGCCTTTGGAGGGCGAGGCCTTCTTGATCTCGGCGATCAGCGCGAGCCGACCGGGCGCGTGGGCGCGCTCGAGCGCGGCGCGGAACCCGCGAGGCGGGCTCGCCGACGGCGCCACGGCAGGACGCGCCGCCTTCCGGACGGCGACTTCGTCGCGCTTGTAGGCGGCGATCTTCTGCAGGATGTCGCTCATGCCGCCGTCCCCTCGACCAGCCTGTCCAGCGCCCCCCGGGCGCGGCCATCGTCCAGGATGGCGTAGGCCAGCTCGACCCCCTCGCGCAGCGTCTCCACCTTCTCGGCGACGAGGAAGGCCGCCGCGGCGTTCAGCGCGACGATGTCCCGATAGGCGCCGGGTGCGCCGTCGAGCAGTCGCCGTAGGGCCTCGGCGTTCTCGGCCGGCGTCCCACCGGTGAGGTCGGCCAGCGCCGCGCGGCGCAGGCCCACGGCTTCCGGCGTGACGGTGAACAGGCGCACCTTGCCGTCGCGCAGCTCGGCCACCGCGGTCTCGCCCGTCGTGGTCATCTCGTCGAGACCCGCGCCGTGCACGACCCAGGCGCGCTCGGAGCCCAGCATACCCAGCGCCTCGGCCAGCGGCTTCACCCAGCGCTCGGCATAGACGCCCACCACCTGGCGCTCGGCGCCGGCCGGGTTGGTCAGGGGCCCAAGCAGATTGAAGATCGTCCGGAAGCCGAGTTCGGCGCGGATCGGCGACACGTGCCGCATCGCGCTGTGGTGGGCTGGGGCGAACAGGAAACAGATGCCCGCGCTTTCGAGGGCCCCCAGCTGAGCCTCGGGCGGGGCGGCGATGTTGACGCCGAGTTCGGTCAGCACGTCGGCGGTGCCCGACTTGGACGACATGGCCCGGTTGCCGTGCTTGGCGACCTTCAGCCCGCCGCCGGCTGCGACGAAGCCCACGGCGGTGGAGATGTTCAGCGTATGCAGGCCGTCGCCGCCGGTGCCGCAGACGTCGATGGTCGGAAAGCCGGGCTCGAGCCGTACGGCCGCCTGGCGCATGGCCCGGGCGCAGGCGGCGATCTCGCCCAGCGTCTCGCCACGCATCCGCATGGCGGTGAGCGCCGCGCCGATCTGGGAGGCGGTTGGCTCGCCCCGCAGGCAGGCTGCAAAGAAGGTGTCGGCGTCGCCGTCGGACAGCGTCGCGCCATCGGCCAGGCGCGAGAGAAGCGGCTTGAAGGCGTCGGACATGCGCTCGGCGTCAGGCTTCGCTGAGCCGCTTCACGCCGGCGATGTCGAGGAAGTTGCCCAGCAGCTCGTGGCCGCACTCGGTGGCGATCGATTCCGGATGGAACTGCACGCCATAGATCGGGCGGCTCTTGTGCTGCACGCCCATGATCTCGCCGTCCTCGGTCCAGGCGGTGACCTCGAGATCGGCGGGCAGGGCGGCCTTCTCGACTGACAGGCTGTGATAGCGCGTCGCCGTGAAGGGGTTCTTCAGGCCGGCGAACACGCCCTTGCCGTTGTGATGGATCAGGCTGGTCTTCCCGTGCATCAGCGCCTTGGCGCGGATCACCTCGCCGCCGAAGGCCTGGCCGATCGACTGGTGGCCCAGGCAGACGCCGAAGATCGGCAGGTCGGCGGGTGCAGCGGCCAACAGCGACAGGCAGATTCCCGCCTCGTTGGGCGTGCAGGGCCCCGGCGAGAGCAGGACGGCATCGGGCTTCAGGCCCAGCGCCTCGTCGACGCTGACCGCATCGTTGCGCACGACGTTTGTCTCCGCCCCCAGCTCGTTCAGATAGTGGACGAGGTTGTAGGTGAAGCTGTCGTAGTTATCGACGACCAGGATCATGAGCTTCCATTAGGCTTTGCGAGCGCATCCGCCAAGCGGGATGCTCAGGCCATGGCCGCCGCCGATTCGATACTCGATGCCGCCGCGCTCGCCCGGGCTCGCGCCCTGCTGGCGCCGCGTGGGAAGCGGCGACGGATGTGGCCGGTGCTGGCTGCGGCCACGGCCCTCGCTGTCTCGTCGCTGGCGTTCGCGGCGGCGATGATCCTCGCCCCGCCTCTGGTCACCTATTCGGCGGCCCAGACCGCGCCGCGCTGACGGCTTCGTCCCGCATCGGCGGGATCAGGCGGCTCCAGGCCTCGATGACGCCGCGCTCCGCCAGACCCGCAAACAGCCGCTGAGCGTTGACGGCGTTCTCGCGCAGGAAGGCCTGCCAGATTGGCCGGTCCATCACTTCATAAGGCACGACCAGGCCGGTGCTGATGCGTAGGACGAGATCCTGGCCCATGAGGCCCTTCACGTGCCGCCGCACGGTCTCGGCCGGCATACCCAGCCGCTGGGAAATCTCGGCCACGCTGGTCCGTCCGGTCTCGGCGCTGATGACGGCCAGCAACACGATAACGGACGGCAGATCCGGGACCGCCGTCAGAAGGGCGTCGGTCGTGCGCAGCAGGTAGTCGGCCAGCAGCCGGGCGGCCGCGCGCACCGGGATGGTCGGCTCGGCTGGGTAGGCCGAACGCGGCAGGGGCTCGATCAGCCCGCCGGCGTTGCTCTCGTGGAAAAACACCACCAGACGGCGGTGGCTCTGCATCACGCCTTGGATGTAGGCCTCGGAGGCCAGGTAGGTCTCGGGAACGATGACGCCGCCCTCGACCGAGGCGCAGGCGCCGAGGCCCTCGAGCCGCTTGACGTGACGACGGACCGTCTCGAACGGCATCCGCAGCGAATTGGCGACCGCGTTGATGCTGACCGGCCGCCGGCGCGCGTCGGGGGCAGGCGCCTCCATGCGCCCGTGTCGTATGCGCGCCAGGGGCTCGTGGGTCAGCGGCGCGATGTTGGCCTGGTTGATCGCCATGACGAGGATGGCGTCGAGGCTGGAAAGGCCGCCCAGACCCATCGCGGCCTGGTCCAGCATGAAAGCGAAGGAGAGCCGGCCGAGCTCATGCTCGCGGCGGGTGGCCGCGGCGGAGCCGTCTCCATGTCGCGCGTCTTCGTCCACCCGGGCTACATCCCAACCGAAGCTCACGCCCCCCATGGCGTGCGGCTACCCTTAGCTTGGAGTGCGCCGCCGCATCTGCAAGCTAAGCAATTACCCGTATTGGGCAGATGGCGTTGGGGAGGTTAGACGAACCGCCAGCTTTCCTCGGCGGCGCGGCGGAGCGCCCGCGCCTTGTGGAGCGTCTCGTCGTACTCGGCGTCCGGGTCACTGTCGGCGACCACGCCGCCGCCAGCCTGGACGTACATCGTTCCGTCCTTGAAGAGCGCCGTGCGCAGCACGATGCAGGTGTCCACCGAGCCGTCGCAGCCGAAGTAGCCGACACCGCCGGCGTAGCCCAGGCCGCGCTTTTCGATCTCCAGCTCGTCGATGATCTCCATGGCCCGCACCTTCGGCGCGCCCGAGAGCGTGCCGGCGGGCAGGGCGGCGAGCACCACGTCCACCGGGTCCAGGCCCTCGGGGGCATCGCCCTCGACGTTCGAGACCAGATGCATCACGTGGCTGTAGCGCTCCACGAAGAAGCTGTCGGTGACCCGGACCCGGGGCGCGCGGGACGGCGCCTGGGCCTCGTTGGCGCCTTGCGCCTTCAGCATCGCCACCCGGCCGACGTCGTTGCGGCCGAGGTCCAGCAGCATCAGGTGCTCGGCGCGTTCCTTGGGATCGGCGATCAACTCGGCCTCGAGCGCCTGGTCTTCTTCCGGCGTCGCCCCTCGCGGCCGCGTGCCGGCGATCGGGCGGATCGTGATCTTGCCGTCGCGCAGCCGCACCAGGATTTCCGGTGAGGAACCGGCGAGGTGGAAGTCGCCGAAGTCCAGGAAGAACAGGAACGGCGAGGGATTGGTCCGCCGCAGCGAACGATAGAGGGCGAAAGGATCGTGCTTGAATGGCGCGCGGAAGCGATGGCTCGGCACCACCTGGAAGATGTCGCCGGCCCCGATGTAGGCCTTCGCCCTGGCGACGATCTCGCGGTAGTCCTCGCGGCTGACCGGCGTCGTGAACTGATCGGGCTCAGGCTTCCCTTGGCCGGACAGCGGCGGCGCGGGCTTGCGAAGGTCGGCGACCACCGCCTGCAGGCGGGCCTCGGCGGCCGCGTAGGCGTCCTCGGCCGATGCACGACCCGGCCGCACGGGCGTCACCAGGATGATCTCCTGGGCGATGGCGTCGAAGATGGCGACGATGGACGGCCGGGCGAGCACCGAGTCCGGCAGGCCCAGCGGGTCCGGATTGACGTTGGGGAGGCGCTCGGCCAGCCGGATCATGTCGTAGCCGACGGCGCCGAAGACGCCGGCCGCCATGGGCGGCAACCCCGGCGGCAGTTCGATGCGGGAGGCCGCGATCAGGTCGCGCAGGCTGTCCAGTGCGCCGCCCGGCTGCGCCGTGAAGCGGCCGGCGGCGATGTCTTCGCCCTCGGCGGCCTCGGCCTGGTCCCCGCGGCAGCGCCAGACGAGATCCGGCGCCAACGTGATGATCGAGTAGCGGCCGCGCCAGGCCCCGCCCTCGACGGACTCGAACAGGAACGCATACGGCCGGCCGTGGCCGATCTTGAGGAAAGCCGAAACCGGCGTCTCCAGATCGTCCACCAGGCGCGTCCAGACGACCTGGGGCGCGCCGCCGTCATAGGTGGATCGGAAGGCCTCGAACGCGGGTTCGGGCGTCACTTCTTGGTCTCCGCCTTACCCTCGGCGGCCAGCGGCTCCATGCCCACCGCGGCGCGGGCGCGGTTCACGTCGGTCTTCACCTTCAGCTTGGTGCGGGCCGCGGTCTGCGCCGAGTCCGCGATCTCGCGGAACATGGTGCTGGCGAGCTCGGGACGGCTCTGCTCCGCGAGCATGGCGGCGAGCGGGCCAGGCTGCATGCGCACCGCGCCGACCTGACCGACCGAGAACGCGAACTCGCGGGCGCGGGTGACGAACACCTCGTTCGGCTTGGTGGCGAAAGCGCGGGCCATCAGCTCGCGCGACAGATCCTGCCGCTGGCCGGCGTTCTGGCGCGACAGGTCGGCGGCTTGCGAGACCGACACCCCCGCCGAGGCGGCGACGGCGGCCAGCGCCTCGCCCTTGCGGACGCGGGCGGCCAGTTCATTTGCGCGCGCCTCCATGCGCGAGGCGGTCTCGCGCATCGTCCAGACGCGGGCCAGTTCGGCGCGCACCTCGGCCAGTGGCGGCAGCGCCGGCGGCACGATGCGCTCCACCTTCACCGCGAAGGATTCGCCTTCGCCGGCGTCGACGAGATCGCTCTCGCCCCCGGCGGGCAGCTGGAAGGCCTGGTCCAGGATTTGCGGTGTCAGGCCGGGCACGGGGCGACCCTGGGCGTCGACGCCCTGCTTGATCACCGGCCCGACAGTCATGGCCGGCACGCCCGCCTTCTGCGCAGCAGCGGCGAGGTCAGAGCCGCTCTGGTGCGCCTGGTCGTAGGCCTGCGCAAGGTCATAGGCCTTCTGGGTCGCCGCGGTCTTGCGCAGCTCGGCCTCCAGCATCGGCCGGGCCTCTTCCAGGGTGATCGTACGGCCGGGCGTGATCGCCAGCACCTTGATCACCGCCAGACCGAGCTCGCCCTGGGCCTGGGCGATCTGACCGGCAGGCAGCCGGAAGGCGGCCTCGGCGACGCGACGGTCGGCGATCGCCGTCCGGGGCTTGTTCTCATAGGTGATGGCGTCGACGCCCACCGCCTTGGCCACGGCGGCCGGCGCTTCGCCGCGGCCGAGCCGCGCCTGGATCTGCTGGGCGGCGGCTGCGTCCTTGGCCGGGATCTGCACGACGGTGCGGGTCTCCGGCTGGGACAGCGTGTCCCTCCGGAAGTCGTACAGCTTCTGCAGCTCGGCGGCGTTGATCGGCGTGTTCGCCGCCACCGCCTGCGGGCTGAAGCGCACCACCGTCAGCACGCGCATCTCGGGCCGCGTCAGCTGGGCGGCGTTCTGCTGCATGAATTGGGTGAGCTGGGCGTCCGTCGGCGCGGCGACGGCCGGAACGTTCGCCGGCGTGATATTGAAGTAGGCCACGTCGCGGCTCTCCAGGCCGTAGATCGCGGCGAGCGCGCCGTAGGCCCGCGGCGCGCGCAGGCCCTCGCCGACGCCCGCGCCCCAATGCTGGGCGGCCATCTGGTCGGCGAGCACGCGGTCGAAATCCTCGGGCCGCATGCCGTTTTCGCCGAGCCGCTGCTCGAAGGTCTTGCGGTCGAAGCGGCCGCTGATCGGATCGAAGAAGGCCGGGATCTTCTGGATCTCGGCGACCAGCAGCTTGTCGGACGGGCGGATGCCCATCTTGTTCAGCAGTTCGGCGAAGGCCTCGCGGGTGGCGAGGCCGCTCAGCACCTGGCGGTCGATGCCGTTGGCGGCCGCCATCTCGGGCGTGATCGGCTGGCCGGCCTGCTGCTCCAGGTCCTTGCGGTACTGGTCGTACTCGCGCCGGAACTGGGCGGAGTCGATCACGCGCGAGCCGGCCTTGATGACCTGGTCGCCCATCGTCCCGTTGAAGACGTCGTTTATGCCGAAGATCGCGAAACTGATGATCAGCAGGCCGATGAGGACGGCGGCGACCCAGGATTTCGCGAAGGTGCGAATGGCGGCGAGCATTGAACGAAACCCTTTCCGGGGCGCAGACGTGCCGGCCGGTATAGTGGAGGCCGCTTCCGTACGGCAAGCAGGTGACAGGCGACCCGGCTTGCCTTAACCGCGCCCGGCAGTTCGACGGAAGTGAGACGAGATGACCGCGCCCAAGCCGCTGATCGCCGGAAATTGGAAGATGAACGGGACCTCCGCGTCGTTGGACGAGGCGCGCGCCATCGCCGCCGGCGTCAGCGAATGCCCGGCGCGTGTGGCGATCTGCCCGCCCGCGATCCTGACTCACCGCCTGAGCGAGGCGCTGGCAGGGTCGAAAGTGCTGGTCGGCGGCCAGGACGCGCATTGGGATGACGCCGGCGCGTTCACGGGCGACGTCTCGGCCGAGATGCTGGCCGACGCCGGCGCGAAGCTCGTGATCCTCGGCCACTCGGAACGGCGGACCGGCTATCGCGAGACCGACGAGATCGTCGCTTCGAAGGTGAAGGCGGCGCTGCGCGCAGGCCTCGAGCCGATCGTCTGCGTCGGCGAGACGCTGGAGCAGCGCAAGGGCGGACAGGCGCTCGACGTCGTCACGGGCCAGGTTCGCGGCTCCCTCCCGACGGAGTTGGCCGGCCAGGCGTTCTCGGTCGCGTATGAGCCTGTGTGGGCCATCGGCACCGGCCTCACCCCCACGACGCCCGAGATCGAGGAGGTCCACCGGGCCATCCGCGCCACGCTGGTCGACGTGTTCGGCGAAGCTGGCCGGGGCGTCCCCATCCTCTACGGCGGCTCGGTGAAGCCCTCGAACGCCGCAGAGATCCTGCATGCCGACGAAGTGGGCGGCGCCCTGGTCGGTGGCGCGTCGCTGAAGGCCGACGACTTCCTGGGGATCGTCCGGGCGATCTAGGCCGAAGGGCCCTTCAGCTCGACGGTGTTCCCTTCAGGATCGCGGATGTAGAGCGAGAAGCCGTCGCCATCGGCGCCGTAGCGATGACCCTCCTCGACAATCTCGATGCCATGGGCGGAGAGGTGCGCCCGGATCGCGGCCTCGTCGAAGGGACGGACCTGCAGGGCGAAGTGGTCGAGGTTCCGCGCCTCCCGGCCGGGACCGGCGCCGCCCATCCGTCCCAGCGGACCGTCGAGGGTGACCAGATCGATCATCTGCGATCCGGCCCGGACATGCGTGAGGCCGATCTCCGGCCGATCACGGTCCACGGAGAGGCCGAGCACGTCGACGTAGAAGCCGAGCATCCTGTCCTTGTCGCGCACGCGCAGGACGATGTGGTCGAAGCCGCGGATGCCGATCGGGTTGGCCATGGGCGGCAGCCTACAGCAGAAGGCCCCAAAGGCGGCAGTCCCGCCGTTCGCCATCCTCGACGATGTGGCCACGCAACAGGCCTTCCTCCTCGAAGCCCAGCTTTTCCAGCACCGCCTCCGAGCGGCGATTGCCGAGGTGCGTCCGGGCGGCGAGCTTCCGGAGGCCGTTGCTAGCCGCGTAGGCGATCACGGTCTGCATCGCCTCGAGGCCAAAGCCATGACCCCAGGCGTCGCGGCTGAGCATGAAGCCCACCTCGGCGCGGCGATGCCTGCGGTCGATCTCGGTCAGGTCGAAGCAGCCCACGAAGGTTCGATCGGCCAGGGTGCGCATCGCCCAGTGCATCGCCCGGGCGGCCTCCATCGCCTCGACCTGCCCGCCGACGACATGGGCCACCACGTCGGGGTCGTCCGGTTCAGGCGCATCCCAGTAGGACAGCACCTCGGGGTCGCCCAGCACCGGGAAGATGACCTCGGCGTCGTCCAGTCGCAACGGATCGAGCCTCAACCGTTCGGTCTCGAGGATGGGCAGGCGGCGGAGATCGAGAATCATCACTTGTCCAGGGGCTGAGACCCACTAGCTATGGCTTTGGGCGCGGGCAGGTGGTAGAGCGCGCGCTTCATTTCGGGCGGGTGTGTCCGCCGAAACGCACCGGATAGTCCATGCTGCTGAACCTGCTCCTGGCGATCGAGGTCATCGTCGCCTTCTTCCTGATCGTCGTGGTCCTCCTGCAGCGGTCCGAAGGCGGCGCTCTGGGCATGGGCGGCGGTCCGTCGGGGTTCATGACGGCGCGGGGCGCGGGAGACCTCCTGACGCGCACCACCTGGATTCTGGGCACGGTGTTCTTCATCCTCGGCCTGCTTCTGACGGTCGTCGCCGGCCGCGAGCGGGGCGACTCCTCGGTGGTCGATCGCCTGAAGGTGGACGCCATCGACCCGAACAGCCTGAACCAACCGACGCCGCGGCCGCCGGCCGGCGCGCCGAACGCGCCGCAGCAGGCGCCTGCGCCGTTCCAGGCCCCGGCTCCGGTGGTGGGCAATCCGTTCGGCGCGGCTCCGGCCCCGGCTCCGGCGACGCAAGCTCCGGCCCAGTCGCAATAAGCCGTGGATCATTTGCATTGTCGGGCGGGCCGCCCGACCGAATCACGGCTAATCTGAACGCCCATGGCCCGGTACATTTTCATCACCGGCGGCGTGGTCTCCTCTCTGGGTAAAGGTCTCGCGTCCGCCGCTCTCGGCGCGCTTCTTCAGGCGCGCGGCTACAAGGTTCGGCTACGCAAGCTGGACCCTTATCTCAACGTCGATCCGGGGACGATGAGCCCCTATCAGCACGGCGAGGTCTTCGTGACCGACGACGGCGCCGAGACCGACCTTGACCTTGGCCACTACGAGCGGTTCACGGGCGTCTCGGCGACCCGCAACGACAACATCACCACCGGCCAGATCTACAAGACGATCATCGAGAAGGAGCGGCGAGGGGACTACCTCGGCGCCACCGTCCAGGTGATTCCGCACGTGACCGGCGAGATCAAAGACTTCGTCCTGTCGGATCCCGGCCCGGACGTTGACTTCGTGCTGATCGAGGTCGGCGGCACAGTGGGCGACATCGAGGGCCTGCCGTTCTTCGAGGCCATCCGCCAACTCGGTCAGGAGCTGCCGCGCGGCCATTCCTGCTTCATCCACCTGACGCTGCTGCCGTACATCAAGACCGCGGGCGAGATGAAGACCAAGCCGACCCAGCACTCCGTGAAGGAGCTGCGCTCGATCGGCATCCAGCCCGACATCCTGCTGTGCCGCTGCGAGCAGGAGATCCCCGAGGGCGAGCGGAAGAAGATCGCCCAGTTCTGCAACGTGCGCCCCAGCGCCGTCATCCAGGCGCTGGACAGCGCCAACATCTACGCCGTGCCGCTGGACTACCACCGTCAGGGCCTCGACACCGAGGTGCTGGACGTCTTCGGCCTCACCGAGACCGCGCCCAAGCCCGACCTGTCGCGCTGGGAAGGCATCTCGCACACGCTGAGCCACCCCGACGGCGAGGTGAACATCGCGGTCGTCGGCAAGTACACGGCGCTCACCGACGCCTACAAGTCGCTGGTCGAGGCGCTGATCCACGGCGGCGTGGCCAACAACGTGCGCGTGAAGCTCGACTGGATCGAGGGCCAGGCCTTCGAGAAGGAAGAGGCGCTGATCGCCGAGCGCCTGACCAACGTGCATGGCGTGCTGGTGCCCGGCGCCTTCGGCGAGCGCGGGTCGGAAGGCATGATCCGCGCGGTGCAGTTCGCCCGCGAACACCAGATCCCATACTTCGGGATCTGCTTCGGCATGCAGATGGCGATGATCGAGGCGGCGCGGAACCTGGCCGGCATCCACCAGGCCTCGTCCACCGAGTTCGGGCCGACGTCCGAGCCGATCGTTGGCCTGATGACCGAATGGGTCCGCGGCAACGAGCGGGAAACACGCGCCGAAGGCGGCGAGATGGGCGGCACCATGCGCTGCGGCGCCTTCGATGCGGTCCTGAAGCCTGGCTCGAAGGTCGCCGAGATCTACGGCAACCCGAACATCTCCGAGCGCCACCGCCACCGCTACGAGGTCAACATCGCCTACCGCGAGCGGATCGAGGCGACCGGCCTGCACTTCACGGGGCTGTCGCCCGACGGCCAGCTGCCCGAGATCTGCGAGCGCCAGGACCACCCGTGGTTCGTCGGCGTGCAGTACCATCCCGAGCTGAAGAGCCGCCCGTTCGACCCGCACCCGCTGTTCGCCAGCTTCATCGGCGCGGCCAAGGAGCGGAGCCGGCTGGTCTAGGCGTCGGATATGGCGGATGCTCTCCGCCATGCTGACCCGAGACGACGTGCGTGCTGCGGCGCTGGCGCTTCCTGAGGCCTACGAGGAAGGTCACTTCGACCTTCCGTCATTCCGGGTGGCGAAGAAGATCTTCTGCACGGTGCACGCCGACCAGCCACGAATCGTCCTGAAGCTCGACCCGGACGATCAGCACAACCTGGTCGACGGCAGCGCCGTGCGGCCCGTGGAGGGCGCGTACGGCCGGAAGGGCTGGACCTATGTCTATTTCGAGCCGCTCGAGCCCCAGCGCCTCGACAGCCTGCTACGTCTCGCCTGGGCGACGGTGGCGCCGAAACGGCTCCTCAAGGCAGGCGCTTGATCCGGCGCGGGGTTTCATGCATACACCCGCGCTCACGTCGGCGGCCCGGTTCGGCCGCCGCAATCATTTCGAGATACTCCGATGGCTGTTCCTAAGAGAAAAACCTCGCCTTCCAAGCGCAACATGCGCCGGTCGCACCACGCGCTGGGCCCGAACGCCTTCCACGAGGACAAGGAAACGGGCGAGCTGAAGCGCCCGCACCACGTCGACCTGAAGACCGGCATGTACAAGGGCCGTCAGGTTCTGGCGCCGAAGGAAGACTAAGTCTCTTCCATACTGAGTTTGCGCGGCCCCGCCTGGCCTCCAGGCGGGGCCGTTTGCATGTCTGCTACTGGCTGCGGCCGCGGGCCTGCACGGCGGCTCGGCGCTCGGCTACCATCTCGGGCGTCACCGCCGAGTTGTAGGCCACCGAACGCTCGTGCTCGAGCGCCAGGCCCTCGCCCAGGCTCTGCTCGTACCCATCGTCGATCATGGCCTTGTAGGTCATCAGCATGTCGGTCTCGATGTCGGCCATCTGCCGGGCAAGCGTCAGCGCCGCCTCCATCAGCTCGGCCGGCTCCACCACGCGGTTCACCAGGCCCCATTCGTAGGCCGTCTTTGCATCCAGGAAGTTGCCGGTCAGCGACAGCTCCTTCGCCCGATAGGGGCCGATCGCCCGCGACAGCTTCTGCGACAGCCCCCAGCCGGGCGTGATGCCGACGCGGGCGTGGGTGTCGGCGAAGCGGGCGTTGGTCGAGCAAATCAGCACGTCGCAGGCCAACGCCACCTCGAAGCCGCCGGTGATCGCCACACCGTTGATTGCCCCGATGATCGGCTTGTCGGTAGCCAGCAGGGCGCGCGCCGGATTCTCCGCCGGGTCGGTCGCATTGGCCGCGCCCATGCCGAGCGGATCTGAAGACAGCTCCTTCAGGTCCAGGCCGGCCGTGAAGGCCCGCTCGCCCGCGCCGGTCAGTACGATCACCTTCACCGCAGGATCGTTGTCCAACTCGACCATCGCCTTGCGCAGCGCGCTTCGCAGTGCGCGTGAGAGCGCATTCATCGCTTCAGGGCGGTTCAGGGTGACGACGGCGACGCCTTCGGACGGCTTCTCGACCAGCAGCATGATGTTCCTCCGCTTTTCGCTCCGATGGGCCGGCGCCGCTGGGGGAAGTCAAGTTGCCCGCGCGGCGGAAGCTGGCTAAGGCTCCCGCGCCGCCGGACAACTGAGGACACCATGACCGAGATCGTCGACATCACCGCCCGTGAAATCCTGGACAGCCGGGGCAACCCGACCGTCGAAGTCGACGTGATCCTGGAAGATGGCTCGATGGGCCGCGCCGCCGTGCCGTCGGGCGCCTCGACCGGCGCCCACGAGGCGGTGGAGAAGCGGGACGGCGAGAAGGGCCGCTACCTGGGCAAGGGCGTGCTGCAGGCCGTGGAAGCGGTGAACGGTGAGATCTACGACGCGCTGTCGGGCTCGGACGCCGAAGACCAGCGCCGCATCGACCGCCTCCTCATCGAACTGGACGGCACGCCGAACAAGGCCCGCCTGGGCGCCAACGCCATCCTGGGCGTCAGCCTGGCGACGGCGAAGGCGGCGGCGAGCTCGGCGGCCCTGCCGCTCTACAAATACGTCGGCGGCGTCTCGGCCCGCATTCTGCCGGTGCCGATGATGAACATCATCAATGGCGGCGCGCACGCCGACAATCCGATCGACATCCAGGAGTTCATGATCCTGCCGACAGGCGCCGAGACGTTCGGCGAGGGCCTGCGCATGGGCGCCGAGATCTTCCACGCGCTCAAGGCGCAGCTGAAGGCCGCGGGCCACAACACCAATGTCGGCGACGAGGGCGGCTTCGCGCCCAACATCGGCTCGGCCGAAGCGGCGCTGGAGTTCATCGTCAAGGCGGGCGAGAGCGCCGGCTACAAGGTCGCCCAGGATTTCCACCTGGGCCTCGACGTCGCGTCGACCGAGTTCTTCAAGGGCGGCAAGTACGTGATGGAAGGCGAGGGCAAGACCGTCGATCCGTCCGGCATGGTCGACTACCTGGCCGACCTCGTCGCCAAGTTCCCGATCGTCACCATCGAGGACGGCTGCGCCGAGGACGATTTCGACGGCTGGAAGCTGCTGACCGACCGCCTGGGCGGCAAGGTGCAGCTGGTGGGCGACGACCTATTCGTGACCAACCCCGAGCGCCTCGCCATGGGCATCGGCAAGGGTCTGGCCAATTCGATCCTCGTGAAGGTCAATCAGATCGGCACGCTCAGCGAGACGCTGGACGCCGTCGATATGGCTCATCGCAACAGCTACACCGCCGTCATGAGCCACCGGTCGGGCGAGACCGAGGACTCGACCATCGCCGACCTGTCGGTGGCCACCAACTGCGGGCAGATCAAGACCGGCTCGCTGGCCCGGTCGGATCGCACGGCGAAGTACAACCAGCTGCTCCGCATCGAGGAAGAGCTGGGCGACCAGGCCATCTACGCCGGCCGCCGGGCGCTCCGCGCGCTCTAGGTCCTAGCGCCGCTCGTCACCGGGCGGACCGAGATAATCCGGGCCGTACACCGCGGCCCGGATGTCCCGGTGTAGCGTCCCGTCGAACGGGATCGTCTGGACGAAGAACACCGCCGTCAGCCGGTTGGCCGGGTCGACCCAGAACAGGGTCGACTGCGCGCCGTCCCAGAAGAATTCCCCCACCGCGCCGCGAATCTCCGCCGGGCTCTTCGGTCGCGCCGTTCGCACGGCGAAGTCGAAGCCGAAGCCCACCTGACCTTTGGTCGGCAGGAAGTGGCGCTTGGTGACCTGCGGATCGAGCTGGTCCGTCGCCATCAGGCGCACGGTCGACGGCTTGAGGATCCGCACCCCGTCAAGTTCGCCCTCGTTCAGCAGCATGCGGGCGAAGCGCATGTAGTCGTCGATGGGCCCGGCCAGGCCCGCCCCGCCCATGGTCATCCGCTTGGGCGCGAAGTTGAGCCGCCGGCTCATCTCGTCGGGCTGGCGGGTGAGGGCGCCCGGCCCGCGGACATACGTGGCGGCGAAGCGCGGCAGCCGCTCAGGCGGCTGGCTCCAGCCGGTCTCGCGCATCCGCAGCGGCTCCAGGACATGCGTGCGGACATAGGCCTCGAACGGCATGCCGGTCAGGCGCTCGACGAGCAGCGCCTGGACGTCGACCGCCACGCTGTAGCGCCACTCGGTCCCGGGATCGTACTGAAGCGGCAGGCCCGCCACGCGCCGCCCCATCTCGGAGAGGTCGACCTCCAGCGCCAGCGGCGCCGCGCGGTCGAAGCCGGGATCGCCGCCATAGGCGAAGCCCGCGGTGTGCCGAAGGATGTCCCGGACCAGGATCGGCCGCGATGGCGACTGCACCGTGCCCGTCTCCTTGTGCAGCACGCGGGCGTCCTCAAACTCGGGCAGGTGCGTGGCCAGCGGGTCGTCCAGGCCGAACCTGCCCTGTTCCCACAGCTGCATCAGCGCCACCCCGGTGACCGGCTTGGTCATGGAGTAGATCTGCACAATCGTGTCGCGTGCCATCGGCCGCTGGGCCTCTCTGTCGGCGAACCCTGTGGTCCCGAAGTACCGCTCCGCGCCGTCCTGCCAGACGAGGGCCGAGACGCCGGCCGCCCGGCCGCTCGCCACCATCTGCCTGAGCGCCGCATCGATCCGGGCCCGGTCGAGCCGCACCCGCTCGGCCTGAGCCGCCGGCTGGGCGTGCGCCGGGACCGGCGCCCCGACGCTCAGCAGCATCGCCGCGGCCATCGCCGGCGAAACCGTCTTCAGCATGGTCGAACCCCCTCGCAGCCGCGAACGCGGTTAGCGCCACATTAAGCATGCCGGGCCCAGAAGACAGGAGCCTGAGTAGGGATTCGTAACCGTTGCTCGCCCGTCTTCGCCCGTACCTGTCCACCGCCGCCCTGGCGCTGTTGATCTTCTATTTCGGCTTCCACGCCTTCACGGGCGAGGGCGGGCTCCTGCGGTCGAACCAGCGGGACGCCACCCTGCTGGCCAAGCAGCGCGAACTGGCGGCCGTCACCGCCCAGCGCCGCGACCTCGAGATTCGCGCCCAACTGTTGCGCGATCAGAGC
>JAESGF010000019.1_pt1 | contig 225899 bp, 195 predicted proteins | sample 9269621 | NCBI WGS metagenome assembly JAESGF01 (sample SAMN14515066, study PRJNA621663) | algae metagenome | isolation source: Tolypothrix carrinoi HA7290-LM1 and co-occurring heterotrophs from dry rock... | place: USA: Makauwahi cave, Kauai, Hawaii | collected 2011-01-06
ATCGTTCGACTCCTCAGGTAAAGGAGCCGAAAGGGTCTGCCTGCGGCAGACCACGTTCAATCAGGTGCGGCGCTCGCTCGGCCGCTTTACATCGAGGCTAGCACCAATCCGCGGAGCGGTTCGTGCAGCGGCCAATTGCGCTTGAGCTTTTTCTACTGTGCCATTTCCATTTTTGCTTCAGTGCCGAGGTCGAGCAATTTAGCAACCTCGTCGGATGTCCGTTGCACCGCTAGCTTCAGTGCCTCGTCTATGTGGACATAATCCTGGGTCACATTCTGCGACGCATGACCAAGCATTGCCCGGATCGTAAGCTCGGAAAAACCAAGGTCGCCGGCAACACTTCCGAATGTGTGGCGAAGGGTGTGCGGTGTCACTCCTGTGATACCCGCCAGACCGCAAATCCGTTTCAGGCAGTCGCTGACGGCAGTGAATGGACCGTCGCCCACTGCAGACGGGAAGAAGTGCGGATTACCGACGATTTCTGCCTGAGCTTCCAAAACTCGGATCGCGGCCGGTCCGATCGCCCGAACCTGGGCACCGCCCTTCGTATCCGGAAAGGCGACATACCCTTGATCGGCATGGAGCCAGGGCCGCTGCATCGCTTGTGCTTCCTGCCGGCGATAGCCGGTCAGCAATAGTCCGCGCAGCACGCCGAGTGCGATCGGGTTCTCCCCGTTGGCTTCGGCATAGGCGATCGCTTTACCCATCATCGTGATTTCGGCGATGCTCAAGCGCCGCGTTTTCTTCTTTCCGGCGAGCTTCTTCGCTCCGAGCGTTGGATGGACCTCGAGCAGGCCCTTGTGCTTTGCATGCCCGATGACGGCCTGGAGCGTTCCGACACAGCGACCTGCGACGCCGGGGCCGCCGGTTGCCATGCCGCCGCGGCCTCCTGTCCGGGTCTTGGCGGTTTTCCCATTCTTCACGTCGGTTTGCATCTGCTCGATGTCAGCGATCCTGAGTTGCTTGACGATCCGCCTGCCTAGGAGTGGTACGATGTGTGTGCGAATGCGGCTTTCATCCATATTGAGCGACGAGGCCTTGATCGGGAGGTTCTTGCGGCCAAGAATATTCCCCGCACGCGCCTCCGTCAGATACCAGTCGCACATCTGTGCGACGGTCATGCCCTTGCGGGCTTCGCGAACCTTGTCGGCCGGATCTTCGCCGACAATGACTTCGGCAAGCTTCAGCTTTGCCAAGTCACGCGCCTTCTCGACGGTCAGCGGGCCGAACCGGCCAAGGTTCAATCGGCGCTTGATCCCTTCCAACGTCCTGTACTGAACAACGAATGTCTTGAGGCCGAAAGGCAGGACCCTCACTCCGAATCCCTTGACCTCGGTGTCCCAGTAGATGAGCTGCTTGACGTCGGGGGCCGCGAATCCGTCGACTGCGCGCTTGGTGAGTTTACCTGTCGGCATCCTTAGTCCCATTCTGGAGACAACGTCGTCGAAAGCGCATTATCTCCAAATAATCTCTGGTCGATAGAGAACTGAAGATGCCTTGCAGGATGCCGTGGTGTCACGTAAGCGTCAATAAAAACAGAAATAATAAGGCTATAGCGTAGAAAAAGAAGCCATAGGAAAGAGTGGTGTCAAGTTTGCCAAGGTTGGGGTCGAGGGTTCGAATCCCTTCGCCCGCTCCAGATTTTCCGAACATCAGCGGTTATTGGCGGTGTCCTTCGGATAGGACATCCGGGTACGGCCCTCGGTCTCGTCTTACATCGCCTTCGTCCCACCGGGCTTTGGGCCAGGACCCTAGGAGAAGGTCAGCGAGGCGAGGGCGACGATGAAGATCAGGATCACCGCTGTGAACAGCGCGGTCAGCGCCGTGAACACGACCGCGCTCGATGGGCGCCGCGAATAAAGTTCGCTGAAATCGCCCGCCGCGCTCGCATCGGCGTCATCGACTGGGTCGTCGTCGTGCGGCGCCTTGAGCAGCGCGGCGCTGATCGCGCTTTCCGGAACCGGGGTCAGAAACTCGCACCCGAAAAGCCGGCCGTTCTCGCGAACGACGCGCGCCGGCGCGGCGCCCAGTTCGGGCAAGACCAGCAGAAAGGTTTCGCCGAGCGAAAAGGCGGCGTCGGTCTCGATCAACAGGCCCGTTCGCGACAGGTTCCGGATAACGACCGCCGCCTCGCTCGTCGCCGAGCGCGCCGCGACGTCGAGCCGCAAGGTGCGTCGCGGCATCCGTCGGCGGTCGGTCGTCTCGGCGGGTTCCGTGATATGGGCCAGCAGCGATCTCACCGGCGTCTCCTTTGACGAGCAGGCATCGCGCGGCAAGTTTAATATTGCCTTGTCGCCGGCCCGATCGTCGGACGGGATGCGTAAAAATACCCAGCTCATTCGCCGCGACAGCGATGCTCGCGACTTAACAATTAAATGGATTCGCCTTTGCGAACGGGAAGCAGGTGCGACGAACCGTTGCATCTTGTGGACCGAATTGAGACGCAATCGGAGCGGGGCCGAACGGGTCGACGGTCCAGCAAGATATTTCAACTAATTGAATAGTAAGATTCTTCTGCCGCGCAATGTTGCCTCAGATGGGACACGGTTGATTGCGAGTCGGCGTTTCCTAAAAAATTGTTAACACGCTTGCGGAGTCTCCGGAATCCATGTTCTCCTGATGGATGGGGAAGGTCCGAGTCGCTCGGACAGTGGGTCGCACTGACATTGGTGGAATTTTGCTTTGCTGCTTTCGCGGCGGGGTGAAGTGCGTGCGAGGGAAATAGCCATGGATTCTTTCGACAATCCGGCCCGCAACGGAACCACGGGGCCTCAAGGCGGAGGCGGGGATGGCATATCGGCGGTCTCGTCGAACCAAGCCGTGGCTGACGGCGATTTCCTGGCGGCCGCCGCGCACGTTACCGCGGCCGCATCGGCACTGCCGCTGGCAATCCAGGCGATCCTCCTTCCCGACGCGAGCGGACGCGTTGTCCTGCCCGCCGGCGCGTCGATCGACGACATCAGCGTGTCGGGCGCCGACCTGATCGTCACGCTGCCGAACGGGCAGGTGCTGATCATTCCGAACGGCGCAGTCGATATTCCCTCGATCGTCGTCGATGGCGACACGGTGCCCGCGAGCACGGTCGCGCAGTTGCTCGAAAATCTCGGCGAACTCAATCCCGAGGCCGGAACGCGCAGCTCGCGCGGCAATTTCGCCGACCCCGAAGGGCCGATCCAGGACGCCTATGCGCTCGGCGACCTCCTGCCCTACACCGAACTCGCCTTCGGGCAGCCCGAGGACCGCGAACTGATCCCCGCCATCCCCGACCCCGACGACGAACCCGAGGTGGTCATCGTCACCCCCGACCAGCCCGCGGGCGCCGCAGCCGCCACCGCGAGCGTCGACGAGGCGGGGCTTCCGGCGCGTGAGGGCGAACCCGCTGGCAGCGCCAGCGGCGCGAACAGCGAAACCACGACCGGATCGATCGTTTATGACGCGGCGGACGGTCTCGGTGCGATCACGATCAACGGCACGGCGATCACCGCGGTCGGGCAGGTCATCACGACTCCGCTCGGCCAGCTGACGATCACCAGCGTGACGCCGGGCAATGTCGGATACAGCTATACGCTCGCCGACAACAGCGATGCGAACGCCGATCCCACCGACATCTTCACCGTCACCGTCACCGACAGCGACGGCGACACCGCGACCGCGACGCTGACGATCGACGTCGTCGACGACGTCCCGACCGCGCGGGCCGACACCGACGCGGTCGCGGCGGGCAGCTTCGCGCCCGAAACGGGCAATGTGCTGACCGGCGCGGGGACGACGAGCGGCGCCGCGGGCGCCGACACCCCGGGCGCCGACGACGCGGCGCTGACGGGCATCCGCGGCGTGGACGGCGAAGGCGGTTTTGCGGCGCCCGGGACGGTGCAGGGCCAATATGGCGCGCTGACGATCGCTGCCGACGGCAGCTATTCCTATGTCCGCGATCCCGGCACGCCGGGCGGCGTGGACGATGTCTTCACCTATCAGATTACCGACGGCGACGGCGATACATCGACGGCGACCCTGACCATCCGTATCGCCGATGCGCCGACCGTCATCACCTTCGTCCCCGGCGAAGGTGATGACGGGACCATCGTATACGAAGCCGACCTGCCGGGCCGCGAAGGCGAGACCCCGGGTTCGGATTTCGCGGGCGGTGAAGGTGGTGGCGCTTCGACCAGCGGCACCATCACCTTCACTGCGCTCGACGGCGTCGGCAGCGTGGCGATCGGCGGCACGACGCTTGACGCCGGCGCGCTGCCGCAGACGATGGCGAGCGACGCGACCGGAACGCTCGTCGTCACGGGTTACAGTTTCGATCCCGCGACGGGCGAGGGGGCGGTGACCTATGTCTATACGCTGGTCGACAATACGCTCGACGGCGACGGCACGACGATCGGCTTCGACCTCGTCATCACCGACGCCGACGGCGATGCGGCGTCGGATACGCTCGAGATAGCGATCGTCGACGATGCGCCGACCGCGCGCGACGACAGCGACAGCGTGACCGAAGACGGCGCGACGACTGCCGACGGCAATGTTCTGACGGGCTTGGGTGGCGGCGACGCCAATGCGACCGACGGCGTCGCCGACACTCAAGGCGCCGATGGTGCGGCGGTCACCGCGGTGACCGGCGGCACGATCGGCGCCGCCTTCGCGACGAGCTATGGCACGCTGACGCTGAACGGCGACGGCAGTTATAATTATGTTCTCGATAATGCGGCGCAGGCGGTGCAGGGGCTTTCGGCGGGTGAGACGCTGACCGACAGCGTCACCTACACGATCACCGACGGCGACGGCGACACCGATACCGCGACGTTGACCATCGTCATCGCCGGCGCCGACGATGGCGTGACGATCACCGGCCTCGACTCCGCGGGCGCCGAGCTGACCATCGACGAAGACGACCTGCCGGCGCGCGCCGGCGAAGCGCCGGGATCGGACCCGACCCCCGACGGCGTGACCGACGGCGACAGCTTCACGGTGTCGACCCCCGACGGCTTGGGCAGCGTCGTGCTCGACAGCTTCAACGGCGTGCCGCTCGGGGCGCCGCTGACGCTCGTCGCCGCCAACGGCAGCTTTACCCCGCAATCGGTCGCGACCGCCTATGGCACGCTCTCGGTCACCGGTTTCACTCCGGTCACCGGCGCCGACGGATCGGTGATCGGCGGCAGCTTCACCTACACCTATACGCTGACCGACAACCGCGCCGACCATCCGGCGGCGGGCGAGGACGCCCGCACCGACAGCGTCGGCGTCACCGTCACCGATGCCGACGGGTCGAGCGCCAGCGCCGCGATCGACATCCGCATCACCGACGATGTGCCCGATGCGATCGACGATGCGGCGGTGCAGACGGCCGAAAATGCGCCGGTGACGATCGATGTTCTCGCCAATGACGTGCAGGGCGCCGATAGCGTACAGCCGTCGGCGGTTGCGCTGGTCGACGGTTCGCTCACGGGCACCGGCACGCTCGTCGACAATGGCGACGGCAGCTTCACCTACACCCCCGGCGCGCAGGAAAGCGGCACGATCAGCTTCCAGTATCGCATCACCGACGGCGACGGCGACACCGACGTCGCCACCGCGACGATCACGCTCGTCGCCGATTCGGCGCCGCGGATCGGCAAGGTGGTCGAGGTCACGGTCGACGAGGACGGGCTTGCGGGCGCCAACATCGACAATGGTCTCGCGGGCGAAACGACCTCGACCGGCAGCGCGAGCGCGAGCGGCACGATCACCGTCGATTTCGGCAGCGATATTCCCGCGACGCTCGCGGGCTCGCTCGTTCTGAATGACAATCCTGCGCTCGATACGCAGCTGACCGTCGGGGGTGTGCCGGTCACCTTCGCCAAGGTCGGAGGCGACCTCGTCGGCTCGGTCGGCGGCAATGAAGTGATCCGCATCGCCCTGACGAGCGCAGCCGCGGGTCCCGGCGCGAACGAAGTCACCTATGGCTATTCGGTCACGCTGTCGCAGGCGGTCGATCAGGCGCTTCCCGGCGTCGAGGACAGCGACCTTCTCGCGGGCATCGGCTTCACCGTCACCGATCAGGACGGCACCCCGTCGTCGGGGTCGTTCGGCGTTACGATCGTCGACGATCTGCCGACGCTCAATGTGTCGGACACGCCGACGAGCGTCGTCGAGGGGGCGACGGTAAACGGCAACTGGACGCTCGACGCCGGCGCAGATGGCGTCACCTCGGTCGCCGTGACCTTCGGCAGCGGCAGCGCGACCTTGTCGCTGACTCCTGGCGCCAGCGTGTCGATCGCGCAGCCGACCGGCACGCTGACCGTCAACGCCGACGGCAGTTTCAGCTTCGCGGCGGCGGGCAATCAGGACAATGGCGCCGATCCGGCGGCGAGCTTCATCCTGTCGGCGGTCGACCGCGATGGCGACCCCACGCAGGACAGCCTGACGATCGCGATCACCGACGGCGCGAATCCGCGAAATGTCGCTCCGATCACGCTGACGGTGAACGAGGCCGCGCTGGGCGGCATCGGCAGCAATCCGGCGAGCAATGCCGAGACGGCGAACGGCGACCTGATCTTCGGCGCGGGATCGGATGCGCTGTCGGGCTTTGCCTTCACCGGCGTCGCCGGGCTTGCCGCCAATCTCGATGGCGCGGGCACCGATATTTACTGGACGATGGCGCCCGACGGCCAGACGATCACCGGATCGCTGACGATGGGCGGCCCCGCCGCGATCACGATCGCGCTGACGGCGCCCGCGGCGGTGGCGGCCGGCACGAGCGGCATCGCGACCGTCACCGTCACGCTCGCCGACAATCTGCCGCACGAACTCGCGATGCTCGCGCAAACACAGGTGCTCGGCACCGTCACGGTGCAGGCAGCCGACACCGACGGCGATCTCGCGACCGGGGTCGTCACCGTGCAGGTCACCGACGATGTCCCGACCGCTCAGCCAGACATCGACAGCGTCGCCGAGGACGGCGCGCTGATCGCCGACGGCAATGTGCTGACCGGCGGCGGCGGCACCGACGCGAACGGCACCGACGGCGCCGCCGATACGCCCGGCGCCGACGGCGCGAGCGTCACCGCGCTGACGGGGGGCACGGTCGGCACGCCGCTGGTCAGCACTTATGGCACGCTGACCCTCAATGCTGACGGCAGCTATTCCTATGCGCTCGACAATGCGAACAGCGCGGTGCAGGGCCTCTCGGCCGGGCAGACGCTGGCCGAGATCTTCATCTATACGATCACCGACGGCGACGGCGATACGGCGACGACGACGCTGACGATCACGGTCAACGGCGCCAACGACGGCGTGACGGTGAATGGTCTCGCCGTCCCTGGCGGTGAGGAGGTGGTCAACGAAGACGACCTCCCCGACGGCTCGTCGCCCGATGCGGCGGCGCTGACCCAGACCGGGGCCTTCACCGTCACCGCGCCCGACGGCCTCGACAATGTCACCGTCGGCACCGCGCAGGTAATGACGAACGGCGTCTTCACGCCCGGCCTGACGACGACGAGTCCGCTCGGCACCGTGACGATCACCGGCTTTACCCCGGTCCTCGCGAGCGACGGGTCGGTGATCGGCGGGACCTTCACCTACCAATATGTGCTCGATGACAACACGCTGACGCATCCGGCGGCGGGCGAGGACGATGTGGCCGACAGTTTCGCGGTCACCGTCACCGACAGCGACGGGTCGATCGCGAACGCCAGCCTCGACGTCAGGGTCATCGACGATGTCCCGGCCGCGTCGCCCGAGCCGAACCAGAATGTCGCCGAGGGTGCGACCGTTACCGGCACGCTCGACTTCGTCGCGGGCGCCGACGGGGCAAGCGTCACCCACATCAACGGCACGGCGCTGGTCTTCGGCGGCGACGGCTTTTCGCAGGGCGTCGACATCGGCGACGGCACGATCAAGGTCAAGGCCGACGGCAGCTACAGCTTCACCGCCGATGCCGCGGTGCCGGGGACGGGCAGCGCCGCGGCGACCTACACGGTGACCGACGGCGATAACGACACCGCGACCGCGGCGATCGGCTTCACGATCACCGACGCCAATGCGCCAACCGCGGGCGAGACGAAGGCGTCGGTTGACGACGACGCGCTCGCCGGCGGCAACCCGGCGAGCGTGACCGGCGATCTTGCCGATCCGAACAGCGACGGCGACAACGACCAGGCGACCTTCGGCGGTCTGTTGAACCTGAACTTCGGCGGCGACGGCGCGGGCTCGGTGAACTTCGCCGCGATGGACGGGCTCTTCGTCAACGTCGGTCAGGAATCGGTCCAGCTAAGCTGGAACGCCGGCACGAATACGCTGACTGCTACGGGGCCGCGCGGCGCGCTGTTCACGGTCGAACTGACCAATCCAGCGACCGGCGCCTATCAGGTTACGCTGCTCGACAACGTCCTGCACACGCCGGGGGGCGACGAGAATGACGCCTCGGTCGTGCTCGGCTTCACCGTGATCGACAGCGACGGATCGGCCGCGCCCGGAACGCTGCGCATCGCATTCGACGACGATGCTCCGACGGTGGTCGCGGGCATGGCGCAGCCGACGCTGACCGTCGACGAAAGCGATTTCGCCGGCAACGACGGCGCCAGCTTCGCTTCGGTATTCACGCCGGCCTTTGGCGCCGACGGCGCCGCGGCGGCGAATTCGGTGACCTATGCGCTCGGCATCGGCGCCGGTGCGACCGGCCTCGTCGACAGCGCGACGAACGAAGCGGTCGTTCTGGTGCTCAACGGCAACATCGTCGAAGGCCGCACCGCGACCACCAACGCGCTCGTCTTCACGGTCGGCGTCGCGGCCAACGGAACCGTGACGCTCGACCAGAGCCGCGCCGTCATGCACACACCGGACAGCGGCCCCGACCAGCCGGCGAGCCTCGCGGGCGACAATCTGATCACGCTGACCGCAACCGTCACCGACGGCGACGGCGACACCGCGAGCGCGACGGCGAACATCGGCCAGAATCTCGTTTTCGAGGACGATGCGCCGGTCGCGAACGATGACAGCGCGGGACTGACCGAAGGCGGTCCGATCGCGGTCAGCTTCGACGTCGACACCAACGACAATGCCGGCGCCGATGGCTTCGGCAGCCGCAGCTTCACCAGTCTGACGGGCAGCTATGGCACAATCACGATCAATGGCGACGGGACGCAGACCTATACGCTGACCCCCGCCGGACAGGCGGCGATCAATGCGCTGGCGCCCGGGGCGACGCTGACTGACATCTTTACCTACACGCTGACCGACAAGGACGGCGACAGCGACCCCGCGACGCTGACGGTCACGCTGACCGGCGCCGACGACGGCGTCACCATCACCAATCTGACGCCAAAGCTGAACGGCGGTGATGCCACGGTCGACGAGGATGACCTGCCCGCCGGATCGGACAGCGTCAAGGAATCGCTGACCACGACGGGTAGCTTCAATATCGCGGCGCCCGACGGGGTCGCGAATCTGTCGATCCATGGTGTGCAGGTGATCAACAACGGCGTCTTCACGCCGGCGGCGATTCCGACCCCGCTCGGCAATATGCTGAACATAACGGCTTACAACGCTGCGACCGGCGAGGTGAGCTACAGCTACACGCTGAGCGCTGCCGAAACGCATCCCGGTATTCAGGGCGAGAACAGCCTGTTCGAGGATTTCACTGTCGAGCTGACCGACAGTGACGGCGACGACACCGACAGCCTGCTGTCGATCGCCATCATCGACGATGTGCCGACGGCGGCCGCCGACGCCGCCATTGTGGTGGCCGAGGACGCGGCGGCGGTCGGGGGCAATCTGCTTGCGAACGATACGCGGGGCGCCGACGGCGCGAGCGTGACCTCGGTGACGATCGGCGGCAATGTCACCGCGATCAACGCGGTCGGCACGACGGTGATTCCGACCGCGAACGGCACCTACAGCTTCACCGCAACCGGCGTCTGGAGCTTCGATCCCAACCCGGTGAGCAACGCCGCGGCGGTCGATGCCGGGTTCAGCTATACGATCACCGACGGCGACGGCGACGTCGCGACCGCGGCGCAGGCGATCAGCCTGACCGATGGCGCGGGTCCGGGGGGTGGCGGTTCGATCACGCTCGCGCTCGACGATCAGAATCTCGTCGACGGATCGACCCCGGCGGGCCCCGATTCGGCGAATGATACGCTCATTTTCGCGCCGGGCTCGGACGCGATCGCCTCGATCGTCTTCGCGACCAGCCTTGCGGGCCTCGGCGGCGGGCTGACGTGGGTGCGTGTCTCCGACACGCAGATCACCGGGTCGGACGGCTCGCGCCTCGTCGTCACGCTCGATCTGGTGCGCGTCGGCAACAGCGCGTCGGTCACCGCGACGCTGAACGATAATTACGACAGCCATCCGGGCATCAATGCCGATGATCTGGCGAACCTCGGCTCGGTGGGGGTCGTCGCGACCGATACCGACGGCGACACCGCGACGGGCAGTGTCGCGGTGACCGTCTCCGACGATTTGCCGACGGCGCGCCCCGACACCGACGCGATATCCGAGGACGCGCCGGGCGCAGCGACGGGCAATGTCATCACCGGCGCCGGCACCACGAACGCGCCGGGTAGCGCCGACACGGCGGGCGCCGACGGCGCGACGGTGACCGGCGTCGCGGCGGGGACGTCGGGGGCGGCGGTTTCGGGCAATGTCGGTGCGGCGGTGGGCGGCAGCTACGGCTCGCTGACGCTGGGCGCGGGCGGTGGCTACACCTATACGCTGAACAACGGCAATGCGGCGGTGCAGGCGCTCGGCGTGGGCGAGACGCTGACCGAGACCTTCACCTACACGATCACCGATGGCGACGGCGACCAGTCGACGACGACGCTGAAAATCACCATCAACGGCACGAACGACCTGCCGACGATCGGGTCGGCGACGACCGCCGTCTCGGACGAGGGGCTGGCAGGCGGCTTGCCCGACGGCGCGGGGACGGTCGACACGACCAACCTCACGCTCCGCATGGGCACGATCGCGGTCGGCGATCCCGATGGCGATGCGCTGACGCTCTCGCTCGGCGCGCCGGCGACGGTGCTCTTCTCGGGCGGCCAGCCGATCGTCTGGGATACGACCAACCCGCAGCTTTTGCTCGGCAAGGTCGGGACCGAGACGATCATCAGCGTCGCGATCGACAATGGCGGCAACTTCATCGTCTCGCTGCAGGGCCCGATCGATCATCCCGACACGACGATCGAGGATGCGCTGTCGCTCGTCGTGCCCGTCAGCGCCAATGACGGCACGACGACGGTGACCAACGCGGCGGCGCTGACCATCGGGCTGGAGGATGATGCGCCGGCTGCGATCGCGCCGCTCGCCTCGGCGCTGATCAACGCGCCGGGTTCTTCGGTGTATCAGTCGCTCGACAGCGATGGCGACGTCGACAATAATTATGGCGGCGACGGCCCCGGAAGCGTGATCTTCACCGCCGCGACGATCGCGGCGCTGCAAAGCCAGAATCTGACCGCGGGCGGCCAGGCGCTGAATTATGTGATTTCGGCGGGCGGCACCGTGCTGACCGCCGAAAAGCCGAACGGCGACGATGTCTTCGTCATCCGCCTGCAACCGGCGGGTCATGCCGACCAATATCAGGTCGAAATGGTCCAGAAACTCGATTCGACCGCGACGATCGACTTCAACAGCGGCGGTTACAACATCGTCGGCGGCAACACCGCGTGGATCGGTTTTGCGAAGGCCGGCGACAACAACAGCCCCGACATCCTCGTCACGCCGATGACGAACGGGGTCGACGGCGGCACGATGAACGCGAACGCCGCCAGCACGGGCGTTTCGGGCGGCAACAGCGTCGGCGCGACCGAGGCGGTGCGCGTCGATTTCGTTGTCGATCTCACCGGCACGCCCGGGAACAACGATTATGCGCCGCTCGCGAACCAGACCCATGCGTTCGATTCGCATTATTCGGCCAACGGCGCGTCGGCCTTTTTCACCAACATCAACAGCAGCAGCAGCGTCCGGATCGTCGCGCGCGACGATCTCGACACCGACAATGACGTCGGCGACGGGGTCAAGGACAGCATCACCGGGGTCGCGATCAGCTTCAACGGCGCGACGCTGATCGTGACCGCCGCGGGCGTCTATAATGTCGGCGGGCAGAACTATACGGTCAGCTTCAGCGGCGGCGAAGCGACCGTCGCGGGGGTGGTCGAGAACACCCGCCTCGCGGGTTTCACCGCCGACGGCTACAACAGCATCGAATTCCACCATGCCGGTGGCAACACGTTCAAGATCGGCGATTTCGGCGCAGTCGTGCAGACCGAAAATCCGGTGAACTTCAACGTGCCGGTCACCATCGTCGATGGCGACGGCGACACCGCGCCGGGCTCGCTTGCGATCACCACCGCGCCGCCGCTGCTCGTCGTCGGCTCGGCCACCGGCGACCTCGCCGGCGAGCCGACCGACCATGTCGTCGCCAATCCGCAAGGCCAGCCCGACGGGTCGATCGAGGGCGGCGCCTTCGACGACACGCTCGTCGGCGACCCGGGCTCGGTGACGATCACCGAGGGGCAGCAGGCGAATGTCGTGCTCGTGCTCGACAGCTCGGGCAGCATGACGACCCAGATCGCGTTTGGCGGCGGCACGATTTCGCGCATGCAGGCGCTCAAGAACGGCGTCAACGCGCTGATCGACAGCCTGTCGCAATCGGGCGCGAAGGATGTGCGCATCACCGTGATCGATTTCGATAGCGACGGCGACAACCTGGGCACCTTCGACTTGATCGTGAACGGTGTCGTCCAGACGGGTGAGGTCGATGACGCGAAGGATGCTGTCAACGGGATGTCGGCCTCGGGCAGCACCAATTATGAGGACGGGCTGCAGGACGCGTTGAGCTGGATCAACGGCGGCAACGGCATCGCCGGCGCCGATGTGAACAAGGTCGTGTTCGTTTCCGACGGCAACCCCACGGTCTGGAACACTGGCGGCAACGGCAGCGACTCCGATGCGACCAACGTCCAGAATTCGATGAACCAGGTGCTGGGTTCCGACGGCACGAACGAGCCGCAGCAGATCCTCGCGACGGGCTATTCGATCGATTCGGTCGGCATCAATGTCAATTCGACGCTGCTCGCGCGTCTCAGCGATGTTGAGGACGGCAATGCTTCGGGCGGAACCGGCAGCGCGACCAACGCGACCTCGGCCGAACAACTTGCCGCGGTGCTGCAGGTGCTCGGCGGCTCGACCGACCTTGCCGCGGCGGGGAACGACACGATCAACGGCGGGCAGGGCGCCGACATCATTTTCGGCGACGTGCTCTACACCGATACGCTCGCCGCAGATCTCGGCGTCAACCTCGCGCCCGGATCGGGGTGGGCGGTGTTCCAGACGCTCGAAGGCCGTGTGAACGCCGAAGCGATCGACCCCGCGGGCAATGGCACCGACTGGAACCGCGATGACACGATTGCCTATATCCGCACCAATTACACCGAACTGGCGCAGGAGAGCGGCCGGACGGGGGGCAATGACACGATCAGCGCCGGCGGCGGCAACGACGTCATCCTCGGTCAGGAAGGCAATGACACGATCAACGCGGGGGGCGGTGACGACCTGATCGCCGGCGGAACGGGCCGCGACGTCCTGACCGGCGGCGCGGGGAACGACAGCTTCGTCTTCAACGCGGGCGAAAGCCGTCCGGTGCTGGGCGGCAGCGGGAATGGCGGAACGATCACCGGGCACGACGTGATCACCGATTTCGATCTGGCGACCGACATGTTGGACCTGCCCGGAACGCCGGTTCCCGATGGCGACGGGCCGATCAACGGGGCCAATTCGGTGCTGACGATCGGCGGCGAACCGATCCGGTCGCATTCGGTCACGGGCGGCGTCATCAGCTTCGACGACAATAATAGCTTCACCACGGCGCTTGCCCTGTCGAGCGACGCCCGGGTCGCGGCGGCGGTCGACTATCTGCAGCGCAACAACCTCGGGCCTGCGGGAACGACCGTCGCTTTCGTCGCGGGCACGCGGACCTTCGTCTATCAGCAGGTCGGAACCAATCCCGACCCCGCGAATGACATCCTCGTCGAATTGCAGGGCGTTACGATCACCAATTTGAACACGCTGATCGGCACGCGCGTCACCCCGGTGACGCTCGATCTCGACGGCGACGGGCTCGATTTCGTTTCGTCGGCGGCGGGCGCAGCCTTCGATCATGACGGCGACGGCGTGCGCGAGGCGACGTCGTGGGCCGGCCGCGGCGACGGTATCCTCGTCCGCGACGCCAACGGCGACGGCATCGCCAACGACGGGAGCGAGATCGGCTTCGCGGTCGCCGGTTCGACCGACCTCGAAGGGCTGCGCCTGCAATATGACAGTAATGGCGATGGCCAGCTCAGCGCCGCCGACGCCGAATTCGCAAGCTTCGGCGTGTGGCAAGACGCGAACGGCGACGGCGTCACTGGCGCGGGCGAGTTCCGTTCGCTCGTCGACCTCGGCATCGCCAGCATCGCGCTGACCTCCGACGGCAAAGCCTATGTCGCGGGTGACGGCGAGGTGATCGTCCATGGCGAGGCGAGCTTCACGCGCACCGACGGCAGCACCGCCGCGGTCGGCGACGTATCGTTCATCACGCCCCGCGCCGCGAACGACATCGACCGGACGGCGGGCAATCAGGCGCTCGCCGGTTCGCTGGTCGCGGCGTCGCTTGTCGCCATCGCGCACGACGTGCTGCCGGATGACCCGGCGGCGGGCGAACTGCTCGCCGAGCATGCGATGACGACCAACGTTGCGGACGGTAGCGCCGCCGCCCCGGCGGCCGAAATCGCCCGCGCGACCGCGGCGCAGGTTACGACGGAAACCGCGCCCGAACGCGCCCAGGAGGCCCAGCCCGCGCGTTCGGCCGCAGTCACGGCCGACGACGCGGCCCCCGCTTCGATCGAAGCAGACCGCGGCGATTGGCGCGCCGACGCTGGGAACGATGCGGACACCGGCGGCGATGCCGATGCGCTGTTCGATCAGGTCGCCGATCATGCAGTGGCGGATCAGGGGCTGATGGAGGGGTTGCTCGCGCTCGCCGCGCTGCCCGCCGAAGTCGCCGCGCCCGGTCCGGTCGCGGCGGCGGTGCTCGCCGAGGTGCTCGAAGGCGACAATAGGATCGACCAGCTGATCGACGCCGTCGCGGGCGACGGCGCTGCACCGGTTGCGGACGGCGAAGCGGCAGCTTTCGATCTCGCGCAGTTCCTGGGTCAGAGCGTGGCGCCCGGCGCGGCGATCATGCCGCATTCGGCGATCGAGCAGGATCTTCACCAATTGGCGGCGGTCTGACCGTCGCATTTTCAAGGACCAGAATGACCTAGTGGGAGGGTGACAGGAGCATGGCACATCAACCGGGACAATGGATGACGGGGGCGCTGGCGGCGCTGGCACTCATCCAGCCAGGCGGCGCGATGGCGCAGTCGCTCGCCGATCGGCCGATCGACGAGCTCAAGACCGAGGTGCGGAGCCGTTACGATGCGGCGCTCGCGATGTCGGTCGACCCTGCGGTCGCGGCGGCGGACACGGGCAGCTATGCTTGGGCATCGGAGGCGAAGGTCCAGTGCGGTATCGCGCTGGGGTTCCTGAAATCGAACAGCAAGGACGCCGAAAGCCTGCGTCGCTGCGATTTCGCCTATGGCATGATGACGCGCCAGCCGGCGCCGCCCGCCGATGCGCCGCTGGTGCCGCCCGCGCCGCCCTCGACCGAAAATTGCCCGCCCGAGGTCGCCTCGACCTTCTATTTCGACTGGGATTCGACCACCCCGCCCGCCGATGCGGCGCAATCGGTCGCCTTCATGGCCGAAAACCGCACGCGCTGCGGCTGGGCCAATTTCACCGTCGTCGGCCACACCGACCGCTCGGGTCCCGATAGCTATAACGACGGCCTCGCGCTCCGCCGCGCGCACGCGATCGCCGACATGATGGGGAGCGCAGGCATTCCGGCGGCCGCGATCGCGGTGTCGGGGATGGGCGAGCGTCAGCCGCGCGTCCAGACCGTCGACGGCCAGCGGACGCCCGAAAACCGGCGCGTCGAAGTCGAAGTCAACGGGATGGGGGGACAGTGATGAAACCGCAACACAAGCTCGCCGGCCTCGTCTCGGCGCTCGCCATGGCCTTCTTCGCCGCCTCGGCCGCGGCCGAGCCGACCAGCATGCAGAATGTCATGGCAGTCGCGATCGATTCGAACCCGCAGATCCATCAAGCTGAAATGAACAAGCAGGCGATCGAGTTCGAGCTCGAACAGGCGAAGGGCCTGTATCTGCCGCGCGTGTCGCTCGAATTGTCGGCGGGCGTCCGCCGGCTCGAAAATGCGACCCGCCGCGCGCTCGGCATCGCCGACGACGAGCTCTATCCGCTCGAGGCCGGAATCCGCGCCGAACAGACGCTGATCGATTTCGGCCGCCGCCGCGGCGAGAAATTGCGGCAGGCGGCGCGCGTCGATGGCGCCGCGCTACGCGTCGTCGAGCGCTCCGAATTCATCGCGCTGCAAAGCGCGCGGCAATATCTCGACGTCCTGCTCCAGCAACGCGTCGTCGCCGCCGCCGAAGACAATATGACCTTCCACAACGGCCTCGTTGCGGACCTGTCGAGCGGGGTGAGCGCGGGCTCGATCAGCGTCGCCGACCTCCAGCAGGCGCAGGAGCGCGCCAAGGCGGCGAGCGTGCGCGTCAGCGAAGCGAAGGAAGCGCTGCAAAATGCGCGGATCGAACTGCTCGCGCTGAGCGGGCTTCAGGTCGACGAGGTGCAGATGCCGCCGGCGATGGCCGAAAGACTTCCGGTCAGCCTCAGCGAAGCCGTCGGTCTCACCCGCACGCGGCATCCCAAGGTGCTTGAGGCGCAGGCCGACGTCGATGCGTCGAACGCCGAAGCGAAGAAGGCGAAGGGCGATTTCGCGCCCACGATCGGCCTCGAGCTGTCGGGCCGTATCGGCGACGACATCGACGCCTTCCGCGGCGAAACCAACGACCTGCTCGGCCGCGTCGTGCTGCGCTGGGATATTTTCGACGGCGGGATCAACCGCGCCAAATATCAGGAGATGGTGCGTCGCGCGAGCGAGAGCCGCTTCCGCCTGCACGAGGCCGAGCGCAATGCCGAGGCCGATACGCGCCGCGCGTGGAACGCGCGCGAGACGCAGACCGCGGTGTTCCGCGACCTCGTCGACCAGAGCAAGGCGACCGACGAACTGTTGCTGTCCTATCGCGACCAGTTCGGCGTGGGGCGGCGCTCGCTGCTCGACGTGCTCGATGCGCAGAACACGCGCTTCAACGTCCAGGTTCGCGCCGAAACCGCGCGCTTTTCGGAGATGTTCGCGGTCTATCAGATCCTCGCCTCGACCAACAATCTGCTCGAGGCTTTCGATCTGACCGCGCCCGAATCGCGCCGCGTCTATGCGCGCGAAGAGGTCGGTTACGGCCCGCCCGCGCCCGCCGAGCTCCAACGCCGCCGCTACCCGCAATGATGTCCATGGATTGATTCCAGCTAGAAAAACTTGAAATGTTCCAGGATCAATCGACGATTGCGCATATCGGTAGGGAGGCTCCGGGCGATCCGCTGATCGCCTGCATCCTCTTCGTCGCGCAGCATTTTGGGCAGAATTTCCAGCGCGGCGCGCTCGTCGCGCTTGCCCGCGACGAACGCGGTTTCCTCCCCTTTCATCAGGCCGAAGCCGCGCTCGACCTCTGCTTCATCAACAACGAACGGCTCCATGCGCGCAAGGTACGGCACTTCGCGCGCGAGCTGCCCGCGATCATCGGCCGCAGCGACGGCACATGCGCGGTGCTGCTCGAGGCGAAGGATGAGCAATATCTCGTCTGGGAACCTGGCGCGGCCCTGCCTTTCTGGGCCGACGAGGCGGCGGTCGAGGAAAGCTATGCCGGGCAGGCGGTCGCGGTCGCCGCTGATCCGACGGCGATCCGCGCCGAGGAACGGCCGTGGGACGAGAGTGCGAAGCGCCACTGGTTCTGGGGCGAGGTGCGGCGGATGCGCCGCTCCTTCTACCCCGTGCTCGGCGCGGCGCTGATGATCAACCTGCTCGGCTTCGCGCTGCCTTTGTTCACGATGAACGTCTATGACCGCGTGATCCCGAACAAGGCGGTGTCGAGCCTCTGGGTGCTTGCGGTCGGCGCCTTTCTCGCCTTCGCGGTCGAATTCACGCTGCGGCTCGCGCGCGCGACCTTGCTCGACGATCTCGGCCGTGACCTCGACGTCAAATTGTCCGAGAAGATTTTCTCGAAGGTGCTCAACATGCCGCTCGCCGACCGGCGCGGCAGCACCGGGATGCTCGCGCGCCGCGTCTCCGAATTCGAAAGCGTGCGCGATTTCTTCGCCTCGACGACGATCGTGCTGATCGTCGACCTCGCCTTCCTCTTCCTCTTCCTGATCATGATCGCGGTGCTTGCGGGCTGGCTCGCGCTCGTCCCGCTCGCGATCATCGCCGCAATGGGCGTCGCGGGCTATTTCCTCCAGCGGCGCATGATGCAGGCCTCGCTCGACAATCAGGCCGACATGAGCATCCAGCACGCAATGCTCGTCGAGGCGATCGGCGGCGCCGAAACGGTCAAGAGCTGCGCCGCCGAGGGGCAGGTGCTCGGCCAGTGGCGCCGTATGGTCGACACCAGCGCGCGGACGCAGGCGGCGCTGCGCCGCACGGGCGCCGCGGCGATCAACCTCGCGACGCTCGGTCAGCAATTTTCCGGCCTCGCACTCGTCGTCGGCGGTTTCTATCTGTTCGATGCCGGCAAGATTTCGATGGGCGCGATCATCGCGATCGTGATGCTCGCCGGCCGCTCGATGGCGCCCGTCGGCCAGCTTGCTTTCCTGATGACACGCGGGCGGCAGGCGCTGACGACGATGGCGAGCATCCAGCAGATGATCGAGGCCAGCGACGAACGCCGCATGGGCAGCAGCGCGCTCAACCTCACAATCGACAAGGGCGACGTCTCGGTCGAGGGGCTGTGCTTCACCTATCCGGGCGCCGCGGCGCCATCGCTCACCGACATCGACCTCCGGATCGATGCGGGCGAACGGATTGCGGTCGTCGGCCGCGTCGCGTCGGGCAAGTCGACGCTCGGGCGGCTGCTCTGCGGGCTCTATGCGCCCGATGCGGGCAATATCTTCATCGACGGGCTCGACAGCCGCCAGCATTCGCCGATCTACCTGCGCTCGCAATTCCGCTTCGTCGGGCAGGACGCGGTGCTGTTCAGCGGCTCGATCAAGCAGAATATGCAATATTGCGCGCCGGCCGCCACCGATGCCGAGCTGCTCGCGACGCTGCAGTCGATCGGCGCCGACCGCTTCATGGGCCGCGACGAAACCGGGCTCGACCGCGGCACCGGCGAACGCGGCGGCCAGCTCTCGGGCGGCCAGCGCGGTTTCCTCACCATCGCGCGCGCGCTCGCCTCGCCCTCGCGGCTGCTCTTCCTCGACGAACCGACCGGCGCGATGGACACGCAGAGCGAGCGGCTGTTCATCGAGGCGCTCGATCGCACCGTCGCCCCGTCGCAGACGCTGATCATCGCGACGCACCGCGAGGCGATCCTGCAAATGTGCGACCGCATCATCGTCATCGACGGCGGGCGCATCGTCGCCGACGGCCCGCGCGCCCAGATCCTTGCGCGGACGAGCAAGGAATCGGCGACGAAGGAACCGGCCGCATGATTCCTCAACTCCACATCGGGCGCGACGGCGCCGCGCGCGCCGAAATGCCCTGGGCCGAGGTTCGGCAAGCTCCGCCGAAGAGCCTGAAGTTCATCCTGCTCGGCTTCGTGCTGTGCGCCGCCGCGATCCTATTCGCCGCGTCGAACGACCGCCTGTCGCGCTTTGTCGAGGGTCTGGTCGCGGGCTGGACGACCGATCCAGCCCAAACCGCCAACGCCGCGAAGCAAAGGGCGATCGTCAGGCTGATCACCGAAACCGAGACCGATTCGATCATCCCCGCGGCCGAGGGCGCCGACGCGGTCGCGCGCAATGCGCTGCTCCCGGTGTCGACGCTGCCGGTCGAGGCGGCGCGCCCGTTCGTGATACCGGCGATCTCTCTCGCGCAGTCGACCAACGCGCAGCGCTGCCTGACGCAAGCGATCTATTATGAGGCCGCGACCGAATCCGACACGGGCAAGGCTGCGGTCGCGCAGGTGATCCTCAACCGCATGAAGCATCCGGCCTATCCGAACACCGTCTGCGGCGTCATCTATCAGGGCAGTTCGCGTCCGGGCTGCCAGTTCAGCTTCGCGTGCGACGGCTCGATGCGCCGCGCGCCGGTGCCCGCGCTGTGGCGTCGCTCGGCTGAGATCGCGCGCGCCGCGCTGTCGGGCCATGTCGAGGCGAGCGTCGGCATGGCGACGCATTATCACGCCAATTACGTCCTGCCGCGCTGGGCGCCCAAACTCACCAAGATCGAACAGATCGGCGCGCATATCTTCTATCGCTGGCCGGGGTCATGGGGAAAGCCACGCGCCTTTTCGGACGCCTATGCCGGCGCCGAATATATCCCCGCCTTCAGCCAGCTCTATCAAGGCGGTGCGGCGGCGAGCGAGGCGCTGCCCGGCGAAGCGATCACGGTCCCGGGCGCTCCCCCGCCGCGCGATCCGACCGACCACCGCGCCGACAACGACGTCGGCGGCCGTGTCGACGTCACCAAGGGCTGGGTGCCGAATATCCCCGATCCCACGCAAAGCAAGGCGCGCTTCGACAGCCTGACCAGCCAGCAGGGCGGCGCCGCCGCGCCCGAAACGCAGCCCGGACAATAGCCCATGCGAATCATCAAATATTGGCAACGCCTTCGCGGCAGCGAGCAGATCATGGTCGCCGCCGCCGCGGGCCTCGTCCTCTTCCTGCTGTGGGCGAGCATTGCGCGCGTCGACGAGGTGTCGCGCGGGCAGGGCCGGGTGATCCCGTCGTCGAAGGTGCAGATCATCCAGTCGGCCGAGCCTTCGACGATCCGCGAAATCCTCGTCCGCTCGGGACAGACGGTCAAGAAGGGCCAACTGCTCGTCCGCCTCGACAATACGACCTCGCAGTCCGAACTCGGCCAGCTCGAAACCGAAAACGCCCGCCTCGCGCAGCGCGCGGCGCGCCTTGCGGGCGAGGGCGGTGCGGGGGCTGGCTGCATCGGGGCGAACTGCGGTGACGAAGCGCGGCTCGCCGAGGTGCGGCGTTCGTCGCTGCAAAGCCAGCTCACCGCGCTCTCGGCCGGAGTCGAGCAGCGCCGCCGCGACATGGCCGAGGCGCAGGCGACCGCCTCGTCGCTCGAAACCAGCCTGCGTCTCGCGCGCGAAGAGGTCGCGATGCTCGAACCGCTCGCGGCGAAGGGCGTCGTCCCGCAGACCGAACTGCTCGGCGCGCAGCGCGAGGCGGTCGACATCCAGGGCCGGCTCGCCGCCGCGCGCCAGGCGATCTCGCGCTCGCAGGCGGCGGTGCGCGAAGCGGGCGCCGAGGTGCAGCGCGCGCGCTTCGACTTCCAGCAGGAGGCGCTCAACGAACGCAGCCAGCTCGCGACCAAGATGGCGGTCAATGAGGAAACGATCCGCGGCGCCGAAGGCCGGCTCGCGCGCTCCGAAATCCGCTCGCCGGCGCGCGGCGTCGTCAACGACCTGCTCGTCAATACGCTCGGCGGCTACGTCAACGCGGGCGAACAGATCATGCAGATCGTGCCCCTGGGCGACAAATTGCTCATCGAAACGCGCGTCACCCCGCGCGACATCGCGTTCATCAAGGTCGGCGACCCCGCGAACGTCAAGGTCACTGCCTATGATTTCTCGATCTACGGCGGGCTCAACGGCAAGGTCGTGCGCGTCTCGGCCGACAGCATTTATGACGAGGTCGAGCGGCAGGCCTATTTCACTATCGTCGTCGAAACGACGAACGCCTATCTGACCTCGAACGGCCGCCGCCTGCCGATCACCCCCGGCATGCTATGCGATGTCGAAATCGTGACCGGCAAGAAGTCGGTGCTGAGCTACTTGCTGAAACCGGTCTTGAAGGTCAGCGGATCGGCGCTCACCGAACGCTGATTGGCGAGCGCCAGCGTATAGGATTTTTGCGACGCCGGGATCGCGGCCGGGTTGGTCGACGGCGGCGTCCCGCGATAGGCGTGCACCCAGCGCCGGGTGCCGCTGAACGACAGCACCGGGCGCACCGCATTGGCTTGGCTGCCGTCGTAAAGCCGGTCGGTGACATTATCGAGCACGAGCTTTCCGGCGTCGGTTTCGACAAGCAGGAAGGCATGGTCGGCGTTCGCGGCAAGGTCGCGGAGCAGCACCAGCTTCATCCGCTCGGGGTCGATTCCGGCGGCACGCAGCATCTGCATTTTCAGGATCGCGAAATCCTCGCAATCGCCCTTGCCGCGCGTGATCGTCTGTTCGGCGGTCGCCCAGAAATCGCGCTGGCGGTAATTGCGGTCGTCGCCGACATAGGCGATCTCGCGATTGACCCATTGGTTGACGCGCGCGAGCAATTCGCGCTCGCTGAGCCCAGACGCAGCGTTCGCGCGGCGCAGCTTTGCCTGCATCAGCCCGGCGGGCGCGGCGGCGCGGACGCGGTTCCAGCGGGCATCGAAGCGCGTCCGCTTGACCGGGATTGCGCGGGTGCCGAGCTCGGCGGCCGCGTCGGTTTCGGCGAGCGGGGCGACGGGCGACGCGCCGCAGGTCTCCGCCGATACGAAGGCGATCGGGGCGCGGCTCGCGGGCTCGAGCGCCTCCCGGACCGGCGCCGCGACAGCAGGCTTCGACGCGTCAATACCTTGCTGATCGGCACGAATGCGGTCGAGCGCGCTCGGCGCGCCGCCCAATATGGCGCGCGAGATGTCGCCTGCGGGTGCAGCGCTTGCGGCAACAGGGCAGGCGGCCTTGCCGCCCGTCACTGACTTCGCGTTGACCAGTTTCGACGCGGCATGCGCCGTCGGCGGCGCCAGTGCGACGGCGGCAAGTGCCGCGGCAGCGGCAAGCCATCGCGACTCGGAAACGGGATGGGCGGAGTTGCTCATGCCGCCCGCTTTGCCCAAGCGGCGTGAGAATCTGCTTCATGGCCATGGTAAACCGTCGATTCACCATATTTGCCGGGCTTCCGGCGCGATCAGCTCCCCGGCTTGAGGGTTAGCGGCAGCCCGGCGGTCAGCAGCACGACCTCCGCCGCCGTCGCCGCGACCGACTGGTTGAGCTGCCCCGCCGCGTCGCGAAACGCGCGCGCCAGCGCATTGTCGGGAACGATGCCCAGCCCGACCTCGTTGGCGACAAGGATCAGTGTGCCGTCGAAGCGCGCGATCGCTTCGCATAATTGCTTGCCTGCGCGCTCTATGTCGGCGTCGGCGAGCAACAGGTTCGACACCCACAGCGTCAGGCAATCGACGAGCACGACCGCGTCCGCGCCGCTCAGCGCCTCGATCGCGGTGGGCAATTCGCGCGGCGTCTCTACCGTCGACCAGCGCGCATCGCGGTCGGCCCGGTGGCGCGCGATCCGCTCGCGCATCTCGTCGTCGAACGCCTCGGCGGTCGCGACAAAGACCGGGGCGCTCCCCGCCGCCTCGGCGCGCGCCTGCGCATAGCGGCTCTTGCCCGAGCGGGCACCGCCGATCACGAACAGCGACGCACCGCTCATGCGCCGATCCCCGCGATCCGCAGCATCGCGTCGATGTCGGCGTGGCGCGCGAATTCGGCGGCGATGGCGTCGAGCGCCGCGTCGACATCGGCGGCATAGTCGCCGCCATTGCCGGCCACGTCGATCCGCGCGAGGAGCGCGCGGCGCAGCGCGGGCGAAGCGAACAGCCCGTGCAGATAGGACCCAATCACCCTGCCGTCGCCGTTCACCGCGCCGTCGCCCCTGCCGCCGTCAAGCGTCGCAAAGGGGCGCCCGGTGCCGGGCCCGCGGGTTTCGCCCATGTGCATCTCATAGCCCTCGATTGGTGCGCCCAGCGCGGTCCCCGCCACCCGCCGCAGGATTTTAGCGGGCGACAGCTCCGTTTCGACATCGAGCAGGCCGAGCCCGCGGGCCTCGGCGGGCGCCCCCTCGATCCCCAGCGGATCGGCGATCCGCTGGCCGAGCATCTGATAGCCGCCGCACAGCCCGACGATCGTCCCGCCGCGCCGGTGGTGCGCCCGAATGTCGATATCCCAACCCTCGGTGCGCAGCGCGGCCATGTCGGCGATCGTCGCCTTCGATCCCGGCAGAATGACCATCGCCGCCTCGGCAGGAATCGGGCGGCCCGGCGGCACCATCATCACCTCGACCCCGGGTTCGAGCTTCAACGGATCGAGGTCGTCGAAATTCGAGATGCGCGGCAGAATCGGGCAGGCGATCAACTTGCGCCCGTCGCGCGGGTCGGCGGGGCGTTCGAGGATCACCGCATCCTCGCTCGGCAGGCGCGCCGCTGCGCTCAGCCACGGTATGACGCCCAGTCCCCGCCAGCCGCTCCGCCGCTCTATTTCGCGATAACCATCCTCGAACAGCGCGGGATCGCCGCGAAACTTGTTGATCAGGAAGCCTCGGATCATCGCCGCATCTTCGGGCTCGATCACCGCGCGCGTGCCGACGATCGCGGCGATCACCCCGCCGCGGTCGATATCGCCGATCAGCACCACGGGCACATCGGCGGCGCGCGCGAAGCCCATGTTCGCGATGTCGCCCTTGCGCAAATTGATCTCGGCGGGCGATCCTGCGCCCTCGACGATCACGATGTCGCACTGGCTGCGCAGCCGGTCATAGCTTTCGATCACCTCGGTCATCAGCGCGCCGCGCGCTTCGCGGAAATTGCCGCTGCCCAGCGTCCCGCGCACGCGGCCGTGGACGATCAACTGCGAGGTGCGGTCGGCCTGCGGCTTCAGCAGCACCGGGTTCATGTCGCTGTGCGGTTCGGCGTGGCACGCGATGGCCTGGAGCGCCTGCGCGCGCCCGATCTCGCCGCCGTCGGTCGTTACCGCGGCATTGTTCGACATATTCTGCGGCTTGAACGGCCGGACCGTGAGCCCGCGATGGGTCAAAGCGCGGCAGAGCGCGGCAACGAGCACCGACTTGCCGACATCGGACCCGGTGCCCTGCAGCATCAGCGCAGCCATGCTGCGCCTCCCGCGACCAGCCACAGCAGCAGGCAGGCCCGCAGATAGACGGCGAGCGCGCGGTCGATATCGCCGCCGCTCGCGTCCTTGGTGCCATCGCCGATCCATGGTTTGTCGTGCATCACCCCGTCATAGGCGATCGGCCCCGCGAGCCGAAGCCCCAGCGCGCCCGCCATCGCCGCCTCGGGCCAGCCCGCGTTGGGCGAGGCGTGCTGGCGCGCGTCGCGCCGCAATATGCGCCATCCGCCGCCGCCCGCGACGCAGATCAGCACGCCCGCCACCCGCGCCGGAATCCAGTTCGCGAGATCGTCGGTGCGCGCCGCCGCCCAGCCGAAGGCGCGCCAGCGTGGCTCGCGGTGGCCGATCAGACTGTCGGCGGTGTTCACCGCCTTATACGCCCACACCCCCGGCAGCCCGAGCAGCAGTAGCCAGAAAAGCGGCGCGGCGACGCCGTCGCAAAAGCTTTCGGCGAGGCTTTCGATCGCGGCGCGCGACATCCCGGCTTCGTCGAGCGTTGCGGTGTCGCGGCCGACGATCATCGCGACCGCATCGCGCGCGGCGGGCAGGTCCCGCACGTTAATATGTTCGGCGACCGCCCGGACATGGTCGAACAGGCTGCGCTGCGCGAGGGCGGGCCAGGCGAGGATCGCAACGCCGATCCAACCCCATGTGCCGAAGGTGGCGAGCAGCAGATGCTCGAGTCCGAGACCAAGCCCGCCAGCAACGAGCAGCAACAGGAAAAGTGTCAAAACGCCCAGCGCACGCCGCTTCGCAAAGCCATGCCCGACCCGGTTCCACCGCCCCTCGCAGCCGGTGATGATGCGCGCGAACAGCCCCACCGGATGGCCGACGCGGCGATACAACGCATCGGGCCAGCCGAACGCCGCATCGAGTGCGAGCGCGGTGAGCGCGACGGGCTCAGCCATCGGGGCGGGCCAGATCGAGCGCCGCGTCGAGCCGCGCCAGCGCGGCGGCATCGGCGGGCAGCCCGAGGCGCAGCCAGCGCGGCTGGCCGGCGAAGGGGCGGGTCAGGATCGCGCGCCGCGCAAGCCGCTCGAACAGCGTCCGGCCGTCATCGGCTTCGATCAGGCGAAACAGCGGGCAGGCGCCGGCGGCGCGGTAGCCATGCCGCGCCAGCATCGCGTCGAGCGCGGCGGCGTCGCCGGGCAGGCGCCGCCGTGTCACTTCGATCCACTCGGCATCGGCATAGGCGGCGGCGGCGATCGCGATCGCCGCTTCGGACAGCGGCCACGCGCCCAGCCGTTCGCGCAGCGCTGCGACGATCGCGGTCGGGGCTACGACGAAGCCGAGCCGCACCCCCGCAAGGCCGAAAAATTTGCCGAACGAGCGAAAGACGATCAGCCTTGCATCGTCGGCCACCGACGCCGCGACGCTCAGCGCCGGGTCGGCATCGGCAAAGGCTTCGTCGACCAGCAGCCAGCCGGTGCCGCGTTCGAGCCATTCGAGCAGGGCATCGGGGGCAAGGGCGCGTCCGTCGGGGTTGTTAGGATTGGCGAGGATCAGGGTTCCGGTGGCGCCCGGCGCATCGCCCCAGCCGGTCTCCGCGCTGCCCGAAATCATCTCGCCATGCGTGCGATAGCCGGGCGCGATATGGATGGTATCGCCATCGATCAGCGTGCCGACGAGGCGGAGGCCGATCTCGCTGCCCGGCACCGCGCAGACATGGCGCGGATCGACGCAAAAATAGTCCGCCGCGACGGCTTCGAGCCGCGCGAGATGCTCGGGCTCGGGCAATCGCCGCCAGTCGAACGCCATCCCCGCGGCGCCCGGCCAGCGATGCGGGTTGATTCCGGTCGACAGGTCGATCCAGTCGCCGCCGCCGAAATGGCGCTTCGCGGCCTCGATACCCCCGCCGTGCCAGGTCCACGGCTCGCTCATGCAAGATGCGCCCATAGCAGCGCAGCGGCGAGCAGCAGGCTTTCGCCGATCTCGATCCCCGCGCCATGCCCGTCGCCCGAAATCCCGCCGATCCGTCGCAGCAGCCACCATCCCCAGAGGATGAAGGCGAGCGGCGCGGTTAGCAGCGACGGCGATACCCAAGCCGCTGCGGTCAGCAGCACACCCCAGACCGCGAAATCGACCGGGCGCACGGCATTGCGGAAACGCGCGCCCAATCCGGCGTGCAGGTCGGGCAGCGCGCGCGACCAGACCAGCGGGCCGATCCGCGCCGCGAAGGGGACGAGCAGGGCGGCGACGAACGCCTCGCGCTCGAACAGCGCGTGGAGCAGCACGAGCTTGGCGATCAGCTGCAATCCGATCGCAACCACCGCGAAGCTTCCGACATGCGGGTCGCCGAGTACCGCGAGCAGCCGTTCGCGATCCTTGTGTGCCGCGCCGCTCGCATCGGCGATGTCGCCGAGCCCGTCGAGGTGCAGCGCGCCGGTGACCGCAACCCAGACGATCAGCGCGGCGAGCGCACCGGTCCACGGATCGACCCGCGCCCCCGCCCAGCCCGCCCCCGCGACGATCGCGCCGACGATCAGCCCGACCGCGGGAAACCAGCGCATCGACGCCGCAAATTCCTCGCCCGACACCGCGACGCGCGGCGTCGGCAGCCGCGTCAGGAACTGGATCGCGACGATCAGCCCCTTCATGCGCAAAGCCCTGCGATCTGCGCGCTCGGGCGCTCGCCGGGCCAGACGTTGAGCGAGAGCAGCGCCGCATAGGGCAGGTCGAACGCCCAGAGTTGGCGCTGATCGAACCCGCAGAGGATATGCAAGGCCGCGCGCATCGCGCCGCCATGGGTGACGACCAGCGTCGGCACGGGCGCAAGCTCGGCGATGGCGGCGGATACCCGCGCGACCAGTGCCGACCAGCGCTCGCCGCCCGGCGGCGGGCTGGCGTCGGGATCGTCCCAGAAGCGGCCGAGCGCCTCGCGGTCGATCATGTTCGCTGCCCGACCGTCCCAGTCGCCGAAATCGAGTTCGCGCCAGCGGGGGTCGATCGTCAGCGGCAAACCTGTTGCGTCGCCAATCGCCTCCGCTGCCGCGCGGCTGCGATGAAGGTCGGACGCGACGAGATGGGCGATCCCGAGGCCTTCGGCTCGCACGGCGCAGGCGGCAATCCCCGCTTCGGTCGGCGCGCCGTCGGCGCGTCCCATCAGCAGCCCAGGTGTTTCGGGCGCGCCGTGGCGCAGCAGGTGGAGCGCGAAGCCGGTCACAGCGACGCCGACACCGCCGCTTCGGCAAAGGTCGCCATCCGGTCGTGCGCGGCGAGTGCGCTGCGCACGATATTCGCCGCGACCGCCGCGCCGCTGCCTTCGCCCAGCCGCATGTCGAGCGCCAGCAAGGGGTCGAGCCCGAGCAGCGCAAGCAGCCGCTTGTGCCCGGGCTCGGCCGAGCAATGGCCCGCGATGCAATGGTCGACGACCGCGGGGTTCGCCGCCGCCAACGGCGCGATCGCCGAAGTGCAGATAAAGCCGTCGAGCAGCACCGGCACGCCGAGCTGGCGCGCGCGCAAAATCGCGCCCGCGATGGCGGCAATCTCGCGCCCACCGACCCGCCGCAGCGTTTCGAATGCCGACCGCGGCGCATCGCCGTGGAAGGCGAGCGCGCGCTCGATCACCGCAATCTTGCGCGCGACGCCGTGCCCGTCGACCCCGGTTCCCGGACCGGCCCATCCCGCCACCCCGCCCGCGAAGCTGCGCGCGCAGAGCGCCGCGGCGGCGGTGGAGTTGCCGATCCCCATCTCGCCGAGCACGAGCATGTCGAGGCCGGCGTCGACCACCGCCGCGCCGCGGTTCAGCGCGTCGAGGCATTCATCGGCACGCATCGCCGGACCGGCGGTGAAATCGGTGGTCGGCCGGTCGAGGTCGAGCGCGACCACCGTCAGCTCGAGCCCCGCCGCCTCTGAAAGCGCGTTGATCGCCGCGCCGCCACTGGCGAAATTGGCGACCATCTGTGCGGTGACGCTCGGCGGAAAGGCGCTGACGCCGTGCACCGTGAAGCCGTGATTGCCCGCGAAGATCGCGGCGCGCGCATGCTCGATCCGCGGCCGCGCCCGGCCCTGCCAGCCGGCAAAAAAGATCGCGAGATCCTCGATCCGGCCGAGCGACCCCGCCGGCTTGGTGAGTTCGGCCTGCCGCACCCGCGCATCGGCGGCGGCACCGGCGTCAGGTTCGCGAAGGTCGGCGAGTGCGGCCTCGAAGGCGGCGATCGAGGTAAAGCTGGTCATTCGGCGACAAATCCTGGCGGCGGGGTGCGGGTGATGAAATGGCCTTTGATCCCCTCGGGCCATAGCGAATAGGCGACGCGGCCATGCGGACTCGCCGCATATTGCACCGCATAGTCGAGGATTGCGCGCGCCGACTCCTCGTCGCCCTGAAAGCGGCCGAGCACATAGCCGACCTTGTCCGGTGCGCGCAGGTGGACGGTGCAATGATCCTCGCAAGCGAAGAGGCACGCCATCTCCTGCACCGCGATTCCGGCATAGCGCGGCTCGGCATCCTTGAGGCGCGTCAGCGCCGCGACGAGCCGCGCGCCGCCGCGCATGCCCGCCGCGTCGACCTGCGTCTCGCGGCTGTGGCGGCAGGTGTTGCACACCACCACCGCGGGGCCGGGGTCGACGCGGGTCAGCATCAGGCGGTCGCCGCTTGCGACGGCGCCGGAACGCCCGCCGCGATGAGGGCGCGATAGAGCGCATAAAGCCCGATCAGGATCGCGGCGTTCCTTACGAACTGCTCGGCGAGGAGGGCGGGCGCCATCACCGCGTGCAGTCCGCCGAGCACCAGCGCCCAGCCGAGGATGATCGCCTTGAACGCGGTGAAACCCGCGGCATAGGCGAGGCTCAGCCGTGCCGCGACCGAACGGTAGGCGAGCGCGCCGAGCGCGGCATAGCTCGCCAGCGCCGACCCCACCGCGGCGGTGGCGAGCCCGGCACCCCACGCCAGCGTGCTTCCGTCGCGCGGATAGCCGAGCAGGAAGAAGCCGACGAACTGGCTCGCCGCCCACGCCAGCAGCATCAGCGCGAGCCCGTCGCGGCGGCGCATATGCACCGCCGCGAGCGCCGCGAGCGACGGGAAGGGCGTCGCGCAGCCGAGCGCGAGTGTCGTCGCCGTGCTCGCCGCGGTGAGCAGCGCGACCCAGAGCGCCGAAGCGCCGCGGCCGGACAGCGCCGCCATCAGAAGCGCCCCCTTATGCCGGCGTAGATGCTGCGGCCGAGCGAGCCATAGCGATAGGCGGTCATATACTCCTCGTCGAAGATATTCTCGGCGCGCGCGAACAGCTTCACCGTGTCCGACAGCGCAAATTCGGCGCGCAGATCGACGAGCGTATAATCGTCGAGCCGCCGGGCGTTGCTCGCATTGTCATAGCTTTTGCCCGACCAGCGTAGCGCGGCGCCGAGTTCGAGCCCGAAGCCGAAGGCATAGCTCGCCGAGGCGTTGGCGCTGTGGCGCGGACGGCGCGGCAGCCAGTTACCGAAATTATCGCCCGGCGAGCGATCCTCGGCGGCGATCCAGCTATAATTGCCATCGAGCGTCAGCCCGCCGAGCGTCAACGCAGCGGCGCCCTCGATGCCGTGCGCTTCGCTGCGCGCGACGTTGAGATAATAGCCGAAACGCGGGACCGGCGGATTGCTGCCGGGGATGGTGCAGAGCGGATCGGTCGTCGGCGACGAGCAGCCGTTATAGATGATCTGGTTCTTCGTCGTGCGCTCGAACCAGGTCGCGCCGCCGACCAGCTTGCTGTCGAACAGATGCTGCTCGATCCCCGCTTCCCAGCCATGCGCCTCCTCGGGGTCGAGCCCGACATTCCCATATTCGCTGAACAGCTGGTAGAGGCCGGGCGCCTTGAATGCTTCGCCATAGCTCGCGCGCAGGACGGTTCCCGTCGGCAGCCGCCACACGCCGCCCGCGGCGAACAAAGTCTGCCCGCCGTAGCGACTATGATCGTCGTAGCGAACTCCGCCGTTGAGCGTCAGCCCATCGACTGGTTCGACGCTGAGCTGGCCGTAAGCACTGGTGATTTCGGCCTTGCCGCGCACGAAATCGGGCAGCGGCGTGGCAAGCGACGCCGAAGGCGAACGGCTGCGGAAATTCGAGCGCTCATTCTCGACCCCGAAGATCGCGGTGATCCGGTCACTGACGTCGAAGCTGCCCTGATATTCCCAGCGCTTGTTCTCGCCATCGGCCTCGAAGCTCTGCGGCCGTTCGCGGTCGGGGTTGAAATTGTCGCGGTTGGTGTCGGTATAGGCAAAAGCGACACGATTGCGGAATCGCCCGTCGGCGAGGGCAAAATTGAGCCCCGCATAGCCGACGAACTCCTTGTTCTGCCCATAATCACTGCTGTCCGTGTTGAAGCCGTCGAACTCGACCCGGCCGCTCGAATAATATCCGCGCACCTCGGCGCTGATATTGTCGGCGAGCGCGAGTTCGGCGCGGCCCGAGACATTGCTGTTGCGATAGCCGTCGCGTTCGACCCCGCCGAACGCCTTGGCGTGCGACGAAATGCCGTCGGTGGTGAAGCGCTGGCCGCCGAGGCGCCAGCTCAGCGGGCCGGTGCGACCGCCGATCGCGGCGCGCGCGCTCACCGTCTGGCGCGATCCGGCTTCGAGATCGAAGCTGCCTTCGAGCTTCTTCTCGGGCGAAGCGGTGACGATGTTGATCACGCCGCCGATCGCCTGGCTGCCCCACAGGATCGACTGCGGCCCGCGCAGCACCTCGATCCGGTCGATATCGCCGACGAGCAGGTTGGCGAAGTTGAAGCCGCCGCCGGTGGACGACGGATCGTTGAGCTTGACCCCGTCGATCACCGTCACCGTATGTTCGGATTCTGCACCGCGGATACGCAGCGAGGTAGAGGTGCCGTAACCGCCGTTGCGCGAAATGCTGATCCCCGGCGTGCGGAGCAGCAATTCGGTGACGCCGATATCCTGCGCGCGGTCGATCGCGTCCTTGTCGAGCACCGCGACCGACGACGGAATCTCGTCGAGCGTCAGCGGCGCGCGCGTCGCGGTGACGATGATGCTGTCGGCGTCGGCGGCGACGGCGTGCGCGGCTTCATCGGCGGAGGCGGTGGAGGAAGCCGCAACGGCGGCGAGACAGATCGAACTTCGGAAAATCGCTTTGAACATTGGACAAACCCATCGACAATGCCGCCCAAGCGCGCGGCCGATCGGTCGTCCTTCGGGGACGCACGACATCGCCCGCGCACCTGCGCAGCCAGCTTTGTCGTCATGCGGGTTCACCCCCGTCCGCCCGGCACACCCTGTCCGCGCGAAAGACGACGGCGACGGGCAGGTCTCCTGGCTTGCGGGTCAGCGCCGGTCGGCCGCCTTCTCGGGACCGGGGTCCCAATGGCGTTTGGCCGATGGCTCGCCGCGTACAGTTGCAGGGGCAGCCGGGGTTTTCCCGTTCCCTCTTCGTCCCCGTTTCCGGAGAACCTGTCGCTTGCGGCGGCCGTTAGCTCTATTCAGGGGGTGCGGTCAATTGCTGTCTGGTGCGTGTCTAGAACAGCCCCGGCAATTCGCGCTGCGCCGCGCTCGGGCGGTCGGGCACCAGCATTATGGGCGGCGCCGCGACGGCAAAACGGCGGTCGCGCGACGCCGTGCGGGCGTTCGCGGCGGCGATCCGCGTCGTGCAGGCGTTGCCGGCAAGGAAGTCGATCGCGGCGCGGATCGACGCTTCGCGTGGGTCGCCGAGCGGGAAGCCCAGATCGTCGTTCGCGGCGCAACTGTTCGCGATCTTCGGCGCCAGCCCGTCATAATAATCGCTCTGCCCGGCCGCATTGCCCGTCGCAAAGGCGACCACGCGCATCCGGTCGTCGCATTCGGCCTTGTCGAGCGCGATCTGGCCGACCGGCTTGCCATAGGTGTTGCTGCCAACGAGCGTCATATCGGCGCCGAGATAGGGCAGCATCGAATTGATCACGAGCTCGCTCGCCGACGCGGTCGACCCGGTGCCGATGAAGGCGATCCGTGTCGGTGCGATCGATTGCGCGCCGGGGGCGAAACGATGCTCGTCGTCCTCGGCGGATTTGCTCGGCCGGAAACGCGTCTGCGAAAAGAGCTGGCCGGCGCGACCCGCGCCCATCAGGTCGCCCATCAGATTGGCGGTCGAAACGAGGCCGCCGCCATTATAGCGGAAATCGACGATGATGTCGGTGACGCCCTGCGCGCGGAAATCGGCGAAGGCGTCGGTCAACTGATCGTCGGCCGACGAGATGAAGGTGCGCAGGTTGAGATAACCATAGCTGCGGCCGCCCTCGCTGATGATCCTGGCGCCATAGCGGTCCGAAACGGGGTCGAGCGAATAGTCAGCCTTGGCGACGGTGACCTCGCGCGTGCCCGCCGCGTCGGTGATGCGCAGCACGCGGCTCACCCCCGGGTCGTTCGGGCCGAGCGCGTCGGTGAGCCCCTGGGTCCCCTCGGCGGCGACGATGCTCGCGACGGTGCGCACATTGCCGCTGTTCGTGCCGATCCCGACGATCGCGGTGCCGCGGTCGATTCCCGCCGCAAAGGCCGGCGCGCCTTCATAGGCTTCGGCGATGACGATGCGCTGGTTCACCGAATCATAGGCCATGAGCACGCCGAATCCCGCGCTCGATCCGCTTTCAAAGAAGGCATTCTCCTCGGCGATCGAAGTGATGTAGGTGAAAAAACGGTCCTTGTTCAGCGCGCGCGCCGGGGCGACCAGCGCGTCGATATAGGATTGGACATCGCTATAGGCGCCGGGGTTGGCGCTCGCGACGTCGCTCGGAAACAGATACCATTCGTCAATCACCGCCTTGGCAAAGGCCTGGCGCGAGGCGAGCGCGCAATTGGGCGTCGGGGTCGGCGTCGGTGTGGGGCTTGGCGTCGGGGTGACCGTGACCGGGCCGCCCCCCATCGTTCCTCCGTCGCCGCCGCACGATGCGAGCATCAAAGCCGCGAGCGTTAGCGCCGCTACCGGCCGCCTCGACTTGCCCATCAATATTCTCCCCGGTTCGACCCATCGACCTTTATTCGGCTTCCGCCTCGCTGCCATCTTGCCGGCCCTTGAACCCTTGCGCGATAACATAGAGTTCGGGCGAGCCCTTGCGGCTGGCGGGCGGTTTGGCGTGCTTTACCGTTGAAAAGTGTCGCTTTAGTAAAGTCAACAACTCGCGGTCGGCGCCGCCCGCGAACACTTTCGCGACGAAGGCCCCGCCCGGCAGCAAATTCTGCACCGCGAAATCGGCGGCGGTTTCCGCGAGGCCGATCGTGCGCAGATGGTCGGTCTGCGGATGGCCGACGGTGTTCGCCGCCATGTCCGAAATGACGAGGTCGGGCGCGCTGCCCAGCGCCTCGATCAAGGCGTCGGGCGCCGCATCGTCCATGAAATCCATTTCGAGGATCGCGACCCCCTCGATCGGCTCGCACGCGAGGAGGTCGATCCCCGCGACGCGCGCGCGCGAGTTCGCCTTGCGCACGACTTGCGACCAGCCGCCCGGCGTGATGCCCAGATCTACAACCGCGCGCGACTTCTTGAGGAAACCGAATTTCTCGTCGAGCTCGATCAGCTTGTACGCGGCCCGCGAGCGATAGCCCTCGGCCTGCGCGCGGCGCACATAGGGGTCGTTCAACTGGCGTTGCAGCCAGCGCGTCGACGACACGCTGCGCCGCTTCGCGGTCTTCACGCGGACGTGCAGCCCGCCGCGCCCGCTGCCTTTGCCGCCACTCATTTGCGATACTCGCGGCGCGTGACGGGAATGTCGCGGCCCTGCATCGCCAGCGTGCGCAGGATGCCTTCGCGGATGCCGCGGTCGGCGACGCCGACGCGCGCGGCGGGCCACAGGTCGATGATGCTCTCGAGGATCGCGCAGCCCGCGACGACCAGATCGGCGCGCTCGCGGCCGATGCACGCGATTTCGGCGCGGTCGGCGATGCTCGCGTCGGCGAGGCGGCGGCTGATGTCGCGCATCGCGTCGGCGGGGACGACGAGCCCGTCGACCGCGCGCCGGTCGTAACGCGGCAGGTCGAGGAAGACGCTGGCGAGCGTCGTCACCGTGCCGCTGGTGCCGAGCAGGCGCAGCGGCTCGCCGGCAAAGCGTTCGGCGCGCGCCGCAAAGGCGGCAAAGGCCTCGCGCGTCACCTGGCGCATATGCGCATAGGCGGCTTGCCGGCCCGCGAGGCTATCTTCGGGCAGCGGCGCGTGCTCGGTCAGCGACACGACGCCCCACGGCACGCTGATCCAGTCGTGGATCCGGACGTCATGCTCCGCAACCTCGACGTGCATCAGCTCGGTCGATCCGCCGCCGATGTCGAAGATCAGCGCCGGGCCGTCGCCGGGTTCCATCAGATTGTGGCAACCCAATACCGCCAGCTTCGCTTCCTCGGCGGCCGAGATGATGTCGAGAACGATCCCCGTCTCGCGCCGGACGCGATCGGCGAGCTCTTCGCCGTTGCTCGCGCGGCGGCACGCCTCGGTCGCCACCGCGCGCGACAGCGAAACGTGGCGGCGGCGCAGCTTGTCGGCGCAGATCGCGAGCGCCGCGACGGTGCGGTCCATCGCCGCGTCGCTGATCCGGCCGGTGCCGTGCAACCCTTCGCCCAGCCGGACGATGCGCGAAAAGGCGTCGATGACGACCAGCTCGCCATTTTGCGGGCGCGCGATCAGCAATCTGCAATTGTTGGTGCCAAGGTCGATCGCCGCATAGCTGCGCGGCCGCGCGACCGGCATGGGGCGCTCGGCGCTGCCCGCTTTTCGTCCTCTACCCGCCGGGCCGGGCCGCGGCGGTCGCCGCGATGGCGCTGCCATTTGCCGCATGGCTATTGTTACCTGTCTGCTCACGCGTCCGCAAAACCGCGAACGTGCACTTGGCGGCGAACCTAGGCTTCCGGCGTCCGCATGGCAAGGCCCCGTCCGGGAACGGCTGCCCGCAAAGAAAACCCCGCCCGGCGCGGGGCCGGACGGGGAAAGGGGAGAGGAAAGTTGTTGGGGGTCGGGTCCGCCTCTTAACGGCAGCCGTCATTCCCCTTGTCGATCGCGCGGCCGGCGAGGGCGCCGACGGCGCCGCCGATGATCGTGCCGACCGTCCGGTCGCCGCGGCCCGCGATTTCATGACCGGCGAGGCCACCCGCGATCGCGCCGATCACGGTCCCGCCGGTGCCCTTGTCGCACTGGCGATAATGGCGGCGGTTGTCGCGGTAATAGCGGCGATCGTTGCGGTAATCGCGGCGGTCACGGCGATAATCGCGGCGATCATAGCGGTTATAACGACGGTCGTCGCGGTCATAGCCGCTGTAATAGCTCGAATAGCCGTCGCGGTCGTAATAGCCGTTCTGCGCCGCGGCGGGAGTTGCCAGGCCCAGCGTCGCGGTGGACATCAGGGCGGCGATCGAGAGAGTCACCATTTTTTTCATCGTCTTTCTCCTTCTTTCGTCACTTGGCCCTTCGGGGCTGTGGTCGATGATCATGTTTTGCCCGATTCGCATTGAGCGAAGCCTGAACATCATTGTTGGCTGCCGTTCAGCTTCTGGCGCCGAAACGCTTCCCTTTCGCTTGGCGGCACCCTAACCCCGCCGCGATGCGTCGCCTCCTCACCGCCGCCCTGATCTTCGCCGCGCTCGGGCCGATGCCCGGAACCGTGATGCGCTTTCCGGAGGTCGACCTGACCGAAAGCGCCGCCGCGCGCCCGATCGCGTTCGCGCCGAAGGAGGAGGGGGCGCTGCGCTTCGTGCGCGGCTGGCATCTCGTCAGCCCGCATAGCCGCTTCGGCGGCTTCTCGGCGCTCGCGCGGACCGGGACGGATCGTTTCCAGCTCGTCGGCGACAATGGCTATGGGACGCGGCTGACGCTCGATTCGCGGGGAGCGGTTTCCGATGTCCGGATCCGGCCGCTGCCGACCCCCTACGGCCGGCCGGCACGCAAGTCGATGATCGATGCCGAGGCGATGTTCGTCGATCCCGCCAGCGGCAAAAGCTGGATCGCGCTCGAGGGAATCAACGAAATCTGGCGACTGGACGCCGACCTCGCGGCGATCGAGGCGCGCCGCAAGCTCCCCCCTCCGCGCTGGCCCTCGAATCGCGGCCCCGAAGCGATGGTGCGCCTCGGCGACGGTCGCACGCTCGTCCTTTCGGAAGACGCCGACAACGATACGCGCGGGCGCGAGGGGCTGCTCTATACCGGCGATCCCGCCGAACCCGGCCCGGCGCCGATCCACTTCTTCTATGCGTCGGACGGCCGCGGGTTGATCAGCGACGCCGCGCCGCTGCCCGACGGGCGCATCCTGCTCGTCCACCGGCGGCTCGGCTTCGATCCGGTGTTCACGACGATCCTGTCGATCCTCGATCCCGCCGACATCAAGGCGGATGCGGTCGTGCGATCGCGAACGATCGGCCGCGTTCCCGCGCCGCTTGCCGAAAATTTCGAGGGCGCGGCGGTGTCGGTCGAAGGCGGGCGCACTTTCCTCTGGCTCGTCGCCGACAATAATTTCAATATCTGGCAGCGCAGCCTGCTGTTGCAATTCGAGCTGGTCGATTTGCCGCCTAAAAGGATGCCGGACAGCAAAAAGGCGGCGCCGTAACCGGGCCGCCTTCTGCGTTTTTGATGTTCCGAAACGGCTCCGGCCCGCTCCCCCACCGAACCTCCCGACATGGTAGCCTATGGGAGGTTGGGTGGGGGAGCGGGCCGGAGCCGCACCAGATGAAAGTGCTTAAGCGGCCTTTTCGGCCAGCTTCTTCGTCACTTCCTTCTTCAGCTTGCGGGCGTTCGCCGATAGCTGGTCGTCGCCGGCCTTGAGCAGCCAGTTGTCGAGGCCGCCATTATGCTCGACCGAACGCAGGCCGTGGGTCGACACGCGCAGCTTCACACCCTTGCCGAGCGCGTCCGACAGCAACGTCACATTCTGCAGGTTCGGCAGGAAGGTGCGCTTGGTCTTGTTGTTGGCGTGGCTGACATTGTGGCCAACTTGGCGGCCCTTGCCGGTCAGTTCGCAGATGCGCGACATCGTCTTCGTCCTCGTCAAAAAATTTCGGATCGGCGTCCGGGCACTTCCCGTAAAACGGGGAGCACAAGACCGGAGTGAGCCGGGAAAGGCGCGCGCTTATCGGCTTGCCGGAGATTCGTCAAGCGAATAGGGCGCTTTTATGCCCGCGTTTTCTCTTCCCGAACCGATGCGCCGCGCGCTCGATCTCGCCCGGATCGCCGCCGAATGGGGCGAAGTGCCCGTCGGCGCGGTGGTCGTCAAGGACGGACAGGTCATCGCCGAAGGCCACAACCGCCCGCGCGAATCGCACGATCCGACCGCGCACGCCGAAATCGTCGCGATTCGCATGGCGGCAGCGAAACTCGGCAACGAGCGGCTCGACGGCTGCGACCTCTATGTCACGCTCGAACCCTGCGCGATGTGCGCGGGCGCGATCGCCCACGCGCGAATCTCGCGCCTCTATTACGGCGCCGACGATCCCAAGGGCGGCGCGGTCGTCCACGGCCCGCGCACCTTCGCGCAGCCGACGATCCACCACCGGCCGGAGATTTACGACGGGATCGGCGAGAGCGAGGCGGCGGCGCTGCTCAGGGATTTCTTCGCGGCGCGGAGGTAGCGACGACGGGGTCGGCCTTGGAGTGGGGAGCGGACACACCCAATATTCGTCATTCCCGCGAAAGCGGGAACCCGGTGTGGGATCAGCCTACACACGCTCTGGGTCCCCGCTTTCGCGGGGATGACGAAGTAAAAGGTAGGCGACGGCTGGTTTCGGCCGAAAGCCGCCGCTGCCATATCGCTCCGAGCACCTTCACCTGCCCAGCATCGCCTCCACCCACGCCGGCACCAGTGCCGTCGCCGGCCCGTGCCGCGCCTCGTCGAACCAGTGGCTGCCCTGGCTCGGCTCCATATTGAGCTCGAGCGTCCGCGCTCCCGCGGCGCGCGCCTCGCGCACGAAGCCCGCGGCGGGATAGACCGCGCCCGACGTGCCGATCGACACGAACAGGTCGGCGCGATTGAGCGCGTGATAGATTTCGTCCATCCGGTACGGCATCTCGCCGAACCAGACGATGTCGGGGCGAAGGCTCCCGGCGGCGCCGCATGCGGGGCAGCCGGGGCGGTCCAGCAGCGGCCCCGTCCACGGGCTGCGCACGTCGCACCCGGTGCACCAGGCGTTCAGATGCTCGCCGTGCATGTGGAGCAGCCGCTTCGCCCCCGCGCGTTCGTGCAGATCGTCGACATTCTGCGTGACGATCAAGAGCTCGCCCGGCCATTCGGCGTCGAGCCGCGCCAGCGCCCGATGCGCCGCATTGGGCTCCTTGGTCTGGATCGCCTCGCGCCGCATGTCGTAAAAGCGCAGCACCAGGTCGGGATCGCGCGCAAAGGCTTCGGGGGTCGCGACATCCTCGACGCGGTGCTGTTCCCACAGGCCGCCCGCGTCGCGAAAGGTGTCGATGCCGCTCTCGGCCGAAACGCCCGCGCCGGTCAGGATGACGATATTCTGGATAGGGCTCATGCGCCCTCTCTATCCGCTCGTGGCGAGCGAAGTCGAGACACCCGTCGCAATGGCGTGAGGCGAGGGCATCTCGACTTCGCTCGATGCGAACGGCTAAGGGGGAAGCGAAGGATAGGGAACGCAACATGACCAGCATCGGCATTATCGGCAGCGAAGGGCGGATGGGCGTTGCGCTCGCCGCCGCGATCTCCGAGGCGGGACAGCGCAGCGGCGGCGTCGACCGCGGCGGCAATGTCGTCCGGCTCGCGAGCGAAAGCGACGTGCTCGTCGATTTCTCCTCGCCCGCCGCGCTCGAAGCGACGCTCGACGCCTGCGTCGCGGCAAAGAAGCCGATCGTTATCGGCACGACGGGGCTCGAGGAACGTCACCATTATCTGATCGACGATGCGGCGCGGGACGTTGCGGTGCTCCAGACCGGCAACACCTCGCTCGGCGTCACCCTGCTCGCGCATCTGGTGCGCGAGGCGGCGGCGCGGCTCGACCGCGAATATGATATCGAGATCGTCGAGATGCACCACCGGAACAAGGTCGACGCGCCGAGTGGCACCGCGCTGCTCCTGGGCCAGGCCGCGGCCGAGGGGCGGCGGATCGACCTCGCCAAATGTTCGGAGCGCGGCCGCGACGGTCTCACCGGCGCGCGCGGGCATGGCAAGATCGGCTTCGCCAGCCTGCGCGGCGGCACCGTCGCGGGCGACCATGACGTGATCTTCGCGGGCCCCGAGGAAATGATCAGGCTGTCGCATCGCGCCGAAAACCGCATGATCTTCGCGCGCGGCGCGGTGCGCGCGGCGCTGTGGCTGATTCGCCAGAAGCCCGGGCGCTACACGATGCCGCAGGTGCTGGGGCTTAACTGACGCGCATGAAAAAGGCCGATATTTTCGAATTCTACCGCCGTCTGGCCGAGCTCAACCCCAGCCCCGAGACCGAGCTCGAATATGGCAACACCTATCAGCTGCTCGTCGCGGTCGTACTCTCGGCGCAGGCGACCGACATCGGGGTGAACAAGGCGACGCGGAAACTGTTTCAGGGGGTGAAGACTCCGCAGCAAATGGTCGATCTCGGCGAAGACGGCCTCAAGCAGCACATCAAGACGATCGGGCTGTTCAACGCCAAGGCGAAGAATGTCATCGCACTCAGCGAAATCCTCGTCCGCGACCATGGCGGTGAGGTTCCCGCCGACCGCGACACGCTCGTCGAGCTGCCCGGGGTCGGGCGCAAGACCGCCAATGTCGTGATGAACTGCGCCTTCGGGGCGGAGACCTTCGCGGTCGACACGCATATCTTCCGCGTCGGCAACCGCACGGGCCTCGCCCCCGGCAAAACGCCTCTGGCTGTCGAAAAGAAGCTCGACAAGGAAACGCCGGCACCCTTTCGCGTCGGCGCGCACCACTGGCTGATCCTCCACGGCCGCTACATCTGCAAGGCGCGCACCCCCGAATGCTGGCGCTGCCCGGTCGACGACCTCTGCCGCTACAAGCCCAAGACGCCTGCGCCCAAGGGGTGGAAGGCGGCCGTATGAAATTCCGTTTGCCCTGAGCTTGTCGAAGGGCCGTTCTTCCTCCAGCATGGCCGGGAATAGGACGGGGCTTCGACAAGCTCAGCCCGAACGGACGAACAGAAAACTCAAAAAGGGGTCGATAATATGCGTTTTGCTCCCGCCTTGCTTGCTTCCGCCGCCCTGCTCGCCGCCGCGCCCGTCCACGCCAAGCCAGCCGACCCCGCAGTGGCGAAGAAGATCCTCAAGGACAGCATCGCGATCCCGACCGTCGAGGGCCGCGGCAAGGTGCCCGAACTCGCCGCCTATTACGCGGGGGTGCTCAAGGCGGCGGGCTACGCCGAAGGCGACATCGAAATCACCCCGATGGGCGAGACCGCGACCTTCGCCGCGACGCTCCACGGCACGACGAAGCAAAAGCCGATCGTGCTGCTCGGCCATATGGACGTCGTCGAGGCCGACCCCAAGGACTGGACGCGCGACCCCTTCGTGCCGGTCGAGGAAAATGGCTATATTTTCGGGCGCGGGTCGGAGGACAACAAGTTCGACATCGCGATGATGGTCGCGACGATGGCCGAGCTCAAGAAGGAGGGCTTCAAGCCCAGGCGGTCGATCATCCTGCTTCTGTCGGGCGACGAGGAAACCTCGATGACGACGACGCGCGCGCTCGCCGCCAAATATAAGAATGCCGAATTCGCATTGAATGGCGACGGCGGCGGCGGGCTGATCGCCGAGGACGGCAAGCCGCAATATTACGGGCTGCAGGCGGGCGAAAAGACCTATGCCGACTTCACGCTCGAAGTCACCAACCCCGGCGGCCACAGCTCGCGCCCTTCGGACGTCAATGCGATCGTCCAGCTCGCGAACGCGCTCGCCAAGGTCGGCGCCTATCGCTTCGCGCCGCAGCAGAACGAGCTGACCAAGGTCGGCATGCCGATCGTCGCCGATCAGGTCGGGGGTGAGATCGGCGCGGCGTTAAAGGCCTTTGCCGCCAATCCCGCCGACGCCGCGGCGATCGCGAAGATCCGCGCCGAGCCTGAATATGTCGGCCAGATCGGCACCACCTGCGTCCCGACTTTGGTCAAGGGCGGCCACGCCGAAAACGCGCTGCCCCAGCGCGCGACCGCGAACATCAATTGCCGCATCTTTCCCGGCGTGCCGGTCGAAACGGTGCGCGCCGAGCTTGAAAAGGTGATCGCCGACCCGGCGGTCAAGGTGAACACCGATCCCGATGCCAGCGCCAGCGACGCCTCGCCGCTGCGCCCCGACGTCATGGCGGCGGTGAAAAAGGCGGTCCACGCGCGCGCGCCCGGCCTGCCGATCATCCCGTCGATGAGCGCGGGGGCGACCGATAGCTATCATTTTCGCGCGCAGGGCGTGCCGAGCTACGGCGTCGCGGGCCTCTTCTCGAAAGCGAGCGACAGCTTCGCGCACGGCCTCAACGAGCGCGTGCCCGTCGACGCCATCGCCCCCGCGCTCGCGCATTGGGACAGTCTGCTTAGGGATTTGTCGAAATAAAGGTCAGACGAGCGCGGCGACCGCGCGCTCGACCATCGCAGCGGCCGCTTCGGCGCCGAAACTTTCGGGGTCGAGCGACAATTCGAGCCACAGCCCGTCGACCATCGCGGTCAGTATGATCGCGAGCCGCCCGGCGTCGGCTGCTCCGCAAAGGGCAAGCAGTTCGCTGAGCCGCGCGCGATAGCCTGCGTAACTTTCCGCATGGATTCCGGCCATACGGGCGTCGCTCCGCGCGAGCGCCCAGAAGGCGGTCCACGCGCCGAGCAGTTCGGGGTCGGTCACCGGCGGGCGAAAGCTCGCGGTCAGATAGGCGGTCAGCCGCGCGCGCGGATCGTCGCCCGCCGCCTCGACGGCATCGGCAAAAATCGCGTCCATCCGGTCGCTCGTCGTCTGATAGGTCGCGGCGACCAGATCGTCGATGCCGCCGAAATAATGGCGCAGCAGCCCCGGTGACACCCCCGCCTTTCGGCAGATCGCACGCACATTCGTCCCCGCGAGCCCATGTTCGGCGAGGCACGCCGCGGTCGCCTCGATCAGGTCCGCCCGGCGGGCATCGGCGCTTTCGCGCGTAAAGGCTTGGCGAGCGGCGGTCATATTGTTATACACATGTATAACAAGGAACGAGCCATGGCAACTGCACCCCTTCGCGATTCGAACGCCGACCCTCTCGACGGCTGGTCGCTCCCTGCCTGGACCTACAGCGACGCCGACTTCCACGCCGCCGAAATGACGCGCATCTTCCGCCCGAGCTGGCAGGTCGTCTGCCACGACAGCGACATTCCGAACGCCGGCGACTGGCACAGCATCGACTATTGCGGCGAAAGCGTGATTCTGGTGCGCGGCACCGACCGCAATGTGCGCGCCTTTACCAATGTGTGCCGCCACCGCGGCTCGCGCCTCGTCGACGGCGCGGCGGGCTGCGCGAAGAAGCTCGTCTGCCCTTATCATGCGTGGACCTATGAACTCGACGGCCGGCTGACGGGCGTGCCCGATTCGGCAAGCTATCCGACGCTCGACAAGGGCAGGGCGGGGCTGGTGCCCGTTGGGCTTGAACAATGGCGCGGCTTCTGGTTCGTCCGGCTCGACGACGACGGTGGTCCGTCGGTCGCGTCGATGATGGCGCCCTATGAGGCGCAGGTCGCGCCCTATCGCTTCGAGGAGCTCGGCGCGCTCGGCCGCGTCACGCTCTGCCCGCGCGAGGTGAACTGGAAGAATGTCGGCGACAATTATTCGGACGGGCTCCACATCCCCGTCGCGCACCCCGGCCTCACCCGCCTGTTCGGCAAAAGCTATGGCGTCGAGGCCGAGGATAATGTCGACCGCATGTGGGGCGACCTGATCGACCGGCCGTCGGCCAACTGGTCCGAGCGCATGTATCAGCGGCTGCTGCCGCCGGTGCCGCATCTGCCCGAAAACCGCCAGCGCCACTGGCTCTATTTCAAGCTCTGGCCGAACGTCGCCTTCGACATCTATCCCGATCAGGTCGATTTCATGCAGTGGCTGCCGACCGGCCCGACGAACTGCCTGATCCGCGAGATCAGCTATGTGCTGCCCGATGCGCGCCGCGAGATGAAGGCCGCGCGATATTTGAACTGGCGTATCAATCGCCAGGTCAACGCCGAGGACACCGCGCTGATCACGCGCGTCCAGCAAGGCATGGCGTCGAAGACATTCTCGATGGGCCCGCTCAGCGACAAGGAAGTGTGCCTCAAGCATTTCTGCGCACGGATGCGCGACCTGATCCCCGAAGCACGGCAGGAGAACGCCCCGCCGCCGGGGTGGAGCCGCTAACCGCTTGGTAAGAGAGGAGAGGGTTATGAGCGATCGAGTCATCATCGTCGGCGGCGGACCCGCGGGCATGGTCGCGGGCCTGCTCTTTGCGCGCGCGGGCGTCCGCGTGACCGTGCTCGAAAAGCACAAGGACTTTCTCCGCGATTTCCGCGGCGACACGGTGCATCCCTCGACGCTCGAGCTGTTCAACGACATCGGTTTGCTCGAAGAACTGCTCGAGGAGCCGCACGCGGCGATCGACACGATGACGCTCAATCTGCTCGGGCGCCAATATACGATCGCGACGATGAAGCATCTGCCCGTCGCGGCGCGCTTCGTCGCGATGATGCCGCAATGGGATCTGCTCGATTTCATCGCGGGGCAGGGGCGGCGCTATCCGACTTTCGAGCTGCGCATGTCGACCGAGGCGGCGGGACTGACCTATGACGATGCGGGCCGCGTCGACGGTGTAACGCTGGTGAGCGGTGAGGTGCTGCCCGCGCGGCTCGTCATCGCCGCCGACGGGCGCCGCTCGGTGCTGCGCGATGCGGCAGAGCTGCCGCTCGAGGATCTCGGTGCGCCGATGGACGTGCTGTGGTTCCGTATTCCCGTGCCCGCGGGCATGGACATGTCCGAAGTCGCGCTCGGCACGATCGACAAGGGCGGCATGGTCGTCGCGATCCCGCGCGGCGATTATTGGCAATGCGCGCGGATCATCCAAAAGGACGGCTTCGCCCCGATCGAGGCGCGCGGCATCGCCGCCTTCCGCGACGAGATCGTCGCGATTGCGCCGGGCCTCGCCGCCGGGATCGGCGCGATTGAAAGCTTCGACGACGTCAAACTGCTTTCGGTTGCGCTCGACCGGCTGACGCGCTGGTCGCGCCCCGGGCTGCTCGCGATCGGCGATGCGGCGCACGCGATGTCGCCGGTCGGCGGCGTCGGGATCAACCTCGCGGTGCAGGATGCCGTTGCCGCCGCGAACATCCTCGCCGCGCCGCTCGCTGCCGGAGCCGATCCCGATCCGCTGCTTGTCAAAGTGCAGGAGCGGCGCTGGACGCCGACGACGCGGATGCAGCGGCTTCAGCGGTTCGCGCACCGGAATATCATCGAACCGATGCTGCGCGGCGAAATCACCCGGGTGCCGCTCGCGGTGCGCCTGCTCGATCGCATTCCGCTGCTCCGCCGCATCCCTGGCCGAATCCTCGGCCTCGGTTTCGGCCGCCAGCACGTCCAGTCCCCACTTGCGAAAGAATTTTCATGACCAAAGCCTATGACGCGCTGATTATCGGTGCCGGCCACAACGGCCTCGTCTGCGCCTTCTATCTCGCCAAAGCGGGGCTCAAGGTCCGCATCGTCGAGGCGCGCGATGTCGTTGGCGGCGCCGCGGTGACCGAGGAATTCGCGCCGGGGTTCCGCAATTCGGTCGCGAGCTACACGGTCAGCCTGCTCCAGCCGAAGGTGATCGCCGACATGAAGCTCGCCGACCATGGCTATCGCGTGATCGAGCGTCCGATCAGCAATTTCCTGCCGCAGGACGCCAACGATTCTGGGGCAGGCTATCTGAAACTCGGCGGCGGGATCGAACGCACGCAGGCCGAGTTCCGCAAATTCTCGGCGCGCGACGCCGAGGTGCTGCCGCAATATTATGACGCGCTCGAAAATGTCGCCGAACTGCTCCGCGACCTCGCGCTCCGCGTGCCGCCCAATGTCGGCGAAGGCCTCCGCACCCTGCTCGACGGCGCGCGGCAGGGGCGGCGCTTCGCGGGCCTGAGCCTCGAACAGCAGCGCGACGTGCTCGACCTCTTCACCAAGTCGGCGCGGACGATGCTCGACAGCTGGTTCGAGAGCGAGGCCGTCAAGGCGGCCTTCGGTTTCGACGCGGTCGTCGGCAACTACGCCAGCCCCGACACGCCGGGCAGCGCTTACGTGCTCCTCCACCACGTCTTCGGCGAGGTGAACGGCAAGAAGGGCGCATGGGGGCACAGCGTCGGCGGCATGGGCCGGATCACCGAGATCATGGCGAAGGTGTGCCGCGATCATGGCGTCGAGATCGGCCTCGAAAGCCCGGTCGCGAAGGTGCTCGTCGACGGCGGCAAGGCGGTCGGAGTGAAGCTCGTCGGCGGCGAGGAAATCGCCGCCGCGCGTGTGGTCGCCAATGTCGGACCCAAGCTGCTCTACGAGCAGATGATGGACGCGAGCGACCTGCCAGCCGATTTCCAGCGCCGGATCAAGGGCTTCAAGGCAGGCAGCGGCACCTTCCGCATGAATGTCGCGCTGTCCGAGCTGCCGAAATTCACATGTCTCCCCGAACCCGGCGAGCATCATCAGTCTGGAATCATCCTTGCGCCGACACTCGACTATATGGACCGCGCCTTCCTCGACGCGAAGCAGTTCGGCTGGTCGAAGGCGCCGATCGTCGAGATGCTGATCCCGTCGACCGTCGACGACAGCCTCGCGCCGCCGGGTTGCCACGTCGCCAGCCTCTTCTGCCAGCAATTCGCGCCCGAGCTTCCCGACGGGCGCGACTGGGACGATGAGGAGGAAGCCGCCGCCGACTGCATCATCGACACGGTCGAGAAGCATGCGCCGGGTTTCCGCGCGAGCATCATCGCGCAGACGCGCCTGTCGCCCAAGGGCCTCGAACGCAAGTTCGGCCTCGTCGGCGGCGACATCATGCACGGCAATATGAGCCTCGACCAGCTGTGGGCCGCGCGGCCGGTGCTCGGTAACGGCGGGTATCGCGGGCCGGTGAAGGGCCTCTATATGTGCGGTGCCGGGACGCACCCCGGCGGCGGCGTCACCGGGGCACCGGGACACAACGCCGCGCAGGTGATCCTACGCGACCGGGGCTTCTTCGCCCCCCGCTGGCGTTGACAGCCTGGTCCAGATGTAGAGTGGCAGGCCCGCGATCATCAGGACCAGGCTCATCGCGCTGACGCCGATCCCGGCGCCCCACAGCGTCCATATCGCATAGGCGAGCCCCGCGAGCGCGACCGGGATTGCGACGCGCAGGCGCAGCGCCGCTGCGGCGCAGGCGAGGTAGAGCCACAAGGTCACCGAGGTCGAGAGGATCGCCATGAAGGTGAACATCTCGGCGGTCGATTTGCTGCTGTTGAGGATGACGCAGACGGTCGCGATGGCGCTCGACAGCAGCAGCGCCGCGGCGGGCGTCCCGTGGCGGTTCGTCTTCGCGAACCAGGCGGGAAGCAGCCCCTGTTCGGCAAGCCGCGCGGGCTGTTCGGCCTGGATCAGCGTCCAGCCGTTGAGCGCGCCGAGCGCGCTCACCGCGGCAAAGGCGGCGATCCACACCGCGGGGCCGTGCCCCCAATAGGTTTCGGCGAACAGCGCGAAGGGCGCCTCCGATGTCGCGACCGCGGCGGCGGGGAGCATCAGCGCGATCGCCGAACAGACGATCAGGTAGAGAAGGCCCGTCGCGAGGGTGCCGATGATCGTCGCGCGCGGGATCGTGACCGTCGGGTTCGCGACCTTGTCGGCGGCGACGCTCGCCGATTCGAAACCGAGCAGCGCCCATAAAGTCAGGATCGCCGAACCGCTGACCGCGGTCAGCGAAAGGCCTTCGGCGGGGAAGGGGGTGATCGCCACGGGCTCGCTGCGGCCGAAGGCGATGGGGATCAGCACGATGATGGTGACGAGCGGGATCAGCTTGATCGCGAGGGTGACGATCTGGAAGCGCCCCGCCGCGCGTGCGCCCTGCCAGTTGATCGCGGTGACGAGCCAGATCAGCGCGATCGTCGAGATCGCCATATGATTGCCGATCGCGGGGACGAAGAGGCTGAGGAACGAAACGCTCGCCACCGCGAGCGTGACGTTCGCGGTCCACACCGACACCCAATAAGACCAGCCGATCATGAAGCTGGGAACGCGCCCGAAGGCGCGTTCGACGAAGCCTGTCGGCCCGCTCGCCGCCGGAAAGGCGACGGTCAGCCGTGCGATGACGAAAGCGAGCGCGAGCGCCCCCGCGATCGTGATCGCCCAGCCGGCGACGCCGTTCCAGCCAAATGGCGCGAGGCTGGCGGGGAGGAGGAACACCCCCGACCCGATCATATTGCCCATGACGAGCGCGACACACATCGAAAGGCCGAGCTTGCGGCCCGGCCCTTCGCTGCCGGTCGAAAAATCGCTCACCCGGTCAGAATTCCTTGCTGACCTTGATCCCGATCAAGCGGGGGCGAACGACCGTGTCATAGAAGACACCGCCGTTCGCGGTGACTCCGTCGGGATCGCCGCAGGTGGTTTCGAGGCACTGGACGCCGGCATTGATCGTGCCGTTGCTGTCGAACAGGTTCGTCGCGAAAAGCTCGGCTTTCCAGCTTTCGCCTTTCACCCCGACGCTGATGTCGGCGGTCGTATAGGCGTCGAACATGCCCTTGATGCCGTTTTCGAGCGTGCGCACATCGCTTCGCCTTTTGCCGATATGATTGACCGCGAACTGGATATGCGCGCCGAGGTCGCCGACCGGGAATTCATAACGTGCGACGATATTGCCCTTGAACTTCGGCGTCACCGGCAGGGCGGTGCCCTTGGGCGCGAGCAGCGCGTTGTCGGCGCCGTCGGCACCCGGCAGCGTACAGTCGAAGGCGTCGTTGGCGATCGCGCAGAAATCTCGGCGGATTTCAGCATCATTATAGCTCATGCCCGCGTTGATCGAGAAGCCATTCTGCCGGTAACCGAGGTCGAGTTCGATCCCGCGGATTCGCGCGACGCCGGCATTGCGGATTTCGCTGAGGCCGTTGAGCCCGAGGAACGACAGCTGGATGTCGTTCCAGTCCTGCTGATAGATCGCGCCGTTGAAGCGCACCGGACCCCAGCTCGTCTTCCACCCGAATTCATAATTGTCGAGCGTGTCCGATCCATAGGGCGGGAGCGATCCGCGCCGGTTGATGCCGCCAGGACGGAAGCCGCGCGACCAGGTCGCGTAGACGAGCGCATCGTCGCTGAACTTGTAGGTCAGGTTCAGCTTGTGGATGAAGTCGGTCTTCTTCGTCCTTTTGTCGAGGTTGGTGCAGGGCGACCCGTCGACCACCGCCGGCCCCTGACAGGCATAGACCGGATTGCTGCTGAAGCCGGGGTTGTTGTAGCCGAAAAAGCCGACGAGGCTGTTGTCATATTTGTACACGCGGCCGCCGCCGGTCAGCGTCAGCTGGTCGGTGATGTCGAAGCTGATCTCACCGAACGCGGCATAGTCGCGGTCGACGCGGATCTGTTTGGTCAGCCAGATATTGTCGACCGTGCCGGGGACCTCGAGATCGTCGGACAGGTTGTCGATGACATAATGCTGCTCGATATTATGCTTTTGCCGCTGCCAGAAGACGCCGCCGATGAAGCGGATGCGCGCGTCGGCGGGCGAGGCGACGCGGGCTTCGAAGAAGTTACGCCGATAGCGGTCGATGCCCTGGATATATTGGTTCGGGCTGATCTGGTCGCCGGCGTTATCGTAGAGATAGACCGCCGATCCATAGAGCGCGTCATAGAAATAGGCATAGTCCGAATAGTCGCTTTCGACGTCGGTCTTGCGGCGCAGGTGTCCGCCGGTGACGGTCAGGTCCCAATTGCCGAGCTTGCCCTCGATCGTCAGCGCCGCCTGCAGCCATTTATCCTTCGACGATTCGGGATTGTACTGGACCGTCTGCAGCCTGTCGGTGACCGCAGTCGAGCGCTCCTGGGCAAAGCTGCCGTTGGTCTTCTGAATCTGGCCCATGATCGTGGGGCGCAGCGTCCAGTCGTCGTCGAGGTCGATACCGAGCGCGAGCCGCGCGCCATAGGTGTCGGCGTCGTTGTAATTTTTCTCGACGAGCCCGGCATTGGTCTGCGTGATGTCGTCGCCGGGTGCGTTGACGAGCGTGTCATTCTCGCCGTCGCCGTCGGTGTCGGTCGGGATGTTGATCGGATAGGTACGGCTGCCCGGGATATTGTCGATATAACCTGCATCGTGGCGATACCAGCCGACGAGGCGCAGCGCTGCGCGTTCGCCGAGCGGGGCGTTGATGAAGCCTTCGACGACCCCGCCGAAATCGCCGTGCGCGACATTGTTGAGCTCGACCCCGACCTCGCCATAGGTGCCGCTGGTGTCGGGCTGGTTGGTGACGAGCTTGATCGTGCCAGCCATCGAACTCGCGCCGTAAAGCGTGCCCTGCGGCCCCGCGAGCGCCTCGACGCGCGCAAGGTCATAGGCGTGGATGTCGAGTGCGCCCTGGATCGTCGTGATCGGCATTTCATCGAGGTAGGTGCCCACCGTCGGCAGCGACGCTGAATGGTTGGCATTTTCGCCCGACGCGACGCCGCGGAAATAGACCTGGCTAAACCCGGGCGCGGCGGTCTGGATCGTCACCGACGGCAGGAATTTGACGACGTCCTGGAATTCCTTGACCTGCAGCTCGTCGAGCCGTTCGGTGCCGATCGCGGTGATCGCGAGCGGCACGTCCTGCAGATTCTGTTCGCGTTTCGACGCGGTGACCACGATGTCGCGATCGTCGTTGGTATTGGCTTGCTGTGCGAGCGCGGTCCCCGACGAGCACAGGATCGTGCTGCCGAGCAGGAAGGCGCCGCTGGTCGTGAATACTGTCGATAGCTTTCGCATGAGATCCCCCTCAAATGACAGTCATGTGACGGAGAATGACGCAGCACCGCGCAAGCGCAAGCCTTGTTGCGCGGCGCGGCGGTCGTTGGTCGAAAATGTCGCGGGCTGTTGCCCAAAGGCAACGTTTTGTCGCGGGCGCGTTTAGCCGAAATCGGCGGGAACGGCCGGATAGGTGGCGAGCAAGGGCCCGAGCGCGTCTTTCAGCGCATCGAGCCATTTTTCATAGGGTTGCCATTGGCCGACGCCATCGCGGTTGATCGGGCGGCGCACCTGTTCGCTCGACGCGGTACGGACGGCGCGCGCGTTGGCGTGGAACCGCATGCAAGCCTCCTCGAACGGCTGCTCCAGCCAGGCGAGCAATGCGCGGACCTCGGCCTCGGGATCGTCGAGCAGGGTCTCGTGGATCACACGGTGGACGCGGCCGGGCTGGACCGCGTCGATATGCGCCATCAGCCGGACATAGTCGCGGTAATAGGTCCCGACGTCGGTGAGGCCGTAACTGAACGCCTGCCCCTTGGCGAAATGCTGGCGGAAGTTGGAAAAGCAGCAGTCGAGTGGATGGCGCCGCGCATCGATGATCTTCGCGTTCGGCAGGATCAGGCGGATGAAGGCGGTGTAGAGCCAGTTGTTCGGCAGCTTGTCGATGTAAAAGGGCTTGGCGGTCTTGCGCTGGACCGCGGTGCGATCGAGAAAGGCGGCGCCCAGATCGGCAAGCTGTTCGTGTGGCGTTTCGGCGAGCGCCTCGATCCAGCGCCGTCCGTCCTGCTTCGCTTCGCGGCCGAGCCCCAGCGCGAGCGCGGGAATGTCGGGCAGCTCCATCGTGCCCTCGATCGCCGAGTGGCAGCTGAGAATCTGTTCGATCAGCGTCGATCCCGCGCGCGGCATGCCTAGGATGAAGATCGGGTCGGGCGCGGGATGCCCCGCGCCCGCGCGCGCGGCGAAGAAGTCGGGGGTGCAGGCGGCGATGATCGCGTCGACGGCGGCGCTGGTCTCGGTGGCGCGATAGCCGAGCTGGGCGGACCGGATCGCGTTGCCCGCTACATAGTGGCGGAAGGCCGGTTCATGCTGGCCGGCGTCGTCATACGCCTTGCCGAGCGCGAAATGCAGATGCAGCCGGTCGTCGGCTCGCGCGTCGCGATCAGGCTCGGCGGCGACAAGCGACGCTTCCATTTCGTGCCGGTCGCGCTTGTCGAACCGGATCGTCTTGAGATTGGCGAGGCTCCACCAGATTTCGCCGAGCCCGGGATCGGCGGCGAGCCCACGGCGATAGGCGGCGATGCCCTCGTCCTGCCGCCCGACCGTCTTGAGCATATGGCCATAGCTCATCCACAGCTTGGCGTGATCGGGAAAGCGGCGGGTCAGTTCTTCGTAGAGCGCGAGCGCCTCGTCATAGCCGCCGATGCGGCCGAGCGCGGCGGCGCGGAGGTTCGCGTGCGCCGGATTGCCGGGATCCTCGCCTAGCACAGCATCGAGCGTGTTCGCCGCCTCGGCAAAGCGGTTCTGCTTGTAATAGACCGTCGCGAGATTGGCGCGCGCCGCGCCGAAGCCGGGCGCGAGCTGCAAGGCGCGCGACAGCAATTTTTCGGCGTCCTCATAGCGGCCGAGCCGCCCGGCCACCTCGGCGAGCATGCGGATCGCCGCGACGTCGGTCGCATCCTCGCGCAGCCGTCCGCGCAGCGCGCCCTCCGCATCGGGAAGGCGATTTTCGGAAAGCGCGAGCGCCGCCGCGACCATCGCCTCGTCGTGAACCGTTGCCGAAACCGCGGCGAGCGCGGCGGCCTCAGCCTCCTCCTTGCGGCCCAGCGCGCGCAGCGCCTGTGCGGCAAGCCGGTGCGCCGCCGCCGAGGTCGGCACTTCGTCGATGATCGCCTGCGCCTGCGCGAGCGCGGCGCCGGGCTGGCCGTTCAGAAGCTGGCGGGCGTTGGCGAGCGCCTGGTCGAGCGTGACGGTCGCCAATGCCGCCCGCCTCAGCTTTTCGCCGCGCGGGCCTTGCCGACCGCTTGCCGCAGCGCGTCGTAACCGATCTGGCCCTGGAACAGCTGATCGCCGACGATCCAGGTCGGGGTAGCGTTGAGCTGGAGCTGGGTCGCGATCGCGAGGTTGCTGTCGAGTTCGCGCTGGAACAGCGCCTCGTTCGCGGTCGCATCGGCGCTGCCGTCGGTGACGACGCCGGCCTTTTCTGCGGCCGCAGCGATCGCCGCTTTGTCGAGCGAGCCGCTCGCGAACATCGCATGATGGAAGGCGTCATATTTGCCCTGCCGCGCGGCGGCGAGCGCCATGATCGCGGCGTCGCGGCTCTGCGGCGCGATGATCGGCAGTTCGCGGAACACGACTTTCAGGCGCTTGTCCTCACGGATCAGGCGGTCGACGTCGGGCACGCTCGCACGGCAGAAGCCGCAGGCATAGTCGGTGAAGACCACCAAAGTGACGTCGCCGTCGGCGTTGCCCGCCCACGCGCCGGCATAGGGCTTTTCGAGCGCCGGACGGATCGCGTCGATCGCTTTCGCGATTTCCCGCCCGCGCTGCGCTTCGAGCGCCTCGGGAATGATCTGCGGGTTGGCCTTGATATAGTCGGCGACGACGCCCTCGACCTCGCTCTTGCTCATCCCGCCGCCGAACCGTCCGCCCAGCCAAAAGGCGAGGGCGAGGAGCAACAGGCCGCCGAGCGCCAAGCCCCATATGCGTGTGGAAACGCCTTCCATCCCGGTCCCCTTGATTTGCGGCGAACGCTGCGACGCCATGGCTTTGGTACCCCCGGACGTTTTTGCCGGCCCCGCGATCGGCGAGCGGTCGTCGCCTTCCATCATGCTCGCCGCGTTTTCGGGCGCGGGCTTTGCCATCGCCGGAATCGCGGCGTCGCCCGCGAACAGCGGCAGGTCGGGCGCGGCGGTCGCAGTCGCGGCCGCCTTCGCTTCGGCTTCCTCGCGCGCGAGCAATTGTTCGAGCCCCGACGGCGGCGGCGCAAGTTCCTCGCGCGGCGCGGGGCGCAACTTGGTTGCGGCGTCGCCCAGCTGCTCGCGAAGGCTTTCGCTGCTCGCCTTGGCCATATCGACGACCCCCGCCCTGGTCTTGCCCGCCACTTCGCCGAGCCCGCGTCCGGCGTCGCTCGACAGCTTTCGCGCCTTGTCGCCGAGCGCCATTTTCTCCCATGCCTCGCCGCTCGCCTTGGCCGCGGCGCGGCCCGCCTGCGCCGATCCGCGCCCGGCGGCGCGCGCTGCGCGGGCGGTGACGGCGCCGGTTTTCGCGGCCAGCGCGCGCGAGCGGCGCGGAATGTCCATCGCCTCGACGCGCGCGGGGATGTCGGCGCGTTCGCCGACGCGGATCGTCCAGTCGGCAAAGGCCTCGGCGCCGCTCTGAATGCGGTCCCAGATATTCGCGGCACCCGCCTTGATCGCCTCGGGCCGAACCAGCGGCTCGCCGCGCGGCTTTTCGGGCTTGCCATATCGCGTCAGATCGATGCCGACGGGGGGCTCTTCCTTGGGCTTCGCCAGTCCTTCGCCCTGCGTCGGCGCACCCATGCCCGGCGTCGGCGCGGGGTCGCGCAGCCATGGCTGGTAATAATCATCTTTTTTGTCAGTCACTTGTTGCCCTTGCGCATCAAATTGACGATGCGGTCCCCGCTTGTTTCCGTTGAATCTAACGCCGTTTGCGCTCGCGTTCCACCTCGGCGCGAGCCACCATCGAAATATCCTGTGCACGGATCCAGTCGGGGGAGCCCTGGGGCAGTCCCTGCATCGCCATTTCGGCATTACGCAGCGCGAGCCCCGCCTGTCCACCCTCAAGGCTGTATCGCTCGGCCGAGGCGAGCGCCGCGCGCGCCTGATCGCCCTTGTTCGCATAGACGATGCCGAGCTGATACCAGGCGAAGGGGTTCTGGTTGTCGAGCGCGACCGCGGTTTTCAATACCCGCTCGGCCTCGGCGTAATTGGCCGGATCCTCGGTCGCGATCAGCGCATGGCCCAATGTCGCGCTGATCAGCGGCTGCGAACGCGACTGCGACACCGCCTTGCGCAGCGGGGGGATCGCTTCCTCGGGCCGCCCCGATTCGAGCAGCACCTGGCCTTCGAGCTCAAGGAAATAGGGGTCGTTCGGGTCCGTCGCGAGCAGACCCTCGACCTCTGCCAGGGCCTTTTGCGGATAGGCGCTCTTGTGCCAAGCATAGGCGCGGGCGTAGCGCGCCGGGATGCTGCTGTTGCTCTCGGGAAATTTGCGCAACGTCCGCTCGGGTTCGGACATATAGCCCGACAGCTTGGCCTTGATCCGCTGGAATCGCTTTTCGATCGCGGCGTCGGCGGGCTTGTTCCACGCCGGATCGATGACATAGACCTCGCGCAGCGTCTGGATGCGGTCGCCCGACATCGGATGGGTGCGGCCATAGGCCTGATCATCGTCCTGCTTCACCGCATAGCGGAATTCGAGATTCTGCAGTTTCTTGAAGAAGGCGAGGCTGCCACGGCCGCTGATTCCGGCCTTCGACAGATATTGCGCGCCCGCGGCGTCGGCGGTCGATTCCTGGACGCGGCTGAAGGCGAGGAACTTGCCGAGCGCGGCTTGCTGGCCCGCCATCATGATCCCCATGCCCGCCTCGCCGCCGCCCGCCGCAATCGCCGCGGCGCCGAGCAGCAGGCTGAGCAGCGAAATACCCGTGGCGGCCTTGGCGCCTTCGTTGACGCGGATCGCGTGACCGCCCATGACATGGCCGAGTTCGTGCGCGAGCACGCCCTGCACCTCTTCGGCGCTGTCGGCGGCCTCGATCAGTCCGCTGAAGACATAGATGTCCTGGCTGCCCGCGACGAAGGCGTTGATGCTGCGGTCGCCGAGCAGATGGACGCGCACCTGCCCCGGCTGGAGTCCCGCCGCGACGGTAAGCGGATCCATCATGTCCTGGAACAGCGCCTCGGTCTCGGCGTCGCGCAGGATCGATTGCGCCATCGCGGGGCGCATCGCGATCGCGAACATCGCCAGCAAGATCAGCAGGATACGGAAAAAGGGGCGCGGCCTTTGCGCCCCGGACGCGGGTTGCGGCGGGAAAGCGGTCATCGCCGCCTTTCTTGCGCCGCGCGCCTGAACCCCGAGTGAAGCCATGTGGGCTTATTGGGGTGCAGGTCGCGCGGACGCAAGGTCAGCTCGCGATTTCTACGATCAATTGCCGCGGTTTAATTCGCCGCCTGATCGGCTTGGACGATCAATTGCCAAACGTGCGCTGCCACCAGCCGCGGCGCGGTTCGCCGTCGGGACCCTCCTCGCCCTCGTCGCCATTGGCGGCGACCGGCTCGGCGTCGCGCGCCGCGGCGGCTTCGGGCGCGGCCTCCGCGGCGACGGCCTTCTTGGCGCGGCTCGCACGCTTCTTGGGCGCGGGCTTGGCGGGTTCGGCTTCGGGCTCGGGCGCCGCTTCGGCAACTGGCGCTGCGTCGACGGCTGCGGCCGCCGCTTCGGCTTCGGTTGCCGCTTTGGTCTTGCGCGGGGCGCGCTTGCGCTTCGGCTTCTCCTCGGCAACCGGGGCTTCTTCGGCGACCGGTTCAACGGCTTCGGCCACTTCGGCGGGTGCCGCTTCGGCTTCGACTACCACCTCGTCGGCGACGTCCGCGGCATCGGCCTTCTTGCGGCCACGACCACCACGGCGGCGGCGCGGCTTGGCTTCGGCTTCTTCGGCGTCCGCTTCCGGAGCGGCCTCGACAGTTTCGACCGGCGCGGTTTCGGCTTCGGCTTCGTCGGTGCTGTCGCCATCGCGATCCTCACCGCCTTCGCTGCCTTCACCGATTTCATTGCCTTCTTCGTCGCGGCGACCACGACGGCCACGGCGGCGGCGGCGGCGGCGCTTGCGCCCGTCGCCATCGCCCTCCTCGCGGTCGCGCGACCGCGCGGGACGCTCGTCGGCGGCCTCCTCTTCGGCTTCTTCTTCCTCCTCTTCGGGGAAGTCCTCGTCCTCGTCATCCTCGATCGGCGCGATCGGGGCGAAGCTGCGGCGCGCGACCGGCGGCGGGCCGCTCACTTCGACGGCCATGCGCGCGCCCTCGGTTTCGCCGTCGGGCAGGATTTCGACCGTGACGCCGTAAAGCTCCTCGATCTCGCGCAGTTCGCGGCGCTTTTCGTTGAGGAGGTAGAAGGTCGCTTCCTGGCTCGCGCGCAGGGTGATCTTGTTGCCCTTGCCGCGCGCGGCTTCCTCTTCGATCAGGCGCAGCGCGCTGAGGCCCGCCGAGCTGGCGGTGCGAACAAGGCCGGTGCCTTCGCAATGCGGGCACGGGCGCGTCGAGGCTTCGAGCACGCCGGTGCGCAGGCGCTGACGGCTCATCTCCATCAGGCCAAAGCCCGAGATGCGGCCGACCTGAATGCGCGCGCGGTCGTTCTTCAGCGCATCCTTCATCGCGCGCTCGACCTTGCGGACGTTCGAGCCATGATCCATGTCGATGAAGTCGATCACGACAAGGCCCGCCATGTCGCGCAGGCGGAGTTGGCGCGCGATTTCGTGCGCGGCCTCGAGGTTGGTGTTGAGCGCGGTCTGCTCGATATTATGCTCGCGCGTCGAGCGGCCCGAGTTGATGTCGATCGACACCAGGGCCTCGGTCGGGTTGATCACCAGATAGCCACCCGATTTCAGCTGGACGACGGGGTTGAGCATCCCCGCGAGCTGGTCCTCGACGCCGTAACGCTGATAGAGCGAGACCGGATCGGCATATTGCTTCACGCGGCGGGCGTGGCTCGGCATCAGCAGCTTCATGAACTGCTTCGCCGCCTTATAGCCCTCGTCGCCCTCGACGAGCACTTCCTCGATGTCTTTGTGATAGATGTCGCGGATCGCGCGCTTAACGAGGTCGCTGTCCGAATGGATCAGCGCCGGCGCCGAGCTGCCCAGCGTATTTTCGCGAATCTCGTCCCACAGGCGCGCGAGATAGTCGAAGTCGCGCTTGATCTCGACCTTGGTGCGGCTCATCCCCGCGGTGCGGACGATGCAGCCCATCGTCGGCGGCAGGTTGAGTTCGTCGATCATCGCCTTCAATTTGCGGCGATCGGCGCCGTTCGAAATCTTGCGGCTGATCCCGCCGCCGTGCATCGTGTTCGGCATCAGCACGCAGTAACGGCCGGCGAGCGACAGATAGGTGGTCAGCGCCGCGCCCTTGTTGCCGCGTTCTTCCTTGACGACCTGCACCAGCATCACCTGACGGCGACGGATGACGTCCTGAATCTTGTAGCGGCGGCGCAGCGACATGCGGCTTTCGCCGTCTTCGTCGTCGCCCCGGCGGCCGCGCCCGCGGCCCCGGCCGCCCTTGCGGCCATCGCGCCCGCGGCGCTTGCGGTCGCCGCGACCATCCTTGCCTTCTTCGGCTTCGGCGCCTTCTTCGGCTTCGCCGTCCTCGGCATCGCCGCTTTCGCCTTCGCCATCCTCTTCACCATCTTCGCCGATGGTTTCGGGCGCGGGCGCATCGCCGTTTTCGTCTTCGTCATGATATTCGACGTCGGCGACATCGCCCTCGAGCTCGTCGAGATCCTCTTCGGCGCGCTGCGCGGCGGCGGCGGCATGTTCGGCCTCTTCGCGCAACAACGCGTCGCGGTCTTCCTTCGGAATCTGGTAATAGTCGGGGTGGATTTCGCTGAAGGCGAGGAAGCCGTGGCGATTGCCGCCATATTCGACGAACGCCGCCTGCAGCGACGGTTCGACGCGGGTCACCTTTGCCAGATAAATATTGCCCTTGAGCTGCTTGTGCTCGGCGGACTCGAAATCAAACTCCTCGATTCGGTTTCCCTTGGTGACGGCGACCCGGGTTTCTTCCCGGTGCCGCGCGTCGATCAACATGCGCGTGGTCATTAGTTACACTCCAAGCGCGCCTCGGCGCGCCATCAAAAAATCCCGCTAACCCTCCTTGCGGAAGGCCGCGGCGGATACGGATGAAAGAAAAAAAGACGTTATTGCCGAAAGGAGCCTGCGTCCGGTCCTGGACGCGCATGCGGTCTTCAAATCCGGCGACGACCGGGGCGAAAGCGCCCGCGTCGGGATCTGAAGAGGGCATGGCAAGCCTCATACGGCATCAACCTGTTACGGGATGAGCGGGCGGGCAGGGCGGGCGTCTGCGAACGCCCCGACTGTCCGGTCAACCGGGTGGACTGGCGGCAGGCATGTCCTTCCCGATATGTCCGGCGCCAAGGCGGCCATGATCCGCAGTTTTGCGGAGCAGGCCTTCCCCTCAAAAGGCCGGACGGCACCGGGAACGACGCCGTCAGTGATGGCGTGCTAGCATCGGCACAGGCCGACGGCAACCACAACCACCCCAGAAAGATAGGATGGCGCCAAGGTGTTGCAAGAAAACCATTCGACCACGCGGCGGCCCGCCTTCTCGGTCGGTGCCCCTTTGTGTCGCGATGGCGAACGGCGGATTCACCCTGCTGTCGCGCCGGAAAGCGGACATCTTCGAATAAGGCTGGACCATCGCGCGCCTTGGACGGCATAGACGCGCCATGAGCCCGCTGCTCGTCCTGATTGGCATGATCGGAGCCTCCCCGGCGGCACTGCCGGCGCCGACCGGCGCGATCCCTGTCGCCCCGCGCCCGGCCTCGGCCGGCGAATTCGGCCCGGCATCGCGGGGTCCGCGTGGCGAATTGCAGCCGTTCACCCGCTTCCGCGCCAAACGTCCGGACAAACGCTACAGCGTGACCGTCCCGATCGGAAAGCCCAAGCCCGCGGTGGCGCTGCCCCCCATCGAAGGCCCCGCCGACGCCCGCCTGCCGCTCGTGGTGATCGACGCGGGGCACGGCGGTCACGACCCCGGCGCGATCTCGCCGCACGACGGCAGCCATGAAAAGGACATTACGCTGGCGCTTGCCCGCGCGATCCGCAAGGACCTGCTCGCCTCGAAGCGGGTGCGCGTCGCACTCACGCGTTCGGACGATCGCTTTCTCGTGCTCGAAGAGCGTTACGGTATCGCGCGGCGATTGAAGGCCGACCTGTTCATCTCGGTTCACGCCGACGCCGCCGAGAATCAGGATGCAAATGGCGCGTCGATCTATACGCTGGCCGAAGTCGCCTCCGATCGCGAGGCGGCGCGGCTCGCGGCGCGCGAGAACAAGGCGAATATCATCAACGGCGTCGACCTTGGCGCGCATAGCGGCGACGTATCGGCGATCCTGCTCGACCTCACCCAGCGCGAGTCGATGAACGTCGCCGCCGACTTTGCGCGGCTGCTCCAGCGCGAGGCGTCCGACGAGGTCCAATTTCGCACCACCGCGCACCGCTTCGCCTCCTTCATCGTGCTGAAGGCGCCCGACACGCCGTCGGTGCTGTTCGAAACCGGCTTTATCTCGAACAAGCACGACGTCGAGTTCCTCGCTTCCCCTGCCGGGCAGAAGAAGATCGCGCGCGGCGTCCGCGAGGCGGTGCAGGTTCACTTTGCGCGGCGCAACGTGGCGCGCTGATACCCGAAGCTTGGCCTGCGAAAGCCTGCCAAAGTCCCGATTCTAACCCCGGCTGACGATCATATGCGTCGCACCCGCGCCCGCGACGTGCCGCGTCACGCGATAGCCAAGTTGGGGCAGGTCGATACCCGCGAACAGGCTCTCGCCGCCGCCGAGCAGGACGGGCGCGACTGCCAGATGCAGTTCGTCGATCAGGCGCGCTTTCAGATATTGGCGGATCGTCGATACGCCGCCGCCGATGCGGATGTCGCGATCGCCCGCGGCCTCGCGCGCGCGTTCGAGCGCCGCCTCGATCCCGTCGGTGACGAAATGGAAGGTCGTGCCGCCCGCCATCGTGACAGGCGCGCGCGGATGGTGCGTCAGGACGAAAACCGGGACATGATAAGGCGGATTGTCGCCCCACCAGCCCTTCCATTCGTCATCGGGCCAGTCGCCGCGTACCGGGCCGAACATGTTGCGACCCATGATCCACGCGCCCAGATTTTCAAAGCTCAGCGCGCCGAAATCATCGTCGACTCCGGTCGTCCCTTCCTCCTTGTCGGACATTTTCTGGAACGAGCGCGTGGGGACGAACCAGTCGTGCAGCCTTTCACCGTCGCGGCCCAGCGGGTCCTGCAAACTCTGTTCGCGTCCTGCGCCATAGCCGTCGAGCGAGAGGCTGAATGCGGCCACCTTTACCTTGGGCATCGATCTTCTCCAATATGATTGTATTTTGCAACCAGTTGCGTGTTGCTAGTAAATCTGATTTCATATTGCAAGCGGTTTTATTCGGCCCTAGAGCGGATGCGTGACGAACCAACGCTCCGGATGCCCGATCAACCTGACGCTCGAGACGCTCGGCGATCGCTGGAGCCTGATCGTCATCCGCGACATCATGTTCGGCAATCGTCGCCATTTCCGCGAATTGCTGACCGGGTCGGACGAGCGAATCGCCTCGAATATCCTCGCCGATCGGCTGAAGCGGCTGGTCGAGGCCGGGCTGCTCACCCGGGCCGACGACCCGACGCACAAGCAGAAGGCCGTCTATAGCCTGACCGAGCAGGCGATCGATCTCGTGCCGCTGCTCGTCCAGATGGGCGCTTGGGGCCGGCGGCATCTCCCCGTGACGCACGCGATGTCGATCCGTCAGGAATTGCTGGAGGAGGGCGGCCCCATGCTCTGGAACGATTTCATGGACGAGCTGCGCACGCTCCATCTCAGCGCGCCGGCGCGCGGCGATTCGGCGAGCGTGCTCGAGAGATTGACCACGGCCTATCGTCGGGCCCTGGAACAGGAATAATATAGTCTTGACTAACTTTTCTGCCGGCGCCAGCTTTGCGGCGCTGGTCGGGAGAGAAGTATGGCGTGGAGCAACTGGTCGGGGAGCGTCACATCCAGCGGGCAGGTCGCCCGCCCGCAAAGCGAGGACGAGCTTTCGATGCTCGTCCGCAGCGCGCACAAGCTGCGCGTCACCGGCGCCGGACACAGTTTCATGCCGCTTTGCGAATCGGGCGAGTTGATCGTCAGCCTCGACGACATGGCGGGCGCGGTCCACATCGCCGCCGATCGGCGAACCGCGCGCATTCCCGCGGGCTGGAGCATCCGCAAGCTGACCGCGGCTTTGTGGGAGGAGGGGCTGGCGCTCGCCAATCAGGGCGACGTCAATCCGCAGTCGCTCGCCGGAGCAATGGCGACGGGCACGCACGGCACCGGCGTCGACCTCGGCTCGCTATCGACCTTCGCGCGCGGTTTCCGGCTCGTCGACGCCGAAGGTGAGGCGCATTGGTGCGATGCTGACACCAACGCCGACCTCTATCAGGCGCAGCGCCTGTCGCTCGGGCTGTTCGGGGTCGCGACCGAGATCGAGGTCGCGGTCGTCCCCGCCTTTCATCTCGCCGAGCGGATCGAAAAGCGCCGCTGGGCCGAGGTTCGCGAAAGCTATGACGAATTGGCGCAGCAACACCGCCATATCGAATTCTGGTTCTTCCCGCACAGCGACGATGTGATCCTCAAGACGCTCGACCTTTGCGATCCGTGCGATCCGCCGCCGAGCACCACCGACATGGAAGAAGCGACCTTTCGCCGTATCCTCGACATTTCGGCGCGCCTGCCGTTCCTGACGCCCTTCCTTCAGCGACTGATGATGAAAAGCGGGATTTCGGGGCGCCGCCGAGGCCCCGCGCACGCTATCTTCCCCTCCGACCGCACCATCCGGTTCGAGGAGATGGAATATGAAATGCCGCGCGCGGCGGGGATCGAGACATTGGAAGAGGTTGTCGGCTGGATCCGGCGTAAACGCCTGCCGGTCACCTTTCCCTTCGAATATCGCACCGTCGCCGCCGACGATATCTGGATGAGCCCGATGAACGCCGGCCCGGTCACCGCGATCTCGATGCACCAATATGCAAAAATGCCTTGGCAACACCTCTTTGCCGAGGCCGAGGCGATCTTTCGCGGCGCGGGTGGGCGGCCGCACTGGGCGAAGCGTCATAGACTGAACCGCGCGGACGTCACCGCGCTCTATCCGATGGCGGGGCGCTATACCGCAGTGCGCCGCACCGCCGATCCGCACGGCAAATTCCTCAATCCGCATCTGGAGACATTGTTCGCATGACCACCGACCGTGAATTGCACGAGCATCTGATCGGCCGGCAAGGCTCGCGCGCCGACCTCAACACGCCCGCGCTCGTCCTCGACGTCGACGCGCTCGCCCGCAATATCGAGGCGATGGCGGCGCTGACCGCGAGCCAGGGGGTCGCGCTGCGCCCGCATGCCAAGACCCACAAGAGCATCGACATTGCCAAGCGCCAGATCGCTGCGGGAGCGGCCGGGGTCTGCTGCGCCAAGATCGGTGAGGCCGAGGTGCTGGCCGGGGGCGGCGTGACCGGTATCCTCATCACCTCGCCCGTCGCCGCACCCGCCGCGATTGCGCGGCTGGCGAAACTCGCGGCAAGTACCGACGGGTTGATGGCGGTGGTCGATCATCCGGATGTCGCCGGCCGCATCGACGCGGCGCTGGCCAAGTCTAAAGCAAAGCTCGACGTCGTCATCGACATCGACCCCGGCATAGCGCGCACGGGCGTCGCCTCGGCCGAAGCCGCGGTCGCGCTGGCCCGCGCGATCGACCGGTCGGCCAACATCATATATCGCGGCGTTCAATTCTATTGCGGGTCGCAGCAGCATATCGAAAGCTATGCCGACCGCCGCGCCGCGATCATCGGGCGCACCGCCTATCTGCAGGAGGTAATCGCGGCGCTCGCCGAAGCGGGCCTCGCGCCCGGCCTCGTCACCGGGTCGGGCACCGGCACGCACCGGATCGACCTCGACCTCGGCGTCTTCACCGAGCTGCAGGCGGGATCTTACGTTTTCATGGACAAGCAATATCTCGATTGCGACCTGACCGGAGACGCCGTGCCGCCGTTCGAGGTTGCGCTGTCGGTCGACGCGCGCGTCGTCAGCGCGAATCACGGCGGTCTCGTGACGATCGACGCCGGATACAAATCGCTCTCGACCGACGGCGGCGTCGCAGTGGTCCAGCGCGGTGCGCCCGAAACGGCCTTCTTCGCTTTCATGGGCGACGAACATGCCGCGCTGATCGCGCCCGAAATCGGAAAGGAATTGCAGGCGGGCGATCCCGTCAGCCTGACCGTGCCGCACTGCGATCCGACGGTGAATCTCTATGACAGCTATCATGTCGTTTCCGGCGATACGCTGGTCGATATCTGGCCGGTCAGCGCACGCGGCCGCGCGCGATGAACGTCGCCGCGCGCCGCCCGCCGCAGCAGGACCGCGCGCGCCAGACGCGCGAACGCCTGCTCGACGTCGCGGGCGAATTGCTCGCCGAGGTCGGGGTTGAGCGGATTTCGACCAATATGATCGCGGCGCGCGCCAGGCTGACGCCGCCCGCGCTCTATCGCTATTTCGGCGACAAATATGCGGTGCTCGAAGCGCTCGGGCGGCGGCTGATGGAGCGCCAGAACGCCGTGCTCGATGCCTGGCTCGCGCGCCATGCGCCGACGGGCATCGCCGCCATGGCCGGACATATCGGCGACCTGCTTGCCGAAAATGCCGCGGTGACGCGCGCCGAACCGGGGGCAGTGTGGATCTTGCGGTCGCTCCACGCGTCGCCGCAACTCGTTCATGTCCGGCTCGAATCGCACCGGCATGTCGCCGACCGGCTGGCGGATGCCTGCCGCGCGCATCTTCCCGGCGTCGACCGCGAAATCCTGTGGCTCCGCCTGCGGCTCGCGGTCGAGATCGGCTTCGCGGCTGATGAAATGCTTTATGAGGAAGATCGGGTTTCGACCGACGCGGTGTTCGCCGAAGTCGCCGCGATGCTGCGGCGGGCGCTGCTCGACCTTTTCGAAAACGCGTCATAGCCCGCCTCGCCGCAACCATGCTTCCCTTTCGGCGACACAGGCTTTAGAGGCGGGGGCATATGGCCGCCGACAGTCCGCCCGATTTCCGCCTTCGCCTCCGCCGCGACGGCAATGCCGTCATCGCCTGGCTGCGCGACATGTGGACGCGGCGCTGGTTCCGCTGGCTCGGCTATCTCGCGCTCGCGGGCCTGCTCGGCATCGCATTGATCTGGGCGATTTTCGCGCGCGATCTGCCCTCGGTCGACCAGCTTCGCGACTATGAACCGCCGCTGCCGACGATGGTCCGCGACGGCGAGGGCAAGCCGGTGCACGCCTATGCCCGCGAACGCCGCGTCCAGCTCGAATATAGCGAATATCCCCAGCTGCTCGTCCGCGCCTTTCTCGCCGCCGAGGACAAGACCTTCTTCAGTCACGGCGGCATCGACTATCCCGGGATCGCTTCGGCGATCATCACCAACCTGTCGAGCAGCGGTCGACCCATCGGCGCCTCGACGATCACGCAGCAGGTCGCGAAGAATCTGCTGCTCACCAACGAACTCAGCTATCGCCGCAAGGTGCGCGAGGCGATCCTTGCGATGCGCATTGAGGATGCGCTGACCAAGGAACAGATTCTAGAGCTCTATCTCAACGAAATCCCGCTCGGCCGCCGCAGCTTCGGCGTGCAGGCGGCGAGCCGCGCTTATTTCGACAAGGATGTCGACCAGCTCGCGCTGCACGAAATGGCTTTCCTCGCGATCCTGCCCAAGGCGCCCGAGAAATACGGCCGCACGCGGTTCGAGCGCGACGCGCTGGCGCGCCGCAATTTCGTGCTCGGGTCGATGGAGGATAATGGCTGGATCAACGCGGCGCAGCGCGACGCGGCGCGCGCGATGCCGCTTGGCCTGACCGACAGCGGCAACCGCGCGGTCGCGCAGGTCGGCGGCTATTATATGGAAGAGGTCCGGCGCCAGCTGATCGCCGAATTCGGCGAAACGGCGGAGGATGGCCCTCATAGCGTCTATGCCGGCGGACTCTGGGTGCGCACGCCCTATGACGGCAAGATGCAGGAGGCCGCGGCCATGGCGCTGCGCAAGGGTCTCCAGCGCTATGACGCCGGCAAGGGTTGGTCGGGGCCGATCGCGACGATCGAGGCCGACGACCAGTGGCAGAGCCGCCTCGCATCGAGCTTCATCGGCATCGATTACGACAATTGGCGCGTCGCCGCGATACTCTCGAAATCGGGCGGCGAGGCGCGGATCGGTTTTTCGAACGGCGACACCGGAAGCCTGCCCGCGAGTTCGGCGGGGATGCGCTATCGCAAGACCGGCGGCAGCGCTTTTTCGGCGCTGCGACCGGGCGATCTGATCGTCGTCAAATCGGCCGGCGGCGATCGCTACGCACTTCGCAATATTCCCGAGGTGTCGGGCGGAATGGTCGTCGAAAGCCCGCATTCGGGCCGCATCTATGCGATGCAGGGCGGCTTCGACGTCCGCCTGTCGTCGTTCAATCGCGCGACGCAGGCCGAACGCCAGCCGGGCTCGACGATCAAACCCTTCGTCTATGCCGCCGCGCTCGATAACGGCATGACCCCCGCGACGATGATCGTCGACGGGTCCTTTTGCGTCTATCAGGGCGCGGCGCTCGGCAACAAATGCTTCCGCAACTTCGGCAATTCGGGCGGCAGCGGCGAGCACACGATGCGCTGGGGCCTCGAACAGTCGCGCAACCTGATGACGGTGCGCGCGGCGAGCCTCGTCGGCATGGAACCGGTCGTCGAGATGATCAGCCGCATGGGCATCGGCCAGCACGAACCCTATCTTTCGACCGCGCTCGGCGCCGGGTCGACGACGGTCGAGAAGATTACCAATGCGTATGCGATGCTCGCCAATCACGGCCGTGCGCTGAAGCCGCGGGTGATCGACTATGCGCAGGACCGTCGCGGCAAGGTGATCTTTCCGAAGAACTGGAAACCCTGCGAGGGCTGCAACATGAAGGACTGGGACGGCCGGCCGATGCCGCGCTTCGCCAAGTCGGGCAAGCAGCTGATGGACCCGATCACCGCCTATCAGGTCGTCCATATGCTCGAGGGTGTCGTCCAGCGCGGTACCGCGGTGCGGCTGCGCGATCTCGATGTCCCGCTGTTCGGCAAGACCGGAACGACCTCGGGTCCGAACGACGTCTGGTTCGTCGGCGGCACGCCCGACGTCGTTGCGGGCATGTATATCGGTTTCGACCAGCCGCGCAGCATGGGCGGCTATGCCCAGGGCGGCAGCTATGCCGCGCCGATCTTCAAGGATTTCGCGCTCGCGGCGCTCGCCGACCGTCAACCGATTCCCTTTTCGGCGCCGAAGGGCGTGCGCATGGTGCGCATCGATCGCCAGTCGGGCCGCCGCGTCTATGGCGCCTGGCCGGGCACCGATCCCAAGGCGTCGATCATCTGGGAGGCCTTCAAGCCTGAAAGCGAGCCGCGGCGGACGATTCGCGAAGAAGAGATCAAGCCGGTCAAGGCGCCGCGGCGGCAGGACGTGCCCGTCCAGCAAACCCCGGGCCGGCGCAGCGACAGCGAATTCCTGGAGGATCGCGGCGGCATCATCTGACGGCCGTGCACCTCCTTCCCCTGCGGCCTTCGAGGTCGTAAGGGCGAACCAAATTTTTCAGGAGCAAGGACATGCGCGCCGAAGCGCAGGATCATATCGACAAGATTGGCGCCGCGCTGGCGCTGCTGCGCCGCTTTCTCGACTGGGACCGCGCGGTACGCCGGCTCGACGAACTCAATGCAAAGGTCGAGGACCCGACGCTGTGGAACGACGCGAAGGCGGCGCAGGAAGTCATGCGCGAACGCCGCCGGCTCGACGAGGCGATCACCGCGACGCGCGCGATCGAGACTGAATGCGCCGACACCGCCGAGCTGATCGAGCTCGCCGAGATGGAAGGCGATGAGGCGATGGTCGACGAGGCGGTGGCCTCGCTCGCTGTGCTCTCCGCACGCGCCGAGGAAGACAAGATCAAGGCGCTGCTCGCGGGCGAGGCCGACGGCAACGACTGCTATGTCGAAGTTCATGCCGGCGCCGGCGGCACCGAGAGCCAGGACTGGGCCGAGATGCTTCAGCGCATGTATATGCGCTGGGCCGAAAAGCGCGGGATGAAGGTCGAGCTCGTCGAATATCAGGCGGGCGAACAGGCGGGCATCAAATCGGCGACGATGCTGCTGAAGGGCGAGAATGCCTATGGCTATGCCAAGACCGAAAGCGGCGTCCACCGCCTCGTCCGCATCTCGCCGTACGACAGTTCGGCGCGGCGCCACACGAGCTTTTCGAGCGTCTGGGTCTATCCGGTGATCGACGACAATATCGAGATCGAGATCAACGAAGGCGACCTCAAGATCGATACCTATCGCGCGTCGGGCGCGGGCGGCCAGCACGTCAACACGACCGATTCGGCGGTGCGCATCACGCACATCCCGACCGGCATCGTCGTTGCCAGCCAGAACGACCGGTCGCAGCACAAGAACCGCGCGACCGCGATGGGGATGCTGAAGGCGCGGATGTATGAGGCCGAGCTCCAGAAGCGCGAAGCCGCGGCGTCGGGCGAATATCAGGCAAAGACCGAAATTGGATGGGGCCACCAGATCCGCTCCTATGTCCTCCAGCCCTATCAGCTGGTGAAGGACCTCAGAACCGGCGTGACCTCGACTGCCCCCAGCGACGTGCTCGACGGCGCGCTCGATCCGTTCATGGCGGCGGCGCTGTCGCAGAAGGTGACGGGCGAGAAGGTCGAGGTGGAGGACATCGATTGATGATGCGCGCTGCCTTCGCCCTTGCGTTTCTGCCGCTGCTCGGCGGCTGCGAGGCGCCATGGGGCGACGACGGCGACCGCGCGACGAGCGCGCGCGACTTTCCGCCCGCCGACCGGCCGGTGGCGCCGACGGTCTCGACCAAATGGTCGACCGAGGAAGCGCGCGACCGCGTCAACGAGGCCGAGGACGTCATGGATTCGGCCGATGTCCGCCCCGGCATGACCGTCGCCGACATCGGCGCCGGCGACGGCTATTATACCGTGCGCCTCGCGCAGCGCGTCGGCGCCAATGGCCGTGTGCTCGCGCAGGACATCATGCCAGAGGTGATCGAGCGGCTTGCTGACCGCGTCGCGCGCGAGCGGCTCGACAATGTCTCGCTCAAACTCGGCGCAGTCGACGATCCGCGCCTGCCCGCGGCGAGCTTCGACCGCGTCTTCATGGTCCATATGTATCACGAGATCGGCGAGCCCTACGCTTTCCTGTGGCGGCTCCGCCCGGCGCTGCGCAAGGGCGGGCAGGTGATCGTCGTCGATGGCGACCGCCCGATCGCGCAGCATGGCACGCCCTTCCGCCTGCTCGTCTGCGAATTTCAGGCTGTGGGCTACAAGCTCGTCTCCTACGACGACAAGCAGCACGCCGGCGGCTATCTCGCGCGTTTCGTGCCCGCGGGCAAACGCCCCGAGCCCGAGGCGATCAAGGTCTGCGACAATCCGTGATCATGTGATCCTCCCTGTCGCGAAGCGATGGGGAGGGGGACCATCCGCAGGATGGTGGAGGGGCCCCGCGGCGGTGCGCCATCGGCCCCTCCGTCAGCGCTGCGCGCTGCCACCTCCCCATGCCTTCGGCACAGGGAGAATCGACTTTCAATAAACGATCAGCCGGTCGTCGGCGCCTACGTCGGCGAGGAAGCTGACCAGCCCCGCGGCGCGGACGTGCGGGACGAGTTCGGCCGCCGTCATGCCGACGAGCGCCATGCCCGACTGGCAGACGAACAGCGCGACATCCATCGCGGCCGCTTCCTCGATCAGCGAGGCGAGGTCGGGCTGGCCCGCTGCGCGGCGTGCCTCGTCGCCGCCGAACGACACCGGGGCGCGCAGCAGCGCCGCGGCTTCGCCCTGCAGGAAGATGCGCACCGGGCGCCCGAGCGCCGCCGCGGCCATTCCGGCTTCGAGCGCCGCATAGAGCCGCCGCCCTTCGGCGACCGCGACGATGATGTTCAGGCCTGGCATATCGGGCATTCGGGGTCCTCGGGCACGCCGACCTCGCGCCAGCGGCGATCGAGCATATCGACGATCGCGAGACGCCCGGCGAGCGATGATCCCCAGCCGGAAAGCGCGCGCACCGCCTCGAGCGCCGCCATCGTCCCGATCATTCCCGCGAGCCCCCCCATCACGCCGGTTTCGGCGCAGTTGATTCCCGGCCGGTCGGGATCGTGGCCGACGAGGCAGGCATAGCAGGCGTGCCCCGCGCGCCAGCCTTCGTAAAGCGCGACCTGCCCCTCGAACGCGCCGATCGCGGCGCTGAGCAACGGGATTTCGAGCGCAACCGCGGCGCGGTTGACCGCGAGCCGCGTCGCGAAATTGTCGCAGCCGTCGAGGATCAGGCTCGCGCCCGCAAGCAGCGAGGCGGCATTGGCGTCGTCGAGTCGCCGGGTGACCGCGGCGACCTCGACATGCGGGTTGATCCGCCGCGCCGCTTCGGCTGCGACATCGGCTTTCGGCGCGCCAAGATCGGCGTCGGTGAACAGCGGTTGGCGGTGGAGGTTCGACAGCTCGACGACGTCGTCGTCGATGATCGTCAGCTTTCCGACCCCGGCGGCCGCCAGATAGGTGATCGCCGGACAGCCAATCCCGCCTGCGCCGATCACCGCGACATGGCTCGCTTTCAGCTTCGCCTGTCCGGCGCCGCCGAACTGCGGCAGGATGATCTGGCGCGCGTACCGGTCGAGTTCGGCGTCGCTGAGCATAGGTCAGCGCAGCTTGATGCCCGACAGCGACGCGACGCCGGCCGTATCCGCGGTTTCGTCGACCGCATCGCTTTCGATCCCCGTCGATCCGAAGCCGCCCGCGCCGCGCGCCGTCGCGTCGAGCGTCGTCACTTCGGCGAAGGCGGCGCGCTGGACCGGGGCGGGGACGAGCTGGGCGATGCGGTCGCCGCGTTTGATGTCGAACGGCTCGTCGCCAAGATTGGCGAGAATCACCTTCACCTCGCCGCGATAATCGCTGTCGATCGTCCCCGGCGTGTTGAGGCAGGTGACGCCATGCTTCAATGCGAGCCCCGAGCGCGGGCGCACCTGCACCTCGTAACCGGCAGGGATCGCCATCGCGAAGCCCGTTGCGATCGCATGGCGCGTGCCGGGGCGGAGCGTCAGCGTCTCGGCCGCGACGACATCCATCCCCGCCGCGCCGTCCGACGCATAGGCGGGGAGGGGCAGGCCGCCGCCGTTGGGCAGCCGCTGGAGGGCGATTTCAATCTCTTTCAAGGGGTGCACGGGTGTCGAGTTCATCGGCGATCTTTTCCATCAATTTGCGGGCGACGGCTTGTTTGGGCAGCCGGTCCCAGCTGTCTACGCCGTCCTGGCTAACGATATGCACGCGGTTGCTTTCGCCGCCCATCGGGTCGGCCGAAACATCGTTCGCGACGATCCAGTCGCATCCCTTGCGCGCGAGCTTGGCTTCGGCATGCGCGATCACATCGTTGGTTTCGGCGGCAAAACCGATCAGCAGCGGCGGGCGATCGGGCGATTTGGCGACGCTCGCCAATATGTCCGGGTTTTCGGCGAGCGCGAGCGGCGGGACCTGTCCGCTACCATCCTTCTTGATCTTTTGCGCCTGCGTGTCGGCGGCGCGCCAGTCGGCGACCGCGGCGACCATGATCGCGGCATCGACGGGCAGGCCCTGTTCGACTTCGGCCGCCATCTGGGTCGCGGTCTCGACATCGACGCGAATCACGCCGGGCGGCGTCGGCAGCGGGACGGGGCCTGCAATCAACAAGACTTCGGCGCCCGCTTCGGCGGCGGCGGCGGCAATCGCGAAGCCCTGCTTCCCGCTCGACCGGTTGGCGATGTAGCGCACCGGGTCGATCGGTTCGTGCGTCGGCCCCGCGGTGATCAGGATGCGCCGCCCGAACAGCGGGCGGTGGCTGGCGGGCGCGAAATCGGGCTGGCCGGTGAGCGGTACGACTGCGGGCGCGTTGGCGAGCGCGGCGTCGATCACCGCCTTGATCGCCTCGGGCTCGGGCAGGCGGCCGGGACCATATTCGCCGCACGCCATCTCGCCCTCGTCGGGCTCCATCACCGTCACCCCGTCGCCGCGCAGCGTCTCGACATTGCGCCGCGTCGCGGCGTGCAGCCACATCCGCACATTCATCGCGGGCGCGGCGAGCACCGGTTTGTCGGTCGCGAGCAGCAGCGTCGTCGCGAGATCGTCGGCTTGTCCCCCCGCCATCTTTGCGAGCAAATCGGCGGTTGCGGGCGCGACGACGACCAGATCGGCTTCGCGGCTCAATTGGATATGCCCCATCTCGACCTCGTCCTTCAGGTCGAAGAGATGCGTGTAGACCTTGTTTTCGCTGAGCGCGGCGAGCGTCAGCGGCGTGACGAACTGCTCGCCCGCGCGCGTGAGCACGCAGCGCACGGTCATGCCGGCCTTGCGGAGCAGGCGGACAAGCTCGATGCTCTTATACGCGGCGATGCCGCCGCCGATGATGAGCAGGATGCGCGGTGCGGCCATCAGCGGTGGCAGGCCTGCCCGGTGCGGGCGGCGATCGACTGGGGTTGATTCATCGCCGTCTCCTTCGCCATCCAGTTATGCGCTTCCTCGCCCCAGTTCAAGGACGCCTAAGCCGCAGCGGGAACGACGCGCGCCGGGCGCCACAGCGAGCGCGCCAGGGCGGCGAGCGCGGCGGGAGCGAAGGCGAGGCCGACGAACAGCGTCGGGATGACGAGCATCGTCCAATAGAAATTGGCCGGGCGCGCAAAGAGCATCAGCAGCGTGGCATAGAAGAGCTGGGTCAGCAGCACCGCGAGCCCCAGCCGCGAACGCCACGCCGCCCAGCCAAGCAGCGCGAGCGGAACGAGCAAGGCGGCCGCCCAGCCTTCGAAAAAGCGCAGGATCGAGGAGGCCTGAACGAAGGACAGATAGGCGATCCAGCCCCCCTGTCCGTGCCAGCCCTGGCTTGCCGGATCGGCAGGAGACGTGACCGCGGCGAGCGCCGCGATATGCGCTGCAAGCCCCCCGGCGAAACAGAGGCCAAGCACCAGCCAGCCCGCCGCCGCGCGCCAGTCGCGATCGATCAGCGCGAACAGCCCGAACAGCATCGCGACGGGCAGAACCGTCTCGCGGATCGCCAGCGCGGTGGCGACGAGAAGCATCGTCGCCCACGGGCGCGCCGGATGATAGAGCGCGAGGGCGAGCGCGAGGAGGACCCCCGCCGCGACCTCGTGAATATAGAGCCACTCGCGCGCGGCGAGCTGCGTCAGATTGACCGCGACGAACAGCGCGCCGATCGCGGCGTAGCGCGGGATGTCGGGCCCGGTCCGCAATCGCCGGTACCAGGCAAGGATCGCCGCGCCGCCGATCAGCAGGAAGAAGAGCATGGTGTTCCGCTCGCCCAGCGCGGCGACGATATGGGCGAGCGTCGGCAGGCGGACGGTGACGAAGGGGCGCAGCGGATAATTGCCGCTGCGATGTTCGGCCGCCGCCGCGGCATAATAGGATTCGCCCGCGCTCACGCGCTGCGCGATGCGCGCATAGAGCGCATGATCGCCAACGAAGCCGTCGATATGTGCCGCTGCCGGCTCGGCAACCGCGACATGGTCACTGCCGACACCGCCCGCCGCGCCCCATGCCATCAGCAGCGCCAGCAAGCCCAGCACGGCGGCCGCGACCGGGCGCGAAACCCCGGCGAAGCGGTTCCAGCCGGTCGCCGCCGCGTTCATTTGCGCCAGGTCAGCGCCGACGACATGGCGAAGTTCCAGATCGCGCCGACGACCACCCCCGCGATCCCCGCGACCCACCAGCGTTCGTCATGCCCCGCCATCCAGGTGCCGATGCCGATATTGGCCACCGCGCCCAGCGCCGAAATCGCATAGAAGCTCGCAAGGCCGCCGATAAGGCGCCAGCCCTTCAGCTTGCGGTCGGCGTAGGTGAAGCTGTTGTTGAGGAAGAAGTTGAAGGCGATCGCGGTCATCACCGCCGCGGTCTGCGCGGTGACGAAGGCGCTGCCGGCGCCGAGGATCATGCGCAGCACGGCGAGGTGGACGAACACGCCGAGCCCGCCGACCATCAGGAATTTGAGCAAGCGCACGGGCACGAAGCGGCCGATCGTCTTGTCGGCGATCAGCTCGGCATATTCGGCGATCACGCGCGCGCCGATCTTGCTCTCGCCGGCCTCGCGCGTGCGGAACTGATAGGGGATTTCAGCGACCTTGAGCGGTGCCGGGCTCGACGCCAATATGTCGATCAATATCTTGAAGCCGACCGCCGACAGGCGCGGGAGCGCGCGCTCGAACGCCTCGCGGCGGATCGCGAAAAAGCCGCTCATCGGGTCGCTGACGTCGGTGCCGAGCGCGATCTGGCCGGCGCGCGTCGCGAGCCGACTCATCCGCACGCGGTCCTTGTCCCAGTCGCCGATCCCGCCGCCCGCGACATAGCGGGTGCCGACGGCGATATCGGCGCCGCCATCGGCAATCGCGTCGATCAGCCGCGGCAGCGCCTCCTCGCTATGCTGGAGGTCGCCGTCCATCACCGCGATAATCGGTGCCGCGGTCGCCAAAATCCCCTCGACCACCGCCGACGACAGCCCGCGGCGGCCGACGCGCTGGACGATGCGTATATGCCGCGATGTGCGGGCGATGCGGCGGACGAGTTCGCTCGTCCCGTCGGGCGAATTATCGTCGACGAACAGGACTTCCCAGCCGCGCCCCGCGAGCACGACCGACAGTTTCGCGATCAGTTTTTCGACATTGGCGGCTTCGTTGAGCGTCGGCACCACGACCGCGACCTCGAGCGGCAGCGCGTCGATCGTCAGCGGCGAATCGGCAATCAGGATGTCGTGGCGCATGAAACCTCGGTTTTGTCCGGATTTCGCGTCCGGGGTTGGTCGAGGTCAGGTCCTAATGATTTAGGGTAAATGTCCGGTAACCAAGGTCGCGCGTGCCGGCTCAGCCGAGCCAGGTCAGGATGCCAGCGCCCGCCGCGGCACCCGCAAGCGCGGTCAGCGCATATCGCCACCAGCGGCGTTTCTCGCCCTTGTCCCACATCAGCGGGATCTCTGGCAGCGGCGGGGCGGGCGGCGCGGCGCCCTTGCGCGGCAATTGCGCGTCGAGGCGGCGGATGATGTCGGGGATCAGCGCGAGCGTCTTGCCCTGCTCGCGAATCCCGTCGGCAAGCGCGGCTTCGGGGCCGAGTTCGTCGCGGATCCATGCGCTGACGAAGGGCCCCGACACGTCCCACATGTTGATCCTGGGGTCGAGCATCGTCGCGACGCCCTCGACCATCACCATCGTCTTCTGGAGCAGCAGCAGGTGCGGCTGCGTCTGCATGTCGAAATCGCGCGTGATCGCGAACAGCCCGTCGAGCATCTGGCCGACGCTGAGTTCGCTCACCGGCTTGCCGCGCATCGGCTCGCCGACCGCGCGCAGCGCCGTCGCAAACTCCTCGACGCTGTGATAATCGGGCACATATTGCGCCTCGAAATGGATTTCGGCGACGCGGCGGTAATTGCCCGTCGTTAGGCCATAGAGGATTTCGGCGAGCCAGTAGCGCGCCTGCCGGTTGATCCGCCCCATGATGCCGAAATCGACCGCGGCGATCGTCCCGTCGGCCTTCACGAACAAATTGCCCTGGTGCATGTCGGCGTGGAAAAATCCCTCGGCGATCGCCTGCCGCAGAAAGGCGTGGACGAGGTTCGCCGCCAGCGCCTCCATGTCGTGCCCCGCGGCGACGAGCCGGTCGCGGTGCGAGATTTTGACGCCGTCGATCCAGCTCATCGTCATCACGCGGCTCGCAGTGCGGTCCCAGTCGATCGCCGGCACCTCATATTCGGGCACCGCCGTCATCGCGTCGGCGAGCTCCGACGCCGACGCCGCCTCGCGGCGCAGGTCGAGCTCGCGCAAGGTCCAGCGGCGGAAATTGGCGATCACCTGCCGCGGACGCAGCCGCGCGGCTTCTCCGCCAAAGGCTTCGAGATGCGCGGCCGCCCATTCATAGGTTTCGATGTCGCGCGCGAACTGCTTGTCGATGCCGGGGCGGCGGACCTTGACCGCGACCTGGCGCCCGTCGGTCGTCACCGCACGGTGGACCTGCGCGATCGACGCCGAACCGACGGGCTCGGGGTCGAACTCGCTATAGAGGCTTTCGAGCGGCGCTTCGAAGGTCGCCTCGATTTCCTGCCGGATCCGGTCGAACGCGACGGGCGCGAGCGCGTCCTGCAGGGTGAGCAGGTTGCGCGCCGCCTCTTCGCCGACGAGGTCGGGACGCGTCGCGAGCGTCTGGCCGAGCTTGACCGCCGCGGGACCGATCGCCTGGAAGGCGGCGGCATAGTCGGGGATTTTGGGCTGGAGCGTGCCGAGCCGCGCGAGGCGGCACAGCCGCTTGACCCCCGGCGGCGTCTGCGGCGCGCTCTCGATCCCGCGCAGCGCGCCGTGGCGTGCGAGAATGCGCCCCCACTTCAGCAGGCGGACGATATGGGTGACGGGTCGGGTCAAGCCTTCCACCCGCTGTGGATCGCGACGAGCCCGCCGAGGATCGGTTCGACCTTCACCGCGGTGAAGCCGGCGTCGCGGATCATCTGTGCGAATTTCGGCATCGGCGGGAAGCGGCGGATCGATTCGATCAGATAGCGATAGCTGTCCTCGTCGTCGGCGATCAGCTTGCCGAGCTTGGGGACGAGGTGATGCGAATAAGCGTCATAGGCTTGGCTGAAGCCCGGCCATTCGTTGGTCGAGAATTCGAGGCAGAAAAAGCGCCCGCCGTAGCGCAGCACGCGGTGGGCTTCCTTCAGCGCCGCCGGAATGTCGGTGACGTTGCGGATGCCGAAAGCGATCGTATAGGCGTCGAAGAATTGGCCCGGAAAGCTCAGCTTCTCGGCGTTCTGCTCTGACCACACGAGGCTGTCGATGCCGCGCTCCGCCGCGCGCTCCATGCCGACGCCGAGCATGTCGGGGTTGATGTCGGCGACCGTGATGTTCGCGCCGAAGCGCTCCATGCGAAAGGCGATGTCGCCGGTGCCACCCGCCATATCGAGAATCGTCTCGCCTTCGCGCGGCTTCACGCGGCGTACGAAGCGGTCTTTCCACAGGCGGTGCATCCCGCCCGACATCGCATCGTTCATGATGTCATATTTGCGCGCGACGCGGCTGAACACTTCGCCGACCATCGCGGTCTTCTCGCCCGCGGGGACCTGTTCATAGCCGAAGCTGACGGTGTCGGGAGTGGCCATGGAGCGTGCGCCTTTGCGGGGAGAAATTCTGTTGCGACGGCCTTTAGCCGGGCCTTGTCGCGCAAGCAAATGCCAGTTACCGCGATGCCGAAATGCCCGAACTGCCCGAAGTCGAAACCACCGTGCGCGGTCTTGCCCCCTTCCTAGAAGGCCAGCGGCTGACCTCGGTCATCACCTTTCGCCCCGACCTGCGCCGGCCCTTTCCCGCCGATCTTGCGCAGCGACTAACCGGCGCGACGGTCACCACCCTGTCGCGCCGCGCCAAATATGGCGTGATCTCGACCGACCGCGACGATCATATGATCTTCCACCTCGGCATGTCGGGGCGCTGGCGCACCGAGGGCGGCGAGGCGGGCAAGCACGACCATCTGCTGCTCGAAACCGGCGCGGGGCACCGGCTCTTCCTCCACGATCCGCGCCGATTCGGCTCGGTCGATCTGGTAAGCGGCGATCCGCTGACGGGCTTTTCCGCCTTCGTGACGCTCGGCCCTGAACCGCTGTCCGAAGCATTCGATGCGGCCTATCTGGCAAAGGCGCTCGCCGGACGCCGCGCGCCGGTCAAGGCGATGCTGCTCGACCAGACGATCGTTGCGGGGCTCGGCAATATCTATGTCTGCGAGGCGCTCAACATGGCGAAGATCGCGCCGACGAAGCCCGCCGCCGACGTGGCCAAGGCGAAACTCGCGGCGCTCGTTCCCGCGATCAAGGCGGTGCTCACCGCGGCGATCGCGGCGGGCGGCTCGACCCTGCGCGACTTCCTTGGTCCCGAGGGAGACCTCGGCTATTTCGCCAAGGACTGGCGCGTCTATGGCCGCGAGGGCGAGGCCTGCGAATGCGGCGGGACGATCGCGCGGATCGTACAGAGCGGCCGCTCGACCTTCTTTTGCCCCAAATGCCAACGTTAATGCGGGATATTGCCCGCAAAGCCATTGACCAAATCGCCCTTCATCGCTATGCGCGCACCCTTCGAGCAGGGTCCGGTCGTCCGGAACCGGCCGCATCCGGACATTGATTCGCTGCATTTCGCGCGATTCGGCTGCTCCGCTGCGGCTGTGCTCCGACCATGTAGACCGTTTGAAAGACTAGAGGAATTTATGGCCAATACGCCGCAGGCAAAGAAGCGCATCCGCCGCAACACCGCGCGCACCGTCGTGAACAAGAATCGCGTTTCGCGCATTCGCACGCTGGTGAAGAAGGTCGAAACGGCCGTCGCCGCCGGTGACAAGGACGCCGCTGCTGCCGCGCTGAAGGCTGCGCAGCCCGAAATGGCGCGCGGCGTCGCCAAGGGTGTGCTTCACAAGAACACCGTGGCGCGCAAATATTCGCGCCTGACCAAGAGCGTGAACGCGATCGCCTGATCGCCCGCGTCCCGAAAGGGAACAAAAAGGACCCGCCGGCATCTTGCCCGCGGGTCTTTTTTTGCGCCCGATATTGTGACAGCCCGGTGGCAATAGTGTTGCAGCGCGGTAAGTGACGGAATTGCCGCGATTCGTTGTTTAGCCTTCGGAATGTCATAAATAAACATTTGATAATAAAAGATAAAATGGCGTTTTGACGCGATTCCGGCGGCCCCGGCGAGTCAAGATTTTTATTTCAGTATTTTTACATGGCGAGCCCTTGATCGACTCGCCGCGCCCTGACTAGACAGGTGCGTCGTCGGCCTTCGCCGGCGGCCGCTACATCGACATGATTCGCGTCCTTTCGGGCTCCTCGTCCGGATGAGAACCTGTGCCCGGCGCAGGCGACGAATCGACATGTGGCTGGCCGCCCGAACTCCGGCGCACAGGGGACCTGAGGGGGCGGCACGGCGTGACAGAGAGCGGCAATCGGCATGGGCATGACGCAAAGGACAGAGCGATGAACGGCGATGCCGCGACGCTCTGGCCGCGCGTCGCCGAAGGGCTGCGCCGCGACCTCGGCGTCCGCACCTTCGACCATTGGCTGAAGCCCGTGCGCTTTGCCGATTATTGCGCGCTGTCGGGCGTCGTGACGCTCGAGACCGTCAGCCGCTTTTCGGCCAACTGGATCAACGAACGCTTCGGCGACCGGCTCGAACTCGCGTGGCGCCAGCAATTGCCCGCGGTGCGCAGCGTCATGGTGCGCGGCGGCGCCGCGGCGGACGACCGCGCGGCGAGCCTTGCCGCTGCGCCGCTGCCGAGTTTCGACTCGCCGCCGCCCGTGCCCGCCAACCCCGCGCTCCTCGGTTTCGACCCGCGCCTGTCGTTCGACCGCTTCGTCGTCGCGCGCAGCAACATCCTCGCCGCCAACGCCGCGCGCCGAATGGCGATGGTCGAAGCGCCGCAGTTCAACCCGCTCTACCTCTGCTCGGGCACCGGGCAGGGCAAGACGCACCTCCTCCAGGCGATCGCGCAGGATTATGCCGCGACGCATCCGACCGCGAACATCATCCTGATGTCGGCCGAAAAATTCATGCTCGAATTTGTCGGCGCGATGCGCGGCGGCGATATGATGGCGTTCAAGGCGCGGCTGCGCGCCGCCGACCTCTTGCTGCTCGACGACCTCCAGTTCGTGATCGGCAAGAATTCGACGCAGGAAGAGCTTCTTCACACGATCGACGACCTGATGACGGCGGGCAAGCGCCTCGTCGTCACCGCCGACCGTCCGCCCGCGATGCTCGACGGCGTCGAGGCACGGCTCTTGTCACGCCTGTCGGGCGGGCTCGTCGCCGACATCGAGGCGCCCGAAGATGACCTCCGCGAACGCATCATCCGCCAACGGCTCGCCGCGATGCCGATGGTCGAGGTGCCCGATGCGGTGGTCGCCTATCTGGTCAAGCATTTCACGCGCAACATCCGCGAGCTCGAGGGCGCGCTCAACAAGCTGCTCGCCTATGCCGCGCTCACCGGCACGACGGTCGATCTCGCGCTTGCCGAGGATCGGCTCGCCGAAAATGTCCGCAGCGCGCGCCCGCGTATCACGATCGACGAGATTCAGCGCGCGGTGTGCGCGCATTATCGGCTCGACAAGAGCGAAATGGCGTCGAAGCGCCGCGTCCGCGCAGTCGCGCGCCCGCGCCAGGTCGCGATGTATCTCGCGAAGGAACTGACCCCGCGCTCTTACCCGGAGATCGGGCGCCGCTTCGGCGGGCGCGACCATTCGACGGTGATCCACGCCGTCCGCACGGTCGAGGCGCTGCGCGTCGCCGACAGCGAACTCGACGCCGAAATCGCCGCGATCCGGCGCGCGCTCAACAGCTGATCCACAGGCTTATCCCGGGGTTATGCCCGGGATTATCCACATCGTTGGACGTCGGCCTTGGGGTGGTTAGCTGCCGCTTGCTAAGTCGTCATCCCGGGCTTGACCCGGGACCCGCCTTCCTTCTTTCTACATCGGGTCAAATAATAGGCAGGCCCCGGGTCAAGCCCGGGGTGACGGATATGATTTACGCAAGCGTCGCGTTTCGGCCGAAAACAGCCATTGCCATTGCCATAAAAAGGCCCGCCTTCCGTCTGGAGGGCGGGCCTTTTGTTTGGCCTTAAAGTCGTTCAGCCCCTTTCGGGCGGCGCGACCGTGATCCGCACCCGCTCGCCCGAATTGCCGGGGAAGCCGGTGAACATCGCTTCGACAAGATTCGGGACCAGCGCCTGCAGATTATTGTCGCGCGACTGCGCCTCGGCATGGCCTTCGAACAGCCGCGATCCGTCGGCGGCGCGGTCGATCTGGAGGTTCAGGCCGCTGGTATAGACGGTGTAGCTCGACACGTCGTTATAACCCCAGCCGGGACCGAAACCGCCCCACAGGAAGGGATCGCGATAGCCATAGACATAGCGGCGCCCGCCGCGGCCGGTGACGATCACCGGGCGGTAGAAGCCGCGGCCATACCAGCCGCCGCCGTACCACGGATCGCCGAAGCCGGGGCTCGACACGACGCGTTCGCGGCCCTTGTCGACGCCATAGTCCATGCGGACGATCAGGTCGGCGCGTTCGCCGTTCGCCGCGGGGCGATAGCCGTAGCGCGTCAGTTCACCCGCCACGATATTGGCATATTGGCCGAACTCGATGCCGCCCTGCAGCGCGGGATTGCTCGCTTCGACGGTGAAGCTCTGGCCCTGCGGCGCGGGTAGCTGCGACTGGAAGCGCGCGACATCGGCCTTGAACGGCGTCGCGCAGCCCGCGAGGGCGAGCGCTGCGCCCGTTATGGCGGCAAGGCCCAGCCGCCGAAAGTTGATCTTGCTCATCGTCTTGGCTCCGTGATTCGGGTGCGCGTTCATGCCGCGCTTTCATACCATAGACTATGCCGACGCGACTTAACCTTGGTTGAACCCGTTTCGTCGCACGGCGGTTTCATCCCTCAATATGGGGACGGGAGACGCAAAAACAAGAAATTCCGCTTGCCGAACAGCACGGTGTCAGCGGCAGAGCCCCAGCGCGGCGTAGGCGGCGTCGAGCGTTGGCTTGGCGAGCGCGCGCGCCTTGTCGGCGCCCTTGTCGAGGATCGCGTCGAGCGCCGCGGCATCGTCCTTCAGCGCGACGAAGCGCGTATTGATCGGCGCGAGCTTTTCGATCAGCAATTCGCCGAGCGCGGGCTTGAACGCCCCGAACCCTTGCCCCGCATGGTCGCGCAGCACCGCATCGACGCTCGTATCGGCGAGCGCGGCATAGATGCCGACGAGGTTACGCGCCTCGGGCCGTCCTTCGAGCCCCGCCGCTTCGGACGGCAGCACTTCAGGGTCGGTCTTCGCTTTCCTCACCTTCTGCATCATCGTGTCGGCGTCGTCGGTCAGGTTGATGCGGCTCATGTCCGACGGGTCGGACTTGGACATTTTCGCGGCGCCGTCGCGCAGGCTCATGATGCGCGCGAGGCCCGCCGGGATGATCGGCTCTGGCAGCGTGAACACCGGGGCGTCGTCGCTGGCATAATCATTGTTGAACTTCTGCGCGACGTCGCGCGCCAGTTCGAGATGCTGCTTCTGGTCCTCGCCGACGGGGACGTGCGTCGTCTGATAGAGCAGCACGTCGGCCGCCTGCAGCACGGGGTAAGTATAGAGCGCGGCCGACGCGCTTTCGCGGTTCTTGCCCGACTTGTCCTTGAACTGCGTCATGCGGTTGAGCCAGCCGAGCCGCGCGGTGCCGTTGAGGAGCCATTGCAGCTCGGCATGCGCGGGGACGCGCGCCTGATTGAACAGGATCGAGCGGTCGGTGTCGATCCCGCAGGCGACGAGCGCGGCGGTCATCGCGCGCGTGTTGGCGGTGAGTTCCGCCGGGACGTGCGGCATCGAGATCGCGTGCAGATCGGCAAGAAAATAGAGCTTGTCGCCCGCCATCTCGTCCTGCATGCGCACCCAGTTGCGGATCGCGCCCAGATAATTGCCGAGGTGCAAATTTCCGGTGGGCTGGATGCCCGATAGCGTCCGCATGTCGATCGTCCCGTCTGAAGTTTTAAAGTTTGCGCCGGCGCAGCTGGCCGACGGTGTCGCGATTGACCACGCCGAACAGGAAGGCGCAACCAAAGAATATGATCGCCCCCGTCGCCACCAGCACGCCGAGCGCGACGATCCGTTCGAATACCCCGCCGATGAAAGCGTCGTCCGCCAGCGGGATCGCATAATAGAGCGCCGTCGCCATCGCCGCCGCGGCCAGGACGATGCGGGCGATTCGCCCGGCCACCCGGCCGGAGAGGCGGAACAGCCCCTTGCGATGAAGGATCGTGTACAGCATCGCCACATTGCACCAGGCGGCGATCGAGCCCGCCAGCGCGAGCCCGACGATGCCGAACCGCGGGATCAGCAGCAGGTTGAGCGCGATGTTGATCGCCAGCGAAATCGCCGCGGTCCACACCGGCGTGCGCGTGTCCTTGCGCGCGAAGAAATTGGGGACGAGCACCTTGACCAGCACATAGGCGGGCAGGCCGACGACGAGCCCGCCGACGACCGCGCCGGTCGCGAGCCCGTCGGCGACACTATATTGCCCGCCGACATAGAAGGCGCTGGTGATCGCGGGCCCCGCGACGAACAGCGCGACGGCGGCGGGGACGGTGAGCAGCATCGCCAGTTCGACCGCGTTGCTCTGCAGGCGCGAGGCGCCGTCGCGATCGTCCTGCGCGACGAAGCGCGACAGCGCGGGCAGGATCGCGGTGCCGAGCGCGATGCCGATGATACCGAGCGGCAGCTGGTTGAGCCGGTCGGCCATCGCCAGATAGGTGATGCTCTTGTCGGGCAGCGTCGCGATGAAGAAGAGGTCGATGAAGCGGCTGATCTGATAGACGCCGGCGCCGAACACCGCGGGCAAGATCAGCACCCCCATCTCGCGCACGTCCGCGGTCAGCCGGGGGCGGCGCAGCGCCGGGCGAAACCCCGACCGCCGGATCCAGTAATAAAGCCAGCCGAGCTGAAACAGGCCCGACAGCGAGACCGAGATCGCGAGATAAAGCCCCGTCGCGGCTTTCGACGCTTCGCCGCCATCGCCGGTAAACAGCCCGAGCAATAGCGCGCCGATCAGGCAGATGTTGAGCAGGATCGGCGCGGCGGCAGCGGCGGCAAAGCGCGACAGGCTGTTGAGGATCGCCGCGAACAAAGTCGCGGCGCTCATGAAAGCCAGATAGGGAAAGGCGATGCGCGCCATCAGCACGGCGAGGTCGAAAGTTTCGCCGTCGGCCTGCAGCGCGTCGCTCGCGAACAGCCCCATCACCCACGGCATCACGATCAGCAGCAGCGCCGAAAAGACGATCAGGATCGGGATCAGTACCGCGAGCACCGCGTCGGCGAAGGCGCGCGCTTCGCTGTGGTCGCCCTCCTTGGTCATCCGCTGGTTGAACAGCGGGATGAACGCCGCGGCGAACGCGCCCTCGGCGAACAGGCGGCGGAAGATGTTGGGCAATTGGAAGGCGAGCTGCCAGGCGTCGGCGACGCCGCCGGCGCCGAGAATGCGGCTGAGCAGCATGTCGCGCGCGAAACCGAAAATGCGGCTGACCATCGTCAGCCCGCCGATCGTCCCCACGCTTTTGACGAGGCTGCTCAACCCCTCAGCCCGCCCCGGTTACGGGTTTCAGGCCTGGCCGACCGCGACTTCGCCGGCCGCTTCGGATTGCGCCGCCTGGACCTGCTGCGCGAAAAGGCCGTGGAAATCGATCGGCTCGAGCAGCAGCGGCGGGAAACCGCCATCCTGCACCGCATCGGCGACGACGCGGCGCGCGAAGGGGAAGAGGATGCGCGGCGCTTCGGCGAGGAAGAAGGGCTGAAGCTGGTCGTCGGGGACGTTGCGGACGCCGAACAGACCGGCATATTTGAGGTCGATCACGAAGCTGGTGCCGGCGTCGGTTTTCGACGTGACATCGATCTTCAGCGTCACTTCGTACAGATTCTCGCCGACATTGTCGGCGGCGATGTTGAACTGGACGTCGACTTGCGGCGCTTCCTGCCACTGGTAAACGGCGGGGGCGTTCGGGTTTTCGAACGACAAGTCCTTCACATATTGCGAAATCAGGCCGATCGCCGGGCTCGTGTCTTCGCCGTTCGGTTGCAGGGCGGGATTGTTGAGGTCGGGGCTCGTCTCGTCGGCCATGATGAAGCTGCTTTCACTGAAAAGATGGAAACAATATCCGCATCCGCGCACCTGTATCGGAACCGCGGCGGACGGTTGCCGCGGCGCTTAGCAGCGCCCGGAGGTGAGCACAATGGCCGCCTGCGCCGCGCGATGGTTAAGGGGGAATCGTTGACCCGGTGCGCCGGAGCGGTCATGGCTATTTGAAACTGGGCGGCGTATCGCCTATGTATCAGCAGATATGTTTCTGCCTTCCGCATTGGACTTTTGCCCGTGACCGCTTTTTCGATCGTCCTGCTCGCCATGATCGCCGCTTTCCTCGGAATGCGGCTCTACTCGGTGCTTGGCAAGCGCACGGGGCACGAGCAGGAGCCCGTGCTGCCGCGCGAGCGTGCGACCGCCTCGCCGGTCCGCCTCGACGATGGCGACGGCGCGCCGGCGGCCGCGCCCGCACCCGCCGATACGTCGGGGCTGGTCTATGAACCCGCGGCCGAGGCCGGGCTGCGCCAGCTGCTCGCGACCGACCGCAATTTCGACGCCGGCCGCTTCATGGAAGGCGCCGAGGCGGCGTATCGCATGATTCTCGAGGCTTATTGGAAGGGCGACCGCGACACGCTGCGCGACCTTTGCGACGACGACAGCTACGAAGCTTTCGTTGAAGCGATCGCGGCGCGCGAGGCACGCGGCGAAACGCTCGACAACCGCCTGATCGGCATCGATTCGGCCAAGATCACCGCGGTCGAGATGAGCCGCAGCGAAGCACGCGTCACCGTGCGCTACCATGCCGATATCAGCGCGGTGACGCGCGATGCCGAGGGCAAGCTGATTGCGGGGTCGATGAGCGACGCGGCGCAGGCCGACGACCTCTGGACCTTCCGCCGCCAGATTGGCAGCAACGACCCCAATTGGGTGCTCGACGAAGCCGAATCGGCCTGATTCCGTGATATTGACGGCGGGGGCGCGGCGCGCGCGGACTTTCGGATTCGCGCTGCTCGCCGTGCTGCCGTTGCTGGCGGGTTGCGCTTCGGTCGTCCCTGCGGGCGAGGGCAACCGTCCGGCAACCACCAACCCTGCGCCATCGCGTCCGCTCGGCACCCCGCGTCCCTATGTGCCGCGCCCGTCCGAGCACCCCGGGGCCGCCGCGCCGCCGATCCCCGCTACCCCGCTTGCACCGCTTCCCGCCGCCGTGCCCCCCACCGAGGCGACGACCGCCGCCGCCAGCGGGGTGATCGCCGGCCCCGATTTCGCGACGCTCGGCGTAACCGCCGAACAGGCGGCCGCCGCGCTCGCCGCCTTTCGCATCAGTTGCCCGTCGGTGCAGAGGCGCACCGATACGAGCGGGCTGACGCAGGGCGCCGACTGGACCGAAAGCTGCAACGCGGCGAAAAACTGGGCGGACAAGGACGCGCTTGCCTTTTTCACCCGCTATTTCGGCACGGTGCAGGTCGGCGCGGGCACCGCCTTCGTCACCGGATATTACGAGCCCGAAATCGCTGCATCGCGCGACCGGCGGCCGGGTTACGACGTTCCCATCTATCGCCGCCCGGCCGACCTCGTTGAGGTCGACCTCGGTCAGTTCGCCGACGATTTGAAGGGCCGCAAGATCCGCGGCCGCGTCGAGGACGGCAAGTTCGTTCGCTATTATGACCGCACCGCGATCGAGAGCGGCGCGCTCGAAGGGCGCGGGCTCGAAATCGCCTGGGCTGCCGACGCCGCCGAATTCTTCTTCCTGCAGGTGCAGGGCTCGGGCCGCCTCCGCCTCCCCGACGGCGGCATCATGCGCATCGGTTACGACACGCAGAACGGCCGCGGCTATGTCGGCATCGGCAAGCTGCTGCGCGACCGCGGCGAACTCCAGCCGGGGCAGGCGTCGATGCAGGGCATTCTCGATTATCTGCGCGCGGATCCGGTGCGCGGCGCGGCTGTGATGAACGAGAATCCGAGCTGGGTCTTTTTCCGCGAACTCACCGGCCCCGGTCCGCTCGGTGCCTTGGGCGTTCCGGTAACCGGCCGCGCGAGCGTCGCCGCCGATCCCAAATATGTGCCGCTCGGCGCCCCTGTCTTCCTCTCACTCGACCGCGCCGAGCCCAATGGGCTGTGGGTGGCGCAGGACACCGGCGGCGCGATCAAGGGCGCCAACCGCTTCGACAGTTTCTGGGGTGCGGGTGAAGAGGCGCGCGCGCTCGCGGGCGGCATGTCGGCGCGCGGCTCGGCGCTGCTACTGCTTCCGCGCTCCAGCATCGCGCGGCTGATCCCGCCCCCGCTTCCGGTGCAGTGAGACGGCGATGCCACGGCGCCTTGCTCCCGAAGAAAGCGCGCTGTGGAAAAAGGTCGCAGCGACGGTGACGCCGCTGCCCAAGGCGAAGGCGCCGCTCGCGCCCGCGTCCCCGCCGACCGTCAAGCCACCCAAGCCGACCGCGCGCAGCACCGCCGTCCCCGCTGCCGCGCCGCGCCCTACGCTGGCAAAACTCCCGCCGCCGCGCCGCACGCACCAGGCCGCGACGCTCGATGGCCATTGGGACCGGCGTTTGCGCAAGGGTCTCGTCCGCCCCGATATGAGCATCGACCTTCACGGCCACACGCTCGCCTCGGCGCAGGCGCTGCTCGACGAGGCGATCGGCCGCGCGCTGCTGCGCGGCGCACGCGTGCTGCTCGTCGTCGCGGGGCGGCTGCGTCCGGGTGCCGACCGCCTGCCGATCATGCACGGCGACCCGCGCCCGCGCGGCGCGATCCGCGCCTCGCTCCCCGACTGGCTCGCTTACTCGCCCCATGCCGACCAGATCGTCGCGCTCCGCCCCGCGCACATCAGCCACGGCGGGGGAGGGGCGGTCTATGTGATCCTTCGGCGCAGCCGCGACGACTAGAGGAATATGCGCATCAAAATGCCGCGATAGATCGCGGTGAGCCTGTGCAAATCCGCGACCGCGACCGCCTCATCGAGCTTGTGCATCGTCGCATTGGTCAGCCCGAATTCGACCACCGGGCACAGCGCATGCAGGAAGCGCGCGTCCGACGTGCCGCCGGTCGTCGACATTTCAGGCATCACGTCGGTCTCGGCATGGATCGCCTCGGCGACCAGCTCGGACAGCTCGCCCGGCGGGGTCAGAAAGGCTTCGCCCGAAATCTTGCCGAGCACTTTCGCATTCGGCTCGACCTCATGCGCGATCCGCTCGATCATCGCGACGAGGTCGGCGCCCTTGTGCCCGTCGTTGAAACGGATCGACAGCCGCGCGCGCGCCGACGCGGGGATGACATTGGTCGCGCCATTGCCGACCTCGATGTCGGTGAATTCGATGTTCGACGGTTGGAACCAGTCATTGCCCTCGTCGAGCGCCACCGCGTCGATCGCCGCCAATATCCGGACCAGTTTGGGGATCGGATTGTCGGCGAGGTGGGGATAGGCGACATGCCCCTGCGTCCCCGGAACATCGATCCAGATATTGACCGAGCCGCGCCGCCCGATCTTCACCATATCGCCGAGCTTGTTGACCGACGTCGGCTCGCCGACGACGATCATGTCGGGTTTCACCCCGCGCGCATCCATATGCTCCATCAGCGCGCGTGTGCCGAAGATCGCGGGGCCTTCCTCGTCGCCGGTGATGATCAGGCTGATCGTTCCTGCCTCGGCCGGGGTCGCCGCTGCCGCCGCGACGAAGGCCGCGATCGAGCCCTTCATGTCCACCGCGCCGCGCCCATAGAGCAGATCGCCGCGGATTTCGGGCGCGAAGGCATCGCCGGTCCAGCCGACGCCTGGCGGCACGACGTCGAGGTGCCCGGCAAAGCCGAAATGCTTGGGACCTTTGCCTGTCCGCACCGCGAGCAGATTCTCGACCGGCCCGTCGGGCTCGATCCCGTCGATAAAGCGCTCGACGGTAAAGCCGAGTGGGTTCAGCGCGGCCTCGAGTGCGTCGAACACGGCGCCGGTGGCGGGGGTGACGCTCGGCGCGGCGATCAGTGTCTTGGCGAGTTCGACGGGGTCGATGGCATGGGTCATGCCGCCCCCTTACTCCTTCGCGGCGCGCCAAGTCGAGGCTTTGCATCGCGCCGCCTTTGTGCGAAACAAAGGCAGAACAAAATCCACGAGGACTGCCATGCCCAAGCTCGATCTCGATACGATCCCGCAAACCAACGTCACCGGCTATCCCCCGCCTTACGATGCGCCTGTGCAGGGCCGCTGGTACCGCCGCCTCGCACCGCCGACGGGGCTCAGCGATTTCGCCGCGAGCCATGTCGTGCTCAAGCCCGGCGCCTGGTCGTCGCAGCGCCACTGGCACGACGGCGAGGACGAGATGCTGGTGATGATTTCGGGCGAAGCGGTGCTCGTCGAGGATGACGGGCGTTGGTCGATGCGGCCGGGCGATATCGCGGTGTGGCCGAAGGGCAGCACCAACGGCCACCATCTGATCAACGAATCGGATGCCGACTGCGTCTTCGTCGCCTTGGGCGGCGGCAAGGCGCATGACACCGGCGGCGGCTATTCGGACATCGACATGCTCTTCACGCCCGATGGTTATTTCCACAAGGACGGCACGCCCTACCCGACATCGCGGATACCCTGACCGGTCGAATATGACCGCCCCGGGCCAAGCTTTTATTCCCCTATGCTCCTAAGCAATTGCATATCGCGGCGGGAAGGCTTAACCGGCGGCGCATCGACCGTTTAGAGTCAAGACAGGGCTGATATGGCTGGCAACGAACCAAGCGCGCGTCCGCGCTCCCCGCATTTACAGGTGTATAAATGGACCCCTGCGATGGCGGTCTCCATCTTCCACCGCGTCAGTGGCGACGGTCTCGCGATCGTCGGCGGGCTGATGTTTCTCTGGTGGCTCGGCGCGCTCGCCGCGGGGCCCGACGCCTATGCGGCCTTCCTCGCCTGCGTGTGGCACGACCCGAGCCCCGAGGTCGGCACCTTTCACCAGATCACCAATATCCTCGGCAAGGTCGTGCTGATTGGCCTGACCTGGGCCTTCTTCCAGCATCTCTTCTCGGGGCTGCGTCACTTCGTGCTCGACACCGGCGCGGGCTATGAACTCAAGACCAACAAGCTCTGGTCGACGCTCGTGATCGTCGGCGCGCTTCTCGCGACCGCCGCGACCTGGCTCTATATCTTTGCGGAGGCACTCAATGGGTAACGGAACGCACCTTGGCAAGGTTCGCGGGCTCGGCTCGTCGGGGCATGGTTCGCACCACTGGCTGCAGCAGCGCTTCACCGCGCTCGGCAATATCCTGCTCGTCGGTTTCCTTTTCGTCTCCTTCCTGCGCCTGCCGATGACCGATCATGGCGCGGTGCTGCGCTGGGCGTCGAATCCGATGGTCGCGCTCGCGCTCATCCTGATGGTCATCAGCGTCTTCTGGCACCTGCGGCTCGGGCTCACCGTGCTGATCGAGGATTATGTCCATGGCGAAGCGACGCGCCTGCTCGCGCTCGTCCTTTTGAACTTCTACGCGATCGGCGGCGCCGCCTACGGCATCTTCGCCATCATCCGCATCGCGCTTGCGCCCGCCGCCGGGCTCGCTCCGGGGGGCATGTAAGATGACCGACGCCTACAAGATCATCGACCATATCTACGACACGGTCGTCGTCGGCGCCGGTGGGTCGGGCCTGCGCGCCACGATGGGCAGCGCCGAAGCGGGGCTCAAGACCGCGTGCATCACCAAGGTGTTCCCGACGCGCAGCCACACTGTTGCGGCGCAGGGCGGCATCGCCGCGTCGCTCGGCAACAATTCGCCCGACCATTGGCAGTGGCATATGTACGACACGGTCAAGGGCTCCGACTGGCTCGGCGATCAGGACGCGATCGAATATATGGTGCGCGAGGCGCCGAATGCGGTCTACGAACTCGAGCACGCCGGCGTGCCGTTCAGCCGCAACGCCGACGGCACCATCTATCAGCGGCCGTTCGGCGGCCATATGCAGAATATGGGCGAAGGCCCGCCGGTGCAGCGCACCTGCGCCGCGGCCGACCGCACCGGCCACGCGATGCTCCACGCGCTCTATCAGCAGTCGCTGAAATATGACGCGGACTTCTTCATCGAATATTTCGCGCTCGACCTGATCATGGAAAATGGCGAGTGCCGCGGCGTGATCGCGCTGTGCATGGAGGATGGCAGCATCCACCGCTTCCGCAGCCAGGCGGTCGTGCTCGCGACGGGCGGCTACGGCCGCTGCTATTTCACGGCGACCTCGGCGCACACCTGCACCGGCGACGGCGGCGGCATGGTGCTGCGCGCGGGCCTGCCTTTGCAGGACATGGAGTTCGTACAGTTCCACCCGACCGGTATCTATGGTGCGGGCGTGCTCATCACCGAGGGTGCGCGCGGCGAGGGCGGTTACCTCACCAATTCCGAAGGCGAGCGTTTCATGGAACGCTATGCCCCGTCGGCGAAGGACCTCGCCTCGCGCGATGTCGTCTCGCGCTCGATGGCGCTCGAAATTCGCGAAGGCCGCGGCGTCGGCCCGCACAACGATCACATCTATCTGCACCTCGATCATATCGACCCCGCCGTGCTCGCCGAGCGTCTGCCGGGGATCACCGAGAGCGGAAAGATTTTCGCCGGCGTCGACCTGACGCGCCAGCCGCTTCCTGTCGTGCCGACGGTCCATTACAATATGGGCGGCATCCCCTGTAACTATCATGGCGAAGTCGTCACGCTCGGCAAGGACGGCCCCGACACCGTCGTCCCCGGCCTGTTCGCGGTCGGCGAGGCGGCGTGCGTGTCGGTCCATGGCGCGAACCGTCTGGGCTCGAACAGCCTCATCGACCTCGTCGTCTTCGGCCGCGCGACCGGGCATCGCCTCAAGGAAATCCTGAAGCCCGGCGCTGCGCAGCAGCCGCTGCCCAAGGACAGCGCCGACCTCGCGCTCGCGCGCCTCGACCATTTCCGCAATGCCAATGGTGGATCGCCGACAGCGGAGATCCGCACCGAGATGCAGCGCGCGATGTCGCAGCACGCCGCGGTGTTCCGCACCGACGAGTTGATGGCGGAGGGCAAGGAAAAGCTCACCAAGACCTACGAGCGGATGAACGACGTTCATGTCACCGACCGCAGCCTGATCTGGAACACTGACCTCGTCGAAACGCTCGAGCTCGACAATCTGATCAGCCAAGCGACGGTGACGATGCACTCGGCGTTCAACCGCAAGGAAAGCCGCGGCGCCCATGCGCACGAGGATTTCCCGAACCGTGACGATGCCAACTGGATGAAGCACACCATCGCATGGTTCGACGGCTGGGGCGGCAAGGGCGGCGGCGTCCGCCTCGATTACCGCCCGGTCCACGAATATACGCTGTCGGACGACGTCGACTATATCAAGCCGAAGGCGCGGGTCTATTGATCCGCGCCGCGGCGTCGGCCCAGGCTAATCACCGAGCAGGCTGCGCACCGGGTTGATGTCGGAAAAGGGCACGTCGACGTCCTGACCCATGATCCACAGCTTCTGGCATGCGATGGCGAAGAACATCAGCGCGATCGTCCAGACGATGAAGGTTTTGCGCGCGACCCAGCGGCGTTCGGCCTCTTCGGCGGCGGCGCGGGCCTTGTAATCGACTCCAAGCTCGCCTTCGAATTCGGCGACAAGCTGCGCGCGGCGAGTCCGCGAAATATTCGCGATACTCGCGTCACCTTCAACGCTTGCCGATCGGCGTTTTGCCATGATCCACCTTGGCCCAGCTAGTCCTGGGTCCCGCTATAACGCCCAGCCCCTGCCAATTGGTTAACCCGGCGCTATCGGCTCGTCGCAATTGCGATCAGCTTGATGCGCGCGGTTTCGCCGCGAAGCAGCGTCACATCGCGCGGCGGGAGGCCGAGCGCTGCGGCGAGGAGGCGCAGCACCGCCTCGTTCGCGGCGCCGTCAACGGGTAGGGATGTGACGCGGATCTGCACGGCGTCGCCGTCGATCCGGATCTCGTCGCGCCGCGCGCCGGGCGTTACCCGTACCTCGATCCGCCCCGGCGCGGCGAGCGCGCGGAGCGCCTCGGTCAGCGCCGGGTCGGGCCGGTATTTCAGACGGTGACCACCAGCTTGCCGACCGCGGTGCGGTCGCCAAGCTTGGCGATCGCCTTGCCGCCATCTTCGAGGCTGAAGCTTTCGGTAACGCGCGGGCTGATCTTGCCCTGTTCCCACAGCTGGAACAGCCGCGCGATATTGGCGCGATTGCGGGCCGGCTCGCGCGCGACGAACGCGCCCCAGAAGACGCCTGCGACGTCGCAGCTCTTGAGCAGAGTCAGGTTGAGCGGCAGGCGCGGGATGCCCGCGGGGAAGCCGACGACCAGATAGCGGCCCTCCCATGCGATCGAGCGCAGCGCGGGCTCGGCATAATCGCCGCCGACCGCGTCATAGACGAGGTTCGCGCCGTTCGGGCCGACGGCGTCCTTGAACTTGTTCGCGAGCTCCTTCGACTGGTCCTTGTCGAACGGCTGGCGGCCATAGACGACGACTTCGTCGGCGCCGGCAGCCCTCGCGATCCCGGCCTTTTCTTCGCTCGACACCCCCGCGACGACGCGCGCGCCGAACGCCTTGCCGAGCTCGACCGCGGCGATGCCGACCCCGCCCGACGCGCCGAGCACGAGCAGCGTATCGCCTTCCTTGATATGGCCGCGATCGACGAGCGCGTGGATGCTGGTGCCATAGGTCATCAGCAGCGAGGCACCCTCGGCGAAATCATGGCCTTCGGGCAGATGATAGACATTGTGGACGCCGACCGCGACGGCTTCGGACATGCCGCCGTTGCCGCAGCCCGCGATCACGCGGTCGCCGACCTTGAATTCGGTCACGCCCTCGCCGACCTCGGCCACCAAGCCGGCGACTTCACCGCCCGGCGCGAAGGGACGTTCGGGGCGGAACTGATATTTATCTTCGATGATCAGCACGTCGGGGAAGTTGACCGCGCAGGCCTTCACGTCGATCACGATCTGGCCCTTGCCCGCGGTCGGGCGCGGCAATTCGCCGAGCGTCAGCGTTTCGGGGCCGCCGGTTGCGGTCGACAAGAGAGCCTTCATCATCTTCTCCTCTTATGGTGTGCGTTTGATCCTATGCGGCAGGCCGCATCCACGGCCGCTCGGCATCGAGTTTGGCCTCGTAGGCCCCGATCGCGGCGTCGCTCTTTTCGGTCAGCGAAATCTCGTCGAGCCCTTCGAGCAGGCACATCTTGCGGAACGGGTCGATCTCGAAACTGAAGCGGTCCTGATACTGCGTCGTCACCGTCTGATGCTCGAGGTCGACGAACACCGGATCGGTCGCGGCGACCTCCATCAACCGGTCGATCGCCGCCTGTGGCAACACGACGGGAAGGATGCCGTTCTTCACCGCATTGCCCGAGAAAATGTCCGAATAGGAAGGCGCTATCACGACGCGGATGCCAAGATCGCCGAGCGCCCACGCGGCATGCTCGCGGCTCGATCCACAGCCGAAATTGTCACCCGCGATCAGGATTGGCGCGCCCTTATATTCGGCGCTGTCGAACAGATTGTCGGGGTCCTTGCGGATCGCCTCGAACGCGCCGCGGCCCATCCCCTCGCGCGTCGTCGTCTTCAGCCAGTGCGCGGGGATGATCACGTCGGTGTCGACATTCTTTAGCCCGAACGGGATCGCGCGGCCTTCGACCTTGTCGAGCGGGGTCATGCCATCAGCTCCCTGACGTCTGTGAGCTTGCCGGTCACCGCTGCTGCCGCCGCCATCGCGGGGCTGACGAGGTGGGTGCGCGCGCCGGGGCCTTGGCGGCCGACGAAATTGCGGTTGCTCGTCGAGGCGCAGCGTTCGCCCGCAGGCACCTTGTCGGGGTTCATCGCGAGGCACGCCGAGCAGCCCGGCTCGCGCCATTCGAGGCCCGCGTCGGTGAAGATGCGGTCGAGCCCCTCGGCTTCGGCCTGCGCCTTTACCAGCCCCGACCCCGGAACGACGATCGCCCATTTGACATTGTCGGCCTTGTGGCGGCCCTTGATCACCGCGGCGGCGGCGCGCAGATCCTCGATACGGCTGTTGGTGCAGCTTCCGATGAAGATATTCTCGATTTCGACATCCTGCATCCGCGTACCGGGTTCGAGGCCCATATAGGCGAGCGACTTGGCCGCCGCGGTCTGCTTCGACGGGTCGGCGAAGCTTTCGGGCGCGGGAACGGTTCCGGTAATCGGCACGACATCCTCGGGGCTGGTGCCCCAGGTCACGCTCGGCGCGATGTCGGCGGCGTCGATGACGACAGTCTTATCATAGGTCGCCCCCGGATCGGTCGCGAGGCTCTTCCAATAAGCGACCGCTGCCTCCCAGTCGGCGCCCTTCGGTGAATAGGGGCGGCCCTTCAGATAGGCGAATGTCGTCTCGTCGGGCGCGATCAGCCCGGCGCGCGCGCCGCCTTCGATGGCCATGTTGCTGACGGTCAGGCGGCCCTCGATCGACAGCGCGCGGATCGCGCTGCCGGTATATTCGATGACATGGCCGGTGCCCCCCGCGGCGCCGATGACGCCGGTGATATGGAGGATGATGTCCTTTGCCGACACGCCGGGGCCGACCTCGCCCTCGACGCGCACTTCCATCGTCTTGGCGGGCTGGAGCAGCAAGGTCTGCGTCGCGAGCACATGCTCGACCTCGCTCGTCCCGATGCCGAAGGCGAGCGCGCCGATGCCGCCGTGGCACGCGGTATGGCTGTCGCCGCAGACGATCGTCGTGCCGGGCAGCGAAAAGCCCTGCTCGGGCCCGACGACATGGACGATGCCCTGTTCGGGCGCGACCGCGTCGATATAGCGGATGCCATATTCGGGCGCGTTCTTCTCCAGCGCGGCCAATTGCGCCGCGCTTTCGGGGTCGGCGATCGGCAGCTTGTTGCCGTGCGCGTCGAGCCGCGACGTCGTCGGCACATTATGGTCGGGCACCGCAAGCGTCAGGTCGGGGCGGCGCACCGTGCGCCCGCTCGCGCGAAGCCCCGCGAACGCCTGCGGGCTGGTGACTTCATGAACGAGGTGGCGGTCGATGAAGATCAGGCAGGTACCGTCGGGGCGCTGTTCGACGACATGCGCGTCCCAGATTTTCTCATAAAGGGTGCGGGGCCGAGTCATGCGGTCCACTTACGCCAGTCGCATAACAATGCAAGCGAGTGGCGATCGAAAACGCAATTTTCGGTCGTCGAAAAGACGTCGCCCCCGCGAAGGCGGGGGCCGCTGTCGGCAGTTGGCTGTGGCGGTTTAGAACGACAGCGGCCCCTGCCTTCGCAGGGGCGACGAGTTGGTCTATAATGACCGCATGTCGACGCCCGCCATCATCGCGCTCGTGCTGGCCACCGTCGTGGCGATGGAATTCGTCGCCTGGGCGAGCCACAAATATATCATGCACGGCTTCGGCTGGGCGTGGCACCGCGACCATCACGAACCGCACGGGCATATGCTCGAAAAGAACGATCTTTTTGCCGTGTTCGGCGCCGTGATGAGCATCTCGATGTTTACGCTCGGCAGCCCGATGATCCTCGGCTTGTCGGCGTGGGAGCCGGGGACGTGGATCGGACTCGGCATCCTCCTCTACGGCATCATCTATACGCTGGTGCACGACGGGCTCGTTCACCAACGCTATTTCCGCTGGGTGCCCCGCCGCGGCTATGCGAAGCGGCTCGTGCAGGCGCACAAGCTCCACCATGCGACGCTCGGCAAGGAAGGCGGGGTGAGTTTCGGCTTTGTGTTCGCGCGCAATCCCGCGAAGCTCAAGGCCGAACTCAAGGCGCAGCGCGAAGCAGGGATTGCCGTGGTGCGCGAGGCGCTCGCCGACTAAGCGGTGCGATAGTCGGCGGTGATCGCGCCGGCCGCCATCAACTCCGCTTCGTGGCTTTCCTCGCGCCAGCTTTCGGCCAGCGCCTGCCGTTCCCAGTCCTGCATCGCCGGATGCGTCAGCATATGGTCGACCCACGCCTGCCCGGCGCCGACGTCGAGGCCATAGGTGCGAATGCGAAACGCGACGGGCGCAAAGAAGGCATCGGCCGCGGTGAAGCGATCGCCCGCAAGATACGGCCCGCCGAACCGCGACAGCCCTTCGGCGAATAGCTCGCGGATACGCGCGATGTCGAGCCGGAGCGCGCCCGACGGCGGCTTCGGGGTCACCCGCACCCCGACATTCATCGTGCAATCATTCCGCAGCGCCGAAAAACCGCTGTGCATCTCGGCGACGGCGCACTGCGCCCAGGCGCGCGCATCGGCTTCTGTCGGCCATACGCCGTCGTGCCGGTCGGCGAGATAAAGGGTGATGCCGAGCGAATCGTAAACCGTCCGGCCCTCGTCGAGCAGCGCGGGCACCTGCCCGGTCGGCGAAAAGCTTCGGAATTCGTCATAGTTGACCGGATTGGTGAAGGGCTCGATCTGGTCCTCGAAGGGGATGGCGAGGCCCTTCATCAGCATCCACGGGCGGAGCGACCAGCTCGAATAATTGCGGTTGGCGGTGATCAGCACATACATGCGTCGCGTTCCTGTGCGATGATGGGGGAGGTGTAATCGGGGTCGTGGGCGAATGGCAGTTCGGTGCGGTCGCGGAGCGCCGCGAGCACGCTGCCGAAGTCGGTCTGCGCGCGCCAGCCGAAGCGGCGCTCGGCGCGCGACGGGTCGTAAACGCGGTCGATGCGCTCGGGGAGCACCCAGCCTTCGGCGGCGTAGAGCTCGGCGGCGTGGGGATAGTGGCGCGCGATCACCGCGCGCGCGTCGCGGGCGAGCTCCTCGGCCTCTTCGCGCGCGAACGGCGGTGGGGCGGAGAGAATGAAGGTGTCGCAGACGATCGCCGGCGCGGCCTCGAGCGCCGCGAGATGCGCTGCGGCGGCGTCCTCGACCGTCAGGCGGCGGTTCAGCAATTCATTGGCCTTGAGATTCTCGCCGCCCGGGGCTTCGTGCGTGTCGTCATCCTCGGGGAAGAAGCGCCCGGTACGCAATATCGCGACGTTGATTCCATGCTCGCGGTGAATGAGCTTACAGACCTGCTCCGCCGCGAGCTTGGTGATGCCATAGATGTTGCGCGGTTCTATGGGGGCGAAATCCTCATCCATCCACCACGCGCCCGCTTCGCCCGCGCCCGCGCGGACATCGGCGCGCACCATCAGCGAGGTGGTCGAGGTGAAGAGGAAGCGGTCGTTGCCCGCGGCGACGGCGGCCTCGATCAGGTTCAGCGTGCCGGTAACATTGACGTCGACGAACGCCTGCCGTGGATAGCGGACGATGTCGGGCTTGTGCAGCGCGCCGCCATGAATGATGGCCTCGATCCCATGCGCACCCATCGTGCGCTCGACCAGCGCGCGGTCGGCGACGGTGCCAATCACGTCGGTATGCATGCCGGGGACGACATCGAGCCCGGTGACCTTATGACCTTTTTTGACCAGCAAAGGAGCCAGATAGCGCCCGAGCCAGCCCGACGATCCGGTCAGCAGAACGCGCATCGGTGATTCTCCTCTCGGCCGTGGACGCGCGCCTGATACACAGGCGGTAGAAGCCGGGGCAAGAGGGCGTTACCCTTTCGGAGCCTCGACGCTCGCTTTGACTGCGGTCCGTGTGCCCGTCACCGGAGGCAGCTCGCCGAGGTCGAGCCAGCCTGCATCTTCGCGCTGGTGATAGCTGTCGATCGCCGCGAACGGGATGCGGAATGGAAACCCCCAGTCGCTGTTCCACAGCGCCACCACGCCCGTGCGCGTCGCGGGTTCGAAAATCATCGTCGCGCGATAGCCCTCGACCGCTCCCGAATGGCCTTCGAGCCTGCGCCCGCCATAGGTGAAGCTCCGCCAGCCGAGGCCATAGGACGCGTCGCTGGTGGCTTGACGCAGCGGTCCGCCATAGAGCCGCCCGGTGCCGACACGCGGACGATGGGCAAGCTGCAATGCGGGCGCCGGCAGCACGTCGGGGCGGTTGCCCATCATCGCCTGCATCCATGTCGCGAAATCGACGATATCGCTTTCGACGCCCGCGGCGGCGGGGACGCGCCAATAGGCCTCCTTGACCGGATGAACATGCGCGCCGCGGTGCGGTTTCGCCCAATCCTTGGCGTCCGTCAGCCGCGCCATCCCGTATCCCGCGCTGACCATGCCGAGCGGTCGGAAAAATCGCGCCTCGACGACGTCGGCGAAAGGCTCGTTCGCGGCCGCACCCAATATCTCGCTTGCGGCGTCGAAGGCGACATTCTGATAGGTATAGCAGGTGCCGGGGTCGCATTGCAGCGGCGCGGTGCCAAGGCTCGCGCGCAGCAGGGCGGGATCGCGCCCTTCCTCCAGCTTCTCGTCATAGGCATGCCGGGTCAGGCCGGTGCGCTGGGCCAGCAGGTCGTCGAGCGTGAGGCGTGCTTCGGCGCCCCCGGGCAGGCGCAGCGACGTGCGCCAGGCGGCGATTGGGCGGTCGAGATCGACGGTGCCGTCGGCGGCGAGCGCGCCCGCCAGCGCGCCCGCAGCGGTTTTGGAGACCGAAGCCCAGCGGAACAGCGTATGCGGCGTCACCGGCGCGCCGGTCGCGGCGTCGGCGACGCCATAGGTGCGCACGAAGCTGAGTTTGCCGTCTTCGACCACAGCCACCGCCAACCCCGCCATTTCGGGCCGCTGCGCCAGGTCGGCGAGTTGCCGGTCGAGCGCGGGGTAGTCGATCCGGCCGCGCCATTCGGCGGGCGTGTCGGGCAGATTTTCGGCGGCCTTGATCGGGATCGGGACGCTGGCGAGGGGTTCGCTGCCGCCGAGGGCATGGATACCGAACCAGCCGGCCGATCCCAGCGCGGCGACAGCGATCAAAATAGTTAAAACGCGCTTCATGGACTCGAGACTGGATTGCGACCTTTATCTGGCCGCTGTCATAGCCGCGACTTGCGCCGCCGTCACCCCCGGCACGATTCAGGGGGCCAGATGGCGCCAGGCCTTGAACGTCCCGACCGCATAAACTGTGCCATAGGCGAGGACGATCAGCGACGACCAGATCGCGAAACTGTCGCTATGCTGCGGCCGCCAGAAATGAAGCGGCACGAACAGGAGCGCGCGCAGCAGATAGATCGCCGTGATAACGATCAGCCCCGTTCGCAGCAGCGGCAGGCGCGGAAGCGAACCGGCCCCCGAAAAGGCATAGGCGGCCCAGACCAGCAGGACCGCCGCAATCGCCAGCGTGATCAGCGTCGGCCGCAACTCGCCGTGCGCGGCCGCACGCGCCATGGCTTCGCCGGCGCCGAAAAAGCGATACCAGTCGGGTCCGCCAAAGATGCAGGCGATATGGAGCAGCGCGGCCAGAACCGACAGCCAGCCGCCGACGATGAGCCAGCTGGTGCCGGGATTGGCCGCGACGTCAGGCAATATAATGCGCCGTGGTCTTTTCGGCGACTTCCTCGGCGGTGACGCCCGGCGCCAGCTCGATCAGCCGGAACGGGCTGTCATGATCGTCGCGCTTGAACACCGCGAGGTCGGTGATGATCATGTCGACGACATTCTTGCCGGTCAGCGGCAGCGTGCACGCCGGGATGAACTTGGGGCTGCCGTCCTTGGCGTTGTGTTCCATGACGACGATGATCTTCTTGACCCCGGCGACGAGGTCCATCGCGCCGCCCATGCCCTTGATCATCTTGCCGGGGATCATCCAGTTGGCGATGTCGCCATTCTCGGCAATCTCCATCGCGCCGAGCACGGTGAGGTCGATATGGCCGCCGCGGATCATCGCAAAGCTGTCAGCCGAGCTGAAATAGGCCGATTGCGGCAGCTCGCTGATGGTCTGCTTGCCCGCATTGATCAGGTCGGGATCCTCCTCGCCCTCATAGGGAAAGGGGCCGATGCCGAGCATGCCGTTTTCGGACTGGAGCGTGACCGTCATCCCCGCGGGAATATGGTTCGCGACCAAAGTCGGGATGCCGATGCCGAGATTGACGTAATAGCCGTCCTGCAGTTCCTTCGCGGCGCGCGCCGCCATATCATCACGCGTCCAGGCCATGTCAGTTAGGCTCCCATTGCTTGTCGGAGGGGAAGGCGTCGTCCCAGCCCAGCTTTTCCCATGGGCCGTAGACGGGGTTGGGGAAAAGGAACCAGCCCTTGTCCCATAGATTGGCGGCGGCGCTCGTGGCGAGCGCCATGCGCTGCGCGGCGGGCAGGTCCTTGACGTTGAACTGCTGGCTGAAATCGCCGAGCTGGTCGCCGCCCAATATGATCACGCAATATTTCGACGCGATCGTGGCGCGGCGCCCGTCCTTGCTCGATCCACCGGCGTCGTCGCCCATCAGGAACAAGGTCTCGCCATGCTTGAACTCGCCGAGCCCCGCGGCGCGGAGCGTATCCTCGCTGCCCTTGGCATTGGCGGCGCTGCGATTGGTGTTCGCGATGACGGCGATTCCCGCGGCGCGCAGCTTGTTCACCATTTCGACGCTGCCCGGCATCGCGACCGCCTTGCCCGCGCCGGTCTTTTCCCACTGGTCCCAGATTTTCGGATCGAACGCCGTGCCCTTCTCGGCGAAGTAACGCATCGGGCCGAGGTTCCAGATCAAGGTCTCATCGGCGTCGAACACCGCGGCGAAGGGCTTGTTCCCGCACGGCTCGAACGCCGGCGCATCCATCGTCGCACCGGCTGTGAGGACAACGCTGTCCTTCGGCCGCTCCCTGATCCGCCACACGCCATAGTCGGCGATCCGCGCATTGGTCGCGCGCACCGCGACCGCCGCCTCGGGCGAGCCGTAGAGATATTGCAGCGCCACCGGCGGCTTGGCGGCTGCGGCCGGTGGCGGCGCCGGGGCCTTCGCCACTTCTGCCGGCGCGCTCGCGCAGCCCGCCAGCAGCAACGCCGCCGTGACGGCGAAGCTGCGCATCACGCAGCCTCGCGCGGGCGCACGGTGCGGAATTCGATCTTCTTGTCGTAGGGCGCGCCAAGGACGAGGCGCTTCACATAGATGCCGGGGAGGTGGATGCTGTCGGGATCGAGGCTGCCCATCGGCACGATTTCCTCGACCTCGGCGACGCATATCTTGGCCGCGGTCGCCATCGGCTGGTTGAAGTTGCGCGCGGTCTTGCGGAAGATGAGGTTGCCGCTTTCGTCGGCCTTCCACCCCTTGACGATGGCGAGGTCGGCGAAGATGCCGCGTTCGAGGATATAATCCTGCCCGTCGAAGCTCTTCACTTCCTTGCCCTCGGCGACGAGCGTGCCGACGCCGGTCTTGGTGTAAAAGCCCGGGATGCCTGCGCCGCCGGCGCGGCAGCGTTCGGCGAGCGTGCCCTGCGGACAGAATTCGACCTCGAGTTCGCCCGCCAGATATTGCCGCTCAAACTCCTTATTCTCGCCCACGTAGGACGAGATCATCTTTTTGACTTGCTTGGTGCGGAGCAGCTTGCCGAGGCCTTCGCCGTCGATCCCGGCATTGTTGCTGGCGATGGTGAGCTCTTTCGTCCCGGCATCGCGGATCGCGTCGATCAGCCGTTCGGGGATGCCGCAAAGGCCGAAGCCGCCCGCGCAAATCTGCATGCCGTCGAAGAGGAGGCCGTCGAGCGCGGCTGCTGCGTCGGGATATTGCTTGTTCGCCATGAAGGGGCCTCCTTGCCGGTATGTCGGGCGCGACCTTGGCGCATTTGATCCATCAATTCTAATTGTTCGATTTTTGGATTATACATAAACAATGTCTATCAATCGCGTTTCGCTCTACCATCTCGAAACCCTGCTCTGGATCGACCGGCTCGGCACCTTCTCGGCCGCCGCCGAGCGGCTCAACACGACCCAGCCGACGGTGTCGGCGCGGATGCGCGAACTCGAACAACGGCTGGGAACCGCGCTGTTCCGCCGCGAGGGCCGCGCGATGTCGCTCACCGCGGCGGGGCGCAAGCTGGTGCGCGACTGCGATCCCTTGCTCCGCGACATGCAATATGCGCTGCTCGGCAGCGGCGGCTATGGCGAGGCGAGCGGGGTGGTGCGCATCGGCGCGGGCGAGATCGCGGCGGCGAGCTGTCTTCCGGCGTTCGTTGCGGGATTGAAGGCTGACATGCCGAATGTGGGACTCGAAATCGAAATCGACCTCACCGCGAACCTGATCCAGCAACTGCTCACCGGCCGCACCGACATGGCCTTTGCTGCGGGGCCGATCGCGCATCCGGCGCTAAAGACCAGCCCGATCGGCGCGGTCGAACTAGTGTGGCTCGCGAGCCCCGCGGTCGCGGCCGCCTTTGCGGGCGGCGAAGCGATGCTCCCCGTCTGGTCGCTCGCCAGCCACTCGCCGATCCACGGCCGGATGCGCGAGGCGATCGCGGCGTCGCGCATCGCGCAAAAGTCGCTCAACCTCTGCAACAATGCGCGCACGATGATCGACATTGCGAAGGCGGGCGGGGGCATCGGCATCTTTCCGCAGCCGATGGTACGCGGCGAGGTGGCGAACGGCGCGCTTGTGCCGATCGAGGCCATGCCTGCGCTCGCCCCGGTCGAGTTTCACGTCGCGATGCGCGTCGCCGACACCGAGCCGGTGCTGACGCAAATCTTCGCGCGCGCGGCGAAGCTCAACCTCGCCGAGGCGTCAGGGTAAATCCATATCCAGCGCCGCCGACAGGTCGGCGAGCGCCTGTTCGCCGCTCGTCACCTTGATCGCGTGCATGCCGAGCTGGCTCGCGGGTTTGCAGTTGATACCGAGGTCGTCGAGGTAGATGCAGCTCGCGGGCGCGACTCCGAGCTTTTCGCACATCATTTCGTAGATTCGGGGGTCGGGCTTGCGGACCCCGGCCTTGCTCGATTCGATCACATGCGCAAAGCGGGCCATGATGTCGGCGACCTCGATTGCCGCCTCCGCGCTGCGCGTCATGCCCGCGCCGTTTATGCCCATCTTGCCGCCGGGGACGTTGTTGGTGATGCACGCGATGGTGATGCCGCGGCTCTTCAGCGTATCGAGCGCCGCGACCATCGCCGGCCGCACCGCGCCCGCGATGACGGCGAGCACGGCCTCGCCGTCCAACTCATGCCCCAGCGCGCGCGCTTCTTCAGCGAACAAAGTGTCGAAGGACGCGGCATCGATTTCGGCGCGCTCGAATTTCGCCCAGGCGTTATCGTCGGGATCGGCGCTGTTGACGCGGCGGACGAAATCGCGCGGCAGCCCGCGTTCTTCCTCAAGGCGATTGAAAGCTTCGAACGGCGACGCCGTGATGACGCCGCCGAAGTCGAAAATAACGGTCGTGTAAGTCATGCGGGAGGGAGCAACCTTATTTCTTGGCGGGGGTGGCGACGCGATTGCCCGACCAGCTCGCGTCGTCGATGGTGAGGTCGAGCCGGTCGGGCGAGCGCACCGTGTCGAGCAGGAAGACCGAGGGACCGCTCGCGGCGAGGATCGCGTCCATCGCCTGTTCGAGCGGGATGGTGACGGTCGGGATACGCGGATAGTCCGATTTGATCTCGACCTTGTTGGGCCCGGTGCGCGTCACGGTGATCGTCACGCCGTTCTTTGAGGAGCCGCGCGCATCGGAGATGACGTCGCCCTTGTAGATGCCCGCGACGCGATCGGCGAGGTCGGCTTTGTGCGCGGGCGCGGCTTTCGGGGTTTCGGCAAGCGCCGCTCCGGCGGGAAGCAGGAGCGCGAGCGAGATCGCGAAAACGAGAGTGCGAAGCATGGTCCATCCTTTCGTGCGGCGAGGAAAGGGACTGCTCTTTGCGACCCTCATGGAACGACGACGATCCCCTTTTTGGGGTCGGCCTGTCCCGAGAGCATCTCCCGATAGGCGGCGAGCGCCGCCTCGCCGCCGCTGCGTTTATCGACTGAAGTCAGCCGCGGCGCAACGTCCATGAAGGCAAGCCACGCCTCGGCGATCTTCTGCCCGAACGCCGCGCCGCCCCAGTCGGCGATGCGTTTCTGGCTGCGGCCCGGCGCGAAAAAGCCCTGCCGCTCGGGGCCGGGGAGTGCGGCTCCGCCGGCATCGGCGTCCCAGTGCGACTTGCCGACGATGATCGACGCTTTCAGGTTATTCCCGAAATGGCTGTGCACGACGCGCGTGACCGCGCCATTGCCTGCCATGTCGACCAGCGCCGACGGCGTACCGGGATTGAGCGTCAATATGTCCTCATAGGCGATGACGCGGTCGTAGATGCGCTGCGCATCGAGGTCGGCGACATTGGCCTTGCTGGTCAGGCCGACCGTTTCGGGGCGGTGACCGGCGCGCCGTGCGAGCGAAAAGCCGAGCCCGATCGCGGTCTTGCTCGACGCGCTCGCGATCAGGATCTGGCTCGCGCCATAATCGCCCTCATCCTCGAACTGGTCGGCGATCAGCCAGCCGGTGAGGAAAAGCGGGCGGAAGACCGGCCAATAATCATGGTCGGCGGCGCGATAGCCTTCGAGCGCCTCGATCCGCTGGTAATGGTTGTAGATCGGGGGCAGCGTGGTGCGGCGCGGGGTGATATCGGTGAAGCCACCCGGCCCTGCTTTGCCGACGCTCAGCACGGCGCGCTCCGCCATCGGATAATAGCCGTAGAAGCGGTCGCCGACCGCGACGCCTTCGACGTTGCTTTCGGTCACCGTCGCGAAACCCCAGACCGGCAGGCGGCCGGGCGTGTCGCGCTCGGCGAAGAAATCCCAATAGCCCTGATCGTTACCGAACAGCCCCGCGGGCTTGCCGAACACCGCATAGGTGATGTTGTTCGCGGTCATCGCATAGCTGTCGAGATGAACGCGCACCTCACCGGGCGCGAGCGGCGCAGCGGTTTCGTCGACCAATTTCGCTTGCGTGATATCGTCGCGATCGATGTCGATCGCCCAGCCAGTTTGGCTCATGTCCGGACCCCTCCGATTGGCTTGCCCGCGGCCGCGGGATGGCCGATAGTCATACAGATGGCGCCGCCCCTGACAATCGCGGTCAAACGCATCCACGAACCGGCTGGTCCCGAGGACGGGACGCGCTTCCTCGTCGACCGGCTGTGGCCGCGCGGGGTCTCGAAGGAAAAGGCGGCGCTCGCGGCGTGGCTCAAGCCGCTGTCGCCGAGCGATGCCTTACGCAAGCGCTTCCACGCCGAGACCGCCACATCGGATAAAGCCTGGGATGCCTTCCGCTCCGACTATTTCGCCGAACTCGATGCGGGCGGCGAAGAAGTGACGGCGGCGCTTTTCACGCTCGACGCGGCGGTGCGTGCGGGCCCGGTGACCTTGCTCTATGCCGCGAAGGACGAGGAACGGAACAACGCTGTTGCACTCAAGGAATGGCTGGAGCGGCGCTAGCCCACCGTCGTTCCGAGCAGCGAGCCGATCGCGATCGTCGCCGCCATCGCCATCGCACCCCAGAAGGTCACGCGGACGACCGGACGCAGCATTGGCGCCTTGCCTGCCCATGCGCCGAGCGCGCCGAGGATCGCGAGGAAAATGAGCGACGCCCCCGACACGGTGAAGGGCAAGGTGTCGCCTCGATCGACCAGCACCGTCGCAAGCGGCAATGCTGCGCCGATCGCGAAGCTCGCCGCCGAAGCCGCCGCCGCCTGCACCGGCCGCGCCGCCATCGCGTCGGTCATGCCGAGTTCGTCGCGCAGATGCGTGTCGAGCGCATTATGCGCAGTGAGCTGCGCCGCAACCTGCTCGGCGAGCGCGCGGTCGAGCCCGCGCTCCTGATAGATTAAAGTCAGCTCCTCGAGCTCGAACTCGGGGTCGGCGGCGAGGTGGCGCTTCTCCAGCTCGACGTCGGCCTTTTCGGCGTCGCCCTGCGAGCTCACCGAGACATATTCGCCCGCCGCCATCGACATCGCGCCCGCGACGAGCCCCGCGCTGCCGGTGATCAGGATCGATGCCTCCGACGCGCCGGCCGCCGCGACCCCCGCGATCAGGCTTGCGGTCGATACGATCCCGTCATTGGCGCCGAGGATCGCGGCGCGCAGCCAGCCGATCCGCGTGACGGCATGGGTTTCCTCGTGCATTTGCGGCGCTCCCTGTTGCGCGGAGGCGCCATGATGGTCAGCGGGCGCGCTCTGATTTCAGCCCTGCTGCCGCTATCCCGGCGACGGCGCAAGCGGCATCGTCGGCGGGCGCCTCGCCCGATGCCCCGACTCCGCCGATCCGCGTGCGTCCGTCGGCACTGAAAACCGGCACTCCGCCCGGCACGGTGACGACATAGGGCGCATCGGCGAAGCCCGGCGTGCCCTTCGCCGCTTCCTCCATCCCGCTCGTCGCAAAGCCCCACGCCGCGGCGGCGCGTGCCTTTTCGAGCGCGAAGTCCATCATCCCGAACGCATTGCCGTCCATCCGCCACGTTGCGACGGGGTGCCCGCCGAGATCGACGACCGCGATCGCATGACCCTGTCCCTTGGCGCGCGCATGCGTAGCGCAACCCTTGACGATTGCATCGGCCTGTTCGGCGTTCAGCACTTGCGCGCTCGCGGGTCCTGCCACCAGCAGCGCCGCCACCAAGATCATCCTCATCCTCGCCTCCCCAATGGGGCGCAGGGTCAGTACTGCAGTTGCAGCCCCGGTCTGGCCCAGCGCGTCTTCACCAGCCGGCCCGTTCCCGACAGGGTGATATAGGCATCCTGCCGGTCGGGCCCGCCGAAGGCGATGTTGGTGGTGAAGATATCGTCGGTCGCGACAAATTCGACGAGCTGTCCGTCGGCGCCGACGACCGAAATCCCGCATTCGCCGATCGTCGCGACGCAGATATTGCCGTTCGCCTCCATCGCGAGGCTGTCGAAGAATTTATAGCCCGCGGGGCGATAGAGCGGGATGCCGGGCCCGCCGGGTCCCGCTGCGTCGTCGACCTTGCCCGGCGCGACGATGTTGAACTGCGTCAGGCGGCAGGTGTAGGTTTCGGCCGCATAAAGCTTGGTCCCGTCGGGCGAGAGGCCGATGCCGTTGGGGTTATAGCTCGGGAAGATCACTTCCTCGATGAAACTGCCGTCGGCCTTGGCATAGAAGATGCCGACGATGTCGTGGCAGCGCGCGGCATAATCGACCTTGCCATGATCGGTGAACCAGAAGCCGCCGTGCGCGTCGAACATGATATCGTTCGGGCCGCGCAGCGTGACGCCATGATCGCCCGACTTGTAGAGAATCTCGACCTCGCCTGTCTCGATATCGATGCGCTCGATCCGCCCGCCCGAATAATCGTCGGCGATGCCGTGCGGCGCCAGATAGCCGTTCGATTCGACATAGTTGAACCCGCCATTGTTGCAGCAATAAAGCTTGCCGTCGGGACCGATCGCGAGGCCGTTGGGACCACCGCCCGGGGTCGCGATGACTTCTTTTTTTCCGCCCGGCCAGCAGCGCGTGATCCGCTTCGCCTCGATCTCGGTGACGATGACGCTGCCGTCGTCCATCACGACCGGCGCCTCGGGAAAGCGCAATCCGTCGGCGATCAGTTCAAACTCGGCCATAGCCTCTCCCTTGCTCTTGCGTGTTCGCTGTGCTTTGCGGCCATCATGCCCGTTCGCACGCTCTTCGCCACAAATTTTTACGAGGCCGACATCGGCACGCCCGACCTGCTCGAAGAGCTGGAGGAGAGCTGCCGCCTGTTCGCCGACGAGGATGGCGCGGGGAAGGCGTGGAGCCGCGAGCATGGCTACAAGGGCTATACGAGCTACGCGAGTCTCGGCGACCTGCCCGAGCGCGATCCGGCCTTCTACGACCTGAAAAAGCTGCTCGACAAGCAGGTGAAGGCGTTCGCCAAGGCCTGCCACTTCGACCTCGCCAAGCCGCTCAAGCTCGACAGCCTGTGGGTTAATATCCTCAAACCCGGCGGCACGCACAGCGGCCATATCCACCCGCACAGCATCGTGTCGGGAACCTTCTACGTCGCCGTCCCGCCGGGATCGGGCGCGCTCAAGCTCGAAGATCCGCGCCTGCCGATGCTGATGGCCGCGCCGGGCCGCACCGACGACGCCCCCGAACATCAGCGTCCCTTCATCTACGCCGAACCCGCCGCGGGCCGCGTCTTCCTGTGGGAAAGCTGGCTGCGCCACGAGGTGATGCCGCATTCGGGCAAGGGCGAACGGATCAGCATCAGCTTTAACTATCGCTGAGGCGGCCCTATATGGGCGCCATCTGACCATCCCCCATTCCCGTTCGTGTCGAGCGAAGTCGAGACACCCATCGGCGTGGAGCAAGGTCGAGGGGTATCTCGACTTCGCTCGATGCGAACGGATCAGACAGGATCAAGCCGTATGACCGCGACCTACGACGCCGACCTCCAGCTCTTCATCGACGGTGCCTGGCGGAGCGGCGAGGGGCGCGACGAGCGGCCGGTCTATAATCCCGCGACCGCGGGCACGATCGCCGAGCTGCCGGTCGCGACCATCGCTGACCTCGACGAGGCGCTTGCCGCCGCCGACCGCGGTTGGCCCGTCTGGCGTGCGAAGACCCCCGACGAACGCGCGGCTTTGATGCACAAGGCTGCGGGGATCATCCGCGAGCGTGTCGACCATATCGCGACCTTGCTGACGCTCGAACAGGGCAAGCCGATCGGCGAGGCGCGCGGCGAGGTGCTCTCGGCCGCGGGCCTGTTCGACTATTTCGCCGAACAGGGCAAACGCATCGAGGGCCGCGTGCTCCAGCGCCCGCTCGGCCAGCGCGCGATGGTCACCAAGCATCCGGTCGGCCCGGTCGCGGGCTTCAGCCCGTGGAACTTCCCGGTCAACCTGATGGTCAAGAAGATCGCCCCCGCGCTCGCCGCCGGCTGCGTCGTGATCGCCAAGGCGCCCGAGGAAACGCCCGGCTGCACCGGCGCAGTGATGCGCTGCATCGCCGACGCCGGCATCCCCGGCGACGTCGTCCAGCTCGTCTACGGCGATCCCGACATGATCAGCCGCCATCTGCTCGCGAGCCCGGTGATCCGCAAGGTCAGCTTCACCGGCTCGACCGCGGTCGGCAAACATCTGATGAAGCTCGCCGCCGACGGGGTGAAGCGCATCACGATGGAGCTTGGCGGTCACGCCCCGGTGCTGATCTTCGACGATTGCGATCTCGACGCGACGCTCGACAGGGTCGTATGGCAGAAGTTCCGCAATGCGGGTCAGGTCTGCATCTCGCCGACGCGCTTCTACGTCCAGCAGGGCATCTACGACGCCTTTGTGACGGGCTTCGCCGAGCGCACCCAAAAGGTGAAGATCGGCAGCGGGCTCGACGCCGACACCCAGATGGGCCCGCTCGCCAATGCGCGCCGCATCCCCGCGCTCGAAGCCTTGGTCGCCGATGCCAAGGCCAAGGGCGCGCGCGTGATCGCGGGCGGCGAGGCGACGGGCGACGGCTATTTCTTCCAGCCGACCGCGATCGCCGACGTACCGCTCGAGGCCGATGCGATGAGCCATGAGCCTTTCGGCCCGATGGCGCTGATCCGTCCGTTCGGGACCGAAGAGGAGGCGCTCGAACAGGCGAACCGGCTGCCCTATGGTCTCGCGGCCTTCGCCTTCACCGAGAACGGCCGGCGCATCAACCGCATCGTCGATACGATCGAAAGCGGCATGGTCGGGGTGAACAGCTTCGTGATCTCGGCGCTCGACACGCCGTTCGGCGGGATCAAGGAATCGGGCTTCGGCAGCGAAAGCGGACCCGAAGGGCTAGATGGCTATCTCGTCACCAAGGCGGTGCATATTTACTGAGCTGTTTGATCCTCCCTGTGCCGAAGGCATGGAGAGGGGGACCGCCGCGAAGCGGTGGTGGAGGGGCCGCAACGTCGCGCTATTAGCCCCTCCGTCAGCGCTTCGCGCTGCCACCTCCCCATCGCTGCGCGACAGGGAGGACTATCCAGATCAATCCCGCTCTAACGCAACGAAATCGCGCCCCATCGGCGCGAGGTGGGCGCCGCCGTCGACGAAGATTGTCTGCCCCGTCACCGCTTCGGCGCGTGCCAGATAGACGACCGCGTCGGCGATCTGCGCCGGCGTCGGCAGTGCGCCCAGCGGCATCCGCGCCGCCAGCCGCTCGACCTGCGCCGCCGAATAATCGTCGGTCGCCATCGTCAGCCCCGGCGCGACGGCGTTGATCCGCGCGCGGCCGCCGAACGCCACCGCCAGCGTCGCCGTCGCCTGCCACAGCGCCGATTTCGACAGGCTGTAGGCGATCTGGTCGGGCACCGGCTGCGCCACGCGCTGATCGACGATATTGACGATTGCGGGACGCTGGCCCTCGCTCGCCGCGACGAGCGCCTTGGCGAGCATCACCGGCGCGGACAGGTTGATCTGCATCATTTCGGCGATTGCGGCCGCCGACAGGTCGGCCCATTCGCCCTCGGCGAACAGCGCGGCATTGTTGACGAGCAGGTCGGGCGCGCGGCCGAATTTTTCGACGACGGCGGGGATCAGTGCGTCGACCGCAGCCGGATCGGCAAGGTCCGCGGCAAAGCGGTGGGTGATCGCGCCGGTCTCGGCGAGCGCCTCCGCAAGCACCGGATCGGCGTCACCCGGACTGCGTTTATGGATCGCCAGCGCATAGCCTTCGCGCGCGAGCCGCGCCGAAATCGCGGCGCCGACGCGGTGGAGCCCGCCCGTGACGAGAGCGAGCTTCTGCGTCATTTCCGTCCCCGCCGCATCGTGATGCCGATCTCTTCGCCTTCCTCGGCGATCGCGAGCTTGACGATCTTCACCTCGACCTCTTCGACCTTCTCGTCCTGCAGGAACAAAGTGTCGATGATATGGTCGGCGACGCTTTCGATCAGCACGAAATGGACGTCCTTGGGGATGCCCTCGGTCGCCGCGAATTTCAGGTGCATATAATTTTTCGAGCGGCTGAGGGGGGTGGTCGGCTCGTAATGATCGGCCATCGCCAGCTTCGCGCGCACCGATATGCGCAGCGGCTGCGGCAGGTGCGTCTCTTCGGAATAGATGCCGGTGAGCACATCGACGGTCAGCCCGGTCACTTCCAGCCACAATATATCGGTCACAAGAAAATCCTGTCGAACGGGCGCGACATTCGGCTTTCCATCGCCGGCGTCGGACCCTAAAGCGCCGCCGCATTAGCGAAAGGGTACGCGTTGGTCGAGTTACTTCCATTGTCCGATATCGAGCCGCAGGCGGTCGAGGCGCTCCTCGACGCCGCTTTCGGAACGGATCGCTTTGGACGAACCGCCTACCGTATCCGCGAAGGCGTGGATGCGGTGCCGGCACTCAGCTTCGCGCTCGTCGAGGGCGGCGCGCTGATCGGGACGATCCAGTGCTGGCCGGTCGCCCACCGTGCCGCTGATGGCACCGTGACGCCGCTCGTCATGGTCGGCCCGGTCGCGATCCGTCCCAACGTCCAGCGCGGCGGTCACGGCCGCGCGCTGATGGCGCATATGCTGGACGCCGCAGAGACCAAGGCCGACAGCGCGCTGATGATGATCGGCGATCCCGAATATTACGGCCGTTTCTTTGGCTTTGCCGCCGAGGCGACGGCGGCATGGGATCTGCCCGGACCATATGAGAAGCATCGCCTGCTCGCACGGGCGGTCAACGGGCACAGCCTGCCGACGGGTGCGGGGATGATCGGGCCGCGCTGAGCCTGCACGGGGTTGCACCGCCCGCCGGTCCGCCTATGTCGGATGGATGGTCACCCCCGCGCCCTCGCTTCCGGAGCATTTCTCGCAGCTCTCGCTCGCCGAAGCGGCCGAGCTGCTCGCGGCGCGCAAGCTGCCGCCGGTCGAAAGCTGGCATCCTGAACGAACCGGCGACAGCGCAATGGAGATCCGCGCCGACGGTAGCTGGTATCACGAAGGCGGACGGATCAACCGGCCGGCGATGGTCCGGCTCTTCTCGACGATCCTGCGCCGCGAGCCCGACGGCAGCCACGTCCTCGTCACCCCGGCCGAAAAGCTGGCGATCGCGGTCGAGGACACGCCTTTCCGCGCGGTTGAAATGAAGAGCGAAGGCGAGGGGGAAGATCGCAAGCTCGTCTTCCGTCTCGATACCGACGACCTCGTGATGGCGGGGGCCGATCACCCGCTGCGCTTCGGCCACGACGCCGACAATCCCGACCCGCGGCTGCACGTCCGGGGCGCCCTGGGCAACGGGCTCGAGGCGCGGATCGACCGCGCGCTCTATTACGAGATCGTCGAGCTGGCGCTGGCGGCGGGCGGCGAGCCGCCGGCGATCTGGTCGAACGGCACGCGTTTCCCGCTGGTGGACGCCTGATGCTCTCCGAAAAGCTGCGCGACGCGCTCGACAATCTGCTGCCCGATCCGGGCGAGGACGAGGCCTATCTCGGAACGCCGACGCTGCGTGACGCCGCGGTGCTCATCGCCTTCACCGACCGGACCGATCCCGGCGTCATCCTCACCCAGCGCCCGCAATGGCTGCGCAGCCACGCGGGGCAGGTCGCCTTTCCGGGCGGCAAGATCGATCCGGGCGACCGCGACGCGATCGACGCGGCGCTGCGCGAGGCCGAGGAAGAGATTGGCCTCAACCGCCGCGACGTGATGATCGCGGGCGCGACCGAGCCCTACCAGTCGGGCAGCGGCTATCGCATCACCCCGGTGCTCGGCGTGATCCCGCCCGACCTCGCCTTCGATCCCAATCCCGACGAGGTCGACGACTGGTTCGAGGTGCCGCTCGACATCCTCTTCGACCCCGACAATTATGCGCGCCACCATGCGAATTTTCAGGGGCACGACCGCCACTATTATGACATGGACTGGCAGGGGCGGCGGATCTGGGGCGTGACGGCGGGAATCATCATCAATCTGGCGCGGCGCCTGCCCGCGGGCTGGCACCGGTGATGCGGCTTCCTCCCGCCGAATGGCGCGAGCGTCCGGGGCTGCGCCGGATCGTCGCCGCGTTGACCGCCGGTGGCGGCGCGGTCAAGGCGGTCGGCGGCGCGGTGCGCGACACGCTGCTCGGCCTCCCCGTCGCCGACATCGATCTCGCGACCCCGCTCTTGCCCGAGGAAGTGACGCGGCGGCTCGCGGCCGCCGACATCAAGGTCATCCCGACGGGTATCGCGCACGGCACGGTGACCGCGATCGCGAGCGGCGATCATCACGAGATCACGACGTTGCGCCGCGATGTCGAAACCGACGGCCGCCGCGCGACGGTCGCCTTTGCCGACGACTGGCGCGACGATGCCGCGCGCCGCGATTTCACGATCAACGCGCTTTATGCGGATCCCGACACGGGCGCGATCGACGACTGGTTCGGCGGCTTGGCCGATCTCAACGCGGGGCGGGTCGCCTTTATCGGCGACGCCGCGACGCGCATCGCCGAGGATCATCTGCGTATCCTGCGCTTCTATCGCTTCGCGGCGCGTTTCGGGCGCGGCGACCTCGACCCCGTCAGCCACGCCGCGGTGGTGACCGCGCGCCAGTCGCTTAAAAGCCTGTCGCGCGAGCGGATTGCCGACGAATTGCTCAAGATTCTCGCACTGCCCGATCCGCGCGCGATCGTCGGGCAGATGGCGGCCGACGGCATTTTTGCGGTGCTCCTCCCCGAACTCGATCCGGGTTTTGCCTCCGCGCTCGATCGGCTCTTGGCCAATGAAGGGCGCGCGGCAGCGGACATCGCGCCGCTCCGCCGCCTCGCGGCGCTGCTTCCCGCCGACGCGGCGATCGCCGAGCAGGTGGCGAGCCGCCTTCGCCTTTCGACGCGGCAGCGCAAGCATCTCGCCGCACTCGGCCGACACCGCGCCGACGTCGCGCGCCCGATCCGCCAGCTCGCGCACGCGATCGGCGTCGACGGCGCGCGCGACGCCCACCTTCTCGCTGGCGACCCCGCCGCCATCGGGGCCTTGTCCGGCTGGACGGTTCCCCAACTGCCGCTGAAGGGCGGCGACATCGTCGCGCGCGGAATTGCCGCGGGCCCCGAGGTTGCGCGCATCCTGAAAGCGGTCGAGGCCGAATGGGTGGCGGAGGATTTCCCCGGCGCGTCGCGCGTCGCCGAGCTCGTCGATCAGAAGATCGGGCGCACCAGCGACTGACGCCAATAATCGAGCGCCGCCTTGCTATCCATCGGCCGCGCGAACAGGAAACCCTGCCCGAAATCGCAGCCGAGCGCCGACAGCAGCCGCGCCTGATCGGTGGTCTCGACCCCTTCGGCGGTGGTGCGCATGCCCAGCACTTCGGCGAGGCTCTGGATCGTGCGGACGATCGCGACCTTGTCGCGGTCGTCGACCATATGCTCGACGAAGCTGCGGTCGATCTTGAGCACGTCGATCGGCAGGCGCTGGAGATAGGCGAGGTTCGAATAGCCGGTGCCGAAATCGTCCATCGCGACGCGCGCGTCGAGCGCCTTCAGCTCGCTCAGCACCGACAACGCGAGGTCGGGGTCGCCGATGATCGCGCTTTCGGTGAGCTCGATCATCAGCCGTTCGCCGCCGATCTTGTGTTTTTCGAGCGCCTGGCGGACGACCCCGGCGACATCGTCGCGGACCAGCTGGATCGCCGAAACATTGACCGAGAAATAGGCATCGACGACCGCGCCGCCATTCTGGCTGTCCCATTCGGCGAGCACCGCCGCCGCCTTGCCGATCGCCCATTGGCCGAGCGGAACGATCAGCCCCGAATCCTCGGCGATCGGGATGAATTCGGTCGGTGAGACCGCATGGCCGCTGCTGTTGTCCCAGCGCGCGAGCGCCTCGAATCCGGCGACGCGGCCGCTCGACAGTTCGATCAGCGGCTGAAAGGCGAGGTGAAGCCGGTCTTCCTCGATCGCGTTGCGCAGCTCGGTCTCGAGCCCGAAGCGATTGTCCGACAGCATCGCGGCTTCGGGTTCGTAGATTTCGATGCGATCGGTCTGCTTCGCGCGCTTGAGCGCGATCTGCGCGTGGCGGATCTGATCGGCGATATCGGTGTCAATCGACGGCTGGATCGCGCAGCCCAATGCGCAGTCGACGCTGACCTTGAGTTCGCCGATGCGGAACGGATGGTCGAAGCAACCGCGGATGCGCCGCGCCATTTCGCGGACATCGGCGCGGCCACCCGCGATGCGGGTCGAAATGGCGAACTCGTCGCCGCCGGTACGCGCCAATATGTCGCCGCTGCGCAGGCTCGACTTCAATCGCCGCGCCACGGTGATGATCAGCTCGTCGCCCGCCATCGGGCCGATATGTTCGTTGATGCGGCTGAACCGTGCGAGGTCGAGCAGCAGGATCGCATGGTCGCCGCCCGGGGCGTCGGTGCGGCCGCGCTGTTCGACCAGCTCCTCGAAACCGGCGCGGTTGGGGAGTCCGGTCAGGCTGTCGGAGACGAGTTCGCGGCGCAGGTTGCGCTCGGTCATCATCTCCTGTGTCCGGTCGATCAGCGTCAGCAGGAAGAGTCCGTCGTCGCCCGATTCGGTGGGCAGCGGGCCGATCGAGCCGCGCAGGTCGCGTGCCGCGGGTCCCTCGCCGAGCTGGCACGAGAATTCCTGCGATTCGTCGGAATATTGCGACGCGCGCTCGATCGCGCGGAGCAGTTCGATCGGCGCATCGACACCAACGGGCGACAGGCTGAGCCGGTCGAAGGCGGCGTTGCTCGCATGAAGCCGGAAATTGCCGCGCGCCATCGGCCGGATCAGCGCGGCCGGAACCGGCAACGCGTCGATCCATCCGACGAACAACAAGGGCCGGTCTTCGCCGGTTCTATCAATAGGCATAACAGAGGGTTTTGTGCGACCTTTCCCCATTGCCCAATGCCTAGGTCACGGGAAGTAAAGAAGGGATTTACGGCTACCTATAAATACGGTCAGCCGAAGCGATTGTTCCGCGGAAAACCGGTCGGCGGCATCCGGCCGGCGGCGCCGCGCGCGACGCGCCAGGGCGCGAGGTCGGTTTCGGTCCGCGTCCGGCCGGTGTCGCCGCCCATCGCCCAGCTCAAACCCTCGGCAAAGGCAAAGCTGACTGCGTCGGAGAGGCCGCCGTCGCGATAGCGCTGCAGCATCACGCCCTGGCCGCGCGCCATCACTGGCACCTCGGCGAGCGGGAAAACGACGAGTTTGCGGTTCTCGCCGACCGCCGCGACGCTGTCGTCCTGCACGCCGATCGAGCGGACGACAGCGAGCGCCGCCTTGGGCTTCAGATTGACGACGTTGCGTCCCTTGCGCGTTTCGGCGACCACGTCGCTCATCTGCGCGACGAATCCGTGGCCGCTCGTCGAGGCGAGCAGCAGCCGGCCTTCGGCGGTTGCCGGGATCATCGCGACGATTCGTGCCTCGGGATCGATATCGACCATCAGGCGCAGCGGTTCGCCGAAACCGCGGCCGCCGGGCAGTTTGTCGGCGCCGACGGTGAAGAAGCGTCCGTCGCTCGCCGCGATCAGCAGCTTGTCGGTCGTCTGCGCGTGCGCGGCGAACAGCAGCTCGTCGCCTTCCTTGAACTTGAACTCGCCCCACTGATCGGCTGCGACATGGCCGCGCTGGGCGCGAATCCAGCCGCGCTTCGACAGAATCACCGTCACCGGCTCCTTCTCGATCATCGCGTCGAGCGGGATTTCGCGCGTTGGCGCGGCTTCGGCGATTGTCGTGCGCCGCGCGCCGAGCAAAGTCTCGAGCCCATAGACGTCGCGGAGCTTTTCGAGGTCCTTGCGCAGCCGCGTCTTCTGCCGCGCGGGGCTCTCGACGAGCTTCGCGAGCTCCTCGCGCTCGGCGGTCAGGTCGGCCTGCTCGCGCTTGAGCTCCATTTCCTCGAGCTTGCGTAAGCTGCGCAGGCGCATGTTGAGGATCGCTTCGGCTTGCCGGTCGGTCAGGATGAATTCTTCGATCATCACCGGCTTGGGCTCGTCCTCGGTGCGGATGATCTCGATGATCCGGTCGAGGTTGAGGAAGGCGATGATATAGCCCGCGACCAGCTCCAACCGGTCGTCGATCTTCGCGATCCGGTGCTGCGCGCGGCGGACGAGGACGATGATCTGGTGCTGCAGCCATTCGGTAAGCAGCTGCTTGAGCCCCATCACCTTGGGCGTGCGCGTCGCGTCGAGCACGTTGAGGTTGAGCGCGAAACGGCTTTCGAGGTCGGTCAGCCGGAACAGGCTGTCCTTGAGGACTTCCGGGTCGACGTTGCGGCTCTTGGGTTCGAGCACGATGCGCAGATCCTCGGCGCTTTCGTCGCGGACATCCTCGAGGATCGGCAATTTCTTGTCGGCGATCAGCTGCGCGATCTGTTCGATCAGCTTGCCCTTGGCGACGCCATAGGGGATTTCGCTGATCACGAGCTGCCAGGTGCCGCCCGACAATTTTTCGATGCCGCTCTCTTCCCAGTCGCCGCCGGCAGTCTTGCCGGTCGAGAAGCGCGCGCGGACGCGGAAGCCGCCGCGCCCGGTTTCATAGGCGTGCGCGATCGTCTCCGGACTGTCGACGACGATGCCGCCGGTGGGGAAATCGGGGCCCTTTACGTGCTCAAGCATTTCTGAAAGCTCGGCATTCTGGTTCTCGATCAGCAACAGCGCGGCGCCGATCACCTCGGCGGCGTTGTGCGGCGGGATGTTCGTCGCCATGCCGACCGCAATCCCGCTCGCGCCATTGGCGAGCAGGTTCGGGAAGAGCCCCGGCATGATCTCGGGCTCTTCGTCCTCGCCATTATAGGTCGGACGGAAATCGACCGTGCCCTCGTCGAGCCCCTGCATCAGGTCGATCGCGACGCGCGTCAGCCGCGCCTCGGTATAGCGGTATGCCGCGGCATTATCGCCATCGATATTGCCGAAATTGCCCTGACCGTCGACGAGCGGATAGCGGAGCGAGAAATCCTGCGCGAGGCGGACCATCGCGTCGTACACCGCGGTGTCGCCATGCGGGTGGAATTTGCCGATCACGTCGCCGACGACGCGCGCCGACTTTTTATAGCCCTGCGACGGGTCGAGCCGCATCGCGCGCATCGCCCACAGCAGGCGGCGGTGAACGGGCTTCAGACCGTCGCGCAGATCGGGCAGCGAACGCGCGGTGATCGTCGACAGCGCATAGACGAGATAGCGTTCGGACAGCGCACTGTCGAACGGGGTATCAATGCTGTCACCGGGTTCTGAAGGGGGGAGGTCGTCTGTCGTGCTGGCCATTGTTCGCAGCCGATAGCAAGGCTGGCGCGCCAAGGCAAAGGCTTGCGTAAATGCGGCGCTATGCGAGCAAGCGCCTGGAATTCAGTATCTAGAATTTGCGGCCGGTGATCCGGCTGATTTCCTTGGCCACCATCGCCTCGACCAGCGGGGGCAGGTTGGTGTCGAGCCAGTCCTTGAGCATCGGGCGCAGCGCGTCGAGGACCACATCTTCCATCGTGCGGCCGGCGGTGGCCGGCGGAGCGGCGACGGGTGCGGCGGCAGCGGCCGGCGCGACCGCGGCGGTCAACGCCTCGAGCGACTGGCGCGCGGCGTCGGCGCTCGCGTCGGAGACCAGTTCCTCCGCCTCCGATGCTTCCTCGGCGGCGCGATCTTCCTGCTCCTGAAGGTCGAGAATATCGTCGGCTTCGGGGACACGCGCCTCGCGCACCGTGCCCGGCGTTTCGTCGCGAGCGATCACGCGCCGAATCGACGACAAGATATCTTCCATCGACGGTTCCCGCGACATATCGCCCATAACTAGCCCCCTAAACCATCACGATTACCGGATGGTTAACCCTTCTCTTACCGATTCAGGGCGTATTTTGCCAAGCCTTATTGTGGCGCGAGCGCTGGCGGGCCTTCGGGGACGCCCGCGTTGGCGGCGGGGACCGCGCGCGTATCGTTCGCGACCTGCTGCGGCGCCGGATCGTCGGCCCAGTCCCAGATCTCGCCCTTCACGCGCTTGTAATTGACCTCGGGATCATAGAGCGCGCCGCCCTCGAGTCCCAGATCGCGCGCTTCGGCCTTGCCCATCGCCGCGAGCACGGAAAAGGCGGCGACGTAGCTGTTACGCTGCGCCGAGACGAGCTGGACCTGCGTGTTCAGATATTCCTGCTCGGCGTTCAAAATGTCGAGAATCGAGCGGGTGCCGACGCTGTTTTCGGCGCGCACGCCTTCGAGCGACAGCGCATTCGCGCTCACCGCCTGCCGCGTCGCCGCGATAATCCGCTCGTTCGCCTGCCACGCGGCATAGGCGCCGCGCGTCTGCGCGATCACGCCGCGTTCGACCTCGATATATTGCTCGATCGCCTGACTGCTGCGCGACTGCGCCTGGCGCACCTGCGCCGAACGACGGCCGCCGGTGAAGATCGGCAGCGTCACCTGCACCCCCGCCGCGGCGCTCGACGTTTCCTGGAGCACGCTGACGCCGGGAACGCCGCTGTTCAGCGAGCCGAGGAAATTATTATAGCCGCCGTTGAGGATCGCCGACACTTTGGGCGCGCGACTCGACTTGGCGGTGCCGATATCGGCTTTCGACGCGTTGACCTGCTCGTTCGCCGATTCGATGTCGGGGTTGTTGCCCAGCGCGACGGTGACCGCGTCCTCGGCGGTGGCGGGCAGATTCGGAAGTTGCGGCGGCGCCTGCAGATCGACCGGCGCCTCGCCGACGAGGCGGATATAGCCCTCGCGGCTCGCGATCAGATTGGCTTCGGCGGTGCGCAGGTCGCCTTCCGCGAGCGCGAGCCGCGCTTCGGACTGCGCAACGTCGGTGCGCGTCAGGTCGCCGATCTCGAACCGGTCGCTCGTCGCCTGCAAATTGGTGCGCAGGACCGCAACATTCTTCTGGTTGAGCTGGACGATCGCCTGGTCGCGGATGACGTCCATATAAGCGCCGACGACCTGCGAGAAGACGCTCGCCTCGGTCGCGCGCAGGTCGGCCTGTCCGGCCTCGACGCGATATTTTGCCGCGCGCACCGCGTTGCGCACCGCCCCGCCCTGATAGAGCGGCACGGTCAGCTGCCCGCCGGCGGTCAGCGAGCGCCCGGGCGCGTTGAAGCTGTTGCCGGGGATGATCAGATTTTCTTCATAGCTCGCCTGGGTGCCGATGTCGGGCAGGCCGAAGCTCTTTTCGATCGGGACATTTTCATCGTTCGCGCGCTGGCCGGCACGCGCCGCGGTCAGCGTCGGGTTGTTCTCATACGCCTTCGCCAGCGCTCCCTGCAAGGTTTCGGCCTGTGCCGCCATCGGCAGCAACAGCGCGCCTGCGGCAAGGCCGGCAAGCCAGCGGGCACGACGAAGGGACTGTTTCTTATCGGTATCGGTCATCCTGGTGTCCGCCTGTAGCAAGGAAGGGTGGGCCCGGTCGTCAGAACTGAAAGCCCGCGGGAACGGCGAAGCCGGGCAAGGGCGCGACGTCCATGTCGGCGAAGCTGCGCAACGCGACGGTGCCGCCGACGCTGACGCCTTCGACCAGCCGCGTGACCGCGCCTTCGCGGCGTGCCGCGACGAGCCGGCCGCCGTCGGCAAGCTGGCGGGCGAGCGCGGCGGGTAGGGTTTCGATCGCGCCTTCGACGATGATGCGATCGAACGGGGCGGCATCGGGCGCACCCGCGGCGAGCGGCCCCTGGATCCAATGGATATTGGCGTCGGCGGTCACCGCCTGCGCCGTCGCCATTAGCTCGGCATCTTCCTCGACGGCGTGGACTTCGGCGCCGAGCCGGGCAAGCAGCGCCGCAGTATAGCCGGTCGCGCTGCCGACGAGCAGGACGCGCATCCCGGGGCGCACCGCCGCGGCGACGAGCATGCGGCCGGCGACGAGCGGGGCATTCAGCACCCGGCCGTTCGCAAGCGCGATCGCGCGGTCCATATAGGCGACGCCGGCGAGCGCGGCGGGCACATGCGCCTCGCGCGGTACAACCGCCATCGCGCCGATCACCGCAGGATCGATGACGTCGTTCGTCCTCAGCTGGCTGTCGATCATGGCGGAGCGCATCTCCGCCGCCGTGATTTCGCTAAACTTGGTCGCCATCAGCCTTGTTCCGATTCCCTGGGGTTAAGCCTTTGCGGGACAGCTCTAGCCGAAGCGATGCTGTATTGCAATAATAATACAGCCAAGCCGCCCGCTGCGGCGCGCATAGCCCGCCCGCGCCGGACCGCCAAGCCCGCATCGGCCGAAGATCGCGCGCGATATGGATTCGAAATAGCGAAACAAGCGGATTGCCAGTGCCAAATGAAACCGCTAGGGGCGCTGTCTCCACGCATTTCAAGCGCCTGAGGCCCGATGGCGGAGTGGTGACGCAGCGGACTGCAAATCCGTATACGCCGGTTCGATTCCGGCTCGGGCCTCCATAAACCTGTCAGCCGAGGTGTGCTGATGGTTGAAAAAACCCCTGATTTCCGATAGTTTGGGACCATTCGCTGATTGCCAGTGATGGCCTCTGTTTGCCTATAGTTGCAGACGTTGGGGGCCTAATCAGGGGGCTCCGCCAAGCCTCCATGAATGCGAGGCCCCCATCGTGCTAACTGACACCGCAATTAGAAAGGCGAAGCCCAAGGAGAAGCCTTACAAGGTCTCGGATTCGCAGGGGTTATACCTGCTGGTCAATCCAAGGGGTAGCAAACTGTGGCGCGTCAAATATCGCATGAACGGCGTGGAGCGGAAACTGGCGTTAGGCTCCTACCCTGAAATCACCTTGGCCGAAGCGCGAAGCGCCCGCGATGCAGCACGAAGGCAACTCGCTCATTCGATCGATCCCAATTTTGTTAAGCGTCAAGAGCGCATCGAGGCGGGCATTCGCGCCAGCAACAGCTTTTCTAGTGTGGCGCAGGAGCTGATCGAGAAGAAGGCGCGGGAGGGGATGGCGGAGCCCACGCTGGCAAAGATGCGTTGGTTCGTGAAACTGCTCGGAAGCGATTACGGCAAACGCCCGGTGGCCGAGATCACACCGCAGGAATTGTTGCACGAATTGCGAAAGCACGAGCGCCGGGGCCGACTGGAAACGGCAAATCTGTTGCGCGCCTTCGCCAGTCGCGTGTTTCGCTACGCAGTTGCGACGGCGCGGGCGGAACGCGATCCGGCTCAATTGCTGATCGGCGCGCTGACAACCCCGAGGGTCAAGCATTTCGCGGCAATCACCGATGCGGTCACATTTGGGGCGTTGCTTCGCGCGATCGAAGATTATCAAGGCGACCCAGCCGTGATGCACGCCCTTAAGTTGACGCCGCATGTGTTCCAGCGCCCCGGCGAAATCCGTCATATGGAATGGACGGAGGTAGATTTTGGCAAGGCGGTCTGGATCATTCCGGAAGGGAAGATGAAGATGCGCCAGCCTCATTCGGTGCCCTTGTCGCGGCAGTCGCTGGCAATCCTCACCAACATGCGAACCCTGTCCGGTTCTGGCCGCTATGTGTTCCCGTCGATCAGATCGCGGACACGGCCGATCAGTGAGAATACGATAAATGCGGCGCTCCGCCGGATGGGTTATCCCAAGGACCAGATGACGGCGCACGGATTTCGCACGTCTGCATCCTCGCTTTTGAACGAATCCGGTAAATGGAACCCCGACGCGATCGAGCGGGCTCTGGCGCACATGGTCGCGGGCAGCGTCCGGCGCATATACAACCAGTCTGCCTATTGGACTGAGCGTGTTGAAATGGCGCAATGGTGGAGCGACTATCTGGAGGAATTGCGCGAAGGAGGAAACAGATGACAGGTCGCCCCGGAGAAGGTTGGAAAATCTTCGCGGACGGGGACGAAGCGGACAATGTGCCGCTCTGGAAGGTGTTGGCTCAATTCAGGTCGGACGATCTGGACGAGGGCTTGAGCCTTAACGCCGCGATCATCAATCACGCCAAGCCGTCGCCGGTTCGATATTATAATCTGGCCTTCATTATCAGCTTTGCTTTCGGGTTCCTGTCCGTCCTCCTCTTGATCGGCCTCCTTGTGTCGGGCCATTCGACAGCAACCGACCTCTTCTTCTACCTCACATTGGCCGCCCTAGCGGCGACAATAGCGCCCCACCTTTGGCGGCAGGCATATCAATATGGCCTGAAAATCCCCGACGCGCCGTTGAAACTGCCCCATGCGCCGGACAAGCTCTTTGACGAGGTGCTGGGCTATTTGCAGAGGGTGGACGGGCCAAAAGCATATTATCTTTCCCGGCTCCGCAAGAAGAGGGTTCCGCTCAAGCGCAGGCAGTTTTTCGGGAGACTGCGCTATTTCCTGTTCTCCGAACACAGCAAGGAGCGGGGGATGGTTATGCGTTACCCAACGGCCATGTCCCTGCCCGCCGACCTTTATCTTCATCGCGATGATGTCGAGACGATGCTCGCGATGAGCAGACCGAAGCGCCGAGGCGGACCCGGCCGGAACACCAAATACCGGTATGACGATGCGATTATCGCGCTGATCGGTGATCCCCGGCTACGCGCATTGAACGTGAAGGATCGACCGGCGGCGATTAGCACCGTCAAGGATTGGCTGTCGGAATGGTTCGAAACAAATGCCGACGCGTCCGGTGACGTGCCGCGTCGCGACCAATTGACCCGTTATGCGGAAAAAATCTGCGCACATATTGAAACGATCGCGCCCGCCGAAGGCAGCTGACCAGCGTTCTCGTTTTTCGATCGTCCCGATGGCATTTTCGAACCACGTCTCGGCATTTCTGTAACCAGCGTCATCGGCAGACTTCGACGGCTTTCCCATTGCTGGACGACACACCAGCAGCCACGTGCAACTTGGCATGTCTCTCGCCGCGAATCGGCAGCATGGAGACACGCACATGGAACCTATTGCTATATCGATTAATGACACCGCCAAGGCGCTCGGCGTCGGGCGGTCGTCGGTCTACGCCCTGATAAAATCCGGTGGCCTCGACGCCATCAAGATCGGCAGGCGAACCCTGCTGACCACCGAATCCATTCGGCGCTTGGCGCAATCCCGCACTGCCGTCTGACCCGCAGACGCGCCACAGCCCCAGCTCCGCGCCTGCTCTCCAAATCACCTGAAAGCTTTGCATCGTGATTTCACGAAAGGATCTCTCATGTCCATTTTTCGCCGCGCCATGGATCGGCTCGCCAATCGCTTTTGGGCGAGCCGCAAGATCACACTCCGCTTCACCGCCGACTACCGCATCGCCGGCTTCACCTTGCCGCTTATCGAACGGCTGCTCTTGGACAACGACGATGGCGAAACCTATCGCTGTTCGATCGCGCAGTGGACGCTCAACGAGCGCCCGTCCCTTCGCATCTACCGGGGCGAGCTTTCAAGTTTGCGGATCGATGGTCCGTTGCAGAAGGCGGGCATGAGCTATCTTCCGCTGGGTGGGTTGATCGAGGCTCCCGGCGTGACCGCGCACCTCAATCCGGTCGAAGCTCACCAGCTCGATGGGCGAGTGCAGGAATCCATCGAGCAAACGATACTCCACTGGATCATCGAGCATGGCCTTTACGATCAGCCGCGACAGCACCGCGAGATCGACCGCCGGAAGGCCGACCGCGAAGCTCGCAGTATCATCGCCCTATGGGTCGCGGATCATTTCGCCAAACCGATGACTGACGCTCTATCGAACGAAAGCGATCGACCCTGCGATTGCGGTTCCGGCGAACCCGGCGGCTCCTTTTGCGAGGGTTGCCGGAAAGGTCAGGACCATGCCTGATCGGGTGGCCCTTTGGGCAAGGTCGCAGGGCCACGATGCTACGCATCGGACCCGTAATTTGGATACACACCTCACGCACGGGTGCATCCAGCTTTTCCGCCACTTTCCGAGGGTGCGATCAGAGTGCGCTCCGCTGTTGCTTCGCCGAAGTGACGCTATTTCGCCAAAATTCGAGGGTGCGATCCGCACCCTCGGGGAGGCGGCGCGATGAAGACCGTCCAACATTCCATCCGCCTGCCCGCAGCGCTCGACACGGCGCTGCGCGCGCTCGCTGAGCGGCAGGGCAAGACGGTTTATGCGATGCTCCGCCGCTGCGTGAAGACAGGGATCGACGGTCATGTAAATCCCACCGTCAGCAGCTCAGACGATCGCGAACTGGTCGCGGAGGTGGCGTCGATGAGCACGCGCCTCGCCGATGTCGAACGCCTGCTCGACCGAACATTGCACACGGCCTGCGCCGCCTATTGCTATGCGCGCAGCGCCGCGATGGGCGGCGGCAAGACCGACGAGGTCATCACCGCCGAGACGCAGCGGGCTTATGACCGGCAACGCGCGACAGCGGGGGAACGGTCATGAGCGAGCCTCACGATCTCCGGCTGCACGCCGAGACGCTGCGGCGTCATCTTCGCTACAGCCAGACGCGGCGGTTCAAACGGCAGTTCGCGATCATGGTCTCGTCGATCGCGCTCGGCGGTTTGGCGGCACCCTACCTGATGCTCGACCCAAGCATCCTTCGGGACACCGGCACCCATTATCACGCGAAGATGCTTTCATGGTTTGCAGGCGACGGCGGCGATCCCGGGATAGTGATCCGTTATGAGGGGACGGACTATCTGACGCCCGCTCGCACGGTCGCGACCGATCCCTATTTTGTGCGTCGTGCGAGCATCGCCAGGTCGTTCGTCATGCGCGGCGCCATGCTGGGGTTGGTCGCGTGGCTGTCGGGCCTGTTCCTGCTCCGCGATGTCGCCGCGCGCCGACGTGAACGTGCGCTCCGCGATCGCGTGATCGACGGCACGAAGGTGACGAGCGAGAAGGAGCTTGTGAAGCTGGCGCGAGCCGAAGCCGGTTCGCATTCGCTGGCGATCGGTCCCATCCCCTTTCCCCGCCGCCTCGAAACTCGCCACATGGCGATGGTCGGCACGACCGGCAGCGGCAAGACGACCGTGCTGCGCCAGATGCTCGACGGGATCGCCGCGCGTGGCGAAGCCGCCCTGGTCTATGACACCAGCGGCGAGTTCATCGCCCATTACTTCCGGCCCGAGTGCGGCGACATCATTCTCAATCCGTTCGATGCCCGCTGCGTCTATTGGTCGCCCTTCGCCGAGATCGCCCACCCCGCCGATGCCGATCGCATCGCTCAGCAGCTCGTTACCGAGACCGGGAAGCAGGACGACGACGTCTGGCTGGAAACGAGCCGCATCCTCGTCGCCAACATGATCCGGGAACTTTGGAAGGAGAAGAAATGCACGCTGCCAGACCTCCTCAAAGCGCTGCAGAAGATGGACAAGGATAAGCTCAAGACCTGGCTCAAGGACACGTCGTCGGCGCGCACCTTCTCCGACGACGCAGACCGGGCCACCGGCAGCGTGCTCTTCATGCTCGCGAAGGCGGCGAACCTGATCCAGTTCCTTCGGATGCCCGAAGAGGGCGAGGCGGTCTTTTCGTTCCGGGAGTTCATCGCCGGGCTCGACGAGACGAAGGGCGCCAAGCCCTGGATCTTCGTGCCGCGGAAGGAAGAGCAGTTTGCGGCGCTCAAGCCGCTGCTCGCCTGCTGGCTCGAATGCGCCGCGAGCGCCATGCTCAGCCTCGCTCCGTCATCCGATCGGCGCGTCTGGTTCCTGCTCGACGAGCTTGCCGACCTGCCGCGTGTCGACAATCTGACCCGCCTGCTGCCCGAGGGCCGCAAGTTCGGGGCGGCGGTCGTGCTGACCTTCCAAGGCGTCGGCCAGATGCGGCATCGCTATGGCGATGACCTTGCCGAATCCATGCTCGGCTGCTGCAACACCAAGCTCTTCCTCCAGATGGGCGACGGCGAGTCCCGGCGCTGGGCGAGCGACACGATCGGCACCTGCGAGGTCGAGGTCCAGACCATGACCGGCGCGCTTGGCGACGGCGACGACAAGCCGCGGATGACGCTCGGCCGCCAGCGCAAAACCCGCCCCGCCGTGTTCGAAAGCGAACTCCGCCTCGCACGCTATGAGGGCTATTTGCTGTTCCCCGACGGGCTGCCCGTCGCGCGCATCGCGCTCACCGCTGATCATATCGAGAAACGCGGCGAACCGCGCCAGCCCGCCTTCGTCGCCGCGAACCCGAATGCCACCCTCTGGCACCGGCCGTTGGAGGCGGCGCCCAACGAAGAGCCCGACAGCGCTGTTCCGCCCCCGGCCGAGAAGCAGGTCGTCGAAAAGCCCAAACCAAAGAAAGAACCACGAGCATCCCCGCCCGCGGACGATGGTGGGCCGATCTGATGGTCGCGTCGGTATCGGCGCTGACCAGTTCGGCTCAGGCGAGCAGCTATTATGAGGCCGACGACTATTATGCCGAGGGCGGGCTGTCGCCGTCCGAATGGCATGGCAAGGGCGCTGACGAGCTTGGGCTATCGGGCGACGTCGACCGCGACGCCTTTCGCGAACTGCTCGACGGCAAGGTCGCGGGCCAGCAACTCGGCACGGTTCGTGACGGGCTGCTTGAGCATCGCCCCGGCTGGGATGTGACGCTGAGTGCGCCCAAGTCGGTGTCGATCATGGCCGAGGTCGCGGGCGATCGGCGCTTGATCGCGGCGCATGGGGAGGCGGTGAAGACCGCGCTCGCGCATGTCGAGGCGCATATGGCCGCGACCCGCGTCCGGCACGGCGGCAGCGTGATACGCGAGGCCACCGGCAACTTGATTGTCGCGAGCTTCCAGCATGGCACCAGCCGGGCGCAGGACCCGCAGCTTCACACCCATAATGTCATCATGAACGCGACGCAGGGTGAGGACGTATCGTGGCGCAGCCTGGAGCCGCGCGCCATCTATCAGCTCCAGAAACAGATCGGCGCGATCTACCGGCAGGAGCTGGCCTTGAAGGTCCGCGAACTCGGCTATGAGATTGCGCCGGGCAAGGAGTCGATGTTCGAGATCAAGGGCGTCTCGGCGGATGTGATAGCGGCGTTCAGCACGCGCAGCGCCGAGATCGAGGCTGCGCTCGGCGAACGCGGCACATCGCGCGAGGAAGCAAGCGCCGCCGAAAAGCAGGTTGCCGCGCTCGATACGCGACAGGCGAAGGGGACCGCCGATCATGGCGCGCTTGTCGCCGACTGGCGGGCGACCGCCGACCGGGCTGGGTTCGACGCCGGTGCCCGGCTGGCGCTGGTGCGCGAGACCGAGGTCAGGGCAGCGAGCGGCATTCACCTCCCCAATCCATCGATCGCCGATCGCGCTGTCGCCCATGCCGCCGACAAGCTAGGCGAGAGGCAGTCGGTGTTTGCGGTCGCAGCGCTTCACGAGGAAGCGGGGCGGGTCGGCCTTGGGAAAGTCGGCTATGCCGAGATTGGCGAGGCGATCGGGCGGGCGACGAAGGAGGGCGAGTTGGTTGACCGCACCTTCCTCGATCGGCGCGGCGCCGCGTTCGCAGGATTCACGACCCGCCAGAATATCGGCGCCGAGAAGACGCTGCTTCGGATCGAAGCGCATGGGCGCGGCGCGCTCGCACCGATCGCATCCCCGCTCGCCGCCGCCAAGGCGGTCGCGGGTGCGGCAGCGCAGGCGGAGCGGTCTGGATTTGGCTGGAATGCCGACCAGCGCACCGCGACCGAACAGCTCCTTACCAGTCGCAATCGGATCACCGCGGTGCAGGGCTATGCCGGGACCGCCAAGACGACGACGGTGCTCGCGACGTTCGCGCGCGAGGCTGAAGCGCGCGGCGTGTCGGTGGTCGCGCTGGCGCCGACCGCATCGGCGGCGATGACACTCGGCGAGGCGCTCGGCACGCGCGGCGATACTGTCGCGAGGCATTTGCTCGTGCCGGAAGGTTCGGCCCCCGGCCAGCCGGTCGCTTGGATCGTCGACGAAGCTTCGCTCTTGTCGGCGCGCGATACCGCGCGGCTGTTCGATTTGGCCGAGCAGCATGATGCCCGGGTCATCCTTGTGGGTGATGTGAAGCAGCTCGGATCGGTTGAAGCCGGCGCGGCGTTCGCGCAGCTTCAGGGCGCCGGTATGGAAACCACTACGCTCGGCGAGATCGTTCGGCAGAGCAATGCGGCCACCAAGGAGGCGGTGCTTGCGTCGATCGAGGGCGATGCGAAGAAGGCGCTCGCCGCGCTCGATCGCGGCGGCGGCCAGATCGTCGAACATGCCGATCGCACTGATCGCTTCGTCGCCATCGCTGAGCGTTATGCCGAGCTCGACAAGGCTGAGCGGGCGCGAACGCTTGTCATCGAGCCCTCACGCGAAGGGCGCGATGCGCTGACAGCCGACATAAGGGGAGCGCTCGTCAGGACGGGCGCGCTTTCCGGTCCCGCCGTCGCCGTGGACAGTCTCGTCAACAAGGGGCTCACCCGCGCCGAGGCGCGCGATCCGCTGAGCTATGACCGGGGCGATGTCGTGCGCTTCACGCGCGACTATGCCGACAAGGGAGTCGCGCGGGGCGAAGCCTATCGTGTCGAAGCGGTCGATCCGGCCAAAGCCGCCATTGCGCTGAGGTCCGAGGATGGACGCGAGGTCGACTGGCGGCTCCGCCAATGGGGCGCCGGCAAGGTACAGGTGTTCGCGCCGCAGAATATGGACCTCAGGACTGGCGATAACATCCGCTTCACCCGCAACGATCGCGATGCCGGGCGGATCAACGGCGCGCGCGTCGAGGTTACAGCGATCGACGAGCAGGCGCGAACGGCGACGGTGCTTGGGGCTCGCGGTCAGACGCAGACGCTCGACCTTGATGTCGCGCGCGACCGGCATATCGCCCACGCATATGTCGATACCGCGTTTGCCGCACAGGGGCGAACTGCCGATTATGTAATCATCCACGCCGACAGCCGCGCTACCAACCTGGTCGACCAGAAAAGCTTCTACGTCGGCATCTCGCGAGCGAAGGGGTCGGCGACGATCGTCACCGATAATCGCGCCAAGCTGGTTTTGGCGATAAATGAACGCGCTGGCGCCGTGCAGACGGCCATCGCACAGGCTGCAATGCCGGCGGCCGACGTTCACAAAGCAGCGGGCTCGGCATTATCTAAAAACATTGCGGCACTCGGACTTTGACCTCTTCAACCGAGATTGCGCAGACAGAGCGCATTTCCACGTGCGGTCGCAGTTACGGGAGGAGCAGCCCCCACTCTGCCCGCCACCATTCTCGGTTCTCGATAGTGTTGACCACCCTGCAGTCGATGCGGCCCACCGCCGGATTCGAGATCATTGAGAAGGCAAACCGAATTTTGGAAAGCCACCGAAGCGACGTCTGAAGGTCGTCCCAAGAGACCGAGTGCTTCTGGTCGTTCATCTCCCAGCGCAACTGGGCAGGCAAGTCATCAACCGCCGCTGAAATTCCTATCAGCCCGTGGCAAATCCCGTTGCGAACATCGAGCGGCTCTTCGAGCTGGGACCGGAGAGTGGCCGCCAGCAAGGAGCAGAGCGTTTCAGCCGGTTGAGCCTCGTTGACGGTGCTTTCCCATGTCCGCAAAACGGCTTTGATGCCGTGCGCCTTGGGCGGCAAAAATCCATAGAAGCGGATGACCTCATCGCGGGCCGCTTTTTCGATCCCGGACCAGATCAGCAGCAACGACCCTATCGCGCCGCTCATCTGGTTGAATGTCACATCCAATGGAATTTCGTCCTTACTCGCGAATTCATGGCAGGTCGGGCCAAGACCACAGAGGCTCAGCATCCGTCTCTTCCACATGCGCGCTCGTTTCGGGAGTGATCGAAGGCGGAGCAGGCGGTGCAAATAGTTCTTCGAACACGTCGCCGAACCATCGTTCGAACACTGCAATCTCCACCTCTGTGACAGGAACCGGATCGGGCCAATCGTCGACCACATTCCACGTTGAGAGGTCATGTTTCGGTGGTCTGCCCACGTATTTTCCTCGCCTACGCTTGGAGGTCAGGTTGCTGAGCCCGACCACGTTCCAGGCTCTTTCCAATTGCCTCTCCGAAAAACGGACTTCGGCACAGCATTGTACCGGCTACCCGATTGTCCTTGCCAAACCCCTACAGTTTCTCGAAGATTCTATGAGCATGCGAACAGACATCGATCACCTACCTGCCGCGAAGCAGCGCGAACTTGAACGCGTCGTCGAGAAAATCTTCGACGAGTTTCGGGGCGCGACCGAAAACGCGACCGGCCCGCGCAAGGGTGCGCGTATTCTCAAGATCATCCTGTTTGGCAGCCATGCGCGGGGCGACTGGGTCGATGCGCCGCTGTCGGCGAACCAGTATAAATCCGACTATGACATCCTCGTCATCGTCAGCCAAAAAGAGATGACCGACCGCGCCGCCTATTGGGCGACTGCCGAGGAACGTCTCATTCGCGCTTACACGATCGAGAAAACGCTGCGCACGCCGGTCAATTTTATCGTCCATAGCCTGCACGAGGTGAACGACGGGCTCTCGCACGGTCGCGTCTTCTTCATGGAGGTCGCGAAAGACGGGATCGCGCTCTACGAAGCCGATGACCGAGAATTGGCTACGCCGAAGCCGAAAACACCGGAACAGGCGTTGGAAGCCGCCAAGGAATATTTCGACGAGTGGCTGACCAGCGCCATGGATTTTTACGATCAGGCAAAGCATGCGATGGAGCGCGGGCGTGGCAAGATCGCAGCCTTTGAACTTCATCAGGCGACCGAGCGCCTGTATTCCTGCGTCCTACTAACGCTGACGCTCTACACACCCTACAACCATAACATCGCGTTCTTGCGTTCGCTGGCTGAGGGGCAGGACCGCCGTCTTTACGGCCTCTGGCCGGAAGACACCCATCGCGAGCGATCGATGTTCCAGAAACTGAAGGAAGCTTACACCAAGGCTCGCTATTCCAAGCATTACAAGATCAGCGAGGAAGAGCTGACTTGGCTCGGCGAACGCGTCGAGGAATTAGGCCGCGTGGTCCATCAGGTCTGTTCGGACAAGATCGCCGAGCTTGAGGCAGCGGCGCGCCGATAGGCGCTAGCCCCGGACCCGCTTGCCGGGACTCCCGGATTCTGGCATAATCCGCCTCACGGAATGGAACGACTGGCGGCCATTCCGGGGATTATCCTGCCAGGCATCATGTAGGTCCGGCCGCGTGTCGGACGGTTGCTGATCGCCGCTCCGGCGGCACCACAGCGAACACCGCTTGCCCATCCGCGCGCGATCGCGCGGACCGCCGCGGTGCGAGCTGAAAATGACACCCCCGATAACCGACGTTTACACGCGCGAGGTCGTAATGGCGCGCGTCGGCCATCTCATCCGGCGCAAGCAGCGTGAAATCGAGCGCATCACCCGCATCTTGCGCAGCCTGTTCGATCCCTCGCAGGTGCACGCGCCCGAGCCGGGAGAGATCAAGCGGATCATCCTGATCGGCCCCTATGCGCGACGATCCTGGTACGAAGACAGCCGGACGATCGAATTTTCCGATTATGAATTCTGGGTCATCGTCAATCATCCGCTCTTCACTGACGAGCGCTGCTGGCGACGAGCACGAGCGACAGTCGACTGCGAAATGGGCAATCGCTGCGCCGTCGATGTCGAGATGTATTCGAAGTCCGATATCCGAACCGCGAAGTCCGAACGCGATACGTTCATTCTCGACCGGATCGAGGCAGGCATCACCCTCTATCGCGCTTCGCGGGATGCGACGCTGTCCTCGCGCGACCATTGGGAGGGACGGCCATGACCGCCCCCGGCCCATTCACTTCGTTCGAGGAATTCTATCGCAGCGAGAATAGGCAGCTGTTCCACTTCTTCAGTCGTCGCGTTGGGCGCGAGGAAGCCTCTGACCTCACGCAAGAAGCATTCACGCGCATGTTGCGGACCGGCGCATTCGAGCGTGTCGAAAATCCTCGCGCCTACCTCTTCCGCGCTGCTCACAATCTCGTGATCGAGCGTGCACGCCAAGGAAAACGCAAGGGAACGGGGTTGTTCCCTTTTGATGAAGATCGTGATGCGCCAGCCGGCCCAGAACAGACGCTGGTCATGGAAGCATCGGATTTGCGACGGGGTTTACGGCGTGCGCTTCTCGCCATGCCCCGCCGCACGCGGCGGATTTTCTTGATGCATCGGCTGCGCCGCCAGACCTATCGCGAAATCGCCGCCGAAATCGGTATCCGTGAACAGGGGGTAGAATACCATATGATGCGCGCGCTCTCGCGATGTCGGAAGGCGGTCGCGTTTCAGCGATGGTGAACATGATAGAGGAGTTTATGGCCTCGCTCATGATTGAGGCCGATGTGTGAATGACAAAAGCCACACCGAGCTCATCAGAATTCAGTTCCTTATTTGTTCCGAAGGTAGTACGCCAGCAGGCGGCGGCTCGAAAATGCACTAGCGTGGCGTCGTCACGAATTTGGAGCGCCAGTCTGCCAGATTTGTCCGATCGATTTTGCTGCGTTCTGCGGGGGGCTGATGGTCTATACGTTGAGTTCTCCCGAGCGAAGCGCCCGCATGCGGTCGGTGCGAAGCCGGCACACGGCGCCAGAGCTTGCGGTCCGCAAAGCGGCGCATGCGTTGGGTCTTCGCTTTCGTCTGCACCGGCGCGATCTGCCGGGCACCCCGGATCTCGTTTTTCCAAAGCATCGTACTGCGTTGTTCGTTCACGGATGTTTCTGGCATCGGCACGATGGGTGTCGAAAGACGACGACGCCGAAGACGAGATTTGATTTCTGGGCAGCAAAATTCGCCCGGAACCAGCAACGTGACGAACAGAATATTGCGAAGCTTCGAGATCTCGGGTGGCGCGTGGTAGTCATATGGGAGTGTGAGACGCTCCGGCCAACCGAAACCGCAATTGCGCTTGCTCGAGCTTTCGGCGAAGACGGTGTCGTCGACTGGCAAGCTAACGGGCTCCCTCCCCAAACTTTCCCGACATCTGTTCGACGACCCCCAGTGCGAAATGTGATCCAATGACGAAGCCTCTTTCCGCGGAATCCATCCAAGCGTCGATCCCACTTGGAACTCCGACTTGCAGCTACACGTTCGACGGCCCCGAAAAAGCGGTTCGCCTGATCACAGCCGGAGGCATTACCTACCGATCGGAAGTATCAGCGGCATCCATCGCGAGCGATGCAGCTGAAGCCTTCGATGCAGCATGGCTGCGGTCACGCGAATGGCCTCGTGTCCATCAGCCGTTAGGCAAACTCGTCGTGGCGGATCTGTTTTGCGGATCGGGAGGGCTGACCCTCGGAGCTTGGGAAGCGGCGCGCGCGATGCAGTTGGAGTTCCAGTCATGCTTGGCTGCGGATAACGATGAAGACGCGATGTCCGTGTATCGTCGAAATTTTGCACCGCGAGCTTCGTTCGTCGCACCATTAGAAGAAGCGATCGATGGCGAGGTGGGCGCTGCTTTGTCGATGGGGGAGCGGGCGATTCTGAAAGGTATGCCCGCGGTCGATGTGTTGCTGGCAGGGCCGCCCTGCCAAGGACATTCCGACCTCAACAACTTCACACGACGCGACGATCCGCGAAACGAGCTTATCTCGAAGGTCGTTCGGTTCGCCGAAATAGCCTCGCCGACGCACATCATCATCGAAAATGTTCAGGGCGTCCGCCACGATCGGGCGGGCGTGTTTCAGCGCTCGATCACCCAGTTGGAGAAGATGAAATACAACGTCGGCAGCTTCCTTCTTGAGGGCAGTGAGATAGGATTGGCTCAGCGTCGACGCAGGTGCTTCCTCGTGGCGTCTAAATGCAGTCCGTCCTCGGACGAACGCATCTATGCCCTCAGTGGTGCCCCGGCCAAGACGTTCGACTGGGCATGCGGTGATCTAGAAGGATGCGACGAGCATACGACTTACGATACGGCTGCGAAGGTCTTCCCCGAAAATCAGCGACGCATGAGCTATCTAATCGAGAACGATCTTTACGATCTTCCGGACCAAGAGCGTCCCGATTGTCATCGTCTGAAAAGCCACGCCTACAAATCGGTGTACGGGAGGCTGCGGCCCGATCGGCCGACCCCCACGATCACGACGGGCTTCGGATCGCCAGGGCAGGGGCGATATACTCATCCGCGCATCGCCCGAACGATCACGCCCCACGAGGCGGCACGACTACAGCATATTCCGGACTTTTTCGTATTTGAGCTGGCGAAGCGGAAGCGGCTTCAAAAGTTAATAGGCAATTCCGTTCCCTCTAAGCTTGCCTACGCAGTCGTACTGGACTTGCTGGCCCATGAGTGAAGCGCGGCAGAATTCCAAACGGCGCGTCCTACGCGTCGCCAGCCTGTTCAGTGGCATTGGTGGTTTCGAGCTCGGCTTTAGAGATTCCGGAATGGATCCGGCGCTTTTTTGCGACGTCGATCCGCATGCCAAAGCGGTGATCGGGGCAGAATGGCCGAACGTTCCGTTCTGCGATGACGTGCGGGATCTCGAAGCGCTGCCGGACGTTGAGGTCGTGACGGCAGGCTTCCCCTGTCAGGATCTCAGCCAAGCCGGAAGGAAGGCGGGCATCACAGGCGATCGATCTGGCTTGGTCGACCACCTCTTCCGGCTCCTCGAAACGGCATCTCCCAGTCTTGAATGGGTGGTCGTTGAGAACGTGCCTTACATGCTCGGACTCGACAAAGGGTTCGCGATGCGAAGCCTGATCGATCGTTTCGAAGCCTTGGGATACCGATGGGCATATCGCGTCGTAGACTCGAGAGCGTTCGGAATTCCACAAAGGCGTCACCGGGTACTGCTCGTCGCGTCCAAGTCCGGTTATCCCGTCCATGTGCTGGGTGGAGACGCGGACGGCGGCCTCGTCGATCAAAAGCCTGCGATCGTCGATTATGACGCGTCCTACGGGTTCTACTGGACCGAAGGGAACCGGGGGCTTGGCTGGGTAAAGAATGGCGTACCTCCGGTTAAGGGTGGTTCGGGACTCGGCATTCCGTCGCCTCCCGCTATCTGGGTCCCGCGCACCGGGCAATTGGGGAAGCCGACAATTGCCGATGCCGAACGTCTCCAAGGCTTTCCTGCGGGGTGGACCGAGGCCGTTGCGGCGGTGGGTGCCCGTGTCGGCGCACGCTGGAAGCTCGTCGGCAATGCCGTGAACGTTGCAACCGCCCGGTGGCTCGGCACGAGACTGGCAAGCCCAATCCTGTCGACTGTTAATTACGATCCTCGCGACACTTTCGATGCCCACAAGCGGTGGCCCAACGCTGCGATGGGGGAAAACGGGCGTCGAGCTAGGCTATCCTTGACGCCGTGGCCCGAAATGATGCCGTCGACTCCGATAAGCGACTTCTTGACCGAACCGCTCGTCCCGCTTTCGCAGAAGGCCGCGCTCGGCTTTCTCAATCGTGCCCTCACAACGCCGAAGCTGGTTTATTCCGACTTTTTTCTCGATTCTGTCCGAGCCTATTGCGGACTGGGAGCGAGTTACGATCCGCCCGCTCCGATGAAGATCGCAAGCTAGTGAGCCGCAGAGAAGCCAAACTGATGATCGAGACAGGGACTTGACGTTGCCATTTGAGCCGGAAACTTCGACCAGGCCCGATGTGCTTTGGGAAGCGGCGCAGGCATGCGCCAAAAATGACAGTCGCCCTGCAGGGGCGCAACTTCGACAAGCCGTCGCCGACGAGATATCAGACTTAGTCGGGGCCGATCGCCCCCTGACAGTTTACGTCGCTAAAACCAATCAGACGGGTTATCGCAATCAGGTTTGGCAAGGCCAAGGTAATTCGCGGGCAAACGATGTCATGGTGCTCCTCGACTCGTCGGGCAATGAAGCGGGGGTCTGCGAGGAAGCCAAAGGAAGGCTAAACCCCCCCGGAAAAAATGGCTTCGATGCAGTGGTGATCTGCGAACCTGCGGAAGATGGCTACGACATAAAGTCCGTTATCGAATATCCGAGCGGGTCGCTTGGCTCGGCGCTGGAGGCCGAACTAGGCACTCCCCTCGATTTGCGAGCCGTACCCGATCCGAGCATCGCCTCTTCGCTGGCGCCTAAGTTTCCAGACGACGAAACCGCTCTCATCGACGAGCGTGTTTTGCCGGACGCCCTTCGTGCCCATCTTCTGGAAGCGAAAAACGTTATCCTCGCCGGGCCGCCCGGCACTGGCAAGACCCATTTGGCACTAGAAGCCGTGGCGGTTCTGGCCGATGGCGACCCCGACGCATGTCGGCTCGAAACCATATTGGCCGGCCGTTCGGCTGCAGAGGTTTCGTCGACCGAACTGAGCGAGCCTGCCGTCGTTTGGGATATCGTTCAATTCCATCCTTCCTATGGGTACGAGGAATTCATCAGGGGGCTACGGACCGATCCGGGCGCGAAAGGTTTCACACTCAGGAGTTTCGACGGGATCTTGACAACTATGGCGCAGGTCAGCGCCAAACGAGGAGACAAGCCAACCGTCTTAATCGTCGATGAAATTAACAGATCGAACCTATCGTTGGCTCTGGGCGAAGCAATCTTCGCAATTGATCCCAATCACCGAGGACGCCCCGTCAGGTTGCAATATCCCAGTTCAGAGGACGGAAGCGATGCCTTGATCGTGCCGCCCGCCCTTTACATCCTCGCGACTATGAATACGGCAGATAGATCGATCGCGATGATGGACTTCGCGGTTCGGCGACGATTTCGCCTTTTATCGATGCGGCCATCTCGATCGATTCTTTCCGACTATTATCTTGAGGATCACGTTAGGACGGAAGTAGCATGGACTATGCTCGAAGCCGTCAACAGGTCGATCTCGGATGCGGACTACCACGTTGGGCAGTCATACGTGATGTCGGCTTCGGCTTCGTCCGCCAAAGTATGGGCAGAAGACTTCTCTCGCAAGATCATCACGGAACTTCGGCCGCTTCTCGCGGAATACCGCGAGGAGAATATCGTCTCCGCCACCGTCAGGGTCTCGTTAGGCGGCGTCGAACTGGACGTGATGTCTTGCAGTGCGGACGAATTAGCGGCCCGCATCCAGGCGGAGATTCCCTCGGATGACTAAGGATGAAATATTGGAAATAGTGGCCAAGGCCGCTGACCTTCCAATCGACAAACTCGTTCAGAAAGAGCGCGAGGGCCGACAGATAAAGGCGAACGCGCTGTTTGAGGGAAGTTCCAGCCCCAATAGTCCGCGCGTACCAGTGGGGGTTTTCTTCGCCGAGAAATCGCCCGAACTCGCGATCGAAGGAGCATTGCGGCGCATGGCGCTCGACGTTCACTATCCCGAAGCGATCGTGGCGATGTTCGACATTGAGGGCAAGCAGAGCGCGCGGGTGTTCGGCTACGGCGACAGCATCATAGCGAAGAAGCTGGCGTCGTCGTTGGCCGTGGACCTCGAGGTCGTCCCGCGCCCCGCTGTATCTGAAAGCAAAGCCGCAGCGGGTATCGACGCGTCCTTGCTTCGATCGACGTTAGCATCCTGCCCCAACGTCATTCTTCAAGGTCCGCCCGGCACGGGCAAAACCAGCATCGCTATCGAACTCGCCCGCGAAATGGTCGCGACGGATGAAGGACTCTCGCTTGACCAATGCAGATATGGCGCACTCGTCGCGGGCGCCGAGGGAGCGATCCTAGAGAACGAGTTAGCGCTGTCAGCACCCTTGGTCTGGGAGATAGCCCAGATGCACCCAAGTTATGGCTACGACGATCTCGTGCGGCGCGTGCGCCCGACCTCGCAGGATGGCGACCTGCAGTTCGTCGTCGAGGACGGTCTCCTCACACAATTGTGCGAATTAGCGGAGGCGCGCGGTCCCGATGCCCCCGTCCTGCTGGTCCTCGACGAAATCAACCGGTGCAATCTTGCAGCAACGCTTGGCGAATTCATCTTTGCGATAGATCCCGGGCATCGTTCACAGCCCGTCAGGCTGCAGTATCAGGGCGCTGGACTAAAGTCGTCCGTTGCGGTGCCCCCCAATCTCTGGATCGTGGGTACGATGAACACGGCCGACCGTTCTATCGCCCTCGTAGATCACGCAGTCAGGCGCCGCTTTCGATTCCTCGACGTTCCGGCCGACATCGACGCGATCGACGGATGGTATGTTTCGGACGCCGCGATGCGGCAAGTCGCGCGTGAACTCTTCCTAGCTGCAAACGAAGGCGTCGAGCCCGCGGTGATGGTCGGACATTCGCTTTTTCTCGTGGATTCGTCGTCGTCGGCCGAATGGCCAGGGCGGCTGGCACGGCAGATCGTTTACAATGTCCTTCCTACGCTCGCGGAGTACGAACGCGAGGGATTGCGCCCAAACGCCAGCATCGTTTGGATGGGAAATGAGTTCGAAGGCTCGGAACCCTTAGCTTGCGAGCGAGCGATCAGGTTCGCGGTGGCGGATCGAACCGCGCATGGCACCCACTGAAATATTGCTGGCGATCGGTGCCGCCGAGGCAGGGCCAGCAGGCTACGCGGCGTCCGTCGACCTCTTCGAGCATCAAACGGCACTTTTCGACTTGCCTCTGGAACTATCCGGGAGCGACACGGCCGATCTCAATGCCTTCCTTTCCGCCCAATCGCTTCAGGGCCTGTTGAAGGTCGGGGTCGTTCACCGTCCCGATGGCAGGCCCCAACTCAGGATCGTGACCGACTCTCGCGTTGGCTTCGGCTCAGCTCGCAGCGGCATGGACCGGATATTCGTTCGGGTGCGGCCCAAGATTGACACGCAGAGGTTTCTTGAACTTGCCTTCTTGGCGGACACACTGCCGACATTCGATCTCCAGACCGACGTAGCATCAGCCGATTTCGGGGATATTCTCCGCTGGATGCTCGAAATATTCGTTCGATCCATGGAAAGGTTGATCGCGCAAGGAGGGCTCCGACCGACGCACGAGCGCGTGAACCAAGTTCTCAGGAATCGAGTTCGTGGAAAGCTGCAAATTCCAGCATTCATGGCAAGCCTTGCTAAAGGGCAGCCCGACCGCATTGCTTGCCAGTTTTCGGCTCTCGTTTTCGACAATCGGGCGAACCGCCTGTTAAAATGGGCGCTGGCGGCAGCAGGCAAGATGTCCCGAGACCTTATACCAGATGCCCGTTTCGATGCGAGGCTGGTCGCTCTTGAGCGACATTTCGGCGAGGTCCCGCTAGTTCGACCTTCCCGATCTGCTCTCGAGAGAGAAGACGTCCTGCCGCCCAATCAGCGACATTATGCCCCGGTCATACGCATCGCGAAGATGCTGCTTGCGGGCTTTCATGTCGACAGCTCTGCTGGCGCTGTTCCTTCGATTTCGCTCTCCGCGGACATGAACGTCATCTTCGAGCGCGCGTTCTGGAATTTGACTAAAATAAATGTCGCGTCGGCCCGACCGAAGCCATCCTGGAGGATGGACTTTGCGGCAGCTGGCGGGACCCCGGGCCTGTTTGTCAATTTCGAACCCGATATTTTTGTGCCACCGTCGCCGGACCGTGCTCCCTTGGTCGTCGATACGAAATGGAAGAGCGCCGTCCAACCGTATCAAACAGAGAGCCTTATTCGGCCATCGACTGCGGACATTTATCAAGTAGCGACCTATGCCGGGAGCGTCCTGCGAGATCAATCAGCGACGAAGAGATGTTTCGCGGTATTGATGTATCCTTCGTTGGTCGATTGCGCAGTGCTCGATCACCGTATCAAAATTGGAGACTTCGAGACGATCGTCGTGGTGATGGCCTGGAACGTAGCGCAATCTCCTCTACAAGCCGTCGGTAAGATTTGGGAATATCTCGATGCGCTGAGGTTGTACCATCAACCGGATGAGGTTCAATCGATCGAAGGCGTTGAAGCGGGAATCCCCGTCGGCGTCGACGCCTAAAAAAGCCCGTCGTCATTCGGTCCCGAGTTTTCGACCCTAAGCGAAACAGCCCGTTGGTTGTATTTGCGTCCCGATGTACGACCAGATCTCCGCGATCTAAAACGTGAAACCCCCAAACCTGTCGCATTGGCACGACACCGTCTGCCATCCCGGAAAGGCGTAGTAGTCGGCGCCTCCCTCTAGTCCCGCGTCGGCATGCTGCAAGGCGACAAAGTCGCCTCCTTCACTCCGTTTCGGCCCGGCGGGTGCATTTGCCTCTTCCGCGAGCCTCCGGTCGTTTCTCGCCGCCCACGACGCCATCCCGGCCATTCGGCGGTTCGAAGGAGCCGTGTCATGAACAATCTGAGTGTCGAAGTTTTGTCGCCTATCGCTATGGAGACGGCAAAATGATCGGCAAACTTTCGCCGCTCCAACTGGCCCGACTTCGTGTCGCGATTTCTGCGCTGTCGGAACCGCGCCGTAGCATTTATCTCCTTTGTGCACGCGATGAGCTTGAGTTTTCCGAAGTTGCGCGAAAGCTCGATCTGACGGTCCCGGAGGTGCGCAGCATATTTTTGGCAGCACTTTCCGAGCTGCTTGCTGCGATCGAAGAAGACGGTGGCGGCATGCTGCAATAACTCAACAATTCTTTCCCTCAAAGAACATCGACGGAAGCTTAACCATCAATAATCGTCAGGATTGCTAACCGAAAATCTAAAAGCTGCGTCGGACAACAAGGTGCGGAGATATTTCATTACCCTCGGAAGGATCGCTGTTGAAAGCTGGACCTCTCAGCGATTTCATCTTCACGCAGCTTTCCAATGGAACGAGCGCTCGCTTCTAATAATTCTCCTTTGCCTAAGGCGTTTCCGGCAGAGTCAAACCGCAAATCGCAATGTGTTAAAGGGGAAAGCCTTCCCCTGACGGCCGGTCCATAGTCCGTCCGTACCCCTTCCGCGGGGATTGGCCGCCCCGCGACGCCCCCGATATTGTGCGCGGATGCCAATGGGCGCTCGCTGCCGGCGGCAGGCGCCGACAGGGATCGCACGTCTGTCCTGACCGCGCTGCGCACTCGGCCCGTCTGTCTTGGCGGTGCGGCGGCTAAGCACATCTGCGCACGCACGCCCCACCGCCTGCGGCCGTTCCGAGAGCGCGTTCCTTCTCTAGATCCGCCAGAACGGCGAATAGGTCTTCGTCGCTGACGATCATGTTGGCGCCGCGTTGAACGCGGCGGCGTTGTCGATCGGCCTCCCGTCTGTCGCGGGGTTGGCCGGCTCTCCCCTCTGGGCGCGTCCCGGCGTCCCGCAAGCCGCTCCGCGGCTCTTCCACTTCGTTCCAGCCCTTCGGGTGCGGGCCGCCTTCCTGGCCGCGCCCGGCAGGTCGTTCTCGCCGCCCACCCCTGCTCCGCCGGGGGCCTGATGGTTAGGGGGCGGGAATGGAGGATGACATGGGAAAGACCAAAGAGCGCCGCGATGGGGGCAAGCTTCTGTCCGCTGAACTTCATGACGCCTTGCGCGCGAATGACGAGGCGCGGCGTGCCGCCGTGATGGCGGGTGCGGTGGAACCGGACTTCGTGCCGGTTGCCAAATTTTTCTCACCGATCGGTGCGGCGACGTGGCTCGCGACCGAATTGGGCGAGGATGGCGACACGCTGTTCGGATTGGCCGATCTTGGGTTCGGCTGCCCCGAACTCGGTTCGTTCAGCCTTTCCGAACTGGCGTCGGTGCGGCTGCCCTTCGGTCTCGGCATCGAGCGCGATCTGGGCTTCGCGTCCGAGATTCCGCTGTCGGGCTGGGCCGCTGCGGCGCGCCGCGCGGGATCGATCATCACCGCCGAGCAGAATTTCCGCCGTGCCGCGCGCGGCGAAGAACTTCCGAAGCCCCAAGGCTGAGGCTGACGCGGGCGGCGCGTCTCGCCGCCGAACCTAAGCCGGTCCGCCCAATTGCGAAACTCGACGGACCGGCACCTTCCACAAAGAAAGGTGAAGACAATGAAACTCGACTTTATCGACCTTGGCAAGCTGTCGATCAGCAAGACCAACATGCGGTATGCGAAGAAGGCGCCCGACGTGGCGGATATTCTGCCCACCGTCCGCGCGCGGGGCGTACTCGTTCCGCTCATTGTCCGTCCGAACTGCGCCGAGGGTGCGTTCGAGATCGTGGCGGGCGCGCGGCGCTTCACGGCGGCGATCATCGTCGCGGGCGAAAAGGGCGAGGCCGAAGCGCTGCCGTGCGCCATCCTCGAAGAAGGCGACGATGCCGCGGCGCTCGAAGCCTCGTTGATCGAGAATGTCGCGCGGCGCGATGCCGACGAGGTGACGCAATGGGTTACCTATACGCGGCTGGTTCGCGAGGGGCGGAGCGTTGCCGATATTTCCGATACGTTTGGTATGCCCGAGGCGATGGTGAAGCGCATCCTCGCGCTCGGCAATCTCTTGCCGCGCATCCGCTCGCTCTACGCAAAGGAGAAAATCAGCGCGGGCACGGTGCGGCATCTGACGATGGCGTCCAAGTCGCAGCAGCGCGCATGGCTGGCGCTGTTCGACGACGCGGATGCCTATTGCCCGCAGGGGCAGCAGCTCAAGAACTGGCTGTTCGGCGGTGGCGCGATCAGTGCGGCCCATGCCCTGTTCGCCGTCGAGCCGAGCGGCCTCGCGATCATTGCCGACCTGTTCGGCGACGAACGCTATTTCGCGGACAGCGATGCTTTCTGGACCGCGCAGCTTGTCGCCGTCGAGGAACGTCGCGCGCGCTTTTTGGACGCGGGGTGGGACGAGGTCGTTGTCCTGCCCAAGGGCGACCATTTTCGCGAATGGGAACATCGTCACGCGCCGAAGCGAAAGGGCGGGCGCGTCTATATCGAGGTGCGCGATAGCGGCGAGGTCGATATCCACGAGGGCTATGTCACGGCCAAGGAAGCGGCGCGCATCGAAAAGGGCGAGAAGATTGACGCCGCGCCGACAACCTCGCGCCCGGAACTGACTTCGCGGATGCAGACCTATGTCGATCTTCATCGCCATGCCGCCGTTCGTGCCGAACTCACCGGTCATCCGGCGGTAGCGCTGCGCTTGATGGTCGCCCACGCCATCGCGGGGTCGCCGCTCTGGAATGTGCGGGTCGAGCCGCAGTCGGCGAAAGATGACGATGTGCGCGAAAGCGTCGAGGTCAGCCGAGCCGAAGCGGTGTTCGACGAGAAACGGCGCGCGGTGTTGGCGTTGCTCGGCTTTGATGCCGAGGAACCGACCGTGACCGGTGGCAGCCCTCTGCCGCTCGCGGACCTGTTCCAGCGCCTGCTTGATCTGCCCGACCGCGCGGTGATGGACGTGATCCCCATCGTCATGGGCGAAACTCTGTTCGCCGGGAGCGCGGCCGTCGAGGCGGTTGGCCTCCACATCGGTATCGACATGGCCGCGTGGTGGAGTGCCGACGATGCCTTCTTCGACGGGCTTCGCGACAAGGAAGTTCTGACCGCGCTGGTTGCCGAGGTCGGTGGGAACGAGGTTGCCGCCGCCAATGCCAAAGAGAAGGGCGCGACCTTGAAGGCGATCGTTCGCGATCATCTGGACGGCAGCAATGGCCGCGCCAAGGTCGAAGGGTGGGTGCCGAAGTGGATGGCCTTCCCACCCGCCGCCTACACCGAGCGCGGTGGGGTCGGTGCCGCGATCGCGCATAACGAAGCGGCTTCACATGACGCCGAGGAAGAACCGCAGCGCAAAGCCGCGTAAAGCTAAGGGCGGCGATGCCCATGTCGCCGCCCTTACCCTTGGAGCCGAAAAATTGCGCGCCGCTCGCCCGTTCCGGGCGCGCGGCGCGATCCTCCACAACTCGGCAGCTCTCGAAAGGCTTACTACTTGTGGCGAAGAATTTGTCGCGAGCCATTCCACCGACGTACCGATGGCTCAGTCCTTGAGAGCGACCTTCTTGCCCACATGTTCGCGCCACAAGCCGAGGCGCTTGATCCGATATTCGACAAGGTCAGGGGACGTGCCGAAATGCTTCGCGATCACCGCCGAGGATGTGCCTTTCGTCACCGCTGACTGAACGGCGCTCTTTGGCAAAAGCGTCGCGGACGCGAGATAGTAGGCGTCGTGTTCCTCAGCCTTGTCATAAGTTCGGCCATAAGCCTGCGCGATACGCGCCACCTTCGTTAGCTTATGCCCCATGAGGATATGCCAATATTCCTCGAGGAGCGTGACGCGTTGACGTTCGACCGTGTGGCAATCGTTCAGAAGAACGACCCATCTCTCGTTGCTGGCATCGAGCGGCACACTCATAGCCGACCATTCGCCGCACGCCTCGTCGCGAAGACGACGCAGCGTCCTGCTGTCTAGGCACTCGGACGTGGTCAGCTTCACCACCCGCACGCCCTCGACGTCGATCTGCAGGGAATCGAGCGGGTCTCTGTCGGTGAGATCGAGGTCCGACCGGAATTTCGCGACGATCGATTCGAGCTGATCCTTTGACAGCTCGGGATATGGCTCTTCCGCGCCTGGAGATGGAAAGTCCTCCGACGGGTCTACGTCCTCTTCGGTGTAATGTTCCTTGAGGCACGCCGCGGCGTGGAGCAGCGACTGGACGGTGCCCGATTGAATATTCTTCATCGCGCGGAAATGAACCAGCGCGACGCTCTCGAAGGTTAGCCCAGCCTCGTCCGCATCGGGCCCGAGCCATTCGATCAGCCGAACTTTGGAATTATTGTCGGGCGCCCCCTCACCGCGTTCGATACGGGCCAAGGTCGAGAAGCTCATCCCGATCTGGGTCGCGAGAGCCCGAATACTGAGACCCAGCCGCTCTCGCTTCGCGCTGACTGCCTTGATCAGCTTGCTTTCAAAACTTTCCATCATCTTCCCGTGCGAATGACACGCCTTGACACAGGTGCCGAATATCGGCAGCCTGTGCGCATGACACAGAATCGCACATAAGGCCTCAAAAGGGAAGCTTTGTCGGCGACGTGTGTCGACCCGTCTTGGGGAGGGGGCGGGTGGCAACAGGAGTCGACGATGCTTATTGGTCCCAACGAGCAGTTCCGCCGAGCGAGCCTCACCGGTGCGCTCGAGATTATGTGCGAAGAGCTTGAGCTCTCACCCACCCAGGCGAAGGACGCGAAGACGCATTATGAAGCGTCCGGAGGTTGGCTCGCGGATTCAACCCACCCCGCGCTCCAGGGCATCAGCATCTATGTGCAGGGCTCCGCCGCGATCGGAACCACCGTCAAGCCGATCGGCCGCGCCGAACATGATGTTGATCTTATCGCCCGTTTGACCATGTCGGCACAGGGCTATTCGCCTGCCTTCGTCAAGAAGCTGGTCGGCGACCGGCTGAAGGAGCATCTGACCTACGAGCGGCTGCTCGTCGAGATGTGCCGTTGCTGGCGCCTCGATTATGCGAGCAAATTCCACCTCGATATCACGCCATCAATTCCGAACATGGATTGCCCCTATGGTGGCGAGCTAGTTCCGGACAAGGAACTGAGCGCATGGAAGGCGTCGAACCCTCGGGGGTACAAGTCGCTGTTCGACAAGCGCGCCGCTCTCGCGCCGAGCTTTCGCGCCAGCAAGAGCGCTTTCGCGGCGGACGAATCTTCGCGCTCTTCGGTCGAGCCCTATCCCGAGGCGATGGGCTTCAAGGGTATTCTGCGCCGCACGGTGCAGATCGCGAAACGCCACCGCGATGTCCACTTCAGCCGGCGTCCGAATGAGTGTGCACCCATTTCCGTCATCATCACAACCTTGCTGTCGCGCAGTTACGAACGCTGCGTGACCCAGCGCGTCTATGATGACGAGCTGGAGGTGCTGACCGACGTTATTGCGGGCATGCCCGAGTTCATCGACTTCGACGGCCGCGTCTGGAGCATCGAGAACGAAACGACTTTCGGCGAAAATTTCGCGGAGAAATGGAACACCCATCCCGATCGCGCCGCGTCCTTCTATGCCTGGCACAGGAAACTGCTCGAAGACGTCATCACGCTGCGCTCCATCGAGGGACTCGACCGCATCGCGCGCCGCCTCGACGATGCGTTCGGCGAACGTCCGGCGGAAATCGCGATCGCGCATATCGAAGACGCGATTTCGGCATCGCGTGCATCGGGCATGCTGCGATATGGCGCGACGGGCCTGGTGGCCGCGACCGCTGCGACGCCGGTGGCTGCTTCCGCCGCTGTCGCGCGCAATACTTTCTTCGGGCGGTAATCGATGAGGAGGGGGCGGGGACTCACGGTCGCGCAGCAATTCTTCGCCTTGCGCAACAATCCGATATGCGCGGGCGAAGGCCGGCTGCGCCGCGAGCATCTCATATGGCAGTTCGACGTTCGACCGTCCGATATGAGCCGCAGCTACCGCGCCCGGATCGAGCTCAGCCAGAAAGGGTCACCGATGGTGTTCATCGACGAACCTGATCTTCATGTGCTCGCCGAAGGACGGAAGCTGCCGCATGTCTATTCGGACCACCCGCCCCGGCTGTGCCTCTATCTGCCGGGCGCGTTTGAATGGATGCGGGAGCACCGGCTCGATCTGACGATCGTGCCTTGGATCGCGCTGTGGCTTTTCTATTTCGAGGAATGGCTCTGGTCGGACGACTGGAAGGGGGGCGGGATGCATCCCGGAGATTTGGAAGCGGCGCGCCGGGTGGGCCGGGAGCCGATCACATGCTGAACTATATCATCCGATCCGCGACCGACTGGCTCTTTCGTCGCCGGTCTCCGGGCTACGGTCTGGTGCGAATCGGCGCCACCTTGCTTCTCGCGCTGCTCGGCGGCCTGTCACTAGGCTTTCAGATTCCGACTAAAGACGGCCCGCTGATCTTCAGCTGGTCGACGGCGGACGGTACTGCCGAGGCGATTAGCTGGGCCGTTGCGACCATCGCAATCTCGTTGATTGTCGTCGGCCTGCTTCACATTCGGGCGGAATGGCGCCGGCAGGAGCGTGCGAAGATCATCGTCATCGAAGCGCGAGGGCTTCGTGACTGGACCGGCGACCCTTTGGCGGAAGCCATCCCCGGCACCATCGTCGGACGCCCTGATCCGCTCGTGCTCAATTTCCGTCAGAATCTAATCGATGGACAGATTGTCGACCCGTCCGTGCCCTTGCAAAAGCTTTCGTCACTGCCGGACGACATCGCACGCCGTACCGAGGGGCTCGATCGAAAGGATATCAGATTCGTGGTCGGCGGGCTGGCCCCTGTGCCTTTGCTATTTCTGCTCGGCCTTATTGTGGACGACGAGGGATCGACGACGTTGATGGATTGGGATCGACACGCTCGACTTTGGCGGACCCTCGACCAAGATGACGACGGGAAACGGTTCGAGGTCACTGGCTTGGATCTTGTGCCGGCTGGCACCCGTCGCATTGCTCTGTGCGTCTCCGCTTCATACGATATCCTGGATTCCGATGTAGCTACTGTCGAACCCGAAACACCTGTCGTGCGGCTCGACCTTGCTGGCCGAGGCACCGACGCGCATTGGTCGGAAGAGAAACAACGGGCCCTCGGACAGCAGTTCCTCGACGTCGCGATCGGGCTCGCCGCGCGAGGGGTGAAGGAAATCGCGCTGTTCGTCGCCGCGCCTGCCAGCCTCGCGATCCGATTGGGCTCCCTGTACGACAAAAGGAACCTTCCTTCTCTGGAGGTCAATCAATATGAGCGGGGCGATCCCAAAGCTTATCCTTGGGCGATCAGGATGCCGGTCGGAGGGCTGTCGAGGGCGGGGCTCATCCTCCGGTAGCAAAAAGCGCCCCCCTGCCTGTATTGTCTTCGGTACCTTTGTCGACGCGCAAGTCGGCTAAGTGTTGATTTGGATCGCTGCAATCGGACGGGGTCAAAAGAGACCCCGTCCGATCGATAGTTACTCCCGGTCGCTGTCTACACCGATGTCTACATCTTCATCGGCATCCCACTCATCCTCGACTTCGTCACTGAAGTCGTCAACGCCTCCCAGGTTCACTACCACTGGGCGATTCTGACCGTGGCGCTTGCGATAGGCGCGCGACCAGAGAAGCAGCTCTTCATCAACTGCGCGGATCGTTTCGCGCCACGGCTCAGTAAGCCTGATCTCGACCCCCCGACGTTCGACGAGCGGCGTTCCATCGTCACCCTCGACATGGGCAAGCGCGTCGAAGCAGCGGGTCAGCTCTTGCATTGCTCCGCCGAGGGCCTCCACTGCCCGGTCGTACCGATCGGTGGGTGAGTCGCCAGGCCGTGCCGCTTTTGCCTTGCCAGCTGGCGGGAATTCATTCCGCAGCCAGACATCGCTGAGCACTTGCTCTTCAGAGCCATCGTCCAGCAACCTAATGGCACCCTCTTCGTCGACGGCGCGAATGCTTACCCCTTCAGCATAGTCACGCAGCGCCTGGCCAAGCTGACGGATACCCTGCGGCTTGCGCCGCATCGCATCAAGCACCTCGCCGGGCGTACGCCGGTCAGGCTGATCATTGCCCGACGATCCCCGGTCGGCGTTCAAGCGCCCGTCGACGACCAACGGAAACGCCGCGCGAACCGCAAGTTCGACCGACGCTGGCCCAGGCTCGTCGCTATCGGCGGCAATCGAGGCGGCAACTTCCTTCAATGCTGTCGCCAAGAGATCATCGGTAGACCGGCTCGTCGCCTTCCATGCCCCGCGACGATGCGCCGCCTTACCGAAAGCGTGACGCAAGTAGCGACGAATCTGGTCGACGTCACCGCGATCACCCGAGACCGCACGCAGGATAAGTGCAGTGGCAAGGTCGTTCATGAGCTTCTGCGTCATGCGCTTGCGCGTTGACTGACTCGTCACCGCGACGCGAATAGCTTCATAGACCTCCTCGTCGCCAGCGGTGAACAAGTGCACGAGCTGCGCCGCCCGCAGCACAGGATCATCTGGCAGATGAGCGGCACGAGCCTCTGCACGGGTGCACGAGCCCGCGTAATAGTCGCGCTCCGTAGCGGTTACGAGGCCGCGCCGAAGCAGCTCATCAAGAACTTCGTCGGCAAGAGCTTCGTTCTCAGGGCCTTCCCCCCAAGGCTTCGGAGGATCCACGTGGCGCAACGCGACAAACGAGCGCACAGCCGTTGGAAAGCCGGTCGTGCCGCCTGGGTAAGGCTCAAATCCTACCAGAATAAGCGCCGGCATGCGTTCGCACCGCAATGCAACAAGCGTGGCGGGATCGCGCTCTCCGCGATCATACGCTTCATTAAGACGCTTCACGCGCGCCCTCATTCCCGCGTCGTTGTCGTCGTAAGGAACATCTGCCGAGACGATCTGAAGCAGGCTGTGGACTGCCGTGGCACGCGACGATCCCTCAGCGGTCGTCAACGTCGTCGCGGGATCAGATCCATCGGCATGGCGGAACGTGGTGGCGACCAGCCAGACCGCTTCCATAACGCCCTGGCTCTTGATCGAGACGCGCCAATCGTTGTCGTTGAGGACGTAGGCTGCCGTCTGCTGCGCGGCCCATGCAAGTTGATGACGGCTTTCAATCTCGACCGACAATTCCGCGGACTGGGGCTTGGCAAGGTCAAGCGGCTGCGGCTCGGGCACTGGCCGGAAACGGGAATCTTCATCTCCGGAACCGGGATCGACTGCAAACGGATGCTTACGGGACGGCAAGGTGCGGGGGTTGCGCGGGTCGGGCATGATGCGGCGTGCCCAAACCTGAGTGCGAATACCCAGCAGCGTACCGCCGGGCACAGGAATCCGCTCTACATCGGGATTGGTCGGATCGCCGATCGAGCGGCGTACTTCGCTGGGATCGACGATAGCGTTCGCGATGGTCTCCGCAGAGCGAGAGCAGAGCCCGAACGCCTGCTCGAGACGCTCTGCAAGAGACTGCCGGGCCTTGGCGTTAGCGTAATCCGGCATGCGCTCCACGGGGCGTGGCAGGACATGGTCGTCGGAAGCGATCTTGGCCATGAAATTACTCCTTGGCGGGCTAGCGCCCGCGATAATCATGAAAGTGATGAGGTGAACTGTGCGGCAGGGCTAAGCCTGCCGCACCCGCTCAGTTGTCGTTGGCAGCGCGCAGCTTACGCCTCAGCGTGGCGAGAAGGTTCTTGACGCCCCTATTGTCAGACGGCGTGCTCGGACCGAACACGCAGCCACTCATAGCGGGGTGCTCAATGCGCAAATGCCCCCCGTTCGTGCGGGTTGCAACAAAGCCTTCGCGTTCGAGAGCGCGAAGCAACTTGGACATATTAGAATGGGCAGACAAAGCTTGTACTCCTCGGCAGCGCCGGGAGCAAAGCAAACCCGGACGCAAATTGGTTGCGGTGATCCAGGTTGCCAAGGAGCGTTAACTCCGTGCGCATCCCCCAACGCTTCCCAGCCGAATTGCTGGTGTCACGTAGGGCGGCAATGGCTCGTAAGGGCAATTCCAAGGCGTGAAGGTCATCCGAGTTCATCGGGTTACCAACGTTGCCGCCCTCTTGATTATTCGAGAGGTGAAGCGCCCGCAAATCCATGTCGCGGTTAATCGCACATAAAGCATGATCAGTCGTTTGCAACCCCCTTCTGAGCGGTGGTTCACTTTTTTTGCAATTTGCCCCAGTCTCTTCTCGTCGGGCGCATGTGCGTCGCGGCAAGCATAGGAGGCCGTATGCCGAGAGTTCAGTTTTACTATCACGAGAAGGGAAACCACGATGAAACGTGGCACTATCTCTGCAAAGACCAACATGGCCGAGCATACGTGGAAACCGAACGGTCAGCAGGTGATCCTAAGCGTGGGAGCATGGAGGTCGGCGCCCCAGCATGCAGAACAATTCAAGAGTTTCTTGAGAGCGGCCAAGGTTCTGCGCAGAATGATCTCCTGTCCCTGATCGCCACCCTAGTACCTGACGACACTTAGACCGCTGCCGTGGAAAGCCCTGCCGCCCACTTGGACAAGACCCGGTACGCGTCAGTGATGAATGCTTGCTGCGCCTTATCCGCATTTTCCCATCGGCTGTCTCAAGACCGGCACCCTCCTACTCGCTCCCACTGCGCCGAGGGCTGTGTAATAGATAGAGCGATCCCCATGGGAATCGGTTCGATTGCTTTTGAAGGAAAAAAATCTCGGGGCCTGATTGGGGGCATTGGCGCCCAAATGAACTGAGTATATGATTGGAAAATATCAAAAAAAGTCGAGTTATTCGATTCCGGCTCGGCCTCCAAGCTTTTCCCCAAAATGCCATGGTATCCCCGCGAAGGGGATAGCGGCCTTTGCTGACGGCAAGCTGACAGCGGGCGGCATTCGTCGCAATTTCCGACCTGCAGCCCCGCAACGACAAAGGGCCGCCCCTTTCGGGACAGCCCTTCCATTGTCTTGCCTGTCGCGGACAGCTTAGCCGAGCTTGACCCCCGCGAGGACGGTCATGCTCAAATCTGCCGCATGCGGCGTGGGACAATGAGACATTCGACCACCTCCTTTCGCTTGTTGACGATGGTTTCAATCTAGGGTCTTCCGTGATCGATTCAAGAGAGGTGCACGCAGGCCTTGCCGTTTGCCGCTCGCGGCGGGAAAGAAGCTTCCCGGAAACGCGATGGAAGGACACACTCATGGCCCACGGAACCGCCCGCATCGGCAAGGATCATTATCGCACCGCGATCGAGGTCGGCGGTCACGCGCTGGTCGGCGACGAGGGGCCGGGGCTGGGTGGGCAAAATCTCGGGCCCGCGCCCTATGATTTCCTGCTTGCCGGGCTCGGCGCCTGCACCGCGATCACGCTGCGCATGTATGCCGACCGCAAGGACTGGCCGCTCGAATCGGTCGAGGTCGGGCTGAAGCTCGTCAACAAGGACGGATTGCGCATCGACCGGGTGCTGACGATCGCCGGGCTCGACGAGGCGCAAATGGCGCGGCTCGCCGACATTGCCGAACGGACGCCGGTCACGCTGACGCTGAAGGCCGGGCTGCCGATCGACACAAGCCTCGCCTGAACGGCGCGCCACTGGACATTTTGTCCCACCTCACTTATATACCAGCCGTTATGGAAATCGAAACCGCCCCTGCCGCCGCCCCGCACAAGGGCCGTCCGCGCGAATTTTGCGTCGATGCGGCGCTCGCGGCGGCGCTGCGCGTCTTCTGGTCGAAGGGCTATGAGGGCGCGTCGATGGCCGATTTGACCGAGGCGATGGGGATCACCAAGCCCAGCCTCTATGCCGCCTTCGGCAACAAGGAGGCGCTCTTCAACAAGGCGCTCGACATGTATGAGCGCGAAAAGGCCGACTATATGCGCGCCGCGCTCGAGGCACCGACCGCGCGCGGAGTCGCCGAGCGGCTGATGTACGGTGCGCTCGACATGTACACCTGCCCCGAGAATCCGAACGGCTGTCTTGGCGTGATCACCTCGGTCGCGTGCGGCGCCGAGGCCGAGTGTATCCGCGAGGCCGTGCTCGAACGCGGCGCGGCGGCAAAGCGCGCGATGCTCGAACGCTTCGCGCGCGCCAAGGAAGAGGGCGACTTTCCGCCCGACACCGACGCCGAAGGGCTCGCCGCCTTTTTGACCGCGGTCAATCAGGGCATGTCGGTGCAGGCGGGCGCGGGCGCGACGCGCGCCGAGCTTGAGCGGCTGGTCGAAACCAGTCTCAAGCTGTGGCCAGGGCGTTGATCTGAACATTGCGCCGCCGAAAAAACCGGCACCCGCTTTTCGGTAAACGCTTTAAAAGAAAAATTTTACTGCCCGGTACAGAATGCGCTTGACGCAGCGCAACATGACTTATATACCACTCAGTATACAAAATAGGCTCTCCCCCGAGACCGGCCGCCGCCTGGCAAAGACCATGCGGCGGCCGGAAGTTTCACCATCGAATATTTTCCCGGGAGCGGGTCTTGCTCCGGTCGGGCGTCCGCTGACGTTCGTCCGCAAAATATAGACAGGGACCCCGCGCGCGCAGGGGAATGCGTGCGACGGGACGGGGCGGTCATCCTCTTCGAAGAGGCGCTCCGGCAACAAGGACCATGTGTGACACCAGCCGGGGGCGTGCGCTTCCGGCATCGGCCGCCTGCGCCCCCTCTCCCCCTCCCCCGGGGCGCAGGCAGCCGAAACCAACGAAAAGAAGAGGGCTATCCATGACCGTCCACACACCGATCGAAAAGCTCGACCCCGCCGATGCGAAGGTCCGCCGCGAACTCAAGACTCTCCTCCATCCCGCGCGCGGCCGCCGTGCCGCGTGGATCGGCGCGTTCCTCGTGCTGATCGTCGGCGCCTGGTGGCTGCTGCGCGACGGCGCGCCGCCGGCGGCGGCGGCACCCGCGCCGGTGCTCACCGTTGCCGCACCGATCGCGCGCGACGTGACCTTGTGGGATGAATATATCGGCCGCTTCGAAGCGTCGAAGGCGGTCGAGGTGCGCCCGCGCGTTTCGGGCGCGATCACCGCGATCCACTTCGCCGACGGGCAGATCGTGCGCAAGGGCCAGCCGCTCTTCACCATCGACCCGCGCCCCTATCGCGCCGCGCTCGCCGAAGCGCGCGCCTCGGCGGCGAGCGCGCGCAGCGATCTTGCGCTCGCAAGGCTCGAACTCGACCGCGCGAGCCGCCTCATCGATATCGAGGCGGTGTCGCAGAGCGAGATCGACCGGCTGCGCGCCCGCGTCAATGCGGCTAATGCGGCGCTCGCTGGCGCCGATGCCCGTATCGCGGCGCGCGCGCTCGACGTCGAATTCACCACCGTCCGCGCGCCGCTCTCCGGCCGCATCTCGGACCGTCAGATCGACGCGGGCAACCTCGTGTCGGCGGGCGATGCCGGTGGCACCTTGCTCACCACGATCAATGCGCTCGATCCGATCTACTTCACCTTCCAGGGGTCGGAGGCGCTGTTCCTCAAGACCAAGCGCGAGGGCGGACAGAAGGGCGCCGACGTCGAAGTCCGGCTGCAGGACGAAAATGATTATCGCTGGAAGGGCCGGATCGACTTCACCGACAATGGGCTCGATCCGCGTTCGGGGACGATCCGCGCGCGCGGCCGCTTCGACAATCCCGAGATGTTCCTGACCCCCGGCATGTTCGGCAACATGCGCCTGTCGACGGGCCAGACGGCGCGCGCGCTGCTCGTCCCCGCCGCCGCGGTGCAGACCGATCAGGCGCGCAAGATCGTCTATGTCGTCGGCAAGGACGGCATGGTCGCGGCGAAGCCGGTCGAGATCGGCCCCGAAGTCGACGGCTTGCGCGTCATCCGTTCGGGCCTGACGCCGGCCGATCAGGTCGTCATCAACGGCTATCAGTTTGCACGGCCCGGCACCAAGGCGGTGACCAAGGCGGGCAAGATCGCCGCCGACGCGCCCGACAAGGCGCCCGCGGGTCCGAACGAGCCGGTGTCGGCGCAGGCGACCTTCGCCAGATAATATTCGTCATCCCGGCCCTTCGACTGCCTTGGCAGGCGCTCAGGATAAACTTCAGCCGATGGCTGAAGGCCGGGATCTCAAGGGTGCGTTGATTGCTGACGTCGAGATCCCGGCCTGCGCCGGGATGACGGAAGTGCTCGCGCTACCGAAGGCCAAATCTTCAGACAGGGGCTCTCCCATGCGCCTATCACGTTTCTTCATCGACCGGCCGATCTTCGCCGCCGTGCTCGCCGTCATCATCACCATCATCGGTGCGGTGGCCTATATCGGACTGCCCGTATCGCAATATCCCGACATCGTCCCGCCGACGGTGACGGTGACCGCCAACTACCCCGGTGCCTCGGCCGAAACCGTCGCCGACACGGTCGCGGCACCGATCGAGCAGGAAATCAACGGCGTCGACAATATGCTCTATATGAGCAGCCAGTCGACCGGCGACGGCAATGTCACGATCACCGTCACCTTCAAGATCGGCACCGACCTCGATGCCGCGCAGGTGCTGGTGCAGAACCGCGTCGCGATCGCGACCCCGCGCCTGCCCGAAACGGTGCAGCGCCTGGGCGTCGTGACGCGCAAGACCTCGCCCGACTTCCTGATGGTCGTGAACCTCGTCTCGCCCGACAAGTCGCTCGATCGCGCCTATATCTCCAACTATGCGCTGACCCAGCTCCGCGACCGGCTCAGTCGCATCGACGGCGTCGGCGACGTGCGGCTGTTCGGCAACCGCGACTATGCGATGCGCGTGTGGATCGACCCCGGCCGCGCCGCCGCGCTCGACCTCACCGCGGGCGAGATCGTCGCCGCGCTGCGCCGCGAGAATGTGCAGGTCGCGGCGGGGACGCTCGGGCAACCTCCCTATGCGAACGGCAGCGACTTCCAGCTCAACGTCGAAACGCAGGGCCGCCTTTCCGATCCCAAGGATTTCGCCAATATCGTGATCCGCAGCGATGCCGACGGGCGGCAGGTCCGCGTCTCGGACGTCGCGCGCGTCGAACTCGGCGCGTCGGATTATAACAGCAACACCTATCTCTCGGGCGACCCGACCGTGATCATGGCGGTGTTCCAGCGCCCGGGATCGAACGCGCTCGCCGCCGCCGAAGCGGTTGAGGCCGAAATGGCGGCCTCGGCAAAGAATTTCCCCAAGGGCCTCGAATATCGCGTCATCTACAACCCGACCGAGTTCATCGCCCAGTCGATCGACGCGGTGATGGACACGCTGCTCGAAGCCGTCGTGCTCGTCGTGATCGTGATCCTTGTCTTTCTGCAGAAATGGCGCGCGGCGATCATCCCGGTGCTCGCGATCCCGGTGTCGCTGATCGGTACCTTCGCGGTGCTCGCGGCGGTCGGTTACAGCCTCAACAATCTGTCGCTCTTCGGGCTGGTGCTCGCGATCGGCATCGTCGTCGACGACGCGATCGTCGTCGTCGAAAATGTCGAGCGCAACCTCGAGAAGGGCATGTCCGCGCTCGAAGCGGCGCGCACCTCGATGGACGAGGTGTCGGCTGCCCTCGTTGCCATTGTGCTCGTGCTCTGCGCGGTGTTCGTGCCAACCTTGTTCCTGACTGGCCTGTCGGGCGCCTTCTATCAGCAGTTCGCGGTGACGATCTCGACCGCGACGATCATTTCGCTGATCCTCTCGCTGACCCTGTCGCCGGCACTCGCGGCGATCCTGCTGCGCGGCCATTCGGCGCCGGTGAATGAGGGCAGGGGCATGCAGATGATCCGCCGCGCGGGCGACGCGTTCAACCGCGCGTTCAAGCGGATGAGCGACGGCTATGCGCGGCTCACCGCGCGGCTGGTGCGTGCGCCCAAAAAGATGATGGTCACCTATGCGGGCCTCATCGCCGCAACCGCCGGGCTGTTCTGGGCGACGCCGACGGGCTTCATTCCCGCGCAGGACCAGGGCTATTTCCTCGTCGTCGCCAAGCTGCCCTCGGGCGCTTCGGTCGAACGCACCGACGAAGTGCTGCAAAAGGTCGCGCGGCGCGTGCTGCCCGTCGACGGCGTGCTCGGATCGGTGATGCTTGCGGGCTTCGACGGCCCGTCACAGACGCTCGCGCCCAACTCGGCCGCCGCTTACTTCCCGCTCAAATCCTTCGAGGAGCGCAAGAAGCTCGGCGTCAAGTTCGAGGACATCATGGCCGAGGCGCAGAAGCGCACCGCCGACATCACCGAAGCGCAGATCGTGATCATCCCGCCGCCGCTGATCCAGGGCATCGGCTCGGCGGGCGGTTACCGGATGGTCGTGCAGGATCGCGGCGGCCACGGCTATGCGGCGCTCGCGAACGAGGTGAACAATCTGATCGGCAAGGCGAACCAGACCCCCGGCCTCGCCAACGTCTTCACCTTTTTCGACCCGACCAACCCGCGCGTCTTCGCCGACATCGACCGTGCGAAGGCGAATGCGCTCGGCGTCCCGCCCGAGCGGGTGTTCGAGGCGCTGCAGGTCTATCTGGGCTCGGCGTTCGTCAACGACTTCAACCTGCTCGGCCGCACCTACCGCGTCACCGCGCAGGCCGACGCGCCCTACCGCCAGAGCGTTTCCGACATCGCCAACCTCCAGACGCGCTCGAACAGCGGCGCGATGGTGCCGATCGGGTCGGTCGCCAATTTCGAGGACCGCACGGGGCCGTATCGCGTCACGCGCTACAACCTCTTCCCCGCGGTCGAGATCGACGGCGACACCGCGCCGGGTTCGTCGTCGGGCGCGTCGCTGACGACGATGGAAAAGCTCGCTTCGGAGTCGCTCCCGGCGGGTTACGGCACCGAATGGACGGGTATCGCCTTCCAGCAAAAGGCGGCCGCGAACACCGCGGGCATCGTCTTCGCGCTCGCGGTGCTGTTCGTCTTCCTGGTATTGGCCGCACAATATGAAAGCCTCGTGCTGCCATTGGCGATCATCCTGATCGTGCCGATGTGTCTGCTCGCGGCGATGATCGGGGTGAATCTGCGCGGCATGGACAATAATGTCCTGACGCAGATCGGGCTCGTCGTGCTCATCGCGCTTGCGGCGAAAAATGCGATCCTGATCGTCGAATTCGCCAAGCAGGCCGAGGAACAGGACGGCTTGTCGCCGATCGACGCCGCGGTGCGCGCCGCGCGCGACCGCCTGCGCCCGATCCTGATGACCAGCTTCGCCTTCATCCTCGGCGCGGTGCCTTTGCTGATAGCGAGCGGGGCGGGGGCGGAGCTGCGCCAGGCGCTCGGAACCGCGGTGTTCTTCGGCATGCTCGGGGTGACGGCGTTCGGCCTCATCTTCACGCCGACCTTCTACGTCGTCTGCCGCGCGCTCGGCGACCGGTTCGCCGCCCGCCGCAAGCGCGGAGATGACGACCATGGTGCGGCGCTGCCCGTGCCCGCGGAATAAGGAGAAAAACAATGACGCTCCGCAATCTCGTCACCGCCGCTTCGGCGCTTGCGCTCGCCGCCTGCGCGGTCGGCCCCGATTACAAGGCGCCGCAATCGGCGTCGGCGCCCGCCGCGACCGGGGCCTTCGTTTCGGCGAACAGCCCCGCCGTCTCGCTCGATCCGGTCGAAGCCGACTGGTGGCGCCTCTATGACGATCCCGTGCTCGACGGGCTCGTCGCCGATGCGCTCGCCAACAACACCGACGTCCGCGTCGCGGTCGCGAATATCGCCAAGGCGCGCGCGGCGCTGCGCGGCGCCCGGTCGGATCGGCTGCCGCAGACGCAGATCGGCGCCGGCGCCAATTACGGCCGCAACCCCGAAGGCCAGCGCCTTCCGAGCGCGGACCGCGAGGATTGGACCGTCGATGTCGGCGCCAATATTTCATACGAGGTCGACCTGTTCGGCCGCGTCAGCCGTTCGGTCGAGGCCGCGCGCGGCGACACCGAAGCCGCCGAAGCCAACGCCGACGCGGTGCGCGTGATCGTCGCCGCCGATACGACTCAAGCATACGCAGACGCCGCCTCGGGCGCCGCGCGGCTCGACGTCGCGCGGCGGATCGTCGACCTGCTCGACCAGCAGGTGAAGCTCACCGAGCGGCGCAAGGAAGTCGGAATGGCGACGGGGCTCGACCTCGCGCGCATTACGACGCTGCGCGACCAGCGCGCCGCGGATATTCCCGCCATCGAGGCCGAGCGGCAGGCGGCCTTGTTCCGCCTCGCGACTCTGACCGGTCGCGCGCCCGCTGCGCTCCCCGCGATCGCGGGCGACCGCAATATCAGCCTCGAAATCACCGATCCCATCCCGGTCGGTGATGGGGCGGCGCTATTGAAGCGCCGTCCCGACATTCGCGCCGCCGAGCGCCGCCTCGCCGCCGACACTGCGCGCATCGGCGTCGCGACCGCCGATCTCTATCCGCGCATCACGCTCGGCGGTTCGGCCGGTTCGACCGGCACGGGCTTCGGCGACATATTCGGCGGCGGGCCGCTGCGCTGGCTGCTCGGGCCCTTGCTCAATTGGGCTTTCCCCAATCAGGAACCCGCGCGTGCCCGCATCGCGGCGGCCGAGGCCGATACGCAGGCGTCGCTCGCCGAATTCGACGGCACGGTGCTGCGCGCGCTCGAGGAAACCGAGACCGCGCTCACCTCCTATGCGCGCTCGCTGGAACAAAGGCAGGCGCTGCGCGCAGCGCGCGATCAGGCCGAACGCGCGGCGCGGATCGTCCGCGCGAAGCGGCAGGAAGGCGCGTCGGATTCGCTCGAATGGCTCGACGCCGAGCGGACCTTCGCCGAAACCGAAGCGGTGCTCGCGGCGCAGGACGGGCAGATTTCGCGGCGCCAGATCGCGCTGTTCCGCGCGCTCGCGGGCAACTGGTCGAGCTAGGCTTGCCGGAATCGCGCGTGCTAAAGGACAGTTTCGCCCGTGGAGGAAAAGATGATTACCTGTGTCGTCGATTATCGCATCGATCCCGGACAGATTGCGGCGTTCGAACGTTTCGCGCGGGCGTGGATATATCTTGTCGACAAGCATGGCGGGCAGCATCACGGATATTTCCTGCCGTCCGAAGGGGCCAGCGACCGCGCGTTGGCGCTCTTCAGTTTTGAAAGCCTTGCAGCCTACGAACGCTATCGGCAGCTGTTCGGCGTCGACGCCGAATTTATCGAGGCCGACCGCATCCGCGATGCCAGCGGCTGCGTGCTCCGGTACGAGCGGACATTCATGCGGCCGTTGCTCCCCGCCGATGTTGCGGGGTTCCCCGAGGGCTTTTAACGAAGCGAGCTTCACATCGTTTACGCCGCTTTTACCAGTTCCGGTGCATGACATCGTCCTGAGTTTCGACTGGGGATGAATGATGGACAGCATGCGCGGACTGCTTTCGGGCAGCCACGACCAGGAAGATGGGGCGATCGACGCGCCCGCGTCGGTCGGCGTCGACGAACGGCGGATGCAGGTCCGGGCCTATAATTACTGGGCGTCGCTGCTCGCCGATCGCGCTTATCCGTCGGTCGAGGATCTCGATCTCGAAGGCGCTGATTTCGGGCCGCATTCGGTGCTGCTCGATTTCACCGCCGGGGTCGAAAATCCGGGCATCGCCTTTATCGGCGACACGCTTCGCGCCGAGTCGCAGATCGACGAGGATGTCCACTATATCAGCCAGATTCCTGGGCGTTCGCTGCTCTCGCGGTTGACCGACCATTATCTCCAGATCATCGCCAACCGCGCGCCGATCGGCTTCGAGGCCGAGTATGAGAGCGATCGCGGCGTCACGATCATGTACCGCGGCATATTGCTGCCATTTTCGTCCGACGACGACACGATCGATTTCATCATGGGCGTGATCAACTGGAAGGAAGCGGCCCCCGCCGATCAGGCCGAGGAACTGCAATTGTCGGTCGAACAGGCGCTGCGCAGCGCCGCGCCGCTGACCGCGCCGGTGCCGGTGTGGGCCGACGGCCCCGACTCGGGGCATCTCGGCGACGATGTCGACGCCGCGCCCGGCTTTTCCGCGCTGCAGGGCGAGGGTGATTTTTCTGTCGACCTGTCGGTCGACGATGATGTCGCGGCCGATCCGGGCGCGGACGCCGAACTCGCCGACTGGCTCGCGCTCGCGCGCGAAACCGCCGAGCGAGCGGTCGCCGCCGACAGTCGGAGTCGTGGTGCGCTCTATCAGGCGGTCGGCAAGGCATGGGATTTCGCGCTGGCGGCCGAGGCGCAGCCCGAAGCCTTCGCCGAACTGCTCGACGACGCCGGGCTGACGGTACAGGATCGCGCGCCGATGACGCCGATCGTGAAGCTGGTCTTCGGCGCCGCCTACGACAAGACGCGGCTCGCCGAATATGCCTGCGTGCTCGGCCACGCAAAGGATGAGGCGGTCGGTCGCGGCGAACTCGCCGCCTATCTCGATCGCTATCCGGGCGGGCTCAAGGGTCTCGTCAAGGACGCGCGCGCGCGCCGCAAGCCGGCCGATAGCGGCGAGCGTAAGGACGAAAAGCTCGAAGCGCTCCGCCGCGCGCATCCCGCGCTGATCCTCGAACATGATGCCGGCGACGCCGAATTCGTCGTGCTGATCGCGCGCGCGATGCCCGGCGGTCATATCGGGATCGTCGCCAAGGCGGCGGACGATCCGGCACTGGTCGCGAAGCTGGCGAAGAAGGCGGTCGCGATCACGCCCGGCGCTTGATAGCGTTCACGCAACAGACAATCCCAAAATTGAAATATTTTTACGCGGGGCTGCGAACGAGGCCTTGAGCCGCGCGCCGCTCGGGCGCATAGGAGGCGCAGCGAACGGACCCCCGCCGATCGTCGGCTGGGATCCCCCTCTTTGGTTCGGGATGCTGCATTTTATGTCTCAGAAACTGTCCGACACGCCGGAAACGGACACGCCGACCCCCTCCACCGTCAAAATCCCCCCGAAAGTCGCCGCTGCCTATCTGGCCGCGCTCGCCGGCAGCGCGCTGCCGGGCGAGGGTGACGATATGGACAAGGCCGCGCTGACCGACGCGAGCCAGTTCGCGGCGCGCGCCGCGCTCGATCGCGCCGCCGAAACGCCGTCGCTGCTGCTCGAACCGATCGCCGCCGACGGTACCGACCGCCGCATGCGGCTCGCCATCATCAACGACGACATGCCCTTCCTCGTCGATTCGACCTCGCAGGCGGTCGCGGCGCAGGGGCTCGCCGTTCACCGCATCCTCCACCCCGTCGTCGCGGTGAAGCGCGATGCGAAGGGGCATCTGCAGGAAGCCGGCGAAGGCGGCACGCGTGAGTCGGTGATCTATATGGAGCTCGAGCGCGGCGACGCGCGCGCGCGCCGGCGCCTGCTCGACGGCCTCGAAGCGGCGCTGCGCGACGTGCGCGCCGCGGTGCGGGACTGGCGGGCGATGCGCGCCGCGATGCTCGCCGACGCCGCGATGCGCGTCGACGGCGAAGGCGCCGAGCTGCTGCGCTGGTTCGAGGGCGGGTCGATGACCCAGCTCGGTCACGAATGGCGCACGCGCGATGGCAAGGCGCAGGATCCGCTCGGCATCAGCGAAAGCAGCGACAGCCAGCTCCTGTCGCCCGCGGCGCTCGAAGCTGCCTTTGCCTGGTTCGACAAGGGCGGCCACGCGCCGCTGCTGATCAAATCGAACCGGCTGTCGGCGGTCCATCGCCGCGTGCTGCTCGACCTCGTCGTCGTCCCCGAAATCAAAGGCAAAAAGGTCGAACGCCTGTCGATCCACGCCGGGCTGTGGACCAGTCAGGCCTTGTCGACGCCGCCCGCCAAGGTGCCGGTGCTGCGCGCGCAGCTCGAAGCCTTGATGGCGAAATTCGGCTTCGATCCCACCGGCCACGCGGGCAAGGCGCTCGCCCACGCGCTCACCGCGTTGCCGCACGACCTGCTGATCGCTTTCGACAGCGCCTCGCTCGAAGAGCTGGTGCTGACCTCGATGTCGATCACCGACCGGCCGCGGCCAAAGCTGGTGACGGTGCAGAGCGCGCTCGGCCGCCACCTGTTCGCCTTCGTCTGGCTGCCGCGCGACGAAGTGTCGACCGGTCGCCGCCTCGCGGTCGAGAGCCTGCTGGTGCGCGAAGCCAGGGCGGGGGTCATCGGCTGGACGATGGTGCTCGAAGATGGCGGCGCGGCGCTGCTGCGCTATACGCTCGACCTTCGGAGCGGCGGCGTCGTTCCCGACACCGAGGCGCTCAACGCGCAGCTCGAACAGATGGTGCGCGGCTGGCAGCCCGAGGTCGAGGCGGCGCTGGCGAAGCGCGGCGATCCGGGCCGTGCGGCGGCGCTCGCGGCGCGCTTCGCGCCGACCTTTCCGCCCAACTACCGCAACCTCTACAATCCCGAGGAGGCCGCGCGCGACATCCTGCGCCTGCGCGATCTCGACGCGGGCAATCCGCGCAGCGTGCGGCTCGCGCGCAAGAGCCTCGACGGCGACGACCGGCTGCGGCTGAAGGTCTACAGCGCCGCCGGTCCGCTCGCGCTCTCCGACGTCGTCCCCGCGCTCGAACATTTCGGCTTCGAAGTGCTCGAGGAAATCCCGACCACGCTGCAAAACCGCGCACCCGGTACCGAGGGTGAGGACGAGCTGCCGATCGTGATCCACGACTTCACGCTGCGCCTGCCCGCCAATGTCGACGAGCTCGCGCTGCTTCCCTATGCCGAGGTGCTCGAAGGCGCGATCACGGCGGTGCTGGGCGGCCGCGCCGAGAATGACGCGTTCAACGAGCTGGTGCTCACCAATCAGACCGACCCGCGCGCGATCGTCTGGCTGCGCGCCTGGTTCCGCTATTTGCGGCAGGGCGGCTCGGCCTACGGCATGGACACGGTGGTCAGCGCGCTGCGCCACGCGCCCGCGCTCACCGCCGCGCTGATCGAACGGTTCCGCGCGCTCCACGACCCCAAGGCACGCGATACCAAGCGCGCCGAGGCGCTCGAAGCCGAGATCCTTACGGGCTTCGCCGACATCAAGTCGATCGACGAGGATCGCATCCTGCGCCTCTTCCACGCGGTGATCGGCGCGACGCTGCGCACCAACGCCTTCGCTCCTGCGGCCGAGGAAGCGCTGGCGTTCAAGATCGATTCGAGCCTCGTCCCCGGCCTGCCCAAGCCGCTGCCCTGGCGCGAAGTGTGGGTCTATTCGCCGCGCGTCGAGGGCGTCCATCTGCGCGCCGGCCCGGTCGCGCGCGGCGGGCTGCGCTGGTCCGATCGCCGCGACGACTTCCGCACCGAAATCCTCGGGCTGATGAAAGCGCAGCGCGTCAAGAATGCCGTCATCGTGCCGACCGGCGCGAAGGGCGGCTTCTATCCCAAGGCGCTGCCCGACGTGTCGCTCGACCGCGACGCCTGGTTCGCCGAAGGCACCGAATGCTATCGCATCTTCATTCGTTCGCTCCTGTCGATCACCGACAATCTGGTGGGCGGCAAGGTCGTGCATCCGAAGGGCGTGGCGATCCTCGACGGCGACGATCCCTATTTCGTTGTCGCCGCCGACAAGGGCACCGCAACCTTCTCCGACGTCGCCAATGCGCTCGCGATGGAGCGCGATTTCTGGCTCGGCGACGCCTTCGCGAGCGGCGGGTCGAAGGGCTATGATCACAAGGCGATGGGCATCACCGCCAAGGGCGCGTGGATCTCGGTCCAGCGCCACTTCGCCGAAATGGGCGTCGACGTGCAGACCGATACGATCCGCGTCGCCGGCTGCGGCGACATGTCGGGCGACGTGTTCGGCAACGGCATGCTGCTGTCGAAGGCGATCCAGCTCACCGCCGCGTTCGACCATCGCCATATCTTCCTCGACCCCGATCCCGATCCGGCGAAAAGCTGGAAGGAACGCGACCGGATGTTCAATCTGCCGCGATCGAGCTGGGAGGATTATGACAAGAAGCTGATCTCGAAGGGCGGCGGCGTCTTCCCGCGCAGCCAGAAGAGCATTCCTCTGAGCGCCGAGGTGCAGGCGCTGCTCGGCCTGTCGGTCAGCGAAATCGACCCCAGCTCGCTGATCTCGGCGATCCTGAAGGCGCCGGTCGACCTGCTCTGGTTTGGCGGCATCGGCACCTATGTGAAGGCCGCGAGCCAGAATAATGCCGAGGTCGGCGATCCCGCGAACGACGCGCTGCGCGTCGATGCGGAGGATCTGCGCGTCAAGGCGGTTGGCGAGGGCGCGAATCTCGGCGTCACTCAGGCGGCGCGCATCGCCTTCTCGGCGAAGGGCGGGCGGATCAACGCCGACTTCATCGACAATAGCGCGGGCGTCGACTGCTCGGATAACGAGGTCAATATCAAGATCGCGCTGGGTCGCGAGATGGCCGAAGGGCGCCTCAGCCAGGACGACCGCGACGCGCTGCTCGTGCGGATGACCGACAATGTGTCGGACCTCGTGCTCGAGGACAATCGTCTCCAGGCGCTCGCGCTGTCGATCGCCGAAAAGGGCGGCTCGGCCGCGGTGCCGTCGCTGGTGCGGATCATGGAGACGTTCGAGGCATCGGGACGGCTCGACCGCAAGGTCGAGGGGCTGGCGGCGAACGACGAACTGCTCCGCCGCGCGGGCGAAGGGCGCGGGCTGACGCGCCCCGAACTCGCGGTGCTGCTCTCGACCGCGAAGCTCGCGCTGCAGGACGCGATCGAGAATAGCGACCTGCCCGACGATCCGGCGCTTGGCGGCGACCTCGCCGCGGCCTTCCCTGACGAGATGCAGCGCGACTTCGCGCAGGCGATCACCGATCACCAGCTGCGCCGCGAAATCATCGCGACCAAGATCGCGAACCGCATCATCAACCGCATGGGCATCGTCCATCCGTTCGAGCTGGTCGAGGAAGAAGGCTGCGCGCTCGGCGACATCGCCGCGGCGTTCGTTGCGGTCGAGCGATTGCTCGAAATGCCGGCGATCTGGGACGCGCTCGATGAAGCGAAGATCGACGAGGGTGTCCGCCTGTCGCTCTTCGCGCAAGCGTCGTCGGCGATGACCTCGCAGATGGCCGATCTCTTGCGCGTCACCCAGAGCCTGTCGCAGCCGGGGCCCGTCGTCGCGCGGCTCGAGCCGGGCGTTGACCGCCTGACCGCGGGCGTCGACGCGCTGCTCAGCCCGTCGGTCAAGCGCCAGTGGGACATGCTCGCGCAGCAACTGCTCGACGCCGGCGCCCCCGAAACGCTGACTTCGGCGGTCGTCCGCCTGTTCAAGACCGACGGCGCGATCGGCATCGTCGACCTCGCCGAACGGCGCGGCGACGACGAGGTCGCGGTGACGCGCGCCTTCACCCATCTGGGCGAAGCTTTGGGGCTCGACTGGGCGCAGACGCTCGCGGCGCATATGAGCCCCGCCGATCCGTGGGAACGCCTGCTCGTCAACAGCCTCGCGCGCGATTTCCAGCAGATGCGGCTGGCCTTCCTTGGCCAATTGCCCAAGGGCGATCTCGACGCGGCGGTGACCAAATGGCTGACTGACCATGCGCCGCGGGTCGAGCAATTCAGGGCGACCGTCGACCGCGCGCGGATGATCCCCAACCCCAATGGCGCGATGCTGTCGCATATCGCCGGGCAGGCGCGCGGATTGCTGGCGCGCTGATTTAAAACGGCTCCGGCCCGCTCCCCCGCCCAGCCGCCCAACAGAATATCCTGGATCGGGAGGCTGGGCGGGGGAGCGGGCCGGAGCCGGGTCGGAGACGAAAATGCCCTTCCAGTCCCGCGTTGCGATCCTCGTCCCGGCGCCCGATTATGAAGAAAAGTGGCAGCCCGCCTTCGCGCGCAAGGCGGCGGCGCTGACCGCGGCCGGGCTGATCGTCGAGCAACGCGCGTGGACCGATCCGGGCAATCTTGCGGGTTATGATCTGGTGCTGCCGCTCTTCGCCTGGGGCTATCAGCGTGACGTTGCGGGCTGGTATGCCTTGTTAGACCGTCTGGAGGCCGAGGGTTTGCCCGTGGTCAATCCGGTGCCCGTTCTGCGCTGGAACAGCGACAAGGCCTATCTCGCCGAGCTCGGCGGCAAGGGCGTCGCGGTCGTGCCGACGGTCGAGGTCGCGGCGCTCGACGACGCGCGCCTTGCCGAAGCGATGGCCAAACTCGGGGTCGACGAAGTCGTGGTCAAGCCCGCGATCTCGGGCGGCGCCGACGGCACCCACCGCATCGCGCCCGGCGCACCGATTCCCGCCGACGCGCTCGGCCAGCGCCGCCTCGTTCAGCCGCTGATGCCCGGTATCCTCTCTGACGGCGAATTTTCGCTTTTCTTCTTCGCCGGAAAGTTCAGCCACGCGATCGTCAAACGCCCCGCATCGGGCGATTTTCGCGTGCAGGAACAGTTCGGCGGGCGCGAGACGGTGTGGGACGCGAGCGATGCGGCGCAGGCCCTTGCTGCTGCGGTGCTGGGCGCCGCGCCCGCACCGCCGGTCTATGCGCGCGTCGATATGGTCGGCGATGCCGCGGGCCGGCTCCACATCATGGAACTCGAACTGATCGAACCGTCGCTGTTCCTGCATCATGCGCCCGACAAGGGCGCGGCGTTCGGATCGGCGGTCTACGGCGCCATCTAACCGGATCGCTCCCGCCACAGCCATTGCCGGATCGCCGAGGTCAGGTTCGGCGGATCCTCCGCCTCCATCCGCTCGACATCGATCCGTGCAACGAGCGCGTTGACCGGCAACGCCTTCCGCGCCGCCTCGTCTTCCAGAGCGTCCCAGAAGACGGGTTCGAGGCTGATCGAAGTCGGATGGCCCGCGATCGTCACCGAACGTTTGACCGGGGGATGAAGCGGGGGTGCCATGGCCCGGATTTATAGCGCCTGTCCGGCGGAGGGTACGATTTATTTGGGGGTGACCGCGATTCGGGCGGCGCCTAGGCTGGTGCGCCAATGGAAGCGAAACAGGCACGCCGATGACCGCGGGAATCCACACCCTCACCGAAAAGGAGAAAGAGACGCTGCGGCTGCTCGTCGACGGCCACGATGCGAAATCGATGGCGCGGCATCTGGGGCTGTCGGTCCATACGATCAACGAAAGGCTGCGTGACGCGCGGCGCAAGATGGCGGTGTCGAGCAGTCGCGAGGCGGCGCGGCAATTGCGCGAGATCGAGCACCGGCCCCCCCAAATATTGGCGGACAAGGCTTTGGGGGAAGCCGAGACCGTTCCCGGCGTGGAAGACAGGACGACACCCGCCGAGGCGCGCCGCATGGTGCGGCCGCTCGGCTGGCTCGTTGGAGGTCTTCTGATGTCGCTTGCTTTGGCCCTGTTCGCTTTTTCCTCGATGACCGGCACCGCCGACACGCCCGCGGCGGCGCCCTCGACTGCGCCCGCCGAAAGCGCCGCGGTCGCGGCGGCGCGCGACTGGCTCGCGCTGGTCGAGAAGGGCGACTGGAACGGCAGCTGGGAGGCGACCGGCCAATCGTTCAAAGCGCTCAACTCGTTCGAGACATGGGCGCGGGTCGCGAGCCAAGTGCAGGGGACGCTGGGAGCGGTGAAGTCGCGGGTGCTGATGAGCGAAGAGTCGGTGCCCGCGCCGCCCTATGGCTATCAGATGGTCAAATTCCGCACCGACTATGCGAACAAGGCGGGCGCGATCGAGACGCTGTCGCTGGTGCGCGAGGGCGGGAGCTGGCGCGTGGTCGGGGTGACGGTGGAGTGAGGGTTGGGGGCGGTTCGGAAATCCGACCGCCCTCTCTTTCCGTTCGTGTCGAGCGAAGTCGAGACACCGATCCACGCAACTGCTGGTCGGTGGCATCTCGACTTCGGCCACAGGGCGAAGTTCATCCTGAGCGCCCGCCAAGGCAGTCGAAGGGTTCGATGTGAACGGATATTGATGGAGTGTGAGCGGCGACGGCAAAGCCGCCGCCATGACGTCAGACGGGTTCGGCGATCTTTTGGATCGCCGCCCCGCTGTCCGTGCCGATGGCTGCCGCTGCGCGGCACCGGCGCCTAGCGTGCCGTTCGCTTCGCGAACGCCGTCGCTACGCGCCTGCCACCGTCAATACATATGCTGCCCGCCATTGATCGACATCGTCGAGCCCGTCACAAAACCCGCATCCTCGCTGCACAGGAACGCCACCCCGCGCGCGATCTCGTCGGCCTGCCCCAGACGTCCGACCGGAATCTTGGCGACGATCTTTTCGAGCACCGGCGCGGGGACCGCGGCGACCATGTCGGTGTCGATATAGCCCGGCGCGATCGCGTTCACCGTGACGCCTTTCTTCGCGCCTTCCTGCGCGAGCGCCTTGGTGAAGCCGTGGATGCCCGACTTGGCGGCGGCATAATTGACCTGGCCGTACTGGCCCGCCTGCCCGTTGATCGAGCCGATGTTGACGATGCGGCCCCAGCCGCGCTCGACCATGCCGCCAAAGGTCGCCTTCGCCATGTTGAAGCAGCCGCCGAGATTGACGCGCATCACATCGTCCCAATCGTCGTAGCTCATGCGCGCGAGCGTGCCGTCGCGGGTGATGCCCGCATTGTTGACGACGATGTCGATCGCGCCGAATTCGCCGGCGATGGCGGCGCAATTGTCGAGGCACGCCTGATGGTCGCCGACGTCCCATTTGCGCGCGGCGATACCCGTGCGCTCGGTGAACTCGCGCGCCTTTTCGTCATTGCCGGCATAGTTGGCGACGACGGTGACGCCCTGTTCCTTCAGTTTCAGCGAAATCGCTTCCCCGATGCCGCGGCTGCCGCCGGTGACGATTGCGATGCGTGCCATAAATCAAGCTCTCCCACAGGTTTATCGCATCATGATTAGGCTGCGGCGTAGGGCCCCGCAAGTTGACCGGAACGTCAATCGCAAAGCTATTCAGACAGACGGGCTCTAGCTGCTAAGCTGCGCCCGCACCTTCGAAAAATCCCCGATCGCCAGATCGGCGCGGTCGATCGTCACGACCAGATCGGCGTCGTCGCCGAATTTGCGGCTCATCAGCCCGCTGCTCGGCAGTTCGAGCAACACCATGTCGCGGTTTTCGTCAAAGCCGAGCAGGGGACGGAGCGGTTCGCCGCCCATCGCCGCCATCTCGGACGCCGCCATCGCGCGCCACCGGGGTTCATAGAATGCGCGCGCCGGCGCCGACAGATTGTCGGGGTTGGCGCACCAGGCGTGCTTGGCGCGATCGAACAGGATCGTCCGATAGTCCTGAACCCACAGGTCGGCGTCGGGGCGATGCGTCGTCAGCGGCAACGTGACCACCTCGATCTGCGTGGCGCCCGTTTCGGGGTCGACGGCGCGAACCGTCCGCGCCCAACGGATCGCGTGCAGCGCCGCCATCACCGCAGTCGCGTCGCCGGGCGAGAAGCTGTCGCGCGCCGCGCTGTCGTGGACGATAGCGATGATCTCGCGCGCGCGTTCGCAGGCGTCGCGGTTGATCGCGGCGCACCGGTTCGATGCGTCGTCATCGTCCGTGTCCGCCGCCGCGTCCTGTTCAAGGCCGCCGAGCCGCATTTCGAGGAGCGCGACCATTGCGGTCATGCTGCCCCAGTCGAAGGGGTGGAAGGCGGGATCGGCGATGTCGTAGCCGCGATCGGCGCGCTCGCCGCCCGCCATCTCGGCATCGTCCGCGTCGCGCGGATCGGCATCGCCCGCGCGGATGGTCACGAGATCCACGGGCCATTCGGGAAAGGCGCGGATCGCGAAGGGGGCAAGGTCGTCCTGACCGAGCCCGCCATAGGGACCGAACCAGCCTTCGGCGTCGTTGAGCGCGAACGGGGGCTGGGCGGGGGTGCCGGGGTCGCGAAGGTGCAGGACGCGCACCTCGGACTTGCGACGATGGATGAAGAAAGCGAGCGCGCCCTCGCGCGGCCCAAGCCCGCCCCACAGGTCGGCGGGCAGGCGGGTGCAATCGATCTGCGTCAGGAAATCGGCCGGCTGGTCGTCGATCCTCGGCCATTCCATGCCCGCGGCGAGCCGCGGACGGCCGCCAAGCCAGCTGTTGGTCGAAATCGCATCGCGCGGCGGAATCTGGGGAAGCAGGCGAAGCGCGACGGTTTCGGCCTCGTCGCGCTCGATCCGGTGCGCTTGCTCCGCTACCTCGGACGCGAGCGTTTCGAGCGTCGTTTCGAGCGCGACGGGCGATTCGGCCTCCAAGGGCGCAGCGGCGTCGGGTGCAGCGTCATAGCCGCTCTCATCGACCATCTCGGGCGGCGTCTGGCGGCGGATTCGCGCGAGCCGCGACGGCGAGATTTCGACATCGTCGGGCGCGGCTTCGGCCCGGCGGGGCAGTTTCGGCAGGCGATATTCGCGCGGTGCGCGCGCCACGGGCGCGGGACCCGGCGCCGCAGCGGCGGGGCGCGGATGCCGCGACCGCCAGATGGCATAGGCGAGTCCGACGAAAGCCAGCGTGACTCCGGCCAGCGTCAATGCCGCCGTCAGAATCTGCTCCATCACCTGTCTCCATATGCGCAGGGGGTCGCGCCTTTTTGGCGCCGCGCCGGATCAATTTAGCACATGGTCCTAAACAGTTGGTAAGCAGCGCGGGCGCGCGGGACGGTCAGAGCCATCCCGCAAGTTCGCGCCGTACCAGCGTTTCGAGCATTGCCATGCCCGGCGCATCGGCGTTGAGGCAGGGGAGATAGGCGAAATTCCGCCCCCCCGCGTCGGCGAATTGCTGCTTGCCGCGAATCGCGAGTTCTTCGAGCGTTTCGAGGCAGTCGGCGGCGAAGCCCGGCGCGAAGACCGCGACGCTTTTGCCGGCTTTTCCCAGTGCTTCGAGCCGGGTGTCGGTCGCAGGTTCGAGCCATTTGGCGCGGCCGAAGCGCGACTGGAACGCGACCTCGACCGGGCGCCCGAGCCTTTCCGACAGCAGGCGCGCGGTCTTTTGGCACTGGCAATGATAGGGATCGCCCAGCTGCAAGCTACGCTCGGGCATGCCGTGGAAGCTCGCGAGCAGCACGTCGGGCTCGAAATCGAGCGCGGCCAGCCCCGACGCCACCGACGCCTCGATTGCCTCCAGATAAGCCGAATCGTCGTGATAGGGCGGCAGAAAGCGCAGCGCGGGTTGCCAGCGCAGCGTCTTCAGATGATCGCCCACCGCATCGACCACGGTCGCGGTCGTCGCGGCGCAATATTGCGGATAGAGCGGCGCGACCAATATGCGCCGGCATCCCGCCGCGACCAGCGCGTCGATTGCGGGGCCGATCGCGGGCTCGCCATAACGCATCGCGTGCGCGACCACGGCGACCGCGCCCAAGGCGCGTTGCAGTCCCTCGCTCTGCGCGCGCGTGATCGCGGCGAGCGGCGACCCCTCGTCGGTCCACACCTGCGCATAGGCGTGCGCCGATTTTTTCGGCCGGGTGGTCAGAATCAGGCCGCGCAGGATCGGCTGCCACAGGATCTGCGGGATTTCGACGACGCGGCGGTCGGACAGGAACTGGCCGAGGTAGCGCCGCACCGAGCGCGCATCGGGCGCGTCGGGGGTGCCGAGGTTGACGAGCAGAACGCCGATGCGCTCCGCCGCGACGACGGGATGATCGGTCGGCAAGCTCACAGCGGATGCGCCGACAGCGGGATGCGGCGGATGCGCCGTCCGGTCGCTGCGAACATCGCGTTGGCGATCGCGGGGGCGACCACCGGGACGCCGATCTCGCCGAGCCCGCCGGGTTCGCGGTCGCTTTCTACGAATTCGACCAATATCCGCGGCGTCTGCGACAGCCGCGGCAGGCCGAGCTGGCCGAGCTTGCGCGCGGTCGCGAGGCCGCCTTGATAATCGGTGGTCGCGCCGACCGCGGCGGCGAGGCCGAAGATCAGCCCGCCCTCGACCTGCTGGCGCGCGATCGCCGGATTGACGAGCCGCCCCGCGTCGACGACCGCGACCAATTGTTCGACCTGCAGCCCCTTGTCGCTCTGCCGCGCGGTAGCCATCAGCGCGATATAGCTGCCGCGCATTGCATGGCACGCGAGGCCCTGCGCGCTCCCCGGCAATCCGCCCTCCCAGCCGCCGATGCTGGTCGCGGTGAGCAGGCAGCGCGCGAGCAGCGGCGCGTCGCCGAGCATCGCCATGCGATAGGATAGCGCGTCGCTTCCCGCCCGCGCCGCCATTTCGTCGATGAAACATTCGGTGAAAAAGGCGGTGTAGCTGTCGGCATTGCCGCGCCAGCGTCCCGTCGGAAGCCCGATGTCGGCGGGGCAATGGTCGACCGCGCGGTGCGGGATCGCATAGCGCGTCATCGCCCCCTCGACCGCGGCGGCATCGGAGCGGCCCGCGGCGGTGCGCTGCGCCTCGTCGGCGGGGCTATTGTCGAACAGCCGTGCGCGCACCTCATGATTGGTCGCGGGCACCGCGATGCGCGTCACCAGCGCGTCGATCCCGCCCGCGGCGTTGAGCGTCGCCGTGAGCTTTGCCCGCGCCGGCGCGCGCGGCGGCAGGCGCATGATTTCCTCGGCGCGCGACCAGGCGAGCTGGACCGGGCGCTTCACCTGCAGCGCGATAATCGCGGCCTGCACAGCGACGCTGTGATCGAGGCAGGCGTCGAACGATCCGCCCGCCATCATCGGAAACAGGGTGACGTTCGTCGGGGCAAGCCCGGTCGCGCGCGCGACCGCGTCGCGGCACTGGGCGGGCGCCTGCGTCGCGACCCAGAGGCGCAGCCCGTCGCGGTCGGGCGCGGCGGTCGCGGTGCGCGTTTCGACGGCCGCGTGGAGCGCGGGGGCGACGGCATATTCGGCGGCGATCCGTTTGCGCCCGTCCATCGCCTCGGTGACGTCGCCCTCGCCCGCGATGCGATAGCCGTCACCCTTCAGCGCCGCCTTCAGCGCGGTGTCGATGCGCGCGGTCGAAACCGGCGTGCCTTCGGTTTCGAACACCGGCGCGAAACGGTCGAGCGCGTTGTTCGCCGCCCACCAGTTGCGCGCGACCGTCGCGACCCAGCGGTCGTGCGTGACGACATGCAGCAGGCCGGGCGACGCCATCCCGCGCTTGCGGTCGATGCCCTTCAGCCGCGTCGCGCCGAGCGGTCCCTGCCGGATCGCGGCGAAGACCATGTCGGGAAGGCGGATGTCGCCGGCATAATTGGCCGACCCGTCGATTTTCGCCGGCAGATCGAGCCGCGTCAGCTCCTTGCCATAGAGCGGGTCGGCGGCGGGTGCGCGATAGACGGGCTCGGCGGGCGGATCGAGCAGCGCCGCCGCCGCCGCGACCTCGCCGAAACGCAGCCTTTTCTTGCCGTGAAGGACGAAACCGTCCTGCGTATCGCATTCTTCCCAGTCGGCGTCCCAGCGGTCGGCCGCCGCCATCATCAACAGCGCGCGCGCCTGCGCCGCCGCGGCGCGGCACGGACCCTCGAACATGCGCACCGACGAACTGTTAGCGGTCAGCATCACCGCGTTACGCACCGCCCATTCGCGGCGCGCCCAGCTGCGCACGTCGGACACGAAATCGGGGACGCCCGCCCGCGGCGTAAAGACGGCGCTATCCTCATCGACGAGCAGCGTATTGGCATAGAGCGGGCTGATCGGCGCACTTTCGACCGCGATCGTCCGCCAGTCGGCGCCGAGTTCGTCGGCCATGATCTGCGGCAACAGCGTCGTGACGCCTTGCCCCATTTCGCATTGCGGGACGATCGCACTGATGTGGCCGTCGTCGCCTATCTTGAGGAAAGCGTTGAAGATATGCTCGTCGGGCGCGGCGGTCAGGTTTGGCTGGTAATCGCGCGGCCACAGGCTCCACGCGATGGCGAGCCCGCCCGCCGCGGTCGCGCCGACCAGCATCTGGCGGCGGCTGACGTGCGGCAGGCGCGATGTCTTTTTCCCTACAGTGTCGCGAATGCCCACCATGCCCGCTGCTGATAGTCGGCGCGAGTCGGTGAGGCAAAGGCTTTCGATGCGCCGAAATCGGCGCCGCTATTTCTCCGACAGGGCAAAGTCGACGCGCACCGAAACCTGCGATTCGCTGACGCCGGGGTTGAAGGGCGGTGCGGCGGCTTGCGGCGCAACCCGGTTGGCCGCATCCATTTCGTAATAAGGCATCGGCGGCGGCGCGCTGTCGCCGCCGTCGCGGATCGTCAGCACGCGGTCGATCTGGAGCCCCGCGGCGCCCGCATAGGCCTCGGCGCGCGCCCGCGCGGCGCGATAGGCGGCGGCATAGGCCGATTTGGTCGCGGCTTCCCGATCCGACACGCGCAGCGTCGGGCCCGACAGGACATTCGCCCCGGCCTCGGTCGTCGCGGCGACGGCTTCGCCCGCCTTGTCGACCGCGCGCATCCGCACCTCGACCTGATTGACGGCTTCGAACTTGCCTTTGTTGGCGCCCCAGTCGATCCGGTTCACTGTGAGCTGGCGCGTCTGGAGGTCCTTGGCAGCGACTCCGAAGGCCTTGAGCGCCTCGGTGACCTTGGTCATCGTCTCATTGTTGCGCCGGGTCGCATCCTCGGCAGAGGCGGCGATCGTGCTGACCCCGGCGGTGAAGCGCGCCTCGTCGGGCCGCGTTTCGGACCGGCCGGTCGCCGATACCGACAGCAGGGTCTCATCATGCTCGACGCCGCGCGGGTCGGGTGCCTTTTCGCTGCACGCGCCGAGCGCGAGCAGCGGGATCAGCATAAAGGTCTGGGTGCGCATATATTTTCTCCCGTCCGGTGCCGGGCTAGCGCATGACGGGCGGAAGGGTTCCCCTTACCAGCCCCACGGCGCCGGCGGCGGCGTCACGGGTCTGGCATAATCGAACGCGACGCGGAAATGCCTCCCTTCGCGGTTCAGCCCATAGGTAAAGCCCGCGGGGGTGGTTTCGATCACCCAGATGTTCGTGTTCGAAACGCTGCGGCCGGTGCCCTCGAACATTGCGATCGATTCGGCGTCGACCGGGAAGGTCTGGCGCGCCGCGGTTCCGGCATCGGCGGTGTCGCCGCCATAAAGCGTCACCGCGTCGGGCGTGCCGTCGGCGTGACGATGATCATGCTTGAGGCGAAGGCCCGTCGCTGTCCGGCTGACGATCCAGGTGCGCGAACGATCCCAGCCGCCGTCCGGGCCGAGCCCGTCGATGTGAAAGGGGATCTCGATGCGGTCGTCCGTGCAGTGACGGATGTGCATCACCATCGCCTTGCCGCGCATGTCGGCGTCGGCTTCCTCATCGCTCGCGAGGCGGCCGGCGTAGGCCTTGCCGCACCGCGCCGAGAGCGCGGTGAAGAAGGCGTCTTGCGGGTTCGTTGCGGCAGGCGTCGTCGCGCAGCCTGCGAGCCCGGCTGCTGCGGCCAGCGATAGCGCAGCCTTCACTTGAGCAGGCCGAGGCGCGGAATCTCGACCTTGGGGCAGCGGTCCATCACCACGACCAGCCCCGCGGCCTCGGCGCGCTGCGCGGCCGCCTCGTTGATCACGCCCATCTGCATCCACACCGCCTTCGCGCCATGGACGATCGCCTCGTCGACCGCGGCGCTGGCGTCTTCGCTATTGCGAAAGATGTCGACGATCTCGGCCGGCGGCTCGACATTGGCGAGCGTCGCGACGACGGGCGCGCCGTGGATCGTCGATCCGGCGTGGCCGGGATTGACCGCGATCACGTCATGGCCCTGCCGCATCAGAAAGGCGAGGACGCCGTTCGACGGACGCGCCGGGTTGGGCGAGGCGCCGACCACCGCGATGCGGCGCGGCCGGCCGAGCAGCTCGCGGATTTCGCCTTCGTCGTTGATCGCCATGTCAGCTTCCCTTCTTGCGCGCGTTCAGCCAGTCGGCGACCTTCGCCGCTATCGCGTGGAATGGTTCGCCCGCGGGATCGGTTCCCGCCGCCGGCGGAACGCCGCCGTCGCTCGCGAGGCGGATGCCCATCGACAGCGGCACCCGGCCAAGGAAGTCGAGCCCCATCGTCCCCGCCGCGGCTTCGGCGCCGCCGCTGCCGAACGGGTCGCTGACCTCGCCGCAATGCGGGCAGGCGTAACCCGCCATATTCTCGACCAGCCCGATGATCGGCACATCTGCCTGTTCGAACAGGCTGATCGCGCGCGTCGCGTCCATCAGCGCGAGGTCCTGCGGGGTCGACACGATCACCGCGCCCGCGGGCTTGTGCTTCTGGATCATCGTCAGCTGGACGTCGCCGGTGCCCGGCGGCAGGTCGACGACGAGCGTGTCGATGTCGCCCCAGCTCGCATCGACCAGCTGTTCGAGCGCGCGGCCCGCCATCGGGCCGCGCCACGCGATCGCCTGTCCGGGCTGGGCGATCTGCCCGGTCGACAGCATCGGCACACCATAAGCGGACTGCACAGGGGCAAGCTTCGATCCGCGCGCCTCGGGCTTCACATTCTCGCTGTCCATCAATCTTGGTTGCGATGGCCCATAGATGTCGGCGTCGACCAGCCCGACCTTGACGCCGAGCCGGCGCAGCGCGACTGCGAGGTTCGCGGCGAGGGTCGATTTGCCGACCCCGCCCTTGCCGCTGCCGACCGCGATGATCGTCATCGCCTTTTTCTCGGCGGTCATCGCGATGCGCACTTCGTTCACGCCCGATTGTTCGAGCAAGCCCGCGCGCAGCTTGTCCTCGAGCGGTTTGCGCTCTTCGGCGCCGAGGCCCGTGACGTCGAGGACGATCGCGAGAGTTCCCTTGTCGTCGAGAAAGCGAAGGCCCGAAGTGCGGCCGCCGGTGAGGTCGGCGGCGATGCTGGCGAGGGGAGCGGTATCGGTCATGTCCGGGCCAGATAGGCATGACGAGGCCGATTGCCAGCCATTTTCGCGCGCACCCCCTGTTAATCGCGCCCGCCGCCCCTATAAAAGCAGCATGAGCAACGAAAATGACGCCAACATGGCCGGCCGCCGTCCGGGGGGATTGCGGCAATTTCTCCAGCAGATCAGCCAGATGGCGAACAGCCCGTGGGGCAATGGCCCCAAAGACGGCGACGATGGCAAAGGTGACGGCAAGCGCCCCGGGCCGCGCAACCCCTGGGTGACCCCCGATCCCGCCGACCAGCGGCGCGGGCCAAAGCCGCGCGGCCCCTCTGCGCTCGACGAGCTGCTGCGCAAGGGACGCGGCGGTTTCGGCGGCGGCGGATCGGGCGGCAGCGGCGGCCAGTTCAATCTCGGCGATTCGGCGAAGTTCTGGAAGTGGGCCGTGCTCGCGGTGGTTGTCGCGTGGGTGGTCTTTTCCTCCTTCCACATCGTTCCGCCCGAAAAGGAAGGCGTCGTGACCCGTCTCGGCAGCTATTCGCGCACCGTCGGGCCGGGCGTCAAATTCACCTGGCCGGCGCCGATCGAGCGCATCCGGATGGAAGACGTCCGCGCGATCCGCACGATGGCGATCGGTTCGCCCAACGCCACCGACGAGAATTTCGTGCTGACGCGCGACCAGAGCATCGTCGATCTCGCCTACGAGGTCCGCTGGTCGGTACGCGATCCCGAGCTGTTCTTCTTCCAGCTCGCCGATCCCGAAGGCACGATCCGCGAAGTCGCCGAAAGCGCGATGCGCGCGACGGTCGCCAATTTCGACCTCGTCCAGGCGATTGGCCCGGGCCGCGTCGAAATCGAGGCGCAAGTCCAGCAGCGGATGCAGGAACTGCTCGACCAGTATCGCGCGGGCGTGATGATTCAGGGCATCGCGATCCGCCAGGTCGATCCGCCGAGCCAGGTCGACGAGGCGTTCAAGGAAGTCACCGCGGCGCGCCAGGAACGCGAAGCGGCGATCAACCTCGCGCGCGCCTATGAACAGCAGGTGCTCGAGCGTGCGCGCGGCGACACCTCGGCGTTCGACCAGATTTACGCCCAATATCAGCTGGCCCCCGAAGTGACGCGCCAGCGCCTTTATTATGAAACGATGGAGACGGTGTTGTCGAACGTCGACAAGACGATTGTCGAAGCGCGCGGGGTGACCCCCTATTTGCCGCTCAATGAAGTGCAGAAGCGACTGAAGGCGCCCGACGCCGCCCAGAAGGGAGGCGAATGATGTTTGCCTCGCTGTTCCGGAACCCGATCCGCCTGCTCGTCGTCGTCGTCGCGCTGCTCGTCATCCTGTCGCAGTCGCTGGCGATCGTGCCCGAGGACAAGCAGGCGCTGATCCTGCGCTTCGGCGAGATCGAACGCACGGTGAACCGCTACAAGCCGAACGAGGATTTCGGCCGCTCGGGCGCCGGGCTCGTCTTGCGCGTCCCCTTCACCGACGGGATTCAATATATCGACAAGCGCATCCTCGGCGTGAACATGGAGCGTCAGCAAGTATTGTCCACCGACCAGCAACGGTTGCAGGTCGACGCGTTCGCGCGCTTCCGCATCACCAATCCGGTGCGCATGTACACCGCGATCCGCACCGAGGATAAATTGCAGACTCAGCTCGCGACGATCCTCGGCTCGTCGCTGCGCAACGAGCTCGGCAAGCGCACCTTCGCGACTTTGCTGTCGCCCGAGCGCGGCGCGGTGATGGACAATATCCAGGTCGCGCTCAATCGCGAGGCGCAGAAATATGGCGCCGAGATCATCGATGTGCGGATCAAGCGCGCCGACCTGCCCGAAGGCGCGACGCTGGAGGCGGCGTATAACCGCATGCGCACCGCGCGGCAGCAGGAAGCGATCGCGATCCGCGCCGAAGGGCAGAAGGAAGCGCAGATCATTCGCGGCAACGCCGACGGCGAAGCCGCGCGCATCTATGCCGCGAGCTTTGGCAAGGACCCCGAATTCTATGATTTCTATCGCGCGATGCAGAGCTATCGGCAGACCTTCCTAGGTGAAAACAACCAGGGCGGGACGTCGATCATCATGTCGCCCGACAATGAATATCTGAAGCGTTTCAGCGGCGGTTGACGCGTTCGCGGCAGGCGAACGAGTGATGAATGGAACTCACAGCGTCCGTTCATGTTCAAACAGCGTTCAGCCGGCCCGCCGCAGACCGCCGCAGCCGGGGTTATTGGATTTTTTGAAGAACGAAGAGGATTTCCGATCGTGCGTTATGTTTATGGCATCACTTCGGCCTTGCTGGCGGGTGGCACCGCGCTGGCGCTGGTCACCCAGTCTCCCGTCGGCGCGCAGGTTGCGCAGAACGAAGAGAGCGAGATCGCGAAGGCCGTTCCGCGCGCCGGCGCGCCCGAAAGCTTCGCCGACCTCGTCGAACAGTTGCAGCCCGCGGTGGTCAACATCTCGACCAAGCAGGAAGTGACGCTCGGCGTCCGGCTCAACCCCTTTGCCGGAACGCGCGAGCCGATCACGCAGGAACAGCAGGGCGGCGGCTCGGGCTTCCTGATCTCGGCCGACGGCTATATCGTCACCAACAACCATGTGATCGCCGGCGGCCCGCGCGGTGAGCAGACCGTCGATCAGGTCACCGTGACGCTCACCAACCAGAAGGAATATACGGCGAAGATCATCGGTCGCGATGCCGCGTCGGACCTGGCGCTGCTCAAGATCGATGCGACCGGCATGCCCTTCGTGAAATTCGCCGACGGCAGCCCGGCGCGCGTCGGCGACTGGGTCGTCGCGATCGGCAACCCGCTCGGCCTCGGCTCGACCGTGACCGCGGGGATCATCTCGGCGGTCCAGCGCAACATTGGCCAGGGCGGCGCCTATGACCGCTATATCCAGACCGATACCGCGATCAACCGTGGCAATTCGGGCGGTCCGCTGTTCGATCTGCAGGGCAATGTCGTCGGCATCAACAACATGCTGATCTCGCCCGTCGGCGCCAACATCGGCGTCAACTTCGCGATTCCCGCCGACGCCGCGATCCCGGTGATCGAGGCGCTGCGCGCCGGCGAAGCGCCGCAGCGCGGCTATCTGGGCATCGGCATCGTGCCGGTCAGCGAGGATATGGCGGCGGCGCTCGGCCTGCCCAAGGACCGCGGCGAGATCGTCCAGCGCATCGAGGACGGTCAGGCCGCGGATAAGGCCGGGCTGAAGCGCGGCGACGTCGTGACCAAGATCAACGGCAAGGAAATCACGCCGCAGCAGACGCTGTCCTACATCGTCGCCAACATCAAACCGGGCACCCGCGTTCCGGTCGAGGTCATCCGCGAAGGCAAGACGCTGTCGCTGTCGGCCGTCATCGGCACCCGGCCGCCCGAAAGCGAGCTGACTGGCGAGAATTTCGACCCCGAGGCCGAACAGACGCTGCCCGAGGATCCGACGGGCACCGCCGATCAGGCGATCCAGGATCAGCTCGGCATGGCGGTCCAGCCGCTGACGACCGCGATCGCGCGCTCGATCGGCGTCGAGGCCGACACCAAGGGGCTGGTGATCGCCGCCGTCGGCGGCAACAGCGACGCGGGCCGCAAGGGATTGCGCCGCGGCGACATCATCCTCAGCGCCAACCGCAGCGCGGTGACGAGCAGCGAGGCGCTCTCGGGCGTCCTCGCGGCGGCGAAGAAGGCGGGCCGCAACGCGGTGTTGCTCGAAATCCTGCGCCGCGGCCAGCCGCCGGCGTTCATCGCGATCCGCATCGCCGAATAGGCCGGGCGCGACCCGAATCGAAAAGGGCGCCGCGGCCTTCGTCGCGGCGCCCTTTTCATTTGCCCGGCGCGGGCAATGTTCCTATTATGTTCGCGGACCAACGAGTCGGGAGAATGGATCATGATCGGATATGTGACGCTGGGGACGAACGACATTGCGCGGGCCGCCGCCTTTTACGACGCGATCGCCGCCGAGCTCGAAACGCCGCGGATGATGGAATATGAAAGCTTCATCGCCTGGGGCAAGCCTGACGGCGGCGCGGGCATTGGCCTCACCAAGCCGTTCGACGGCAATGCCGCGTCGGTCGGCAACGGCGTGATGGTCGCGCTCGCGGCAAGGGATCAGGAACAGGTCCAGCGCCTCTACGACATCGCGCTGGCAAATGGCGGCACCTGCGAAGGCCCCCCGGGACCGCGCGGCGAAGGCTTCTACGCCGGCTATTTCCGCGATCCCGACGGCAATAAGCTCAACGCCTTCATCATGGGCTGAGCGCGCCGGGGCCGCTCGGGAACAGGCTCTAACTGTCGGCGGCTTCCTCCGCCACCGCGAGCCCGTTCTTGAGCATCACCGGCACCTGGCTGAGCGTGAAGAGGAAGGAGAGGGCGGTGACGCCCCACACCTTGATCGTCAGCCACAGGTCGAAGCTCATGCGGCTGGACTGGATCAGCTCGTACATCACATGATTGGCGATGCCGAGCGCGCCGAAGAACAGCCCCCAGTTGCGCGAGAGCAGCAGCCAGCCCCGCTCGGTCAGCCCTTCGAGCGCCGACTGGAGCAGATATTTGAGCATCGGCCGCTTGAACCAGTATCCGCCGAGCAGCAGCGCCGCGAAAGCGCCATAGATGATCGTCGGCTTCATCACGATGAAGCGCTCGTCGTGGAACCAGATCGTCAGCGCGCCGAAGCCGAGGACGAGGATGCTCGACATCCACAGCATCGGCGAAATCTTGCCGAGCTTCCATTTCGACACGACCATCGCGACGACGATCGCGACCATGAAGGCGACGGTGCCCTTGATCGCCGCAGTCGTTGCGGCGAACGCGCCTTCGCCGCCCGAGGAGAATTTATAGGCGAGGAAGAAGACGAGCAACGGCCCGAAATCGATCACGAAATTGAGCCAGCCATGCTTCGCCGGCGGCGGTGCCGGAACCGGCTCGGGGCCGCTGGGGAGGACGTCGCTCATCTTATATTTCCTGCAATGATGCCCGCAATCTCGTCTGCGTCGAACGGGCGAAGATCGTCGATGGTTTCGCCGATACCGATCGCGTGGATCGGAAGCCCGTGGCGCTCGGCGGCGGACACGAGCACGCCGCCGCGCGCGGTGCCGTCGAGCTTGGTCATCACGAGCCCGGTGACCCCCGCGACCTCGCGGAACACGTCGATCTGCGCCAGCGCATTCTGCCCCGTCGTCGCGTCGAGCACCAGCACGACGTCGTGCGGCGCCGCGGGGTTGAGGCGCCCCAGCACGCGCTTGATCTTGGCGAGCTCGTCCATCAACTCGCGCTTGTTCTGGAGCCGCCCGGCGGTGTCGACGATCAGCACGTCGATGCCCGTCGCGGTCGCCTGTTTCACCGCGTCGAACACGATGCCCGCGCTGTCGCCGCCCTCGGGCCCCGCCATGATCGGCACGCCGAGCCGTTCGGCCCAGACCTTGAGTTGCCCGATCGCGGCGGCGCGGAAGGTGTCGCCCGCGACGAGCATCACGCCATAATCCTGTTCCTGGAACAGGTGCGCGAGCTTGGCGATCGTCGTGGTCTTGCCCGACCCGTTGACCCCGATCACCAATATGACCTGCGGGCGCGGAAAGGCATCGATGTCGAGCGGTTCGGCGACCGGGCGCAGCACCGCCGCAATCTCGTCGGCGACGATCTTGCGCAATTCCTCGACGCCGCCCGCCACCGCATCGCGCCGTGCCGCGAGCCGCTCGCGAATCCGCTCGGCCATCGCCGGGCCCAGGTCGGCGGTGATCAATGCCTCCTCGATCCGGTCAAGGTCGTCGTCGTCGAGGCGCGACTTGCCGGTCAGCCCCGCAAGATTCTCGCCGAGCCGCTCCGACGTGCGGCGAAAGCCGCCGAGCAGCCGTTCGCTCCAGCTTTGGCGGGTCATGCCGCGATATCCTTTGCTTCGATTTGGGTGGCGATCATCCGGTCGCCGTCACGCGCGCCGAGGCGCACGTCGATGATGGAGCCGGGCGCCGCGGGCGCCGACAGCGCCACGGCGGCGAAATTTTCGGCGTGACCGGTCAGGCCGTCGCGTTCGACGAGCATCGTAGCGGTGCGGCCGGCCTGAGCGTCGAGCCAGCCCTGCCGCCGCCGCGCATTGGCCTCGCGCAGCGTCGCCGCACGTTCGCGTGCGGTCGCGCGGCCGACCTGCGGCATCCGCGCGGCGGGGGTGCCGGCGCGCGGGCTGTACGGAAAGATATGGCCGAAGATGATGTCGCAATCGTCGACCAGCGTCAGCGAGTTCGCGAACATCGCGTCATCCTCGGTCGGAAAGCCCGCGATCAGGTCGGCGCCGATCGCGATGTCGGCGCGCGCCGTCTTCAATCGCTCGATCAGGCGCACCGCGTCGGCGCGGCGATGGCGCCGCTTCATCCGCGTCAGCACCATATCGTCGCCCGCCTGCAACGACAGGTGGACATGCGGCATCACGCGCGTCTCCTGCGTCAGCAGCGCGAACAGTGGATCGTCGATCCGGTCGGGGTCGAGCGACGAGAGGCGGAGGCGTTCGACCGGCAGCGCCAGCAGCGCCTCGACCAGCGCCGCAAGGCTCGTACCGCTGTCGTCGCCATAGCTCGCAAGGTCGACCCCGGTCAGGATGACCTCGCGCTGGCCGCGGTCGAGCGCGGTGCGGGCGGCAGCAAGGACGTCCTCCACGGTTGCCGAGCGCGCGGTGCCGCGCGCCAGCACGGTCGCGCAGAAGGTGCAGCTGTGCGAGCAACCCGTCTGCACGCCGAGGAAGGCGCGGGCATGATCGGCGCCGGAGAGGGCGGGGGAATAGGGCGCCGTGTCCCCGCGAAGGCGGGGATCCACCTCCTTAGGGTTCGAAATAGAGCCGTCCGGAGATGGACCCCCGCCTTCGCGGGGGAACAGGGGGGAGATTTGGCGATAGCTCTCGGGCAAACCCTTCGCGTCATTGGACACCACCCGTGCGCCCATCGCAGCAAAGGCCTCGCGTTCCAACTCGGCCGCGCACCCCGTCACCACCACCTCGGCGCCCGGCCGTTCGCGCAAGCTCCGGCGCACCGCCTGCCGCGCCTGCCGCACCGCCTCGTCGGTCACCGCGCAGCTGTTGAAGACGATCGTATCGCGCCGACCTGCGGCCTCGACGGCGGACCGGATGGCCTCGCCCTCGGCAATATTCAGCCGGCAACCGAAATTGACGACCGGCTGACGGTCGGCGGTGGCAGCGCTCATCCGAACTGCGCCCAGTCGGTCTCGCCCTCATAGACGCGCGTCGCGGCGCCGCTCATCACGATCGGCGCGCCCGGCGCCCAGCGGATGACGAGGTCGCCGCCGGGCAGCGAGATCGTCACCGGCGACTGCACCTTGCCCGCGCGGATCGCGGCAACTGCGGTCGCGCACGCGCCGGTGCCGCACGCCTGTGTCAGCCCGACGCCGCGCTCCCAGACGCGCAGTTGCAACTGATTCTCGCCATCGAGGCTCGCGACATTGACGTTGACGCGTTCGGGGAACAGCGGGTCGGTCTCGATCCGCGGGCCGAGCTGGTCGAGCGCGACGGCGTCGGCCTCGGGCACGAAAAAGACGATATGCGGATTGCCGACATTGACCGCGGCGCCATGCTCCAGCTCGTCCCACGCGACGGGCATGTCGCGCGTGTCCATCGGCATTGCGAGCGGGATATGCTCCCAGTCGAATTGGGGCTCGCCCAGCGTCACTTCGGCGCCGCCATCCGCAGGCGTGACGCGCAGCATCCCGCCCAGCGTCTCGATCACCGCGGGCTTGCCGATCAGCGTCGCGACGCAGCGCGTCGCATTGCCGCACGCCTCGACCTCGCCGCCGTCGGCATTGAAGATGCGCATCTTCACGTCCGCACTGGTCGACGGTTCGAGCAGGATCAGCTGGTCGCACCCGATGCCGTGGCGCCGGTCGGCGATCGCATGCGCGCGCGCCGGCGTCATTTCGACGCTGTTCTCGCGCGCGTCGATCACGACAAAATCGTTGCCGAGGCCGTGCATCTTGGTGAAGCGGTCTGCCATAGGGCGCATTTAGGGGGGCGGGGCCACGAAGTCTAGCGAGGCTTCCGCGGCTTCCGGATCCTCCTCTCCTTGCAGGGAGGGGAGAATTTACGCGCTCTTGCGCAGCGGCTCTTCGCCCATTGTCGGCGCTTCCGGCACCATCGGCGCGCGCAGCAGCCCGCGCTCGGCGAGCAGGCGGTCGGTGTCGGCGGCCGACGCCGCGCGGCCGAAGTGCCAGCCCTGACCCTTCGAACAGCCGAGCCGCGTCAGTTCGATCGCGGTCGCCTCATCCTCGACGCCCTCGGCGGTGATCGGCATCGCCAGGCTTTCGCCCAGCCGCACGATCGCGACGACGATCGCCTGCGCATCGGGGCTACCGCGCATCGCGGCGATGAAGCTGCGGTCGATCTTGATCCGGTCGAACGGCAGCGCGCGGAGGTGCGACAGCGAGCTGTAGCCAGTGCCGAAATCGTCGAGGCTCAAGGACACGCCCTGATTTTTGAGGCTGGTGACGATCGAGCGCACCAGCGGCAGATTCTCGAACAGCGAGCTTTCGGTGATCTCGACCTCGAGCTGTGCGGCGGGGAAGCCCGTTTCGACGAGCAGCTTGGTGAGCTTCTGGCTGAACCACGGATCCTTGAGCTGCTGCGGCGAGATGTTGACCGCGAGCATGATCGACGGGTCCCAGCGTTTCGCGATCTCCATCGCATCGCGGATGACCTGCAGCGACAATTCGCCGATCATCCCGCTTTCCTCGGCGACCGGGATGAAGCGTTCGGGGGGGATCATGCCATATTCGGGCGATTCCCAGCGCATCAGCATCTCGAAACCGATCAGGCGCCCGCTCGCGATGTCGACCTGCGGCTCGAAATGCGGAACGAATTCGCCGCGCGGCATGCCGTCGCGAATCCCGGTTTCGATCTGATTGCGGACCTGCACTGCCATCTCCATTCCGGTCTCGAACCAGCAAAAGCGGTTCCGCCCCTCGTCCTTGCAATGATACATCGCGATGTCGGCCTGGCGGACCATCGTTTCCATCGTCATGCTCGCATCATTGGCGAGCGCGATGCCGAGCGACGCGCCGATCCGGATCTGCTGCGCGTCGTGCGCGACCATATTGTCGAGCGCCGCCACCAGTTCGGCGGCGAGCGCGTCGATGTCGGCGCGCGCCGCAGGCTCGAAGGCCAGCATCGCGACGAATTCGTCGCCGCCGAGCCGCGCCTTGGTGGCGGTCGGCGGCAGGACGGCCGAGATGCGCTCGGCCGCGACCTGCAGCACGCGGTCGCCCGCGGCGTGGCCGTGGATGTCGTTGACGGTCTTGAAATGATCGAGGTCGAGCAGGAACAGCGCGACCTGCCGTTTTTCGGCGGCCGCCTCGGCGATCATCCGCTGCCCCGTCGAAAGCAGCGCGCGGCGGTTGAGGAAACCGGTCAGCGGGTCGGTGTCGGCAAGGTAGCGCGCGCGCTGCTCGGCCTCGGTGCGCTCGATTATTTCGCGGTTGAGATCCTTGTAGCGGCGCCAGCCGAAGAGGATCAGCGCGATATTGAGCACCAGCGCGGTGGCGAGCGCGCGGTCGGGCCCGCCGCCGATGCCGATCAGCGCGCGAACCGCCGCCTGCATCACGTTGCTGCCCGTGCCGACGAACAACAGGATCGCGGCGACGACGATGCCGCCGGCGATGATGTCGCGTTTGGCGCCCTCGCTGCGGTCGAATGGCTTCGGCGTCGATGTCATATATATGGTCCCACCCTCGCCTGCCTTATCGGCGAAAGCGGTGAAATTTGGGTTAAGTGCGCGCGGGTGTGCCCGCCTTGCCTTGGCGTGTATATTTGTGTAGAGGCCGCCCCGTCCGCGCGCATCTTGCGCACGGGCATATCGATGTCCGCGACGGAAAGTCTGTCCACGGATAGCCGCTGGTTGGCGAGGTTTCGCTCACCGGCGTCTTTTGCGTTGCGGGCCTCGAAACGAAGGATTTGAGGCGCATGTTCGACAGTCTGAGCAATCGGCTTGGCGATGTTTTCGGAAAGCTCCGCGGTCGCGGCGCGCTGACCGAGGCCGACGTGCGCGCGGCGATGCGCGAAGTACGAATCGCCCTGCTCGAAGCCGACGTCGCGCTCCCCGTCGTGCGCAGCTTCGTCGATCAGGTCACCGAACTCGCGATCGGCCAGAATGTCCTGCGCTCGGTCACCCCGGGGCAGCAGGTGGTCAAGATCGTCAGCGACGCGCTGACCGAAATGCTCGGGTCCGAAACCGCCGAACTCGAAATTGCCGTCACCCCGCCTGCGGTCATCATGATGGTCGGCCTTCAGGGCTCGGGTAAGACGACGACCACCGCGAAGATCGCGAAGCGGCTGAAGGACAAGGAGCGCAAGAAGGTGCTGATGGCGTCGCTCGACGTCAATCGCCCCGCCGCGCAGGAACAGCTTGCCGTCCTCGGCACCCAGATCGATGTCGCGACGCTGCCGATCGTCGCGGGCCAGCAGCCGGTCGAGATCGCGCAGCGCGCGCTGCAGGCCGCGAAGCTCCAGGGCTATGACGTGCTGATGCTCGACACCGCGGGCCGTCTCCACGTCGATCAGCAGTTGATGGACGAGATGCAGGCGGTGTCGCGCACGGCGAACCCCGCCGAAACCTTGCTCGTCGTCGACAGCCTGACCGGCCAGGACGCGGTGCAGGTCGCGCAGCGCTTCACCGATCAGGTGCCGCTCACCGGCGTCGTGCTCACCCGCATGGACGGCGACGCGCGCGGCGGCGCCGCGCTCTCGATGCGCGCCGTCACCGGCAAGCCGATCAAATTCGCGGGCACGGGTGAAAAGCTCGACGGGCTCGAACTCTTCCAGCCCTCGCGCATCGCGGGCCGCATCCTCGGCATGGGCGACGTCGTCAGCCTCGTCGAACGCGCCGCCGAAACGATCCAGGCCGAAGAGGCCGAGGCGATGGCGGCGAAGATGGCGAAGGGCCTCTTCGACCTCAACGACCTGCGCACGCAACTCAATCAGATGCGCCGCATGGGCGGCATCGGCGCGCTCGCGGGCATGATCCCCGGGATCAAGAAGGCGCAGGCGGCGATGGCCGCGGGCGGCGCCGACGACAAGATGCTCGTCCATTTCGACGCGATCATGGGCTCGATGACCCCGAAGGAGCGCGCGAAGCCCGAACTGATCAACGCAAAGCGCAAGATCCGCATCGCCAACGGGTCGGGCACCACGGTGCAGCAGGTCAACAAGGTGCTCAAGATGCACCAGGAAATGGCCAGCGCGATGAAGAAGATTCGCAAGATGGGCGGGCTCAAGGGCCTCGGCGCGCTGTTCGGGCGCGGCGGCGGCATTCCGGGCATGCCCGGGCTTGGCGGCGGCGGAATGGGCGGCGGCGGGCTGCCCGGCCTCGGTGGCGGCGGCATGCCCCCCGACCTCGCCAACCTGTTGAATAAAAAGAAGTGATTTAACCCGAATTTGAAGTTCAGACGTAGAAGGAATTACTCATGGCTACCTCCATTCGCCTCGCACGCGGCGGTTCGAAAAAGCGTCCATATTACAAGATCGTCGTCGCCGATTCGCGCAGCCCGCGCGACGGCCGCTTCATCGAGCGCATCGGCAGCTACAACCCGCTGCTCGCCAAGGACAGCCCGGAGCGCGTCAAGCTCGACGCCGACCGCGCGAAGCATTGGCTGAGCGTCGGCGCCCAGCCGAGCGACCGCGTCGCCCGCTTCCTCGACGCCGCGGGCATCAAGGAACGCGCCGCGCGCAACAACCCGAACAAGGCTGTCCCGGGCGAAAAGGCCAAGGAACGCGCCGAGGAAAAGGCGCAGAAGCTGGCTGACGCCGAAGAAGCTGCGGCCGCCGCCGCCGCCGCTCCGGCGCCCGAACCCGAAGCAGCCGAAGAAGCCGCTCCGGCTGAAGAAGCTGCTGCCGAAGCGCCCGCCGCTGAAGAAGCTGCCGCTCCCGAAGCCGCTGAATCGGATGCGACCGGTTCGGTGAAGAGCGAAGAAACCGCCGAAGCCGTTGCCGACGCCGTGGCCGACGAAACCCCGGCCGACGCGACCGCCGAAGACGCGGCTGCGATCGCCGAAGAAGTCGCCGAAGGCGGCCCGGTTGCGCCCGAAGCCGAAGAAAAGGCCGAAGGCTAAGCCTTTATGAACGCCGATCGTCCCGTCACCCTCGCCGCCATCGCCGGCGCGCACGGGGTGCGGGGCGAGGTGCGTCTCAAATTGTTCGGCGAAGGCGCGGAAGCTCTCCGCGCCTTTTCCGTTTTCGACGCGGGCGGCCGCAAGCTGACCCTCAAATCGGTGCGCCCCGCCAATCAGGGCGCGGTCGCGACCTTCGCCGAAGTGGCCGACCGCAGCGCGGCAGAAGCTTTGCGCGGCACCGTGCTCACCGTCCCGCGCTCGGCGCTGCCGCCGCTGGGCGAAGGCGAATATTATCACCACGACCTGCTCGGCCTGCCGTGTGTGTCGACCGACGGCGCGGCCATCGGCCATGTCGCCGCGGTCGAGAATTTCGGCGCGGGCGACATCCTTGAAATCGAGAAACCGGGCGGCAAACGCTTCATGGTGCCGATGACCGCGCGGGCGGTGCCGGCATGGAACGCCGACGGCGTGACCGTCGACGCGGCGTTCGTCGAATGAGCAGGATCGCGGTACTTTCGGATATTCACGGCAACCTGCCCGCGCTGGAAGCTTGTGTCGATGACGCCAAGGCGCGCGGATGCGACCTGTTCGTCAATCTGGGCGACATATTGTCGGGGCCGCTCTGGCCGGTCGAAACCGCCGCCTTTCTGCGCCCGCTCGACTGGCCGACGATCGCCGGCAACCACGAACGCCAGCTTCTGACCCAAACGCGCGATCAAATGGGCGATTCGGATCGCTATGCCGACGCCGTGATTGGCGACAGCGAACGCGCGTGGCTGCGCAGCCTGCCTCCGACGCTTGTCTGGCGGTTCGATATCTTTCTGTGTCACGGGACGCTCGACAGCGATCTCGATTACCTGCTCCACGACGTCGGCGCGCTGGGTGTGGAGGATGCGCCTCCCGAGGCGATTGCTTCCCGCATCGCCGGTCGGCCCGAACGGCTGGTCCTTTGCGGCCACACCCATAGCCCGCGACGGGTGGTGCTGGCGGACGGGCGCACAGTCGCCAATCCGGGCAGCGTCGGCCTTCCCGCCTACGACTGGGACCGCCCCTTCAATCATGTGATGGAAACCGGGACGCCCGACGCCCGCTATGCTATCGTCGATGCCGATACGCTCGATGTCGATCTGATTGCGGTCGCCTATGACCATGAGGCCGCCGCGCGCAAGGCCGAGGCCGAAGGGCGCGACGATTGGGCGATCGCGCTGCGCACCGGGCGGGCGCGATAGAGGGCGTTGCGAGCCTTGGGTGCAGCTGATAGCTTGCAAGCACTGGAGGGGGCATATGCACTTGAAAATTGGACTTTTCCTTGCCGCCTCGATGGCGGTTCCGCTTCCCGCTTCGGCGCAGAGCGCCGCACCCAAAACCCTCGACCAACTCACCCCCGAGATCGACGCGCTCTTCGCGAAATATCAGGCCGAGCAACATATCCCCGGCCTCGTCTATGGCGTCGTCAAGGACGGCAGGCTCGCCTATGTGAAGGGCATCGGCGTCCAGTCCCTCACCGACAAGCGCCCGGTCACCCCCGACAGCCTGTTCCGCATCGCCTCGATGACCAAGGCGTTCACCGCGCTCGCGATCCTCAAGCTGCGCGATGACGGCAAGCTCCGCCTCGACGATCTCGCCGAAGACCATATCCCCGAAATGAAGGGCTGGACCTACCCGACCAAGGATAGCCCGCGCATCCGTGTCCGCGACCTGCTCCAGCATGTCGCGGGCTTCGTCACCGACGACCCGTGGGGCGACCGGCAGCAGGTGCTGCCGCAGGAAGACTTCACCAAAATGATCGCCGCGGGCGTTCCGTTCAGTCGCGTGCCGCAGAGCCAGCATGAATATTCGAACTTCGGCTATGCGCTGCTCGGCCGCATCGTCGCCAATGCGTCGGGCATGACCTATGCCGATTATGTCCGGCAGGCGATCCTGACCCCGCTCGGCATGACCGCGAGCGGATTCGACGTCACCAAGGCGCCCAAGGCGCGCTACGCGCTCGGCTATCGCTGGGAAAACGGTCGCTGGTCGCCCGAGCCCGAAATGGCCGACGGCGCGTTCAACGCGATGGGCGGGCTGCAGGTCAGCGCCCATGACTATGCGAAATGGGTCGCCTTCCTGCTCTCCGCCTGGCCCGCGCGCGATGATGCCGACGCCGGTCCGGTGAAGCGGTCGACGGTGCGCGAGGTGGCGCAGGGGCTCAATTTCGTGTCGGTGACCAATCGTATCGGCGCCAGCGGGGCGAGCGCGTGCAAGCAGGCGGCCGCCTATGGCATGGGCTGGCGCGTCGCGCAGGATTGCGATCTCGGGCTGACGCTCGCGCACGGCGGCGGTTATCCCGGTTACGGCAGCCATGTGATGCTGATGCCCGATCATGGCGTCGGCGTCTTCGCGCTGGCGAACCGCACCTATTCCGGACCGTCGGCGCCCGCATGGGATACGGCGGTGGCGATAGAGAAGGCGGGACTGCTCGAACCGCGCGAGGTGCCGGTATCACGCGCGGTGGCACAGGCCTATGCGGCGGCAAAAGCCGCTTATGCTGCTGGCGATCTCGGCCCGCTTCGGGGCAGGCTCGCGATGAATTTCCTGATGGACCGCTCGGCCGCGAATTGGGCGGCTGAATTCGCGGAGCTGAAGAAAGCGGTCGGCGAATGCCCCGCCGACGAGCCGCTCGCGCCGATGGGCGCGATGTCGACCGCCTTCCGCCTCAATTGCGAAAAGGGCAAGCTCGACGGGGTCTTGCTGCTCGCCCCGACAACGCCGGCGACGGTGCAGGCGCTGCGCTTTCGCGTCGTGCCGCCCGATAAGGAATGATGAAAACGGGACGGGGTCTTTGCAAGGGACGACTCCGTCCCGTTTCGCCCTGGACCTTTTGAGAGGGGAGGCAGGGAGTTATCGCGCGCGGCGGCGCGGGCGGATGCCGCAGCGCGCGGCGGCGCGGGTGAAGACGCTGTCTTCGCCGGGCGCGCTCGGCAGGGCGATCCACGCGCCAAGGCGGCGGAACGGGGCCGCGAGCCGGTGGAGGCCGCGGGTGATATCGGCGCTGAAATGATCATGACCGTCATTCCAAACGCGCATGAACTGCTCGTCTTTCATCGCTCATCTCCTTTCGCTTGGGTGATGCCTAGATGCGCCTTTCCGCGCCGCGCCGCCAACAAAAGGCGTGGACCATGGTATAAGTCTGGCTTATATGGGTGCATGTCCCGCCTTCCGCCCCTCGCCGCCATACGAACCTTCGAGGCCGCCGGACGCCTGCAGAATTTCTCGCGCGCTGCTGAAGAGCTGGGGCTGACGCAGGCGGCGGTGAGCTATCAGGTCCGCCAATTGGAAGACCGGCTCGGCCGCGCGCTCTTCGTGCGCGAAAAAGGGCGCGTGCGCCTCTCCGAAACGGGGCAGCGGCTGCTCCCCGCGATCTCGGGCGCCTTCGCCGCGATGGGCGACGCCTTTGCCGCATTGGGCAGCGACGAGGCCGAAGTGCTCACGATCAACGCCGCGACGAGCTTCGGCGGCACCTGGCTCAGCGCGCGGATCGGCGGCTTCCAGCTCGCCTATCCCGAACTCGCGGTGCGCATGGCGATGAGCAACGCACTGGTCGACTTCGACGCCTCGAACGTCGATGTCGCGATCCGCATCGGCCCGGGAGGGTGGCCGGGGCTGCGCGCCGATTTTCTGATGCGCCAATATCTCGCACCGATGGCCTCGCCCGCCTTTATCGAGGCGCATGACATTCGTGAGCCCGCCGACTTGCTCCGCGTCCAGCGGCTCGCGCCCAACGACAGCTGGTGGGCCGAATGGTTCGCCGCCGCCGGCGTCGACACGCCGCCCGCGCCGTCGCGCCGCGGGATCGAGCTCGACAGCCAGTTGCAGGAAGCGAGCGCGGTGCAGGCGGGGTTCGGCGTCGCGATGATGACCCCGCTCTATTGGCACGCCGAACTCGCGAGCGGGCGCATGGTCCAGCCCTTTGACACGCTCTATGTCTCGGCGCGATCGGGGATGTGGCTCGTCCACCGCGAAAACCGCGTCGGGGTGCGCAAGATCGAACGCTTCCGCGAATGGCTGCGCGCCGAGATCGACAAGGATCGCCACCTGCTCCCCGAGGCGCTATGGCAGCCGCCGTCATGAGCATAATTCCGGCCATCTCGCTGATCTCGTTTATTCTCGCCATGCAGCTTGGGATGATGTTCCTCTATCGCGCCTCGTTACGTCGTGCAGGCAGGGGCGGCGTTGGTTTCCGGGAAATGGCTATTGTCGCTCCCGCGATTGTGCCGGCTTTGTTGCTGATTCCGGTTTTGATCGGATTGTGGCTCTACTCGGCCGCTTTTGGCTGGATGTTCGCCGTTTCTTTTCTTTGGTGGGGGCCGGTTGGCGCAATTTTGGCGTGGCTATTGGGACATGGCTTGATGCGATGGACTTGGCGTCAGATTTCGGGCGGACGCTCTCAATGACTTTCGCCGCGGTTCCGCTCACTCTCTATCCCGACATGTTCCCCGGCCCGCTCGGGCACAGCATGGCGGGGCGCGCGCTCGAAAGCGGGACGTGGCACTGCACGCCGGTGCAGATCCGCGATTTCGCGACCGACAAGCACCGCACCGTCGATGACACCCCCGCGGGCGGGGGAGCGGGCATGGTGCTCAAGGCCGACGTGCTCGGCGCGGCGATCGACCATGCGGTGGTGGCGCATCCGGGCCTGCCGATCCTCGCGATGACCCCACGGGGCGCGCCGGTCACGCAGGCGCGCGTGCGCCAGCTTGCGGCGGGTCCCGGCGCGATCATCCTCTGCGGCCGCTTCGAGGGATTCGACGAACGCATCTTCGACGCGCGGCCCATCGAGGAAGTGTCGATGGGCGACATCATATTGTCGGGCGGCGAGATGGGGGCGCTGCTGTTGCTCGACGCTTGCATTCGGCTGCTTCCCGGCGTAATGGGCGCGGCTTCAAGCGGCGACGACGAATCGTTCGAAAACGGTTTGCTCGAATATCCGCACTATACCCGGCCCGTTAACTGGGAAGGGCGCACGATCCCCGAAGTGCTGCGATCGGGGGATCATGCGAAGATCGCCGCCTGGCGGAAACAACAGGCGGAAGATCACACACGGTTACGCAGGCCGGACCTTTGGGAGCGCCATGAGGGCGCTCGGGACCGACCTGCCTCTGGCGCGCGGCGAAAAGAAAAGGACACGAGGACATGAACCTCATCCAGACGATCGAAGCCGAAGAAATTGCCAAGGCTGGCAAGACCATTCCGACCTTCCGTCCCGGCGACACGCTGAAAGTCGGCGTGAAGGTGGTCGAAGGCGAACGCACCCGCGTCCAGAATTTCGAAGGCGTGTGCATCGCACGCTCGAACAAGGGCATGGGCTCCAACTTCACCGTGCGCAAAATGTCGTTCGGCGAAGGTGTCGAGCGCGTGTTCCCGCTCTATTCGCCCAACATCGATTCGATTACCGTCGTCCGTAAGGGCGCTGTCCGTCGTGCGAAGCTTTACTATCTGCGTGGACGCACTGGTAAATCGGCACGTATTGCGGAACGCCGCGATTACCGGTCGGAAGCCGGCGAAGGCTAAGGAGAGCTTCTCTCACCCAAAGCCGAAACAGCTTTCAAAAACGACCGGTTCCGCCAACAGGCAGAGCCGGTCGTTTTCTTTTGGGCAAAGCGAATCTGATGCGAGCATCCTCATCCTTCCAGCCGACACGGCGCGCCTTCCTCGGCGCGGTGCTCGCCTTTGGCGTGTCGGGCGAAGCGATGGCGCTCACCCCCGCGCAGCGCGTGGTGCGTGCGGCGCGGCGCCAGGTCGGGGTGACACTGACTTATGATCCTGCCTACAGCGTCCTGCGTTTTCCCAACGGCGACGTCGACCGCGGCAAGGGCGTGTGCACCGACGTCGTGATCCGCGCGTTCCGCGATGCGCTCGGCGTCGACCTGCAGGCCCTTGTAAATACCGACATGCGTGCCAATTTCGGGGCCTATCCGAAGAATTGGGGGCTGGGGCGTCCCGATCGCAACATCGATCACCGCCGCGTGCCCAATCTCGCGACCTTTTGGCGCAGACAGGGCGCGGCGGTGCCCGTCACCGACGATCCCGCCGACTGGCGTCCGGGCGATATCTTCACCCAGATGGTCGGCGGGCGGATGCCGCACACGGGCATCGTGTCCGACCGCAAGGATACCACCGGCGTGCCGCTCGTCCTCCACAATATCGGCGGCGGCACGCGCGAGGAGGATGCGCTGTTCGACCACCCGCTGACCGGCCATTTCCGCTGGAAAGTCTGACCAGAGTTTCAACCGAATTTTACACCGAGGAGTGAGTAGATGGGTTATCGTATCGTTGTCGCCGGAGCCACGGGCAATGTCGGGCGCGAAGTGCTCGCCATTCTCGCCGAGCGCGAATTTCCCTACGACGAACTGGCGGCGGTCGCATCGTCGCGCAGCCAGGGCGACGAGATCGAAATCGGCGATACGGGCAAGACCGTCAAATGCCAGAATATCGAGAATTTCGACTGGTCGGGCTGGGACATGGCGATTTTCGCGATCGGCAGCGACGCGACCGCGATCCACGCGCCCAAGGCGGCGGCGGCGGGCTGCGTCGTGATCGATAACAGCTCGCTCTACCGCATGGACCCCGACGTGCCGCTGATCGTGCCCGAGGTGAACCCCGAGGCGATCGACGGCTACACCGCGAAGAACATCATCGCGAACCCCAATTGCTCGACCGCGCAGATGGTCGTCGCGTTGAAGCCGCTCCACGACGCCGCGACGATCAAGCGCGTCGTCGTCTCGACCTATCAGTCGGTGTCGGGCGCGGGCAAGGCGGGCATGGACGAGTTGTGGAACCAGACGCGCCAGATCTTCGTCGGCGACGAAAAGGACATAGCCAAGTTCACCAAGCAGATCGCCTTCAACGTCATCCCGCACATCGACAAATTCCTCGACGACGGCTCGACCAAGGAAGAATGGAAGATGGTCGTCGAGACCAAGAAGATCCTCGATCCGAAGGTGAAGGTCACCGCGACCTGCGTCCGCGTCCCCGTCTTCGTCGGCCATTCGGAAGCGATCAACGTCGAGACCGAGAAGGAGCTCTCGGCCGAGGAAGCGCAGCGCATCCTGCGCGAGGCGCCGGGCGTCGTGCTCCACGACAAGCGCGAGGATGGCGGCTACATCACCCCCGTCGAATGCGTCGGCGACTTCGCGACCTTCGTATCGCGCGTGCGTGAAGACCCGACGGTCGAAAACGGCCTCAACCTCTGGTGCGTTTCGGACAATCTCCGCAAGGGCGCCGCGCTCAACGCCGTGCAGATCGCCGAACTGCTCGGCCGCCGGCATTTGAAGAAGGGTTAAGCCGCCTTCGATTTCCGTTCGTGTCGAGCGAAGTCGAGACACCCGTCGCGGTGCGCCCTCTTATGGCATCTCGACTTCGCTCGATGCGAACGGATAGGAGAGGGCGATGCCCGTTCCTCTATCCGCCATTCCCGCCGCCCAACGCCGCCTGCTCGGCCTGCTCCTCGCGCTGCTGCTGCTCGCGCAGATCGATCAACCCTATCCCGAGGTCGCGCTGCTCCAGCATATCCCGACCGCGCTGCTGCTCGCCCTCTCGCCGTGGCTGCTCCGCCGTTGGCCGATGTCGACCGCGTCGGTCGCGTGCATCGTCCTCTTCCTCGCGTTCCACACGCTCGGCGGCCGCTACGCCTACAGCAATGTCCCCTATGACGATTGGGCGCGCGCGCTGACGGGCACGGGCCTCTCCGACGCCTTTGGCTGGACGCGCAACCATTACGACCGCCTCGTCCATTTCGCCTTCGGCGCGCTGTCGGTGATCCCCGTCGCCGAAATCGCAAGGCGCTGGGGCGGGCTCGCGCGGCGCGGCGCGGGGCTGGCCGTGCTCGGCTGGGTGCTCGCCATATCGTGCCTTTACGAGATTTTCGAATGGCTGCTCACCATCGTCGCGGCGGGCGAGACCGCCGACCGCTATAACGGGCAGCAAGGCGATATCTGGGACGCGCAAAAGGATATGGCGCTCGCGCTATTGGGTGCGATACTGGTGCTTACGATCCCGCGCCGCGACAGGAGATAATATGCGCAACTTCGCCACCCTCGCGATGATCGGCCTGCTCGCGGCGTGCAAGCCGGCCGCCGAGAAAGCGCCCGCCGACGCCGACCCCGCCCCGCCGCCGGTGCCCGCGGCAAAGAACGACGGCCCCAACGCCGCAACCACCGCGGTCAGCCTCGACGGCGAAGGATTGCGTTTCGTCGACAAGACCAGCGGCAAGGCGAGCCTGCTCGCCTTCGGCGTCCCGCGCGCGCAGGCCGAAACGGCCTTGGCGAACGTCGCGGGCAAGGAGGACGACCGCAGCACCAATGCGGAATGCGGCGCCGGAGCGATGGAATTCACCCGCTACGACGCGATGACGCTCAATTTTCAGGACGGCAAATTCGCCGGCTGGTTCCTCGGCAACGAACCCGGCGCCGACAGCTATTCGACGATGAGTGGGATCGCGGTCGGCACGACGCGTGCGAAGGCGACCGAATCGGTAACGATCGTCGATATCGAGGACAGCACGCTCGGCGAGGAATTCAGCATCGGCACGGGCGACAAGGTCATCGGCGGCATGTTCGCCGCGCCGGGCGACGCGGCGAAGATCGACGCGCTGTTCGCCGGCGCGAACTGCTTCTTCCGCTGATGGCGACGACGATCACCGGCGGCTGCCGCTGCGGCCAACTGCGTTACAGCTTCGAGCAGAATGGGCCGCTGCTCAACTATTGCTGCCACTGTCTCGATTGTCAGAAATCCACCGCGAGCGCGTTCGCCGACCAGATCATCGTCGCGACCGACGCGCTGGTGCTGACGGGGCGGGCGGTGACCTTCTCGACCAAGCGACCGTCAGGCGGAACCACGACCAATCAGCATTGTCCCGAATGTTTCAGCCGTGTGTGCAACGCCAATGACGTCTATCCGGCGATGACGATCGTGCGCGCCGGAACGCTCGACGATCCGTCGGGGCTCGAACCCTTCGCGCATATCTGGGTGAAGCAAAAGCGCGGCTGGATCGTCATCGCGGACGGCGTGCCGACCTTTGAGGAAAGCCCCGATCCGATGGAGTTCATGCATTTCGTCATGGAGCGCCGCGGCGCCTGAGTCCTCGGTGCCCCATATCCGCCGCCGAATTGAAACCCCGCCGCCGCATCTGTTACCCTGCCGCGCATGACGAGCTTCGTCCCCTATGCGCCGCTCAATGTGCCCAAGCCGTTCGGCGAGGAGATATGGATCGTCGACGGCCCCGAAATCCGCATGGACTATGGCCCCGCATCGATGCCCTTTCCGACGCGGATGACCGTCGTGCGCCTGCCCGGCGGGCGGCTGTGGATCCACTCGCCGATCGCCCCCGACGATGCGCTGTTCGCTGCGATCGACCGGCTGGGCGAGGTCGCATGGCTCGTCGCGCCGAACAGCATCCATTATTGGTATGTCGCCGACTGGCAGGCGCGTTATCCCGCGGCGCGCACCCTCGCTGTGCCGGGGCTCGCCGAAAAGGCGAAGCGCGAATTCCGCATCGACGCGCTGCTCGACGGCCGGGCGATGCCGCTTCCGGACGGGATCGCCGGCGTGCTCGTTCCGGGCACGATGGTCAGCGAAGCGGTGTTTTTCCATCCCGCCTCGCGCACCGTCATTCTGACCGACCTGATCGAGAATTTCGAACCCGCGCGCGTGCGCAGCCGGCTGTTTCGCGCTCTGGTGCGGCTCGCGGGGGTCGCGCATCCCGCGGGCGGCACGCCGGTCGACATGCGCCTGACCTTCTGGCCGCGGCGCCGCGCGGTGCGCGCCGCGATGGCGCAAGTCCTAGCCTGGGACTGCGAGCGCGTCGTGATGGCGCACGGCCTCCCCTATGAAAGCGGCGGCGCAGCCGAATTGCGCCGTGCGTTCGGATGGGCGCTTTAGTCGCGAGCGGGGTTGGAAAGGGAGCAAACGGCCCGTTTCGGCCGATTGCGGAAATCTAGCTGCACCCTATGCTAACATGGATGGGCAAAAAAATATCCCGCAGAAGGATGACAGTTGCGGAACGGTGGGGCTGCATTGCTGCCATCATCCTTGGCGTTCCTGTTTTCATCTTTCTCTTGGCAATGGACATATTCGGGGACTGTGCGCCCAACACTGCATGCAACAAGGGCTTTCTAACACAAGTCCTTGTACCTTCAGCAGTGATCGCAGTTGGCATCGGCTTACTCGTGCGATGGGCAATTAAGATGGCTTGGAGGAGGAACGACAGCTAACCATCCCAAAGCCGCCGCGCAGCTATCCCATGCCCCATATCCGCCGCCGGGACCTTCGGCCCCCGTGCGCCGTGCGCCACACGCCGCTCTAGAATTCGACGATAATCCGGATTCGGTCGGCGCTGATGCCGATGGCGCGCGCGATCTCTTCGCGGCCGCGGTCGATCAGCTCCTGCATCCCCTCGGGCGTGGCCTCGCCGAGCAGGTCGGAGGTCTCGACGCCCAGAATCTTCGCGAGCGCCGCCATCCGGTCCGGCTTGGGGCGGGCCCGGCCCTTTTCCCAGCCCAGAACCGACGCCGCGCTGACGCGCATGCGCTTGGCAACCTCGGCCCGGTCGAGCTCCGCTTCGATGCGGAGTCGCTGCAGGCGGTCGCCGAAGGATTCGCCGGTCGCCGGTTCCGCCTCTTCTTTTTCGGGCGGCGGGGCCGTGTCGGTGGCGCTCTTCAGTTCGACGGCGCTCAGCGTCGCGCGCGATACCGGACCTTCGAACTGACAGCCGAAATGCCGTCCGCTGGCCCAGATCACGATGGCGGTAATGTCGCCGGCATGCGGCAGCTCGATTTCGATTCGGTCGCCGGTCGCCAGCTTGATGTCGCTTTCGAACAGCAGGCCCGATCCCGAAATATTGTGGATTCGGACGTCGATGCCCGTGCCGTCGTGCCGCGCGCCCTTGGCGAGGAGGCTGAGCTTGCGGCGGCCGTCCTGCCGTCTGTCGGCGCCGGGTTCCAAGGGAAGAAAATATCCGGAAATGGCCATATTAGCTTGTTGCGGCGCGCTGGTTAAAAGAGCGTTAGCGAGCGGCCGGGAAAGATGGCCACGGACTCTGAATATCGCATCGGTGCGGCAGGGTAACAGACGCGTGGGCGGGGTTTCAATTGGCGAAGGCGCGAGTGTGGGGCCGTGGTGGCGATATCTGCTTTGGGGAGGGGAGCGGACGTCCCCTACATTCGTCATCCCGGGCTTGACCCGGGACCCGCCTTCCTCCTGCTCAACGTCGAAAAGACAAGGCAGGCCCCGGGTCAAGCCCGGGGTGACGAGCAATGTAACGTCCGCTTCCGGTCGGGAGCGGTCATAAGCGGCACCCCCCGACGCCGCCCTGGTCGCGGCTAGTGCCCCATGTCCGCCGCCGACGCCCGCGGCCCACCCGGCTTCGGCGGCTTCAACAGCACCACCAGCGGGACCGACACCAAAGTCACCCACATCATCAGCCAAAAATCGTCGATATAGGCGACCATCGCCGCCTGCCGGTTGATCTCGGCATTGATCATCGCCATCGCCGTGTCGCCCATCGCGCCGAAGCGGTCGGACGTCGACGGATCGAGCAGGCCGACCGAGCTGTTGGTGACATGCGCCGCCAGATCCTCATGGCTCGTCTGCGTGTTCGAACCGAGCAGCGTCGTGACGACCGAGATGCCGACCGAGGCGCCGAGGCTGCGGAGCAGGTTGAGCAGGCTCGACCCGTCGGTGCGATGCTGCGGCGCGATCGTCGCGAACGCCATGGTGTTGAGCGGAATGAAGATCAGCCCCATGCCGACCCCCTGCACCAGCCCGCTGACGATCACCGGCTGCATCCCCATCGCGAGCGACCAGTGGCTCATCTGCCACAGCGAATAAGCGGCGATCAGCAGGCCGGTGCCGACCAGCCAGCGCGCGTCGATCTTACCGAGCAATTGCCCCGCGACCCACATGCTCATCAAAATGCCGACCCCGCGCACCGCGAGGACGATCCCGGTGTCGATCACCGGCCAGCCGAACAGATTCTGCAGCATCGGCGGCAACAGCGCCATCGACGCGAACATCACGACCCCGATCACGACCATGAAACCCATCGCGGTGACGAGATTGCGGTCGGCGAGCATCTTGCGGTTGAACAGCGTATCGCCGCGCGCGGTGAACAGATGGACGAAGAACATCCACAGACACGCGATCGCGACCCCGCACTCGATCCAGATTTCGACGCTGTTGAACCAGTCCTCGTGCGCGCCGCGGTCGAGCATCAGTTGCAGCGCGGCGAGGCCGAGCGCGAGCATCGAGAAACCGAACAGGTCGAATTTGCGGTCGGTCCTGCGCGTCGCGGGCAGCAGCGCCCACATCATCGCGAGCGTCAGCAATCCGACCGGCAGGTTGACGTAAAAGACCCAGCGCCAGTTGACGCTCTCGGTCAACCAGCCGCCGAGCACGGGCCCCAGAATCGGTCCGATCATGATCCCCATGCCCCAGATCGACATCGCGCGCGCGTGGCGCTCGGGCGGGTTGATGTCGAGCATCACCGACTGCGACAGCGGCCCGATGAACGCCGCGAAAATCCCCTGCATGAAGCGAAAGGCGACCATTTGGTCGAGCGTCTGCGCCGCGCCGCACGCCATCGACGCGACGATGAAGCCCACGACCGCGCCAAGGAACAGCTCGCGCCGCCCGATGCGGTCGGCGAGCCAGCCGGTGATCGGCATCGCGATCGCCGAGGCGAGGATATAGCTCGTCAGCACCCAGGTCACCGTCTCGCTCGTCGCGCCGAGCGCCGACTGCATGTGCGGGATGGCGACGTTGGCGATCGTCGTGTCGAGGATCTGCATGATCGACGCGCCCATGACGGCGACGGTTAAGAGGCCGCGATAGCGGACGCGTTCGTGGAGCGGGATCATATCGTCGGCGGGCAGCGCGGCGGCGGCGGACCGGCGGGGAAGGGCGTTGCTGGCCATGGCTAAGCCATATCCTCCCTGTGGCAAAGCCATGGGGAGGGGGACCGTTCGCGAAGCGAATGGTGGAGGGGCGGCGACGGTGACGTCAAAGCCCCTCCGTCAGCGCTTCGCGCTGCCACCTCCCCATCGCTGCGCGACAGGGAGGATTTGTCCGCGTGAGAACTCTCAGAAAAGCTGAGCATTCCGATTACTTCGTAAACACCCGCACATCGGCCGACAGCCCCGCGATCATGTCGCGCGACGGCTTTTCGTCGAAGGCGATCCGCACCGGCACGCGCTGCGTCACCTTGACCCAGTTGCCGGTGGCGTTCTGCGCGGGAAGCACCGAGAATTCGCTGCCCGTCCCCGCGCCGATCGTCAGCACATGGCCGCGCACCGTCAGCCCGGGATAGGCGTCGAAGCTGATTTCGGCGCGCTGGCCGACGCGCATGTTCGCAAGGTCGGTTTCCTTGAAATTGGCCTCGACCCACGGATGCGCGGTGTCGACCAGCGTTACCGCGGGCAGCCCCGCGACCATCATCTGGCCGACCTGCAGCCGGTCCGACTGCGCGATGCGCCCCGCGCCCGGCGCGCGCACCGTCGTCCGGTCGAGGTTCACCTGCGCCTGCGACCGCTGGACGCGCGCCGCCTCGACCTGCGGGTTGATCCCGCTCGACGGGCCGGCGGCGAGCTTGGTGCGCGCTTCGGCGGCGGCGGCTTCGGCCTGCCGGACGCTTTCGCGCGCTTGGCTGAGCGCGTGGCGCGAGGCGTCATAGGCCGCCTTGGTGGTGAAGCCCTTTTCCATCAGCGCCGCCTGCCGGTCGAAAGTCACCTGCGCGAACTTCACATCCTCGCGCGCCGCCGCGATGTCGACGCTCGACGTGTTCGCGCTCGCCGCCAGATTGCCGACCTCGACCCGGGCGGCGTCGATCGCTGCGGTCGCCTGCGCGACGCTCAGCGCATAGGGCTCGCCGTCGATGCGAAAGAGCAATTGGCCCTTCGCGACCTGCTGGCCATCGCGGACGGCAACTTCGGTGATCCGCCCGCCGACCTCGGCCGCGACCGACACCTTGTCCATCTGGACATAGGCGTTGTCGGTCGACACCGATCCGCCGCTCGTCAGCCACCAGCCGGCACCGCCCGCGATCAGCAGGGCGGGCAGCCCGAACATCAATAGCCGCGTGCGCCAGCTTGCCTTGGGCGCGGCTTCGGCGGCGGGCGCGGGGTCGGGCAGCGGATCGGCCTTCGGCGCGCGCTTCGGCGGCGTCGCCTCTTCGGCTTTCGGGCGGGAGGGGGAGAGCTGGTCCATCAGATTGTCTCTTTTTCTTTTTGGCATATGCGGCGGGACAGGTTGGCGCGGACGCGCTCGACAAGGTCGATCAGCTGTTCGCGCTCGGCGGCGCTCAGCCCTTCGGTCGCTTCGGCGGTGAGCGCGTCGGCGGTGGCGCGCATCCCGCCGAGCAGCTCGCCGGCGCGCGGCGTCAGATAGAGCTGCCAGGCGCGGCGGTCGGCGGGGTCGGCGCGGCGCTCGACCAGCCCGGCCTCGGCCAGCCGGTCGACCATCCGCGACAGCGTGATCGGTTCGACCTCGATCAGTTCGGCGAGCGGGCCCTGCCGGATACCCTCGTGGCGCTTGAGGTAGGTGATCAGCCGCCATTGCAGCGCGGTGATGCCGCTGTCCTTCGTGCGCGCGTTGAACGCGCGCCGGAACAGGCGCGCGCTATCGTTCAGCAGATATCCGATCGTCTCGCTCATGTCATAGGATATAATAGCAATTGCTACTATATTCAACACCTCGACGCTATGCGGGAAGTTCGTAAAGTTTCACAACGGACCAATCGCTTGCCTCAACGCTTGTCGCCCGCCCGCCCTTGCGGCAGGATGCCGTCATGACTCTGACCGCCGACCTCTTCTGGTCCTTTCGCTCGCCCTACAGCTATCTCGCGGTCGGCCGATACCGCGCGCTCGCCGCCAGCCACGACGTGACGATCAACCTGCGCCCCGTCTATCCGCTCGCGATCCGCCAGCCCGACTTCTTCGAGCGCAATCACCCCAATTGGCTGAGCTACACGATGCGCGACATGATCCGCGTCGCGCAGTTCCACGGCATTCCGTTCGGCCCGCCGCGTCCCGACCCGATCGTCCAGAATGTCGCGACGCGCGAGATCGCGGCCGAGCAGCCCTATATCTATCGCCTCACCCGGCTCGGACAGGCGGCGTCGCGGCGCGGCAAGGGGCTGGCCTTTGCGCATGAGGTCGGCCAGCTCATCTGGGGCGGCGCGCAGGACTGGCATCTCGGCGATCATCTCGCGGGCGCGGCGAAGCGCGCCGGGCTCGACCTCGCCGAACTCGACGAAGAGGCGGCGCGCGAGGCCGCGGCGCTCGACAATGAAATCGCCGGCAACCAGGTCGCGCTCGAAATCGCGGGCCATTGGGGCGTGCCGACCCTGGTGTTCGAGGGCGAGCCCTTCTTCGGGCAGGACCGGATCGAGATGGCAAAGTGGCGCATGGAGCAAAAGGGGCTTCTCCCGCGCTGATCGGCGCTTGCCGAACCGGGTATGGTGGGCGCATAGCGCGTCGCATGACGATCGAACCCCGATTTTTCGAAGCGCGCGACGGCGTGCGGCTGGCCTGGCGCGAGACGGGCGAAGGTCGGCCGCTGATTTTGCTGCACGGCCTGTTTTCGAGCGGCGAGGTCAACTGGATCAAGTTCGGCACCGCGGCGCGTATCGCGCGCGACGGATACCGCGTGATCATGCCCGATCTGCGCGTCCATGGATCGAGCGACGCGCCGCACGAGGAGGAATTTTATCCGCCCGACGTGCTCGTGCACGACCTCGAAGATCTGGTCGCGCATCTGGACCTCGCCGACTTCGATCTCGGCGGCTTCTCGCTCGGTGCGCGGACGAGCGCGCGTGCGGTGGTCGCGGGAATGAAACCGCAGCGGCTGATCCTCGGCGGCATGGGGCTGGCCGGGCTCGCCGGCTGGCAGCGGCGCGGGCGCTTCTTCAAGCGCGTAATCGCCGAATATGAAAGCGCGAAGCGCGGCGACGACACCTGGCTGTCGATCCAGTTCATGAAGACGATGAAGGTCGACCGCATCGCGGCGGGACATCTGCTCGACAGTTTCACCGACACGACGCCCGAGATGCTCGCGGCGCTGACGATGCCGACCCTCGTCGTCTGCGGCGACCGCGATCAGGACAATGGATCGGCCGAGGAGCTGGTCGCGGCCTTGCCCGACGCGCGGCTTGCCACAATCCCGGGGACGCATATGTCGAGCGTGACCGAGCCCGAGCTGGGCGAGGCGATCGCCGCCTTTCTCGCGACTTGACCGGACTCGTGCCGGGCGCCTAGCTGTTCGCATGCGCCAGAGAGCGCTGATAGAACATCCAGAGGACGCACCCATGAAAGCCATGATTTCGACGCTGTCGCTTGCCCTGTCGCTCGCGGTGGCGACCCCCGTCTTTGCGCAGAGCGCACCCGCCGCTGCCCCCGCGGCCGCCGCCCCGACCGCGGCTGACGCCGACGCCTTTATCGCCGCGGTCGAGAAGGATTTGTTCGATTATACGGTCGAGGCGAGCCAGGTGAACTGGGTCAATTCGACCTATATCACCGAGGACACCGACGCGATGGCGGCGCGGATCAACGCGGTTGGCACCGAAAAGTCGGTCAAATATGCGCTCGAGGCCGCGAAATATATGAATGTCGCGGGGCTCAGCGCCGACACCAAGCGCAAGCTCGACATTTTGCGCACCGGCATCGTGCTGCCCGCACCAACCACCCCCGGCGCCGCGACCGAGCTCAATCAGATCGCGACGAACCTGCAGTCGCAATATGGCAAGGGCCGCGGCACGCTGAACGGCAAGGAAATTTCGGGCTCGGATATCGAGGCCGAGATGGGCAATCTCGAGCATACGCCCGCCGAATATGCCGAAATGTGGACGAGCTGGCACGACAATGTCGGCGCGCCGATGAAGGATGACTATGCGCGCATGGTCGGCATCGCCAACGAGGGCGCGAAGGAACTGGGCTTCGCGAACACCGGCGCGATGTGGCGTTCGGGTTATGACATGCCGCCCGAGGAGTTCGCCAAGCTGACCGAGAAAATCTGGCAGGACATGAAGCCGCTGTACGTGGCGCTCCACACCTATGTCCGCTGGAAACTCAACGAGAAATATGGCGACGCGGTGCAGCCGAAGACCGGCCCGATCCGCGCCGATCTGCTCGGCAATATGTGGGCGCAGGAATGGGGCAATATCTATCCGCTCGTCGCGCCGGCGGGCGCGGGTGATCTCGGTTACGACATCGGCGACCTGCTTACCGCGCAGGGCAAGACCCCGCTCGACATGGTCAAGGCGGGCGAGAATTTCTATTCGTCGCTCGGCATGGCGCCGCTGCCCGAAACCTTCTGGAAGCGCAGCCTGTTCACCAAGCCCGCCGACCGCGAAGTCATCTGCCATGCCTCGGCGTGGGATATCGACAACAAGGACGATATCCGCATCAAGATGTGCATCAAGGTGAATGCCGACGACTTCGTGACCATTCACCACGAACTCGGGCATAATTATTACCAGCGCGCCTATAACAAGCAGCCGTTTCTCTATTTGAACGGCGCGAACGACGGCTTCCACGAGGCGATCGGCGATTTTGTCGCGCTGTCGATCACCCCGCAATATCTGGTCGACATCGGCCTGCTCGACAAGGCGAAGGTGCCGAGTGCCGACAAGGACATCGGCCTCCTGCTGCGGCAGGCGATGGACAAGGTCGCCTTCCTGCCCTTCGGCCTGCTCGTCGACCGCTGGCGCTGGGGCGTCTTCGACGGCTCGATCCAGCCCGCCGATTACAATAAGGCGTGGACTGAGTTGCGCACCCAATATCAGGGTATCGTCCCGCCGGGCGAGCGGCCGGCGAACGCGTTCGACGCGGGGGCGAAATACCATATCCCGGGGAACACGCCCTACACGCGTTACTTCCTTGCGCGCGTGCTGCAGTTCCAATTCTATCAGGCGGCGTGCAAGCAGGCCGGCTGGAAGGGGCCGCTCCACCGCTGTTCCTTCTATGGCAACAAAGAGGTCGGCGCGAAGCTGAATGCGATGCTCGAAATGGGCGCGTCGAAACCGTGGCCCGATGCGCTCGAAGCCTTCACCGGCAACCGCGAAATGTCGGGCAAGGCGATGGCCGATTATTTCGCGCCGCTGAAGACGTGGCTCGACCAGCAGAACAAGGGCAAGCCGCAGGGCTGGTGAGCCGGGCGATCGACGGCAAGCAGAAAGGCCGGGGCGGCGACGCCCCGGCCTTTTTCATTGCGCCTCGACCGACTGTTTGAAGCGGGCGAGCCGTGCGCTTGCTGCTGCGGCATGCGGGCCGATCCAGCGGTCGTGGATGTCCTGGATCGGCATCGCGTTGAGATGGTTCCAACGCTCACGGCCGCGGCGCTCGGCGATCACCAGCCCCGCATCCTCCAGCACCTTCAGATGTTGCATCACTGTGCAGCGGTCGATGTCGGCGAAATGGCCGCACAGCGTGCCAGTGGTCAGCGGCTGGTCCTTCAGATCGTCGAGAATCTGGCGCCGGATCGGCGACGCGAGCGCCTTGAACGTCGCGTCAAACTGGTCGTGAATTGACATGTTATAGTTTTATAACATAAAAGGATGCGACTCAAGCGGAGAATCGACATGGAACTGAAATTCAGGGTCGCGGCGCGGATCGCGAAGCCGGTGCACGAGGTGTTCGAGGCAGTCGCGGATCCCGCGAAGCTGTCGAACTATTTCACCACTGGGGGCGCAGAGGGTCGGCTCGAGACCGGCGCGACGGTGACGTGGGACTTCCATGATTTTCCGGGCGCCTTCCCGGTGTGGGTGATCGAGGTCGTGCCCGACGAGAAGATCGTCCTCGAATGGCAGGCGAGCGAAGGCGAGGCGCACAATGTCGAGGGCAGCGAGCCGAAGGACGCCGATTACCGCACCCGCGTGACGATGCGCTTCAAGGGGCTCGACGACGGCCGCACGCTGGTCGAGATCGCCGAGGAGGGTTGGCGCGAGAATCAGGGCGCGCTCAGTGCCTCCTACGGCAATTGCCAGGGCTGGTCGCAGATGCTTTGCGCGCTCAAGGCATGGACCGAGCACGGGATCAACCTGCGCGAGGGGATGTACAAGTAGATCGACGATCCCCGGGCCGAGGGGCATGATATTCGAAGCGCAGCGCGCGGGGGGCTGAACGGCCAGGAACGACCGGGAGCGGACCCGTCCATTCTCGTCACCCCGGACTTGATCCGGGGCCTGCCTTGTCTTTTCGACGTTGAGCAGGAGGAAGGCGGGTCCCGGGTCAAGCCCGGGATGACGAATGTAGGGGACGTCAGCTCTCCACCCCAAAAACCGCCGCCAACCTTCAAAAAGGTCTTTCCTACATTATCCGGCTGTGCCAGCCTTCATCCGGCTTTTTCATTTGTCGTGTAAAAGCAGTCGCTTGCCGGCGCGACGCGGCGGGGCGTGCCGGGCGCGTCCGGCCCGCCGCAAGGTCCGGATCGGGGCGCGCATGGGGCTGAACTTTACTGAACTTTGGAATCTCCGGCTCTTGCACCGACCGGATCCCGGATCCAACCCCGGACGAAGGAAGAAGGCCATGGCAGCTCTCCACCCCAAGCGACCGCTCACGCATTGCGCGCCATCAATCCGCCATCAACGGGGATCACCGCGCCGGTAATATAGCTCGCGGCGGGCAGGACGAGGCTGAGCGTCATATGCGCAACCTCCTCGGGCTCGCCATAGCGGCGGAGCGCGGTGCGGCGCCGCGCGAAGACCAGCTTGTCCGCGTCGGGCACCTTGTCGGTCATGCCGGTGCGGATCGGGCCGGGGCAGATGCAGTTGACGGTGATGCCGTCCTTGCCGAGATCGACGGCGAGGCCGCGGGTCAGGCCAACCACGCCCGATTTGGCGGCGACATAGGGCGTGTCGCCGGGTGTCGCGCCGAGCCCTTCGGTCGAGGCGATATTGACGATGCGCGCGGCATCGCTCTGGCGCAGCCAGGGCAGCGCGGCGCGGACCATGCGCTGGTGCGCGGTCAGCATCACCGCGATCGCGCGGTGCCAGATCGCTTCATATTCGTCGCCGGCGTCGAGCGGGGCGAAGCTGGAGACGCCGGCATTGTTGATCAATATGTCGATGCCGCCGAAATGCGCGGCGATGGTAGCGACGGTGCGCTGGATCGCTTCGTCATCGGCGACGTCGAGCGCGAAAGCCTTGGCGTTCGGGCCGGCCTCGGCCGCGACGGCTTCGCAGGCGGCGAGGTCCAAGTCGGTGATCGCGACCTTCGCGCCTTCGCTCGCGAGCAGCCGCGCGGTCGCGCGGCCCATGCCGCTCGCCGCGCCGGTGACGATCGCGACGCGGCCGGCGATGGAGCGGGAGAGGACCGGCTTCACGGTCAACGGAAGGGCGGTTCGTTGAACGCGCGCAGTTTGCGGCTGTGAAGCTTGGCGCCTTCGTCGCGCATCGTCTCGCACGCGCGGATGCCGATCTGGAGATGCGCGGCGATCGCTTCCTCGTAGAAGCGGTTCGCCTGTCCGGGCAGCTTGAGTTCGCCGTGGAGCGGCTTGTCGGAAACGCAGAGCAGGGTGCCATAGGGGACACGGAAGCGATAGCCCTGCGCGGCGATCGTCGCGCTCTCCATGTCGATGCCGATCGCGCGCGACTGCGAGAAGCGCAGCGCGCTGTCGGTGTAGCGCAGCTCCCAGTTGCGATCGTCGGTGGTGACGACGGTGCCGGTGCGCATGCGCTTTTTGAGGTCGGCACCGCTGGTGCCCGAGACGCTTTCGGCGGCACTTGCCAAGGCCTGCTGGACTTCGGCGATCGGCGGGATCGGGATTGCGACCGGCAGCACCGCGTCGAGGATATGGTCGTCGCGAAGATAGGCGTGCGCGAGCACATAGTCTCCGATGCGCTGGCTGGGGCGCAGCCCGCCGCAGTGGCCGATCATCAGCCACGCCTCGGGACGCAGCACCGCGAGATGGTCGCAGATCGTCTTGGCGTTCGACGGGCCGACGCCGATGTTGACGAGGGTGATCCCGCCGCCGTCGGGGGCGATCAGGTGATAGGCGGGCATCTGGTGCCGCCGCCACGCGCTGTCGGCGACGAGCGCGCTGGCGTTGACGCCGGGCTGGTCGACATAAAGCCCTGCCGCGCCCGCAAGCGCGGTATATTTGCCCTGGCCGACCTGTGCGCCCGCCCAGGCGACGAATTCGTCGACATAGCGGTGATAGTTGGTGAAGAGGATGTAGCGCTGAAAATGCTCGGGCGCGGTACCGGTGTAATGGCGGAGGCGCGCGAGGCTGAAATCGGTGCGCAGCGCGTCGAACAGCGCGAGCGGCTGGTCGGCGGCGGGATCCTGTCCGAACAGGCCGTCGGCGAGTTCGTCGCCGATGTCGGCGAGCTCGGTCGTCGGGAAGTGGCGCGCGAGTTCGAGCGGAGTGACGCCGCCCATGTCCGACCCGTCGCTCGCGTCGAGCACATAGGGGAAGGGGATTTGCTGCCCGGTGCGCGTGACCTCGAGCGTGATGTCGTAGTGGCGCGCGAGGATCATGAGCTGTTCGCGGAGATAATCGGCGAAAAGGTCGGGGCGCGTCACGGTGGTGACGAAGGTGCCCGCACGCTCGAAGCGGCCGAAAGCGAGATTATGACCCTCCTGTCCCTCGCGCTGCTCGCCCGTCGTCGTGAGGCGGATCGCCGGATAGTCGAACAGGCCCTTGGCGGCGGCGTCGGCCGGCGGCAGCGTGCGGTCGCGCACATAGGCCGCGATGGCCGATTTGAGATTGGAGACCGAGGTGCGGAAGTGGGCCTGAAGCTCGGCGATGATCTGGTCGACGAGCGCGGCGGGATCGGTCGTGTCTTGCGATGAGTTCGATGTCATCGCGTCGCTGTTGCATGAAAATGTGACAAAAGGGAAGAGGGCGGGAATATCCTCTCTGTCGCGAAGCGATGGAGAGGGGGAGGTAGCCGAAGGGTGTGGTGGAGGGGCCGCGACGTCGCGTTACTCGCCCCGCCGTCAGCACTGCGCCGAAGGCGCAGTTTATCCTGAGCGCCTGCAAGGCAGTCGAAGGGCGCTGCCATCCCCCCCCATGCCTGCGGCAGGGGGGGGGGTGAGTCTTACAGCTGTTCGAGCATATGGTCGGCGCTCGACACCTTGAATTCGCCGGGCGCTTCGACGTTGAGCTGTTCGACGACGCCGTCGTTGACGATCATCGAGAAGCGCTGGCCGCGCTTGCCCATGCCGAAGGCGGTGCCGTCCATGGTGAGGCCCACGGCTTCGGCGAAGGCGCCGTTGCCGTCGGCGAGCATGGTGACGCTGTCGCCGGCATTGCCGCTCTTGCCCCACGCGCCCATCACGAAGGCGTCGTTGACCGCGGTGCAGACGATCTCGTCGACACCCTTGGCTTTCAGTTCATCGGCCTTGTCGACGAAACCCGGCAGATGCTTGGCCGAGCAGGTCGGGGTGAAGGCACCCGGGACCGAAAAGAGCGCGACCTTGCGACCCTTGAAATAATCGGCGGTATTGACCTGTTCGGGACCGTTTTCGGTGACCTTTACGAAGGTCGCGTCGGGCAGCTTGTCGCCGGTCTGGATCGTCATGGTCGGCATCCTTTCATCGAGGGGATTGGGTTCGGACGCGACATTGGGTGCGATGGCGCGCGAGTCAAGGACGGGAAGGGCGCGGCGGTCGATTTGGAGGATGACGGCTGGCGGGCGAAACCATTTGCCCACCGCCCGCAGCAAAGAGGCTGGACCCTTTTGGTCTGTCGCGGCATTGTACGGATATGGAAACCGTCCCCACCTGGTTCACCGGCCAGCTGCTGCTCGCGCTGCCGGGTATCGGCGATCCCCGTTTCGAACATTCGGTGATCGCGATGATCAGCCATGACGAGGACGGCGCGATGGGGATCGGCATCGGCGACCCGATCGACGGCATGACCGTCGGCGCGGTGCTCGACCAGCTCGAGATCGAGCATGACGAACCGCTCGATCAGCCGGTCTTCCTCGGCGGGCCGGTCGAGCCGTCGCGCGGTTTCGTGCTCCACAGCCGCGACTGGGGCGGGCAGGAGGCGGTGCAGGTCGGCGATCGCTGGATGGTGTCGAGTTCGCACGATATCTTGCGCGCGATCGGCGAAGGGCGCGGCCCGTCGCGCTGGCTGGTGGCGCTCGGCTATGCGGGATGGTCGCCGGGGCAACTCGAAGGCGAGATGGTGCGCCACGGCTGGCATGTCACGCCGGGCAGCGATGGCCTGCTGTTCGAAACGCCGCCCGCCGAGCGGTGGCAGGCGGCGTTCGCCGAGGCGGGAGTGGACGCCCGCCTGCTGACGACCGAGGGCGGTGAAGCCTAGCGCGCGAGCGCGAGAAGCGGTTTGCCCTGATTGAGGCTGGCGAGCGCGGCGCGTGCCGCCCAGCGCGAATCCATGTAGCGGCCGCTCGCCAACTCGACATCATAGCGGATCGGGCTGCCGATTGCGGCGCCATAGGCGGCGGCGGCTTCGGCGGTGCGACCCAGACGAGCGTAAGCGGTGCCGAGATTGATCAGGCGCGACGGATCGCGCGCGTCGAGGCCGATATCTCCGGTCAGCTTTTCGACCGCGGCGTCGTTCTCGCCCGCCTTGAGCTCGGCATAGGCGACCGGCAGGATTTCCGAGTCGGCCTCGGGCGCGGTGACGACGACGATTGATTGCGCAGCAGCGGGGCTCGCGAAGGCCAGAGCGACGAGCGGCAGCAGAATTTTTTTCATCTAGGTATCTCCCCGAAAACTTGGGCCGATTTTCTCGCGCGCTGCATAAAAAGTCAATGTTTTCGGGGGTTTGTAACATAGTTGTCACAAAGAGCGATTATGCTGAACGCAAGGCGCATTATAAGTCCGGTTTTTCAGAATCTTGGGCTTTGCGACTCCATGTCACAATCGGGCCCACCCGATTGTCACAATTGATGCTCGCAAAAATTATTTTTGCGGGATGCGCGTTTTTGCGCTGCCGATTCGCGCGTCCGCTCGCGAGGCAAGCGGTGCCGTGAGAGCGATATAAAGAAAAGTTTATATTTGATCCGCAGCGCGCTTTCGGATAGGGCGCCGGGCATGTTTTTCGTGGCCGCTCGCCTGCGGTCGACCTTAGCCAATATGGAGAATCCCCCGTGGCCACTCTCGCCGCCGACACCCGTGATTATGTCGTTGCCGACATCAGCCTCGCCGATTTCGGGCGCAAGGAAATCAACATCGCCGAAACCGAAATGCCGGGCCTGATGGCGCTGCGCAGCGAATTCGGCGCGGCGCAGCCGCTGAAGGGCGCGAAAATCGTCGGATCGCTGCACATGACGATCCAGACCGCGGTGCTGATCGAGACGCTGACCGCGCTCGGCGCCGAAGTGCGCTGGGCGACGTGCAACATCTTCTCGACGCAGGACCATGCCGCCGCCGCGATCGCCGCGACGGGCGTCCCGGTGTTCGCGGTGAAGGGCGAGAGCCTCGCCGATTACTGGGACTATGTCGGCCGCATTTTCGACTGGGGTGTCGAGGACGGCACGACCTGCAACCTGATCCTCGACGACGGCGGCGACGCCACGATGTTCGCGCTGTGGGGCGCGAAGCTCGAAGCCGGCGAGACGATGCCGGCGCCCGAGAATGAGGAAGAGATCGAAATGCAGCGCGCGCTGAAGGCGTTCGTTGCCGCGAACCCCGGCTACCTCACCAAGACGGTCAAGGCGATCAAGGGCGTGTCGGAAGAAACGACCACCGGCGTCCACCGCCTGTACCACATCGCCAAGAAGGGCGAGCTGCCCTTCCCCGCGATCAACGTCAACGACAGCGTCACCAAGTCGAAGTTCGACAACCTCTATGGCTGCAAGGAATCGCTCGTCGACGCGATCCGCCGCGGCACCGACGTGATGCTCGCGGGCAAGGTCGCCACGGTTGCCGGCTTCGGCGACGTCGGCAAGGGTTCGGCGCAGTCGCTGCGCAACGGCGGTGCGCGGGTGCTGGTGACCGAAATCGACCCGATCTGTGCGCTGCAGGCGGCGATGGAAGGCTTCGAGGTCGTGTCGATGGACGAGGCGGTGAAGCGTTCGGACATCTTCGTCACCGCGACCGGCAACGCCGACGTCATCACCGCCGAACATATGGCGGCGATGAAGAATATGGCGATCGTCTGCAACATCGGACACTTTGACAGTGAGATCCAGATCGCGGCGCTCGCCAATTACAAATGGACCGAAGTCAAGCCGCAGGTCGACCTGGTCGAATTCCCCGACGGCAAGCAGATCATCATCCTGTCGAAGGGCCGCCTCGTGAACCTCGGCAATGCGACGGGTCACCCGAGCTTCGTGATGTCGGCGAGCTTCACCAACCAGACGCTCGCGCAGATCGAGCTCTGGACGCGCAGCGAGCAGTACAAGAACGACGTGTACGTTCTGCCCAAGCATCTCGACGAAAAGGTCGCGGCGCTGCACCTCGAAAAGCTGGGCGTGCATCTGTCGAAGCTGAGCCAGAAGCAGGCCGACTATATCGGTGTGCCGGTCGAAGGCCCGTTCAAGCCTGAACATTATCGGTATTGATTGGATGAGGGGCTGGCCCCTCTCTGTAACAAAACTGTGGACGGCGCGCTCATCGGAAGATGTGGCGCGCCGTTTCGCTGTGACATCCGATTGAAACATGACTCCATCGCCTTTAGGGCAAGCGATCATGCGCGCGCGATATCCGGACAAACGAGGGCTTGAGGCCGGATGAGCGACACGCTGTCCCCGGCCCTGTTGTTCGCGCTCGGACTCTTTGCGGCGCTGTGGCTGCTCGCCGGATTGTGGGCAACGCTGCGCGGGATCGCGATGCAGCGGCGCTCGGCGTTCGTCGCGGGGCAGGCCGAACGGCTCGCGAGCCTCGTCGAAGCGTCGCCGCAGCTTCCCGTCATCGTCCGCGCCGACTGGCGGATCGAGGCGAGCGAACGGCTCGGGCGCTGGCTGGGGCTCGACCGCGGGCCGCGCAATTTCGACGAGCTTCGCGGGCTCGGCAGCGGGCTCGATGCGTCGGCCCATGACGCGCTGCGTCAGGCGATCCTCGGCGCGCAGCGCGGCGCGAAGCCCTTCGTCTTGAGCCTGAAACCCGACGGCAGCCACCGCACGATCATCGTCCATGGCGCCGCGGCGCCGGAGGCAGTCGGCGGGCCGGGCAGCGTGCTGCTCTGGCTCAGCGATGCGACCGACGGCCAGCAGGCGCTCGCGCACGCGCGCGGCGAACGCGACGAGGCGATGGCGGCGTTCGAGGCTTTGTCGGGGCTGATCGAGGCGGCGCCCTTCCCGATGTGGTTCCGCGACACCGACCTGTCGCTCGCGCTCGTCAACGGCGCCTATGTCCGCGCGGTCGAGGCGAAGAGCGCGGCGGCGGTGATCGACGGCGGGGTCGAGCTGTGCGAGACCGTCGCGGGGGTGAGCGCCGCCGACGCCGCCGACGCGGCGCGCGCAGCAGGGTCGGCGCAGATGCGCACGATTCCGGTGACGATCGAGGGTGAGCGGCGGATCATGCGCGTCGTCGACGTGCCGCTCGCGCCCGAGGGCGGACGGGTGATCGGCGTCGCGGGCTATGCGATCGACATCCAGGAACTCGAAACCGAACGCGGCGCGCACCGCCGCTTCGTCGATACCCAGCGTGAACTGCTCGACCGGCTGTCGGCGGCGGTGGCGCAATTCGGTCCCGACCAGGGGCTGAGCTTCGCAAACTTGCCGTTCCGCCGCCTGTTCGCCCTGGAGGCCGAGGAGGTGGCCGAGGCGCCGCCTTTCGCGCGTCTGCTCGACGCGTGGCGCGAGGGCGGGCGGATTCCCGAGGTGCGCAACTATCCCGAATGGCGGCAGGCGCATGTCGACTGGTTCGCGCAGGCCGAGGCGAGCGAGGAAGACTGGCTGCTTCGCGACGGCACGCACCTGCACGTCGTCGCGCAGCCGACCCCCGACGGCGGCATGCTGCTGATCGCCGAGGACAAGACCGAACAGGTGCAGCTCGCGGGCGCGCGCGACACGCTGCTCCGCGTCCGCACCGCGACCTTCGACAATCTGTTCGAGGCGGTCGCGGTCTTCGCCCCCGACGGGCGGCTCCACCTTTGGAACCAACGCTTCCGCCGCCTGTGGGGCATCGACGAGCCGACGCTCGCGGCGCATCCGCGCGTCGATACGCTGATGGAGGGGCTCGCCGACCGGCTGGTGAAACCGAACCAGATCAGCATCGTGCAGGAAGTCATCCGCGCGGCGACACTGGAACGCCAGCAGCGCGGCGGCGAGATCGGTTTCGCCGACGGGCGCTATTTCGATTTCGCCTCGATCCCGCTGCCCGACGGCAATGCGCTGCTCATCATGCTCGACATCACGCCGAGCCGGAAGATGGAGGGCGCGCTGCGCGAACGCAACGAGGCGCTCGAGGCCGCCGACAAGGCCAAGACCGCCTTCCTGTCGCGGATGAGCTATGAGCTACGCACGCCGCTGACCTCGATCGGCGGCTTCGGCGAGATGCTGCAGGCGGGCTATGCGGGCAAGCTCGGCGATCAGCAGCGCACCTATGTCGACGCGATCATGGATTCGGTGGGGGTGCTCGGCCGCCAGATCGACAATGTGCTCGACCTTGCGCAGGGCGAAGCGGGGACGCTCGCAATCGAGCGCGCGCCGGTCGATGTGAAAATTTTGCTCGAAGGCGCGCTCGCCGACGCGAAGCTCTTTGCGAAGAGCGAAAAGGTTGAACTCGTCGGCAATATCGCGGCGAACCTCGGCAGCATCGAAGGCGACGCGCCGCGGCTGTCGCGGCTCGTCGCGGGGCTGCTCGACAATGCGGTGCGCTTTACCATGCCGTCGCGCAAGACGGGCGCGCGCGTCCTGCTGCACGCCGACGGCGATGCGCGCGGCGTCGACATCATCGTGTCCGACAATGGCCCGGGAATGCCCGAGGCGGCGGTCGCGGTCGCCAAGGGGCAGCAGGCGGGCACCGCGACCGGCGGGATCGGCCTCGCGCTCGCGCGCCAGCTCGTCGCGGCGCACGGCGGCACGATGGAAGTCGTGAGCGAAGAGGGGCAGGGCACGCTCGTGCGGATCAGCCTTCCGCGCGGCGCATGACCAATTTTTCGGTGCGCTACGACCTCGCCGATGCCGAAGGGATCGGTGCCGCGATCGGGGCGGCGTTGCTGCCGGGCGACGTCGTGCTGCTGTCGGGCGACCTCGGCGCGGGCAAGACGACGCTGGCGCGCGCGATGCTGAAGGCGCGCGGGCTGGCGGGCGAGGCGCCGAGCCCGACCTTTGCGATCGTCCAGCCCTATGCGCCGCCCGAGACCGATCTGCCCATCGCGCATGTCGATCTCTATCGCATCGAGGATGCCGACGAACTCATCGAATTGGGGCTCGACGATTATCTTTACGATGGCGCCTTGCTGATCGAATGGCCCGAACGGCTGGGCGGCGAAGGCTGGCCGGATGCGCTGCTCCTCAGGATTTCGGGTGCGGGCGACGCGCGCGTCTTGACAGCCGCTGTGCCGACGTCTTGGGGGAGCCGATGGCCGCTCCGATGATTCCGCCCCCCCATGCGCCCGCCTTTCTTGCCGCGCATGGCTGGGGCGACGCCCAGATCCTCCCGCTTGCGGGCGACGCCTCCTTCCGCCGCTATTTCCGTGTCGTCGATGGCGACCGGCGGGCGGTGCTGATGGACGCGCCGCCGCCGCACGAGGACCCGCGGCCCTTCATCGCCGTGGCCGAATATCTGTGCGGGCTGGGGCTCAACGCGCCGACGATCCTCGCGCGCGACCTCGACCGCGGACTGCTGCTGATCGAGGATTTCGGCGACGTGCGGCTGCGCGAAACGGTCGATTCTGAGATCGACAAGGAAGCGCAATATTATGCGGGGGTGACCGACCTGCTCGTCCACCTCCACGCGCAGCCGCCGATGGACGGGCTGCCCGTCCATGGGCTCGACCAATGGCTCGACGAGGTGATGCTGTTCAGCGACTGGTATTGTCCCGCCTTCGACCTGGAGGTCGACCGCGATGCGTTTCGCGCCGCGTGGGCCGAGGTGCTGACGCCGGTCGAGCATGACGGCCTGCCGCGCGTCACCGTGCTGCGCGACTATCATGCCGAAAATATCATGCTGGTGCCCGGCAAGGACGGCATCGCGCATTACGGGCTGCTCGATTTTCAGGACGCGCTCGTCGGGCATCCGGCCTATGACCTCGCCTCGGTGCTCGAGGACGCGCGGCGCGACGTGAGTCCGGCAATCGAGGCGGCGATGCTCGCACGCTATAGCGACGCGACGGCGCGCGATATCGAGCACGCCTATTGGGCGCTCGCGGCGCAGCGCAACACGCGCATCCTCGGCGTCTTCGTCCGCCTCTGGAAGCGCGACAACAAGCCGCATTACAAGAGTTTCCAGCCGCGCATGTGGGGGCTGCTCGAACGCGACCTCGCGCATCCGGAGCTTGTCCCGGTTCGGCAATGGTTCGACGCCAATGTCCCCGCTTCGAAGCGGGCGGAGGCATGGCCGTGAGTGCGAAGATCGAAAGCGCGATGGTGATGGCGGCGGGGCTCGGCAAGCGGATGCGTCCGCTGACGGCAACGCGGCCGAAGCCGCTGGTGCGCGTCGCGGGCAAGGCGCTGATCGATCACAGCCTCGACCGGATCGAGGCGGCGGGCGTCGAGCATGTCGTCGTCAACGTCCATTATCTCGCCGACGCATTGGAAGCGCATCTGGCGGCGCAAAAAAGGCCGTTCAGTATCGCGATTTCGAACGAGCGCGACCTGCTGCTCGAAACCGGCGGCGGGATGGTCAAGGCGTTGCCGCAGCTCAAGGGCGATCCGATCCTGATCGTCAACAGCGACAATATCTGGACCGACGGGCCGCAGGACAGCATCCGCCACCTCGCGCGCCATTGGGACGGCGAGCGGATGGACGCGCTGCTGCTGCTGATCCGACAGGCGAGCGCGACGGGGCATGGCGGGCGCGGCGATTTCCACATGGACCCGGCGGGCCGGCTGTCGCGCCGCAAGCCGGGGCGGATCGCGCCCTTCGTCTATACCGGAATCCAGCTTATTTCGCCGCGGTTGCTCGATGGCGCGCCCGAGGGGCCGTTCTCGACCAATATCCTCTGGGACCGCGCGATCGCGGCGGGGCGGCTCTATGGGCTGTCGCACATGGGGCAGTGGTTCGACGTCGGCACGCCGGCGAGCATCGCGCCGACCGAAGCCGCGCTGACGGATGGCTGACGCCAAACCCACCGTTTTTTCCATTCCCGTCCAGCGGGCCTTCGCCGATGCGCTCGCCACCGGACTGATCGCGCGCTACGCCGACGGTGCGCTCGGGCTCGCGCAGGGGTTGATCCTGCTGCCGAGCAACCGCGCGCGGAGCGCGGTGCAGGCGGCGTTCGTGCGCGCGGGCGGGTCGGGGCTGCTGATGCCGCGGCTCGTCGTGATCGGCGATGCCGACCTCGACGAGAATGTTGCGCTCGCGCTCGACCCGATCGACGAAAGCGACGCGATTCCGCCCGCGATCGATGCGCTCAAGCGGCGGCTGATGCTCGCGGCGCTGATCGAGAAGCATGATGTGCCGGGCGAGGCGCCGATCACCGGCGCCGCGGCGTTCCAGCTCGCCGAAGGGCTGGGGCGCGTGATCGACCAGCTCCATTATGAGGAGGTTGCGCCGGCGCGGCTCGCCGATATCGAAAGCGCGCTCGGCGATCTCGCGGGCCATTGGCAGGCGTCGTGGCGGCGGCTGTCGCTGCTCGTCGATGCGTGGCCCGCGATGCTCGCGGCGACGGGGCATATCGACCGCGCCGACCGCCGCAACCGGCTGCTCGACCGGGTGACGCGTGGATGGCGCGCCGTGCCGCCCGCGCGTTTCGTCGTCGCGGCGGGCGTGACGACGGCGGCGCCCGCGATCGCGCGGTTGCTGCGCACCGTCGCCGATTTGCCGCAGGGTATGGTGGTGCTGCCGGGGCTCGACCTTGGCATGGCGGGCGAGGAGTGGGAGGCGCTCGGCCCGGTGAAGGCCGACCCCGACAAGCCGGGAGAACGCCCGCTCGAAACGCATCCGCAATATCATCTGAAGCTGCTGCTCGGGCGGATGAGCGTTGCGCGCGAAGAGGTGCAGCCGTGGGATGGAACCTTGCCGTTCGATGGGCCCGAAGCGCGCGCGGCCTTCACTTCGCTGCTTTTCGCGCCCGCCGCCTATACCGCGCGCTGGCAGCGGGCAGGCGACTTGAGCGCGGGCATCGCGGGGGTCAGCGCGGCGACTTTTGCCGATGACGGGCAGGAAGCGCAGGGGATCGCGCTGATGATGCGCGCCGCGCTCGAAACGGGCGAGCGCACCGCGGCGCTCGTGACCCCCGACCGCGCTTTGGCAACGCGCGTCGCGGCGGCGCTCGCGCGCTGGGACATTTCGGTCGACGACAGCGCGGGGCAGCCGCTGGGGCAGACGCCGCCGGGTGCGCTGCTGCTTGTGCTCGCCGAATTCGCCGCCGCCTTCGATCCCGTGCGGCTCGTCGGCCTGCTCGGGCACCCGCTGGTGCGCGCGGGCGAGGGCCGGCTCGGCTGGCTCGACCAGGTGCGGCGGCTCGATCTGGTGCTGCGCGGGCCGGGGCTGGTGCCGGGCTGGGACGGGGTGACGATGCGGATCGCCGAGCGCGCCGCCGATCCGCAGGCGCGCGGCCATGATGCGGCGACGCTGATCGGCTTATGGTGGACCGAAGTCGTCTCCGGGCTGGGGGCGGCGCTCGCGCCGTTCGCCGCGAATATTCCGACACCGCCTTCGGTCCTGCTCGGCGCCTTGCAGGCGGCGCTCGGCTGGCTGACCGGCGAGGGGGCGTGGACGGGCCATGCCGGGCGCGCGCTGTCGGAGCTGTTCGACCGCTGGGCGCTGGCGAAGGGCGACGGTCCGGCGCTGGTCGCGCCCGCCGATTTCCCGGCGATGCTGGCCGACCTGCTCGCGGGCGAGAGCGTGCGGCCGCCTTATGGCGGGCATCCGCGGCTGTTCATCTGGGGGCTGCTCGAAGCGCGGTTGCAGCGCGCCGACCTGATGATTTTGGGCGGGCTCGACGAAGGTCGCTGGCCGCAGCAGCAGAGCCCCGATCCGTGGCTCGCGCCCGGCATCCGCCGGATGCTCGGGCTCGCGGCGCCCGAACGCCAGCAGGGCGCGGCGGCGCATGATTTCGCGGGCGCCTTTGCCGCGCGCGAGGTGGTGGTGACGCGCGCGCTGCGCAGCGGCGGCGACCCCGCGGTGGCGTCGCGCTTCTGGCTGCGGCTCGCCGCGCTCGCGGGCGAACTGCCCGACGCGCGGCTGGGGGACGCGAGCGTGACCGCGCTCGCGGCGGCGCTCGACGTGCCGCCGGGGCCGATCGAGCCCGCGCCGATGCCGCAGCCGCGGCCGCCCGCCGACGCGCGGCCGGGCCAGATCAGCGTGACGGATGTCGATCGGCTCGCGAAAGATCCCTACGCCTTTTATGCGGCGCGGATCCTGCGGCTTTCGGTGCTCGATCCGCTGCGCGCCGGGCCCGACCCGCGCTGGCTGGGGACGCGCGTTCACGCCTTCATGGAGGATTGGCAGCGGGCGGGGGCGACGCCCGAGGCGCTCGAGGCCGAGCTTCGCCGCCTTTACGACGATCCGGCGCTCGACGCGCTCGCGCGCGCCTTCTGGTTTCCGCGCATCGAGCCCGCGCTGCGCTGGGCCGCCGAACGCGTGTGGGACGCGCGCGCCGAGGGGCGCGAACCGGTCGCGGTCGAGGTGTCGGGCGTGCATGAACTGAGCGGCATTCGCCTGTCGGGCAAGGCCGACCGGATCGACCGCCTCGCCGACTCCAGTCTTGCGATCGTCGATTACAAGACCGGCGCGGCGCCGAGCGGCAGCGCGGCCGCGGGCGGACTCGACAACCAGTTGGGACTGCTCGGCCTGCTTGCCGAAATGGGCAAGGTCGAGGGGGTCGCGGCGGGGCCGGTCGCGAGCCTTGAATATTGGAGCCTGAAGGCCGACCGCGCGAAGGGGACGGGCGGCAGCATCGCGCCGACGCACGGATCGCGGCGCAAACTCAAGACCGCCGAGGAGGCGGTTGCACGCGCCTATGAAGCGTTCGCGGAGCTGACCGCGACCTGGCTGCTCGGCGACGGGGTGTTCGTGCCGGGCGATGCGGTGAAGCGCTTCGCCGATTACGACCAGCTGATGCGCCGCGACGAATGGTTCGGGCGTGGCGGTGAGGGCGCTGCATGACCCGGCTCCACGATCTCGATCCCGCGCAGCAGGCGGCCGCCCAGCCGGGCGAGCATGTCTGGCTCGGCGCGTCGGCAGGGACGGGCAAGACGCAGGTGCTGTCGGCGCGCGTGCTGCGGTTGATGCTCGCGGGCGTGGCGCCTGAGGCGATCCTCTGCATCACTTTCACCAAGGCGGGGGCGGCCGAAATGGCGCACCGCATCCACGAGCGGCTCGCGCTCTGGGTGCGGATGGACGACGGCGACCTGCGGCTCGACCTTCGCGCGCTCGGCGCCGATTGGGATCAGCCGGGTGTCCTCGATCGGGCGCGGTCGCTGTTCGCGACGGTGATCGACAGCGCGGCGGGCGCGATCCGCGTCCAGACGATCCACAGCTTTTGCCAGACCCTTCTCGCGAGCTTTCCGCTCGAGGCGAAGATCATACCGGGCTTCCGCGCGCTCGAGGAGGGCGAGGCGGCCGAATTGCAGCGGCGGGTGCTGAGCGAACTGCTCGCGCAGCCGGGCGCCGAAGGCGACACGATGCGCGGACAGGCGGCGATGCTGTCGCGGCGGATGGGGCAGGATGCGGGAATCGCGTTTCTCGTGCGCTGCGCCCATGCCTTTGCCGCGCCGTTCCGCGAGCGCATCCTGCCCCCGCGCGCGCAGGACCTGCGCGCGGCGCTGGGGCTGCCGGGCGGCGCGCCCGACGCGTGGCTGGCGGCGCGGATTGCCGAGGGTGCGATTGCCGACGATCTCGTCCGCATGGTCGCGGCGAGCGGCGCGAACTGGGGAACGAAGACCGGGCTCGCGTGCGCCGACGCGATGGCCCGCTGGCTCGCCGCCGATGCGCCCGCGCGCGCGGCGATGCTCGGCGATCTGCTCGGCTGTTTCCTCACCGGCAAGGGCGAGCTGCGCGCCGATTTCGCGGGCGACAAGGGGCGGATGACCGATTGCGCGGACAGCGCGGTGCGGATCGTCGATGCGGCGCAGGATCTGCTCGCCGCGGCCGCCGCGATGCGGGTCGCTGACGAGCTGGCGGCGGGGTGGGAGCTCGGGAGCCGCTTTGCGGAGGCTTATGCGCTTGCGAAGCGCGAGGGTGGGCTCGCCGATTTCGACGACCTGATTTCGATCGCGGGGTCGCTGCTGCGGCTCGGGCAGTTCGGCGAATGGGTGCGCTTCAAGCTCGACCAGCGCACCGATCATATCCTCGTCGACGAGGCGCAGGATACGAACACGCGACAATGGGCGATCGTCGCGGCGCTCGCCGAGGAATTTTTCGCCGGGGTTGGCGCGAAGGATGAGCGCGTGCGCACGATGTTCACCGTCGGCGACCGCAAGCAGGCGATCTTCGGTTTTCAGGGCACCGAGCCCGCGGCGTTCGAGGCGGCGCGCATCAGATTTGGGGAATGGGCGGCTGACGGCGGCCAGCCCTTCGCCGAGGTTGACCTGATCACCAACTACCGATCGAGCCCCGCGGTGCTCGACGTCGTCGACGCGTGGGTGGCGGGCGGCGGCACCGAAGCGATGGGCCTCGCAAGCGACGAGCCGCCGCATCTGCCGTTCCGCAGTGCGCATCCGGGGCGGGTCGAACTGTGGCAGCCGCTGCCGGTCGGCAAGGCGCTCGCGGCCGAAGGCGAGGGCGAGGAAGCGGGCGACGAGGAGGTCGCCGAGGGCGGCGATCCGCTCGCCCCCGCGAACGACCCCGCGAGCCTGCGCCTGTCGCGCGCGATCGCCGACGAGGTGCAGGAGTGGATCCTCCACGGCAAAGACGGGCGCAGCGTCGCGCCGGGCGACATATTGATCCTCGTCCGCCGCCGCCGCGACCTCGCGGCGCGGATCGTCGCGCGGTTGCAGTCATTGGGCGTGCCGGTGGCGGGGGTCGACCGCTTCGCGCTGACCCAGCCGCTCGGGGTGCAGGATCTGCTGTCGGCGATGCGCTTCGCGGTGCAGCCGCTCGACGATCTCAATCTCGCTTCGCTGCTCGTGTCGCCGCTGATCGGCTGGTCGCAAGACGACCTCTTCGCCTTCGCGCATGGGCGCGGCAAGCGCGCGCTGTGGGAGCGATTGCGCGATCGCGAGGCCGAGGTGCCGGCGGGAACGATGGCCGCCCTGCGCCACCTGCTCGGCATGGCCGATTTCACGACGCCCTATCGTTTCCTCGACCGCATATTGTCGGGGCCGATGCAGGGGCGGCGGCGGCTTTATGCGCGGCTCGGGCGCGAGGCGCGCGATCCGATCGACGAGTTGCTCAACCAGGCGCTGAATTTCGAGCGCCAGCACACCCCGTCGCTGCTCGCCTTTCTGAGCGAGGTCGAGGCGAGCCGCGCCGACATCAAGCGCCAGACCGAGGCGCGCAGCGATGTCGTGCGCGTGATGACGGTGCATGGATCGAAGGGCCTGCAGGCGCCGATCGTCATCCTCGCCGACGCGACCGACGATCCGGTGCAGCGCCAGCGCGGGTTCGACCTGTCGCTGGAGGGCTGGGACCGGCTGCCGGTCTTCGGCTTGCCCAAAGAGGAAAGGCACGGGCCGGTCGCCGAGGCGCACGACGCGAAGGCCGCGGCCGAGATCGAGGAGCATTGGCGGCTGCTCTATGTTGCGATGACGCGCGCCGAGGAGTTGCTGGTCGTCGCCGGGGTGACGAAAAAGGAAGACCGCTCGCTGCCCGAACTCTGCTGGCACGCGGCGGTCGACCGGGTGATGGAGGACATGGCGCTCGGCTGGCAGGACGCCGGCCCGCGCTGGGGACAGAAGCGCGTTCATGCCGTCAATGCGAAGGCGTGGGCACGGCAGCGCGAGAAGCCGGTCCGACCCGCGCCCGTCGCCCCGATCCCCGACTGGGCGGCGAAGCCCGCGCCCGAGGAAGCGCGCCCGCCGCGACCGCTCGCGCCGTCGGCGCTCGGTGAGGACGATGTCGCGTCGCCGCCGCAGGGGGGCGAACGCAGTGTCGCGGTGACACGCGGGCTGTTGCTCCACGCGCTGTTCGAGCGGTTGCCGCCGGTGCGGCCCGAGCGCCGCCGCGCCGCCGCGATGCACTGGCTGTCGGCGCAGGCCGCAGCGCTCGACGAGGATACGCGCGCGGCGATGGTGGGCGAGGTGCTCGCGGTGCTGGACGATCCGGCGCACGCGGCGCTTTTCGGACCCGGCAGCCTCGCCGAAGTGCCGCTGTCGGCGGTGGTCGACGGCGTCGTCGTCGCGGGGATCGTCGACCGGCTGCTGGTGGCGGGCGATGCGGTGACGGTGATCGATTACAAGACCGGGCGACATGTCCCGGCGAGCGGCGCCGAGGTCGCGCCCGCCTATCTGCGCCAGATGGCGGCCTATCGCGGCGCGCTTCGCGTGATCTTTCCGGGGCGGCGGGTCGAGGCGGCCTTGCTCTATACTGCAGCGCCGCGGCTGGTGCGGCTGGACGACGCGCTGCTCGACGCGCACAAGCCGGGCTTGGCGGCAACCAAGGCGAATTTGCCGGGTTCTACCCTTGAGCCCGGCGCGCCGACGCCCTAGCTTGGAACCAACAGATTTTCAGGAGTTCAGACTATGGGTACCAAGGCCATCACCGACGCGAGCTTCCAGTCCGACGTGCTCGACAGCGACACCCCAGTGC